>JAABUS010000106.1_pt1 | contig 197361 bp, 171 predicted proteins | sample 5560161 | NCBI WGS metagenome assembly JAABUS01 (sample SAMN10711885, study PRJNA513376) | rock metagenome | isolation source: Antarctica rocks | place: Antarctica: Victoria Land, Trio Nunatak nord | collected 2016-01-04 | reverse complement strand
TCTAAAGCTTCACACCAATAGGCCGGCTGGTGACGGACGAGGTACCACAAGAGACTACGATGCAAGAAATCAACTTTATCCAGCGTAAGTCTCAAACTCTTGGCGCTACCCTTGCCTGGCGGTAAATTCCTCCCCAACGACTTCTCTATAGCCCTCACATAGCCCTCAACCTCGTCCTTATCCTCCTTCTTCACCTGTTCGGTATTGAGGAACGCCCACCGGATGAATTCTTTGAGGTTTTCGCGCTTGATGTTTTCCCTTTTCGCGCCCAAGAACCATTGGCTTAGATACTTCTCCGGGTCCTCCAGGGTGGTATGACAGCGCTCAAACAGCTCTTGCCTCTTCTCCCGCGACGGTAATTCCGGGTGGATGGCGGGGCGCTGAAGGTGGTATTTATGCGGCAGGAAGATGATGGTGAAAAAGGCCGCTTCGGACATGAGCCAGACTTCGATGGGGTATGGAGCACGGTGAACGCAGAGGGCCGAAGGCAGTATGGGGCAGAGCAGGAGGAGAACGCAGTAGAGGAGGCTGACGGGGGCGATGTGGTGGAGGAAGAGTATGCAACCTCGTATGAAGATGTACTCTGGGATGGACGTTCCGATCATCGTAACAGTCTGTCACTCTGTTTTTGGCTCTGTTGGCGGAGCGGCTGACGGTGAAGTCAGCCTGGCGTGGGAAGGATGAGGGGTCGTGGTAGGGTGTTTGCATGTCCCTATTCTGAGTGTGTGGAGCTGAGTAGCTCAACGGAATCTTACTTGCCCCAACAGATTTCTCTTCTTGGTCAGCCAGTGATAATAAGACCTATTTTGGTAGGAAATTGTGGAGCCAGTCAGCATTTTTCCTGCGAAAGAAATTAGCGCCACGATAAGACTGCCGAGCTTGAGAGTATGATGTCACCCTTTTCAATCGTCCAACATTTCTCAACTGGTTTATAACATGGAATTACCCGCGACTTTTGACCCACTTTCTATTAATTGAAGCAGCGGAAAGGCATTTTTAACGGGGTTCTAACCACTACTATGGCAATCGCTCTTGCTAAAATTCAACCCAATGGTATATGCCGATTTGGCTGACTTCGATGCAAAAAAAGCACGAGGCTTTTCAGGCGTAGGCACTGCCTCTCCAAAAATCTTGCCAAGGCTTGCCGCACTGGAGAATGGAAAGTGAATATTAGAGTTACTCTGGGGAAGCGGCAGAGGGGTTTGATGTTCGAGGGCGGATGAGGGTCCCGAAGCAACATCCGACCACCCCATGGTGCCCCCCTGGACCCCTGCTATTTGTCTCCTAGTTTCAAAGTAACACGTCATGTTTCGATTCTTACATCCCACCTCAATGCTTTCTGCACCATGACCTTCCTATAATCCATCTTCATCCTCGATCGCACGGTCCTTCACCCACGGAACAATACTAGCGCGTTCTCAACTGAGCTTCAATTGCTATTCTAAGGCTTTGTGATCGACATTACCAACTCCACCGCGACATGTGCATACTCAGAACACCTTTTTCAATCACCTATGGCCGACCTAGAGCTCATACTGTCTTGGCTTGACATATCTCGATATCTTGAACGCTTTGTACAGGCAGGGTTCGAGTCATGGGAAACTGTTCTCGAGATCAGGGCGAATGACTTAGAGGCAAGTCAATATAATGGCTCCACTCTATAAACTGCTTTAGCATAACGCAGGTCCTCGATGTAGATATGGGTCATAGGAGGAAATTGCAAAAAGAGATAGCGAACGCAAGGCGGTTGGCTGGAGACCCTGTCTATATCACTCCGCCATGCAATCAGCCTAGCCAGCAACAATCGGGCCAGTCCGCATACCAGGCAGACAAGCCCCAGCAACGCGCTCCGATCAAACGAGGCTACAGGCATCACCCCAAGCCAGATCTTGATACGCCACACGGACCATACTCCGCATACATGATGTTCTCCAATGGCGTCCGGGAGCAAGTGGAGTATGAATCACTATCCTGCACGGAGATCTCACGGCAAGTGGGACTGAGCTGGCAGTCCCTGACGGGTCAACAGAAGGGATATTGGAAAGGAAAGGCTGCTGTGCGGTGGGAGAAATACCGGTCAGAAGTTGCCGAATACCAACCTAGGCAAAACCCCAGGAGCAGTCTCAAGCAAGTTTGTCAGACGCCACGGCCAACACATGCACGACCACAATCGCAACAGCAGCAGCAACCGCTCAATGACATCTTCGGTGACCAGGACCTTAGCCATGATGGGGTGAGCGCTACGTTGGCTCCAAGCGCATTGGACACGTCTTCTCATCCCGACGTGATCAAGTACTCATTAGCAACTTCCACAGCATCGAGATCCGAAGCAGCTAGTGTATAGTTGTGGCAATGGTTTCCATGGCAGCGGTTCGGCCAGGACCGTGGGCAATGAAAATGCAGGTTCAACAGTTTTTTTCAGCAGGCGTGAAAAGCTTGAGTCAGATCTGCACGATATGAGTCATCTTCACCACGTCTGTCGTTCTCGAAAAAGTCTCGTTGCGGCAATGATGGGGAAGTGGCTATTCTAGAAGGGGCACTGTTGATCCCTGATTTGCGAGTAATTGGGTCCGCAAATTGTCAAAAATAATCCGAGGCAGTTAGCTGCTGGGCTCCATATCAAAGAGAATCGACAACAGAATAATGTCGGAGCATCTGTTCTGTTTCCTGAGCACTGGTGTTGTTTTAAAGACTGCTGACTATGTTACAAAATCCATAGGCCTCCTCTACTTTACGGCTTACATTCTGGTGGTACATCTGGAGACTTCTTCCACTGATCACTCCTAGAAGAGCCATTTTTGGAGCACTGCCGAGAGTCGTGCGTATATTATTGATCTTGAGGTTGCCTTGGCAGATGTTTTAATGAAAAAAGCCAGAACTAGATACTCTATGGCGTTACTTTCGCTTTTATATATGCCCTAATAATCTTCTCTCACTTCCTCTTTCTTAAGTCCTTAAACATTATAATATACTGCTACCTCCACCTCTCCTCCCCCTCCTTTGTTCAATATATCTATAATTTTCATAGAACGGGTTGAGATATACTATTAGGGGTACCTTAGGACAAATAATAAAACGTGAACTAATTCCATTACTATAGACGTGTAGACAAGAATAATCTCTAACTATAAAACGCTATTTCTTATCCGTTAATAATTCCTAACCCGAACCTCTATACTTATACCGTAATAATTAAACGACCGATTATAAACCTAGTCTAATCGAATATTAATTTAATTTATAGGAGGATCTCTCTAAAATATAAAGAGGAGCGCTTCTATTTATTTAAGGAGTTATAGTAAAAATTACTTCCCCACTTCCCCGAGTAAATATATTCGTAGAAGCGATATCGAGTAGCGATATTTAAAACGATTTATTAGGGAGTATATCGTAATCGTTAAAGAGATATGAGAACTTGCGGCGCAGCTACTTATTTAATAAACTTCTAAAAAGTCTAGGGGGACGTCCGTTATATAGTCTTAATCGAAAAATAATAATAAGATATATATTTCTTGAGTTAACTTTACTATTATCTTCGATAAATAACTCTAGCGTTATAACTATAATGAGTAGGACTTGTTAAAATATATATATAAACTTCTAGTCCTTATGTACTAATTATAAATACCGCTAATTCTGGATACCGCTAGTTATAGATATTATTAATTCTAGATACCTCTAGTTATAGATACCTTAAACTATGGATATTACTAATTATAGATACCGTTAATTATAGATATCGCTAGTTATAGATACCGCTATTTAGTTCCTCTTTTAATAATATAGTTAAATCCGAAGTACTTGATAATAGTCTTTAATTATTCCATATTAACCTATCCTAGATATTACACGAGGTTATCGACTTCTTTACTAGAAAGCGTAACAGTATTTAGTAAATATAGCGATAGTGAAAACTAAACGGCTTCTTCGAGAAAAGTTTCGTAAACGGAGGACAAATCTAATTAAAAAAGCGAACGAGTTAGCGCGGATAACTAACTCGAAAATATACGTAGTCGTTTAGTATAACGATAAATATCATATATATAAATTAACGGAAGAATCGAACTAGCTACCTCTTGAAAGAGAAATTATAAATACGCCTAATCTACTACGGTTAGACCATTACTAAGGATAATAGGGGATACACGACTATAAGTACTATAGACGTCCTATAGATTTTCACGGCCTTAAATCACCGGAAACTTAGAGGGTACGAAAAGCTAATCGGCCTAATAAAGGCCAAGTCGGCTTCAGGTTTTTTAATAAGACGGAACACAATAGATATCGCGCCCTTACTGGTAGACGTACCTTAACTATAGCCCAGAATAAGTCACTACTGCGAGGAGGGTTAGAAGGTATGAAATTTCCGATAATGATATGGCTGGGCTATATGATAGGCTTGCATCGGGGAGGTTGAAAGAAGTCTTGGCGTGGTTGTAGATATCTAGGAATTATGCTATAATTACCTTGAAAACGTCGATTGTAAAACCCTCCATCTCTCTAACTTTATGGTCAAGGCCGCCTCAAGAGCAAGATTGAAGACTTGTGAAGATACACTCCCTCATTTTCCCAATAATGCAATTACTTCTTGCCTCTCCCCTTTGGTTTCTTGAACACAGGTTCAGAGGTCTGAGACGAGGGAAGTTCGGGCTCCGTCTGTTGTGAGTACGAGGTGGTCAATTGGCTGCTGTTCTGTTCGAAGGACTCAAGGTTTGAAAGCTGGGAGAAGGACTCAACAGCGAAGTCTTCTAGGTTGGGCAGCTGGTCAACGGCGGAACAGATTCTTTCGTGATGGATTGGATAGAACTTGTCGTAGACATTTCTTGTAAACATATATGGAGTCCACTTCTCTTCGCCGTTATCGCTGGTGAAATCAAATTTTTTAATAGGATGACGGTAAAATGATGTATCCTTTCCGTTGATCAAAGCGTAATGCCCGTACATTCTTACGGCCTCATTGTCGTGCGAAATTGAGAAGGTCAGGATTTTCTGGTTGAGCTCGTCTTGACGCGACACCAATCTATACAACTCGACGACAGCGTTTGCTGCAACGGCAGCGCTATGAGCGTTTTGCCGATCCGCGATATTGAGAGCCTCGTTACCGCATTTCACCTCCGACGTCAGGAATGGGAAATACATCTCATCTGTAGCCACCAGACGAGATATAGTCTGCCAATCACCAATAGAGGGCTGTAATTTCTTAAGTTGGTCAGAAGTGAATGCAGACGGTTTGACCCCTACTGCAAAGTCGGGCTGCGGGCGAGGACCTTTGACGAGGGGGATGGATTTGATCCAGCTTTCATCGACGGTTTCGATCAAGTGCTTGAGGTGTTTTGCCCCACGACGAAACAATTCTTCTGGAGCGGGAACGATCAATCGACCAATGTCCTGGATGACTCTCGCCTCGTTTCGGTTTGCTATATCTTCACAAGTCGATTCAAATAGATCATCGTTAAACATAGAGTCTTTTGGAACTGGCTGTTCTTTCTTGAGCAGTTCTTGGCAAAGGGCCTTGTCAGTTTGGGCCGCTCGCAAGTGCGGTTCAGGCTGGCCCATGTAGATGCCCACGGATTCAAGTATCTGCTGGTAGCGCCGACTTCTGACGGCGGGATTCTTTCCCTCTCTCAGAGAGACGCCGCTGATATCCGATTCGTGTTTGCTAAGAGACGGAGTGGACCTTTTCCGGGTGAGTGGCTGACTCATGTTGCCGTCTTCCTCGAAATTTCCTCCTGACCAGCTTCCTTCTTCGATCCAGCGTTGGATCGGATTGACGTCGCTGTTCTTGTTGTAACGGCCGAGATCTGTGCGTACAGCGCCCTCAACAATGGGATTTGCAGCTGAGACTCGCCGTCGTTTTCGTATGGGCCTCTCCTGGTTCTGGGAACGCGGACGATCCGGTGCTCTGGCCCCAGCGTTTTGATTCTGTCCAAGCTCTTCACTTCGCTTTCGCTTTCGACCTGGATGGGAAGGTCTGACCGAGGCTGATGGATTGTGCGGACGCTTCGGCTGGAGTCAGCGGTCGTAATTGTATCAGGACTGGGGGACGTACCTCTTTGTCAAGAGTGATACTTATTGGTGAAGGAAGTTGAAGGAGTTGCTCTTGAATCTCCGGTTGCTGATGGAGATGTATAATCTTTTGTAGACGTGCGCTCCTACGGACAGGCGTAACCGACCTTTTACGTTTGATACCGCGTGGTTGTGCCGCTACAGGTTATCAGCTGAAGAACGGTTTGGAATGTATAGTGGCTGTTTTACCTTGGGTTTTCAATGGGTCCAGCAAAGGTTGCCGCCCATATCTCTTAACATCTGACTTTGCTCGTGGTGGGGACATGATGATTGGGAATGAGAGGAGGGGAGACGAAAGTCTTCTTCAACTGATGCGCTGTAGGATGGTGTGTTACGAACATGCCAGCAGGAGGTGTGGTGGTTGGCAGGCAGCGAAGCCTTGGCGGCGGTACAGTCTTGGGGCTGCGACAGTAACTAACCTAAATTGGTCCATGAGTCATCGGGATCATCCGCCGCCCGCCTGAAACACATCGTTCTACTTTTAGATTGGCAACCACTGCAACATTGACTCGCTTTGTTTGACTGGGCAAAGCCGGCCATTCACGCTCATCTTACCCAGTCTCAACTCATCCGGCGTAACAGCATCGATCAGATTGCAAGGGAAACTTTCTCTACGTTGATCGACTTGCATGAGAGATGGGAATCAATGAACATTACACTACACTTCTGTGTCTCTCCCTCACCCTTGGCGCTGTGACGCCGTATTTAGACTCGTTCCTGACTCCATCGCCTACCTCGGCTATTGTGAGCTGCCTTCGAAGTCAGCCTTCCTCCTCCTTGTGCATCCCAGTCATCTCTTCAATGACGTCCACACTCGGCCGGCCTTTGAGCTGGATGAATTTGAAGGAAGATGGGGGAGATCTTACCGGGATGCAGAACATCACCTCTAGTTTGTTGAAGGGTTTGATAGGAGGTGGGCATTCCTTGGAGTTCCACAGGCGGAATATGATTTATGACTTCCGGCCTAAGACCGGTGGGTTATGCCGTGGCATTGATTAAGTGGGCAAGAGGGCGTGAGTGCGAATGCCCACTACGCGTAAATAGGGAGTCTGCATATGCAGGGTCGAATTACCAGGCCATATACTAGGCCAGTGTTCGAAATAAGAAAGATGAGCCGATACGTCCCAACTAATTACAGAATGTAAGCCATTCTTGTGAGTACCGTCTAAGTAATTTCAGCCCGAATATGACCTACTGCCACCCCGCTTATCGCGGCACTCTGATACCGGTCCAGCGATTTCCCTCCCTTTTTTAACTGGAATAAGAACGCCGTATCGGCTTTCTACTACTGATAACCCTTCTAGTATTTAACGAGGTCTACCGCCCTCGTCTTTTAAACTCCGTTTCTAAATCTTCTACCCGCTTAACCCCGTCTATAGGTTAATAGTAGGCCCTATTTATAATAACCCTATACTAGGGACACCTAGTTATCTTTATCGGTATACTATAATCGCCTACTATAAACGGATATTTATTAATATAGTAGTACTAGTAGCTCGTACCCTAAAAGCTCTACGCTATAGTAGTATATATAACCGCCTTCTCTATATTCGTTACGGGCGCGTAGAATATCGAGTCGCGTAGTATTTTCTCCGCTACGGATACTTCCTCCGATATACCGGTTATTTAACCCGGGTTAATATTATAGATAATATAAACGAGGTAGAGTTAATCTCGGGCGCGGTTAATAAATATAATTATATCTACGTTCGAGAGGTTAATAGAGTAGTTAATTTAAAGGCGACGAAGCGGGTCTAATATAAAAGGCCCTTTACTTCGTAAACCGATTATTACCGGGATCGCGATTTTTATATTAAATTCTTATAATCTTTTCGATTAAGAGTAAAGTTAAAATATATATTTTTAAAATTTCCGCCTAAAGCTATATCGCAGCCGTAAATAATAAAATCGGAGAATATAATATAATTATAATAAAGGAGTAGTATTATTACTAGGAGCCTATTATAGATTTAAAGAATAAAAAGTAAATTAATAATTTCGGTATTAATACTACGATATTTACGGGCGTTTTATACGAGATTATAAATATAGTTAATAAATTATTTTACTTTATTAACTTCTTTAAAGAATCTTTTAATATTATTACGAAGTTATAATATATTTTTATATCTAGTAATTAAAGTTATAGGCCTTAAGAGTTATCTTTATTTATTAATTACGAGAATTAATAATTTTAATTTATTTAAGAGTAAGTCTATTAAAAGCGAAAGATAACTCGGCCTTTTTAAATAGCGAAGATTTAGGGGTTAACTTTTTAATAACGGGTTCTCGAAATTTAATCTTTATTTATTCTATTCTAAAGATTAAAAGAATAAATTAAGTATTTACTTAAATAATGAATTTCTTAATCGCCTCGTCGATCTACGCTCGTCGAACTATACGCCCGTATTTATTGATATTTCGAAGAGGGCTACGGTATATAGGGTAGTTTTTTAACTCCGAGGTCGAGAATAAAACCGAACTCGATTTTAGTCTAATAATCGGGTTCTTACCTCCGGTATCTTTAGAGACGGTATAGTATTTTATAATATTTATATAGTTATTTATACTTTCTAAAGTAAAGATATAGTTATAAAATAATATTATATAAAAATTATTATCTAGATCGATCTCGGCGTAGGCGGATCCTATAATATAATTAACTATTATATCCTTTACCGATATATCGGTATACTTTTAATAATATCGGAGCTCTAGATATATTTTACCGTAGACGGAGGGATATTTATAGTTATAGTTAAAAGTTAACGGGTAGTATTTAGAATACGGAAATAAATTATAAAATATAGTATATAGTAATTTATATACGCCGCGATATAGATAAGATTAAGAGTAGTTCTCGATATAAGGAATATAAGGCTCGTAGTACTTTTTACTATAACGAGAGTAATTATATCGAATTTTATACGACTCTAAATATAGCCGATATAATTTATCCCTATAATATTCCTCTAAATAAATATAGTTATAGGTAGTATATTATTTATTACGTAATTAATATCCGCGATATAACCGTCTTTATCTTTTAGTTTATAATTTTTATAAATATATTTATAGTTATAACTACACCCGAGAGCGGCTCCGTATATAGCGTTATATATATAATTTAATATAAATAGTAATTCGTAGTAACGAGCCTTTATAGTATACTTATAATCTAGTATAATAGTTTCGATTAAGACGCGGTATTAAATAACTTCCGGGGCCTATATAAAGTAATATATTAAACTAATTTTAATATACCCGTAAAGTAAGGCGATATTCGGTACCTAGATTTAATATTTTAAATTATATAAATCTTCGTAAAACTTCGGGTAAAGATAATTATAATTTATTTTAATCCTTTAATAACGCTTTAAATACTAAATAATATTATATAATAATTCCGAATAATATTTATTAATATAAGTATATCCGTATTTAAGTTATGAGATATATTTTCTATTATAACTACCTTCGGGTAACGAGATCGAGAAGTCGTCGAGCTCCGATACCTTAATTTTAATTTTTTTATATTAAGGGTAGTATAGCGCTAGAGTATTATTTATATTTCTTTTTTTCTCGAGTATAATAATAACCTTATCCTATATAGGAACGGGGCGTGCGGTATTTATATTATTAATTATATATATTCCGTAGCGGGCGCGATTTAGTAAGATATTAATATAATTCGAGGTCTTTAGGAATTTATATTTTCTTTTATCATTACTCCGGACTAATAAAATAATAATAATTTTCGTTTTTTCTCTTTAAAAGTTATTTACGCTAGCGATTCTTAAAGCGTTTAATAACGTTATTTTATAAATATTATTTTAAATTATAATCGTTTTTTCTTTATCGTTACCCTTTAAGCCCTTCGCCTCTAAATCTTCGAGATCTCGGTTACCGACCACGATCGTAAAGGAAGATTATAGGTGTTATTTAAACTTTTATAATTATCCTAGATAAGAAGTTAAGACCGCGATATCTTCGTTCTAATATATTCTTTAACGGACGAGATAAAAGATTAGAATAACTATTATCTCTATCTCTTAAATATTAATCTTAGAAAATAATTATATTATATTCGAGGGGGAAGTATTTTCCCTTTTATTATAATCGAGCTAGAAGAGACATTTCCGTATTCCATTAACTTCTAGATATATAGATATTAATAAATAATTTTATAATTTAGGATAGAGCGTAGACTTAATTAACTCCGCGATTAATAAATATATTAGACACTGAACCTCTAACGAATTATAAAGAAACCGCGGATAATTAGATTAAGAATAAATTAATTATTTAAAAAGCGAGATATTTAAAGAGAATTTTATACCCCTAGGATTATTATATTAAAATTTATAGTTATTAATTTACGGCCTTAACTACTCGTGATCCTTAATAAGAATAATATACTCGACGGAAGGTAAGAGTATAATAAAGATATATATCTTTAATACTTCTCCCGTCTTTTTAAATATTACTACCTTTATTTATACTCGGCGGAGGATATTTAAATTTCGTACTAGGCTTATAGTTATAATATCGATAATATATACGCGAAGTAGGTAACGTAGATCTAGCTCTTAATAACACTTTTTAAACGAAGTATTAATATAGCGATATAAGTCGAGAACGTATAGGAAACGGTGGGTAAATTTTATAATATTTTATTAAACCTAATATTTATATAAAGTTAATCGCTCGGAGCTAGATATTTTCTTTAAAATAATACCGAGAAACTCCGGAATTAGACGAGTTAAAATAATATATTTAAATACTTCTTTAACCTAGTTATTTAAAATATTAAACTTCTTATTATATATTTCCTAGAATTTATTTTAGTTAACTCTACGTCCGAAAAGTTATTTAAAATAACTATAGTAATAGTTTTCGAGATATTTTTTAATATTACTTTAATAGGCTAGATCCCTAAGGCCTAGTATAAACTCCTCGATTTTATTAAAAGCGATATTTAATTTTATATAAAATTTAATATTTCTTATAATCTTTAATCTTTATAAACTTAATTTTCTTTAATATATAATAAAGATTTAAATCTTAGAGGAGTTCCGATTTCGATTTTAATTTTAAATAAATAAATTACTCTATACTATCTTTAACTAGATTTTTAAGAAGTTAGTCGAGAGTGTGATTTATATAGTATATATAAATAATTAGTTTAAATTTAGTTGAATTACGATTTTTTAGTAAGGCCTTAATAATAGTAATACCGGTATAATTTTTACTAGTACTAGGCGGGCCTTAAATTAACGTAAAATAACTTTTTAAAATATTTATAATAAATAACTATTACGTATCGTCGAGTATAGATTTCTCGCGGAGTATATTATCGTTAAAAGGTTATTTAAATATAAGTTTTAACTACTTTTTTTTAATTAAAATCTTTAAATTAAAGGCGAAGCCAGGCCTATAAGAGTATATAGAGGTAGGTATATCGATATCTCTAGTATATTATATATCGGGGGCGATAAATTAAGAAAAAAGTAAATCGAGGGTATAATTTATTTTTTAAAGCGTTTATAGTATTAGTTAAAAGAACGATAGTAGAATTCCTAGAAATTTAATAAATAATTATTATAGTTTATAAGTTTTTCCGAGATAATTATTAATCTAAATAATATCTTCCGAATTATCCTTTATTAAGTTTAGTATTAACGTGGCTCGGTCTATATATTTAAAAAGATTCGGCCGTTTATCGAAGGCCCTTTAAAATCCGGTTAATCGAATTTTATATTCTTCCTTACTATTTTTCCTCTTTAGCGGAGGCGTCGGAGTAGGATTATAAATAAAAAAGAAGATAATACGACCTATAAAAAAGATAAAGTATATAAAAGTATCGATTTATAGTTATTTAATATTTCTTTATTATTCTTCTCGCTCCTTAACTCCCTTCTTCGTTAGTACGGGAGGTTAATTAAATTTAACTACGACCTAGAGCTCTTTTTTCCAATCGAACTTAAATCGAAATAAAGCGATATTATAATAGATAATATTTCGAACGTTATTATTCTATCGCTTCGATGGCGGTTAAATATTAAGGGGTTTATTAAGCCGCTTATATTCTATTTATATTATATCGCGGAGTTAATTAACTATATCTTTATATAGAAGTTTAAATTATCGGTCGAGTAAACTCGTTAGACTAGGAAAATAATATTTTATAAAATTACTCGAAGGTAGGTACTTTAATCGGGGGGATTAAATTTCTTCGATAATTAATAGAATTTTAATATCGAAGATATTTATATAATTATTATCGTATTATAGACCTAGCTCCGAGAACGCGCTAGGAAGATTTTAATTTACTTTAAAAACTAGTCGATAACTTTTTTACTCTAGAGGGTAGTTTTTTAATAATATTATAATTTTAAAATTAAATCGTTAATGAATACGAGCTAAGTTTCGACTTCCGGTTTATAGGAGTTATTCTAGAATTAAAATTAAAAAGTCGTTTATAATCGACGTGAACTCCGTAATAACCTAGGTGTTTTAATTTAATTCTACGATTCTCTTTAATACTATTAAACTCGTTATTACTATAATCGACGTTAAGTTTTTATTTTTAATTATTTCCTCCCGCGTAAAGGCTCTAAAAACGGAAGTTATAAATTTAAATAAATTAATAATACGACGACCGTTTAGGCTAAAAAGAAATATATAAATAATATCGAGTAGTATCTCTAATATTAAAAACGATAGAATATCCGGGTAAAAGATAGTTTAGAAAAAGAGAAGTATTTTATCTTTAAAGATATATAGGCTCGTTCCTAGCTCGATATTATCGAGCTTTTTATTTATAAAGGCCTTAATTATAATTAACCCTTCTTTAATTATTAGTTTCTTAATAATTTATTATTTAATTTTTATATACTCTTTATTAATAAGGTCTTAGCCTATTATAAAGAACTTCTTAACCTCTATAATTTAGAACCGGGTATTCTATCTTAGTATTAAAAATATCTACTTTTAAAAACTAGTTTCGAGTTCGCTCTATAGTCGTGACTTAACGGTAGACTACGGTAGTTATATATTAATACTATTTTTACCTACTACGATTTCGTATAAGAATTTATACTACTACTCTTTAAAGTAACCCTTCGATGTCTTTAAATATAAATATAGTTCGCGATAAAGCGCTTTTAAAGTAGGTTTAGACTCGTAAATAAACTTATATTTATTTCTATATCTATATTTCCTACGCCTAAAATCGAAGTAGGGTTTACTATTATAATATAAATAGGGTTAGATTATTTTCTACTATATTAAAATAAATCTATTTACGTATTAACTTCTACTATATCGGTTCGAAAGAGTAAGGTTTGGAGTCGCTGAAACTTTATTACTAGAGGAATATACTATAATAGAGTTATCTTATATTAAAGTAAGGCTGTTATAAGGCTAATAAAAGCAACGTAATAGTTATATAGTAGGGTAGTCGCCAATTGTGGAACGAATTCCGTCTGCGTCTACGAGTATTTATAGATCCGGATAATCTTGACCATTCCCGGATAACCTAAAACATTCTTCGCCAGCATGTTGTTGAGAGTCATTGGCACCTATGGCACCGAAACATATGGCGGGCTGTGTAAAGGCTCTTGTTCATCAAACATTTGGGGTGTGCTTCTTCCAATTTGTTGCAAACCACATCTCTCCGTCGATATTCGACCGAGTTGCTTCATCGTATTTGGTTCCGAGGCAAGCCTTCACTACTTAGCTTCCCGGCTGCAGACTCTTGAAAACCTTCGCATCTGCACGGCTTAGGGCAGGACGTTTAATTGGGGGGTTTTCTATGCAGCTAAGCTGTCGTTGTTGGCCTTATACAGTTTCGAAAGTACAGGCATATAGAATAGTTAGTTATTTACAGCTGCGGGCGCTTCGGAGTCGTCACCATCGTCCTTGAATGGCCATATCTGCCAACACCGCTCCTTCTCCTCCGCCTTTGCTTCTTTGAGCATTTGTATCCTCCATTCCTTGTTGAGAGCCGCAGCACGATTGTAATTCTCAGGATCCGTGCCACCCTCTCCATCGATGCCCAGTGTATTCCTGATCGTAGTAAGCACTTCGGCGGCTTCATTCCATTCTCTGCTCTCCTGCATGGCAAATCGCACTTCCTCATCCGTGAACGAAATTGGACAGGCACGTTCTCCAACAAGATCGTCCCATTTTGAGTGGACTCCGATCAGGGCTGCTCGAAGGTTAACTAAATCACCATCCCAAGGCATGCCAGCTTGCTTGATCAGATACTGCCGCATGTCGAGGTATGGTAGCCGAAGCGCCTGCATATGACGTTCACACTTCAGTCCCGTAGCCGCTGTGTAATAGAGGTTTGCCTGTTTATGCTTCAAGTTCATCAAAGCTTCTTCCTGTTCTCCGGGATTCATCTCCTCGAAATTATCGCTGAGTTTCGGCTTCTCCAACGTCTGTGGACGCCCTGGGTCGTGGTCACAAAAAACAGGAAATCCTGATTGGAGAAAGAACGGAAGTATTGAAGCACCTTGCCAGTCAATGATACCAAGTATGTCCGTCGATTGTGGGTGTAAGAAGATGTTACTTTGGTGGAGATCAGGATGTCGGAGGGTTGGTGAGGTAAGGTCTTCTTGCTTGGGTATAAGACAGGGGGCCACAAGACCGTATTGTGAAAGTAAGGAGATATGATCTTTTGGTTCGATGTTTTGCTCCGAGGAAGAGAAAAAGAATTGCCTATGCCGCGGTTGTCCAAGCTTAACAGTCCAAGCCGCTTCTCGTTTGCTAATAGAGATCAAATAATCCTCTGAGCGAATCCCTGTGAAAGTTCGATCAGTAGAGTATTGCGTAACATATACGGGGAAACAAACATGGTCCGCGGTCTAACGTCATTTGGTCCCGTTCCTCTGTCCAGAATGATCTGTTTGCGATAGGCCCGATACTAAACTGGTCAGAGAGAAGGTCCACGCCGTTTTGCTCGTTTGATTTATTCTCGCGAACCTCTTCTTCCAAGTCCTCTTTGTAGTATAAGCTTCCATGTTCTGAAAAACGAGCTGAAAAGAGCCGACTCTCGATATCTATAATTTGTTCGATGACTTCGGCGAGTTCCTTCGTGGAAAGCGAGAACCAGCGAGAAGCAAGACTTTCCCCTTGCATCTTCTCCATTATGATGTACTCTGCACCGACAGGATTATCGCCACCAACCCGGGAGGCCCACGCAAATACCTTTGGTGCTGGTATGTCCAGTCGGGTACGGAGAAAGTCCATAGTTGCAACCTCGCTCGCGGTCGTATAGTGAGCCGGTCCAGCGATAGGTATAGGGATCCGCGCGATTACCTCGTATCCATCATCCATCGTAAGAAGAAATATCTTGTTAAAACCACCCTCTGTGACCTTCATTATATCCACACATCTGTCTCTTCCTACCGCCATCGCTGCGGTACGCATCAATTCGGGTACGTTGAAGCGAACATAGCGCTCGGCCATACGCTCTTTTTCATTGAAACTTGTAAACCATATTAGAAGGTTCACGGCCAATTCTTTGTATGAGTTGCCTACATCCATCTCCGAGAAGTATGCCGAAAGAATGATTCGTATATGTTATTGGGAGAAGCATGATCTTCTGGTGCCGCCATACTCGCATGCTTTCGAGCCACCCTCGAATAAGTTCGGTGCCGATGACGAAACAATGATAGGACTGATGATCTGCGGAGATAGGTCCGTTGGATGGTACGTGGAAAGATGGAAGTCATCAACGACATGATCGAATGTAGATTTGGATTTGGAGACGCGCCGACAAAATGCCGGATAGGCCCTCACTATAACTATCCCCATTTGGACTAGTCTCAAACTCAGACGCCGTCAGTCTGCGCTTGGTAACCTTTTGTGACTCACACCCCGCCAAGGCTGCGGCCGAGCCTCAAACCCCATCTAATTTATATATACTTGGTCAAATGCCTAAGTAGAGGCGAAATACTAGCCTCATGCCAGCCTCTACTTCCACCCAGAATCCCCAAGAGACATCAGCAACAGACCAGTGAGCTCTCCACCATTCCTTCTATTCACAAAGTCTGACTGTAATGTCTCATGTCCCTAGAATCATAGCAACCATGTCTGGTTTAGGAGGAGCTGCGAAAAGTGCAGTCTCTTTCATGACCAAGCCGCAGAATATCGAAAAGGTGGCCCAGAAGTTTACTCATCCGACAGCTAAACCTGGTAAACCTACGTGGCCCACCTCGCAGAGGGAACTCAAGAACGTTGGATTCCATTTCGATCTTAGCGACATATCCAAGACCATACCCGACACCAGACCAGGTGCAGCCAAAGGCGCCACTAGGAAGGCAAATGTTTTTAAATAGTAAGCTGCAAGCGAGGCGGAACGGAAATCTATTAAAGACTAGATAAGGACACACGGCTCTTATACTAAGGCTGCCGTTTTAATAATTCCCGAGGATGCGTCTTATAAGGAATTCACCGAAATTTTGAATGGTACTGCCGGTAAAATTTAGACGCTCGATAAAACCTTAGCTACGTTGCGTCGACGTTCTCTCTTCGCACCTTACTCTGTCATCATATAGATTGCACTTTGGAGATTCAGGCCTGTCTTATGATCGTAATGGGAGCAAGTTCGAAGTCCCTGGGCCAGGTAATTGTAGTCTCACGATAGACTCTCTATATAACTGAAACCTATCTATCCCGATGAGTGCAACGCATGGTTAGTAATTCCAAAATAACACATCCTATGGTGTAGCGCTTCTCACAGCATCACGAAGAATACTCCATACGGCTTCCGACTTCCGCATCTGATGTTCATTTAAGAAGATCCTTTACCTTCGTCTTAGTGCTAGATAAATTTTTGGCTTTAATTTACGTGTTTCCGTTATCTTATATTAAAAGGCCATATTTTCCTCCCTTCCTCTTCGCCTATTAATTGATTATCGGTACTTTTCGAACTCACTACAGCCTAGACCGAGTAAGATCGAAATCGTCGAATTAAGGAGCTTACTATAGAAAGGGTTTCGATAATAAATAAATACTACTTCTTATCCTATTCTTTAGTAGTCGAGCGGTCCCTAATATAGGCGCTACTACTATAGATAGCCCCCGTTATTAACTCTATTATAAGAGCTAGAACTTGGAGATTTCTAAATAATAGGAGGTTAAACTAGGTAATAATATTAACGAACGTTATAAATAACGCGAGTAATTATAGCCGGGTATAGGGTAACTAATTTAGACTTTTATTTACTACACTTTTATACTACTTTATAGTACTCTCTTTTACTCCCTCGCTATTTCTTTTTACTCTCTTATTATTATTTTTTACTCCTTTATTACTCCTCTTTACTTCTTTATTATTTCTTTTTATTTCTTTATTACTCTCTTTAAAGCGACCCTACTCTCTTTCCCGATCGAAAATAGTAATTCCTAATCCTAAGTTCGGGGTATATATAATATATATATATATAAATCGAATACATATATAAATCGAATATATATATATATGAATATATATATCGAAAATATATAAATCGATTCAGTAAATTTATTTATAGATTTATAATTTTTAACTAAAAATTTAAAAAGAAAAAAGGAGTTTAATTTAAATTATCGGTATTATTAATTTATTCTAGCGGGATATATCGATATAATCGACCTCTCCTAAAATATACTATCTAAGATACTCTCGTTATTATCGATAATTATTTTATCGATCCTCGCTTTTAATAAGAAAGATCCTCGTTATAATCGACGATTTTATATTACTTTATTAATATCTACGAGCTTCTTAACCTTATTAGCGCGAATACGGGAATTCGTTATTTTATTAAATATCTATACTAGTAAAACACGACGAGTTAGTATTAAATTATTAATAAAAATAATCGAAGAAAAAGAAGATTAGATATATAATTAAACTAGAACTCGAAGAGTTTAAGAATCGTAAGGGAGTATTAACTAAAAATAATATTACCGGATTCGTTATTCGGCTAGATTAAAACGAGGATTAATAATAATATTATTATTAAATAAAATAATTAATATACCTCTTTTAAAATACCCTCTTTCTTTTTAAAATATATCTTAAATATAATACTCTTTAAACTCGAGGATTAAAAACCGAATTATTATAAATAACAAGGATATTTAATTTTATAACTATAACTATAAAGTAAAAGATCTTCGTTATCCTCCCTAGAAATTACGTTATTCCTTTTTAGTATATTTTAATTATCGTTTTTAACTAGGATTTTAGAGAAGATTATTATTTTTTACTTTATTATCTTTAATATAAATATAATAACGAGGTAATTTTCCTTTAGTATAGAAAAATTATATATTAAAAATTATCGTTAAAAACGATAATTTAGAGATAAATTAGTAAGAATATAGTGTTAACGAAATAAGATACGCAAGAATTATAGTATTAACGAAATAAAATAGTGGTCAAGATTTAGTCTTAATATATTATATATTCTATTCTTTTTTCTATCTAGCGGTACGAATAAATTATTATCTTATATTAAGGTACTAGTTTTTATATATTAATAATTATAATAGTTACCTCTATAAGTAAAGGCCTTACGTCCTCGAGGCCTCGAAATAAATATATAAACGAGAATAAATATTATAATCGTTAGTATAGTCCATTCTCTATTACCTCGACTTAGAACTATTATAAATACACCGTATTAATAAGAAAACGACGATATTTTTACTTAAAATTATCGAGACGGAGATTAGCCGTTAAGTTATAGATATTAAATAGAGGAGTATTCGTAATCTTTAATATATTTATTATAGCACCTAGCTAGGGTTCCTATTTATCGGTAGTTAAGATATCGGTAATAAGGCGTTCGTTATAACCGATAATAATCGTAGTAGTTTACGCGGCCTTATTATCGGTAATAACTTTAAAAACGGCGCGATCGTTATAATTTAAGGTAGTCTACGCGGTTATACCGAATTAATTATATAGTTTATTACTCTCTTTAATAAGTTTACCGCTTAATACGATATCGGTAGTTATCTATTATTTAAATTTCTTTTAATTACGTACTCGTTCTAAAGTTAAATATCTCTTAATTAACGAGTTTATATTTATATTAATATTAGTTAAGAGATTATTAGCGAAGTCTTTAATACCGTTAATATTTTTAACTCTTTAGATTAATTTTATTTATTTACTTTTAACTAATTACTCTTTAAGTATATCGATTTCTACGGAATCGAAAAAACTTTATAATAAATAATCGACCCTGTATTAATTTAAAAGGCGGGTACGGTATTGAATAAAAGTAGTATAAAAGACTTTTAGGACTAATAAAATACGGATTATCTTATTATTAACTTTAATAATAAGATTTTCTAAAAAATCTACGTAGTTATATAAAATAGTATTATTATTTTCTAGGAGGTTATTTCTAGCTATTAACGCGTTTATACGGGTTTCGGATTTAGCGAATACCTCTTTAGTAATCTCGATTAAGAATTCCGCTTTAATATTATCGTTTGAATTTTTTAATAATATAGAAATATCCTTAATCTCCCCTTTTATTTTTAACGGCTTAGTTTATTTATTAGATTTTATTTTCTTCGAGCGCTTTATTCCTAAATTAGTTACGATCGCTCCCGTAGTCTTAGGTAAGAAAATTTATTTTATTTTACCTTTTCTACTTATAGTAGGGCTAGTACGTTTATAAGTTTATAATAATATAGAATCATCCTTCGCTAAAGGCGGTATAGTCGTTAATATAACCGGTTTAGATTTATTAGTTATTATAAAAATATCCGTTATTATTTATACTAAAGGGGCTTTTTTCGTATTTAAATTAACCGACGTTTTATCCCGTTTAAGTTTTTTAGTTATATATTTTACTCTCTTTTATTTAGAGCTTTTAAATACGGTAAAAGAAGAAGTAATTTATTAAAAAATCTCGGTTATAAGGAAAGGCGAAGTCTAAAACGTAATTTAAAATATAATTAAAAAATCTTTATTACCGATTTTAATTTATTATTCCGTGGCCGTAGGTATCGTATTTTTCCTATTTACCCGTTTTTTTACGGGCGTAGATAAGATAGCCGTAGTCTTTCGCTTTAAAGAATCTACGATTTTAATTTCGGTAACGATTTTTATTTTAAATATCTCCCTAATCCTATCTAACTCTTCTAGTTATATAATTAGATCGTCGGATATTTATATAATTCCGGTATATTCCTTCTAACGTTCCTACGCCTCGATATTAAGTAACTTTATATTAATTAGTTAAGAATCGTTATTATCGATTATAAAAGAGACTATTTTTAAAGTCGATTTCTTCGGTAGGAATAATTTTATTATCGATTTCTTTAAAGACTTCTTCGAAACCGAAAGCTCCTTCTTTAATTCGGATTTACTTTTATTACTCTCGTTATTCTTATTAAGTTTCTTAGATATCGATTTCTCCTACGTTAAGAATTTTTTTAAAATTATAATCTTCGTTACCTTCGGGCCCTTTTTATCTAGTTTTTTTAATAACGTCGAGAGTTTTTTTACTCTCGTTATTTTATCCGCCGAGAGATAATTATATTTTTTTACGAAGATATATCGGTTATATTTCCCCCCTTTTATTAAAATTAATTAATCTAGTTTCTACGATGAATTCCCTTTATCCCCGTATAATTACGCGTAATTAAAAATAATCGCGTATTTCTTACTACCGTCCTTTATTAATTATATTATAGTTAGTTACCCGTTATTTATTTATTTAAGTTATAGGCTACTTCTTAAATTAAATATCTTTAACTAGTTTTTAAATCGTATATTTAAGGAAATTTTATCGTATTAAATAACTAGCCCGGTTTATAATGAAGAAAGATTTCTATCTATTAATAACCAAGTATCTTTATCTTCCGTTATATTATATACGGGTTTATTATACGGCAAGTTTTTAACCTCTCCGTTATCGATTTAATTATTAATTTCGGTTTTAATAACCTCCTCGTCGTCGACCTTATCGCTCTATTTAGAAGTAGAAGCGCCGGACTTTTTATTATTATTTTTATTCGTTATTTTAATTATTTTAATTTTAGTTACCTTCGTTACTTTCTTTACCTTTATTTTATTATTCTTTAAGATTACTTTAATCGGTATCTTCGAAATTTTTCCCGAACGTAATTTAGTTATATCGTAATTAAAGATTTATTAAAACGAAGATATCGTATTATACCCGATTAGGGCGAGCGATATAAATAAATTATTAATATTCGGATTAAGAGAGGAAAGATATATTAATATTATTTAACGCCTAAGATACTATAGTTAAATATTATAATAACAATAATATTTATTAATTCGAGCGAGGAAAACGATTTATTAATATTTAAATTAATTAAAAATATTATATTAATATAGCGGGGCCGCCAAGAAATTCGTTATTATTAAATAATAAAATTATCGTCGCGTAAAGAAGCGAAAATAAAATTAAAATTAATAAATAAATAGAGTAATACCGTCCCTTAAATCATTTATATAATTTATAACGACTTTTTATTATAGTCGCTGATTACGCCTTCTACGTTTTTAAGATCTTATTTATTATATTATATATTCTAATAGGGCCCCTAGCCCTTTTATTTAATTAGATATTATATTATTAACCTCTTCCCTCGTTTTAGAAACTTTCTTATCCTTTTATTTAAAATATATATTATTTTAAAATAATTATTTATATCTTTATTATTATTATCGAGAATAGTAGCCTACCCGACCTCTTAAGAACGGTTATATAAATTCTCTCTTAACGGAGTAAGTTCTAAAGCGGCGACTAAAATAACGGGGTAGATATTTATTATTAGTAGTAACTTTAATTTATAAATTAAACTATTAATTCGTTTTAGAATTTTAAACGGGCCAGTTTTTTAATTTAAAAATTTATAATTCTCTAAACCCGGGATCCTATAATCTTTATATAGTTTTAAAAAGATTATATCCCCTTTTTATATTATTAAGAGTATATATTTATTATTATACCGAAATTTAGTATTAATCGCCGCGAATAAAATCGCGTTAACGGTTTCCTTCCGGTTAATTATTTTAGTATTAATAAGATTTATCCTTCTTATTATATCTTAAACTAAAATTCTATTATTAAGTTTTATATCGTAGATAATCTCGTTCGGTAAAAGCGTCGTCGTTAAGTTTAAAGAATTATTTATAATAAATTATAAAGTAGTTATGAATTTATCCTATAAACTATTAGGGTAGTATATTAAATAAAATCGTAATACTATTTTTATAATTTAATTTATCCGTTCCGATTAGCCGTTAGATTAAGGGTAGTAGGTAGTAGAGATTATTAATTTAATTTTTAATATTTTAAAGATTATTTTTTATAAACTTAAAAGAAACTTAGGGTCTTTATTAAAAATAATCGCCTTTGGAATTCCCTAGTCGGTAAAGGCGAGAAGTAACGCGCTTATTTATTCTTCGATATTAAACGTATCTTTCTTTAAAGCCGTAGTAACTACTTTCGAGAACTTATAAATAATAGTTATTAAATAATTATATCCGTTAGTAAATATAAGGAGCGCTATAACGAAATCGATAATAATATAATAATAGATTTTTGGCTTTATTAGGATTGGTTTTAAAATATTATATAATATATATTTTTTTATCTAATTAAGTTAATATTAAGGGTAGTATAAAATATAGCGTTTAAGTCTTCGAGTTAAATATTATATATAATAATTATCGGCGATATTCTTATATATTCTATAAAATCCTATATAATTTCGCTTATTATATACGAGTTCGAAAATATTCTATTCTATTGATTTTAGGATATATAAGCGTTTCTTATTAATATAATCGTCTTTATATTATACTAGTGAGTCTCTAAGAAGGAAAGGAATATTAATATTAATTATATCGATATCGTCCGTAGACCCTAAGGCTTCCTTCTTAAGTTTATCCTTCTCGTCTATAAGGAAAATTATTACTTTTAATTATTTCTTATCTTTAGAATACGCCTTTTATAATTTAAGGCGGTATTTAGAAAATATTTTAATTAAAGTAAAATAAAAAGCGAAAATATTATCTAGAATACTAGGACTTTTAATATCGAGATATTCTTTCTTACCGAGAAAACGAGATAAAGTATCTAATATAATATTTTACTTTCTAGGATACTAACGAATATCGAGATCGTATTATAATATATATTAGGAAGTTTATATTAACCGTAGGTTCATCCTATTAAAAGAGGACGATAATAATATTATTTATCGGGTAATATTAATAGTTACCGAGTAATTAATAAAAATAATAACCTTCTTCATCGGGATTTATATAAATAGATATAGGATCTTTTTTAGTATCTAAATTAAATCTATTACTTCTAATTCCGTAAGCTAGTAACGCGACTCCGTAGGATTAAATAATTTAAATAGGAATAAAATTAATTATATATTAATACGGGGGAAATTATTACTCTAAAGATCTCTTTTAATATAATATACTATAGCGCTAATTCCGTATAACTTTAATATATTTATATTAATATATAATTAACGAGCTGGATCCCGATAATATAAATAAGTTTTAAAGGTAAATACCTTCTAGAGTAATTTAAAAGAAGTTAATTCTTCTTTTATAAATACGAAGTAAGTTTTTTTAGAATAAATCTTTTGTATATTCCCGTCTTAAGACGGCGAGCCCTTTAAAAGTTAGATTTTTCGGCGTTAAAGTAACTTAATAATTTAAGCGAAGTATCTAATATTATTTCGTAATTAATTTATTATTCCGATATATATTTCTAAAGCCTATAGCGTATCTAGGAAACGAAGTTTTTTAATTATTATAATTCTTTCCTTAATAGTAGTTAAACCTAACCTATTTACTTTCTAATTTAAAAGTGTAACCGAGGGGTAAATTAAAAAGGATTTCTTAAACTTAAATAAGATTTTAAGGCCTACGAATAAAGCGAAAATAATTATAAGATATTCGATATACTCGGAATAAAACCGTAAGAAAATTACGATGTTATCGACGTAGTATCTCGCGAATACTTTATACGGGCGAAGAAAAGTATTTATTTTATATTAAATATATAAAACTAAACCTTTTTATTTTATTACTACGACGTTATAGTGCTCCGAACCACGGTAAGAAACTATTATAAACTTATAACGATTATCTCTCTTAACTAAGAATAAATAGAATTATCCACTATAATTAATAATACTTATATAAGTATACTCTTATACCGACGAAATAATATCGCTTTAAAGCGGAAGAGGGTAGTTATTAAAGATAATAATTTTATTTAGACTACGAATATCGACTATAACTTTACCCTTCCGTATCGGCGTTCTTTCGGGGCCTTTATATACCGTCCGTTATATAACGAAGATAAAGAAAGCGAATAGGAAAGACTCGATAAACTACGATATCTTCCTCTATTAATATATTTTATCGAATTTCTCGTTTATTAAAGCTCTTATATCGGGGCTTAATAAATAAACCTTATAATTAAATTTCGTATTAAACGATTATTAGTCCGTAGTAAATAAAATCGATAATTATTTTAATTCGGGTAAATCGATTATATCTCCCGTATTTTCTTAAATACGAGGGTATTACTCTATAATCTCTTTAATCGCGGTAATATCGGAGTCGTTACCGTAGATCGTAATTTTATTCGGTAGCTTCGTTTTTATAAAAGGATCGACCTTAGGCCTCGAGATTAACCTCGGATTATAAAAATTAATAAAGCGTAATACGATTACGTCGTCCTTATAAATCTTCGCCGTAAGGGAATAATTATTTAAATCGATAAAGTACGCTTCTTTTACCTTATATTCTATAATTAATCCTATTCGTTAGCGGCGAGGAATAATAAGAGGTATATTCCTCTTATTACGAACGTTAATAAAGTTAATTATTAAATTTATAAAATAAATATAGACTCCTTTTATCTATAGTTCGAATAAGAAGTCTCGGTCTAGTAATTTTAATTTCCCTTTTAACGAGATTATTACCGCTAATATAATTTATATTAAAATTATTTAGCGGCGCTTTAATTATATAATATATCGGATCCTTATATTATTCTTAATTATAAATTAAATAGGGATCGTAATATCTTCGTAATTACCTAAAATTATTTAATTATTAAAGAGGTTTATAACGGCCTTCTCCTAGCCTAGGATATTTATACCGATAAATATATTAACTTTAAGATTATCGATAATATAAAAATCTCTAATAATTTTAACTATTATTTTTATATTATCCTTCGTTTTTCCGTTTATATAGAATATAATTAAAGTCTATTTTATAGTTAAATAACGGTTCGAGCCGATACCTCTTAAAGTAATAATTTTATTATAGGTCTATAACTAAAGGCCGGGGATTCGTTATATAATAAATACTTTATCGATTATACTTATCGGACACCTAGTATCAAAATATTCTAATTCTCGAATAATATTTAAAATAAAGTCTATTTGGCCGGTAAAATAATACTATATATAAAATATTATCCCGTTAATTAGTAAAGGCGGAGTAGTGGATTCGATTATTAATTTACTCTTTTATCGAGGGGAAGATTTAGGAGCTATCGACTTCGGCGTTATTATAATCTTTAGGATTAAAATCTTCGGAGTAATATTTAACTCGGTATTTTTAAATTTTATAGGGGCAGGATTAATTACCTTTTATATATTAATCGAGTATATATATTTCCTTTCTTTCAGGTATATATATAGTAGATTATTCGACGGGAAGTTAGATTTATAATTTCTATAAACGGGACGCTAACCCATTTTCTTTATAAAAATATAATACGTAATTAAAACGAATTTAATATTAATATCTTTATTAACGCTTTATTCTTCGTTTATAATACTCTCCTTAATATTATAATAGCTTTTATCGGCGTTTATATAATAATTATAATAATTTATCGGCGGAGCTTCGGGAGAGCCGAAATAATTATTAATAAATTTAAAAGAGATACTATAATCCGTATTTTCGTTATTAAGATTATTATATAATTTATTAAAGTAAGTAGACTGTATTTATATTTAATTACCGAAAATATTATACGGTCTCGGCGGGTAGTATAAGTGTATTTTATAATTTCTATAATTTTAGTTATTATAGCTCTAGTTCCCGTAGCCCCGATTTCTAGCGAATGAATTTTAATTAGGCTAAGCGTTTCCGGCGGTAATTATAAATAGTTATTTTAATAGTAATAGAGCGTTTTTTAGAGATTTTTACGGGGGAGGCTTTTAAATTTACTACGATTATTACTATTACTATATCTAAGATATAATCTACCGATTTTAAAAATAAACCGGTTGATCGTAAGGGTTAATATAAAAGAAAGAAGGTCTAGCCATTTATTAATATAGAAAAGAACGAGAATTATAAGAATTCGGTTTTATAGTAAATAATCTCTACCCTTAAAAGCCTTAAGACTAAGGACCTTAAGGTATTTAAAAACTTTAAGATTAAAAAAGTCGATACTACTATTAAGGCCGATAAAGTATTGAATTATAATATTTATTTTATTATTATAACGACTATTTATCCTTAGGTAACTATTTATCCTCTTTTATATTATAATTCTTTTCTCGCTCCTTAATTTCTTTTCGATAATCCTTATAGTTTTTTTTATCCTTTTAAATTTATATCCTATACTATATCTCCTTCTTATTTTTAAGTTATTCGATAAATTATTTAATCGAAGTATTATTCGTTAGAGGAGGGATAATAACCTAAAAATTAATATCGAGGTGATTCCACGCCTATATAACCTATATATACTCTTCGGTAATACCGGTTTAAACGGCGTATTTAGTTACATTCTAGACGTAGATAAATAAATTATTTCGTTCGGCCGCGTCTTTCGATATATATAATTAACGACTAAACTCTTTTAAAGCTATAGATATTATAATTTTAAAATAATTTTATAATCTAGTAATTTAGCGCTATAAATTATTCGGTAGTTATATTATTATATCTTTCTTATCTTAAGAAAGAATTTTAAATTATTAATTTATAATTATATCGCGGAAATAACTATTTAGATTCCTCTTTACTATATCTTTACTTTTTATTATAACGAAATCTTAAGTCTTATTATAAAAGGTATAGACCTCTTTAAATATTAACTCTTTAGAGTTAGAGACGATATTACCGGCGCCCTATAACTTTGGGTAATTTAGATAAAAGAAATTTAATTCGCCGGTACGGAAATACTTAGTTTATTATTATATTTATTAAATATACCCGTCTTTATTAATTAACTCTTATAGTCTAGTAGGTCCCGGAGGCCCTCTAAAAGTTTAACCCTAATTTTATAAAGTAGCTTTAATAGTATCCGGTACGGTAAATCGTATAATTTAAATTATAATATTATATAAGTTTAAATTAATTCTTATTAACGGAGGTGGTATTTATAGTTAACCTATGATTTTTTATTCCTATTAGGATTAAGGGTTAAATAGGGTAAATTAATTTCCTTTAAAATTACTAAAACCTCTTTAACTTTATCTTAAGGAGTTAGACTAGCCCTTATTATTATTAATTATATTATCGGTCTAATTAAAAAGAATCCTTTATATAACGTCGTCCGTAGTAAAAATTAATTCTTGTGGGAGGAACTAAAGTATTAATTTTCTCGAAGTTAACTAAATTATAGATTTAATTAAATTAGAAATTAAAGAAAAAGACGTAGCTAAAAGAGAATAAATAAGAGTAATTAGAATTTAGTCCTTAACCCTTCTCTAAAAATAAAATAACTAAGGATTTAGAATTTCCTCGTTTCTTTCTTTTTAATTATTAAAATATACCGAATCGGTATAGTATTTAATACCCTTAACGAAAACCGCTAATACTTCCGTAATTAAAGGAAGGTATATTTAGGAAATCGGAAATATAAAAGAGTTTTCTTCTATAAAACTTTCTTCTTCTTAAATATTAATAAAGGTAGAATATTCTTTTTTTACGAATAACTCGCTACCTTTTAATATATTTAATAGAGGATCGTACTAGTCGATAATAAAAAGAACTACTTCTTAAATTAATCTATTAATATTTTTACTATACTACTCGAAATACTTTTTCGAAAATATAAATAATTAAAACACTAGAGAGATAATAAAGTTTAATAAAAACGATTTCTTTACCTCCGTTTAGTTTATAAATAGAGAAAATAGAATAAATTACGTATATTTATAAAAATCTTCTACCGGTATATGGTTCGAAAGTTTATTTATATAGTATCGAAGATTCAAACCTCGATTACGCGAGTTAGAAATAGCGAAATAAAAGGTAAGAAGTAAAGAATTAAAAAGAAATTTTTAAAGTTCCTATTTTAACGCGGGGAAAACCTATCGATTTCGTTATAATTCTTAGTAGGGTAAATACCGCTTCTCCGCTTTCGGGTAAATATAAACTTTAGATTATAAGAAAAATAAACTCCGCTTTTAATTCCGTAATTCCGGCGCGATTTAACTTTCCTAATAATTAATTATAGTTAGACCGAGATCTTTAAGAAAAGGTAAGGATTTTCTATATAAACGAAAATAGTAATATACAGTATAAACGGCGGCGACGCTTTAATTTAATATAGATCGTTCCCTATACCTACGGCCGAAATATAGAGTACTCTTTATAACCGGGGTATAAATATTCCTTTAGATTTATAAAGCGCGTTTATAAACCAATTTATATAACTATAGAAACTTAATATAATAACTCGATTATTAGGATTTAGGGTAGGCGTAGTTAACGTAAAGAAATACCGTTACTATACGTAAGAGTTAAGACGAAAACGAAGAGGCTCGCTTCGTTCGTCGTTATAGAATACTAACGGTTAAAGAGTTAGTACTAATATTATAACTAATAGTAGATACGAGGACGAATTATAATTAATTTATAATCCCTTAAAATAATTCGACCTATATAAGAGAATAATAGTACGGATAATAATTATATCTTTAAGATATTAATAAAGGATTTAGTATTTTATAACTAATATTTTAAGAGCTAGTAACTAGTCTCTTTTTATTTATAAATAGAATTCGACTAAACCGTTACTACTAAATAGTAAGAATATAGTATTAACGAAATAAGATACGTAAGAATTATAGTATCAACGAAATAAAATAATAGTTAAGATTTAGTCTTAGTGTATTATATATTCTATTCTTTTTTCTATCTAGCGGTACGAATAAACTACTATCTTATACTAAGGTACTAACTCTTATATACTAGTAATTATAATATAAATCGTAGTATTCACCGAGTTTTCTCTTCTTTATATTAGTAAAGCGGTGAGCTCGTATTCTACCGAAAAAAATAGAAAAGACGCTTAGATCTATTTAACTCATATACTAGCCCTAGAGATCGATTTAATACCGGAGTTACTAAATACGTATTTAGTACCTCGACTCATTTTGAATAATTTTAAATAAATTAGAATAAGTTAGTCTAAGTAGTACCGGTTTATAATTAAATATATATAGTTATAAGTGAATTATATAGTCTATAATACCGCGCTAGTTTAGGGGGGTATTACACGCGTATATAATTTTCGTAAATTAATATAATTTAAAATTTAAAGTAAATTAACGTGGTTATAATACTCTATATAATCTTAGCGAGCTACCCGGCGCTAGTAGAAAATCACGGATTTAAAATCTTAAATCCGAAGTTACTATTTTTAGGTTTTTTTTTTAAAATATTTTTTTTTTTTTTTTTTTTTAAAATAATATTCTCTTTTTATTATTTTTCCGCCTAAAGTAGTAAAAAGCGTATTTAGTACCTCGATTTTCTCGTGCGGTCTCCCGCTTTATTAAAATATAAATATATTTCCGGTAGGCTTAGTATTAACGCCTTAGCGATTAAGATAAACTTTATAATAACGAGTTTTTAAAAAACGAGGATTAACTAATTAATTATAAATAAAAGTAGTAAAGAAAAATCGATATTTTTTATATAATCCTCGAGAAAAACGGGGATTACGACGATTAAAATCTTACTTTAAACTTATTAAATTCAATAAAATTAATTAAAATTAATTAATTTAATATAGATAATAACGATTTAAAACCTTACTTTAAATTTATTAAATTTAATAAATTAATTAAAATTAATTAATTTAATATAGATAACGACGATTTAAAACCTTATTTTAAACTTATTAAATTTAATAAATTAATTAAAATTAATTAATTTAATGTAGATAATAACGATTTAAAACCTTATTTTAAATTTATTATTTATTTATATACCTCGTCTTTTTCTTTTTTATAACGACGAATCGTGATTTCCTAACTAGGTATAGCGAGGATTAAAATAAAAATTAAGATTATTCATAAAGATTTAGAAGAGGAAAAACAGAAATATCGTCGAATATATCGACGAATTCAACGACCAAAAGATTTGACAGTTGTTGTATAAGGGTGGAAATTTTTGGTGGCGGAAAGCCTAAAGTACCCGCTCGGGCGCTAGTGATCTACGTTAAGCTATAAACGGTAAAGCGGCTATTTCTGCCCGCCGGTCCTCGCTTAGGACTGTCGCTCTGCACCGAGAATATATCTCCGAATCCTGCTCTTCTTGTAATCTTTTCAATGTTTCCATCCTTACCGGACCTGAGCTAGTCTCGTATGGAGCGAGGCAGTGTAATTGTTCTTTATGGCCTTGGGTCTATTGAACTCGTTAAAACCCGCCTAGCCCTTTCCACTCTCCTCCCTTCCTTCTTTACGCTCTGGCTTCCTCTCTACATGTGGGCTCCATCTTGTGCCTTGGTATTGCTACTCCTTTACAGTCATTCTACTCGCCGTGTCAGTCTACCGTCATTGTAATGGGTGCCTTTCAACTCTATGACTCGTAACCTGACTCGATTGACTTCTCTGAAGATGCAAGCGACGGCGAAGAGGTGGGCTTCGAAATTGACTCGGACGTGTCTGATGCGGATCTGCTGGAGCTGAAGCAAGAATTGAATAAATTAGGCTCCGAGAAGGCACAACGCGACCTGGCAGATGCTACTGTTACTGTTCAAGAAACGACGCTACAGAGATGGAAACGGTATATCCACGCTGCACGTTGACGGCGCTGGCCCTCGGTCGGCGACTGCGCGGACTATTCTCGTCCTGCGATCCCTCTCATCCTGAACGGTATACCTACGCTGTGTGCAAATGTTAAGCGCGACCTCTTACTAGATGCTGGAGGTGCTGGGGAAGGACAGGCTGTCGTTGGAGAAGACACGGTATTCAGAGAAGACAAGCGGGAAAACGCAGATGGTGCCGATTGGGAAGAGCAAAGGTGTGGGGGCGGCGATGGGATGGAGGGTGCCGAGTTGGATGGTGTGGGCGATTAAGGGGAGGGATCAATGGTTGAGGACTACTGGCGGGCTGTGGAGTGGGAAGCAGTGGGCCAAGGAGTCATGACAGTGGATTCTCGTGACAAGGTGCTAATTTGTAGGTGATATGGGAAGGTTAATTTCGTATAAGAGCTGCTCGTCCCTTTTGATTAGGCTATCTAATACAATCAATATAAAGATGAAGAGGTCATTAAGCTTTCCTCACGAATTTTGCAGTACTCGGTACAAGAAGCCTAGAGTTGTCAGAAACAGCCTGTGTTGAAGCTTAAAGCCATTGGAGAGAATAGGTATTTCCTTCGTTCCTCCCCAATATCGACTCGGCCAAACAAAATCTCTACTTCTAAGGTGGCCTCGGTTGGAAGTCAAGCTCTGCTGCCTTCTCGCAGCTTGCTGGTTCCCCTATAAGGGAAGTATGGCCTCTCGGATACCGGATTTCAGGGGTTGCATATTCCAGATCTCAGCCTCCGCGGATTCAGATTGGTGGAATAGTGAGATTGAATCGCTTGGGTTGGATCACTTCCGTCTACCACCTCATCCACGACGCCAATAATCTGCAAACGACATCTCAACAATGCGCTTGACGCCCTTACTTTCGATCCGAACGACAGTCCTGGCTCGAACTCCGACGAAGAGGAGAGCGCAGACAACAGTGATTCTAAGTATGGAAAGAACATCCAATACGCGCGGTTTGGTTCTGGAAAGACAGATACCGTTATGACGGAGAGGAAGATGACTAGAGCAAGCATCATGACCTGGGGTACGACGATTCAGATCCCGACCCGGATTGCTTAGTTGCGCGAGTGCTTATCGTGGCATGATTTACAGCTCCCCTTTGATACATAACACCAACATTCACTCTGTTAGACATGTGAAGCAAGCCGGTGACACGTAGTGTCATTGCGCAAGGTGAACCATCTTTGTGATTTTAAAAACGTTCTTCATCTCACGATAACCACTCATTCATGATATCTAGGTAGCATGGATTCGATTGAAAAACCAATTCATTCAAGCCAGGGAAATGAGTTGAACTTACCTACATGGACGCAAAGAAAGAAGTGCGTTGGAGCCTGGTCGTCCAGGATTACGTCCAGCAGCTCGGGGCAACGTCAAGTCATGAGAACGATAGACCCAATTCTCATTCTAGATCACTTGTTAAGCGTCCTACCATCACTGAGTCCTTCGAATTATGACGGGATGTTAAATGAGAAAGGAGTTGATTGGGTCAGGGACCAAGTCGTTAGCTGCCTGAGACCCGAGGTCTAGGAGTTTTGCAGTCGATTGGCGGAGATCAAAAAATCCCTGGCTTGGCCGTGTACCTTCATGTTATCTCGAAAAGAGATGACTTTGAACACTTTTTCCTCTATGCTGGCCAAAGCATGGAGCTCGCGCATCGATTGGCGCAGCACGATAGCCCTCAATTTCGAAGCAAGTACCCTAGCCTACATTACTACGTCATGGAATTGGAGGGTATGGTCTCGGACTATGTTATCTTCGCAGAAAATATCCCAGCCGCAAGTGAACATCAGTCTGGAATCCTCAACATCCTTGAGATGTTTGCATGCCTGATTTTCCAGACGCTCGATCCCACGGACCTTAAAAATTACCTTCCCGAAGAAGCGGATAAATTTCTGCCATTTTGTGGGCTCAATATTGCGCTTCCTTTGTGGCAGTCATCCCCAGACAGGAAGCCTATGGGCGTTTGGCATGGAGTTGAGTCCAGTCTTCTGTCGCCGTCTTCTGACGCAAACGAAAGTGAGTTTTCAGAAGTCTCACCAACACCTTAACCATATTAAAGGATATCACAAATCTCTGAGGGAGCGTTTTTATGATTCACGTTTCTCTCCAAACCCCAGCCATAGAGCCTACTATTACGAGGTGAAGCGAAAGCAAAATTCTTCGGCAAGTGCATCTAGGAAAGCCAAGACTCGTCGCGAAATTTTACTGGGAGCGTACAGGGAGGTCAAATCATACCGTTGCCAGACTGTCCCAGGAGGTTATGCAATTCGACGCTGTATTTTCATTGGTTCTTTCTGCCTATGGCTGCCTCACAATTCGGCAGCCTCTTTTGGCGGGAAAGTATATTTCAAAATTGAAATCTCCAATGGACAAGCTCACCATAGCCCTTACGCTATAAGAGCAACGCAAGATGACCCAGCCATCCGACTTGGCATTCAAATAAGTGGAAACAGATACTTTGGGAAATGCCATATCATTCTGGTTAAAATCGAAGGGTAAGCAAAATATCTTGAAGATGAATACTCTAGTCGATGAAATCGAAGGGAAGACAGACGGAGAAAATGGGCGAACGCCCCGTCGCTGGATTGCAAAAAATGAGACACGTGGAAGATACAAACCATCTTAAGCATGATTCGGTGGGAAGGCACGGGCAATACAGGTCGAGAATAGGAATGCAAGTGTTCTAGGCAACAACTAGGCCGACATATGGGAAATGCATTAGGAACTACTTGTGTTATCATGCAAATGACGCAGAATCTTCAATATAAACGTCTCCGGTAATTTAACAACCTTCCCATTCTCAAGACCTCCTGAAATAGCATGAATAGATTCGATTTCACAGACTGTGCAAATCAGATTCAAAATCTCCTTTTTTCACAATGAGTACGTGATTTGTAGGTCGAGTGCCGAAGAGCGAATTGGAGACAAAATCTGAGGGTCATCCAGTGCTCGAGCTACAAAACAATAGCTTAAGCATGCCTAAATCACGATATGCGCTTACTCATCAACCTGACGAATTGCATTTGCGTTTAGGTACTTCAGATGTTAGGACTGATACCGAGATTAGCAAAAATTCATAATTGACTAATTGACTTCATGGATTTTCCTTTAGCGCGATAGCGCATGCATAAACGTGTGAATAAGGAAGGGAATGAAAAGATAACGTAGAAGAACTATTAAAAAGAAATATTAAAAAGAAATAATTGACCAAGAAGAGGTTTGAACTCTTGACCTTGTCCGTACAATCAACCGGCAAATGTTTGTTGTTAAGGACACGTGATAGACCAACTACACCACTCGGCCAATTTAAAGTTTTCAAGATAATATGTCCTATATAGAATTCATCGTCGATAGCGCCGAAGCGTGCCTTGGTAGGATATTAAATCAGGTGACAGGTCAGCCTTACTGAAAGGATACTTTGCTATATTTAGGCAGCAGTCCAGGCAGCCATTTAGTCGTCATGAAAGTTACGGATCAAACGCTGAAAACAAACGGTGAAAAAGCCTCGTTAAATGGCATTAAGGCCATTGCGAATTAGGCGCGTTCTCACCTGCACAAAATATCCGCGTCTACTTCGGAACTTCGCGTCTGTACTTTACACACACAGCGTTGTGTTGTATTGATCCTTCAGCATGATTTTACGCTTGGACAACAAGCGGCACACTTCATGACCACGTCCAAATGCTGAGACTTACCACAGCTAGCACCTAAGACATTGTCAATAGCATAGCTAGTGAAGCCAAAAGGTGGAAGTTGTAACTTGTAAGCACCTTATTCGGGCCGCGCCTGGTAAGGCTGGCCTCCTTTAACGCTAGCTAATGGTAGCAAGCTGTACTCTTTAGGCAGTTCTCAAGCTTCGATTGTCTTGCGCAACCCGCAGCAACTGATTCACCATCCCACGGAGGGTTCATGCCTGCCAGCTAAGCTACACTCCTTTCATGGCCATGATGGCAAGTGCAACAGCGGGCAACCCGTATGAGCACTACGACAATACGGAGATCGAGCAGGACCTGATAGATCCTGACGATGGTACATATCCTTGGGACTGTAGTAGAGCTTCCACTGACACCCGACTAGCAGCAAACATCAACGACCTAGACGATCCTGTGCATTCCAATTCAGATCGCGCCCCATTGACAGGCAACATTCAATCTTCCTCCTCCCGCAACCCTCTGCCTCAGTCATATCTCAACTCCTCCATACCTGGCGAAGATCGACGAGCACCTACAAACACAATCGATGAGTCAGTATGGGAGACACTTTCGCGAGATATGCTGGCTGTATGGGAAAAATTGCGGCAAGTGCTCTGGCCGAAATATCTACTTGGAGGTATGTTACAGAGGGGTGGAGGAATTGGAGGAGCAGAAAGGGGCGAGGGCGATAGTCTTGCAGGGGGACTTCGAGGCATTGCCGGAAGGTGGCCAGATGCAGACGTGGTTCTTCAAGGTGGGATGAGCGAGGGTCTGAGAGACTGGGACCTCTGGTATGTTTCCCAATCTAGCGTGTATCTGCAGCTACAAGGGAAACAACTGCTGACAGCCCATGCAGGGGTCCACTTATATTCTGCTTACTTCTCAGCTTACTACTATCAATGCCCACGTCGGGCGACCAAAAGACAGTTGTCTTCTCGGGCGTCTTTGCTCTGGTCTGGATAGGGGAGGCTGTGGTGACGATGCAGATCAAGCTGCTAGGAGGAAATATGTAAGCGGCCTTTGGCTCGGACGCCTGAATTCTGCTGACGGAGATGCCCAGCTCCTTTTTCCAGTCAATATGCATCATTGGCTATACACTCTTCCCGCTGGTCATCGCTGCGATGCTCAGCGCTTTTCATCTTCCAACGATCGCCCGCGTTCCTGTTTATCTTATCCTAATTGCATGGTCTTTGGCTGCAGGCGTCAGTATCTTGGGGGGCTCGGGGGTCGTGAAGAACCGTGTCGGCATAGCAGTATACCCATTGTTCGTGTTTTACGTTGGCTTGGGGTGTTTATGCTTCATTAGCTAAGCTATCTGTACCAATGCCATCTGAAAAGTCGAAGAAGGAATTGTCGAGATTATATCCTATGGAAGTCATCCTTTCTATGGTCAATTCACAAGAGTCATGACAGTACGGCGCAAAAGGATACTCTGTGCTCAAACTGGCCTCATTGTCTTCTCCCAATCATGGAACAAACAAACTTTCATAGTGTTTCAGTAGAGAAATCAATCAAAAGCGTGGGAAATTCCAAGAGATATGTTCTATGGTATGCTATACCGACCTTTATCCGGCAAATCTACGGTACCACTACTCGAGTCACAATCTACTCCAATCTTATTCATTGTTACTATGCTTGACACACTACAATTCTTGCACCCACATTCGCTGTGAAGCTCCAATTTATCCTCCAGGTGACCGATAGTCACCTCGCGGCAACCTGCAGCCTTCCCATTTCCGCCCCCCTCGCTCTTATTCTACCATCTGTGTTCAAGTCAGTGACCTCACCCGATCAAGCATTGGGGGTTCCACAGCCAGCATCAGGCCACAGATTTTCAACAGCGCTTGAGGATATTGCTCCAACTATAAGAAGCCAGAGGGTATGTTTGCTAGCTTGTAATATCCATGCTAGTAGACCTCGCCCATACGACATGTTCCGGCTGGCTGCATAGCCACTTCATAATCCTATCCTCGGTCCCTCGACAGGCCTACGCCGTATTTTCTTGACACGCATCGCTCATCTGTCATATCCTCAACGCTTTCCACTGATCTACAAACCTCACAATGAGTTTCACGAATCAACCATCAGAGAATGGCCAAGACAATCAATTTACAGTCCCAGGAGACGTCTCCAATGGCCCCTTAAAATCCCTTCGTCCAACTTCAGGAACAACTAGTGATAACGATGCTAGCGAGAAGCCAGTTCGGGAGAAGCTAAAAAAGACTTCCATTGCATCTATTTCACAACACGCCAAAATCAAACAAGAGGCAGAAGCGAAATCAGACAAGAATTTCACGAACACCACCAGCTCCTACCAAATGGATAAGACATCAGGGGAGGACGCCAACTCTAAGGACGTCAATCTCATCAGAGGGAGGCCTGTAAGGAAACGATCATTTGACGATCTTGAGGCCGCAGAGGCGGAGAACGACAGCACGGAAATTGTGGGACAACGGCAAGAGATATCAAACGGTCATGCAAGAAAGAGGTCGAGAGACGTTCGTGCTGGTGAACCGTTGAATGAAGATGGACGACTGCGAGCAATAGAGGTTCCCGTTCGAGAAGAAGCAGAGGAGTCCACAGCCGAAAAGATGGTACATGAGAGCTCGGACAGCAATTCGGAGACAGCAGTAGATGCAGCAACAGAGCCACTTTCAAGAGTGGAGATCGAGGCGGGCACTCATAGCAAAGATACTGACGATACTGCTCAGCAAAAGCTTTCAATTATGACGGAAAATAGTGCACCAGAAGCCGATCAGGAAGCTGTGGATCATGAGATGCGTGACTCGACTGCAAGTCCTCGAAAGAAGCGAAGCAGGGACCACTTTGACTCGGAGGTTGAGAGGGAGCAAAAGATTCCAGCGACAGAGGAGGCAAGAGCGCACAGGAGGTCAGACGAGATTGACAGATCTGAGGATTCAAGTCTCGGCAATCAGGACGTTATAATGCCAGAAGGGGCCACGCACCTTCAGCAACATCCCGATGCTGCAGAGGGCGACTCGAAACTTGCAGATGTGAAAACAAAAATTGACACACCTCCCAGCAAGACAGTCGAGGCTACATCCACGCTCTCCGCACCCGCCGCCTCAAATAAGAGTCAATCTTCTTCAAGCTCTATGACCAATCCCATGGAGAGCAGCACGAATCAGCAAGCTCAAACCTCTAACGCAGCGTTTGCGTCTTCTGGCTTTGCGGCGCTCGCACAATCGAACACATCACCGTTCGGCGCTCTGGGTGCTAAGTCTGCAAAGAATAATACCCCTAGCGCTTTTACCTCATCGTCGACTTTTAATCCTAAGAAGAGTGACCCGACTGAGGGGCCCTCTACCAAGGCTGAGCCAGCTGCCAGCACCGGTTTCGGTACTTTCGCGACATCTCCGTCATCAGGATTTGGTGCTGCGCAACCGTCTCCATTCGGTACGACCGATGCAGCTAAAACTAGTGTATTTGGGGGGTCAGTGTTCGGGGGTGGTTTCGGAGGTGGATTTGGTGGAGGGAGCAAGCTCTCAAACTTCGCCAGCCCCACTGGAGATGCAAGGGTGGGTACCAGCAATGGTTCCATCAAGCCTATTGGGTCTCCAAAACGTGAAGACGATAACGAGGAGCAAAGCGAGAGTGATGTTGAAGGCACTGGGGAGAAGGAGATAGGCGAAGACGTCGATGAGGCGGACTCGAGGTTTCAGCATCAAAATGGTAAGGAATGTCCTTTGGTCTCGGAGTCATTAAGGCTAACTTTCCACAGTTGAGACTGGAGAAGACGGCGAAGAAACTGTTCTCTCTTCGCGCGCTACTCTGTACACATTCAAGAACAAAGTCTGGAAGGAGGGTGGCAAGGGAACCTTCAAATTTAACATTGCCGCATTACCTCATGACGACACAGAATCACCACAACCAAAAGGGCGTTTCATCATGCGCGCTCATCAAACCTACCGAGTCTTGCTCAATGTACCTATTTTCAAGGGGATGAAGGTCGGTGATGGATGGGGCAACGAGCCATCTAACAAATCGTTTTCATTCGCAGGCTTCGAAGAAGGCCGGCCAGCCCCATACATGATCAAGGTATGTAATTACCCCTTACCCTACTCTAAAGCTTAGCTAAACCATGGTAGCTGGGCGACGTCATGGAGAGCAAGACTCTCTACCATGAGGTAAAGAAGCTGCAGGCGGCCTTGGCTGATCCTTGAGCATCTAGCAGCAGCTGTCAGCAGCCTTAGACTCCTTTGTAGTGGGTTTCGCTCGAATCATCAAAGTCAAGATGGTTCGACCACGATTTCAGAAACCAGAATCTTCGTCTCACTAGCGCTTAGGCCTTCCTCGCCTCTCGCATATCAGGGCGTACATCTCAGGGGCAGGGAAAGGGGGCTTTGAAAGGTGCTGGACCGGCGAGATGCTTGGGCACCAACCAACTAATGACGCATTGTGATTTAAGCCAGCGTTGATATCCTGGACAAAGGTGGAGAGATGCATATGGAATGTCAGAAGAATTGTTCGTGTTAAGTACTGAACAGAATATCGAATAAAAATAAATTCAATGAACACATCGTCGATACTTGATCCTAGCGATCATACGAGGAGTAGTAAATCAAATTGGGCTGAGGTGTGCTCAAATTCTTCGCAGGCCAGGGCATGAACCCCTATATCTCTTGGCATATCAAGTCTTGGCATGTCATATATAGAGCGCAACATATCTCACCTCGCAAGTGCCCATTAAACAAGTCCTTTGAGTCGCTCAGCGCTCTTCTCTAGAATGGCAGCAATAATCCCCCACGACCCCCTTATCAGTCTCCGCAGCGCCATCGCTGCAAACCACCCCCCAACACCTACAGCCTCCCCAGATGGATCAAGCCCCGATAGCGCGACAGACAACCTAGCCATAGCCACGCATCTCCATTTTACTGCCCCGGAATCTCACACAATACCCTTCGACACTCCTACGCGATTTCTTTCCTCGGACAAATCTGTAGACCTGCGAAGCATATACTTCGCCTGGCAGAACAAAGATTCGAACATCCCCGACTACATTGCAAAAGCGCAAGCGCTCAATGACGGACTTGGAGGCGCAGATGGCGCTGGAGCAGCTAGCAAGGTTCAGAATCTGGTCTTCGTGGAGAGGTTGGATTTGATTACCTGGCTGGAAGGGGCGTCTGATGAGAGCGAGTACATCAAAATTTTGGAATCGGATGGGACGGCTGCGAAAACGGCCCAGCTGGCATCGGGGGCTGCTGGGGGAGTCTCGACTGTTCCTAGCGGTGCTGCTGGTGCGAGGTCTGGCAAACAGATCGACCCCAGGCTGCAGGAAATATACAATTTGGAGCGGAAGATGGGGGATAGGAATAGTGTCTTACGAGGCATCAAGCCCACTGTCAGTATAGCCCTCCTACGTAGAGTTGTTTGCGAAGACTGACGGCCAACCCTGCAGGACTTCTCCCACGTCCGCAAATACTCCGAAACTTTCTTCAAAGACCGCAAAAAGCCCTCAACCGCACCCTCAACAGCCACCACCACCTCACTCGCCTCTCGAGACAAGAAAGCCAACCGCCGCCCAGACCCAATTGTCCTCGTCTCCCCCTCGGCCTCCTCCCTCCTCCGCATGTCCAATATTAAATCTTTCCTCGAATCCGGCACCTACATCCCCACCGACTCCAACCTCGCCGGCTCCTCTTCCACCGCCAACATCCTCCATGTCTCCCGCCTGCTCCCCTCAATCGACACACAAAAACAATTTCGCTTCATCCTGGTTGATACCCCCGAGCAATTCAAGCCCGACTACTGGAATCGCGTCGTTGCTGTCTTTACGACGGGGCAGACGTGGCAGTTCAAGAGCTACAAGTGGCAGAATGCGCCGGACTTGTTTAAGAATGCTTTGGGTATCTATGTAGGATGGAGGGGCGAGGATGTACCGGGTACGGTTAAGGGTTGGGGGAGAGGCGTGACGAGCGCGCAGGTCGAAAAGTGGAATCCGCAGCAGGGGGTTAATGGGAGGTGGAGGGATAGAGAGGTTGTGGAGGGGATATGGGATCGGATTGAGGAGAGTATGCGGAGTAGAGGATGGAGTAAGGATGGAGGGCCGGTGGAGAGATGAGACATCCCTCACTCTCAAGTCCTATCACTGCGAAACTCAGCGAGGCGTTGGACGGCACGTAAACATGGGAAGAGAAGCTACATGCATTCAGAATCTACACCCATATCACACCCACCACCCCCTCAAAAAGTAGTCGTCAACTGCCCCGCCCCTATCTGCCCCGTCCCCTGCAAAAGAACATCATAGTTCAAATCCACCGCCCCATACGTATTCAGCCAATTTCCGATCCCCCTCGCCACATACCCCAAATCCGTCCACCGCATCTTCTCCCCCGGCTTAATCAAAAGCACCACAGAGCCCCACTGGTAATCCAATTCCCTTTTACCCATGAGCTTGCCGATCCGGTCGCCGTGCACGAGGAGGTCGCCTTGGACCGCTAGGTAGCATTCTTCGGCGCTGTGCTGGTCGAGCGGGACGGTGTAGTTGCGGAAGGTAAGCCATATCTTCGAGTCGGAGACGCGGTAGTGCATTGGGTCTGAGGGGAGAGGGTGTCTGGGGAGGGGCGTCAGTTGGCGGGTTTTGTTTGGTTTATGTATGGGGGAACTCACGATGGGGCGCTTGGGCGTGGGACGGTGAGGTTGAGGGCGAGGGTTGAGTTCTCGATTGCGCTGTTGAATTGCTGGATGGTTAGATTTTGCGATGCAGGTAATTGTTGTGGGGGTGCTGCGACGGTGAAGCTGTAGAGCAAGAATGCAGCGGAAAGAACGTGTAACTTGAGCATGGTTACTTTTGGAAAGTGATGCGCGTTGTGATACCTTTCTGTCGCGACGGGCACGCTGTCGATGACATCTTATTATCGCGTATATCTGTGGCGCTCCTCTTTTTGCTTCGTCTCGTCGTGCCGTTTGTTGCAACCGCGTAGAGTCATTGGAAATCCGATTGAAACTTACAACATGCTTGCGACGGCGTTGGCAATGCTAATAATAAACCACCAAAATCAAAACTCTTCCGCGAAGTAGTAAAACAACCGTGACCAAAGTTAGGGAAAAAACCTGAAAGTTTACAAAAGAGAAGGGTAATGAGCTTCTAGCGCACGAATGAATACGAGAATCTACCTCGACTGGCATGCTCCGTGTCGAATTCTATAACAGCTACGAGAGACTGTTCATCATTCCTCGAGCCCACAGGGTTTCGGACGAAGTCCATATTTTGGGTGCCTAGCGCTGCTTGACAGCGATATTCATTTTCTGGAATCTGAAAGATGTGGCAGAAGACTGTGTAAGGAACTTGATCAGAATTTGCAAACTCGAGTCTGGAGGAAGGAAATATTCAATTCTTCTAAGTGGGTCATTGGCGCGTTTTTCACATATACCGTTTAAGTGCGCTGTGTCATCTGTGGAAGGAGCCCAGATTGGGAGGAGGATGGTGTTGCGAGGCCCTGTACTCGTACATTCTTGGTTGGCCTTGCGCCCAAACAGTCTCCGATCAGTCGACAGATGCCCTGACCTATGCTTGGTCCACCATTGAGATAAATTATCTGCCGTACTCGACTTCCTTCTTTGCTCTTTCGGGCGCGTGATTCATGGAGTCGGTTCCCATCACCATTTGTTTCTTCCTCGCCGTCGTGATTGGCACGAGGGACTCTCCTGACGCATGTATTTAGCGCCGTCGTCCCAAAGCGTTTGATACCAGAGCAAGTGTTCTCCAACTTTCCCGGCGCTCTCGATTGTTGAGCGAGCACGATGAGCCTTTCGGGCGTATCCCAGCATTCTGAGCTGCATCTGGTTATGAGGATACATATCGTCTGCAGTAGTACAACAACAATTTGAAGCAGAAGACGGCGATACATAGATACTGTGTCGATCTCGCAGCTAGGTAAGCGTAGCCTTTGGTAAGGGCAAAAGTCAGCAAAATCACATTTCTTGGATGTTGAATGAAGGGACTTGCCTGACACATAAGCTGAAAATGTCAACAGCGTGTACTGTTAGTCCCAGACAGAAGTAACGATTTGCATCACCATGAATCGATACGCACTGTTTTTGAAGGCTCTTGGTGCTAGAGTAGAACTTAAGAGAGTCGTATTGCTGAGCAAGGCCACCACGAGAGATAGCGTCGGCCATAGCAGTGGACACAACTGTCTCGATTTCTGATATCCACCACTGTTCTGCACTATTCGTCATATTTGCGGTTGTCAGGCTGACACTAGGGGCAATAACCAAATTCGGAAGAGCCGTAATTGAGGTTTCTGATTTTGAGGCTGTAGTCAGAGTCTTGCCGGCCCAGACAGGTACTAATGGCGTCGGAGCATCAAGCCAGGACTGCTCGGCAGAGATGCGCGTCCACCTCCCTTCGTCGATTAGCAGGGCTTTCGTGTGGATTACGCCATTACTACGCATCTCATTACCCTTGGTGCCAATAAAGGAGCCTTTGCTTCGCAGGCCTGTTGATGATGCTGTATCTTGATGCTGTGCTTTGTTCCATCGAGCATCTATCGAATAGGCCACCCGGAAACATTCAGTAGCATTCTTCGACGACAGCGGACCCAGGACGACTAGACCTGTTGTTGTCGAACAGAATCTAGACGGTAGTGATAGTAGTATTGTTGGTAAAAGTCCCCTTTCCTTGCCCCCAAAGCGGTCTTCCCACAGGCACGTCAACCTCGTTTCTTGGCTGTCCAAAGCTTGGGGCCCAGGAGCTATATTCCGGAAGCGAGGGCAATGATACGCTTCGAATCTCATCCGCATATGTTCGAACGCTGGGTATGCAGACTGTATGCATAGCCGAAGCTTTTTACAATCGTCTCCGCCGAGCGCTCTCCTGAGAGCCGTTGGTCTTCTGGATACCAGTACGGATCGTACCAAAGCGCATATATAAATCAAGATGGGGCTGCGTGAGCTGCGATTGACCGAGCTCCTGCACTTATTTGAGATGCTCTTGGAGTAGCATCAATGGTCCTAGGAAACTCGGATTCAGGAATTAGCGTATTGGCGTAAGAGAAGTAGCTCTCAAGGTAAGTAAGTCCTGTTGACACACATTGGACCCTTTCCACGCCCTTAGTTCTTTCGCATTCACTGCCGCCGATATGATCAGACGTCAGATTCATGGGCCAAAAGGTATCTGCGTACCATTCATCCAAAAGTTCGCCGAAAAGTAATGCCATTTATAGAGCAGCTCAACAACACAGTGTCAGTTGACAAACTTGAGCAAATCTGCATAATGACAGACCAGGGACTTGCCATTGTCTGAGGGACCATCAACACGGCTGGCAGGTCCAGCTGTGGTTGCAATGAGGCTACCAAAGACGATCAAGCTCAGGACCAAAGCGCCTTTCCCCAGGGTAATCAGCCGCGAGCGTAAGTCTCTTCCAACTTGACCAGGCTTTACAGGACCCCAAATACCACCCCAAAGAGCAATGGACTAAAAGTAGCTGAGTCGAGCAAAGGAAAACCCTGAAGTTGCGAGCCCTAAAGGAACACCGCCCTGCAAAAGAGCATCTCTGGTGACATAGAAAGTCATGGTCCCAAAGCTTGCGATGATGCGAAGTTCCTATTGTTCACCATTAGAGCCGCGCTTTCTCAAAGATTGCTAACGCTAAGTTCTCACCTGAACCTTTGCTGGTATCTGGATCAGCGCAAGCGTGTCATTATCCAATGTGATAGTGCCCCCAATTTCCTTGAGATGTATACCTATGTAATACCTCTTGATGTTGATCCAGATCAGAAATACAGAGATCGAAGTAGGGAGTATATGAACCCAGCAGCCAGATGGAGCGCTTGACGATGACTTTTGGGAACTCTGGTCTGTGTCCATATCACAGGAGTAGAAAATGGGCAGTGAAGATGTCGAGACCGACGTTGCGCAGAAAAATATCTTGGGTTGAGCGAGAAGATTTTCATACTGGCGCCTTATTCCTAGAGGAAATACTTGGAACGACTTTCAGAAACAGATGATATCTTAAAGCTGCCCTTTGAGCAAGCGTTTCCTCAAATCAATTCTTGCTAGCATACGGCGAGGCTTAAGTGGCAAGTATGTATCTCCAGGACAATGCGAGAACACAGCTCTGGCTTGCGAGAGACTAATCGGTCGGTGATGTACTCGTAGCAACTACGTAAAGACCTCGGCCATGGGGGATTCGTTCTTGTCGTATCTTGAAACACATAAGAATAGTTGATCGACCGCCTGTTCCATAATCCCGACCGATGGGAAGGATTGCTAGGAATACCCAGAGTCTGGAAGGGACAACGATTGGTCATGGTCGTTGTGACATCTTAATAAGAGCTGGATGTTTACAGCAAGACTGTAGAGCAACTTTCTAGATCCAATGGAAGGGATAGAATCCTTCAAATGGTGGCTGCGCATTGTAGATTGCAAGGATAATGCAGATGTTGAGGCATAGCCTGATGCAGCCTGATGCTTGACAAGGCCAGTACTGCTTGAGTGTATTTCGAAAGGATGAACAACTTCGAATTTGGATTTTCGCGACAGCCGAACCACACGCAGCAGGTGATTCTTTCGGGATACCCCAAATTACCCTTTACTTATCTTATTCCATTTCGGCGCGTCTGATACAAGCAAGCCAGTCCACTGGAGATCATAGCCCCAAGGGGCCGTTGGGATGCAAAACAACAAGGCTGCTCTCGTAAAACCCCCAAGAATCTTGCTAAAGATCATGCTCGAAGCGCATGAGAAAGTCGATGTGACTCGGTGGGCCCTTGAGCGTACACCAGGCTGCGGTGTCGAAGGACAAGAGGGGCCATGAAGGCTGGTAATAGCATTCTGGTGAGCAATTTTGTTGCTCGATCCTGGAGGATGACATATGGTACGTCTAGAATTGTTGACTGCTGTGAGTATGGCGTTCAAAGTAATCTGCCCATGGATAAAAACCATGGTCTTGAGCTGCATGTCAGCTGCGCCTTGGTAACATGTGTACTCGTACACCGGATGCCTGCAGCTAGCCTAACGAATTGGGGGCAGATTGATATTCAGAGCCAAACCTATGCATGCGCCACTTCTTGATATGCCGAGTCCATGCATTTTACGGAGGCGTTGAGGATAACTTCGACTAACAACAGGCCGCGAATCCAGAAAGCACAACCCATACAGACTGAAGCTAAGTTTTTTTTACTTACGCTCGCGAGCTTCGTCAGTGTGACAAGGGGACACGCAAATGTGCACCGGCTCTGGCGAATGGTCTTCGTGTCGCAGATGAGAGTATAGCCCTTGCAACGCTAATGATCATATCACGTACTCGTAAATTTGCGAAGCAATACCTATTTGCTCACCGACGTTGCGTCTTGCCCAATCCGCGCTTCCCAGAGAACTATCTCACTGTTAGCAACTCCCGAAAGACGTATTTGATTCAAAAATACTTACCAAATGTTTCGGCAAAGCAGCTGTCGTATGCCTATCCGCCTCGCCCTGCCTCGCCATCCTGTTCATCTTCTTCTGCCCCAATTTTTGCAACCTCTCCGCTTTCGTCCTAGCCCCTTCCTCAGTCACACCATCATCTCTCCTATTACTCTGACTCCTCGCTCTGCTCTTCGCCCTGAGTGCATCTACATTGCTCAGCGGGGTATCGACATCCATCGCATCCTCGGTCCCAGTGCGACTCCTCAATGCACTTCTCCCACGCGACTGTGATCGCGCGCGCGCAGATATGTTAGTGGTATCAAAGCCGAGCTTGTCAAGCGAGTCTTCCATTGCTGAGAGTTTCTTCGGCTGCTTTTGGCGTGGTATAAGTGCGCGATTCTTTAGAGATTTCTTCATGCGTGCTTCATTCCTGATGAGTTCACGCTTCTCACGTATCAACTCCGCCTTCATACGTATATCAGCCTCGTCGGCATCTTCAACGTCTATGTCGGAGTCGTAGTAGCCTCTAGCTTCAAGCTTCTCTTCTTCCTCCTCGAGAACGGCGAGCTTATTTTCGATGTCTAGGTCTACGAAATCGTAGACGTTCTTGCCATCGAAGACTTCGGGGACACGGTCGTATTTCCACTCTTCGTCTTCGAGGACATATTGATCTTTGAGATTGATATTGTACACACCTGCGCCGCCGTTTTCTTCTTCGATATCACGAGCCAGGCGCGGCCGTTCGGGGTCGTCCTTGGCGAATTTGCGAAGTTTCTTGGCGGCGTCAGGTATGTAGGGTTCTCGCAAAATACCACCGAGTGGTTGGGCGACGTGAATACGTGTGAGTACGTCCCCTAGTCTGCCACCGACGGAGCCACTGCTATTGGTCCCAGCCTTGAGTTTCTGTGCCACACGATCTGCGATAAGCCGCTCGCATGCAGCGTTCTTCACTTCTGTCACGCCTTCCGTAGTCGTACATGATAGTTGCAACAGCTCGACTTCTCCAGACTTCAGCATCGAATCTAACATTGCTTTGGCCTCTGTATCGAGATCTTCCGGCTTCATGATGTCTATCTTGTTGATAACCACGAAGACAAGCTTGTTGGCGAACAATGGCTTGATGCTGTGAAATAGTTGAACCTGCGCTTGTACGGAATAACCGCACTGCTCTGACAAGTCCATGAAGTATAGTATCGCGGATCTTAAATGAGCAATAGCGGTGATGGATTGCATCTCTATGGTATTCATTTCTTCCAGCGGGTGATCAAGTATTCCAGGGGTGTCGATTGCCTGAAATCGGAGATACTTATAGTCGAAGTGGCCAACGAAAAGTGACTTTGTAGTAAAAGCATATGGCTGAACATCAACGTCTGCTCTAGTGACGCTGCGCAGGAATGAAGACTTCCCGACGTTTGGGTATCCACAGATTAGGAGAGTTCGGGTGTTTGGGTCAATTGAAGGCAGCCGCCCCAAGTGTTGTCGAACCTGTTCGAGATATATCAAAGGGTCTTTGAGTCGTCGACATATTGTGGCCATACGACCGAGGGCGGCGCGCTTGAGCTGCTTGCATTGAAAGAGGGATTGTGCATCTGAGAACGATGTCAGCCGTCTTGACTGAAGCTTGGCGCAACCACCCGGAACGAACATTTGAGGAGGCGGACATAATCTCGCGAGACGGTCTCGATGAGGTGTTTGGCAGTAGAGAGCTGCCCCAGAGCTATTCGGAAGTGGTCTGCGTCATAGAGGGTATTGAGAAGATCCTTGTCTGTCTCAATATATAAGCATGAGAGAGATAGACTTCAGCCATAGTATACGGACGAAATGGATGGATGTCTTGTAGCTTGGGAAAGCCGTCAAGTATGATTGAGAGCTTCTCTGTGAAAGTCTCCTGTGTATATTTGACTTTTCGAGTATAGAAACCTCTTATACGACTGATCTGGAATCCTGATCTAATCTGAGTGGGAAGCCTTCGTTGTGTGTGGCTCAAGACAACGTCAAGGAATTCCTGGCTGGTGGGCACCGGTGGTATTTCCTTCCAAGTCGTCTTCATGATTATGGAAATCGCTGTCCGCTCTATTTCTTGTCAAATCACCGTGGTAGATGGATTGTAGAAATATTTGGTGGGACCCTCCGTGCCAAGTTTTCACGGAACGGATTTATATTGACCCTAGCTGCCTCGATACCCCTGCAAGCCCTAATGTTGATCTGTTAATCGCCGTGCCTGCTTGAGCCTCGTTACACAAGCTCCCACATCGAAAAATGAAAAGTTGTCAAAACATAGCGATTTTGTCTTGCCATATATCGACAACTTAAAGCCGTGTCTACGCCTGTACAGCCCACATCATGTCCATGCAGCCCCTTACCCCGCTACAACGCATGTCCCGAGAGCAACTGGCTGATATCCTACTGTCCGAGAACGCTCATACCGTGGCCGTCATTGACGTCCGTGGTGACGACCACGTAGGTGGGCACATCCATAATTCTATGCATGTTCCATCAACAGAGCTGGATCACCGCATCCCCGAGTTGATGCGCAAGCTGTCAAATTTGGAAATTGTGGTATTTCACTGCGCGCTCAGTCAAGAGAGAGGTCCCAGAGCCGCCCGAAGATACATGGAGGAGAGGGAGCAAAGAATAAACGACGGAAGCATGGACTCTGCGTCTGGTGCACCGGATATTGGAATCGTTAATGGGGAAGTCCAAAAAGTGTCTTCTGAAGCGAATGAGCAAAAAGTCTACGTCTTGGACAAAGGGTTTGTGGGCTGGCAGGAAAAGTGAGTGGGCTACCATGCCCCTATTCTGTAACTTCTCTGCTATGGCCTATTGTTATGAGTCGACTGATCGCGCGGAACAGGTACGGCAAAGATGAGAGACTTACAGACGCCTATGCCCCGGACATCTGGACGGACTACTGCTAAGAGCCTCTCGAAGAAACGGCCATCTCCTCTTATCAAACAGATTTTTCCAAGTTCAATCACACTGCAAGCACCTCACGCCTGCATGTAAAAGAACACATCCAATCCTATCAGTACGATGAGCCTTTGCCTCTAGGTGAACCGCGCCCACATATCTGACAAGTTGTGAAATATAAGCAGCTCCTTGTTCGATATTCATTTAGTCCTACTGCCACATACGAAATCCTTTACTTCTCAGAGCCGCTCAATTTGGACCCTAATATGCATGTTCTTCAAGCTAATTCTAGGTTTCCACCACTTAAAATCGCAATACCGTGCTCTTGTTCGGACCGCTTAGAAAGCATGTCCCCATGTAAAACTCCTGTTCTGCGGACTCGATGACCCTCTCCTGAATTCAAATACTTTTTACAGCATACAGATCATATCCCCCTACACTTATCTCAAAGCTTACTGTCTACCCACCTCGGCCCTCTCTTCTCTACGAAGGCTCTCACTCCTTCTTTCATATTTTCTTTCCCTTCCATCTTCTTCCACAGTCCATCCACCAATCTCTGACTTCCCTCCTCCACCCCGATACCCTCCCACGCCAGTTCTATCCCCTCCTTACTCGTCACAATGCTATCAGGACTGTTCGCACAGATCTGCTCGGCCCACTGGAGCGCCAACCTCACAACACCCCCCTCAACTCCCATACCATCCCCGTTTTTTTCACTAATATCATTACACAGTCCCCAAGCCCTCGCCTCCTCCGCTGCCACTGTCCGCCCCGTTAATGCCATCTCCATCGCCCGCATCCTGCCCACCACTCTAGCAAGACGAGGCAACGCACCCGCTAAAGCCACGAGCCCCCTCTTGACTTCCGGAAGAGCAAAGACGGCATTGGGGCTTGCCAGCACGATGTCGCAATTCACAATTATTTCGCATCCTCCTCCGTGTGCCAGTCCATTGACGGCTGCTATTATAGGCTTCTTACCACGCCGACGGGATAGACCACCGAAGCCTGAAGGGGAAGGCTCCCCGCGCTGAGTGCCTTGAGTATTGATCTGGTTCCATTCTTTGATCCCTTTAGCAAGCGGATCATATCATCGAACCTAAGAGGAATTCCGCACCTTTCAGATCCGCCCCCGCACAAAAGGCTCGACCTTCACCAGTGATTATCCCTATGCGGAGGGAGGGCTCGTTGTCTAGCCAGGTAAAGACGGAATGGAGGTCGCGGTGGCCTTGCTGGTTGATGCAATTGAGGGATCTGGGGCGAGAGAGGGTGACAAGGAGGGTGTGGGGGTTGGGAAAAGAGAGCTGAGCGGTGGAGCTGGGTGGGGGTGGGGTCTGAAAGCTGCGTGGGGTCATCATGGGGGCGGTGATAGTAATCGGGCGGTTACGAGTAAGTTCAGCTGATCAGTCACTGTAGAGTACAGAAGAGGCGTCAATATGTACAATTCGAAGCTGAAGCATCAGCTCAAACGAGCAAGCAGCTTGATTACCTGCATCTGCGGGGATGCAACCTCGGCGGAGCCGCACGTCCCCTTTCAGCCTAGCTTCAGGGCTCAGAAAACAAGCTTCGCTTCACCGCCTATGCAAGGTTTCTCAGCCTCTTCGCCGCCATCGGAAGGGTGAAAAACATTTGGTGATGAAAATGTGACGAGATAACCAGGCTACGATTCCCCCCGAGGCTAGGACCTTCTATCCGCCGACGGGCGTGATTATGTACCCACTGTTGTTGCCCACGAAAAAGTAGTTATGAAGTAGGTTTGCCCATCATGCGGTCTGCCATCTCTTCCTGTCATCAATCCACCCATTTTCGTTGCGTACTTGTGGCAAGCTGAGTGAGGCTCCGTTGAAATTCCTCATTCCCTTCCTGGGTTTTGCGTTTGATAGTGCTTATCCACACCCTTCTCGTATTCAACGTATTCGAGCGTGACCCCCAAATGCTCTGTCAGATATTGGTGGTGGTCAAGAGGAGGTCGATTATTCACCTCCTGTAGGATTTGAGCGGTGTACGTGTTGCGCCAGAGTGCCTCAGGCAGTGAATCACGAGGCGACTGATCCTTTTCTCCGTGCTGTGTCAGACTGGGCCCGAGAAAAGACTTTTGTATAAAGGAATCAGCAGAGATTGTCCAAAAACCTTCAGGATTGAACAAGGAAAAAGAACGGTCTTGAAAGCGGTCTGCCTAAATTTCTTTCAAACCAAGCCTTGGCAAGGCCGTGCAATAGTACATGTACAACACACTCATACCAAAACTGTTGATATATACATCTCTAATACGCGACTAGTCAAATAGTCAATCATGACTTCCTCCAAAGAGCCAACGACGCCAGCGACCACAACTACGCGCTCGACATCAACATCGAAATCAACAGTACAAAACCCCACCAGTACGAAAGATCCTTCATCGAAACCCCGGCTCGAAGCAGCGATGCCCAAACCAATCTTCTATGGCCCGTCGCGGCCCAAGAGGATGCCGGCCGGTCGTCACGTCGTGTCCATTGGCCGCGCATCCCAAATACCAAAGTCAGCATCCCAGGAAGTGAAATCGCCAACCGAAGGACCGAAGGCGGAGAGGCAGAATAAGGCGATGGAGAAGATGGAGGCGCCTAAAGCGTGATAGGCCGGGTAGTGGTTATCTTCGGGTGCGAAAAGGAGATCCTGTGAGGTTGAGAAGATTCCTACTGGAAGACAAGCGATAATGCATTGAGCACAGGCGCACACCGAATAGGATTTGCTGCGAGCAATATATGGCCGATTTAGATCGTCTTACGTGCATAAAGGAATCAGGCCCAGCGATGGGAATGGGTATAAATGGAAAAGCTGGTGCTGTACGTAATCTATTGGCGGTGTCGTTGCTTATCGATCACATGGCTATCTTCAAGCCACAATATTTCATACACCCTACTCTATACTTTAGGTGCTGTACGTAATCTATTGGCGGTGTCGTTGCTTATTGATCACATGGCTACCTTCAAGCCACAATCTCTACTATACCCTACTCCATACCTATGGTGCTGTCATACCACTACGCATCGTTAGAAGCCATTATTGAAGCGAAACACTGTCTCCATTGTCAGCACCATTGCTTTCATGCACCTGAAACACATCAACCATGATCACTCATGACTTGTGAATTTCCCTAATTTTCATCTAAAATCATCCTACCATACTTCAAAGAGTATGAAAGAGAAATCGGGCGTCGAGCTCCACCAATAGAACAAAGAGTGCGCTATCGCTCGCAGGCAAATCAATTGCATTAGCCTCATGCTCGTGACTCATCCTCCACAGGCCATTCGCAGCAATGGGTACAGGAAACAAGAACGACCGCTATGCTCCAGCACCACCGCCTTCGCTCACACACATGCATTAACCATTAAACATTACTAATCGCCCTAGCCTCGTGAAAATGCCGCCACTGCCATCAGCCCATTGTCCAGACCCATATTCCATAGACATGTTGACAGAACCCCCAGTATACCTATTTTCCATCACAAGATGACTAGTTTCCCATTCCTAAGCCCAGTAACGTACGAATCCTTCGGATGCTTGATAGCATTACTCCTATGAAAAGGGCTTACTACCACCATCTGCCTGCTGAAACCGCCGCCTGGATTCTTCACCACCTGCTCAGTGGGAACAGAACCATTACCCTCTCGCAATAATAGCACAGGCTCTTCGCTCTTGTTGTCCTTGTCTTCCAATATACCATTGATCACTGGTGAGGCTACCACAGGTCTCTCAGGCTGCTCCGGCTCTATCAGTAGGGGCAACGCGGGCAATGAATTGAAATACTCCAGCAATACCAGCGGACCGGCCGTGCCATGGATAGCTCTGAAAACATCCTGATCAGTCTCCGTCTTGATGAAAGGCGGCGGAGCATCATCGGGTACCTGGGGACGATTCGGAGACTCGGCTCGACGAACCGCAAAAACCTTTGCTTCCTCCGACAATCGGATCTCAGGGAGCTTGCCGTGGGAACTTCTGTACTTGTGGGGGGTAGTCTGTCTCGGATCGTTGACACCATCGAAATCCAACTGTGTGAGCAGGCCAGGGGGTGGATTGTTGTCTTCTTCACTGCTGTCGTGGACTGTAGAGGAGGTGTTTTCCCTGGACGCGCCAGTGGGTCTGACTGGCCATACAGGTCCTGTCGAGAGTCGCACGCCTCCCGATGTGAAGAAGTGGTCGTTCGAGCAGATTCGGTCTTCAGGGGGGCCTTGGAGTCGTTCGCGTCTGCAATGGCCCGGTGGAAATAGCATGTGATACGGTAGCCCTTCGTGGTCACGCTCAATGTCTGTACCCCTGTCTCTGGCTTTTGCTATTGAATTATTGAGAGCTGGAGGCTTGTTAATCAGCGTGCTGCATGATAAGGAAGCAGTCAATCCCGGGTCTAGAGATTGGGAAACTTACCAGCCTGAGGAAACATGTTCGCTATGGCTGATGGAAATAGACGGCGCATGGAATCGCTCTTGACTGCGCCTGTCGCTGCAGTGTTAGGACCAAACATGTAGCCTCCGATCATCTCCTTCTCGGCTGGCTGAAGGCCCCGCTGGTATAACCAGACCTCCGGCTGTTTGGGTACTGGACACTCTTGTACACTCCGTTTGTTGACACGCTGCTTGAGTTGCTGGAACAGAAGTGCTAATTGAAAGTGCTTTGGGTCATGAAGACTGCTATTCATCAGCGATGACCTTGCTAATCGGCTCTAACAGCCAGAGATTGAGCAACTGGGAAACTTACTAGATTTTTCTCAATTCTGGTATACGGGCCACTGCTACCTCCATGAACTTCCAATTAGAGTCAGTCGCAATGAGTTTGACAAAACTCCTGATCTCGACAGGATCGCTCTCCTCGAAACGGATTCGGTTCATCATGGCATCAACAAATTCTGCGTACCGGCGCGTCTCGATAGCGCTCTCCAGATGTCGCGCCCAAGTTTCAGCCTCGAAGAACCTCGGATGGATCTTGCCCATGCCGCGTCCAGGAACGATCAATTTGGTTTGTAAACATTCAGCCTCTTCAGTGTGATTATCCCACTCGGCGTGGGGTTCAGACATGATGTGTTGACGTTTTTCGTCACTACAGAATGTGTATCGAAGACACTAGCGAGATCGCTCAGAAGTCGAGGGCTAGCTGTGTGCGAGTCCCAGGTCCTGATGAGCAACGGTGGACGCGTTTGAGATATGGTATGAGTAAGTGTTTCAAAGGAGGGTTTGTTTACGTATTTCGAAAGGGTGCTGGCGACTTGGATCGCAAGCTGTGTTGCCTGTTCTTGCGCTTGGTAGGTGTCGACAAACGCTAAGGGCTGACGACGCGAAATTGCAAGGGCGAGCAGCCCCAACATTGATGCTGTTCGAGGATGATGGGGTTGTAGTTAGAAGGATGTTGCTGGTTGTTTGCTCTCGTGTCAGGGAATCCTTGAATGGCAGGTATAGGCGGTGAGAAGAATGTTGAAAGTTAAAGCTTGGAGAGTGAATACTTGTATGTGTTCAGCAGAGATTGTCGCGAGGTCATGAAGGTGAATAGGGCTAAGGAGAACTTCACTGAGGTGGGAAAGAACAGCCCGCCTCCCATGACCGCCTGTGGGGCGGACACTTGTGCAACTGCGTTTACTTGGACACTCAATCGATCACATGAAGTTCAAGATGGGGTGGCTTTTCAAAAATCATCAAGCCAAAACCCCCTCTACCTGACCATCATCATAGCGTAGTACCGCGGAGCTTGTCCCGATGGAAGTGTCTCCCGCATATGAAGTATACAAGATCCTAGTCAGGCACCTTCCGTGTTTGCCGATCGCATCGCATTCACCTGGTAGTTTTGTGGCAAGCCAGGTACATAATGTTTGTAACCGAACTAGCTTATTGGTATGCTAATCGTCAAGTGTTAGCTACCTATGATCTGGACATCACGAGTGTTTGATGAGCATTTATGGTAGACCTCAGGGCTCGGCAATAACGCTGCAGCCGGCTTGTAGCAAGCGGAGAGGGCCTGAGAATTTCTTGATATGAATTCAAGGAGCAACATTCGATGGCATACTTGAAATGACCTAGATCACAGAAGCAGTTTTCATCTGCTGCAAAAATGGACCGGGTATCAAGTCGGTATTTTTATAGCAAATGGTGAAGGTCTCAGGAGACCATTATGGAGGGCAGAGTCGTTCAGAGCGTAAAGTAGCCCTTGAAGGGGCTATAGCCTGCTGGAAGCAAAGAGTATAGGTTGAATGCCTACCAGCTACCTTATCACAGGTCTTTTACCCATGCATGCTCGTCTTTTCGTGTATCTCATTGTCATGGCCATGCTCAAGCCCTGACCGTCAGTGCAACTCTAGAGGTTCACCTTCACCTTCGCCACAATCTGCTTCACCTCGGCATACATCTTGTCGCCCTTCTCAAGCCCACACACCTTGGAGACAACATGGTCGGCATCGTTATCCCTCAGAATGCTGTACAACTCCGCGCTCTCATCATCCCCATCAACATTCGTGAATCTGAAGGCCATTTCAATAGCTCCCAACAATGCAGTGTACTTATCGCCCTGCTCCGCCAAGTGGTGAGCAGGGCCCACAAACCGCTCCTTGCGTCCAAGCTTCCTCAATGGTGCACGTCCAACACGCTCCACTATGTCCTCGAGATGTGGGTTGGAGATACGCTTGATGATCTTGTCCACGTATTCTTTCTGCTCATGCTTACTAACGCCGTGCTTGTTGACAATCAAATGAGACGTCTCTTCCAGACACTCGTGTACGATAGCTCTGATCTCTGGATCCGCCATAGCCTCATGTATAGTCTTCTTCTTACGGTTGTGTCCATAGTATGCGGCAGCAGCATGGCTGGTGTTGACCGTGTAAAGTTTACGCTCAATGTACGGCTCAAGGTCATCAACCCAGTGGATAGCATGAACTTTGGGAGGACTGTGAGGAGCGAAGGGTCCCTTTTCAACGACCCATTCGTAGAAAGATTCAATCTTGACGTTGAGGCCTGCGTCTGGGTCTTGACCTGGAACAATACGATCGATGGCGGAGTTGGCGAAGCGGGCACGATCGCTGATGGAAGACAGACGGTCTTCTGGTGTATTCTTAGGATCTTTGATGAACTCCGCAAGCTTGTCCGTTGCATTGATCATGTTCTCGCAGGCGATGACAGCAAGTGGGGCAAGGTCTTCTTTGCGGGCGTTGATAGCTTTGCCAATGACAGGGGCGATGAACTTGAGAACATTGGGGCCGACTGCACAGGTGACCTAGACAATTTTGAGCATGGCCTTAGAATTGTTGCCCCTTGTGGTTTGCTCACCAGATCTGCGGTGGATAACTCTTTGATGGCTGCGGGCTCGTCGTGCTTGGTATTGATAGCACGATAGTTGGTGATCTCATTGGTTTTGGTCTCTTCCCCGATCTCGGTGACTTTGTATGATTTGGTGCTTTGGAGCTGCTCAATGAGCTTGTCCATGACATCGAGGAAGACAACCTATTGGAGAGCAATTAGTACAAGCCTCAAGCATCGTGCAGAACCTCCTACCTCATAGCCGGACTGGTGAAGCTTCTCTGCGACGAAGCCACGGCCTATGTTCCCACCACCGAAATGGACAGCTTTGAGACCCATTTTGGCGTTTTCGTCGTGTGTGAGGATTTATGCAGGAACACGCTTCTTAGAATTACTTTTCAAAAAGGCGAATCTATATATCTGGCTTTAAGGTGGGCAAGGAAACAGGGCGAGAGTAGGATTTCAGTAGAAGCTGGAATCTTGGTGGAGTTGGAAGGAGCTGTGGGTGACGTTGGGGAAAGTGGGGCTTGGGAATTTGAATTGACTCCGTAAAATTTGCAAAGCTGAAGTAGGGATAGTGGTCCTGTCCGATTATGTCTTTTTAATCAATGAACCTTTAGAGTTATCTCGGACAGGACTTAAATGCTTGGCACATCTTGGCGAGGATTAACACTTACCTTACACAATGCTTGGTTGAAGGAAGACTAATCCATTAACTAGGACTAGACCTAAAATTCCATACCTTGAAAAAGCTGCAAGCTCGTAGCATGAATAGCATCATAAGCGCACCAAACGCCATCAATATATCATAAATCGTTGGATGGGGCCCCTCAATCGTCTCTCTTTTACTCGCCCATGTAGGAGGCCTGCTCCCGTCTCCCCTTGATGAATTCAAATACATAGACACCGCTCGTGAGCAATATCAAGATATCTGCGGCCCATGTCATGCCAATGAACGTCGTACCTTTGTAAGCATGAATGCCGATATCGTTTCCATGTGAGTTGACCACGCTGACGACCTTGTTAATGACGCCAGTTGAGATGGCTGAAGCCAACATAAGGCAGAAGAAAGCGAGCTAGTCCACTGTTAGCGAATTTTCTGCCGGTTGTTGTGACAGGATCTTTGGTGGCGTACCATCGAAGTCATGAAGTTAACAGCAATACTGAACTTTCCAGAGGCAAATAGACCGATCAAGGAACCAACAAGAGCCAATGCTACAGCGCTGACACCGATACAGTACAGCAAGAACATGACTTTGCTGGCTGCTTGAATGCCTTTGATAGCATCTTCTATCGCAGATGGCCACCTGAATTTCATCGTCAGCATTCTTCGTTTTAAGCGCTGATGTCGAAGGACAAAATATTATCAGTGCAGTGTACTTACTTGAGGTCTAAGAGACTGACGCCGGGCTTCAGCTCTTTTTGGATGACGTTGGTGGGATCAAAAGAGAAGAAGGAAGTCCGATTGGAGCAAGATGTCACATCTTTGGCGGGATCGGAGGTCAGATTCGCGACTGGGCTCGGGGTATAGTAGCCCTGTCAGACAACATTAGTGAGTCTTAATGCTAGTCTGCGCACGAGCCTAGGTGCGAATTACCTCGCAATAATCCAAGAGATGAGCGCTATAGAAATCGTGGATGTTCAGGCCTTTCGCTACATCTGCAACCACTAGGTTGACGCCTTTTGAGATGGTGTTTTCGATTGATTTGAGGGCGCCCGAGGATGTCTTAGACGTATTTAGGGTCACTTGGCCGAACATTGATGTATTGAGCTAAGTTTCGGTTAGCAGAGTAGTCAAGCGTAGGTTGTAAAAACGGGACACTCACAGTCATAAGATTCGCGCTTTCTAGGTATCCGGGCTTCGAACCAGCGAAGATACACAACATGCCAAGAATGAATGCCGTGAGGGAGAAGAGGACGGGGACAATAGCCAAAGGACGAAACATGATGAAGAATTTCTGCACAGCAGATAGATTCAAAGAGTATTGTTGAAGAAAGCCGTAGTAAAGCGCAAAATGCTGCCCGTATTATCAGAAAGTGAAAGATTGTTAGGGAAGGAAGCTTTTTGAGAACGAGGTACGAAGATGATATTCAGGTAGTATAAGTCACACAGGAGGGGGCAAGCCAAATTATACGTTAGTGATGCGTTTCTATTCATGGGCTGCGAACAAAGAAATTGATTTGCCTCCGCAAGGACTGGGGACAAAACAATCACTAGCTGGGGCTTTGAGAATAGCGCGGGCCATTGTCTCGATTGTTTATGTCTGCACGACATCAACCAGGTTTCAAAGCATCCAGCAAGACTTTGTGTCAGACATGTCGGGGGTTTTGAGACTTGAATGACTTGAGAGATCATTGGATGCGGTCAGAAGTTGATTTGGCGGCGGCAAAAACACGAGCTAGCCTTTTCTATTCATAGCTCACAGTAGCGCTAAAAACCGCGATTTCACATTCAACGAAGGATGTGTACCACAAATTTCCGACTGGGCCGTGGGGCTCAAATTCATAAATTTCGATAAATCCAATAAGCGAGGAATTGATTCCTTTCAGGATTAAAAAGAGCCAGATCGGTTTTTGCCTGTCTGTATGTTGAGGGCTGATAGTCGTTTCTAAATATGATGTTTGGCATCGCTCCCTAGCCGAGGACGATTGTGTGCAAATGCGTCGACACCCTATCATTGGGAAAGGTATCCACGGTTCATCACTTCGCGCGTCAGCGTCCGCTTCCCAAATCGACATTTGGCTGCCCATGTTGGATCTCATGAAGCTGGATAGTCGGCATCAGATGGCGTCAGAGTATCTAACACGACTACATTCATTCCGTGGACAGCCTTGAGTGTGGGAATGGAGACTTGCCAGAACCTTCCTTAGCTTTAAATTCTCTCAATGAAGATAGGGGGAGTGCACATTGTGAGGAAAAATCACCTTCGGAACAGCCAGCCTGATGCATTCTAGTGATGCAAGCTTCTAGGGAAGAAAGGCACGAATGGCTGGCGGTCACAGGTAGGCAATATAGTCCTCGATTGGTCGTCGAGCAGCTCCAGTGTTCGCTCTTGCTCATGTTGGTACTTGATAGCAGGTAGCGAGGCTGACCAGTAATAGGTGGTTACGTCACCTCCACTGAACGCCGAGCATTTTAAAGCCAGCTTTCTTCTTTCCTTGGGCAGCACTGGCATTCTCGAGGTAAAGCCTTGCCTTTCCTGAACAACAATAAGCCTTGCAGACATGAGCAATTTGAGAGTGGGTCGATTATACCTTGGACATCAAGGGCTAACGATCGGTACTCCCAATCCGGATACCCTGGACCTTTGACCATGTGCAGCTGCACGATCCCGAAGCTCTCCGACCCTTGTACCTAACTAAATTGTCAACAGAATACGGCCACTAAGACTAAGAGTGAACGTACATTGAAGTGCATTCGGAAGTGCTCAATACCTGTTTGGTCGGTAAAGGTGCTTGACCTGTGGATTCACTGATCAGCCTAAATCACAGCATGATCTATAGCGCAAAGCTCCTTACGCGATTGGTCTATTTCTACTCCATTTGTTGGCTGTTGGCTCCCCGAACGCTCGAATGGTTTGCGAGGACCCAAGGAGTTCAAGGGCACGAGGATCTGCTCTTATTCGATCAACGGCACGATTAAAGTGCCTGGTCTTGCTATCTGAGGCGAAGACCTCCGTGTAGAGAAGATAGAATACGACAACCTATAGAGTATAAGCCAATACTTTAAACATTGTGGCAATTTGTCCTACAGTCCCAATGAGGCCAGTCAACACTACACCGAAATTGAACGTCTGCTGGGTTGTTCTAGCGGCCTTCTCCCTTGTAGTCAAATCGTTCCATTGCACCCTCCCATCGTCGTTTCTGACAGTCACTTGCTTCCTAGACGAAGTCTTGGATCCCCCGAGGCTGTCAGAGCCGGCATAGTGTCTGGATTTTGAGAAGGAAGGCTTGGATCCTGTCAATTTGGGCGAGACCGTACAGAGAAGTGCCAATTTGGGCACTTGCCTAGGCCTGGCAGCCATTGAAATGGTTGACCGAGCTGCAGTTGCGCTTATGAAGCCCATTCTGGCTCTTCATTTGAATGCTGTCAAAGTTGGACCCCGGGGAGTTTGAAAGCGGAGAAGGTTTTGATTAGTCAGCCATTATTGTCTCCGGGGAGGCCACCTTATTTGAGCCTCATTGTGCTCCTGAAAGTAATCTAATTCTGTAAGTTTATTGGAAGCCTTCAAGGTACTCTTGCAACTCCAAGTGAGCTTTTCTGCTGGCCGTTAGGGCTGCGACCTCTATCTTGCTTTACCGTAAGGCAGCGGCCTATACTTCACCATGTCGGCATCGAAAGCCCAGTCGCAAAAGCTCTTCGAGAAGCTGAAAACGAAGCCTGCAAACAAGGTAAGCTCCTGTTCATGCTGAGCCTGTCACGTCCAACCGCAGCTGACATCATAGGTTTGTTTTGACTGTGGCACAAAGAATCCCACATGGTCCTCTGTCCCCTTTGGCATCTACCTCTGCCTTGATTGCTCCTCGAATCACCGCAACCTAGGAGTACACATCTCCTTCGTTAGATCTACGAACCTCGATGGTACGACCTCTGATACAAAATCTACGGCTTATCGCTGACGCATCATGGACAGTATGGCAATGGGAACAACTACGCACTATGAAAGTGGGGGGAAACGAATCAGCCACCAAATATCTTCAATCGCATGGGGGAACGGCTGCACTTGCCAGCAAAGATCCCAAAACGAAATACACATCGACCGCTGCAACCAAGTATAAGGACGAGCTTCAGAGGAGGAGAGCTGCTGATGCCCGAGAGTATGTCACAAGTCATTCGCATGCAATTCCCCCTACTAAGATAATCCTAGCTTCCCAGAAGAAGTTGTGGTCACAGATGTTGTGGCTGCTACACCTAGAGATGGAACATCAACCCCTGCAGAAGCTGGCGACGACTTTTTTTCATCGTGGGACAAGCCATCAATCAAACGCCCAAGCAACCCGCCATCAAGAACCCAAACTCCTCCTGTCATTAGCCGCACAGCATCACCCTTTCTAAACCCCGGTCCTAACGGAAACGGTCAGGCCAGGTCGAAGTCTCCACTCCAAGGCTCTGAAAGCGATTCTTCCAAGGTACCATCACGTGCCGTACCTTCTACAGTGATTCGCAAAAGTGCAGGTACGGGTGCTCCTCGAAAGGCAAACATATTAGGTGCGAAGAAGACCAAGCTTGGTGCGAAAAAGGTTGGGGTAGAAGAAGTAGATTTCGAAGCAGCCGAAAAGAAAGCGAAAGAGGAGGCAGACAGGATAGAAAAGCTCGGCTATGATCCCGAAGCTGAGGAAGCGGCTGCACAGAAGACAATGAGATCCGCAAGCATCACTGAGAAGACTAAGATCGCCGCCCCCACCCCTGTGAACCCCTCCAAAGGCGTTTATGGTCCAGCAAAGGGTCATGAGCGTACCAAGAGCGAGATGGAGCGACTGGGTATGGGGATGAGTCGCCTTGGCTTTGGCCAGGTAGGTGGCAGCAAGCCGGCTGCTGCTGCGCCAAAGAAGATGGGATTTGGTGCTGTGGGAAGCAGAGCCGTTGAAGAGGGTACGTCCAAGCTCGCGTGGCTGAGATAGTATTCAGTGACTAATCTCACGTATAGATGACGATGAGAAGTACGCGCGTGACAAGTTCGGTACACAGAAGGGCATCTCATCCGACGAGTTCTTCGGCCGCAACAACTTCGATCCTTCAGCTGCCACGGAAGCTAAACAACGGCTCCAAGGTTTCGAAGGCGCCAGCTCTATCAGCAGTAATGCATACTTTGGGCGTCCTGAAGATGACATACCACAGGCGGACGAATATGGCAACTACGGCGATTTAGAAGGCGCAGCAAGAGACTTTGTAAGGAAGTTCGGCGTTACTGCGGGAGATGATTACTCGAATTTGACCAACGTGCTTGGGGAGGGGGCGAGCAAATTACAAGGTCAGATTGTTTCCTTAACAAGAGTATCCATCTCGCGAATGCTATGCCAACTGCTGACACGATCGATGGTATAGGTGCTATACGGAGTTACCTGAACACGTAAACAAATTGCGTATTATGCAATCCCGTCAAGCTAAACATGCTCTCGAATGACTTTATGCATTAGCGAGCCTGGAAGCCTAGATTGTCTCCAGCGTTGTTTGGCTGCTCTGGGTTTGACAGGGGATCGAAATGGCGACTTTACATCGTGAGCCTTTCGCTGATGGAAAGTAAGGTAATAACAAATAGACAAGGAATCAAAGAGTGATTGACGATCACTGGCGAACACTGCTATGATCAGTCGCTCGCTTACTTGGGTTCCTTACACGCGGAGTTGCTCGTTATATTACTTTTGTCACTGCTGAAAGGTACCCCTTTACACTACACTTTCTCGACCCTACCTGCACTTACCTCACCACACTTCGGCTGGACCACAGGATGAAAATGACTGCCCTTCCTTACTTCTTCTCTCACACTATTCTTCTTGTCTCTATAGAGGAGCTCTTGTATCTTCCGAGACCATTCAGCATCAGATTAGATTTCTCCCCTCGACTTTCCCTCTCTTCTCTTCTCTTCTCTTCTGTAGCCTCCGCAATACCCGCACAACACCCTTATCCAGAACACTCAAGAGCAGTAAGCGTCCAGCCATTACGATTCAGCCCACTTGCGGACGCTGACTTGCTACCCCAGCAATATCGATCTTCAGCCCAGTGTACCCACCGCCTAGCAGCATGAAAGATCTGTGGACGAGGAGATCAACGTTTTGATCACTGTCGATTGTATTTAGAACTGCACAAAAAGTACCACAACAACCTATCAATAATACCACGAATCATACCTTTTTCTGAAATATTCAATACAAACTTTTCATAATACGAGTACGTTTTCAGATTGTGGCGAATTCTGAAGCTCGGCGTATATCTCATCCTTTGCTTTAGAAGAACAGACTGAGATACGTCATATAGCTAGGCTACCAATGCATGATTAGTTGCTCCAATTTTCAATCGACTGAGTCTATTCATTCGCAAGTAGAGCACAAGAGGCCTCTCTCATTCATTATACAAGCATCCTGATCGAGACGTGCAACTCAGTTGACATATAGTAGTACGCTCACAGCTTGCTCTTCCCCGACTGACCACCAACAACCATCCCTTGTCCTTTAGCCAACCAGCCCACCGCATCTGTAACCATTTCATCGACAATAGCCTTCGCCGGTTTCCTCTCATTGACAACAGCAGCGGCCTTGCCCATCAGGAATGGGCGTGCCATGTCCATCTCTTCGTCCGTGATATCCTCTTTCGTATCCATGTCGTACTCGACTGGGATCTTGCCGCTTTCCGCGAGTTGCTTGATCTCGGCTTGACGGTTCTCTTCCCAGTTTCGGATGTACTCATTGTTTCGGACACGGAGGGGACGACCCTATAAGTGCTGTCAGAGAAGAAGACCGTCACAAGGTTGTGGATGGGCTTACAGTAAATATGATAGTCCGAACATTGTCATCGAAGCCAGATGTTCGAACAGCTTCCTGATGTGGCTTGGGCGCACCAGCCTCCTCTGAGAGCACAAATCGAGTGCCGATCCATACTGCACTGGCACCCAACATAAGCGCAGCTGCTAAGGATTGTCCATTGAACAACCCTCCAGCGGCCACAATTTGAACCTGGTCTCCGGTCATGGGACTCTTTTTGCCCTGCACCATCTTCGCCACCGCTGGGATCAAAATCGTCGTAGGTACATCACCCGTGTGGCCTCCACCCTCACCACCCTGGGCGCAGATCATATCGACACCTACGTCGAGGCACTTGCTGACGTGCTTGGGGTGACCGATCATGTTCATGTAGAGGATGCCTGCCTTGTGGAGGCGCTTGACGACGTGAATTGGGGGCACGCCGACGGCGGAGACGAAAAGTTTGGCGCCGGAGTCAATAATTATGGAGACTAGATCATCGAGTTTGCCTTTGGTGTAATCGTAGCTGGAAGGATTCGGGAGTCAGCACTAAGAACCATTGCCAGAATCGCTGATTACTGAAACATCGAAGAGGTGTGAGTAAGGCTTACTTGGTCTTCCGAGCACTGCCTCCAACCTGGGGAATCAGAAGATCCACGCCAAAAGGAGCGTTCTTGTCTTTCAGATAGCCCTTGAGCTCAGCGATCTGCTCCTGAAGCATGTCTGGCGTATATCCAACCCCTCCGATGACACCGAGGCCTCCAGCGTTGGTAACTGCGGCTGCGAGCTTGGGGCCTGCAGCCACGTTCATTCCCGCAAGCATGACAGGGTGATTGATCTTGAGGAGGTCAGTGACCGTAGTCCGGAGTTGTTCTGCTGTAGTGTTAGCATATTGCCATAGAGAACAAAGGATGGCGATTATTTACGTGGAGATGCCATGATGTGACCTGGAATTATTGTTGGACGTGATGGACGATTAAAAGGTATCTGTAGGAGGATGTAGCAGAAGACGAAGAGGATAAAGAGAGAAATATGGAGTGAGGTGAGCAGTATATACGAGTACTCTTTAAGATTATGGGGATGCCGAGGTACGGAGTCGTCGTTCTTCCAGACCGCCGCTAGTCCATTTCCTGTATCTGTGATGTTCTTACTCGGGCACTTATCTAGTCCTTCCGAATGCCAAAAAGGTCAGCCTTTTCTTTCCGAACAATGTATCTTGATAAGTTCCTGTTTCGGTCTGCATTCAATCTGTCTACTCGAAGATACTTTACCCAATCTCGTCTCTCACTGCCTCGATCCCAGGCTTCACACTCGTCTCGATCTTTCGTAACCTTAATTGAAAATTTTTGGCCTCAGAACGAATGGTTCTTCGAAGTTTCAAACATTCGGCTTAAGAACAGGTACGACAATCTACTAGTCGATGTCGCATTATACTCATTATCTGTCATGACAGCCGAGCACCTCAGAAAATTGCAGATTTCTATCGGATGAATGTGAAACTTAGTCTGCCACCTGGTGTACATTGTCCCAAAATTCTCCGGCCATCGGCACCAGAAGCCTTGAGTGTGAGATCTGCCGTAGAAGAACACTGCCGCCCCGATTCCTCATTCTACCAGATATTGGATCCTTTGACCGACTCCCTTTTCGCTCGATTTCCCAGATCTCGTTTTGTCAGGCTAGCTTTTGCCCCAGACATCAAGAATGCGTACAAGGTAAAAGGTCTTCAGCGCACAGATTATCGAGCGATGATCCATAATCGGCAGCTTTGGACTTCCAAGGAAGCTTTACCCCCTAATCATAGTCAGGTCCGTAGCGAGTGGCTTTTAGACATAGCAGAATCTTCAGAAGAGCGGCCTTTTGCCCTCGGTCTGACGACTTACGACGCTCTTCCCTCTGGGATTGACACGTCGCTTCCTAAGTCCATCAACCACTCCGGAAATAGGAGCCTAGGTGCTGTCCATCCGGCTTATTTTGTACATCAAAAAGTTGCCAGATCTGCTGAGAAGCTTCTCGATAGTAGTCCGGAAGCTGCGGCGCTCAAAGTTGCACGACTCACTTTCGAGCTTGCGGACGAGCAGTTCATTTCCAAACGGCTACGAGACGTGAGTGTGACAATGGAAACAGCGAGACCAAGGAGGCACATATCTGCTGGAGTACAGCATGTTGTAAAAAGTGAGATAAAATATTCACGAGCTCAGTATGAGCAATTCAAGCGGAGTACGCAGGATAATGTCTCTTCCAACAAGATCCATCGAGCATATCTTGCGCTTGGAAGTAACATTGGAGATCGGATTGGGATGATTGAGTCAGCGTGCGCCGAAATGGGCGATCGAGGAATCAAAGTGACGCGAACAAGTGCACTTTATGAAACCAAAGCAATGTACTTGGAGAAACAAGACCCTTTCATCAATGGCGCATGTGAGGTACATAAAATTGCGTCTAGGATTCACGAGCTCCAATCAGCTGAGAAATGATAGATCGAAACGAAACTCGGACCTTGGGAGCTTCTGGATCATGTCAAGGCTATAGAAGCCAAACTTGGTAGGCATAAAACCATGGAGAACGGTCCTCGCACCATCGATCTAGATATCCTGATGTTTGACAACGAAGTGATGGAAAGCGAGCGTCTCACCATACCCCACAAAAGAATGCTTGAACGCGAATTCGTTCTTAGACCACTATGCGAGTAAGTTATTTCAATCAAGAATTAGCTAGCATAAATGAACCTGACAATGGTCAAAGCCTTATACCCTATACGATACCACCAACACCGAATGCAGCAGCTACATTCCAAGACGAGCTTGAGCGCCTCCCTCGGTCTTCTGACTCGCTCTCTCCAACGACATTATTGTGCCCTGAGCTCCCTCCAATCAATAGCCAGAACCCCGCTCGACCTACTCACTTGATGGCCATTCTGAATTTAACTCCGGACTCCTTCTCTGATGGCGGCCTGCACTCGACTTCTTCGCCCACATCTCTTCTTTCAATCTTGCAATCTTACGTCCACCAGCCGAATCCCGTCACCATCCTCGATATAGGCGGTCAATCGACTCGTCCGCACGCCCCTCAAACCTCACCAGACGATGAGCTCTCCCGCATTCTGCCGACCATCAAGTCGATACGCTCGGACCCTTCATTTCAAAAGCTAGCCATCTCTGTAGATACCTACCGTGCTTCCGTCGCCGCAACAGCAATCGAAGCAGGCGCAGACATTGTCAATGACGTATCTGCAGGGCAGATGGATCCCGAAATGCTCCCTACAATAGCCAAATTGGGATGTACATGTATCTTGATGCACATGCGCGGTACGCCCGAGACCATGAATGAGCTTACCGACTACCCTGATGGCATCATCAACGGCGTCGGTAACGAGCTCCTCGCCCGAGTCAGAGAAGCCGAAAAGGCAGGCATCAGGCGATGGCGGATCATGCTCGACCCTGGAATCGGCTTTGCAAAAACACAAGCTCAGAACGTCGAGCTACTCCGGCGATTCGCAGAATTGAGAGACTTCGAAGGTCTAAGGGGCCTTCCGTGGGTTGTCGGTGCGAGTAGAAAAGGATTCATTGGCAAGATCACCGGTGTGGCGGATGCCAAAGATAGAACTTGGGGCACTGCCGCCACTGTTGCTGCAGCGGTTCAAGGTGGTGCAGATGTCGTGAGAATACACGATGTAGCTGAGATGGGACAAGTGGCGAAGATGGCGGACGCTATCTGGAGAGCTTGATGCCTGATATGATGACGACTGTTGACGTGGCAATGACTTTCGGCTTCCGTGAAGAAAATAGTCATGGCTAGGGAGGGTGGAAGGTTTGCAGCCTCCGTATATCTGTATGCACAGGGTGGCTCCAGGTAAGGAGCCAATTTGAGTAGCAGCTATCTGGCTGTAGAGCCTGCAAGCCCATAGCAGCTGTGCAAAAGAGCAAGATCTTGGTCTGAAGGATTCAAGCTGAATCACAGTTGGACTTTCGATGGCTCGAAAATCGGCTTATCAAAAGCCTAGGAAAGTGCTCGAGCGGATCAATGTGTGCTTAATTTGACGGCGGTCTTGAAATGCACATCTTTAGGAGATTTCCAGCGTGGTGCCAGACAAATCTGAGACCTATGGTCTAGAATCCGGCTTTCTTCAACAACTTCTCACTAAGGTCGTACTCTTCCTTAGTCAAGAAGTTCGATCCGTGGATAATTGGCTGGGCCGAATTGGAGCATCAGAGGCTTTCCTCCTCACTACAGTATTCAGAATTTCCAGTGTTGCTAGATACTACTTCACGGACTTTCTGCTAGACCAATCTATTCTGCAATCAGCGTTGAACGTCAAGGATTCCAAATTCGATGGTAGGTGGGAAAGGGCGTCGGACCAAGAGGCCCGGCTCTGGTTAGGGGATACACAGTAGTTGCTGCCATCACACTGCTCAAGGCTCACTATGATGCTGTGTGGCAACTTGACAGAAAACCTTGAAGTTGCTCATGAATCCAGTGAGCGATCGAGGGCAGTCGAATTGGATGCTGGTGGGAATGTGAAGAAAGCTCTCCAGCTCGACGCGCGACCAAGTCAAAGCACGCCCCAGATTCGATACGATACCCTGGTCGTGCTCAAGCTTGTGGAAGTATTCATCAACTCTATACGGAGCATGGCCAAACACCCAAAATGCGGGCCGGAATCTGTATCGGGGATACTGTTTAAGCATTCCCAAATTCCTATCTGTATTTTGGGCGGTAGAGAGAATCATCCTCTTTGGATTCACAAGCTCACGATCTATCGTACTTTCGAACATTGACGCATCATTTGCTATGCATTTGAGGACATTGGGACATCGCGGGAATGCGCCAGCCATCGCTGGGATTTGATGATTGGACGAGGGGCTACAAATGGCAGGTGTTGTAGAGACATCTCAACAGAGGAATGAATCGAACGATACTGTCTCGAGTACTAGAGGAAACTATGCCGAATACGAAGGTTGGGACGCAGAAGGCGAAGAAGAAAAGAGCCTTTCCCCAGAATCACACCTCACTCGCCAGGCACGCTGCGGAAACCATTTGGAAACAGAGTTCGAGGCGTTTAAACCTAATGACAACTACCATACTCTGGATTTACAGGTGTGAAGCTGCCAACTGCGAGGGATCCGCGACTGTATATTCAATTCTTTAAAAGCACCATTGTGGCCTGTTGTTTTTTTGTGAAAAAAATGGTCGCTCGAATTGGAGTCTAGCTTTTCTTGTTCCCACGCAAGGTGTCAAGAAAACACGGCACTTTGAAGTGATATAGCGGGCTGGACTTTACTGTAAAGATGTGTGGAGAAATCAGAATTCGATCTATAGACGCTCATCTTGAGTCGCCATCGGGTCGCTATTCTCTCTAAAATGGTCCTGAGGCTTAACAACTCGTATGCGCTACAGTTCCTGATTTTGATGATGTTCGCCCACTCCTTGGCATTGGATAGTTTTAGTAGCTTTGTACAAATCTTCATTTGTCTTCTTAGACTTTTTATTGAGCTCTTGCTTCCTGTCATAGTACATTCCTAACCGCCTACTTCTTGTTAGATTTCTTGTACATCCGATGACAGGTCAATGTTCATACCTTGGTCCATTTCGTTCGCATCTTGTACGCTTGGGGTTGAATCCGCTTCCCGGTTCGCTCGCCATCTGAGTCACAGCCCCCGACGAGTGAGTACACCAGACTCTCTCCTTGATTCTAGCTCGCTCGCCTTATTATCGAGGTAGGAGTTATACGAAGTGACTGAAATTGCTAACAAAGCCGTTTAGTGTAAGACAGTAGTGTTGTAACATCGCCTGCTTACCTCGTGCGAAGTCGTCCATACCTGGTAGACAAATGCCACGGGGAACTTCGTGGCTTGTACTGTGTCGGCATATGGAGTGCTATTTGACCCTTCGGCTTGCGAAGCCGGCCTATGATGGTGTTGACTTCCAACAGCATATTGACATTATAAGCTTGCAATGTCTAAGCCTTCCTATACTTGGCCAAATTATCCTCTTCCACCCTTATCAGCTCTGGAAAGCGGCACTAGACAACACAACGACTTACCGGGTATCATCTCATCAACCTCCTCCCCAAACTGAAAGACCACCAGACTCGTTCGCTTAACTCCATCCTCGCCCTCGATCATAGGCGATCCAATGTCCTGATTACCATCATGGTAAGAGATACTCACCATGCGCCTCCGCCCGTTTTGAGACAAACAAGACAGCCGTCTTGAGGGAGTAAGCGGCACATAGGCTGAAGCCTCGCCAACGCGAATTGCATCCGCCGCAGCGACTATTACTGCTTCTTGCTTGCTAGTCTTCGGATACCGCATGCAGCCCGGACGTACACCTGGCGGGAAGCTAGTAGTGGTAGTACCACTTGACCAGCGCCAGCCGTTGACCGAGACAGGGCTGTCCACCGCAGTGGTTTCGTCCGAGGTCAACAAAGCGTCGAGGGTACCAGTCGTGAGGTTCGACATCCTCCTTGCACGACGGACGGCAGGTTGCACTTCGTGCTGGACGAGCTGTATGATCTCAACACTTTTGGTCCTCGCTATCTTCGAGTCTTCTTTGGTGGGCTTTCGGCCCTGGTTCTGGGAGTGGCGGAGATGTAGTATTTCAGTGCTGGAGTTTGCGTGGGTACTGTTGTAAAGGGGCGTAGTGCCTGCAAGGCGATATAGTGCCCGTCCTTGAGCCCAGGAATACAAGGGGTCGTCGTCCTCTGCTTCGTCTATCATGATTGTCACTGTTAGTCCAGAATGTTGAAAGTGACTTCCATAGCGACGACGCCAATAAAGAAAAGACTTTGATTCACCTCTCTTCTTGTCCCGACGGTCTTGAGCCTCATCCCTTTTCTTCAATATATGCTCTTCCAAACGAGCGACGGCTAGCTCTGACTTATCTACCAGTTTTCTGGCAAATTTATAAATAGGCTGGTTCTTGAAGATTTCCCTTTCAGCTTCCATTCTTATTATGCTCTCTCGCCTGATATCCTCGGCAGAAAGGCTATTGTGATGCCTCAGCGAGTGGAGGATGGCTGGTACATCAAAGTCGATCGTAGGTCGTCTCCCTGAAGAAGGGCTGCTGTCGTTGTGTGACATGGCGACGTTATCCGTGTTTGTTAGTGTGAGAAACGGGTCAAAGATGACTAGAAGTCTTTTGGTCGACTTCCTGCTATTATATCCTCGAAAAGGAGATTTGTGAAGAGAAACCTTGGAAAAAGAGCTCTGCAAATCAATTGTTTCTCAGACGAACGAAAGTTGGACCTTAGCAGCAGGTAAAGAATTCAAAGTAGCTAAAGATCTTTCGAATCGAGTGTTGTGAATGTTCGAGTTTACGGCCATATTCTCCTTGAGTTGATCTTTTAATCGTGATGTAGTCGAAAAGCGAGACTCATCAATTGGATGAGAGATGAGAGAAGAGAACAATGAGGAGGGCAGGCGAGAATTTTACCTGGGCTTTTCACTTCCGCAGTAATCCGGGGTGAGTTCAAGCCACTTACCTGTGCTTGATGCAATGCTTGGCGCACAAGGCTGGAAGAGATTCATAGTTCCCCTTTTTTACCCTGGTGGACCCATCGGAAACTCACTTATAGAGCCAGACTCTCATGATGACCGATTGAACGCCTTTCACATCGAACCATTTGTTTGTCGAGTTTCCGCTGAAGCTCAACCATTTGAGCTTCAGATCTTTCCGCCAAGGCTTCCATCAGTCTTAGTATCCTCTGTTGAATATATATATGTATTCGACTGTTGTTTCCAGCGATCCCTGGTCAAACCTCCAATAGGAGCTGGCTGTTGTATGAGAGTGCAGAAAATTGGCAATTCACTGTTTGAACGCTTGCACTTTTCCATCTCCCGTCCAATAGCTCCTTTCTCGCTACCACCTCTCTACTTCCTTCTTTTCTGCCCATTTGATTTGACACGATGAACAAACAATATAAAAATAAGATTTTCAAGCATTCAATTGCTTCTGTGTCCTCAATTCTACCGTGGCACATACCTCACGAATTCTGCCACAGTGGCCTCAATTGAAGGTAACGCGACCGGTACAAACAGCTTGCTCTCACTAATTTCTTCTGTTGGTCACTCCTCAGATTATCCTGCTAGCGGTGAAGATAATCAAGGCGTGAGAACAGACAATTGTACCGCCCAAGCTCGTAAGGAATCTCTTACCACCGCCTCACTTCCAGCTCCTGATTTCTAACAGCCGCACCCATCTATCCTGCTGTGACTGTTCAATACTGTATGTCCTAGAGGTGTAATTGATTTATTCATTCTGCCGACCGGGGTGCTAGCCACCTCACCTAATTCAGACATCCAGGATCTTTCAAAATTCAGTCATGAATCCTATTACCAATCTCACGCCTTCTGCTACAAACCTGCCCTCACTAAACGGCCATTCTGCCGTCAATCTCACGCCTTTCGCTGTTAATTCGCCTTTACTCAACGACCCTTTTTCTGCTGCTCTCACGCACTCTGCTGCTGATCTCACGCATTCTGCTACTGATCCGCCCTCAAGCAACGATATTTCTGCCGCCACGGGGCGTCACGTACCTAAGGGTAAGGTTAGGAAGACAGATAATTGTGGCAATTCTGCCAAGGAATCATGGCGGTTCATGAACGATCCACCGAGCGCCGCTCGATCAGACGAAGAGTATGCTCAGAAGAAGCCACTATGGTAGAGAAAGATGAAGAAGATCGGGAGATGGGAGCAGAAAGTCGCGAAGAAGGCTCTGTCCATCAAAGCAGCGAAGCGCCTCACTAAGGCTAAGAAGTTGGTTGACGAAGGATTAGACACAGAAGAAGAGGTATATAGTACCATCAACCCTTTTACATTCCCACTAACTTTTTCTGCGCAGATGTGGACTTACATCCATGAAAAGAATCCTCAAGTCATCCAGAAGACAGGTCGCAAACGTCCGGCATCAGTATGTATTTCTGCTCCCCTAAGAGTGCCAGGCTAATCGATTCCTCTGCTAGAGAGAGGAGGCCGCAATCAATCACAATTACGGCAAAAAAGAGAAGCAGGCGCTGAGGGCAGTCAAGCTTCTATTTAAGATACACAAATATGAAGACTGGACGATCAAGCGCAGAAAGGGATTGAGACATGAGGCTGTGCTTTTACAAGTTAGAAGGCACACATCCCATTTTGTTTGCAGTATTAATGTATAATGCGCATCTTCGGCCTACGTCTTATTGAACAGGACTTTTGAAGGAGAGCGTGGAAATGGACCAGATCCTGGAAAAGACTCATCTTGATAGCCAGCTCCGATTTTCGACGTGTCCAGAGTTTGACCCAAAGGAAATGCCTTCAGAACCTTGCTGCAGAATTAGAAGGTGGGTAGGGGACTTTTGAGCGATGGTCAGAGTCCATCGCTAGAATATGTGTGATAGCCTTGCGGTGAGTGCATTGATAATAGCTTAGGAAGAGCACATCTGTAAAATGATAGACTATAGTTGGACCTTCAACCGGTTTGCAATTCCGGATTTTCTTAAGTTGTTATCTTTTTCCACTCGAAAATAGTTCCGGAGCCAAAGATACTTGAAGTTAGATCCAAAGGATTTGTACAGCTTAGGTAGGCATAGCGGTCCGGTCCAAAACAGATATTGTTAGTAGGGACCGGACTTATCTTATGCACCGGACATAGACTCTGCAACCTTTTCTTTTCTTTGCCCACCCCTTTTTGGTAATAATGCTTTCTAAAGGCTATGGTACCTGCTTTATACCTTAGTTAGGTCTCAGCTTACTATGTAGGGCCTTCGAGCATAGGCTATCGCGACACAGCTAACCCCAGAAGCATGCATAACGGCTGAAAGCGCCAACGCATCGAAGCCTGGAGATTCGAGAATGCCCTGCAAGCCTTTCCGATACTGCTGCTGTTGGTCACAAAAGCTTGCGCATTGATAACAAACCTATTACTTTGTTAGCGACGTGAGGCCATAAGATGGCGAGGGTCGAAGGGCGCGTCCTGCGCCACGGGATGCTCTAGAATATGACAGCATCCGGCATAGTCGATCTCAGCTAGGATCAGCAGCCTTGTCAGCTTCTACGATGGCCCCCAAAGCCTGCGAAACAATGGCTCTTTGGCATGACTCTTGGTTTACAGTACATCGCACAGCCATATATCGACACTATAGCGAGGTCTCTTCTTTCGGGAGTACATTGGAAGAAGCAGGTGAAAGAGTGAACGAGTAGCCCGTCGAGATACAGTGCCAACGAAGCTCTGGCCACTATGGCGACTTGCCCGCCAAACTCGACAGATTGCCTTCTTAGAGCAATCCTCGATGCCCAGAGGTATGTACGTGAGACTCAATGCGCATTCAAAGCTAATGATATGGTTACAATCGCAGTGGTTATAATTGGAACCCTGCAACCTTCGGTGCCACTGTTGCCATTGGCGTGCTGGCATTAATTGTTGCGATGATGACAGTATTCCAAGGCGCATTGGTTGCCGGACCATGAAGACTGAAGGCCTCGAGCCGAGCGATTGGGCTTGAATACCATTCGAAGACAAGGACTGAATTCAGCTGGCATGAATTACGCTTCCGGACAACAGCTTGGGTACCATACATTGATCGATTGTGGTGGTTCGACCAGCTAGGCAGCGAGCAATTGGTACCTGCTCGCGGTGTCAAGAACCATCCTTCCTACGGAGCTAGTTGGCTAAATCTCATCGGCTTGGTACCGTTGGAATGCCGCCAATGGGCCATGACACGCTGCCAAACAGACTATCTTCCCAGCGATGTACAGGCAGCACCTGCTCGCGCGAGTATTCGAGCCATTGTAGAATTGGCTGTACTCAGTGGCTGTGACTCTGTGAAGCTAGTCAAGAACCTTCCGATAGCAAGAGGTAACGGCTCGCAGCTGTCATTTCGAGAGCATCCTTTCCTGGGCACAGTCGCTGTGTTCGATCAATTCGTGATCGAGGAACACAAGTAAGCAATACATTTGAGGTTAAAAATTCCTGAGTATCCCATGGTTCAGCAGGGACGCGGTTCGTCATTAATTTAGGTCACTCAGGGATAGTGCAGAGGGTCTATATAAAGCGGCATATCTTTAAATTGCTGACAATATAACGTAGGCTCGATGTCGATGTCCGCAAGTGCCATCCACTGTACCTCGATGGTCAATTTGGCTTCCATCGATTTTTCGTGCATAGCCACCTGTTTGACGGAAGGGTTGCGTCTCACATGTCAACAAAAGCGATGAGCGTGTTTGAGTCGTTGAACAGAATAACTCGCCCACAGGGTGAAATGAGTCCTTACGAGCTTCATGCGGTGGAAAAAGGCCTGGTCCCAGGCACAATGAAATCTCTCAGCCTCGGCCTTCTCACTTGGGATTCGCTGGAAAATTGTAATGGTTTGCCTTATTCCAAGGCCCGAATGCGACCATCGGCATTGAAACTTTGTAAAACATCTCAAGCCTGGGATAGTTGTGAAGAAGAAACCGTCGTGAAATCTTTAGACGATCTGCTCCGTTCCAAGTCAAATGTCTTAGCTTACGACAAAAGTGGTGCTTTTATCAAGCAATCTGTACAACAAGCCTACTATCCAAAGCTTGGATGGAGTTGGTTAGTCAACGAAGAACCTGAAGCTTTGATGCTTACACGGCGGATCCGCCAAGGGGAACGCTGCTGGTTTGCGTGGAAACCTGGGGGCCCAGTTGACTATCCAATGGCAGTCGTGCCTGGAGATGGAAATCTGATTCTGTTACCCTCAATTCTTCGCCTCTGCTTAGACTGGCTTAGAAACGAAGACCTTTTCGAGAAATTTACAACCAACGAGAGGCTAGACACACGCTTTGCATTTGGGCATCAACTTTCCGAGGTATACACTTTCACAAACATCGCTTTCAAAGACTTTGCCGTACTCACGTAATACCAGATAGACAATTGGCTCTTACATCATGCTGCTAATGGATCAGCTGAGCAAACATTCGCCATTCTCATGGACTACACTGAACAACCCATACATACCAAAGACCCACCAGCCCACAAGGACCCGCTATTACGCGCACCACCCGTGCCGATATTACGTGTACAACCATTCGAGCAGAGACCTTCAGCTGAATCTGTAAGAGCATATGCACCTTCGTACGAGCGAGAGAGAGCTGGCTCTTTTGAGCAGATCAACGCGCCCCCGCTTCGAAGACGACGCGGACACTCCACTGTGCGGAGACGCTCATCCTGTTCCTCGAGTCGTGGCTCGTTTGACTTAGAAAACAATGGTCGTCCGAATGAGTTTAATCCCAGACGGCGGAAGCTGGCTTTTGCGCGCGAAGATGCAAAGTGGTTGAAGAAGATGAATCGGGAAGAAGGGAAGATGAGACAGAGAAAGGCCGATGTGGAGAGAGGACTAGGTAATGGAGAGACTGTGTACAAAAAGGGCGAAGACACGAACGCCCTCCTCCAAGGCTCGATATAGCGCAGCTGCTACAGACGTCTGAAGAGATCCTAGATATTCTGGAGAAGCTTCCCAGCATCACACAACTGGACCAGATGCTCTTCCCGGGAAGTTATCTGCAATATTGAATTCTGCCACAGATTCTTCGATACTGCGAATGAGTTGAGGGATCACTGTACAAAATAGTATGATTACTGCCAAGCAGATTGGGGAGCAGATAGCCCTGTAATCGTGGAGGATCAAGAAGTGCTAGCAATAGCCCTTGAGTGGGTAACGAATGCGGATGGCCATCTAATGGCGCGAATGAACAGTCGTGACGAAGTTACGCATACTGCTGTAACGATTATGGCCAACTTAGGAAACGTCCCGGACTTTGAACGAGACTTCGAAGCAGCGGCTGGACAAGCGCTCAGTTCAATACTCATGGCTCTTGAACGCCAAAAAATCAAGATCCTAGGAAATTTGTTGGTACCACTGGACGTCATTGGCCAGAACAAACATGATGCGGGATACATCATTCGTATATTCGAACTCAAAAAACACAAGTACTACTGGGCAGCTGACAGGCAGTGGTCAGCAATCAGACTGTGTGTCGCGGAATTACTTCGACAGCTTCCTAGACAGCCAATAATTCGCGATGTAAACAACCAGGAATCTCTGAACAGGCCTGCTCCGCAGTCTCCCAGATATGTTAGAAACGACGACGATGAAGGCCCCATAGATGTGACAAATTCTTCGACGAAGTCTCAAGCGATAATCAGAGACGACGCATTGATCGTATGGAGAAGCCCGAGTCGCTACAAGGGACGCCATGCATCGTCGTATGAGGCAAGGCGTCATACCATAACACAGCGAGCAAGATCTCCTTCACGAGCATCAGACAGCGACTACGACGCCTTCATCGACGACGGCATTCTCGTGCGCCCTCGACACAGACGGCGTCGTCGGCGATCAATGGGAGACCTGCGCGATCACGAGCCTCAAGGGCCAATATTAGAACGCCTGCGTCTCCCAGAAACAGAGGACAGACCGCCCTCGGCGCAGTCTCAGCTTATCCGCGGAAAGGTCTCGCCTGCTGATAGGGGCATGAGGACGTTATTCGTGTTTCGTGCTGTGCTTTTTGCGGCGCTGGGGGCGTTGGCTGCTGATACGAGTTGTGTGTATGAGACTGAGCTGGGACGGAGGATTGTACAGGTACTTTGAGGGAGTCTATTAATTCGAAGGCCTCATGAAGATTGTGTACGACTATTGTGATTTGTGTAGTATCAATTAGCCTGAATTGTAAGTGCCACGCTCCATCTTGTTAATTGTGCAATCAATCCCGTAAAATCGTGATGCACTCGCTGCTGAGTCTTAAAGAATTGGGTTTCCATTCAAACATCGCCTCAAATTTACAGGTTCTGCTACTCATTATGAGAACGATATGACCCTTTGTCCTGATTGCATGCTACATGGGCCTTCCCCAATTCGCCTTTGTTATGCACACTACCCAAAGAACGCCGCAGATCTGTGGTATCATTTTCGCTTTTACTTCCAATGCCTGACATAACCACAGCCACTATCTTAGCACAGCTTCAATCTTCATCCTCAGCATTTGATTTTCCTCCGCTCTTCGCGCATCCAACGTCGGTTGCAGCGTCTGCAATGTCGCCGAGATCGTGGCTGCATTGGCTGCTCCGCCCAGTACCTCTCCCGTCCCTCGTCTCCTGTCTTGTAACCATAGCTTGACCACGTAGACTATGTCGTTTGCGATGTATCTCCTATTCTTGCCTTGGAAGGGTGCTTCGTCGTTATAGAACATCATCTCCAATACTGGGTAGATGGATTCGAAGGGTACGCCCACGTCGATGAGGGTGTCCATTACCCATGTCTCGGGGCCGACGCCGTTCTGGAATTCGACGGCGTAGCGCTCCAGCATTGGAACAAGATCGGAGACTGGGAACATTGTTTCTGAAAGATTGAGACGTTGGGCTAGACTCCGTATTGTCTCAATAATGGCTTCATATGGTTGAGGCTCCCCTTTGGTCACGGTCTCGTCGTGAGTCCGATCTAGTAGATTTTGCCAAGTGTTGCGAATATCCTGGGGATTGCGGTGGTCGGCGGCGTTGTAGATGAGCAGGCAAAGGTCGAAGTAACAAGCTTGGTCTGCATACTGGTTGTACAGCTATTGAAGATTGTCAGCAAATACAGCGAGAAGAGGAGGGGAAAATCGTACGATGTCGAATGGGAGTAGGGAACCATTGAGTTCTTGCTCGATCTCAGGCTTTCGATTGGGTTTGACCCGCTCATCGACTCTCAGCCGTTGAAGAATGTCACTCTGAACGTTGGCGACATCCAACAAGTCTGAGACCTCACGCAGAAGCAGATGCCGGGTATGACGAGCGATACCAAGAGAGGCCGTTGAGGCATTGGCTTTCGCTCGACCTAGGTACTCGATCCGGCGGTCTAACGTTATGGGGAAAGTACTCTTAGCCAGCTCCATTTGGACAGCAGCCGCTTCATGATTGTGGCCGCTTCGGCTGTGGTACCTCCAAAGCAGATCAGCGTTAGCTATATCATCTGCTGATTTACGTTGCAGGTAGGTAACAATGTAGGGGGACTGGATTTCGAGTAAGCGGTCAGTCCGTCCTTGTGAGAGATACCAGTCGTAAAGGTCTGTCTGGAACGCTTCATCTTCGGAGCTATCAATGACCTCGTAGGCCTCGGTTCGTCGTCTGGCAGCCAAAGTATATTGGCCTTCTATCATGCTTGGAGCCTGATCTGAGGCTTGATCGAGATTTGTGATGACTCCATGGATGAGGTTATAACATTTCTTCCTCGATTCGAAAGCAGTCACTCGTGGATCCTATTTCTCGTAAGCGATGCCCCATAGCTCGGCGACATTTACACATACCTGTTCTGGTCGACCTTCTTGTATCCATGCCAGCGCTCTATTACCCCGATCCGACTCATGAGCGACTTCGAGAGCCAATTGGATCGCACCAGCATAGAATTGCATGTTGGTGAAGCTCTGCGCCGCCCACTGCAGCTGATCCATAGTGAGGCTACTAGATACCTGCTTGAAGAGCCTCAAACTCTCATTCAAGAGATTTCGGCCTGATTCTGACTCTCCGCCAGCCCCTGACGATCTCTTCAAGAGCTCCTGCGCCTTGAATATGATGACATCGTCAGCACTGCAGAAGCTACCGCATCTTCTTCGCAGAGCTTCCGCAACAGTCTCGACATTTGATCCGTTTGCGATGTTTCGACTCACTATAGCCTTGACTAGCTCTTTCGCTAGATCTTTCCCGTTGACAGTGCTGAAAAGACCCTCGTAAGTCAGATTTCGAACCTGCTGCCTGGTCTCATTCGACAACGAAGCCATGATTTCAGCAAGCTGCTCCTCGAATAGAACCTGCACGAAGGCGATGCCCTCAACGATGTTATTAACCAGTACTACCAATGAATGTAACGCTCGGTGCTCTGCTTGTAGGGAGATCTCGTCTTGCTTGGTAGAAACTCGACCTAATGCATCAGGCCCAGCCAAACCGTCGATGAAACTCTTGTTCGACTCCAAGAATTCTTTAAGTGTGAGTAGATCCTGTGAGATGGTCTGCAATTTGCCCAAGCTTACAACTGGGAGCACTACCGGGCCGGTAGCAGGTGATAGGCTCTCTTGTACAATGGATTGTTTCCACATGGACCGTACTAGTCTCGCAACATATACGGCGAGACCCTCGTGTCGTGGCGATGGTCGCACCGTGTCTATAATTGGTATCGAGTGGTCCATCATCTGGTTCTCGTTGATATACGGCTTTCCGCCGTGCTCAATGAAAGCTTTTCTGGCGAATTCAAGAACGACCGGGTCTGTGATTTTGGCGACTCGAGAGTCCGAGGTAACATCCAGACCTTGTCCACACGCAACTGCGAGTGCCGTGGCTGCTGTTTCACTGGGGCCATATGAACGGAGGAATTTTTTTATTTCGCCTTCAAGACCCTCGTCCCCACCGCCGACTTTGATTGCCGAAGCGAACACATCTACAAGTCTTCTTCTCCTGTATGTGTGAACGCCACTGTTGGTCATGATAGCGACTTCGGGTGCTAGACCGTCGTATTGAACCGAAAGCTCATTTCCAAAGCCTGAAGGTGTTCTTGAGGCGGCAAAGGACGGTGAGGCCAATCCAATGTCTTCGGCACGACTCCCTAATTGAGGCCACAGTCCGAGTTCCGGATATCTAGGCAGGCTTGGGTTCTCTCGCAAACGCGCGATGCGGCCAGTGTCAGGCGCAGACAGAAAGATAATGTCGTTGTTCTGATCTTTGGGTATAAAGCAGAAGAAGTACCCCGGTGCAAATCTAACAGCCCTTCTTGTCGGATAAAGCGCTTTTGACGTAGTGTTCAGATTTTGATTGTTGCCGTAGGTAATCAATTGTGTTGAATTCGGCTGGCTCGAAGGTGGCCTTGCGGGATCAGGCGGTGGGAATTTGACATGTTGCACCTGCATGCTGGTAGGTGCATTCGAGGAATTTGTCATCGAGAACGAGGCGTAGGAGCTGCCTGACGTCGCGCTCATGAAAATTCGACACCCGGTAGATGTTGTCACCATCAGGTGCAGTCTGGACGCTTCCTGGGAGGTAACCGGATTGAGCGATATTAAAGATATATTAGGGGACAACAGGTCGGTCTGGAGATTTGGTATATGTCCAATGTCGTTCAGGGTTGCTTCCAATTTCTTCGTGATCATGAGCGCAAGTCCATTGCTTGGCCCCATGTGGAAGACTCTGATGGTAGACCGGGACGAAAGGGTGTAGAGCAGGCTCCTTGTATCGTCTGTGGCCATATGTACGATGTATTCTTGTGGTATTTTCTGGCCAAAACCAAAGATTGGCCTTGGACTGAAAGCCGCAATTCCCTTTCCTGTGTGATTGACCTTGGCGCATTTTTGCTGAAACCATCTTTCTTCTTGCTGGTAGGTGAGCTCGTAAACATCATCACTACCAGTTTCCGAGAAGAAGATTCTTCCAGTGATTTCCGAGCCTTCTATGACATTTACGTTCATTCCTCTGATTGGGACGTTCAGGCTGGTAGAAAACAAAGCCACGGACTTTCCGCCGCCAGGTGCTGCATGTGAGGCCAAGCCCACAATTGAGATATCGGCAGTAGTAGCAACAATCAGAAGCCGATCGATCGAAGGTAGAAAGACCCCTTGGCGCGGAGTTGCCAATCGCACCGCTGTAATGTTGTGTGGCTGCCCTTCAATTCCAATGAGTTCTGGGTCCGGGTGGGTGTAGTCCCAGAGGTAGAGGGCATTATCGATTGATACCCAGGCATGGTTCAGGTCCGCAAACAAGCCCATCATAGTCGACATCTGCGCGTTGTTATACTGGCTGAATATTGAGTCGGGCATATTGTAGGATTTCAGTTTTTGGAAAGGCGCCCATGCTGGCTGAGTGGATATATCATAGTCCGACGAGGGTCCCTCTATAAAAAATTATTATCATAGCAAAATGTGCAGGGTGTCGAAGACTCACGGCTGACATAGCTATCAAGTTCAGGGTATCGCGCCTCTTGATCCAAGACCTCATTTATGGTCCGTGAGGCCCGCTCGACAGGCCTCATTTGCTCCAACTGTGGTCTTGCAGTCCCTTGTCCATCCTGTTGCGGCTGCTGGGAGAGCGCCTGGCTCTGACCTTGCGCTCCATATTGTTGCTGAGATGCGACCGGGCCTGGTCGGTAATTTGGCTGCCTGGTTAGACCAGATCGATAATTAAGAGTTGGAGCAGGTGTCTGAACGTATGTGCCTGGCAATTGTCTTTGTGGTGTTTGGGGTACTGCAAGTGACATGCTTCAAAGTTTGGCGGTCTCGCCCAAATGCGCGCGCTGGGAGGATGCCTGCAAACTCTCAGCAAATGGTGAAGTCTAAGTCACTGTAGATTTCTCAAGCCATCAACTATGAGGGAAAGAAGGATTAGAGTGTAAGACGCGTCGCTGACTGAGCTATTCAATACCTCAAGCAAAACACTTTGTCTCGAAGAATCGGCAAAGAGTGATCCTAGTCTCGCCCCGTAGGGCTGATCAGGGCTGGAAAAAAAAGGCTGGAATTCGGGTACGCTAGTCACAATCCCTGCTCAGGTACCCGTTGGCTTCACTTCTGCAAAAGTCTCTCGAAATGTGTGCTGCACGGCACCTTGTGCAGTACGAGTGCTATCATGGCCATCACAATGCCAATTGCTCGACCAAGGATGCAGCCTATCCGGCTATATCTATGCTGCCCCTATTCTGCTGCGACCTCACCACCAGCTTCAGGTCCCGCTCTACTGAGTAAGGTGCGAGAGGATATGAAAGCAGCAATGAGGGCAAAAGATAGCTCCCGGTATGCGCACTGCGCTAGTGCTGCATGCAAACTCTGCATTTCTCATCGCAATACTAATTTAGTGTTACGTATAGGCTAGATGTCCTACGGGGTATAATATCAGAAGTAACCAATGCCGCTAAGAGCTCGAAACCGGTCACTACAGATGGACAGGTGATCAATATAATACGCAAGCGTGTCAAGAGCTCCGAGTCAGCTGCAGAGGAATTTCACCAGGCCAAGAGAGAAGACCTGCAGCAAAAAGAGGCCAAACAGAGAGCGGTGCTGGAAGACTATCTTCCCACAAACAGCATGGGTGAGGAAGAGATTACAAAAGCCATACAAGAAGCTGTCGATAAGATGAGAACGAGCGGAAAGAATACTAGCCAAGGCATGGTCATGAAGGTTCTGGTGGGCCCTGATGGGATATTGGACGGCCAAAATGTTGACAAGAAAGATATCGCGAGGCTGGTCAATGGATTGATATGAATCAAACAGAGCACCAAGACACCAAAGATCTGTCAAATTCAGAATGATGGGTTTGATCACAGGGATCCGTCGGGAACATGATCTAACTCGCTAAATCTCGGCTCAGACTGTCAAGTGCTACAGCTCACTGGAATCGAAAGGCTATGCAACATAATAGTGCTCTATACCCATGAAACTTTCTACTTCACCTCTACAAAATAAGCCTCTTTGCGACTCGGCTCGACGTGCTCAAGTAGCCGCCGGTTGCTGTACAGATACTGTATCACCTAGGATATCTGGACAAATCATTCAAAACTGATTATCCCAATGCAACACTGCTTTCAGATTCTGTCACCATTACATACAGCTATGTGTCGCAACCTTGATCATTGATACTGCTGTATTCGCTATGCACTTTACATACCTCTATGCTGCTGCAATGTCCGGTGCAACTTGCGTACCCTGCTGCCTTATGAAAGAACCGAAGACCATCGCCTTGCCCGAGTCCTCACTCTTTTGTAGCGATCGCTCAACGGCCAGCAACAGGTGCGTGGTGCTGATGACCAGCTCTACAGACTCGTTAGCTCGAAGCTTGCAGTACAGAACAGCAATTTTGGTCTTGCAAAACAACGACAGCGGAAAAGGAGATACCTTCTAGTTCAAGCGAGTAGCTGACTGCCTGGTCTTCGTCTCTATGCAACAATATAGGGGCATCTCTTCTCCAATTTTTCTCATTCACACGCACTTTTAGTCCCGCAATCTTGTTTTGATCGACCCACACAAGAGAACCTGTATCACTATCGATCCCGCTTGAAACACTTTCGCTGTTCGCATTTGAGCCGTGAGTGTTCTTGGCCGATTCGGCTAGCCATTGTCTCCACAACCGAGTCGTCTTTTTCTCCACAATACTTTCAATGCTGAGGAAAAAGCCCCTGCTCGGCCCAACCTGAACTAAGCTTGCCACCAAGCGCAATTGAGTGAAGAGCTCATGCGCGTCTAAATTCACACTTTGACTGACAACTTCTGCCTTGGCCTTGTCTCTCATTGAATCAGCACGATCACTTGTTCTGGTCCCAGGTATGTCGCCCGCGGGGTGGGAGCGGTAGGCATATTGCTGTGGATCCTTTCGGGTTGGCCGAAATCGTGAGTATAGCTTTCGGAGGGTTCCTTCACTAGCATGCTCATCTGCGATCTCATATATTGACCCTTGTCCTTCAACGTCGCCACTCAGTCCGGGGGTGCCAAGGTAGTCGCAGTATAGGTACGGTTCAGTGTATTGCGCCGATGGATGATAGCATTCAAGGATGAGTTTGCGATCCTTCAGAGACGCGGCTCGCAGCAGACGAGCATGCACGATGCGAATGATTAGATTTTGGAAGCGATGGGCGACGCCGCGCAATTGCAACAGCGGCAGGGTGTCGAAAGATGCCAAGATATGGATGAGTATCTTTCAATCGTCAGTGCTACATAGCTAGCAGGATTAACGGGCACTGACTTCGTTTGGAAGACTAAAGAGGCTCTTTCTCTCCATCTCTTCATCGTTGTCGCTAGCGATGCGAAGCTGTTGGAGAGATGCCATTCCGACGTATCGTGAGGTTACACTTCTTCTCACGCTTGTAAAGCAGTCAAGTTCCGCGATATTGGCCGTTTGAAGAGGAGAGCGAATACATCGTCACCATCTAGTCGTTTGTTTGTCTTCCACTCGTCCTCACTGCCGCCAATTGGCCATTATCTTATCACCGGCGCTAGCATTATTTCCACGAGCCCCATTTACCTACGTTCTTTATTTACCCTGCTCTTGGCAGACTCAATATTAGGAACTTGAGGTGCTGCCTTCAGTACCCAGCAACTTACAAATACAAACAATGCCTGATGCAGTCCTTGACCATATAAGCCACCGAAGGTACAATCCATTGCGGGGGTCTTGGATCCTGGTATCACCCCACAGAACAAAACGGCCGTGGCAGTAAGTCTTGCCCCGATCATGACAAGTTTCAAGAAAAGGTACAAATCAGTTGAATCAACAGAGGCCAACAAGAACCAGCCTCCGAGACTACCCTACCGCAACACGACCCATCATGCTACCTTTGTCCAGGAAATAAACGTGCCCAGGGCGACACCAACCCCCGTTACAAGAACACATTCGTCTTCGTCAACGACTACAGTGCAGTGAAGGAAGAACAAGCAGTATACAAGCAAAGCGAGGACAACAGCAGCAAGTTACCAACTCTAATACAGAGGGATGTGAGCTCAATACATCCTCAGGCGTCTCTTCACTCCTCCTAAAAGCGGAGCCTGTCACTGGCAAATGCTACGTTGTAACATTTTCACCTTTGCACAATCTCACTCTGGCGGACCTCCAGTCTGAACAGATTATACCTGTCATCAATACCTGGACCCAACTATATACTGCACATCTTTCCCCCAGATCGATACTGGCCCAAGTTGCCGGTGCAACAACCCTACCGCCATCGACCCATGAGGGTAATGTCTCTAGACCAAACACGCAATACAGATACATGCAAATCTTCGAAAATAAAGGAGCGGCCATGGGATGCTCGAATCCACACCCTCATGGTCAGATCTGGACTACGACTGGGCTACCTGAGGAACCTGCCGCTGAGCTCGAACATTTAATGAAGTACCTACGAGAGCAAGGAGGCGTAAACCTGCTGGAAGAATATGCAAAGCTAGAAATCGAAAAGCAAGAGCGAGTCGTCTTCAGCAACGACAGCTTTGTCACAGTATGTCCTTGGTGGGCCATCTGGCCATTCGAAGTTATGATCATCGCGAGAAAGCACAAGAGAGCGCTTGTAGACTTTGATGATGGAGAAAAAGAAGATCTCGCTGAAGCCCTTTCTGATGTGACTCGGCGGTACGACAATCTGTTCGAGACACAATTCCCATATAGCATGGGACTACATCAAGCACCGCTTGATGGAACAAATGCCGAGACCGAAGCCAGCCATTTTCATATACACTTCTATCCACCATTGCTGAGGAGTGCGACTGTGAGGAAGTTTTTGGTTGGGTAAGTGCACCTGATCAGTGCTCCTATTTCAGCACTGAAGGATTACGCTAGATACGAGCTGATGGCGGAACCTCAACGAGACATCACACCGGAACAAGCCGCAGCGAGACTTCGCAATTGTGGAGGTGAGCTGTATCGCAAAAGGCTGTCATAATTCTGGAAGTCGATCCATCCATCCAATAAAACACGGCTCACGCACGTGGCTTCCAGGGCGTGGTAATGGCGAGTCTTGGTGCGCAATTTCACAATCGCATGTCGCAACCCAAAAATCCCAACCACAACAACTGGCAAACCCCCACCAATATCTTCTATCTATTTGCGCTGGCTGTAACGAGCTCTACAATAATGTCTCAGAAGCAATGATCTTGTTTACATGGACATCTCCATAAATGCATGTCTCTCTTCCTGTCTTTCCTTGAATTCTCTGGGAACCTAATATCTGTCAAGCCGTCTAACGTCAAAGATGCTGACTCTCTTGTCGCGTGTATCTCTGTTTCCGATTGTCTCAGTTTTAATGTATTCGCTCAAGGCCTCCGCCGTCGCTAGTGACGCTGTATGCAGCAGAATATACGGGCAGCCCGATCCAGAAGCCTGCCGACAACTCTTGCAATTTCGGAGCGACGATGCCAACAGGCCGCAAGGAATCGCATGGACTGATGCAGGCCAACATTGCTTCTCTCTAGCTCACATATCCAGGCCGGCAAATTGTACGCGAATGCAGTGGCAAAACCGCGTCTCACTGCCAAAATTTTGGTCGAATGCAGGCTGTAAAGCGGCCTTGCTTCCTCTGAAACAATTGATTGGAGACGTTGGGGTTTATCATGATGACTGGCGCCACATAGGAAACATTGGCAGTAATATCCGAGGCATTTGCATGCTCTTCGACGGCGTCCCCACTGTGCCTTTGGGTGGATACAGGTCAGCTGGCAATAATCAACGGCTCGTATCCTTCCTGTATGCGCCCTACTCCGTATACGACCAAGAAGTGCTCGATGACAAGGAAGCAGACAGGCCTATCGTAGCAGCTGAACAAGCAAATGGGCTCCCAATTCCCGCCGATACTGTCAATCTACCGGTACCAAATGCAATTGGCAGAGAACCAGTCACAGCAAGGATCCCACCCACACCGCCAAAGCCGAGCGGTCCTCTTTGCGGTCAATCCTGCGCGGGTCCGGCCCATCTCTGCGACGGAAAGGATGGCTGTATATGTATTGCAGATGCTTTTCAGGGGACCGGGAGTAAATTGTTCACTGGGAAGTGCGAGCGTCCATTGTACTCATGGCAGAGGAATGGCAACGGGCGAGGTTTGAGTGAAGTGGGCTTCAACTCTACGACCCTGTCGAACTCTACGGGCCTTCTTCCCTCGCTGGTACCGAGCTTGGCGAACATAACCATGGCATGTCCGTGCAATTGTACCTATGTCTCGGAGGCTTGCTGTTTCTCCAACTCTGGAGTCGTTCAGGAAGCAGCCAGTCTCAAGCTCGGCGTACTTGAGCCACCTGATAGTCAGACCTTCTGCAACAAAACCACAGGGGACTTCCAAACGGCAAACTAATTTCTAATAAATCAATTGCATCTTGCAAAACGATGTTGTATCTACTTTCGGGGACTTGTATATTTACTGAACCCGTCACGCTTTTGCTCTATGTCTTCCAGACCCGCGTCTAAAATTGATTTACTAGTAACCGCCCAGCGGCTTCTGCTCTGATCATTACTATCATGCGTGCAGCAAGATTGTTATTTAAATGCGCATTTTACCGCCTACGACTTACAGCAGATCTCACTTTTCCCCCAGCCATCAGTGAAGTGGGTATTTCGATGCGATGGCCAAGTTCCACTTTGTTGAGTTTGGCGAAGAGACACTCTTATAATCTCGCCGGGAGTTGTTCATGTCAATCCCAAGCAAACCGCTCGGCCAACCAGTCGCTAATGTTTTGCGTCATATCCCCTTAATCAACTACCTTTCTTGATTTGATTGGAGAATACTTAGAATCTGATTATAAATTATATAACACTCTTGAAGAAATACCAGCTGTCATTTCAGGTGAAATACATCTTTACCTTTCACTTGTCTGATTTTCCTCTATTATTTTGAAAGCAGACCAAGCTCACGGACACTAATCTGCATACCCCAAGCAAATCCGTCAGCGTTCAAGATACTATAACGGGGCACCCAATCTGATGTGGATGAAATCCAACACACACTCACGGTAGCCAAGGCGAACCTGGCGAGACTGAAGCGACTAGAAAATGGGATCTGGATAGTGACCCTGAGCTACAGATCAGGCTCATATTAGTCAAGGCGAAGCTGCTGACTCGGGACGAAGATCAAAATGATCCAGAGATCGTGGAGGATAGCCGACTATAAGTGGAGGACGAATTAATCTTCCACCCGTTGCAGAGCGGTACCGCACTACCCCGACACTGGCAAGACAAGGCGATCGATTCCCGACCGCTACGAGTCCGGACCCAGATACTGAACAATTTATCACTCGAATCGGTTCCGGCGCCAGCTGAGTGTAGATCGGAATTGCTTTATTCTGATAGTTGGGCAGGGTCCACTTCAAGCGAGAGAATAGTGACGACGAGAGCAGCAGCAGCAGCGAGGAAGAGAGCAGCAGTGAAGACAATAATGATGAACATGAGGGTGATCAGACTGAACGTATCGACGAGCTTCTTCACTCCCTTTGCAATCGCTTTCGCCGTATATCCCCCATTTCAGGCTTCAATAACGCAGTAACTCACGACAACGCACCGTAAGATAAGCGCAACACAGTAGCGAGGGAGCGAAGCGAGAGCGCCCAAGAGAGCAAAACGTGCTTTAACAACAGGTAAATGAGGCCGACGACGCTCAAGATAAACCTACCGTGCCAAACAGAGGGGGGTGAGAGCGGTTTACTTACTAGTGTAGTGTACCGTGGAGCTGAGACTGGGCAAAATACGGGTCAACTTGAGCTTGGATTGGTGCAGAATCGCAATTTGCAGGAGCGTGGAGGATGTGTATTCCCACTCGTCTGGAGTGGTGTGAGGACAGATACCGAATGAGTGGAGCAGAGAATGTCAGAAATGCCACTCAAGGTGAGCAGTGATGATGGATAATGATGGGTAGCAAACGCAATCCAGAACGTCTGAGACCTGAGACTCATATTTGCACATTGCCCCAGCGAAGCACGTGTTTCATTTTGCTGCTCACGTAGACTCTATAGTAAACGAGAAGGTGATGCCAACGAGTTAAAAATTGCAGCCTACCAACACCACGTGTACAACCAATGATTGTCCCAAGATTCTATGCGAGTCTAGCACAAGCCATCCAAGCCATCTCCCCATCCTCAACTCTCCTTCTTCCCCTCTATCCTCTTCTTCTTCTTCAACGCCCTTTTCCTTATCCCCTCATGCATCCACCTAACATACCGCACCAAAAGCCGATTATGACATCCCAAAAACGTACCAATCCCCCACTGCAAACCCGCATGACACCAATACGGCGTCCCCGTATACAACCATCCCTGCGCCCCGCCCGTCCTGCCCACACTTGCCAACACGCTCCTTACAAAGATCTTCGGTGTCGGCACAAACAGGCTACTCCTCCTAATCTTGCTCATCGCACTCGTAACCAGGTGGCTCTGCGCCAATTCCACTGTGACGCCGTGGGGCGCGAGTTCGGAACCCAGTGCTGTGGACCATTGCTGGAGGAAGGCTTTGCTGCCGCTGTAGGTGGCGAGGAGGGGGCTGGGGACAAAGCCGCTGGAGGAGCCCATGGTCAGGATGAGTCCGCGTTTTCGCTGGATCATGCCGGGAGCGATGGCTTGGGTTACGCGGAGGGTGGCGGTGCAGTTTACTGCTATGATGGTTGCCATCTCATCGAGAGGCGTGTCCACGAATGGTACGGGTATTGCATGGCTGACTCCGACATTGTTGATTAGGATCGCGATGTCGAGACTGTCGACCAATGCTTTGAGCTTCGCGTAATCGGAGTCGTTGTTGGCGCTGAAATCCATGGCTAGGGTCTTTGTTGGGGTGTGATATTTTGATTTGATTTCGGTGGCCAGTTCATTTAGTTTGGTTTGCGTGCGGGAGACGAGGAGGGTGGAGTAGCCAGCGCGAGCGAGTTGGAGGGCGAATTCTTTGCCTATGCCGTCGGAGGCACCGGTTATGAGGGCCCATGTTTTGGAGGGTTGACCGAATGTCTTAAGCTGGTTGAGCAATATATGTTAGTCCATGCCGTTGGTATGGGAGAAGGAGGAGGCTTACAGATTTGCCAGGGAGGATGAAGAGACTGAATAATAGGCGGACGAATGAGGATAGCTGGAGGGAGATGGCGAAGAAGCCTGTTACGGTAAAGGTAGCCAGTAGGATGTAGATGATCTTGTGGTCCAACGTCTCCGGCACTCCGACAGCTTGCTCCGCTTTTCCTCTGTAGAACCAACCCAAGTTATCCAGGGAAGCCATGTTGCAATTCCCCGCGTGTCGAAGGGAGGACAGTAGAGGAATTCAGCTTAGGGGAGGGATGGAGTACTTAGATAAGGAAAGTGTTGAGGTCAGTGACGGATCTCTTCCATTGGCGACAAGGTACATTGCATGCAGCTCCATTGCATGCAGCAGCTCAATTCAATCCCATTCACTATCGAATGCAAACTTTTACGCCAGTCGAACCAATATCCTGGGTACTCTCCATAAGGGGCCCGGAGCGAGCCCCGGAAGTCGCGTGCTAGGCTGGGCGCCTAGGGGGGTTCGCGTTGAGTTACGGACTATCTAGTTCTACATGTAATACGTTGCTTCGTAACAGCTGTTCTTGATCGCTTGATTTGCATAAATCTCCAATTGGTGCCATCGTATCCCATTCCTTTCCAAGGCCCCACAATGCTCTCCTTCCTCCCCCAAGACGAAGGCTGGCTGCCCTCTTGGCTCCTCCTCGTACGCTCCCCACCCCAAAATACTTCCCCCATAACCTGACGAATCCCGCAGGTCTCCACCATCTCCATAGCCAACACCGTACAAGCCTACCTGACAACCGTCAACACCGCCCAAGTCTACGCCGCCTCTCCCACCAGCATCAACCCTCTCTCCTCCCGCATCTTCGGCACGTGGACTTTCCTCAGTGCCGTCATACGCTTCTACGCCGCCTACAACATCTCCAATCCGCAGATCTATCAGCTGGCGTTATGGGCGTATGGGCTCGCTTGGGCACACTTTATGAGCGAGTGGTTGGTTTTTGGGACGGCGAAGATGGGGAAAGGGTTAATTGGGCCGGTGTGTATCAGTACGGGGAGTTTGGTGTGGATGGTAGGGCAGTGGGGGTTTTATGTACAGTAAACGATATGGGTGTGGCCCAATGGGACTTTATGTACGATAAGTATTTTGAGGGTAGGAGGAAAAGACCGATAGGATGGTTTGCAGTCAGGAAGGTAGGAAGCGATGCTAGATGGGGGCAGGGACATGCTTAGTGTGATGCAGGAAAAACCCTTTCGTCAGTTATCTCTCACGATCGCTTGATTTGGTACCTTCTAATACTCTCTCGACCGTGGGTATCAACTGAACGCCTCTGTGGTAATACAGTCGTCAATGCCGTGAATGCCGTTTCGGCTGAGCGACCGAGGAGCTGGTGACTTTTCGCCAGGAAACTACAAAAGGTAGGTAAAGAGCTCGATGTCTTTGAAGATCACGGCGTCCAATTCTAGTGCTGCTTTGATCTTGTGCTATATGTGGGCAAACGGCCATGCGTCGATTGAGACCTAAAAAAAGACACAATAGCCCATTCTTGTCATTTTTGCAAACAAAGAAGCATTTCTCGATTTAATGTGTAAGCAGTTTTTCATAGGTCTATGCAAAAAAACCGGCTCAATACTCGTAGTGGGATCAGTATCTCGTTCCTTCTCATGCAACGTACTTTCATTAGTGATGTTCCCACGCAAGAAAAATCCCGTCCTTACTTCCTATTTCTGCTTCACCTTCTCCTCCTGTTGCTTTCTAATCGCTGTCTCCAGTATCTTCTCCATCGTCCGTTCCTTCTCACGATTCTTCCTGGCATCATCAATCACTTTCGCCATCCTCAAAACCTCCGAGATGTCTCTGTCCACGTACTCGAAGTCTTTCCTGACCGAATCCATCATCAGTGGCTTAGACTTGGCATAGCGACTAGCATACTCCTCCGCCCTCTCCTGGAAGTACGCTCTTTGCTTCTCTCGTATAGAACGGTCCTTGGCTGCAGCCTCAATTACCTCCCTCTCCTTCTCTCGGTTTTTCTGACCGAGGTGGATCTCATGTGCCGTTTTGCAAACCTCGTTGACGTCGCTTTCCACGTAATCGAAGTCTTTCTTGACCAATTCCATTCTGAGAGGTTTACATTTCGCGTATCGATCGGCGTATTCTTCGGCCAATTGAATGGATGGAGCGTCTGTGCCGGATTCGATGTTTTCGAGGTCATTCAATTCGCCCTCCATGGTTTGTTCTCGTTCTGAATCCGGGGAAGTCACCTCTTCTTCTTCCTCTTCCACAATAACCCCAGGCCTTTCCTTTTCCTGCTTTCCGTTCTCCTGCTCAATGCCGAACTTCGCGAGCTTAGACTGCACCTCAATAAATCCCTCTTCGAGAGTCTTCCGCTGTGCTGTCCGTTCCAGGCCCTTCACTTTGTTCTTCGCAAGCGACTGGACAGCCTCGCTGATAACCTCCTGCTCATTTTCACCAGTGTGAATGCTCGAATCTTTCCTATTTTTCGCAGCAGCCGCGAATGTAAGACCCTGCTTCCTTCCAATCGTAGCCGTATTGAATGCAATCCAATCTGGAGGAGCTTGAGGACGGGTTGGATTCGGGTCCACTATCTTGTCTGAAAATAAATACGTACGACCCAGCTGTGCACGCCGTCTCTTTTCCAGAGCCTCTCCTTTGTCGATGCTGTTGCGGTTTGCTACTGGTGGTCTGACTTTGTTAGGTCGGACTTGCCAGTCTGATTGTGTGGGCTCTTTAGAAGCTGCTGGAAACGGAAAGCGATGGGTATACTTGGGTTGGACTCCGTCCAGCTTTCGTCGTGCTCTCTGGCTTGTGGACGCCTCGTTGGAGGTTGAATATGGGGCGGGAATTCGTAGCTTGATGATTCGAAGGCCTAGCGGGTTGGGTTTACTGGGCGGTGATCGCTTTAGGCGTGACATTACTTGAGAATTATCCTTTGGGAGAACTTGTGGGCTTTTGCTGTCCATGTCTTCGGATTGATTGTTCGGTCTCCTGACGAGATGGGTGTCAAGGATCTTGGCTAGGCAAAGTGATGTGAGAACGTTGGGTGGAGACTCCAACGTCGAGTGTTGAGTGTTTGGATCAGCCAACTCTGGCGATATCTCGTCTATCCATGAACTGACCCGTGCAGCTGTGCCAGCGATCAGGGTGGGTCCGCTGACATTGGTGCAGGAATCGTTGTCTAAGGGCTGCTGTGTATTTGTCGTTGGGGCTTCTGGATCGTCTTTGTGTAGCTGGACTGCAAGATTATTTGCGGTCTTAGACAGACGGTTGAATGCACAGCAGAGGAATGAATCCTGAGGGGGTCCTGGTACAGCCATGATGATGAAGGCTCAATGATTTTAATGTATGAGGATGAATGATGGTACACAGATCGAGATGCAGCCTTGTATTGAGCGGTTGGAGTTTTTTAGAGGAAGGGATTTTTTGTCAGGTAGGGGTATATGAAGGTGATCCATGACACTTCAAGTTTTACTGGGGGAGTTAACACGGATGTTACCTCACGACACTAATGTGTTTTCATACTTGTCGCGGCGTTGAACACCCGACGCTCATCATGATGGCTCAACACAAAAGATAATCCGAAGTGTCAACGAATGATTGGTAACAATTGAGAACAGCGTACAGAGCTTAGGCATATGCACCAAAATGAGACTTGTCAAATCTACGCCACTCAGATACCTTCCTCTACATGTATCGAAAATACCTTATCAACCAAATGCTACTTAAGCTCCTCTGCTGCCCTATCACAGTCTCAGTGTCCTCCCACGCCATCTCCTCCCAATCTTTCCCAATTCTTTTCCGCTTCGCTTGCACCTCGTGAAGGTCTCCTTCAAGCATCGTCAGCGGTACACCTCCAGCGCCTTTGGAATTGTCGATCTTTGCGAAAGAGCGGGCGCCATGGTCAATGTTGTTTTCCTTAAGCTCTCTGCATGCGATTGCTGCCCAGTTCTTAGTCGGTTTGGCTATAGCTGGAGGAATATGTCCTTGTTTCATGCCTGTCATAAGTGCGGGGTTTTTGAAAAGCTGGGTAAGTGGAATTGGTAGAGCAGCGGCAGGTGGGCAGGGTGCCCGTCTGCGTCTTTTGTTGATGTGGACGGCTGGCGGGTTCCTTGGGCAAGGTGCGTACTCTGGCCGATGTGAAATAGAATTTTCTGGGCATTTTGGTGGCGTTATTGTGTCTGTATTATCGGACTGTATTATTGGTCTGCTGAGGAGTTTTGGCACGGTTGTAAGAATGAGTTTTGATGCTTGGTCCCAGTGTACAGTTCTATAGGTATCCTGTACTGGTAATTCTTCCCGCAACTCTTCTATCTAGGAATATATTCGTTCTGTGGTGGCGGGAGAGGAATCTGGGTGTTCTGGAGTCGCTAATGTCTTTGGTTCTGGAACTTCTTGATGTATCGACTGGTTCCTTGCTTTGCGGGATAGACCATCCGATACGCGGCTGAGCAACGAAATTCCAGGTGTCTCCCGTGCAGAAATTTTGATGGAAGTCCAAGCACGAGGATTGCTGCAGGATGAAAGATAGTATAGTATTCGAATTGCAGCTTTTGGTTGCGCCAAGAGGATCTTGAAGTGTGAGGTATCCTGGGAGACGGTAGAGAGCCAGTTTACCGCGCTGTGTTGTAAGATGCAAACGTTCTTGTGGTATGGAAAGCCAGTTAATAATGTAACAAGTGACGGAGGTAGTGTTAGACATGATGTCGCGGAAAAGTTGGGGTAGTAATTAGAAAGGTGTTATGCCATCGTGTTGGTATGTCTAGGCGTTGCCAAAGCAGACTTCTGTCATGCTTAAGGATTTTCGGGGCACAACACGACTGAAACAACGAGCAAGGCATGGAATGCATGACAGAGGGTAGGCAATGCTTGGGTATACGCATATCGAGCAAATACCAGATTCTCGTCACTCAAGCTTCTTCTTCAACTACATGCTTCTTTTTTCTCTTCTTTGCCTCCGATCCATCTTCTTCCTTTTGTTTTCTCTTCTTCTCCTTTTTCACTGTGGTCCCATTTTCTTGCGGTGGCACATATTCCTTCTGTCGTGCCATTTTCTTCTCAGCCTGTTTCTCTCGCTGTTTCTCTTCCCTGTTCTCCTTAGCTACCCTCTCCTTCGCTTGCTTTCCCAAAAAGTATTCTCCGCTCTCGATCTGCAGATCGACCTTGCTCTTCGCCTGTGGAGGGGGGAATGGCGTATATGGCTTCTTGCTCTTATCCGTAATCTTCAATGGCTTCTTCCTCTTACTCAGCGTTCTCTTCTTGAAGTGCGGTAGGAAGCGCTCCCAATTCTCATTCGCAAGCTCTGGGTCCTTCATCAATTCACGTTTGATCATAAGCTCTTTGATGTGGTAGATTGGGTGTATGTTCGCCATGCAGTCTTCGACCACCCGTCGTACTTCTTTTAGGCCCTTATAGCTTCCCATAGCGCTAACAGTGTTGCCTTGCACAAGAATGTAACATCCAGTCAGAAGCTCCAAAGCTTTCAGTGTAGAGCCGTTGGGTCCTAATATACGCTGTCGTCGCTTGACGAAGCGCTCTTTGTTATTGACAAGGTTCCTTATCTTGATGATGTCTGCTGCGACACCGTCGTCGAGAATCTTGATTGCTTGAGGAGCAGGGACGCTGCGAGAGAGGAGCTTGATGAGGTCGCGTGCGTTCAGAATTGAGGCGGGATCGAAAGTTTTCCTAGTGGTTTTGACGGACATGCTGCCCTCTATGAGATCGAGGGTACAAGCTATCTAGAAGTCATCAATATTGCATGTTTCTCGCTACTTGAATAGCAATTGGCGTACGTGATGAGTTGCGAGGGAACGAGTGATGAGAGGCCATGCTTCTTTGAGGTAGACTTCGCGATATCTGTGAACGATCAGCTCTACTCCCAGCGTCATCTCCGAAAAAATACTTGGGAAATAGTGTAGCGAAGGAAGATTCCTCAGTAAACGTGCCAGACGGGTTGTCCTCTGGCTTAAAGGTGTCAATCTGGAAGACTTTGTGAGTAAAAGGTTCATGGTCGTAGATGGAATATATTGTTCACCTTCCATTTATCAAGATCGTCCGTATCCCAGGGCTTATCTCGCTTGTGCGTGCTGGGCATGGTTGTTGTGATTGACTAATTTAGTTGAATACAAATATATGAAGCGCACAACGAGAGAACAAAATTGTTTGCTGTTATCTTAGCGCCGGTGCTATAGGGCCGTCGTTAGGGCCGTCAGGTGACTTTCTTCTCATGCAGCAGCCCGCAATTAGGGTGTCCCAGCCCGAAGAATCCGGAGCGGCTTCCCAAGGTTTAGGAATTGGGACCAGCCAGGGGACTTCAACGGTAGATTAGGGGTCTATCTAGTCTGTCTAAAGTCATGCAAGTGTAAACAAGTGTCAACGGGAACGACGCACCTCGTTGAACGAGGTGACACTGAGAGATAGCCGCCCAATATGCAGAGATGTCACATATCAACTGAACTATGCAAGGTACTCGAACTCGTCTCGGCGCTTCTACGGAGTACAAGCTGGAGTTTTTACTTTCTTGCTTTCTTCTTTCAAGGCGGGAGTATCTCTCATGTGGATGTTATTCTGAAATTCTGCTCTTCTGCTCTTGTAGGTAGATAATGTTGGCAAGGGGTTGGCTATCTGTATGCTATCGGAAGTACGTGTATCCTGTCACCCAGATCACTCCTGCTTTCCTGAATCAGGAAAATGGAGAATTCTCCACTCGTTGCTTCCAGGCTGAGGTCTTTTCCTTGGAAAGCCACCAAATCCTAGTTGCCTCTCGGTACCAAACTGTCGGATCCAAAGCACTGGAGTCCCCTATTAGAAAATCCAATCCAAACTCACCTCTCTTCTTCTACTACTCCTTCCGCTCCTTCTTCTTCTCCTTCTTCTCCTTCTTCTTCTTCTTCTTCTTCTTCTTCTTCTTCTTCTTCTTCTTCTTCTTCTTCTACTTCTTCTACTTCTACATCAACAACAATGCTTAGACGAGATATCACAACATCATTCTTACGACGTGCAATTGCTCATGTGAACCTCAAGCGTTCGATGCGCGTAGTATACTACCTCTCGTAGTATTGGGAACTTCGAGTTGGATCCCACGTGCCAGTGGAGCGCCTACAAATGACTAGCTAACGTTGCCAATGTACCTGACGTCCCCGCGTTGAGCAATTCGAGGACGCAGTCATCCTTGAACGGTCCAACCTTCTCCATCAATATCAAATGTCATCGGTTCGGCTTCCTTCCGATGCAAACATACCTGGCCGGAAGTCAGCATTGGACCAGTGAAAAAGCGAGTGCGCAATTTGCGGCTTACACAGGGAAATACGCCTTGAGATCAGGATTGGCAGCGTCCCGCCGTGCACCGGTAATCAAGGTGTTGACCTCATGAATTGTCATGCCTAATCGCCTTGTGAAGGGAAAGATTGCTAGGTTGCTCAAAGTTTGATGGATGTTCTCCCGATTCTCATTACCGATTCGACGATTCCTTGCATCTATGCAAGCTCAAGAGTCAGCCCAACGGCAGCACCACTCACATGCAATCTCGCGCCGTACTTCAAGAGGATAAGGAAGACTTGGTCATACCCTGTGGCCATCCGCAAAGAGGCATTTGTATCATCCTGTGCTCTACGTCGACGAACCCGGCTCCAGTGACAAAATTGGGTAGCCGCAGTGGTGCTCTAGGATCCTTGATACCGTTGAGCGACTGGATATATTTGTTACTCCACTGCCGAAGACGGCTAGACTCCGTGATGGACCCGTTGTCGGACTGACACATGTAGTAACATTCAATCATCTGGACCCACCCTCCAGGCCTCAGGACCCTTGTAATTGTTAGCCGGGACGACTACTTGACCGAGGAGCGCTACTACTTCTTGTGGAGTCCTTACTTCATGATGTCTCTGAGGTACGATGGCCACCTTGAGGCATTGATCCCCCCACCCACCATTCTTGACTGAACGAGATCGAATGTCTGAGCATCGTATGCGAGGGGTTGATTGATGTCGTCGAGCTAGGAGGAACACAGTCAGTTGCTGTTTCCTAGCTTGCGTGTTCCCTCTATGCCTTGAACAGAATCGTCATCACCATGATCGAAGCTGCCTTGCCACGGCCTCCGTCCTTTTCTATCCGCAGTGGATCCATTCGAGATACCAGCGACGAAGAGCACCAGGAGGGTATTCAGGCATAGAATGCAATTTTCCTGCTATCAATGTGCAACGAGATGCGAGGCCGCGTACGATATATTTGTGGGACTGTCTCTGGCATCCTCTTGTCTCCAGGTCATATGTCGACATAGGACCGTCGTCGCAGATTTCTAAGACGTAAGACCACGTACCTCGGGCCAGAAGTTGTCTGGAGTGTTGTCCGGTTTCATGTGTAGAGAGATGTCAACGCCAACAACCTTGTACCGGAGTCAGCAACGGCAAGGCATGCAACACCCAAGGAAACTACTCACCTGGCAGTCCGGATATTCCTCAGCCACATCGACAGCCCATGAAGCTGCTCCGTAACCACAGTCCAGAACATTCCTCACATTGTTCAATGGAGGAAATATCAACTTCTCGTCAAACATGAGAGTGAACACGCGGTGCTGTTTCTCTAGCCGGTCGGCCTCTCCCTGTCCGGTCATTAGTATTCTACATCACAGCCCAGTCAAGATGCGACCTGCCTCATCGACAGGCACAAGGTGAATAGTATGGTCGATTGAGTACTTCTGAAAATCGCGCTCATGTATGGTGACGAGCTCTTGATATTGAGGGTCAACAGCAACGGTACCCGCTTGTGGATCTCTATATGTCTACCGTCAGCATGACATCTTGACCTGGGATTCAGGAGTAGCGTCGTTTCTGCTCACTTACGACATCGTCTTTTTCTGTGCCCTTTTATACACTGTAGTCAGGCGAGGCTACGCATACGGCAAGTTGCAACGAAAGCTCGGGAATCTCTAGGACACCTCGACAGCATGTGCTCGATACTGTGGTCCGGCACTGACAAGGGATGAGTCAATACCCGCTTGATTCGTCCTCCATTGCCATCTTCGCCACTGTCGCCGAGCTCGGCGTCATTGGAGGATCCAACTTGTAATTAATCGGTACAACTATGCCATGGGGCAGCTTGAATCTGACAATCCACTATTTTGGGCCATACCCATGTTTAGGGTATCTTGGCCCGGCTGGACTGATGAATACTAACGCACAGAGCAGCCAAAGAAACTCTAGCTAAGGTTGTATGAGCGTAATTGTGCAGATGCACTTAATTAACGCTTCACATGGGAACCACACTGAGCGTCGCCCAAACGAACCTCAATCCCAAGCAGCCTAGCGAACATGTTACACCTATGCTGACTTTGTCGGCATGCCCTTTGTTATTCTCCCAATCCAGATAACTTGCAGGACGCTAAAATCTTCCAAAGGCTACGACGAGAACAGTTTTGCCGGATATTACACGTTGAACACCGCTGCACAAATCCAGCTACAACTTTGGGCTGCAATACATCCGATGTTACACTCAAAGTGGAACTTTCTTGTCTCACTTGCGTCAATCCTCTAGTAGTGGCTTCGACCCTTGCTTAACGCTTGAAAATCACCGGATTGTGAGTTTGACGCTTGCCAGCGAATACCTTCTATTTCCTTTTAACCCCAGGAGGAAGTTCATGCTGAACATCACAACCTAATTACGCTTATCCGCCATCTTCCACTGGCCAGAGTTGAAAGCCTCTAGGCTTAAACGTGTAACAACTTGGTGGTACCAAAAATTGGCTGCTCGCGTGCGTTTCGTCAACCTGCGGCCGCTATCAATGCAGTGTCCCTGCCTATTCAGTAGCCTCGTTCCCAAGACCATGGGGTTGGGTTCGCATCAGCTCCTGTGGGATCAACGATAGATTGATGGCACTTATGTACTAATTGGCTCTCTCTTACTGGCTTTATTGCTTCATAAAATTATCGCTCGCCTTTCCTCAAGCGGATCGTCATCCGATCCTTTTTTATGGCTCCTGGCTTGCCGCAATTCCCACACTTTCGTTTGGTCTGACTTGCGTACTCGGCTTCAGCCGTCCTTTAGCAGTTTGTCACTATCTACCTTACCTTCGAGCCGATTATCTTTCCCGCTGGACTCTTAGTGAAAGAACCAGGATCTCGGCCGTCTTGGCAGAAGCCTGTGGTTGCTCCCTGTAATGCACGAACAACTGCCTTCATACAACGAGCTTTGAACAGAAGCCTAACACCAATTGACTGCTATCGCTGCGATGTTCCTTGTCTCTCCACCCCCCATGCTGACGTCTGAGGAGAAATAACCACCACCGAGCGGCTTACACCATTACTGCTGACTGCTACCCAGACATTACTTTACTTCATGCTACCTTGCCTGCAGGATCGCACCGCACCAATGGGGATCTTCCTGCAAACTGCACTGTGCCCATTTCCTGTAACCGGACGCTTGGATGGGACCTGAACCCGAACGCCTACATGCATAACTAGCTCAAGAATTTACGTGGGGAGAATCAGAGTTTGCAGATCAAGGATGGCGAGACTGGTCGACGGTGCAAGTCCCAATAATCGAAAATTTCTAGAAGGATCGGAATTCTGCTCAGGGGCACAGATTCGTGGTTGTGGTAGGAGATTGGGGGCTGAGTCTGGCCTTGATCCCTTCTCCAACAGCCCACGACTTTGAGCACATCTATCTCTGAGACTATGGCTTAAGTACACGAGCAGAAAGGTCAGGGAGGGACTTGCGGGTCGCTTTCGAGCTCACGAATTCTCGTATCCCATTCAAAGTACGAATATTACTAGGAATCTATGTTGGTACCTTCCATGGCCTGCTTGTCCCAGTCCTCAACGAGTCTGCCGTTGCTTTTCAAAACCTGACAATCAAAGCTTTCTGGAGCGATGAGGACATACTTCGTGCGCTCTTGCCTCGAGTGACTCCAGTGGTCCCTCGAACAAGCCGTGGAGACATCCAGGTTATGGAGAGCAAGTGCCTGCTATCCTGCAGACTGATTGCAGGCGTTGTTACAAAGTGCAAAGAGATGCGGGTATACCTGCACAGAGACTTGGAGGTTACCAATATGCTGTTTACGAGTGCGATTGCTTCTTATCGTGTGCGGATGTCGTATGCTATACCAGTGAGGAGAGGAACGTGTATCATATTTTAGCAGCAGCCAGGATTGAACGGGTTGTTACGAGCCATAGCACGTTTCGCTCCTGCACTTGCAGGCTCGATATATCTACGTTGAGGGATCGTGCAGTCCTTGGCATGTCAAGGTCGTAGTAAGAGATCCATACAAGCCTACGCAGAGTAGACTAGGAGCCATTCACATACCACTTATCTCACAAGATCATGCAACGTAAATATATCCCCATTCATCACGCTTCCATTACCGCACTCTATCAATTCGTAGGTAACCTCGCCACCACCCCCGCCATCTCTTCATCACCATAAATCCTAAACCCCTTCTCCTTCGTCACACTCGCCAACTGCACATTCTTCGAATCCAGCTTCTCCTCCATCACCTGCTTTAGCGTCTTCAGCACCAATGTCTCCGCTTCCTCCAACGTAAGCGACTTATGGAATTCATTCTGTAGTTCTGCCTGTGCACCTTCGCTTCCTGACCCGATGGCTTTGGCGTCGTAGCGGTAGAAGGTTCCTGAAGGCTCGGCGTGGTATCTGGTTCCCATCAGCCCAGTCCTTGCCCTTCCAACCGGCCCCATCAAAACTATCTCTAGGATAGACATACAACTGCGGCCCCTCCTCATCAATCCCCGCCACCAAAAGCGCCACCCCAAACGGCCGACTCATCACACTCTCCTCCCCCTCCGCGCCCTCCCCAAACCTAAGCGCCAAATCACAAATCGCCTGCGTGCAGCTCTCTACCCCTAGCTTCTCGTTGTAGTGGAAAGAATGGTTCTGAGACTCGACGCGGGCGTGCTCGACCATGGAGCGGGCGTCGGCTTGTAGACCGGACATGGCGCAGCCGATGTGGGCGTCTATTTCGACGATTTTTTCGACGGAGGAGGTTTCGAGGAGGGTGGAGGTTACACGCTTTTCGACGCCGAGGAGGACGCCGTGGGAGGTGGCGATCTAGGTGTGCTGTTAGGTACTGCCAAGCTGTTTGGATGGGGTTTTTGGGGAAAGGCATACTCCTATCGCGGTCGAACCTAGTTTGATGGCTTCGAGGGAGTATTCGACTTGGAAGAGGCGGCCTTCCGGGGAGAAGGTGCTGGTACAGCAGGTCAGCGGAGACATTGAGGAGTCAGTAGCTATATTCATACTTGATGCCCCGATCTATATAGGAATTTAGCTCATGTACGACATGCTTGAAGCTTGAGGGCTAGACTTACCATATTCTGACCGTGCAATAAACATTTTGAGAGGTCACTTGGGTGAGGGAGCTGTAGGAGCTATGAAGTAACTTGTTCGAGCTGTTGACTGAATTGCAGCAGCGTAGGGAAGTGTCGATGTCTGGATACTCTCCTGTATTTGTTCCAGTCTTGCTGGTCTACGCAATGGAGCTCACTTTGGCGCTAGTCAACGATACAAGGCTGATGCCAAGACAGCCCACCGGCGCGCTCTGCTTCCCCAGTAGCCAGTCCCCACAATCAATGTGCCCATGAAATTCACGACTCACTAAAAGTCATCGGCCTCAATCGATGGAAAGCGATCATGTCCTCTTCCGCAAACGCCCGCAGTGTAGCGGAGAATAGCAGGCGACCTTCTACAACGACCGGCGCGAAGATTCGAGCCCCGTCATCGCGTGTCAATGCAAAAGAAAGACCCCTGTCTTCTGGGGAGGTGATACCAGAAGATTCAGCAAGCAATGCGCCACATAGAAGGAGCGCGTCGGGGACCAGTAAACCCAATGGCGGCATTGGTAGAGGGTTTGGTGGAAGCCAGACCGAGAGAATACATCTGGCTACAAGGGACAACCTTCAGGTCAGGACGAGGAGTCCAGTGAAGTTGTCTAAGGGCGATGACGTAGAAGAAGGGGTCCCAGCAGATGTCCCTTCGAGGCAGGATAGTCGGGCTGCAGACAGGCCGGCTCGAAACCCAAGGAAGGAGAAAGAGGTGCTGCGTGAGTTATTACGAAGCCTGCGAGGGTAGGTCCACATCATGAAAGTGCTAACAGTGCATATTATAGCGCCTTGGATACCACAAGCTTCACTCGTACCTCATACCACAGCTCCTCTAGCTTCCCGCATCTCTATCCCCCCACTCTCCTCTCTCATACCCGAAACCGTTGAGCCGGAGCCATTGAAGAACCTCACGCCCGACAAACAAGAGTCTACTATTCTGGAGGACTTGTTGTTCGTCTTTATGGGGTATGAAGGGCAATACATCCGATATGTCGAAAAGTACGACCCTTCTGTGGAGAAAGAGCGTTTGGCCGGACCAACATTTCGAATCGCACCGGGACTGGATCCAAGTCTACGAGATCTCACGACCTCAGTCCTGAAGATGGCTACGTATTACAAAGCCATGGAAGCTTTTGTGGAGGTTCAGAGCAGAGAAGAGTTTGGGGCTATAAACCATGCACTTTGTGCCTCTATATCGAAGTTGCTGAAGGACTACCTAGTGCTAATTGTACAGCTCGAACATCAACTCCTTACTAACCCTGCTTTCACGCTGCATCTGCTTCACCTACATACGCTCCCTACGAGCCACATGATGTTCCAGCTCTACACACTGGCGCAGGAGATACTGAAAAAGAACTCGCTACTAGAGGACGACCTGGATGACTCGGTCGACGGCTTCGATGATGTTGACAATATCCTTGAGCAACTCCGCGAGGGTGGTGACCTAGCTCCGGGCAGCATGGCAAAGAAAGTGTGCAAAGGAGGCAATGTCCTGCGCCTCTTGACAGAGAGACTGTCATTCATGGCCGGCGACCCCGCAGCAAGAACACTTCTCCATGCCCTATTACGAGATGCCAGCAAACCGTATATGGCAATGTTGAACGAGTGGCTTCATCACGGGGGTATCAAGGACCCGCATGGCGAATTCTTGATCAAGGAGCAGCAGAGCATCAAGCGCGAGAAGCTCGAAGAAGATTACACGGACGAGTACTGGGAAAAGCGATATACAATACGTGATAACGCCGTGCCACCGCAATTAGAAGGAGTCAAAGACAAGGTTTTGCTCGCTGGGAAATACTTGAATGTTGTCCGAGAATGCGGTGGCGTCGATGTTAGCAAGGAAGTCAAGGACGTGCCCAAGTCTTTCGATGATCCACAATTTCTCGATAACGTCAATGGTGCATACGCTCATGCAAATTCTTCCCTGCTCAACCTACTGGTCACTACACATGCTTTAGGTGCTAGGCTGCGGTCAATGAAGCACTACTTCTTCCTCGACCGATCAGACTTCTTCACCTACTTCCTAGACCTCAGCACCTCCGAACTGAAGAAACACTGGAGACTTGTCAACGTGGGCAAACTGCAGTCATTATTGGATCTAGCCCTGCGCCAGCCAGGTACAGTGGCCGCTCAGGACCTCTTCAAGGAGGATATCAAAGTACAGATGAATAACGTCGGCCTGACGCAATTGGTAATGCGTGTTGTCAATGTTAGAGGGTTTGATGAAGAGCCTGGCCCAGAGAGTGTGGAGCGATATCGCACACCGGCCACGAAGCCTACTACAGATGAAGAAGATAAGATGACTGGATTCGAAGCGCTCGAATTCAAGTTTTCCGTTCCTTTTCCTTTGTCCTTGGTCATCAGCAGCAAGACTGTCTTTCGATATCAGATTTTGTTCCGTTACCTTCTGTCTATGCGACATCTCGAGGGACTTCTTGTCAATAGCTGGGAGGACCATAACAAAGTGATGAGTTGGACGCATAAAAGCGGAGATCCTAAGCTCGAAATGTGGAAACGGAGAGCGTGGACGCTGAGGGCGAGGATGCTTGTATTTGTCCAGCAGACACTTTACTACTGTACCTCTGAAGTTATCGAACCGAATTGGCAGGCTCTGATGGCTCGCGTCAATGGCGACAATCAGGACAAGAACGGTCGTCCGGGCTCTCAAAAAGTTACAAGGACGGTCGACGAACTGATGGAAGACCACGTCGATTTCCTCGATACATGCCTCAAAGAGTGCATGCTCATGAACTCCAAACTCCTTAAGGTAATCACGACCGCCTTCAAATCCAATATATCCTTGCTAATTCCCCACCAGATCCACAGCAAACTAACCTCCGCCTGCCAAATGTTCGCCACCTACACCAGCACCCTCTCCCGCACCCTCTACACCTGCAGCCCCTCCCTTGCCGGCACCCCCGGCCATATCGCCTTCATACTAGCTACATCCCACCGCCACAAAAACGCCAAAGATATCCCCGAAGAAATGAAAGCGTATGATCCGAAGAAACTAGATAATCTGGCGGACATGCTGGGCAAGTATGAATACAATTTTAATCACCATTTGAGACTGTTGCTCGATGCGTTGGATTATTATGCGGCGACGGAGACGGTGGCTTTGAGCAGGCTTTGTGCGGTATTGGGAAGTGCGACGGACGGTGGTGGGGAGAGGCAGGAATTTTGAGCGGGGATTGCTGAGTGATGATGATTAAGTGGGGAGGTTTTGGCGTTGGATGGGGTGAGGTCGGTCTCAAATGGTATCATGATGGTATTGCGACGTTCGCCTATCATGAGAAGTATGTTGAAAGACACAGTAGACACTGTGGCTCGATGATATAAAAATATGTTTTACTATTACAGGACTAACTGTTTCCACCTCCTCGTTATATTGTACATGATCATAGCACGTTCATCTCAAACGAATAGATGGTAAAAAGGACAAAATAGATAGTAGTATTCAAAGACAGCAGTGAAATGAAAACGCGTCTAGAAACGAGTGCTGCGTAAGTAGCCGTCGCCTGATCCACCACCCATTCTCGTAATGCCCTCTGGTCATCTCATTGTGCGGCCTCATATGTGAATGTTCCATTCCATTTTCCTGGCGACTCTCACTTGCGTTCCGTCCTATTCGGGATGACACTCGTGTATATTCCCATCCAAAACAGGGTATCCTGCTGGAAGAATTAGTATATGTTGAACCTTTGTTGTATCCTGCAAAAAAATCCATCATATCTGTGTTCCTGGCGTTCCCTCGTTTACTCAAGATGCATATTCTTCATATCCTCATCAGCACCCAAAATACCAAGAGCCCAATACACCCTTGTCCCCGGATTCCTAAATATAAATCTGCGATCATTATTATCCTTCGGTGGCTGGCTCAACGAAATGGGATCTCGTCCCCTCCCCGCCACTCTATCATCCTTAGCCATTGCATTCATCGTCCGCTCATACTTTGGGCCTCTGCCCACTGCATAAGTTTTCATCCATGCCTGCTCGCAGCCCGATGCTATGAGCGCTGAAGTCTGCCATCCAGTCAGGCGAGCCACGTCGCGCAATTTGGTTATGGTCCAGCCGCGTTGAGCAGGGTCGCGGTATTGAATACCGGCGTGAAAGAGACTCATACAACTATCCATAAGGGCAGCTCCGTGGTGAGGATTTATGGAGACGGTGCTGTCGAGGGGTTGGATGCCAGCGCATATACGGCCAATTGTATTGGCGTATCCTGCTGTGCGTGGTGCGGCCATGCCACAGGCTGACATGGCGGCAGGAGGCATGGAGGGGTGGATGCGCTCGCAGATGATGCGGCCACAGTGGTACAGGCTGAGTACACAGGCAATGGAATAGGATCGGTAGTAGAGGGCTGGGCCGAAGGGCGTAGCTGTTGGCGTCATGTGTTCGGGTTCCAGGGGAGCAAAGTCGGGTCCTACAGCCTGGAACCAGACGTCGTATGCGTGGCGAACGGCGACCCATTCGGCTTCAGCCTCGCGAGTAGCATTTTCAAGAGATTTCTCTTCACTGGAAAGAGGTTCGGTGTAAAGACCCTCGTGGCGAGCTCGGTCGAAGCCAGGCGGAAGTCTGATACCCTGGAGGCCGGGATTAGGCATATAACCGTACATTGAAGGTCCCTCCTGGCCAGTCACCCTTGTTGGCGAGCTTTCCTGTGATAAGCTTCCAGGCGCTTGCGATTGAGCCCCATTTGTTTGAGACGGACATCCACCCTGGCTTGTCTTAGACGCTCTTATTTTTCTGGGGAGGTCTCGGCTCCCGAAGTCGGCCATGCGGCCCATCAGCAGAAGCAGGTGGTCAAGAGTACCGTAGACAGCATTCAGTCTTCCAATCGGAGCTCTAGGAGGACAGTCGCCCCATCGATCGTAGGAAAATCTTAGCCAGTCAGCGAGATTTACAATGAACCAGAAGAGTTAGTGAACCTACAAAAGACGGTTGCCGCTGACAATACTCTGATACATGTCTTGTTTTGCATACCACCAGAATAAGTCGCTTTGAATTTCGAAATTCTCAATCTCGTGAGCAGTTGGTGGCCTATTGGATGCTGAAGAAGGCTCATCCTCGTTTTCAACCTGACCATATTGGTTGTACCTAAGTTCCCGACCCCTTAATGTGCTGATGAAGTCCTCGTCGAGATGTCGCTCATATTTGGATGGAATATCATCCGAGATCCCTGGTGCATAAAGCATCCCGTATCCGTTATCATTACCGTTGTGTATTTGCTGCTGGTGTAACCTTGCTTCCTGTTGATTGCGGTGGACTTCGATCCGCCTTTGCATGGCTGCGAAGTCAATGTCCATAATCAATTGTCGAGCACCAGAAAGATGACTGTTCCATTTGTTGTGTTCCGCTGTTGTTACTTCGTAGTAGCCGAGTAGGAGCGTAGCAGCAAGTGTTGCCACGTCCCGTTTCTCTCTTAGGTTACCCAGCGAATTGGATACCCTTCTGAGCGCGTAGTGATAGTGTTTCAATGAAGGCATTGGCGAAGCACCTTGGAGCTTGGATATGTGTAAACTAGCCAAAGCCAACATAGCATGCAGGAGGCCTTGATGCTTGAGTGCTTTCATCGGCAAAGTATACGTCCATAACGCTCTTTGCGATTTCGGAACAGGAACTCCAGAAAAAATGATCGGAGGATTTGACGGATGACGTTCGCAAACTGCGAGTGTAGGGCCAGTAGCTGTGATAAAGTGGCAGAAGACTCGTGCAGTGCGAGGATCCATGAGCGGGTTGACTGTGTAAGGAGGTTCGTAATTCGCAAGTACGTCGGGCTCGTTCAAGAATCCTGTCATTGATCTTATACCTCCATTGTGTTTGCTGGCTGACATGGCTATCACTGGCCCAAGATCGTACGAGGCAGTATTGCCAATCTGCGGCTTCATATTAGGATCTTCGTCGTCCGATTCCACGTCAAAATAGTCGTCCTCCGGCTCCCCTTGCCATGCTACCTGGGCCGGAAGCCCATAGTGCAGTGTTTGCGAGTGATTTTGGTAATTAACCTCCTGAATAGTGCCGTCACCTGAAGTCCGGTAGGCACTCTGAGATGCTCGAGAAGGCTTCCGCGTTGGAAATTGATGTTCAACAGGTTCTGCCCACTGGGAATTACGTCGATTTTGGGCGGGAAACAAGTCACGGGGGCCCTCATCAAATGCGGGTTGGAATCCTGCAGACTGTACGCTGAACGGCTCTGAGCTATATGACCAGACGTGAGGTAGATTTGGTGGAATCGTGACGGCGTTCATGCTGTTTTCGCCAGATGTTTGCGGGTAAAAGCCCGGATACGAGACAGGATCGAAGCTTTCCACTTTTATACCATTTCGAATGTCCCCATCGGCGTAGGTGACATGAGACTGGGCTGGCATCCAGGACTGCGTCGGACCCATGAGGCTCGGAGAATCTAGGTGATCACCAGATGGAAAGTGACCGTTCCTGTAGAACCTCGCCTGCGCATTCGGTCCGCTCGCGTTAGGATTCGATCTATTACCGTTCTGCTCTCCGTAAAAGGACTGTGGGGCGAGTGCCGTATCCACTGAAGAAGACATGCTCCCGTAAATGTGTTCGGCACCATTGTGATGGGATACTTGTTGAGTGCGCGCAGCAATGCCTGGCTGATTAGTACGGAAGGCATTAAGAGGGTCCTTGAATTGAAGTCGAGGCTGATATCCTTCGCAGTCGCGCTTGGACTTTGCGCAATTTTTGCATGTTGGCCGTTCCTCACCGCACTTGATTCGGCGCTTGCGACATGCTGAAAGTCGTCAGCAAGCTGAAACTCCGACCAATCCATTTGAAATGACTTACTGAGGCATCCAGTCTTGGTACGTTTCCGCGCTTTCAAAGCAGTCATTCGAGCGGAATCTGCTGCCGCTGACTTAGATTCCGGCCTCGATGCTGTCGTGGCGCCATTGTCATTCTCGTGGGGTTCATTGCCTTCTGTGAATGATCTTCCGTTCCCTTCTGGCATGTTCATTGCTCCTAGTCATAGTCCTCCACCGACGTCCTCCTCTCAAGTTTCAATGCTCATCTTAGGTACCAAATATTGGTATCAAAGTCCGCTAGTATCAATGATTTTCAGTGGTGTGTGCAGGCTTCATGGATGTGAAAATTCTAGGAGCGGCGAAGGTCTTGAAGAGGGAGACGTAAATTCACCTGGAGTTTTGTCAGATACTGGGGGCGGAAGCAAACATCGTGATCTTACATAGAGGCTGAGATGCTTGACCGGCTACACCAATTAGCACATTGGGGGCTGCAGCTCTGGTCTTCCTCATGTCTTCAAACAAGCAATTGGTAATGGAGCATCTAGGATAAGGATCTGAGCAAAGCGCTGCAACAACCAGTTGGGACGGAGCTGGAGGAAACCATCTACAGATGACAGTCATGTTACTCGGTGCAAGTCGATGTGTACCAAGGAAGAGACCGAGGCTGCAGAGAAACGCCCGAATGAGAGTGCGGACCGTTGGTGTTTGGGGGCTTGATTTAGGTACTTTCAGGGAGGCTTAGGGGCTGTCCTACCGGAAAATCCCACCTCTAGCGTGTGCTTGGGCAGTTGTAGCGGGGAGCTTCCTCAACATCCTGGGACTGATCATAAACCTTGGCGGCAAAGCAGGTACTTGATCAGCCCTTTGAACTGTTAGTCTGACGATCTTGATGGAACTACTGCTCAACCTCTACCCTATCATCTGCACAATGCTATCAAACCTGGGCTGCTCTACTCGTATCGACATGCCTATACTCATCTTCCACTCTAGCCTTCGCGCTTTCTTTCCATCGACCCGGCAATCTTCCAGTCAGACCTATCTTTGAGACGATGCAACATCACTATGACCCTGTACAACTAGCTCAATGATCCTATCACTGCCACGCTGACGACAGCGGGAGCTACAAAGGGTGGACTTTGGTGCTCGAGATATCCAAGTCCATAAATGCTAGTGTCGAAATCTGATCGCTCATCAAGCTACCGCGGGACTTCGGTCGAGTTGTTTTTGTCTCCTATCTATATATACCTGATTTTTAGTGTCCTCCTCCCTCTGATGGTTCCTTTCCATTTGCGAAAGCAAGATTGAGCGAGTGTCAACGCTCAGGGACGGGCGAGCGGAAGCCTGCAGGAACGCTACCTTGATGTGCAGATTGTCGCTCTCGATTATTGTTGCCAGTCTCGTTTTCCGTCATATCCAACAGCTGAAGTTGCTGGGGAGCCATCGAGTACCAAATCTTACAGGTCTCATGCACAAGGCTTGCCTTCTAGCTGAACTGGCCGACTTGGCAATGGTCAGCTATCATGCAGCCATGCAACAATGTGGTCCCTGAGCTGGCCCAAATGGTCTTGAGTGTCAAGACTCAACATATGTTGCTGTCCGAACACCACCAAGGACATCGGCGATGCCCGATCCTGTTGCGATGATTCTTCTCACACACCAGCGTTTCTCAGAGCCTCAGCCTTTAAATTATTCGACATCATGCAATATACTTGACAGATCCCAAGCATCGAATTAGGTTTTCATCTTGGATGCGCTCCACTCATCTTCAAGGCGGACAATTTCCCCCAAACCTCGGGTCCGAAACGCATGACACTCTGCAATGCAGGACCATCATGGTGTCCTATGGTTGTTTCCTGGCGCAAATAGCGTATGCAAAATTAATGATAATTCTTGGCAATGTCTATTCATGCCACACACCTGATCCAAAGAGTCAAACCCGATTATCTTGACGAATGTCATACTTATTTAGTTCATAATAAAATTATTAGGATCGCGATATAGAACTCTATAAATTCTATATATAACAATTTTTAATACGGGCAGTTCCTATTGATCTAGGAAATCGATATCCTATTGAAGTTTCACGAGCTGGTATCTCTGCAGAATCTCTTTTATCTACTACAACTTAGTCATCCTTCGACCAAATCTTATATTTTATATACTATTATGATCGCGGCGATAACCTCTAATCGTAGCACCTAACTAAGCCAAGCTTAGTAGTGGCCACCCGAGTGTCGCGCCTAGCCGAGTGACGCAAATCTTCAAAATATCACCCCCTAACTTACGAAAATCACCAACCCCCCTATAATAGATTAATCCTATTCAGCTATTAAGTTAAGGATAAATAACGCCATAACCTTTATTAACGAAAATCCTAATGTCTCTACTGCCTGGGTTATACGCGATTTCGATATTCCCCCTAGGCGTTTATAGCGGCGGGTTTAAATAAACTACTTTAGGAAAATATTTATATTTAATAATATAGCGCTCGCCCCGGCCTAGGAATTTATTATTATCGAGTTTATTAAGTTATACGATTTATTCGATATATTAATAAGGCTAGGGGTACTCCGGGGGTATATAGATTTTATTTTTACAGAAAATAAATCTTAGAGAAGAGTTAATCGGTATTAACCGACTAGATTTATTAAAAAGTACCCTAAATTATATAAACGTAAATAAATATCTTTTTTAATAGATAGAAAGAACGCCTATAAACCGGAGGATATATTAAGATACTTTAGATACTTCTAATATATATATTTTAAACTCGGGGTAATAAATAAAGATATATAGAATATAAACGAAATAGGTTTTAGGATTAAGGTTAGAAAGGGTTATTAAATCGTCTTTATATATACGACGAAATAATTACGTATATACGACCCTAATAATAGGGATTATATTACCGCCGCCGAGTATATTAATAGCGGTGGAATTTCTATAACACCGTTTATTATTCTAAATAGAAAATTAATTCTATATAAATAGGTTAATAACGAGTTACCGGGGGCTACTAAACTCGCGGTTAATAACTCTAGTTATTTAAATAATACCTTAGGACTCGTATAATTATATTATTTTAAAAAGTAGAGCCGTAAGACCTAAAAGAGTAAATAAAGGATCTTTATTATAAACGGATTCGGATCTTATTTAACGTAGGAATTCTTTTATTATATTATAAAGTATAATATTCGATTATTCTAACTACCGGCCTATTCTATTTATTTTAGTTAATTACTCGACGTCGGTTATTTTTAACTTTTTAAATACTATTACTAAAAAGCTTTTAATACGTATATATATTAAACTAGGCCTAGTTTATTCAAAGCGGATTTTCTGGTCTTATTTTAAAAAGTTCGGATAAATATATTTAAAAACGTAATTATTACGTTAGCTTAACGGGTAACTAGTTTTATCCTATATAATCCTCGCCGTATACTTAATATATTATCGGAATATTAACGAAAAGTTATTCGGCTAGTAACGCTAGAAGTTAATAAATTATCTTTTATTTAGCGTACCCTATATACCGCTAAAGATCTAATTAAATATAGTCGTATATTAGAGAAAAATATCAAAAAATATAACTTTATTAAATACTTATTTATACCGATTCTTTAGTCCATAAAGGGTAGTATTACTACGGTATAATAATTACGCTAATTAACCCTAGAGCTTAAGGATAATAATAGAGTGTAAATCGAGAAGGCTACGCGTAAATCGCAGCCTAGTATAGTTTACTAGAAGGGGGACTAGGTTATTATAAAGAGTATAAGGTATATAAATATATAAAAGGAGTTGAGTAATCGAATAAAGGCTGCGCGGGCTATTAAATAGACCTAAAAGTAGTTAATAAAAATCGATACCGTAGTTAGGAAAAAGTTTTAAAATATTAGACGAGACGCCTAAATCCGATAGGATAAGGGAAATAAGGTTTATAATATTTTTTAGAACGTTCAGCGTAAACGTTGGTTAGCTAGTAATAAAAGTAGGAAATAAACAGTGTTTATGCGTCACTCGGCTAGGCGCGACACTCGGGTGGCCACTACTAAGCTTGGCTTAGTTAGGTGCTACGATTATCTTTTGCACATACCAAGTTTCTGGCTTATCGTGATGATTACTATTGTTGATCTTGAATGGGGTGTGTCGCATAGATCGGTATTGCCAAGAATTTATCAGTTTTGCATACGCTATATGTGCGTAATGAGGTTTTTCAACTTCACGCAGCCTTTGAGCTTGTCTTGGCGTGTCATTGCGCACCCTCGAAGCAACTTTGGACAGGACAATAGCCTGTATAGGCAACAGATCACATGCTACCAGCTAAGTATAATCAATCTGATCTCTGGTGTAGTAGTATCCGCCAGTGACAATCTGGACATACAACGACGCTGGCTGTCAATCAGGCGCCTCAGCACTTCCACCCGTTCATCGGTCAACCGATTACACCGTGGAATTCCAATATTACCTGCTCAGCCGCAATATTCTTACGGAGAGCAGCTAGACTTTGGCACCTTAAGTCATGACCAGGGCGGCTGGGACGGAGTAGCTCCCGAGTGCTCGAACTTTCTATACACGACGACGAATAGTTCCACTCCTTTGGTGGCTAATCAATGTTACTCGGTTGGGGCGAGCTAATATGAGTGCTTCTTGTATTGGAGAGCGGTCAAGATTGTATACTAATCTCGTGTGTTTAGTGCTTGAACTTCTGGCACCATTAGGGACAAACTACTAAACTGAAACTCTTGCTATTGTCGCTTGTTGTATCTACTACTGTTCTGTCTCTTTAGCGTCGAACAACAAAATCGTCGTGACGGTGTTAACGGGCGGAGGTTGGGAATCGAGTGCATCTTACAATTAGTTTGTTTGTTGCTTCTCGTCGTCTCGTTTAAGCGCTCACTTTTGCTTTTCGTACGGTGTCAGCGCAATCTAAAATACCATAATCTAATTAATCCCGTGTGTACTTGAATGATCACATTCCTTGCTGTTGGTCATGACTTGCTTTGAAGCATCCTTCTCGGATGTTTACCGGTTTCAGCGATTTGTTGATACCACGACCGTACCAGGTGAATCTGCAATTCAACATGTCGAAGGCGCGAATACAGCACTGTTGCTCTTGGTATTTTAGAGTTTTCCATCAGTACGATAATCTCAGGTACTGAAAAGGCCTGAAAATGGAGATGTTCTGTTGTCACTGTCGAACACTGTTGGCGAAATGTACTTTTGCGCCAACAAATTTCTTTCACCGCACGAGCTCAAGATGCTCGAAAGATGGGAAGACCTCCGAGTGGGAGTGCATACTTGTGACAGGGAAGGCATTTACAATCCTTCCTGGTGGTTGATGTGCGGGTAATACATATGTTGCTGGTTAGGGGCTGGCAAACGAGCCTATCTTCCGCGGCTTTGCGTCCGTTAAGAGGGATTTCATAAGGCGTAAAGCATAGGTCATGCATGATGGCCATGTGAACGGGAATTACGATGGCGCGGGCAGATCTACAGTCCTATAGGGCTTTCACATGTGCTGTTGCTAGCTTTGTCGATTTTGATGTCGTTGTATGTATTGCTTAATCTTACGATTAGAATAAGACTTCGTTCTAGGCAAATATATTATGTATGATCATACTTATTTTTAACAAACATCCCAGACTGACCACCATTTAAGGGAGACTACGACTATTAATTGAGCTTGTGGACATGAGTCAAGAGAGTCACCACAAAGAACACTGATAACGAGAGCAGCTATCTCCACGGGCAATCTCCGCAGGCTGTTGGTCTGATTGGAAGGATCTGGCCAGAACATCTGCCACATAGCAAACCCTTACCCCTGATGATGTAGGTCAAAGTCCACAACACCCTGTGTCCGACTTAATATGACAATTAAGTGAATCTGGAAGAAGTCCACAGCCTAGGGTCTTATCATATAGTCTTTGGGCGGGCCTTTTGGACCTCAGAACAAGGAGTCGGAAGGAGCCACCTCCGTAGAGAACTCCACTTTCCCCGACGCTTAGTGCGATCTTAGTCTTCCACCCATCTCGATACCTTATTCATACTTCCCGTATAGTTTCTAGATTCATGCACCAACGTTTCCCAGACTTTTCTCGTATTTCTCCTCGCCACAGTCATGACGATACATGTAGGTAGTTCTCTTTGAATAAGCCAGCTACGTGTAGAAGCCCATTATGATGTCAAAATCTTCAATCTCCCGGGAAACCCCCCACTCCATGCTCCGGGCAGGGTTTGCTCAAGACGACGCAAAGTCCAACGATCTTTCGCGCGTGCCTTCCGCGGGTCGGTAGGAAACGGCAGGTCGCAATGACCTCCTAGACGAGCCAATGAATGCTGTTGGCAAGCCACACCCTAGGCCGGGCTGATGCAGAGTGTCTGCAACTGGGGATTGGCTGCACGATGTCTCTGAATATTTTACTCTATCCTAGGCTCGACAGGGTCCTTCATCTCGACTTCTCAGCCTAAATTTTCTTCATATGTGGTGGTGGTGCCTCCTCCACGCCATCGCCAAGATAATTTGCAACAAGGGTCCGAATGGCCCCGGAGCTACCCCGGGAGCCGCCCTGTAGATCCTGGTTACGGGAAGCAGCTTAGGGACACCTTAAGGGCTCGCTTAGGGGGCCCCCTCATTGCGAATTATATTGGCGATGACGTGCTATCCCTGCTCCTTGTGATATTTACCAAACAGTCAGGAGACACACATCCAGGCAAAGAAGCCACTTCAAAGCTCCAGTCGCAAGAGGAGCTCGACTGAATTACTATAGCAGAGATTACCTCGCTTACCTTTCCGCGTCTGCAAGCATTGTACCATTGATTACTTTAATCGTTTGGGTTCCCCACCTCACTTCCTAGCGTGATGCAGATCGTGCAAATCGGAGATGACGAACTAGGATTTTGGTACGCGGCTATTTCCACCATTTTCCAAATATCGGGGATCATTTTGCCGACCTGCCTCATCCAATCAATCTTCAACGCTCTCTTTACCTCTTGCATCTAACTCCGTTCCACACCATCCACAACATACCCTACCGTACACATGAACACTACCATACTACCCTCAAGCCAGCAGCATACATTCCACATAAAGTGAATGACCAAGCTCTTTGGCACAGCCTCAAGTCCGAGGCGTATGCATGATGCTACTCGTAACACCTACTGTATCGGAGTTGCATCGCTGGCCTGCCATGTGTTTGCCGCAGGCCCGCACTTCAGGGTGACAGGGTCTGCCTGCTGGTACCTGCTTTTCCAATCCGCTTGACATTTTAAGGCTATGCCTCCCCGCCGTGGCGATTAGGGAACGATATGTTTTTAAACGTAACTAGCCTGACTTTTGTTCTTGGTACCTTTGATACGGAGTATGTGATAAAGCATCTCCTCTCTAGCCTCTATCCCCAGTCTTTGTGCAATGTCGTTCCAGCTTCCGTTATATCGAAGTGCAGGTCACGATGATATGAGTTGATCGATTCTGCTCTCCCTATTGCCTACCTGCTTACTGGTGAACACGTTTTGAGCCTTGATCTTTTGGGGGCATTTGTCAAGAGCCTCAACAGTGTTTTTCGCACTGTTACTACTTCAACCTTACTTGACTCGAGCTAGCCTTGGCTCATTCGCCAGGATCAGCCTTTGCTTTGTCACGGCTCTCAGCGTCTGAGAGCGCCCCTCCTCGCAAAGAGGAAGAAATACCGACCTCCTCTCACTTCGTTTTATAAACAACGACGTGCAGATTTGATCCGTTGCTGGATTTGGTCTGCCCTTCTCACGGCGGTCCATTCCCCAGGCCGTAACCAGTCACCAAGCCTCACCGCCAGCATGGTCTACCTCAATCCCGGTGGTTTCGACTTTGGCTCCGAGAACCTCGACGGCTATGGAATCTCCAATATCGTGTTCGGCGTCACCTACTCCCTCTTCTTCTACGCGGCCGTTCTATTCGTATGGCTCTATCGTCATCATCCGATCCTGCGGATGAGGAATGTCCCGCTCATGCTACTGTCCCTGCTGACGCTGCACGTGTTCACATTCATGGTTTTTGTGGTCTACACTTTGAATGGGGCATTCCCATGTCAGGTGGAATTCTGGTGCATGAGCATCTACCTGCCAATTGGTATCGGCTTGTTTCAGGCTCAGAATCAACAGCTGCTCATCGTCAGTCGTCAACAGACTGAATTGCTCACCAAGGATGAGAGCTACAGGCCAATACTGCCAAAGGGTGGGAAAGGACTGGGTGGTCCTAGGTATTGGCTGTTCCGTCTGAAGTTTTGGTGGAGAGGAGTCAGTACGCAAGGCAAATACCAAGGATTCGTTGCCATTGGCATTTTCGTTCAGGTATGTTGCTCCAGCCCTGAGCCCGTATATATATCTGACATACTGCTCTTTAGTTTGTGGTGTCCTTTGTTATTTATAACATCTCTCGCAAATTCAACCACTACGGAATTGTCTCGAAGCATACTTCTCCGGGAATGTGCCGTCGGGGATGAGAATGGTAAGTAAGAGTATGCTATGATCAAAGCCGTCATGCCAACAGCTAGACAGGGCCCCTTCTTGTTATCTGGCAGTGCCTCTGGAACTATGTCTTTGGCCCCTACCTGATCTGGAAGGTCCGCACGATCCGAGACATCTATCATTGGCGCCTTCAGACCATTCTCGCCGTTGTCTGTGGCCTTCCGGGGACACCAGTATGGCTTGCAGCTGTATACACCAACAGCTTCGGTCCAGTCAATAAATACTGGATACCCGCTATGTGGTAGGGCCCCATGAAACGCCTGTAGACCCCTGTGCAACGCTGACACTGCTCCCCTTACAGGTTCATTCCCGGCCTCATGATGATGGAAATTGTCACCCTCGGCTTCCCCATAGCCCAAATCTACAAATACAAGCGTGCCGTGCGTGAGACCCAACGTGCCCTCGAAGACTTCGACCAAAAGCATCTCAAATCGTTCGATGGGTCCACAACCACCGGTTCCATGACCACTCGCTCCACAAATCCGAAGCGAGGAAAGATGGTCTCAATGGAATCCCTGGACGAATGCCTTGCTGGGAATCACGACAGTCTCCAAGTCTACGCCTCCTGCATGGAGCTCAACGGCGAAAACATCATCTTCCTCACCAAAGTCCTGGCTTTCAAACGTCGCTGTACCGAAGCCTTCCAGGGCAGCTGCAAATCGACAAGCGAATTCCGCGTCGCGCGCACGGCCATGTTCCGCGTCGCTCTCAGCATCTTCGTCAGCTTAGTCCACTCGCGCACAGCCTCTTATCCCATCAATATCGAATCCAATATCTACCTCCGCTTGGAGGCCGTCTTCGGGCCCGCAACCGCCCTCATTGCAAGCGAGAAACAGAGTCGAAGTCCCAGCATCACTACATCTATCTCAAACGTCACGCCTTGGGATGCCCCTCCCGACCAGGACGACGCTGGCGCACACTCTGGGGACGATTATATGGGATCCTACCCTATGCATACTATGGGTAGCGGAAAGGGAGGAATAACGCACGCCCTCACCCACAAATCGTCCGGCAATGACAGCACGGAGCATATCGTATCCCTTCGCGCTGGCCAGATCGAAAGTGTTACAGCTGGGCCCCAAGCTGCTGATCCACTGGAGGGAGTGAAAGTGCCTGGAGATTTCGATGTGAGGGTGTTTGAGGATGCGTATAAGAGTATTCGATACATGGTTTGGACGGAGACGTGGCAGAGGTATAGAATCTGGAAGAGGACGAGTGGGCCGGATGATGGGCTTGAGGCGCTGTAAGAAGGGGGAATAGTTATCTGATGTTGCTTGTCCTGGCGAATTGGGCAGGATTTTCAACGCGATGCATATGAGGGAATATACCCCTGGGATGGGCGCACATACATTCAAATTCCGTACAGGGCCTGCGGCCTTTAACAGCATATACAAGAACTCAAGATCTCGAACTACTGTCACGTCCTCGGGTTTGAGGTCTTGGGATAGAAGATGTTTTCGCGAAATTTATCGGATGACTTCACTGCCAGCCTGTTCACTAGAACTACATGGCACTGGGCCTCGCAGATGCCACCGTGTGTTGGATCGTTTTGAATACCCTTGCCCGCTTCACGTTTGACAAAGCACTGTAGATCTCAGATCCGGAACCATTTTGAGACAATGATATAGCACCTGCATCATTACGGATGTACTAGGCGGCCAACTGTGCACACTTTTGCGACACATCGAAACTTCCCCAGTCCCGAAAACACATCTCGTTGTTTCAAATCGGACCATCTACAATGGCTTTGGAAAACCTCATCGCTGCACTCGGTGACGAGATCACGGACCCAGAAGAAGAAACCTTTCTCTTGTTCTCACACCCCATACCCTCTCAAAACCTCGGCTTCGTGGACGCGAAAGCTACGGATCTCGAGCTAACGGTCGCCGGGAGAGATCTGAATATTACGCAGAGCCCAGGACTGCTGTCTTCGAATCGAGTGGGTGGGACTACGGGTGCGGTGGTGTGGAAGATTACGCCTTTGTTTGCTGAGTGGATCGCCAGAGAAGACAATTTTCTCTTCAAGCAAAATGTGTTAAATTCAAGCTCAGTGGTGCTAGAATTGGGCTGCGGTATCTCTGGCATCGTCGGTATTGTCCTAGGTCCGAAAATCAGCAAGTACCTCGCAACGGATCAGGAATACGTCTTCAAGCTACTGAAATCGAACATCGATAGCAATGCCGCAAAACCAAGAAACTTTCAGCAAGCTAAGAAGAAGCCGAAAGGAAATCATGCCAATTACTCCCACCCTGTAAGCAGCAATATAGAAGTTGTGGCATTGGATTGGGAGTCGAGCTCGGTCTCGGAAGTCCCAAATATGATCGATGCGGTCATAGCCTGCGATTGTATCTACAACGAAGCGCTCGTTGAACCTTTCGTGCGGACTTGTGCTGAGATATGCCAGCTTACTACGGCGAGTGGGAAACGGACAATGTGTATCATAGCGCAGCAGCTTCGCTCTGATACTGTGTTTGAGGCTTGGCTGTCTGCTTTTCACGAGGTTTTTAGGGTATGGAGAGTACCTGATGAGGTTTTGAATGAGGGGTTGAGGGGAGGGAGTGGGTTCGTTGTGCATGTTGCGGTCTTGCGGTAGTAAAGCTCTCAACGCACGAGATGAGTCTTCAAGAATAATGCACGATCCGCTACGAAACTGGGGGATTTATCAAAATTAGCACCAAATTGCGTCCGACTCAGCAGTACATTATCAGTATCTCGTCGACTGTAATTGGCTTCCTACCATAGACGGCTTTGTTGGGATATACTATAATTGGTGACAGTGAAGTAAATTCGTGGACCACGACGCCAAATTCTCCTCCGCAGGCTTGGAAGAAGACGAGAAAGCGGTGCACTTTAAGCGGCCATGGGTGAAGTTGTGCCGAAACTTGATTCAGAATCCACGACGGAGCCCTTTGGTCGAGCGTCCAAAAGCCCATAAAAGCGCCCCAACGAAGAGCGTCCGTCCCGTGTGTCGTGTACAATGCCAGCTGAAGTCCTCCCTCCCTTGTGTCAAATTAAGAAATGGCAGATTTAAAGAAGAAAGGGCGCGATATGACGTGCTCAGGAAGTTGATCGCGCAAAGGACCTGTCAAACGAGGATATCAAAAAGTAAGAAACATCAAATGGGAAAGGAGAATAGTCGAATGTTAAATCGTAACAGTCAAGAGAGCCAAAGAGTGTCCTGTCTGCCGACTTTAGCCCTGTAATTGGCCAACTTCGCTGCTCCTGGACCATCAGAAAGGGGGGAAGCTGGCTCAAACGGATCGACGTTCGTCCAAAAGGCGAGGGGACTACTCCTGAGGAATTGGCGTATCAGGGTTTACGCTTTGGAGTGGCATTGGTCTCATGGAATGGCGTCTTACCCTTGGCGCTAGCTCCTCGATCGATACTATGCGTACGCTCGGAATGGCTCGTTAGGCTATCCCGGCTAGAGGCAGTCGGCGACTGCTCCTGGAAAAGTAAAGGACTCGTACCGGGCTCTGCCTTAATCGTAGGGTCGCTATAGTCGCTTGAAATACGCCTTGGACCTATACCCTCAAGATCAGCTGAGGTTCCCTACGAATGGCATCGAGAGGAGTAACGTACGCGTCGGATCGCCCTGATGATGAAGATGTATCTCGAAGAGTGATGAGAAGCGTTGAATGTATTGAGCGACCCAAGATTGATATTGAGGTAAAAGGCTGTGATCAGCGAGACTATATACGAAGGTCAGCGATTCCTCCCTGTCGTCTGGAGCATGTTCAGTCGAAAATTTCAACTCACTTGAGCCTCACTGAAGTATTGAAGACAGTGAGAATTGGGTTTTTACCGATTGCGGCTTTCAAAGGAGGTGTAGTCAGCGCGATCTAAGAGTACTGCAGAGCTGTATGAAGAGAGGTAGAGGTTGAGCTGGCAAAGAATCACTTTTGGATTCAATTGAGTGATAAGACGGCAAGAATGGAAACGAGGAAGAAGGAATCTGTAGAAGAAGGAGACTGCAGCTCGGACGGGACCAGGTTCAAGATCATTCACTGCATCCGGGTTTGCTGCGTGCCTCATTCACTCTTTCCAATTGTACCTTATGCTTGCCAAATTCCACCCCTTATCACCAAAAAAATTGGATCAGACTATATGAGAATGAGCCTCGCATAGAGACTACTGTTGCTTCGACTCGTTCGTTGATAGGAGATTGTTTTGTAGATACAAGATCGCGGATGGGTTGCTCCAACAAACCTAATCTACGCCGAATCTTGAGAGCCCCTCGGGGTATCTGGATCATTGCATCACAACAAACTAGGAATGCCAGAGCTCCTCCTTCTCCACTAAATCCCACTCTTAGACTGGTTAATGGCGCGCTTATTGATCCATGCGTTATATTTGACAATCCGAAGTGTTCCCCAGCCCTCAACTGCCTAATAGCTTCTAGAGCCCTTCTGAAGCGGAAAACCTCTTCAGTGTCTTGTACCAATGCAATCTGCCCAGTACTTGTAGAGTATAGGGACAAGATGATCCGATAATCGTACACAGATGATCCAGAAATGCGGGAGACGAGGATATGTCGGACTGTGACGGTGACGGAGGAGAGATACAAAGCAGGCTTCAATGCACGGCATCGGAGGCTCGAAGAGCGAAGGAAAGGAGGAGGCAGAGATGGCAGCAACGTCGCCGAGTGACAGTCTTGCGCTACAAGACCGCTCAAGTAGCTTCAACGAATGAAAGCTATTGTAGGACCCGAGTTTTAAGGGAGAAGCAAAGCTGTAGCCCAATCTCGATTTAAAGCGAGGAGAAGCTCTCAACAGTAGTAGCAGAAATCGGAAGTTTGCAAGTAATGCTATCGCGTAAAGGTAAGAGTCTAGCCCTTTGTAAAAAGAGATACATGTTGGTGTCTCGATGACGAATGACGGCTTCAAAAGCCACATGAAACCAAACTCCAGGCATGACCGCTGTTTCGCACACGGCAAATGGATGCAACATTTTCCTGCATTCGCCTCATCCATGACTAAGCTGGAAGCCTTCAGAACGGCTAAGAGAAGCCGCCAGGACAGACTGACAACCAGTGAAGCCAAGTGGTAGCCACAAGAGACGACGGTGGAGTTTTGGAACTGCGCTTGGATCGTATCTGGCTTCTTTAATCTTTCGCAGCCCCCAGGACAAGCCAGTCATGTCATTACAAGATCTAGAAAACGAAAAACGTCAGGAAATGTATTCACAAGCATGCGCGAAGACCGATCAAAGCGAAATGTAGACACCATTGGAACGGATACAAGAGTGCTTACAAAAGGGGTATATACAAACTGTTGACCGTTATCATACACCCACTTCTTCAATTCCAAACAGTCGCTTTGCTTTTCTTAATCTCTCTTTCCAGTGCCATAACCATTCATGCCAGTCCCAGGAAAGGCATAGCCCCCACCTCTTTCTCCACCCATTCTATCTTTCCCATAGCCCCTCAACCTTCTCGGCAATTCCACACCCCTGAAGTATGCCAGACTTCCAGCTACGCCCACACCTGCACTCAGCAGACAATAGACGACCGTACTGAAGTGCACATGTCCTCCCAGCCCCTGTTTGCCTGTTGTTGACGGGGGTAACGTGGGAGTGGTGTACCAATGTACAGAGAGTTGAAACGCCAGAGGATCACCGATGACTATCCGTGTCGACGCAGAAGGGAGAGATGGGGAGGAGTAAGCCGTCGCAGCCAGGATATCCGCATCTTGCGTGGCCAATTCCGGACTAGTATGCAGCAAAACATTTAGTTTCGGCGATATATGAAGGTGGGAGAGCTGAAGAGCGCCGGACAGGGCAAATATCAGGGGTATAAAGTCGTCATTCGTCGTAGTTGGTTTGATCGAGTTCAGAGGATGGGTAGGTATTCGGCAGGTTAGTGGGGCATCGTTGTGGATGTAGAATTCGAGGAGGTGGAAGAGGGGGTCGTCTACTTCGTTGAGGGTGCAATTGATGTCTGCGAGGGTCAGCCTTTGGATTAGAATATGTGCATGAGGCTGGGCTGGTGGACCTTTCTCAACGCCGAAATAGACTTCTAAGGGGCGGCTGGTCTCGTTGCACGTCCAGAAAGGAATGTATTGTAGCTGGCCTTGATCGTCTGTGATCTTCATGAAGCGGTCAGATCAGAAATAACGTAGCTAAGGACTGTTTGTTCCTTGGGGAGAAGAAGCTTGCGGCTTACATGCTCTCCAGTTTCACTGCGCGCGAGACACGATGGTCAGCAAAAACCTCATCAATGCTCTTCCACCGCTTTAATTATCTGCCGGGTTTCTTGGGATAAAGACGGAATACTTACATCGTCCGATTCAAACAGCTAACAGGTATAGCGTCCCCAGGCGCATAGCTGGCCTTCTGCACCTTCTTATCTTCATTGGCAGCTTCTGCAAGGGCAAAGAAGAATACAACGAGGACACGGCACACGAGCGGGATGTAGGACAACGCTCCAAAAGCCATAACTCGACGACGTTCTAGGAGGACATTGCAAGAAACGTTTGAAGCATGTTGACCGTTGGGCTTGCATCCACGGTTGCTTTTCCTTGGCGGGTGATCGCCACTAGTCGGGCATTAAAGTCCGCTGGCAGCGACAAATCTCCGTACTGGATCGAATGCGTTCAATTGATTTCATGCGCCTTTGTTCCCATTCTATGTTCATTAAGTGAATATCAACGCTAAGGCATGCCTGTCCAAGAAAATGCTTGGAGCACAATTTATAATCCAGACTTCTTCTTGAATGCATTAATTAAACCACTCGTGCTGGCATCATGGTTTTTACTCTCTCCACTCTCGTCTAGCTCAGCTTGAATCTTCTTCGCCAGCGACTTGCCAAGTTCCACGCCCCACTGATCGAAGCTGTTGATGTTCCATACAGCTCCTTCCGTGAAGGTGAAATGCTCGTAGTACGCGATCAGTGCACCGAGCGTACCAGGTGTGATCTTCTGCGCGAGGATCGAAGTGGTAGGTCGATTGCCGAGGAAGGTCTTGTGAGGAACGAGCTCCTCGGCTGCACCTTCAGCTTGGACCTCTTCCGGTGTTTTGCCAACCATTAAGGCTTCGGCTTGGGCGAAGAAATTGGATGCCAACATCCTGCGACGATCAGCTTAGGGCATGGAAGACAGATCTTCGAGGAGACTTACTTCTGGTGCTTGTTGTTCTCGATTGGGTTGTGGCTCTCGGCAGCAAGGATGAAGTCAGTGGGGATGAGTTTCGTGCCTTGGTGCAGCAGCTGGTAGAAAGAATGCTGGGCGTTCGTTGCGGGCTCGCCGAACAGGATCGCCCCAGTGGTGTACTTGACGTAGTCCCCAGACCTTGTGATGGCCTTTCCGTTTGATTCCATCGACAATTGCTGCAGGTACGCTGGGAAGCGGTTCATGTACTGATCAAAAGGCGAGACCAGATGTGTTTGTGCACCGAAGAAATCGGAATACCAGACGCTAAGGAGCCCGCCAAGTACTGGGATATTTTCCTCGAGGGGAGCGTCCTTGAAGTGCATATCCATGGCATGCGCACCAGACAGGAATTCGTGGAAGTTGTCGAAGCCAATGTACAGAGCCACACTAAGACCAATGGCACTCCATACGCTGTAACGGCCGCCGACCCAGCTCTCGAACCCAAACATGTTCTTCTTGTCAATACCGAATTTCGTCACTTCCTCAACGTTTGTGGAGAGAGCCACGAAGTGCTTGGCAACGTGAGCCTCATCCTTGGCTGACTTGAGGAACCAGTGCTTGGCGGTTGTAGCATTTGTGGTGGTCTCGGCTGTTGTGAAGGTCTTTGAAGCAATCAAGAACATGGTGGTCTCCGGGTCCGATTCACGCAAAGCCTCGGCCATGTGGGTACCGTCAATATTGGACACGAAGTGTAGTTTGAGGCTGCGGTCGCCATATGGCTTCAATGCCTCTGTTACCATGACAGGTCCGCTGCACCTGAAGTCAGCGCCCAACTCTATTCGTCTCCCATTGGTCACACTCACAGATCCGAACCTCCAATGCCAACATTGACAATAGTCTTGATCTTCTTCCCAGTATATCCTTTCCACTCTCCACTCCTCACCTCATTCGAGAAAACCTTCATATGCTCCAGCACCTCATTGACATCTTCCACCACACTCTTCCCATCCACCTGCATAGGCTGATTCGTCACATTCCTTAACGCAACATGATACACGGCCCTCTTTTCCGTGAAATTGATCTTTTCCCCTGCGAACATATCATCTCGAAGCTTCTCCAGCCCAGCCTCTTTCGCCAATTGGACGAGCAGGGAAAGAGTCTCCTCGGTTATGAAGTTCTTGGAGAAATCGAAGAGGATCTCGGATTTGTCGGCTGTGTTCTTGAAGATACGAGAGAACTTTTCGAAGCGGGATGGGTCTTTTTCGAAGAATTCTTTTAGCACAATGTTACGGCCCAGGGTAGTGTGGTGGGACTGGAGCTGTTGCCATGCTTGGAGGTCGCTGGCTTGGGCGAAGCCTGGCATGATTGCGGTATTTAAAAGTTAGGATTGAGTGTTAGAAAGGCCACTACAAGGTTGAGTCCGTCGAGCTCGTTCACTCGAAGAAGAATATGTTTTTGAGGAACGTGCGAGTTGCCCCACTAAAGTAGGAAGTTCCGTGCCCCGCTACAATCGCCCATTGTTGCTCACTGAGCACCACGCGTGCCACGCAGTTTACTAGCGCTCAGGTAAGGAAGTAACCACTCGGGGCTTCAAACCATACCCATAGTGTGATGTATTGTTTCGGAGTGATTTTCGAATGCTTGGCTCGGCGATATTGGCTGAGTGAGTGTATGTATGTAGGTAATCCCTCATGCAAAGTACAGGATTCTTCATCAAGAGACCGCCTCCCTGCATGCAGTGGCTGCACTGCGTTCTACGCTGAATCAAATGCATTCATGATCATCTCTCGTATCATTCCTTCCCATTGACTCATCCAGTCACACTCCCAAAAGATGGATCCTTCACACTGCCACCAGCGTCCCCAAGGCCTGCAACGGGACGATTGTAGGACCAGCCTGTAAATTGCTGTTGCATGGTTTGCGAAAGCATTGGTCCATCGACGTATGAGTCGGTGGGAGCTTCTTGGGTGAATTCGCGGTCGAAGTTGGCCGTGTCAAGCGCATCGGTCTGGGTGAATTAGTACCGATTTTCAGAAGACTCGGATAGGAAAAGAGACATACCACGTTTGGTTTGAAAGTAGGGTCGTATCTCCGCTGTAGCAGCTTCCTCCAATCAATGGCGTGAAAGAAGGGATGTGCTTTGATCTCCGAAGGTCCCTTGGCGCCCAGTCTGTGTTCTGGTCGGCGATCAAGCAGTTGTATCAAAAGGTCTTTCGCAGGCAGAGGCACGATGTCGCTTCCAGGAAAATGAAGAGGTTCGGAGAGAATCTTGCGGTACATCTCATTGGTGTTCTCGTCGTAGTATGGAGGAAGGCCTGTCAACATCTCGTAAAGAAGAACACCAAGAGTCCACCAATCTACAGACTTGTCGTAGCCCTGGCCAAGTAGAAGTTCGGGAGCTAGATATTCAGGGGTACCACAGAATGCTGGAGATGTTGTCAGTACACTGTGAAATTCAGGAGAATAGAAAAGACCAACTGTTCGTTCGGTCCTCGTCTTTCATATCCATCTTACAGAGACCAAAGTCACACAACGCAATATGTCCCGAGTAATCAAGCAGGATGTTTTCTGGCTTAAGATCTCGGTAGACGACATTGAATCCGTGTAGACATTCAAGAGCGCAAAGAAGTTCTGCAGTGTAGAATCTCGCTCGATTGACATCAAAGCGTTGCTCTCGCTGAAGATGATGGAAGAGTTCCCCGCCATTGACGAAGGCCAGGACGAGGTAGAGCTTCTCAGGTGATTGGAAGGAGAACTTTAGGGGAACGATAAATGGGTTGTTGATCTGTGCCAGAACTGACCGCTCAGCGAGAGTATGTGCAACTTCGGACCTGGAGATGATGTGTGCTTTGCGGATGGTCTTGAGAGCATAGATGCGGTGGGTATCACGTTTCCTGGCGCAACATTAGAAAGAAGTTCTTGCTAAGCCCGTCACTCATGACCACACTTACATGACTTGCATGACTTTACCAAAACTACCCTTGCCTACCACTTTGAGGAGCTCAAAGTCTTCGATCTTCAGCGTCCGCTGCTGATTTTCCAGGAAGGTAACACCAATCTTTACAGATCCTGTACCGAAAGCGACTTGTAACCATTCTGTTCCGAATTGGCCCATTGATCGCTCCTGTTCTGCAAAAGCTGCCATACTTCTCTCCCGATCCTTTTTGCTTGCCTTTGGATCTTCAACGTACTGCTTGGCTTCTTCGAAGCGTGGGTTGACGCGAACAACGCCCAAGAAAATATCCTCACTTCTGCCAGCCCCTGGCCGCGCATTAGGGTTCCGGAGGTATATCTGTACGGATAGATCTGTAGCACGTGAAACATCAAACTTGTAAGATGTATTATCGCCGGCCCAATATGGGTTCTGAGGGCTCCCAGAGACAGCATCGACAAAAACCTGGAGCTTGTCGAAGTCAAGCAAAGCATAGGGTAGATGTCGCGAAGAGTAGCGACCATGTATCGTTGGAGCAGCATTGATTCCACCACCAGGTTGAGGCCGAGCGTTTTGGGCGTAGGAGCCAGCCATTGCACTAGGCGTAGCTGACATTGAAGGGTTCCCACGCATCGATCCAGCTACTGAGAAGCCGCCCGTGGCGGGATTCTGATACTGTTGACTATACTGTTGCTGATAGTGAGGGGGTAGAGAGAAGTCTTTTCCTTCGTGGAGCGTGACAATCAGGATGCCAGGCTTCGAGGGTCCTTGAGGTGGAGACACCATAGCTTCGGAGGCAGCTGTCCTCCGTAAGCCAATGCAAAACCCAAAACTCCCCATCTCATACCAATGCCATTGCTGCTTGTGGCACTAAGCTTCTCATCTATAGGCTCAGGCGTATCAGCCTTGATTGTCGAGGTGGACGTAGATCGGCCCCCAAGCGAGTTCTTGAGTGGACCCAAATGGGTGTCCTTGAACTCTGCGACATGGTCAGTCTCCGGGCTTGTGATATACGAATTTAGAGCGCCCTACTCTTCGTCAAATTCCAAGACATCGTGGCAGGCGTATATTGCTTGAGTTCAGGGTTAAGACCGGGCGTGTTGCTAGGGACACGCAGAACGCAGAGTCCCGGTAGAATGCCGGAGAGGACAGTGTATATTGCTTAAGATAGGAGAAGAAAACAATGGACGGATCACTAGCATTGGTCGCTCATGGTCACAATAGCTAGATGCTACTAGACGGAGGCAACAATACGGGTTGATCGTGTTGTCAGAGCTAAGGTCTCCCCTGATTACGAAACCGCAAAAGGCGTAAGCGTACGGGTACAGCCGGCACTAGTGGCTCAGCCAAGGTTGGACATCATGCAGCTACAGACTGAGGTGACAGAAATGATAATCAGCAACAGTCTCAGATACCGTGACCTTGTGTGACAACCTAGGTCTTGGTATGCTACCTACATATGTCCTGCAAGAGTACTAGCTGCAAAGTTCTAAGGCTCTCAGGTCTGAGGACCTTAAGCCGGCTCTGTCGGCAAACCCAAGCTTGACGTACGATACAAAAGCAAGAGGGGGGTCTGACAAGCGCGCACAATGGGGGTCATAAGGAAGAAGACCATATCGCGCGGGACCGAAGGTGGGCTGAAATATATCTGCGACGTGTGCTCAGCAGATATCACCTCCACTGTAAGCTCTCCTTTTGCCAAGACGTTAGCGCTCATGGGTTCCTCGCATGTAAAGCTGACAGATTATGAAAGGTCCGCATACGATGCCATTTCTGCCCTGACTATGACTTGTGTGTACCCTGCTTTAGAGATGCCTGCAAGTCTGGTAATCACGACCCTGCTACACACGATTTCATGGTCATAGAGCAGCACTCCATACCAGTCTACGAGCAGGATTGGGGCGCAGATGAGGAGCTATGCCTCCTGGAAGGTGCGGAAGTATATGGTCTTGGATCATGGGCCGATATCGCCGACCACATTGGTGGTTACCGAGATAAAGATGAGGTCAGGGATCACTATATCAAGACCTACATCGACAGCCCCAACTTTCCTCTTCCGGCAAATGCAGATCCTGGAGACAAGCGTCTGTCCGAGCAGATACCAATAGAAGAGTTCCAAGCACGCAAGAAGCGGCGGATCGAGGAACGGAGAGAAGCAGCTAAATCAGCGCCGCCAGCAACGCCCAAGCAGAAGCCCACTGCGAGTGTCCCTGCCTGTCATGAAGTCCAAGGTTACATGCCAGGTCGTCTTGAATTCGAGACTGAATATGCGAATGATGCCGAAGAAGCAGTCCAGAACTTGTCCTTCGATCCAGGCGACGGCCTGAACCCTAGAACTGGTGAAATCGAACCTGAGATGGAATTCAAGATGGTCGTCATGGACATTTACAACTCACGATTGACTGCGAGAGCGGATCGAAAGAAGGTGGTCTTCGAGCACAACCTCCTGGAATACAAAAAGCTACAATTCATTGAGAGAAAGAAGACCAAAGAGGAAGTAGCCCTAGCCAACAAAGCCAAGCCGTTTGCACGAATGATGAACCACGAGGACTTCGAAGCCTTCACAGGCACTCTCGAATTCGAACACAACCTCCGTCAAGCCATAGCCCAGTTGCAAGACTGGCGCAAGATGCGAATAGGAGATCTCAAGACTGGCGAAAAGTATGAGCAGGAGAAACAGGCTCGCGCTGCACGACCGGCACCAACAGGAGTATTCGATCGCCAGGTAGGCGTCCGGCCAGAGAAGAAGACCGACAAGGACGCAGACAAAAAGGCAGTCGTAACTGTCGAGCTCACAGCGCCAGAACTTCCTGAGCGATTCAGGCCGACACCGCCTGCACCGGTCGCTCCTCCATCCGCTAACGGCACATTGACGAACGGTGCTCATCCCAAAGGGCCTCTCACGAACGGTACTACCAACGCAACCCTTCCGCCTCCACAGGAGAAGAGAACACGCTACGTTGTCCAAGCACCCAGTAGCATCTCCTCTCTCAAACTCACCAGCGAAATTGCAACCGATGTGCACCTTCTGACGAAAGAGGAAGTAGAGCTGTGCTCGGCTATCAGAGTCATGCCGAAGCCTTACCTGGCCATGAAGGAGGCTATCGTACTCGAGGCAATGAAGAACGGTGGTGCGTTGAAGCGGAAAACGGTTAGGGATATTTGCAAGGTATGTTTTCGCGAATCGTCAAGATTATGACTTGTCTACAGCTGCTAATTTCTATAAATTATAGATCGATACGTCGAAAAGCTCAAAGCTATTCGACTTCTATTTGCATGCCGGCTGGATTCAGAAGGCTTGACCTGGCCACCTGAAGAGAGGTTGGGTACTACGACTGTACATATGTTGAACGTGTCATGCCCACTTGATGTACCTACTAAGATGATGAGCCTGGCGTACTGGATACCCTAAGGAGGGCGAAGGGTGGCTTCACTTTTTATACACTGCAAAACGTGTGGCTCTGAAATGCATGCTTCTAGAATGCATAGTTGTAATGAATGCAGATAGTCAAACATCTTTGCTTGATATCCTCGTATTACTGATGCTTGCTCCTTATGTCCTGCATATTGCTAGAGTACAGGTCGAAGCACGTAGACCCAAAACTTGCATGTAAGCACAAATGCCATCCCATTTTTCGATCCCTTTCGACGCCTTATTCTATGAATAATATTACCCGTAGATTAAAGTTGGTAGCCACCCATGAGAAAAAAAAGCATACATTCGTTCGTTCGTTCGTGCGAAATGCCACCAAACATTCCGTTAAAATTCATAAGAACGATACACCGGGAAACTGCTTTCTTTCGTCAATGTTTACTGGGTATTCCAGTATGCCGTCTTCGATGGCCACGAAGCTGCGTGATTGACTTAGCTTGACACATCTGGAGGATTAAGACCAAAACAACTTACAGGTGCCTTCCCTCCTCGCTCCACCCAATTCCCATGGTGGTCGGTCCATCATCTTCCCTCACACGCCGCCTTGGTTCCTCGGATCTCCTCAATAACACTTCTCGGTCAACTTCATCGTACACAACATCGGCCCTGCTCGCCCTCATTTGCCTTAGGGCCCGGGCATTGGCATCTCTCGTACGATTGACTCTCACGTTCACTGCATCTGCATTTGCGGTCATCGCTTGCTCACTGGGCATTTGGAGGGCTTGCGTGTGTTGAGAAGTTGTTGTTTGTGGGGCAACGGTCGCCTGCATACGGCGTTCAAGGTTTCTTGACTGAAGGCCACGAATACGAGCGATGGCATCGGGTGGCATATTTGAAGCACCCATGGCATCACTGATTGTTTGCCATGGGTCACTCGGATCGAAATGAGGAATACTCGTCTCTGCGGTGCTGGAGGGAATACGTGAAGGCGAGGCGGATAGGGTCGGAGTTGCTGTGCCTATGGGAGCAAGGCCTGAGGAGAGATATGGTGAATTGTTGTTGGAATTGCTGTTGGAATTGGAGATGACGACGGAGCTGCGACGGCGAGGTTGGTAGGTAAGTTCATTCGCTCGAGATCGCTCCCAGTTACGCTGACGCATGAATTCGTGAAGGCTGGCAGTCGAGCGGCTTTGGGCGTTAGATGAAGGAGGTGGGGATGGTAGTCCCGACCAATTCTGAGCATATCTCACGCTGATGGGAGCGATAGTGTTAACATCCAAGGGATTGGAATTAGTTCCGGGCTGACGTCTTAGACCGATTGAGTCAACCATTTGCCTCTCGCCCTCTGTGAGTGAATGAGGACTCTCTCTTGAGAGAGCATCAAGAGCTTCGCGTTCAATTCGCCTTCGCTCGGCAGCGAGCTCCAAGTAATCGACTGTGCCACTTACGGCGGCCAGATTGTCTTGGGCTTCCAAAGCCTCTCTATGCCTCTCTATGAATCGGCGTTCAATTTCAAGCTGCCGTTGCTCTGAAGTGAAGTCTTGCTCTTCGACTTCGGCCCTGTTAATGTCTGACGAGGTTGCGTTTATTTCGATAGTCTGTCTCGAATGAAAAGAGTTGCGTAAGTCCACAACACATACACGGCCTTGATCCTCAGCCCAGGCTAAGAGATCCCATGGAGCGGGAGAGAAACTCATTGACCGAACAGCTCCCACCCATGTTGGGTACATGGCCGCTCTCGATGATTTGAGCACACCAATCACGGCCTCGTCAGTATCCATGTCACGTTCGATTGAGCCAGTATCAAAGATTGTGATGGTCCCAGATTGAGAAGCCACCGCACAGATATGACCAGACGGAGAGAAGGCCGTAGTGAAGCATGCATCGTCCTCCTGATCTGCAAGACTGAGCTTGGGTTCTGCAATCTCTTGCCACTGATATTTCGCAAAAGATAGTTCTCCATCAACAGTAGCTCTAGGTAACTGTGTCCTTTTACAAAAGAAAGCACGTGCTTCGTCCCCAACGGCAAGCAACAATTTTCCGTCCGGGGACATTGATGCATGATTCATATGCGTGGGAAAATCGAGCGTCTCTAGTGTACACCATTGTGTCAACGAAAATACTCGAACCGTGTGGTCATTGTTCCTGACATCATCAGCATAAGTCCAATAAATTCGGTATAGACCCCCTGGTGCTCACGTAACTATGGCCACTATCTCGTCTCTAAAGTCTCTTTGCTCACTGCGCAACGGATGTATTATTATTGAATTGACAATGGTGCCCCCAAAGTCAATCGTTTGCAAATCATATTTCGGGGACCCCGCACTGGGAGTTCGAGCCCATTGTGGAGAACGACGAGGGGCGTGGAATGGTTGCCACTCAGGATCCAGATCTAGGGGCAAAAGTTCGTCGACTTCGGCGTGTTGCTGTGAACCAGTCCTTCGAGGGCCGCCTTCGTCAATGCTAACAAAAGCACACTGTCCGTTTTCCTCTCCCCCAGCAGATATCCAACCGTAGCCCGCATCAAGACAACAAGGCCTGAAAGGAAGACTCTTCACTAGTCTTCGTTTCCGGGTGGAAACGTTTAAAGCGAAGATCTCATATTGGGCGGCATAATAGATGATATTAGGCTCTTTGGCCCCAATGTGGTTCTTGAGCTGCGTGTGCCTTGGATAATTCAGCGCAAGGTATAGTAAGATAGATCGTGGCAGCCATGGGCACACATACTTGCGAGGAATCTTGCATGAGTAGAACGTCCCTTGCAAAGGTCGAATCAATGACTTCGTTTCACAAGGTCTGTTATTGCCAGTCAGTCCAGTTGGAGGGATTAAAGAGAGCCTTGGCAACCCACAGGGTGAAATCAATGGTCATAGTTTTGTAGGAAAGGACTATTGACCATCAAGGGTTTTGCGCGTTTGTGGTCAAGAATAGGCACTCGCCTCTCTCGCTCTCTGGGGAAGATGGCTCTGGGTTTATATGATGGAGAGAGGCCTTGGCATTTCCACCAAATTCCGCGCTCGACGCTAAAAAAGACCAGACTTTTTTTCTACCATCAACTTCATCATTTGCGCCTTCGTTATTTCTTGACATCCACCTCCACAACTTCGCAGCGCGCAACATACCCCAAAAGCCAATAGTGTTTGATACATTCACTCAAATATGTTATCGTCGAGGCTGGCAAGATCGGTAGGGCCATTTTGAAGTCATAAATACGAATCCCAAGCTAATATGCGAGCTTTAGCTACCTCGCACGACATCTGCGTTCTCGCGCTCAACAGTCACTCGCTCACCTCTATCATCCTCCTTTACCCGATGGCAGTCAACCGGTGGTGAGGAGAAGATCAAGGGCCAAGTTATTGGCATTGATCTAGGTAAGTCGAATTTGCTTGATCACGGCTTGCCCCAAAAACCCGCTAACATTTTCTCCAGGCACAACCAACTCTGCTGTTGCAATTTTGGAAGGCAAAACACCAAAAATAATAGAGAATTCAGAAGGTCTGTCATTGACTTGCCTTTCCACCTTCGTTGCCGTTACTGAACCTTTTATGCAGGTGCCCGAACGACGCCTTCGGTAGTTGCTTTCGCTCAAGATGGTGAACGACTTGTGGGCGTGAGCGCGAAACGACAAGCCGTTGTCAATCCGGAAAACACTCTTTTCGCCACCAAGCGTCTCATCGGCCGCAAATATACCGATGGTGAAGTTCAGCGAGATATCAAGGAAGTCCCGTATAAGATCGTACAGCACACCAATGGCGACGCTTGGGTCGAGGCACGGGGCCAGAAGTACTCGCCTTCACAGGTAGGTGGTTTTGTCCTGCAAAAGATGAAGGAAACCGCCGAGGCGTACCTAAGCAAAAGCATCACAAACGGGGTGGTCACTGTGCCAGCTTACTTCAACGATTCTCAACGTCAAGCAACCAAGGATGCTGGCCAGATTGCTGGTCTCAACGTCTTGCGGGTCGTCAACGAGCCAACCGCTGCGGCCTTGGCATATGGACTAGAGAAAGAGGAGGACCGCGTCATTGCAGTCTATGATCTTGGAGGAGGAACCTTCGATATTTCCATCTTAGAGATACAGAAGGGCGTTTTCGAAGTCAAGTCAACCAACGGTGATACTCACCTTGGTGGCGAGGACTTCGACATCAATCTCGTCCGACATCTCGTCCAGCACTTCAAGAAGGACTCTGGTATTGACCTGTCCAATGACCGCATGGCCATTCAGCGTATCCGAGAGGCTGCGGAGAAGGCGAAGATCGAGCTCTCATCAAGTCTTCAAACCGACATCAACCTCCCGTATATCACCGCAGATGCTTCAGGACCCAAGCACATCAATATGAAGATGTCGAGATCTCAGCTTGAGAACTTGGTTGAGCCCTTGATTGGCCGCACGATTGATCCCGTAAGGAAGGCTTTGAAGGATGCCAGCCTACAAGCGAAGGACATCCAGGAGGTCATCTTGGTTGGTGGCATGACCCGTATGCCCAAGGTTACGGCATCCGTGAAGAGCATCTTTGGCCGCGATCCTGCGAAATCCGTCAACCCTGACGAGGCTGTTGCAATTGGCGCTGCAATTCAGGGTGCTGTCCTGGCTGGCGAGGTTATGGACGTTCTTCTCCTCGATGTCACACCTCTATCTCTCGGTATCGAAACCCTTGGCGGTGTGTTCACTCGGTTGATCAACCGCAATACTACAATACCCACCAAGAAATCACAAATATTTTCCACTGCGGCGGACTTTCAGACCGCTGTGGAAATCAAGGTATACCAGGGAGAGCGTGAACTTGTCCGCGACAACAAGCTGCTTGGGAATTTCCAACTGGTTGGGTAAGTCTTCATTCTTCTGCAACTGCTACTGCGAATGGCTCAAGCCCTGTCTTGAACCCCTCCTTGCAATTACCTTACTGACACTAACATTTTCTGTAGCATTCCCCCAGCCCACCGAGGTGTACCACAGGTCGAAGTCACCTTTGATATTGACGCAGACTCAATTGTGCACGTCCACGCCAAAGACAAATCCACCAATAAGGATCAGTCTATTACCATCGCCTCCGGTTCAGGTCTTTCCGATCAGGAGATCCAGGGCATGGTGGACGATGCTGAGAAATACGGAGAGCAGGACAAGGAGCGCAAGTCTGCCATCGAGGCGGCGAACCGCGCTGACGGAGTTCTCAATGACACCGAGAAGGCGCTGAAGGATTTCGCCGACAAGATCGACAAAGCCGAAGCTGACCAGCTCAAGGAGAAGATTGCAACGCTACGAGAGTTCGTGGCTAAGAACCAGACTGGGGAGGGTACTGCCACTGCAGCTGAGCTCAAGGAGAAGACAGACGAGCTACAAATGGCAAGCTTGAACCTCTTCGACAAGATGCACAAGGCTAGAACCGAGAGCCAGCAGACACCACCAGAAGGCAACGCAGGAGAGACGCCACCCGAGGGGCAGCAGGGTGAGAACAAAGGCGACGGCGAGAAGAAGCCTTAAAGGACGAAGTCCAAAAGCAACTTTCCCTTGGCCTTACGCTACTCATCTCGAGCCTCTCGTCCATCGTCGAGTGTATCCGTACTGGGTCTTCTATTGGCGTTGCCCTATTCTCGCGCCATCTACTTCACCTACTGTCTTCCTACATCGATGGAAATCAGGACACTGGGTCTCATAGCATAATGGAGCGCTTCTTGTAATTACATAGGTCACAGGTAGATCGAACGAAAAATACTCCTCTCAATTTGATCACAGAAGCATCGTCCCAGTCCTAAAAATATTTGTAGATGGTCGGTCTCCCTTCCCAAAAATGCAACCAACCATAGTCTATATTGTAACGTCCTCCAGCAATTAAGTCCAGATATCGGTAGCCTTACGCCAAGCAACTACCAACTCCATACAAGCAACCGCTCTTAACGAAGAACTTCGATAGAATCCCTTACTAAATACATGTTTCTGCATCGCTTACGCCCTCACAAAGAAGCAAGATGGACAAGTTTCAGGCCTTCGGGAAGAACATAACGTGTGTTGCTCGAGCTGTTAGCAATCCAACTACGGCGAACTGGCTGGCTGATTGCATGGACAGGTCTTCCTTCTCGCCCTTCGCTGCTCGAACACAGCAGTATGTCAAGGAGCAGCTCGGAACTGCTGATGACATGGTACATTAGCGCTCATTTTTTGGGTCAACAAGGCTACAGCTAATCAAATGCTGCCCAGACCGAGCTTCCACCAGACTACATTGAGCTCGAGAAGCGCGTCGACGCTCTCAAGCAAGTCCACCAGAAGCTCCTCCAAGTCACGTAAGCCATTGTCCAATCGGATTCTCGTTCCATCTACTGACAACTGCCAGATCTCAATATACCAATGAAGCCTATGATTATCCCCCTAACATCCGCGAGTCCTTCAACGACCTAGGCCGTACCATCACCGACAAAGTCAACCTCCTCTCCCATGCCACCTCCCCAAGCGAAGCCCAAGCAGCTCTCACCGCTCCCCCCAGCGCAAAGCCCCAACCTAAGACCTTTCCCCACGCCATCGCCCGCGCCTCCCTCGCCGGTAGCCAGCTGCTCGTCCAGACCCACCCTTCTTCCTCTAACAGCGAAGACCCGCTCGCTACCGCTCTCGAGAAGTATGCTCTAGCCAGCGAAAAGGTTGGAGAAGCCCGCCTGGCTCAAGACCAACAGATCCAGCAGCGTTTCTTGGCAGGATGGAGCACTACGTTGAATACGAACTTGATGTTTGCGACTAGGGCGCGACGAGGTGTGGAGAGTGCGAGGTTGGGATTGGATGCTACGAAGGCGAAGGGGAAGAGCGGCAAGGGTGAGGAGGAATTGCCAATGAGTGATGAGCATAGGGCTGAGGTTGAGAGGAAGGAGGATGAGTTTGTAGGGGTTACGGAGGAGGCTGTGGGGGTAATGAAAAACGTGAGTCTCTATCTCTGTTTCCCTCAATCCTGTGAGAAGAGTCTCTGACGGAAAATAGGTCCTTGACACCCCCGAGCCCCTCCGCAACCTTGCAGATCTCATCGCCGCACAGCTTGAATTCCACAAGAAGGCATATGAGATCTTGAGCGAGCTGGCGCCAGTCGTCGATGGTCTACAGGTGGAGCAAGAGGCGAGCTACAGGAAAAATCGTGAGGGTGCTTAGGTTGTCTCGAAAAGGGGCCCCAAGCAGGTGTTGAATTTGCGTCCCTTAGACCCTTTTACGAAGACTCATTGAGTATCATCCGCTTTCAATGTATTCTGGTGGGCGTTTGCAAGAGAGGAGGTGTCGACCTCAAGATAGATGTTTAACAATGCAACGATTTCCTTGAAATGAAACTCGTGCGCTTTACTTGATACCTGCACAGTCATCGTATCCGAAATTCGGGACATTTACGTTCTAGTGACTCTCTGTTGAACCCAGTACAATTTCCTAGGGATAAATGGACTATCGATTTGACCTAAAAATCATGCGTTCTTGCAAGTTTACGAGCCAGACTTGTCACAAAGTTTGCTGGAATGGAGTCGATTTCGTTGCTCCTCGAGTAGGCCTCTTCAATGGATTGGAGGATTGCGAGCGCAAGTTGCTCGTATTTGGGTGCTGCTTTTACTCTACTAGAAGCTGAAAGGCACAGTTCGTAGCTCAAATCGCAAATCTGTGCGCTGTTCATTATGGTATCGTGCCATTCAATTGTCCGGACGTGAAGCGGTAGGCCATACGAAGGGACTGCCATCATGGCCATGTCCTACTACTTGCAGCACAAATCACTCAACAATTGGAGGATGTGCGCCAAGTCCCTCGCCTCCGCTTTTCACCTTTTGCACTTCAGAGGCTCCTCGCCTGCTCAGTAGCGTTGTTTCGGCTGATATGGTGAGCGATCGCGTTGGAGACTTGCTTCCTCATTGGTCTCGCACAGTTGATAAGCAGGCCTAGTCGAACCTGGAACATCTGTTCATCCTCCTTCGCCTAGCCCTGCTACACCTAAGATCGCAGTCCGCACAAACCATCTTACAGCTGCACCAGCCGCCACAACTCCGCCGGCACCTAGGTATCCACACCCGAGCAGAATTCGCAACGCTTCCAGATTCTGTACCGCAACTGCCCAAGATACCCCCCTGCGGACCCAATCCACTCCTCGACCTTGGCTGGAGAGAAAGCCTGAGGTAAAGGCTACGCTCGAGCTGTCCAAAGGTGATTGCGAGAGACTTGAGGACTTAGACGAGTCGCCGTATTTCCAGACGACAGTCAGAATGGGGAAGATGGACATGCAAGAGGAGACGACGAGCGCCGTGGAGACGGCCTTGGATGTTGGCTTTTTAGGCGGCACTGGAAGGTTTGCCGTACTTTTGCCACTGATATTCGCGTTGGGACTGCCTTCGTCGCCGTGCTCGTCGTCTGCAGGACATCCTAGTGAGAATGCCCCAACCAAGTACCGAATAGTCAGATGTTGGGATAGTGTAGTGGAGGCGCAGAGGAAGAGGTAGAAGAAGTATTGGAGAAAGATGTTGAGCGTTGGAATGGGTGATTTGGCGGTGAATGAGGGTGCGAGGGATTCAATGTGTGACCAGGTTAGGTAGACATCGAAGAGGAGGAGTAGGATTCCAAGGCGGAGCATTGAGGGCTAGATAGAGAATCAGTGAGCAATTCGAGTAGAAGGGGGGAGAGGTGGAGTAGCTTACGTCAAGCCCATCATCGTCGCGAGAGAGGCGATTAAAGAGAAGATGGCGGTACACCTATTTGAGGGAAAGTTAGCCCAGACTCTCTATCAGGTACTGAGCCTGCCGAGCTGACTCTGACATGATGATAGCTCTTCTGACCGGTCAGTCGTTCATTCGAGATTTCCGTGGGTCACGGACCTGGGGCTTTACAAGCACCAAATCAATGAATAGCACGACAAAGTCATGCTCGACATATTTATCCGCAAATCGCTTGCACCGCGGACATTGCGTCAACCTGACGTCCCCACCGCCGCTAGTATTCTTTGATTTGAATTTGCTCTCCGTAGCATTCTGTACGTTTGGGGTAGCTCTCTGGGGGCTCGTAGCACCTGCGAGGTTCGGGACAGAGGGTTTGGGAGTGGGCGCGGCGCGTTTGTGGTTGCGGCTGTGGAGGACATGGTAGAGCTGGGAGACGGGGTAGCAGCATTCGATGCAGATTGGCATGCTGCCTCGGTGATGTGCCTTACATGGCGGACATGGGCAAGCAGAACGTAAGAAAGTTGAAAGGTCTTAGGGAGCCTGGAGAAATCTCGCCTGCAAGGAGCTGGACCGTGCCAAGCCACTACACAAGGCTGCGAGTTCTCGACCATTAAAGTTAAGAAGTGCTCCATCAAGGTCTTGATGTCAGGTATAATCTACTCAATTGTATAGCGGTCCCAGTACTATAGTTCCTTTTATACATTGACACCTCAACTGAACGATTTCTAGATGCGCTAGCTGTGGAACCCTTACGCTTGGTAGTCAATGTCTCGAAGTTTAGGACATTGACGACATTGCGGTCTTTATTCATTCACAGCTTCCGTAACGCGCACGTACAGAATCAAGCGACACTTCCACACCATACTAGTCTGGTGCAGCGGCGCGGTGTGTGTAAGAATTACCTTCGATTCACATCATTCAATATCGCCGACCTTAATACATGTATCCTCCCTATGGCGGTGGCGGAGGCCCTTGCCTAAATAGTAAGGAAATATAGACCTCGAATGCGAGGCTTTTGCAGGAGAAGTCTCGCTTTAGTCGACGCGAGCGTATCTTTAAGGCTTTTGCTGTTCTGATCTGACGAGAATGGCAAAGTGCCGTGCAATCGTATTCATTCATGACTTATCTACACATCGATCTCGTAGGAAAATTGACTCTCGCTTCCACGATATTGATGTAGCCACCCTGAGGCATGATGGAGTAATAATTGGCTTGGGCCAGGAATGATCTCGCTAAGACATTGAATTCAAGCATACCCGTATCTTTTATCGTCATGCAAGTCGTAAAGGGATTTCATGCTGCTATCCAGCAGGTCGTATCCCCGCTCTCAGCTCATCGCATCGACCCACATTTTTGCTTGGTGCACTGTTTCGTGCACATATCTTTGGTAGGAGGAGGGCGACGAGCCTGGAAAATATTTGCGAATGGTCTAGGTAAGAGTCGCAAGCATAGCCTTAACCATTCCCGCTTTCGGAGCTGCACCACATCAGCCCCTTAAGAAGTCGCAATCACCGTACAAAACTCAAGTTACCTTTGCGGTCTTTCTCGATTTTGATATCAGTTTCCTTCTTGTCACGTCGCTCGATTATGACCTCGTCTTCGTCATGTCTGTATTTGCTCGACTTGCGCTCGTGCTCACGTTCCTTCTTCAGCCTGCGTTTCTCCGCTTCCAGTTCTTTTATCTCCTTTTTGATAGCGCGCTCATCCCGGTCGTTTTCTTTCTCGCGATGTGGAAGGACCAAGGCAAGCGGACCAGTGTTCAACTTGTTAGACTCTCCAACTTCCTCAATGTAGGCACCGCTAGTAGATTGAGATCGGTGATGAGATTTGCTGCGAGTGGTCCTCTTCTCGATTATGAGAGAGGCAGAACTTTCACTGGACTCAGTCTCCGATTCATTGTGGCCTCCCTTTGTTGAGTGGCCACCTTTGGTCGAGTGGCCTCCGGCATGAGATTTGCTCTTGTGGGATTTACTGGATTTACGAGCATGAGACTTACCTCCACCGTGAGTCGAGTGGCCGCCTCCTCCATGCTCAGAGTGACCACCTCCGCGTCCTCCATGTTCAGAGCCACCGTGACCACCACCAACGGCACCACTCATGACGTCCCATTCTCGTACTGATCGAGGAACTTCTGATGGAGGCGCTGGAATTACGAATTCGCGGCGTTCAATGATCTCTGGCGGTGGAGGCGGCGCTTCAATCATGTATGCCCGGCTCATCTCTTTGCTGACTTCAATTACTTCATCAATTTGCTCCTTAGCGAGAGCCTTGAGAATGATGACCATAGACCCCTGGGAAGTGTTAAGCTTGACTGAATGAAGGCAGAATTTGTGCTTACCTCTTCCTCAAAAGGATACCCAAGCTCAATGATAGCCCTTTTGTTCACTAAGCGGCCTGGCATCTTCGTTTTACCTTTTCTTGGAAAGGGCCTCTCTTCCTCCTTCTCCTCGAAGATCTCCTCTCTCTCTTCAAACTCAGCCGGAGCAGGAGCACGCCTCCTCCTATCCATAATAATCTCCCTTTCCTTGTAGCCCCTGAATTCTTCATCGCCGTAGTACTCAGGCTCAGCAATCCTGATCTCTTCGAAATCGCGTTCGTACCTTGGTGGGCTCCTTCTGCGCCTACTAGGAGCTGGCATCGTAATGACCTCAGGAGGCTCCCGGGCATATCGTGGTAACGGCTTCCGATCAAACGTATCCAAGCTGCTCTGGCGTCGTATGATGCCTGGCCTAGGTGGCGCTCTCTTCGCTGGGAGACGCTCGTGAATGCTACCCCGCCTTCCGCCGAATGGTGCCATTCGTCCACCTCTATCAGGGCTGCTCTCGAAGCTGTCAATTTCTTCCTCCTCGTAGTATCTCTCTTGCCTTGGCGCACGTCTTGCAGGAGGCCCATAGCGCTCTTCAGTGACAAAGCGGTCTCTCTCTTCGAATCGTTCACCGCGGCTGGGACGCTGAGGAAGGTGATCGAAATCGTCGTAGGCTCTCTCGCGGCCACCACCCCCACCACCGCGGGGTGCAAAACGTTCATGTTCTTCGAATACATCGCGTTCGATCACTTGAGCTGCTTGACGACCTCCACGTTCACGTTCGAAGCGCTCGGGATTCCAGCGTTCAGGCTCACGGCGGCCACCCCCGCCGTACTCACTACCAGCGTACCGAGACATCGGCTAGGTTGACGAGGGTGTGCGTGTGACCCCGAAGCTGGACTGGATGCTAATGCAGTCTCCAATTCCTCTGAAATCAGAGCAATGGGCAAGGTTGGTAGATGGCGTGTTGATACGGAGTAGTGGCTGGCAGGCTGAACTTTCCGGTGGGACAGATAGTATTTGTAATTGAGGGTCACTTCATGACAATGAATGCGAAGACGTAAGTGAATGAGTCAATGACACAGCAAAGGGCTGCAGTACATCTCAGCTTCTCAACTCCAAACGTTTTCTGCCAGTCGTGCACTCGTGTAGTAGTGCAGAGGCTCGGAATTGGACTCGATGACGACGGGCGCTAGCAAGCCACAATTTACCATTCGTCTCAACCTGGCTTCACCACCACAACACCTTCATCTTAGCCAGTATTCCCGTAAACACTCCTGATGGGGTCCTCTACTCGTGAAAGGCTATGGTCCTTGTAACGGTCTTTGATGAATGGCGACATCCATATCATCATTTCGGGCTCTGGAAGCTACGCCAGCAGCTGCCAGGGCATGGTTTGCAATCGATACGAGTATTGTAGTGGAACATTCTGTCAACGATCTGTTCTTTTGGGCATAGGTTCAAGTTGTGACTAGGTATGATTCTATGTGGATCTTCATTATCTAGGAACAAAGTGTATTTTGCATGCCTCCGTATGTATGCCCCTCTTATGATTAAGCCTAGCCTTTGACCTATTGAGTCCCTAAATAAACAGTGTTATTCCTTCCATCTTTCGAAACTAATCCAAACGATGTTCCATGCCTGAGCGATGAACATGAACATCTGCATCACATTCTGGGGTATAGAACGCCGACGCATGCCAAATAAAGATCGCTAAACGCTCATATGCAGCGTTCGAAAATCAATAACAAAAAGTCAAAAATGTCTTTGTGAGGACAAGTGTGGGTATAGAGAACCCCGATATCAAGTCGTGTGTCGTCAATCGTGGCAATGAACGGGAGAAGGCTGTGTGTCTTTGAACCCGAGGTATGCGGAATTGCTGAAGCGGAAAGAAACGCCAGTGCCTGATGTAGAATGAAACGTAGTGTCTGATGTGGATTTGGGTAAAGACTGTCTGCTGGCCATTCGTCGCAACAAGATTGGAAGGGGAGGATCGTCATTGTCGAGGCAACTGAGTGGAAAGCTTTAGGGATACTTGAGGCATGAAAGAAGATTGGCATCATTGCTACCGACTATGGTAGTTAGGATTGGCCAAGAAATTCTCCAAGCCGGGAACCCTGGAAACATCCGGATTGGCTCGAGCAGAATGTCTTGTCGCTGTCGATCTATGCCCAGTATTGGCAACGAGGCCATGTGATGGATGCATTGGTGGTCCACCACGGCTCCTATGGGCAGGAAGAGCACCTGTTTGCTCAGAATCCCCCTTGAAAAGACCTCCCAAATTGTCATCTTCGAATTCTTCCATCTGTCTCTCGAACGGCGGGGATTGGTATGTTGAGGCCAATCCACGCAACACTTGTTCATGATCCGGCACGTACGAGACTTCTTCTGTTTCCATGGCTGGAGAGGGCGAAGAATAGCCCAGAGTGCTCGTTTGGGTTGAATCTTCAAAGGTCAGGGTTGGCACGCTTGAGGTAGCCGTGGGTTGGGCAGCTATCGATCTCAACTGCCTCCGCATCCTGCCTGATGGGGTTGCTTCACCGGACTCGGCTTTCTTGACTTTGTTTGAGCCCTTCTTCTTGGTCGCTGCCCTCATCTGGTCTTTCTTCTTCCGCCCGTCCTCTCGAGTTTGGGGCTTTCGGCGATTGTGGTGGGGGTTATTCTTGTTGCAGGACTCAAACGACTTTGGACATCGACCGCGCGTCTCAAGTGGACCCGACGTCCTTGATGCCAAAGTGATCTCCTCCTGTCCGACAAGAGCCTTGACATCAATAGCGACCCTGTGGAACGTTTGTGCCTTGCGTCGAGAACCGTTGTTCGGTGTGGCCTTTCGAAATTGATGATGGTCGAAGGATACTTCTTGGTACTTGACCCGATGTCTATCGAAATGCCCAGTGGAATACCCATACAAGATTGGGTCGCCTGGCGCTTCGCTGTTGCTGGGCCTTGTAGGCACGAAGTAAGATCCATTGCCAATGTAAAGACGTTTAGAGTCGAACAAGCAAAGGTCAGCGTCCACGCCGTCCTCGTCGCCGAGCACGCCTCGGAGGCGCAAACCGACAGCTTCGACTTTCATTCTCGCGCCTGTCTCCGGATGGTTCAGGTAGAGCCATTCGCCTGGGCTCGGGCGCTGCCCGCGACGATTCAAGAGATACTTGCCCTTGATCTTCATGTAATTACGGCGGTATTGAACGTGGTGCCGTGGCGGCCCTTTCAGAGGGGCAAGGGGCTTCAAGAAAGAACACTCGAGGTCTACCCCTACATTCTCTCCATGTTCATCAGACATTCGCTGAAAGACTTTAATGGGCGTAAATTGAGGGAATGTCCAGTCCGATTCTCCCTCCCTCAGCGGTGGGCGAGTCGAGGTGTGATTTGAATCGTCATCTGAGTCGTCATCTGAGTCGTCTTCATTTCCGTCTGCGTCGTACTCATCGCTCTCCATCCACGTCTCGTGAGATCTTGATTCACTCTGCTGATATTGATTCTGAAATTGCTGACTCGACTGCGCTGCAGGAAATGGCGGCTGCCCGTGCTGAGGCTGCCCGCAGTGCGGCAGTCCGTACTGCTGCTTATACTGCTGCCAATACGGTTGCCCGTACTGCTGCCCCAAATGAAAAGTAGGAGTGGGGTCGGCATACACAGCCGCGGAATAAGGTTCAAAATCCAGAGGGGAGCGCTGGTCTGGGTAAGACTGTCTCGTGGGACCAGCGTGAACATTGGGAGAGTACCCATCGTTTTGGATACTTTGTGAGACGCCATGAAATCCGGAACTATCCAGTACCCGTCAGCCGTAACGACCTTATACATTTGGAAAGCGACTGCGATTGATGAAATTTCATGCAATGAATAAAGCGCTTGAGCAGAGCTCACCTGAAAATATTCGTGTACAATTGTGGTTCATTCTGATGGCATAGCATGGCACCAAAGGGGCTGCCCATTGAACTTGATGAAGATAACCCTCGCACGTTATTTGGAGCAGTGGTAGTTGACGACAGAGCCGCCGGCCCCGTCGAGATAGAAAGGGTTTCATTGCCAGCATAGTCATAGGTCTCCTTGCAGATACGTTGGATGAGGAGATCACTTCTCAAATAGTTATCAGCTTTGATGTGTCTTGAATAGCAAGATGCGCTAGAGATGTTCTCGAATGATGGTCGAATCGAAAGAAGCGAAGCACATGAGATTGAATGGAAAATAGAGGCTTACCTTGGATTGACTGTCTGCCCGTTCGACTGTCGAGCCTCACGTATTTGCTCCAGCTGCTCGGTGGTGGCGAAGAGATGCTCTGTGTCGACTCCTTCGCCCTTGACCGGGTAATCGACAGGCTGTTGTCTGTCTAATGATGCCGTTAGCCTCGAAACGAAGACACTCGTGCCAGTTGAAAGGCAGTATGAGATGCATCGAGTCTTGTGAGTATTCTGAGTGGATAGAAGGCTGCAAGCAACTGCCCCGTACCAGGTATCATGTATGCACGGTACTCTATTGTAGGCGCAAAGACAGGCGAGGTCTTATGCAGATGACCGAGCGTTTTGCAGCTCGAAAAAAGCATAAAGACAGCCCTTGCCCCATGCGTTGTCCATTCAGATATAAAAAAAGAAAGAGGAGATACTGAACATACCGTTTAGGTTTGACATTGCGATAAATCGGAGTCCTTTTAATTATGTTGATGGGATCGGTGGGTACTCGAGAAGAGGCTTGATGGATTAAAGTGCTGACTTGTCTGACGAGTAGCCTCTCCTTATTGCTACCGTGGGAAGACAGTGTGTCTTATTCTGGTGAGCTGCGCAGCAAGGTGGTGCTTAATCCGGAGACTCAAGCAGTTAGTATTGATTCTGTTTTTTCAACGCTTGTTGATCTGACAGAGTCATTACTCAAGTGTCGACATACTCGGAACTGGAAAACTTACTTGAGAGATGTTTGTATGGAACGATAGCTTCAATGTCAAAGAGGTTGGAACTGTCCAGCTAGTTAAAGCAAAAGAAGCGATGGCAACGCGGCTGCGTAAGTCCAGGCTAGGAGTCGCTATCACCAGCTGAAGCAGTATGAGATATGATAGCGAGACTGATGGAGGTAGGGTCTTGGGTATGATCGAGGAGGAATAGGGTCGTAGGTTTGTCTGGATGGCTGGTTGGGCCAAGGTAACGTTGGTTGCAAGTGTCTGAAAGGATGTCTAGATATAAGTCGGTCTCTGGTCTTGAAGCTAATTGGGTAAAGGAAGAAGAGAATGTTTGAAGGAGGGATGGTTGCATGAGATTTATATCGTTTTCTAGGAGCCCGAAATCGGCTAGTCTGTCTTTGCTGACGACACTACGCTTGCGAGCCTGAGCCCTAGTTGCCTGACGAGCCTCGTGAGTGAGTCGGCTTCGTTTCGTCGGGAATGCATTCAATACCAGTCATTTCAGCCATTCGCCTCTATCTTTGGATCGATGAGGGGCCCGAGCTTTGGAGAAGGCCAGATGATCTGGATGTGGACAATTCTCTGGTCGATATATGCTTGCCACAGCGAGATCAGCCAGCGAACTCCCCAAATATACGGAGAATAGCATACATGGGGGGCATGCAGGGGGTGAGCTTGGAATAGCGCCGACTGACGAGAAAGGAAAGCTATAAGAGGCGGTCCGCTAGTGCTCTACTGCCAAACACCCCACGAAACGCTCTGAGAATAACTGACCTCTGGAGCCCCTTAGGCAGGACTTACCCAACGAATCTTAGCACGTCAACCCGGCAGGTTTTGCTAATCTCTCACTCACCGCTTAAGATTCTCGATAAATCTCTACATGACCAGCTGCGTGCCTATTGCTAGTTGAGGCTCCTCGACCACCTTTGGCCACCGAGCCTGAATCTGCCTGGAAGCCAGGTCTGATGGTGCCACTTGAAGTGGCCCAATCTTCCCATTTGGCTTGTGGTACGAAGACGAATCGCTAGAGATACATAGCAATCGTCGTGGCTCACTTTACTCTGCATTTTCATCTGCTCTAGCTTTGCCAAAATCTGTTTTGATTTTCAAATCAATATATTGCCGCTAAAAGGCATTTTACAGGTCAAGAGGTAAGATCATGCAAGGTAGATCTCGAGGATCACTTCATGCGCGGGATTTTTTCCTTTTTTGGGAGATTCCGGGCTAGAAGTAGCCATCGGCTTAGCCACCTTGTGAATATATCCATTCTTGTATTGACCAGAGGATCAATGTACTGTACCCCGCGATGTTGAGCTTCCCTGTTTGAAATGCAATTCGGGTCGTAGTGGAAAAACATAAATATTTACCGATCAGCGTGACTACGAAAACTCGATTGCAATCGCGGTCTGGGACGCCTACCTTTTAAGAGAGTGGCATCGTTATTGGGATTATGGCGATATTTCTTCGTCTTCCATCCCGAACTCCTGTGAATTCGTCCTACGACGGCGGTCTCTTTCGCTTTCTTACGGTCATGAGTGAGTGGGGGTCCTCGGAGAATGAGAAGCTTCAAGCCCAGTCACGAGCATTGCGAGACTTCATGGCCTGTGCCAACAAGAATTAGGTTCTAATTACTGCCTTAGGAGGTCGCCCCGGCTGTTTCTCTGAACATCACATTGATGTGCTCGAGGTAGTATCCGCTACCGCGAGTTTTCAGGTTGTACTTACCACTTAAGCATAGATTGCCGGAGGAAAAAGTCCGTGATACCAAGTGAATGATATGCATCGTCCCCCAAGTGACCAAATAGGCGCTAATCGCAGTCCCTTCGTTGGTCATTCATTCGGTCACTTCATTTCTCCATCAGCGCTGAAGCGGCGACGCTCAGCTTGCTTCTCTTTCTCTTCACCAACATTCCATCTCAATCCTCACACCATTACCCCTCAACCCCGATTTGATGGGGGCCACGCGCTTCACTTCTTCTCTGCTGTTACACTAGCTCGCAAGCGACCGTGGGAAAGTCGATGGCAAAGTTGGCCTCTCCATTTAAAGCTCCAAAAACCTCTCTCAAAAGCACACCGCTCAAGAGGCAATCACAATTTGCTGGTGACATTAGAAACAGCTCTGCACGAGCCCGCATATAGTAGGCTAGCGGCCGTTAATATTCCTGGCTTGTGCATGAAGATCCTCGGGATATAGTGAATCACACGCACAGAGCATTGGACCTATCACGGAGAAGCAATTAATCTTTGAGGCGGCAGAGCCTCATTATCTGGAGTGAAATCGGTTGCAGAAGACGCAGACCACGTCAGTCGTGAAACTTTAACGGCCCTGGAGGTCTACCTTATGCGTTTCTCTATGTGTAACAGACATGGTAGTACAGGTAGTTGACCTCCACTTTGATCGGGTTTCAATTGCTTATAACAGGATATCTCATAACTTCGAAAATTCATACATGTACAATCATGCCGACGTCTGTTCTCGTTGGGTGAGCATCGTCTCAATCTTAAGGCAACGACAGCGATCCATCGGCCAAAGTATTGCTCTTGATCGCATAATATACCAATGTAAGTCTGAAGATTACCAGCTCATCAAATCAAGCGATAGCTTTACCTTGCAAGCAATCGAGACGCCGTCTTACACAATATCAAGTCGACGAATATGACAATGTGCCAACCCAACGAGTGGATGTTTTGTCGCTTTGAAGGCGACAATCACATAAGCCAAGCTGACAACAGGTCGGAGCAGCGCATAAGATGATAAAGCAGACGCGATCGAAACTAGAACCAAAGCAAAACTACGATTCTGATCACTCATAATGACGCCGATTTGCAAGGCAACGAACTCATAAACGAGGCAAACATCGAACCCTATGAGTGGCCATGATGCTACAAAAACGCTATTGTGAAGGCAAAGTGAGCAGGAGGTCAACCCGACTTGTGGAGCGTAGAACATCTTCAAGGGGGGTAAACCCACTCTTCTAGCAAAGATCAGACCCGAGTAGCGAACACCTTACTGAAGGGCAGGCTGAAGGAGCAGCAAACCGGACAACATGCAATCATGACAAGCGAAGAGACGGGCGATACAAGGGAGCTTTACCATGCACTTTAACAAATGCTGGGTTTGGTGAGCGAACAAAAGGGGAAATTCAATGGTCATTCCTCAGCAATCGGTCTTGGCCTGGCGCTACCTGCTACAAGATTTAGACGATCTGTACTTGTGTCGGCTTGAACAGCGGTCTGTCTACTTTACGGTGGATGCTCCACAAAAGTGGATGTGGGCTTGCGTGTATGACTTTGCTTATCAACACACGAAAATTTGTTAATGGAAGACAACCTACAGAAGACGATCTGTAGGAAAGAACGTGTGCTCATATATGCATTTCAATTCATGGGCTCAGTAGAGTCTATCAACGCCAGGCCTATGCACCTAGAGTTTCTGCTCAGAACGTTTAAGTCTACGTAGCCCGCTTAGCAAATTCGACACGAAGGATCAAATGGGCGTAACCAACTATGCCAGTTTCAGCTTTGCTACTTGTAATCAGGAAAGGTGTCCTGGGGTGAAACTTACTGCCATCGACCTTCTCACATGCTTTAGCGGCATCTGATCGCTCTTGGAAGCTGATGAACGCAAAGCCCTTCGCTCTTCCCGTCTCTCTGTCCTTGGCAAGGAAGACACGGGTGACGCGGCCAAAGCGTTCGAATATTTCTCGGAGGTCGTTCTCTTCTGCAAATTCGGAGACCTGTGCATCCACACATATCAGCAAGCCTTCACACAGTAGAGCCTAGCAGAACCCACATTCGTAACCCTCAGCGTAGCCAGGTCATCTCTCTCATACTTCCCACCCATTCTCTCTCCAGCGCCAGCAGCACCACCCTTCCTCAGATGCGGCGGCACATAGCCTCCACCTCCCGTACCGAGACCACCCTCCTTCGTAGCTCCCTCCTCCTCCCCTCCTTCGGCTCCACCAGAAGCTCCAGGGGCGTCCTCTCCCATGGGCGCCATCGTATCCTTGAATGGGCACCTAGCCGTAAAATGTTCCCCGTCACATATACGACACTTGACCTTCATGTTCTTCAACTTGTCCTTGGGATCATCCCCCAGCTTCTTCTCCTCCTTCCCATCCTTCTTCCACGTTACGCTAGGCCTGAAAATGATGTTCTCTCCCACACTCGTTGTGTCGAAGGAGGGGCCAGCCGCGTGTCCTTTTTCCAAGCCGAATTTTGCCCAGCCTTTACGTTCGGCGACGCGCGGATTTACTTTCTCTGTTTTGATGGTGGTGCGGATACGGCGTGTGGTCTTTACTCGCTTGCCTTCGTCGTTGAAGCGGTAGGACACGACATTTTTGGTGCCATCTTTGTTCGTGGAGACAGTCTGGGGGGGGAGGGCCGTGGGGTCGTCGAATTCATCGTCGTCGGCCCAGTCGGGGCGGCTATGAGAGATGTTAGTATCGTTTGCTTGAGAGAAGCTGATGAGCTTTTGAGCTTGTATGATCGAGGTGTGTAGGAGATGGGGGGAGAGATACGAGCTGTAGAGTAGGGACTGAGGCTGGAGAAGCCCGGGGACTCTTACTTGGCTGTTTTGGACATTTTGTATTGAGTTGTTCTGTTGTGGTATTGTTTTGTAAATTGTTGGAGGCCATCGGGCAACCAGTTTCGATATCTTTGTGGCGGATCTACGCTAGCCACGTTAAGAAAATTATCATGAAACGCAGTCCAAGGCACTTCGGATGAGCCATTTGTCACTGGATCATGCTCGCATGACATGGAAAAGGTTCTAAGTAGATTGCAGCAACAAGGTAATTTACCATATATTGCAAGCTTTTCGTTGTAGCTTTACATAGACCCTCTATCTAATTCTCAAACTTGAGGCCTGCCTCTTGTCGTACGGCACCGTAGATACCGGCAATATCACCTTTGGAGCCCATATATTTCTGAACTGCAGCTAAATGGGCATCGGCCACCTCCACGTCCTTCATCTTGGTGCCCGCTGCTACTGCAAGATTCAAAGCATGTTTGGCATCCTTCCGTGCCAGGTCTACACTGAACAATGGCTCATCCCTTTTGTAATAATCGCCCCCAATCAGTCTTCCGGAATATGCCGTATAGGGACCTGGGAACATGGTCTCAATGAATTGGTGCATGTTGTCATTTCCCAGGCCGCTCTTCTCGGCAAGTGCGTGGCCTTCTGACAGGGTTTCCACCATATTGAGGATGAACGTATTGCCAATAATCTTCAGCAGTGTGGCTTTGCCTTGCGGTTGATCACTGAAGTCGAGGTTTGCTCGGCCCATAACCCCCTTGCAGTATGGCTTGACTTTCTCGACTGCAGATGCAGGACCAGCGAGGACGCACACAAGCTGTCCATTATCTGCCATCGCAGGTGCACCAAATACCGGGCACGCTACCATCTCGGCCCCTTGTCCCTGAATACTCTTCGCTAGCATATTCGTTGTGTCTGGATGGATGGTGGAACAGTCGACAAAGAGTTTGCCCTTGACGTCGCCCTTCACGGCAGCATAGATTGTGTCTATGATAGCAGCATCATCTCCTAAACATGTAAAGATAATGTCTGCTTTGGATACAGCTTCGTCGAGGCTTGGGGCAACGGTTGATTTGCCTAAGGGAAGCTTCGCGTTAAGATCGGTGGCCCGCTTCTGTGTGCGGTTGAAGATTATTAGTGGCTTATCGAGATCGCCCTTTTCAACGAGGTTCTTGCACATGCCCTATGCGAATGGTCAGATGTAATTTCATGGAAGATTTGGAGGAAAAGTTACTCGTCCCATGTTACCAAGACCTATCCAAGCTAGTTGAGATGCCATGTTGAGCGGTCAATTCTGTAGAAAATTCAAAGGATTTTAGTTAGGGTACTCGTAATGCACAGTTGGAGGTAGAGAGGACGATCATTATTTGGAGCCATTGAAATGTAGAGACATGACGTGCCCATAGGCCGGTATTTCCGACGCTCGTACTTGCCGCGATCCGTTCGCATGCAGCTGATTAGTCAGTGTGCGAATCCCATGGTGAAGCAAGTAATCAGTCCCGAGATTCAGGACGAGACTGAAGAGAGAACAATGTAGCCCTGATGGCCCGAGGACAGTAATTCTGGCCACGCAAAAAGCATGATCCACACCATAAGTGAGACTTTCAATAATTCCTTCTTCATCATACGGTGAGAATTAGAGCATAAGATTCAAGAAAATAATTATTTTTAGGCTCTAATCCAAGTACGTGAATTTTCTCGGAATTTCCCATATGATTTGGCGTGGCCGGAGGTAGTAGATTTTGAGTTGGTGGAAGCCGCCCCTCGGCGCCACCAGAAACAAGCTCCGTCTTTAAGCTTCTATTGCCAATCTCTTGGCTCGCCCCGGATTTTCGTTGTTTTCTTTTCTGAGTCAGCCCACTTGTACCATCAAATTTTCATCTGCGCCAATTTGCTCCTTATGTATCACACTCATTCCTATTTTGCTTCAGATTATCCTATAAAGGATGAAACATGAGACTTCGTTTTCGGGGCTTGCAAATAAGCCATAAATCACTCCATCATAAAGTCGGTTTCCTTTTTTTCAACATGCCTTGAGTCGTGACAGTGCACCTTGGACGCCTATGCTAATCACTGTCTACAGAGTGTAACTAAATCACGATCTATACAAAATGTGCGTCTTCCACAACGTCAATTGACATCTAGATCTGGTCCGAAAGATTCCCCAAGTGGACTGGAGGCTGCCCATGCAAATTATACGACGCATTTGACGGAGGAAGCAAGCAAACGTAAACACGGAGATTCAATAGACCAGGTTTTTCTCTCTCGTACTATTATCGTTTTGTCTTACTAACCTACCTTTTAGGATCTATTTCTCAATGTGCTTGAGTCCCAGGCCACTAAACGTGAAGCAAAAGTCTACCTTTCGCAATTCGGGACTAGAAAGGCATCTCACAGCTCAGGTACCCCCTCTGCAATCAATAAGGAGGTGGGAGTGAATCTAGGGAGTTTATACCGGCCAATCAGAGCTGTCGGCGAGAAACCGATCTTCTCCCATACGCCAGCTCAACCCAATTCTACGGACAGACCTGTGGAAGCGCTCCATGTCGCGCTTGTCAAGATTCGAGCACCTCAGTCCATCAAAGACGAGACTTTGAAATGTGTCAGTCATACTCTGTCACAGCTTGCGAGGTTAGGAATGAGCTGTGTCGTTGTCGTTGACATTGAGGATGGGCAAAAGAGGAAGGATTCCGAGGGCTACAAATTGACGATTGAGCAGGTAGATCGCATTGCTGAGGCCATTGACTTTTATGGCGGCCAGGGCGCAAGAAGACTCGATAACGTGATTGGCGTATCACCGGTGGATGAGCAGCCTCTGCCTTCGGTCAAGGTATACAGCAGAATTCAAGTCACACACAGAAGCCTGCTGTTGGCGCCTCTGCGGCGAGGTGTCATCCCGGTTGTCGCCCCCGTTGGCTACACATTGAATAGTCAAAATCGGGTGCCGGTTGTCGCTGACGAAGTTGTACTGGCACTTACTCGAGAATTTGCCGGCATCCAGGCCCAAGCACTGGCTGAAGACGACCCCAAGGCAGTCGCGGATAAGATCGCATCATTACAAAAGCAGATTTCGTTGGATCGTATTATAGTATTGGACCCCCTAGGAGGCATACCTTCGACAGACAGGATCCATGGGTCTCACGTGTTCATCAATCTTGAGCAGGAATTCGACTCCATCAAGGATGATCTTCTGGGTACAAAGAGTAAGGCTACTCAATCGGCCGAGAGTTCCAGATCTGCAAGCGATCCATCAAGCGCCTTTACATTGAGCAACCCGTTCTCAAAGTTCGCAGCAAGCGAATTCAAACTTGCGGAGAGCCCTTTGAAAGCACGCGAAAACGCGACACAGGCTGGCTCCCGACGATTGAGGATGGACCTCCATGTTAGGAACCTCGAACTACTGAAGAACAGTCTCGCACTTCTGCCACCATCCTCTTCGGCCTTTCTGACCACGCCCGACGCCGTTGCCAATTCCCAAAGCCGTCCACCACTGGCTAGCCAGGGCCCAAGAGTCAGAACGCGAAGGCAACGGAACCCTCTCATCCATAATCTATTGACTGACAAACCAGTATATTCCTCTTCTCTACCGTCGCACCGCTCGCCAAACCCAGCAGCACAGACCTCTTTGCCCGTCATCACTTCATCAACGGCGACGTTCTTCAAACGTGGTATACCTGTTGGCATTGTTCCCGATCCCTTCGAACAGGCCTGGATGCCTCCCTCCCGCTCGAAGCCTTCTATTGATCTCTCGGATCCACGTATAGATCTTCCACGCCTTGTCAATTTGATTGACGACTCCTTCAATCGCAAACTCGACGTCCCAAAGTACCTCGCGCGCGTCAAGGATCGTGTTGCCGGAGTCATCATTGGGGGCGAATACGAAGGCGGCGCCGTTCTGACATGGGAAACACCCCCTGGGTTTCCCCCTGATGACCCTAATCATATGGTTCCCTATCTTGACAAATTTGCTGTCCTCAAGCGCTCTCAAGGCTCTGGTGGCGTAGCTGATATCGTCTTCAAGGCCATGGTACGTGACTGCTTCCCTAATGGTGTATGCTGGCGTAGTCGAATGGACAATCCGGTGAACAAATGGTATTTCGAGAGAGCGAAAGGCACATGGAAACTGCCCAGAACGAATTGGACAATGTTTTGGACCACCGAGGGCGTGGAAACAGGAAGCGACGTGTTCTTAGACTATGAGGCGGTCTGTAAGGCAGTAGTGCCGACTTGGGCGGACATGAAAGAAGTCGTCGATTGACGCGACCCCTGTCAACCAAGGTATCTTCCGCCTGGTCTGCAATAAGGGGTTAAGGGACTACGAGCGCAACCAATACTCAAACATTTCACATTGAATATATCCATTGGCTATATAAAGTGCATACATGCATGTTCTCGGGCGATGTGTATTCATATTCTCGTCGCGATTGTGACCAATACCGTTTTAGGCCTCCGCATATCGTTGTCGATGTTCCTCACTTTCTCTTCGATTAAGCTCTCTTTCCATGAGGCATAGAGCCACAAGCTTGCCACTCGCGGACTCAATAATTTGTTCGAATGTGTTTCTGCAACGAAATATAGAGAGTTTTCGCTCACTCTAGTACACCGAAAAGGTTAGAAGCCGCTGTTATGAGCCTTGGTCCACTCGTTGTAGCTTTCTTTGGCTCGTTTCGGTAGGCATCTTCTTTCAAGTCCCTCCCGAAAAGGTTTGGGCTTGTCTCAAATCGAGAATTTTCTGGGCAAATTACCTGCTGGACGCCATATTCGAAAATTTAAGGGCCCCAAATATACACCCTTTTCTTGCTGGTAGAGAGGATGTTGTAGCTATCAACTGATCCTTCGCTGTAAGAGAATGAGTGAAACAAGGTCTTGCTATATCGTCAGCATCGCCTGTGGCGCTTTTCGGGTCGATTTGCCACCAACACAAGAATCCAATCCAGAAAGCAGCAACTAGAACACGCACCGTCGAAAGGTAGTTGTTCCTTCAGCTTTTGCTGGTGAGAATTGTGGGATAGCCTCGGTGCGACCAAGAACAACAATTTTATCACCTCGCAATTTCGAAAAGGATGGGTAGAACCTCTTTCTGTTGAGCATTGAGAGGAGTAGCGTCAGAGGACGATCTGAGAAAGCAGTTCGTTTCACCGCACTCGTTTGCACGCTTTCGACAATTGAGAGACTTCGAAGCTATAGCTGACTTGCTCTTTCGTATTCTGCTGCTGATTGTGTGTAGGAAGCCGTGGCGAATTGCCGCAAAGAGATGGGGCAACTCCAAGAGCGCACGATTCACAGTCTGCTTGCGGAAAGAGCGGAATGTTCTATCAATCTGTGCTCTGTGATCTGTAGAGATCTTTATTAACGGTATCGATTCAGGGATCAACGCGTCTTCGCAGCTTCGCTTGGCTTAGGTCTTTGCAAATGTTCGGAGTAATCGTTGTGATCGAGTGAGGTTGCCTACAACTTACGACTCGATCATAATACGGAGTACTCCGTGAGTGTTGCAGGCACTCGCCTCGAATATCAGCGAGGAACAGATTGTCGAGTGGATTGTTTTTGAATCGGTCGATGTTGGCGGCGGCAAGTGCTTGCCCTTCCCCGGTCGACGCTGCTAGCAAGTGAATTGCAGCCCTTCTGCAGCCACATTTGCTCGATAACGTCACAGGGTCAAGCCAGACGACGCCAGCCCGGGCACAGAGCCAGTCACCTTCCTTCCGTTTACCGACTTGGGCGTTCGGCAGAGCCTAGAAGGTCATACACCTCAGCCTCAGCACGCAAGCAAGCAAGTGTCGCAGTTAGAGTACTCCGTACCTCGTATTCTACCGACAAGGGCTGCACAACCGCCATAGTGTGATACTCGTAGCCATGTAGCCATGGAGTGATACTCCGTATCGCAGATATATCTGTTTAGAGGCAGTGTAGTGTATAGAATAGGAGCAATGGTCGCATATTGAATGCTACGAGTATCGTACCGTAATGCACGTTGGGAGTTTGCTGGTGCTTCCATTGACTCGCGCGCCGATCCATCCGCCAGTACCTAGAGCCGTTGATACGCCCCCCTCGGCCCTACCTTAACTTCAATAACGTCTGTAAACGTCTCAAACCATTCACTTTCTTGTACGCTCATAGCCAGAACATACATTTCTATCTCTCGAATCTCGAATCTCTCTCAACTTGTCCTGCCCTTTCCTCTCCCTTCCTTTCCTTTCCTGTTCCTTGTTCAAGGATATGCTGATCGAGATACCTACGAACGCCACCGAGGTATACTTTCTACTAGACGATTGCCTCAATTGACTGCCTCGACCCTTTCACTTCCATACAATCCAATTACACTCAGCCTCCATGCCAGCGTGGGAAAGCAATATCCTTCTCTACCAGTCTTGCACACTGTTCGCAGCCCGGAAGATGATGTGACTTGCGTGAATCACCAATTCCGAAAGCTTATAACGACAGTCTGCGCGAGACCAAGGCTAAAGACCATAATAAGAATCGCAGAATGTCTGTCTACTGTCCCGCAACGATTTCTTAGTTCGGACACCTACTGATTCTCTCGGGCTGCAGACCGGCTCTGCTCACCTACCTCCTTGTAGCACTCGAGTGCTATCCTTGATCGCCCTGAGATTCCCTCGAATTATCAAACCTTCATTTAACGTGCCTGCACAACGATTTGTCATCAACCCGTTGGAGAAGGGGTTTGGGGAAATCCGTGCGAATAGTTGGAAAAAGAGTCGGACCATAAAGCGATAAATCCGCACAAACCACACCCGTTTTTCTCGTTACATACCTAGGAAGCCGCTGCGCTTTGCTGCAGCTTTGAGGTGTTCTAACCTGCTGTTGCGTCCCGAAGACAATTCTCCGCCAGCTTGGGCAAGCGCGCTGGAATTGTGCGTTCCTGCAAGAATTGCAAATACGACTGCTTTATTGGGGCCCTAATACATGTTTTATCGCCAGACTCTCTTCTTGAATGCGAGTCGTGGAAGCTAGCGTGTCAGGCTATCAAAGCTCGAAGTCATACGACCCCTAAGATAGAGGTCATTATTCCCAGCCCAGTATGGAGACTACTTTTATCACTATTCATGGTGACGACTCTCCAACCAAAAAACGCTTCCAACTGCTGATCGTTTGATTCTAGACCTCTCACTCGATGCACGAATACTCTACGTCTCCACGTCCATTGAGGACATCCTAGGATATACACCGCAAGAAGTAATTGGAAAGTCGTGTTGGGAGTACTTTCATCCCGACGAGATTCCATTCGCAAGGGCTATACATGGCCGAGGTGTGCAATTAGATAAGGCTGCCGTCCTCAACTATTGTCAGATCAAGAACAGAGACGGGCGATGGGTAGGGTGTGAATGCGTCTTTACCGTTGTACATGATGTACTTGTTGGGTGCACAAGTGTCTATCGGCGAGGCATGAAAAGCGAGAGTAAGTCTTTATCTTGAAAGCGTGCGTTGTGCAATTCCTGACATTTGACAGAACGGGCCAAGGAAGCCCCTATCATACGTCAGCTGTTCTCGTCATCACCACGGGATCCACGATATCACATGCTTTCATACATTTCGCAGAAATTCTCGAAACCAACTAAAAGCCTGACCCACGAACCTCGAGCTGCTTTGTTCCTAAACCGTTTCTCGCGGACTCTGACCATTGTCTACGCTACTAATGGTATGGCCGATGTGCTCGGACTGTCTGCCAACGAACTCATCGGCAAGAGCTTTTACTACTGTATTCAAGAGAACTGCTTACGCGAAGCTGTTAAATGTCTGGAGAGCGCAAAAGCCAATGACTCTATTGCATACCTACGTTTTTGGTTTCGAGATCCACGACAGGACGACCGGATGGACCACGACGAGCATATGAGCGATGCCCACAGTAGCGGTGACGAGGACGAGACGGGTGGAGTTCACCTTTCTGAGCTGATGGACCACGATAGCAGCGAGAACGCTGTGGTCAGTGAGTCTTCCAATTCAATAAGATCATCTGTTGAAAGGGATCAGACCCGTTCCGTCAATGATGCTTCACTGGATCCCAATTCTCGAACATCGTCAGGCGATAGCGCAGATATACGTGGACCCGGAAACGATGACCTTTTTGACCAGCCAATAGGTGGCCAGTCAAGGACGTCGTCTATATCTACTCCGGATGACTCAGGCGCCTCGAATATATCTTGGTCACGAGGGCTGTTCCAGATTGAGCTTGAGGCCGTGGTTTCGTGCACATCTGACGGTCTAGTTGTGATCCTCCGCCGCGCCAAACCCTTCGCCTCTCATATGTCGCAATCATCGACGTCCACGTCAGAAGTTGCGGGAAACCCTTACGCGAATGGCTTCTTCGCTTCGCCCTGGGCCAGCGATCCCATCCTACCGAATGTCAGTCAACCTCAATACGCTCTTCCCAATCTTCAGCAGCCTTCCCAAAGTCCAACGCACCCTTCGGCAGCGCAAGCAAATACTGCTGCCACGAAAGGCCCTGCCGCTGAAGACTTCATGAGCTCGATTCGGGAAGTCGTAGTCTTCGCATGGTCGCTGACCGGTATCAACGGCTCTTTGGAACAATTTGCACATGGAACGCCTACGGGTGAATCCCAACCTCCCGGAGGCTTGCCTATCTGGGAACCGAACTTTAATCCAGCGCCCGAAAACATACGACCAAATATTGCTGGTTTTCTTACCAACAATCAACACTCTGGACATAATCGTGTTTACCAGCCTCAACACTACAGTGCTGCAGACCAGAGCAACACGTATGGTAATCCCGCCCAAACGAGTAATTACGACCTTTCTGGTCTGCCCAGGGGCTATAATGTTCATACACATTCAAATTATTTCGATACGATGCAAAAAGATGGCTACATGGACTATAAACTCAGGACCGGCTATGTACAATCTATGAGACCATGGGAGCACCAGCCTGAGCCGGAGCCGTTACAGGACCCCTCCCAGCAGCCAGAGCAGAACATTTATGGCTTTGGTCATAATGATGACACAAGGCGATTTGGGTGATAATGACGATGATGATATTCGTTCCTATATGCATGAGGCATTTGTGGATCAACCTGATCGAATGTAGAGCTAGCGTCGCTCTGTATCTGTATTAGGTCCTACAATTCGGAGCCTTATCTTGCCACACAAACACACACACATAAGCGGGCTGGGGATTGAGATTTGATTCGGAGATCTTGTGTGCTGAGATGATGGATGACATGAAGGTGTTGGAAAGGCGGAGCACAGCACGTCTATGGGGATCTATGGCTGACGAGATGATGCTCCGAGGGATACATTAGTATGTGTCGAATGATTATGTTCGCAGCTATCTAGTAATCAAAATGGCGTTGAATGAGGATTGGGAAAATGGTCTAGTGGGTTTATTAGATTGTATACTAGCTTCGCCACTTCGCAGCCCAGCACGATACGAGTCCCGTGTATACGGAGGTCCACTACCTCCAGCCCATCAATAATTGTGCTACATCCAAAATCATATACCCGTAACACGCTACCGTGCCTACCCGAGGTTGCGGCCCCTAGAGGGCTGTGCCACGGAGCCCGCCTGGCGTTCCTGGCGCTTGGCGGGAGGATCTCAGAAATGACGATGTTACTAAAGTAATCTCGTGCTAGCAATTATCTTGGGTTCTCGATGGAATATTGTGCCTACCACCCTCTTTAACGTTAAGTGACCCTTATGACAGTATCGATTACACCCAGCCCGGCCAGCTCATAAATGATTGCTGGACGTATTTTCCATCAAAAACGAGCCGTTGGACTTGCCGACCAAGCCTTTGCCTAGGAGCGTGACTGAAGGAGAAGCCGGAGCCTCGCGCTCTCACCTATCCATCCATGGCGCACCACGGTGCCGCAGACACCTACTACAATGGAGGAGCAGACGAATCAAACAAGCAACACCCAATGCAACCGCAAATGCAATTCCCCCCTCAAGCAGCAGGCAATGGCGCCGGACCTAATTACCAGCAGCCTCCCCCGAGCTACGGCCAGAATTATCAGAATACAAGCGCGCCGCCAATGGGAGCCGGAGATGGGAAGCAGACGTTTGAGCAGACATTCAAGCTGGATAAGCCGAAGTACAATGATTTATGGGCTGGAATACTCGTACGCTCATCTCGATTGATCTCTTGAAATCGCTTTCACTGACTAATGCTTCTCAGCTCATACTTACCTTCTTCGGCTTCGTAGCTATCTCAGGTCTCTCTTTGGAGGGCTACTCCGCAAATAAAGGCTTTAGTGGGGGAGGCATCTATAACGCCGGCAATCACTTCTCCCTGACCACCAACACCGTCGTTCTGTTCGTCTTCGTCCTCGTCGTAGCTCTCGTCCTATCTTGGGGCTACTTCACCCTCGCTCGCGCTTTCACCAAACAATTCATCTGGATAACAGGGATATTGAACATTGTTTTTGGTATTGGAACGGCGGTCTACTACTTCGTCGAGCATTACTACTCGGCCGCAGTGGTGTTCGCCATTTTCAGTATCTTCTCTATCGTCTGCTTCGTGAGCTGGATACCAAGGATCCCGTTCAGTGTGGTTATGCTGCAGCAGACAATGGACGTTGCCAAATCTTTTGGACACGTCTTCCTTGTAAGCGCTATTGGTGGAATCGCGTCTGTGGCTTTCGGAGCATGGTTCTCCCTAACGCTGGTGGCTATCTATGTCAAATACGAACCAAGTTCTGGAGGAAGCAACCCTGCTTGTACAGCCGGCAGTGGTAGGAGTGGTGCGGGCGGCTGCTCCTCCGCGAAGGTCATTGGGCTGATTGTTTTCGTCACGTTTGCTGGATATTGGATCACGGAGTGGCTGAAGAATACGATGCACTCCATCGTTGCCGGTGTCTATGGATCATGGTTTTTCTGTGCAGGAAAGCCTGGTGGAATGCCTACTGGTGCCACGCGTGGAGCCGCAAGGCGAGCATTGACGTACTCGTTCGGAAGTATTAGTTTCGGATCGCTAGTAGTTGCGTTGATCAACATGGTGCGTCAGGCGGTCAGCATCGCCCAGCAGCAGGAGGCTCAGGGTGGGAACATGGTTGCATCGATCGCATTTTGCGTTCTTGGCTGTGTCATTGGCCTGATAGATTGGGCTGTGCAGTAAGCAGAGCCTTCCAATTGTTGTACTGGGCCAGATGCTAAGAGCGTATTCCAGGTTCATCAACCGTTACGCCTTCTCTCATATTGCGCTTTATGGGAAAGCGTATATCCCTGCGGCCAAGGATACTTGGACTATGATGAAGAATCGGGGAATTGACGCTCTAATCAATGATTGCTTGATAGGCGTAAGTTTCCACAGTGAATGAGTCCACTAAGATCGAACACTGACAATGCCACAGCCGGTCTTAACAATGGGCTCAACATTCGTGGCCTACATCTGCACCTTTCTCGCCTACCTCTACCTGCAATTCACGAAACCAGGATATAATGAGGGAGGCACATTTACCCCGGTCGTTATGGCTTTCTCCTTCCTGATTGGACTGCAAGTCTGCCAGATCTTCATGACGCCGATTGGTAGTGGTGTCGATACTATTTTCGTTGCTGCGGCGTGGGATCCTGATGTCTTGATGAGAGATCATCCGGACTTCTATCAGAAAATGGTGAGGGTTTATCCTAAGGTGCAGCAGATGATTCATGCATAATTCGTGGGAGGTGAGCGTTTCTTTTGTTGGACGCTGTTTGTAGACGGCTTCGTCACAGATTCTTCTTGATGGTGTTGGGCGGCAAGGCTTATGAGAGCATAGCGTGGGTTGCTTTAGACGGAATTCACAAGATATCATTCGATACCATTACTTTTCATGTCCAACATACTTCTCCTGGCACTGGAAATCCGCGCTCCTGCTTTGCCGATCGACACCTTTGCTCGAACACTGGTCAGACAGCCTTCTTCTCTGCTGACTCTTTGAGTAGATTCCCCAGCCGACTCCTCACTCTGATGTACATGTCCGAGCCCATCACAGCGGCTATGCATAAGTCGAGTTAGTGCGAAGTGTTGGGATTATTTTTTTGGATCAGCCAACTCACCGAAAACGAAGTACGGAATATACAAGCCCCCTAGTGCTAACTTCTGCGCAGCGGACAGCTCAGGCCAGGACTGATATTCGACGATGCAGACGGCGGTGGTTAGGTTGGTTTGCAGGGCGAAGAGGAGGAGGTTGAGGTGTAGGATTGGAGATTCTAGGTACAAGAGGGTTTGAGCTATGAACAGCAGAAGCAGCGCATTCCACGACAGGAGTGAACATGACGTGGAAGGGACAAAAATCATCGGAATAGCCAGGGTTCAGGGTGATCAAGTTATTTGTTCTCTGGCGGGATATTCGCATTTTTCCTAACCATGACTCCCCTTCGAGCACGAGTCATGATTGGATCTAACGCGAAAGTGACGAGCAGGCGAGGAGTCATACGCACCACTTCCTTTCCACAAAGGTCCAATACTAGTCAAGCTGACAGGGACATGATAGATCGCTTCCAGGACAGTGAAGAACCAAAACCATGCGGGCGGCTGCTCGCTGAAGAAGCGGTCTTTGTAGGTGGCAATGTACCATGTTCGGATGTCGGTCAGGAGAGCTGGGCGGTATGCTGTTGGGTAGAGTGGGTAGAGATCCACTACTGTGTACTGTCAGACTGGGAAGGATTGTTCAGGCACCACAGGGAAGGTTTCAAGTACGCCAGGATGATAAATAGAGAACGAGTTATGGAATCAATGGATGGGCAAAGCACACCAAAAGTGGGGACCACATCGGGATCATGTCCATTTTAAAAAACAGAAGACCATACTCGTAGAGCAGTGGAACAAAGACAAGGACGTACCGAAAATTATAGGCACGTGGATGAGGAAGAAAATTAGGTATACCAAATCCAATCTACGCTGCCGCGTTGAGGGTGCCATAGCTGTCGTCAGCGTGATTTTCGACTTTCCGAGAACAAGCTATTCTATCAAAATACAAAATAAAAGTATGGGGGCTGGAGTAGAGCGGGAGCAAAAAAAAGCGAGTGAACAAGTCGGACGAGGGAGCCGCAGAAGTCACGCCCTGATTACTCAGGCCTCCAGTAAGCTTATCACCCCTAATCCAATAATGATAGGCCTTTTTGAATGCCCTACCAAATCCAACATCCAAAAATCGCGATCCAGACTACCACTGTCACAACCACTAATCGTGAAAATATCAAAATTTCGAACACTAATACTTAAAATATAGCTCCGATGTGTTCCAAGCTTTTAGAGAAATAGAATGGCTAGTGATTAAGATACACGGGGTTTCGCTTGATTTCGCTGTAGGTCGGGCTTACGCCAAGGCTTCGCACGATATCGACGATACGAGTACCCTATATACTCTAACTTACAATTATGGGTTAGGGTTATCTTAGAATCGAGAGGATAGTAGAGCTATATTGAAATAACAGGTTACGAAGTTTAGATAGTTTCACGATTAGTGGTTGTGACCGTGGTAGTCTGGATTGCGATTACGAGTCCACTACGTACGGCGGGTACTTTAGCTTTGGTTGGCTACTAAGGATATTGCCCGTGACTGCGGCCTACAGTTTGTCATCCTTGACTTCCCAACTACTTATCAATAAACTCTTCTCTCTCGTCAACGGTTTCTCCCCCCCATCATATATCCCCATCATGTCGAAAAAGACTCAACAACTACAGCCGCGTCTAACCAGGAGCGGTCCTTTCACCGTCGAAGCAGAGGGCTATAAGCCCGTGAAAGGCGAGACTATACCAAGAAGACATCCTGGCTCCAAGAACAAGCTCGTCACCACACCCTCCGACGATGTCAGGACCATCTTCGATATTCTCAAGCGTAGCGCAGACAAGTTTGGAAATGCCAAAGCTCTGGGCACGAGAAAGCTGATCAAGACGCATCATGAAACCAAGAAGGTCAAGAAGACGGTGGATGGCAAGACCGAGGAGGTTGACAAGAGATGGACATACTTCGAGCTGAGCGGATACAGCTATATCAGCTTCGTCGAGTATGAGAAGTTGACCAGTCAGATTGGGGCTGGTCTACGGAAGCTTGGCATGGTCCAGAGTGACCGTCTGCAGCTTTTTGCAGCGACAAGGTGAGCACTTCCTTCCTGAGGATCTTGTTCCAGCTAAAACGTCTCCACAGCGCACACTGGCTTGCCATGTCTCATGGGGCCGTCTCGCAGTCCATGCCAATAGCCACAGCGTACGACACGCTGGGTGAAGAAGGACTCAAACACTCACTGGTTCAAACGGAGGCCAAAGCCATCTACTGCGATCCACATCTTCTAAAGACCTTGATCAATCCTTTGAAAGAGGCAAAGGAGATCAGGTACGTGATCTACAATACTGAGGCAGAAGTCAAGCAGGAGGACATCGACAAACTCAAGAGCGCCTTTGACTATCTCACAATTCTCAGCTTCGATGAATTGAGGCAGAATGGTGAGAGCAACCCAGTGGATCCGGTACCACCCCAGCCTGAAGACCTTTGCTGCATCATGTACACATCGGGCTCCACTGGTACACCAAAAGGCGTGCCCATTAAGCATAGTGCAGTGCTTGCATCTATTGCGGGCGTGACTACAATCATTGGGCAATACATCGGGCCCGGAGACAAATTCCTCACCTACCTCCCCCAGGCTCACATCTTAGAATTCGTCTTTGAGAACGCTTGTCTGTACTGGGGTGGCACGATGGGTTACGGTAGCCCCAAAACCCTTTCCGATGCCTCGGTGCGCAACTGCAAAGGTGATATTCGCGAGTTCGGGCCCACCATCCTTGTCGGCGTACCAGCGGTATGGGAGTCCGTGAAGAAGGGCATTATTGCCAAGGTGAATTCAGGGAGTGTGATTGTGAGAAACCTGTTCTGGAGTGCCCTCGCTGCCAAGAGCTTCCTGTTGTCAACAGGCCTACCAGGGACTGCCATTCTTGATGCATTGGTGTTCAAGAAGATTAAGGCAGCTACTGGTGGCCAGCTGCGTGTCTGCATGAATGGTGGTGGGCCTATTGCTCGGGACACTCAACGCTTCATTTCCATGGCCATCACACCTATGCTCGGCGGCTACGGTCTTACCGAGACAACCGCGATGGGTGCCTTGACTGATCCTATGCATTGGACCGACAACGCCCTCGGCGATATCCCGTCTTCGATTGAAGTCAAATTGGTTGACTTCCCCGATGCTGGATACTTTGCTACCAACAACCCACCTCAGGGCGAGATCTGGATACGTGGACCGCCGGTATTCACGGGCTACTACGATAATCCACAAGAGACGGCCGAAACGCTTACAGACGACGGATGGTTCAAGACTGGTGACATTGGCGAATTTGACAAGAATGCGCATCTCAGAATAATTGACCGCAAGAAAAACCTTGTCAAGACTCTCAACGGCGAGTATATTGCCCTTGAGAAGGTATGTCATCTCGAACCTACAATCTTCAACACTTTTACTCATAATTTTAGCTCGAATCTGTGTACCGCTCTGCAACAGTGGTCGCCAATATCTGCGTGCATGCTGCCAGCGATAAGAATAAGCCCATTGCGATCATTGTACCTGCTGAGCCGGCTCTTATGAAGCTTGCTAAAGAAAATGGCGTTGAGGGAAATGGGATCGAGGACCTTGTACACGACAAAAAGCTGAACGGCATCGTCTTGAAACAGATGCAAGCAGCTGGCAAAGATGGGGGCCTGGCAGGTATTGAGATCATTGACGGTATTGTGATGGCTGATGAAGAATGGACGTCGGCAAACGTAAGCAAGCAAGCTGTCCTTTAGCCACGGATGGTATACTTACAAACCTTCTAGGGTTTGACCACTGCCGCACAAAAGATCAACCGGAAAGCTATATTGGCCAAGTACCAAAAACAAGTTGATCAGGCCTATGCTGGAGGAAATTGATCTGGGCTTTTACGAGCCAGCATTAAAGATTGGATTTGCAATCATCAGCGGAGTTGGCGTTTGGCTGATACTATTCTCAGCAGCATTCCTTCAGTGACAAGAGCGTGCAGGATACACAGCGTGCTTTAACAGGTATCATTTGTGAGCGTTATCTATCGACGACAAGAGCATGTAGTACTAGCCAGAAATCCATAGGTAGCAATTGTAAAGACCATTTGCTCCATCCGACTCTTTTCTCTAACAATGACACAGACCAATAGCGTCAACCTGGCATGAGTATATCAGCGCGAGGTGAGCGACATCCACGTTTGTTCAATCCTGGGTACCAATGAGCGGCCGACCTTGATGCAGCTTTATGAACGGTTTCCTCGGTCCTCCTTAACCACGGGTCCACTCTTGCCTCGTCTACTTTCCCTGCTATTGCTTCTTTCTCCCAACTTTCAATCAATCCTCCTCACCCTCGGCAACACACCCTGCAGCTCTTCCCTATCCTTCTCCGTAGCCTTCAGCCCAAAGACTTCCTCTGCCTTGTCCGAGAAAAGAAGGCCGAGACCTGCCCAGGCCATTGTTCCTAGGCCGATGTAGAGACGCGTTCGCGGCTGGAGATTGCGGAAGGATCTGTGGAGGGTGAGTGAAAGATGATGGGGAGATGGTGGGAGGGGAGCGGAGGGGACGTACTGCCAGAGAGACATGTGGCCGCTGTTAGAGCATTGATATGTCAGGTCCGATGCTGGCCCCTAGCGGCGTCGTTTCTGATGATAATTAATTGAAGCGTCAGAGGGTAGGAATGCAAAACTGTGAGGCCGTGGTACGTTTTGGTCCTGCAGCATTTAATATTGATCTGGGGAGAGTCGCCTTAATCTTTTACGCTATAGGCTAACGTTCATAATAGATGTACGACTTATAATTCTCTGTGCACATAGCGCCAAAGACCAAGCTCGCCAACCGTATCAATCATTTGTGCACCACAGCACTAAACAGTTCACATTAGAGACAATAGTAGCCAACACCCCCAAGAGCTGTCATGCCCACCCCAATCCACCACCATCTATCAGCATTGATCGGCTCTCTCCGCTTAATCAAGACATGCTTGTTCATTGGTTCGTCGAAACCTTCCAGATCATCGAGACTTCGCTTAACTTTGCTCGTAGAGGTCGCTCCAGCAGCGGCTGTTGACCTTGTTGGGTTCAAAGTCTGCGTGGGAAGCATTTGAGGTGGCTTGTATGCAAGGTACATGGGATTGAGAGGGGAGCCGTCGAAAGCGAAGAGATTCAGACGCTGTGCTCTACTGTAGGCGTCTGTTTCAACTTGATAGTCCTATCGTCAAATTAACACGGCTGATCCGCTTTGGCTATAGTTCTGGATATAGCAGTACCTTGAAGATTTCGAATTGTTTGTAGCGGGTATAGATAGCATTTCGATAGTTGCAGGGGTCTGAGAGAAGCTGACGCCCGTCAACGCCGATTGGGGTCAGACTAAGAGAGCCGTTGGCGTTCTTCGTGTATGTGCCATGCTGCCATTGTATGATTCCTCGGGGGCATGCTGGGTCGGTTGCTGAAGATTGGTCAGACAGTTTTTCCACACCCTAAGGAACCTATATGGAGCGCACGATTTGAAACTGCTCTGTAATATGCCTCCTCGTAGTGGCCATCATCGGTAAAGGAGTACGAGAAGCCGGTCAATGATGGTTCAAACATTTTCTCATTGATTGGATCGTAAAAACCCTGGACCTGTCAGCCTCTTCACCAATCCGTACTGACACCTGCATATCGCCCATGGCTTCCCCACGTAGGGGGATTCGTGAGGCTAAGAAAACTTATAGGTCTTACCGGCCCAGTGACCACTTTCCGCGATTTCGTTGTCCATGTTCCTGTCAGTTGAGGATCTGCCTGCGCAGCTATCGAAGGCACGAGCACCACGCCCGCGGCCAGCAATGATCGTAATGACAGGATCATGAGAGATGGTTGTATTGAGTAGATTGACAGCTGTAAAAGATGCAAGGTTTTGGAACGGTTAGCAAAGACGGCCAGTTAGCAAAGACGGCCAGGGGGGCTAAAATGACGGGAAAGAGCCTCAGCCCAAAATAGAAACATCATGTTTTTGGCTCACAACCTGCACAATTTACAAGCCACTTCAGCGTTGGATGCCACAGATACTGCGATAACATCTGGAGATGGAGGATGAGATGGCTGCACTGCGTGCGGCTAAGAAAGAGCTTCGCGCATTAATGCGCCAGCGCCTTTCAGAACCCTCCGCTGAGTCTCTCAAGCAGCAGTGTCTGTAGTCGCTATGACCTGGATGTCTCTCAGCGCTGATTCAGACAATTGACAGCTACAATCGTGAAAGACTCTCTTCTATCCTTGCCGGAGTACAAGGGCGCAAGCCGTGTGGGAATCTACTTGTCGATGCCTAAGGGCGAGGTATCTACAAAAGCTATTGTGGAGCATGCTCTCCGACAGGGTAAACAGGTTTTCGTGCCTTATATCTACAAAGCTCAATTTCAAGACCAGAGCAAGCCGCGCTCGGTAATGGACATGGTGTCTTTGCACTCCAAGAGTGACTATGAGGGATTGAAGCCTGATGCTTGGGGTATTCCCACCCCCACCGCAGATTCGATAGATGAGAGGCATCAAATCCTGGATGCCCATGGTGACAGGGATACCAGCGCGCCGGGAAAGGTATCGAGCAGCAACACTCACGGCGCGCAGAAATTGGATATGATAGTCATGCCTGGAGTGGCTTTTGACAGATGTCTAGGAAGGCTAGGCCATGGTAAAGGTTTCTATGATTGTTTTTTAGACCGGTATCACAGTTCTAAGGCAGCTGCGATGCCGTTTCTTGGTGCGTAGTAATAACTAATGTCCCCGTTCACGCCCAGGCTTCCCTAACGCGCTCTCCAGTCGGACTCTCTCTTGATGTGCAGCTTCTGCCAGACCATCAGATTATTCCCATGGATGCTTCGGATTGGTATTTGGACGCGTTGGTAGTTGGCAGTGCTACAGTCCTCAGGAAAAAGCCGGCGGATGATTGAAACGCATGGTTCGCTATGTACAGAGCTTTTGAGGTGACTTGGGGCGCCATTCAAATAAAATGCCTCCCAACTGCTCGAACGCCAACAAGGTTGTCATTGAAGTGCCTGAATGAGAGACACGTTGTCCCCCTTTAGTAGTATTTGGCCTATTGTGTCCATTAGCAGATCCTTAGCGGCGCTGGTATGCAGTGCGATCACACCTAGCTCTCTCCGCTTCTCTTCAGTATCTGTCTTCGTGGGCTGCTTGACCTCCACCGCATCGTCAATCACCAAGTTCATGAACTCGTCAAAACCCTGTTGTGTAGATGTCAGTATCAGCTATCGAGGTCCAGCGCGAATTCAAATGTACCCTAATCTTGCCCTCTATCCTGATGGCTAGCTGTTCGTACAACCATATTGAGACTGTAGACCGTTGCTGCAGGAGCTTGAATATGAAGTTGATTGGGGGCAGGAGGACCTTTCCTCTTCCCCCTCCTCCACCACCTCGGCCAGTCATTGTGTTGATTTAGGGGTTAAGTCGGGCTCCACTTCAGCCGGGGAAGCAAGCGGCCACAGAAGTTGATTTGTAGTCGCGACTCGATGTGCTGTTGAAGTCCCGCAAGGTGGAGCAATTAGGTGTGTTACATAGGTAGAAGTGTTCACCTAGCTCTCGGACAAAACTACCAATGGGACACTCGTAGGGCTGAAGCCCAAGGGCCCCGAGGGTACACCCTAGAGCTCGTTCTCCAAACCCAAAGCCGGCATTTTCTGGGCATGACTCTTGTCACCTAAGCAATGAGCTCTGGGGCGATCTCTAGGTGGCTTACGGGCCTGAGCCCTACGGTGTGGCCGAGAGGTACCTTTGGTGAACACTTCCAAGGTTTCGAACGGGGAAATGATTTTCCAGTGGGACTGGGTGTGACGATGCGCTTCACTGTTTCCGTACAATTGCCATTCACACTCCTACTATTGTTACTTTGTATGGCCTTTGCCTCGAATATTTTTCTCGGTTCTCTATGCACTTTTCGTGTAACTTATCCTCTTACTCAAATTACGCAAGTGTTCTTGCATGAGCTGCCCGCCAGCGTCTTGAGCAGCTTCCACTCATAAGAATCTGCAATTGCAACTATCGAACGACCTTGTCGACATGGCGTCTGAGAGCTTCGCGCCAGTTCTGGTAGCTCTATCTACCATGCAGAGTAGTGTGGAGCGGAGTCAGAAATCGCAAGCACATGAGTACCTGGAGAAGTTCCAGAAGTCGGTAGGTTATGTCTGCTCGTGCACCCGTCGGGAGGTAGTCGGACTGACTGTATGTGTGTGTTTAAGCCAGAGGCGTGGAAAACAACACATTCCATATTATCTGCTTCCGGCACCACAGCAGAAGCCAAGCTTTTCGCGGCGACGACGCTGAAGGGCAAGGTACGCTACCTTGCTAGAACATCCAGCGCCACCTCCAGCATGCTCACCCTTCCAGATAACCTACGATTTGGACCAGCTTCCTCGACAGTCCCTTTCCGCTTTACGAGACTCAATCTTCAACCTTCTTGTTACATTTCGTGATGGTCCAAGGCCAATACGGACTCAGTTATGTGTGTGTCTCGCGAATTTAGCAATACAGATGATAGAGTGGAAGGATGTTCTTCAACTCGTGGGGTCTACCCTTGGGAGCAGCGGCGGCGACTGCATCCTGGATTTTCTGAGAGTCCTGCCTGAAGAAGTCACGGAGGGTCGAAAAATCAACTTGAAAGTACGTACGGCGGCCGCACCTTCAGCTTGCATCCCGACGCCAGCGACTGAGCGAGCGAGCGAACTTTGTGTCTAATCTGTGGTATCACCCTTAGGAAGAGGATCTTACAAGCCGAACCAAAGAGTTGCTCGACGACAATGCACATCAGGTCCTCGCACTTTTGATCCAGTACTCCCAGTCATCCGGTAAGGCACAAAAAGCCGCCTAATCAGATTCTCTGCGGTGCTTACGTCTTTATAGCAAGTGCTGCTTCCAATCCGCATTTATTGGAGTGTATCTCATCGTGGCTACGAGAAATCCCTGCAGCAAACGTGGTAAAATCTCCTCTCTTCGATGCCATTGTCAATGCTCTCTCTATAGACTCTTCTTTCGAGGCTGCGGTCGACTGCATGTGTACCATCCTCGAGGATACACGGGAGGTCGATGAATCCATCGAGGTGATCCAGCTTGTGTATCCAAGATTGATGTCGTTAAGGCCCAAATTTGCCGAAGCTGCGGAGTCGCAAGATCAAGACACATTCAAGGGGCTCACGCGAATTTTCGCTGAAGCTGGCGAATATTGGGTTGTCATGATCGCCCGGCTACCCAACGAATTCCGAGGCCTTGTCGAATCAATTCTGGAATGCTGCGCAAGAGACTCAGACCGAGAGGCAATTTCTCTAACTTTCTTGTTTTGGTACGAGTTCAAGCAAATGATCACCATGGATAAGTACAAGCAAGCGCGCAATGCTTTTGCGGATGTGTTTTCGAAACTCGTGGACATTATGATCAAGCATTTAGAGTATCCGACCCCCGATGGCCCAGATGAGACAGACCTGTTTGATGGAGATCGAGAACAGGAGGAGAAGTTTCGAGAATTTAGACATCAGATGGGCGACGTTCTGAAGGACTGTTGCGACGTAATCACTGTCACAGAGTGCTTAAGCAAGGCGTTCCACCAAATCCAGCAGTGGATAGCGACCTACGGCTCGGAAGCAACTGACTCCAAGGTACCTCATTGGCAGGAGCTTGAGGCTCCAATCTTCAGCATGCGAGCCATGGGCCGGATGGTGTCCCCTGAGGAAAGCGTTGTTTTACGACAGTTGATACCACTCATTGTCCAGATCTCTGATCACGAAAAGTTGCGGTTCCAGGCCATCATGGCTCTCGGGAGATACACGGATTGGACCTCTCAACATCCGGATTTTTTGCAGCCCCAGCTGAATTTTGTCATGGCTGGTTTTAAGCACGACTCAAAGGAAGTGGTCAAAGCAGCTGCACTCGCCTTTCGATTTTTTGGCACGGACTGCAGGAAGCTTCTCACGGGCCACGTTACACAACTTCATGGTTTCTACGAATCTGTGATAGACGAGCTGCCACCACCAAGTCAGGAAGAGGTTACCGAAGGAGTAGCATGCGTTATCTCTGCGCAGCCAATGGACAAGATATATCCTGCGTTTAAGCTGTATTGTGATCCCATCGTTAAGAGGATGATGTCCACCGCGAACGACGCTAGGAATGTAGAGAATGATGCGGCCAGGCTAGCAGTGGCAGGTAAGAACGGTGTATGGTCAGCAATAGAAGAAGTGCTGATTTTCAACTCCGCAGACTACGTGCAGCTCATTACGATCTTCATCCAGCAAATCCAGCCCTATGTCTCGCCAGACCAGGAGAACCCAGCAGTCAAATACTGTCAAGAGATCCTTCCTGTCATGTCTGCGATTGCGGAGAATTTTACCAGCTCTACGCCAATCCTCGAGCGAGTCTGCCGATGTTGGCGTTATATGGTCCTCTCATATCGGACAGCCATCCTGCCGCTACTGCCTACTCTGGCACAACAACTTGCGTCAGGATTCGAGAATTCACGGCAAGGGTGCTTCTTGTGGGCCACAGACTCTGTTCTCCGAGAATTCGCCAACGGCGCCGAGTTTGTTGACGCTGCAACATCCCAGGCTATCTACAATTTTTTCGAGCAGCAAGCTCTTGCCTTTTTAAGAATCATGAACGACCTCCCTCCTGACGACCTACCTGATGTTATCGAAGATTTCTTCCGACTTCTTATGGATGCCCTTATTTACTACCACACGTCGCTCCTCCCTGCGCCCGTCTGTGGCCCAATCCTTTCGGCCGCCATCAGCGCCCTAACTCTCCAACAGCAAGCTCCCCTGTCGGCAACCCTACATTTTCTCCTCGACTTCCTTAGCTACGGTACCGACCACCCTAACTCATCATCGTTTGACGAAACATCAAACACAGCACGCGTCATCAACCCACCCGAGATCCAGCAATGCGTCACGCGCCTAGTCGCCGAGCAAGGCGAAATGCTCACCCAGAGAATACTAACGGGTATGATGTTCTCATTCCCACGGGACTGCTTCCAAGACGCCAGCAGTGTAATGCTTGCACTATTCGAAGTTATGCCGCAAGCAGTGGCGGGTTGGGTGCAGAACACTATTGGCATGTTGCCCGCTGGCACTGTGAAAGCTGGGGAAGGAGAGCGATTGATGAACTCGGTGGCGACGAAATTACAGCAGGGTGAGACGAGGAAGGTTAGAGTGTTGCTTCAAGACTTTACGAATAGTTACAGGAGACGCAACGTTGCGCCTAGGGAAGGGCTGGGGAGGCTTGAGGCTACGAGGTTCAGGTTTAGTGGATAGGTGATTAAGTTTGAGGGTGACTTTATCAGCATTACAAGGGCATTGCTGTCCTTCCCCATCCAAAGCCCTCTGAGCATACAGAATCGGCTTCTACGTGCAAGCTTAAGTGGAGTCTCGCATACCCTTGTTGCGAGTATCATGGCTCAGATGCCAGGCATGGAAGCAAGGGACTCAAGCGGCCTATCATGTAGTACTCGTAACGTCATCTATGTTAGATGGCATAGATGGCCAGACGCCCCGTTGTCAACGGAGTTCCTGGAATTGAAAGGCGACAAGGCAGGACTGTCACACGATCATATGCAAATCGAAGTCGATTTAACGGTTTTGATTGAATGCTAGACTCCTACTGCAGGCATGTCGTGTAAGTGCTCAGAAGAGCTACCTATAGCCTATAAGGACTACACTGTTGCTTTTGCAATAAGCACCTCTAAGTAGAACAACATTGATGTTACAGAACAATACCAAGTCCATCCAACCCATCAAACGCCTGGCTCGCTGGCATGAAGTCGTAAGGAGCTGAACTTCTCAAAGTTTGGAATCTCTGTTCTCCCCTGCCGCCAACGGATCGCTCTCCTCCTTCTTCGGTGTATCGACGATTGCACTGTCCTGCATTGCAACATCCTTTGTATCACCATTGGTGCTCACCGCCGGCTTGAAGGCCCCTTGGTGCATTGGCGGACTGCTACTCGTTGACATCTCTGTGGCAGGTTGAGAGCCTTTGCGCCGGCTGAAGTACTCGCCCAGGCTGACCTTCTTCTTGATTGGGCTTGGCTGAGGCAGGCTTGACGAGGAGTGCGAGAATGTTGGTGGAAAGGGATTTGGGTTCTGGGTGAAAGGTGATTGAGGCACAGCGGAAGTGGGTGTCTCCACGAGGGGGGTGTTCAAGGTGGAATCCGATGAGATAGACGGTTTGATAGGCATCTGCACGCGGAGGTCGTTCTGACGATATCCATTGACAGGTCGGGACTGACCTACTGCTGGCCAAGGCGGAGGCGGCTTGATGTCTACTGTGCTCGTCTGCTCAGCCGGACTTGACTTTCGTTCTTGAGGGCGAACGCTGTGAGCCGAAGAATTCGCAGGTGAGACGCGCGTCGATGCCGCATCGTGCATTACTGTATCGTCATGGCCTTGCGATGGAGCCGTAGTATTAGATTCAGCCTCATGGTGGCCATTAGTCTGTGCTCCGTCCGATGACTTCAGAAAGATTCTTCTCCGTTCCTCCATTTTCGCCCGTTCCTGTTGAGAACGTATTAAGAGACGCTTTGTCAACGATACGTATGGCTTCTTTGGTGGGACAGGCGCTCTTGGCAGTTTGTACCAAGCATCTTCCTCATCAGGTTCAGTCTGCATTGCATGGCTTACATAGCTTTGCCTTACAAGGGGAGACGGAACCATTGGGGTATTCGGCTGAGACGGACGCTTCTTGGGGTTGTTCGCAGTATTGCTCCGCGGCCTTCCCACAGGGGTAAAAGTCTTTGCTGTTGGAGAGCCTGACTTTCTGCGGGAGGTGCTAGCGTCGGCGTATTGAGGCTTCGATAAGAGTCCAGGCGTGTTGGGCTGAGAGAAAGATGTGGCGGCATGACCAAGTTGCTTAGAAGTAGTAGCTGACAGTGTATTGTGGCTCGCCCCACCACTGCTCCGTTTCTTCTTCTTTTGACCAGGCTGATGCTTTTCGTTTTCCAACTGTTCGAAGTTCTTCTCCAGTGCCGCTATCTTCCTCTTTTCTCTATCAGAAATTTCTAGACCAGCACCAAGTCCCGAGTCACCATGGATGTTGCGTGTTGGGGTCATGTCCCGACTCCGAGAGTTTGAACCCGAAGAAGATTGCCCATCAGCCTGCTCGCTACTGGCTCTACTGTTCGTTGCGTAGCCATCGTCCGGTGGGGTATGCTTGCCTGAATAGCCATTTCGTTCCTTTTTAGCACTGGTGCTGCGCCGGTCGTATTTGGCGAGAGCACACGTGTTGGGCGAGCTGCATGCACAGCCACCAAACTCTGCGAGAACCTTACCCACCCAGTCTGCGACGTAGTCTTCGTCAAAGTCACCCTCAGGCGTCACATCCTCATTGTTGCGGTGAAAGAAATACTTGCGTATGTGTTCATCCAAAACCCAGCCAATGGTCAGTTCCTCCCCAGCATCGAGATCCTGCTTGGCGACGAAGCAAAAGTGATAGTCTGACCCATCCAGGAATGTTTTCATGCTCAAATTCGGGTCGCAGCTCCTTCTCAAGTATCGGCATGTTGTACCTTCAGCTCTGGTATCAATGTAGATAGGGAGTTTAGGGTGGAAGAAGACGAAGGGAGCAGGATGTCGCAAATAGTCCCAGCGATTCGATGAGTCTTTTATGTAGTTCTGCATGTGGCCAATCTTGCCTTTGAGCTCCCCAACAACAGAGTCCTTGGGTGTGAATGAATCGATGGTAAGATATTTCCACCTCGGGTGCCGGCCGTGGGACATCACGTTATTGTCCTCCTTGCACTCCTTGTTGAGTTCTGGAAAAGGCATTGAACCAATGGGTTGTTCGCACCGGTTGAAGACATCTTGCGGTGACAGTCCATTGGTAGCAACCCTCAGCTCCTCGACGTCACTGGACCAGGAAGACAGATATTGCGTGATACTGATGTCGTTGAGGAGGTTTGTGTGCATCGGGCCATCGCCTGGGTCATCGTCGTAAAGTTGCAGGAACTCGAGACTGTAAGAGCCTTTGTGGTAGCCGTTCTGCGCGTACTTATTGGATGTCTTGGATGGGCTATGGACCAACGATCCAGACCGTTTGTGAGGGTGTGAGGTGGGATTCGAAGGGAGCGCTATTGAGTGAGACGATCGATGGCTTGTCTTGACTTTTTTACTGGCGGGTGGTAGGTCGCGAGGACTTCGGCTCATGCCATCATGGGAATCATCGAGATCGCTCCCGTGACTCCATCCATTGGTGAGGGACTCATTAGATTCGGGTATCTTGATCTTCTTCTTGTGGCTTTTTGTTGCCGTCTTCTTGGGTTTGCGGTCGGCAGGATCAAGTCCTCTCCTCCGATTCCTTTGTCGCTCGATCGCGCCCTTCGTGTCGAGCCGCCTCGGCTGGCAGTCTGCGCAAAAGTGATCGAGACCTTGGATATATTCGCTTGACGGAACGATACCTCGGTCGTCGATGTAGTAACATTCGGTGTGTTGCCAAGTGTCGCATCGTTCGCAGTACACCGTGTTTCCATCGTCCTCTTGAAAGCCACAAATGCATTTGATGGTGTAGTCTTCCACCTCTTCATGATCCTGGTCCTGTCCATGCTTGACAAGAGTAGGTAAGGAGCCGGCGATCGACCAAGAGGGTGGCGCTGTGTGCGTATCGGGAAAGGAATCGGTCATAATATGACAGATAGGGACCCTTGCTCTACGGGTATGATGAGGATAGAATGGAAGATGGTCGTGGCCTGAATCGCATGACTTGTGCTTGCGAAACGGCTTGTTACCCTCTGGCCTGTTCACTTCAGTGGCTCAAACTCGAAGGAAACATCAACTGCCTTGGTTGAGTTCCCAATGTTTAGACAGAGCAATGATGCGACCAGGCGAGAGAAAACTTCATTAACTTCGGACTCGATCATGAGGCGACTGCATCCAGAGACTCGTACGTGGACTCTATTCGAGTATCGTAGACTGAAATCTTGAACATTCGACGGTTCGGGGTGTCAAGGAGGGAGATGAGTCGATCGCTGGCGGTCTGGACGAAGGCTGTGTGCACAAAGGGGCGTTTATGGCGCGTATAGAATATGATGGAACTAGGATAAGGAGTAGGCCATTGCGAACGGTGGATGAAGAAAAGGATGAATGAGCAGGCAGAGACGAGGGTGTGTTGTTTTTTGGAGTAGATTTGGCTTCGAGAGATTGGAAATTGAAAGAGGAGCGCACTGAGCGGAAAAGAACGCCTTGGCGGCGCAGACGCTAAAAGAGGGGTGAAGACGCTAACATTTGCAGCCTGCTGCTCGAGTGGAAAATGTTGATGGAGACTCTTTGCGAGACGTCAATAACCATACTTTAGGTAGTCATGTCCCTTGTAATAGCCATCTCGTACTTTAGTATGCACATCAAGACGGCGCCTGCTCCCGGTATAGCCGCCTGCCCTACGCCATATTGGCAGCTTGGGGAACCTGCGACTCTCCGTGAGAGATAGCCTGGCAAATGAAAGTGAAGGATAACCCATAGTTGCTAGAAGTATTCGGAGTGGTGAGTACCATTTGTCGGTGTTGGCAGACGCGGCGGATTCCAATTAGAGATTGTAGGAGAACGTGTTTGCTTCAGATGGAAGGCAAACAGGAAGGAACGCAGCCGTTGAACAGGTGATGTGGCACTCTCAAGTACGGATGTTGGGAGGCAAACAAGTGAAACGGCTTCTACTACGAAAGCGAGAACACTACTCCTGTAATAATGAATTCAGCACAGTATTTATTATGAAGACTCCAAGGGCGAAATGAATGCTCGCTCTTGAAGCATATGTTGTAGATATATAACAGGGAAGACATCTCGCCCACAATGTACCCAATGCTGTAGGTCGTGGTGTACTATCTCCCGTGAAGGAGGATCCATAGTGCCTCCGCTCTTGCAGTCCATTTCCATACAACCAAATAGCTTGCACCCATTCTCGAATATAGAAAATGCCGTGGAAATCTATCAGAATAGTTTAATGGTGTTACTATTTCGAAGCTCAAGCCTGTGGCGCAGTAAAGCTTGGCGCCTCACCTTCCGTCATTCAAAAATCAGTGGTCTCGTGGTTTACGAGCAGTCGTACTCCACTCTCACCATCGAACATTAAAGTCTTGCTACCAAAACTACAGCGTCCCTCACAGCAATCATGAAGCTCGCTACCACCCTCACCCCGCTAGTACTTGCCGCATCTACTTCCGCCTCCCTCTTCGGCGGCACCCAACGTGTCCTCGAGGACAAGCCCAGGGTGCCTGGCGACAACCCACTGGTCTTCTGCCAAGATACCTCCGATTACATTCTGACGATCGACTATGTTGATCTATCCCCAAATCCTCCCAAAGCGTGAGTCGTCCCTCTGCCACGACAGTCTCAGTGAGCTTTAGCGCTAATACATCTCGCAGCGGGGAAACACTCAGCATCAAAGCCAAAGGGAATTTTACACAAGAGATCTTGCAGGACGCATATGTCAATCTACAAGTCAAATATGGTCTGATCCGCTTGATCAACCAAAAGACAGATCTTTGCGAGCAGATGAATAACATAGACGAAGAATGTCCTCTGAGCGGAGAGAAGGTCGTTACAAAGGATGTCGATCTACCAAAAGAGATTCCACCAGTGAGTCTCACATCTTGAGGATGTACCATAAGCCAATCTATCTGACGACTATTCCAGGGCAAGTACACTATACTTGCGGACGTCTTCACCAAGGACAACGAACGAATTACTTGTTTAGAGGCTAGTATGAAATTCGGGGTGAAGTAGATGCGATGACATGACTGCTCATTCCCTAATCTCGCTTGTACAGGTGGATCATCTGAGACTACGCATTGCCAAGCGGGTGCTGGCGTTCATGGGTTCTGCAGCAATACTAGAAATCATAATATGTGTGCCTGGCGATATGGAAGTGGTTACATATTCACGAAGTCTTTATCATAGTTGTGCAAAGGCCATACGCACCCTCAGTATGCCTCCGCTATTCTCAATGAAAGGCATTGCCTCCAAATTTGGCTCCTTGATCTTCATGCCGTGCAACCATGGCGCACGTGGACATGCCCCAATAGTCAAAATAATTATGGTTGTCGTAGACTCATTACTCCCCAAACAACCTTCTAACCCTCCTTAAAACGCTATCCTTCTCGGGGTCGTACGGATGGTCCTTGCTCGGTATCTCCAAAACCGCAGGGAAAGCCTCGGTGTATTTATCAACTCGATCTCTTATCTTCTCAGCAATCTAGATAAAAGTCAGCTTCACTCTACTTCTACATGTTCCTTCGTGAGTGAAAAGGGCGTACATGTTGATTTATAAGCAGAATAGCAATGTCCTTCCTTGTTTGCGTAAAGTTATCGAACGCCTGTTCAATCGTAGAATTTTCGGTTTTGGCGTCGACGACGAGGAAGTTCTTCTGGGCATCAGGAGGTTGGGTCACATGCTATAAAGAACATCAGCCAGTGTTCGATCTGCGACGATTGGTAGTGAGAGATTTCTCGGGGCCTTACCCCAATGCCCGCAAGCAGCAGGCCTGTGCAAGAGTCCTGAAGTACTGTCAGCCTATGCCCAAGATGTTGGTAGAAGATACCAAAGGCTTTCCTCACCTCATCACCTATGACGGCTAGGAAGTGCCGGTCTTTGTATGCTGACGGTGGAGCTGCCATTATGAGTAGGGTCTGTAGAGAGAGAAGGATGTTGCGTCGCTACGAAATGACAAACGAAGCAGACCCGACCTTGTAGCCCCGACCCTTTCAGGTAAGGAGTGAAGAGCGGGCCGATCCTCGACGGGCCTAAACTCTATATTTCCGTTGTTTTACCGGCCCGACTAGAATTGGAAGTACTACTATGGTACCTTAATCCTCTACATGTGCCAAAGTAGTGACTGTAAACACGCGCTTCCTTGTTTACAAACTCAGCGCTATGGAGAAGTCGAGATTTTGAACCCAATGAGCCTTCGCTACGATCTCCTAGCACTAATACCATAATGGCACCGCGACTTGTTCGTCGACGTCCACTAGCAGATCGCATCAAAGCCTTTCTTAACCCTCTCGACTTCCTGCTTTGGCTTTCTGAGGAGCTAGACTCCAGTGACTGGGATCAGTGGCAGAAGGAATGGGGCACCCCAATCGGTATCTTTGCGAACTTCGTGTTCCTAGTCGCAAGAGCAAATAGTGGACCTAGCACAAGGAGAAGAGGGGATGATGTCTTCGGAGAAGATGTCGGGTATAAAAGCTGGCTGGCGTGGTTTGTGCGTGTCCTACTGGTCTATGTGGTGTACAATTATGACTGACTGAGGCATAGGCCGCATTCATTGTACATCTTCTCTCCCTGCTGGCCTTTATCAATGCTGCATATACCTTTTACCGCCAAAGGCATTACAGGCTTTTCGAAAGCTCTGTCGATGCTGTTCCAAGTACGCCATCTGCTCATCGTGTCCGAGTAGACTCCTCGCCCGTCGCTTCGTCTCCCTTACGCTTCCTCTCGAACATGCTTGCTGGAGAAAATGCAGAGGCTAGGTCACATCCGGATGCTACCAGAGATGTTTGGGAGATTGCAGTGTGGGATCCTACTCCGATATCGCTCCGAATGTTCTGTCTCTTCAGCCCCGGACATGTGTTAGTTTATTGGCTTTTCCTGCCAACTGCAATCTCTGATCCGCGGCCGAGCACGACTGTGATAACGACAATGATCCTGGCAGGCTTGCTATCCGCTCAGCTTCTCCTTCTTCAGACAAGCTTCTCACAGCAATCAAAAGATTCCTCTGTTATTCACAAGGAAGTGATGAACGAATACGATACGAAATACGTCCATCCCCGTACTCAGCCGCTCATGCGAGATGTGGGCACTCAGTTCTCAGTCTCTGAAGCTCCTGCGAATAGTTTACCGCTTTCCGAAGATGAGTATGACTCCGTCGATGTTTACCCTCCGACCTTCATCATCAATAGAGGGTTTCACACAAAGCCTAATCCTGCCTACGTGAAACATGTCGATCCCGAAGGCTCCTCTTATCGGCCGAGCTCCTCTAGAGGAGTTGCAACAGGAGTGGCATCGACGATCCAAACTCCGCTTCATCTCCGGGATGCGTCATCTCCTATCCGTCCGCAGACAGCCATACGCCAGCCTCAGTTCAGAGGGAGCGGAGTTGGGGACGGTGGAAGCCTAGGTGTCTTTTCGCACGCAAATTCGCCGCTTCGCAAGTCCGCATCTACTAATTTCGTGGGTTCTAATGGGCACCGAGAGAGGAGCTTGAGTCCCGTCAAAAGGGAGGTTAGTCCCCTGAAAAGAAGCAGTCTTGCTCCAATGCCCGGCGGGCAGCGGATGGGCCGTCTACAAGGCCCATCTGCTAGGAGGGAGAGTGGGAGATTCTAGAGGAGGAGTGAAGGAGTGGTCCCTACCCCGATAACCACTACGACTCCCAAATTCGGCTTCAATTCCTATTAGGAAGGAAACGATTGACTAGAGCTCCAGGCATTCACCGATCCATTCTCGCCCAGCAGAAGTTCAAGCCATTTCGGTCTGTATGCCAGCTCGAGAAACAAGAATATGTGACATTTGCGGCTCCAGTTAAGGTGATGTTGATCGGTTGGAAACTCCAAACGGTAAACAAGTCATCATTTGCGTCGCAGCGCAAGCATTGGCTGACCAGATTTGCAGCGCTTCACAGAAGCCGTGCGATCATCGAATGGAAAGCAGGAGGTGTTCTTTCCAATCCGAAGCATGTGAAGCAGCCAGACTTGTCTTTTTGTTTTAGAAGCATGATGGCTACTTCCAAACCCGTTAGGATGCTATGCAATGATAAGGCAGATAGTGCAACATCTACAATAGCCAAAGCTAGCTCTTCCTTAGCCAACAATCTCAAGTTTCCATGCATTGTCATCGTTTCTTATCGTGTATAACCTAGTGCGCTGCCCTCAGCAACGAGGAATGTTCCAACATTCCCCTCATGCAATGTCCTCGCCAGCATCTTCAGCCACCTCGACCAAAGCCGGAACCCTATCTCATCCAAAGCGCAAACAGCAACGCTCCTCATCATTTCCTGCACTTGCAGGACTGAAATCCTTCCGTAAGAAGACCTTGCCTAAGCCCCATTCACCTCGTGACCCTTTCGAAGTTGCTCCTGGCATTCTGAACACCGACGCGAGTGCCAAGGTGTTTGGCTACGTGGACACTGACGATGAGCCTACCAACTCGAGAAAGCAAAGCGTGAAGTCGAAAAAGCGTGATCGAGTCGAGCCAGCTCCAGACAAGCCTGCGCCTATCAGGAGTGGGAGGAGAGGTATGAGGATGGTTAGCAGCGACGATCGGCTCACGGCAAGAGGGGCCAATCCAAGGACGGGGCTTGTGAGTCCATTCGTTACAAGTGATAGCGAGGCAAGCCATGGTCACGATTACAAGACTGCTGCACGGTCTTTTGTAAAAGTACGAACACGCAGTGGAAAATGGAAGCAGGGTGGCCTTGGCTGGAGTCTGGTCGAGAGTCCGCTGCTAAGTCCAATCGCTCAGAGCACCAACGGCCCACCGACTCGACAGGTATCGGTGAAAGAGTTGGAGGATAAGTTGCTGGTCGAGATGCCGAGCTTAGATAATCCTGAGCCTGTGAATTTGACGGACCAGCAGGTCCGGCAATATCAAGAGCAGATGGCAAGAATACGCAGGCAGGAAGGGAGTGATGCTATCGTTGATCCCGATACATTACCCTCCCCAAGACAATGGACACCAGAAGGGCCAAGCACACCACCGAAAAAAGTTGGAAGTGGAATACATGCCCGCGATTGTTCCACTGAGACAGTGGTTGTCAATGAGCAGAAGCGGGCTTCCTCGATGCCAACACCAAGGCATGGTGTAAGAGAACAGCAAAGGGTAAGAATCATAACACCAAGCAATACACCCAGAGAGCTGTCGTCAGACACGGGAGTAAAATTCAAGGACCCTTTTTTAGGCCAACGGCAGGTGGCCCCTCCCGACCAGACACAGATCGCTGCACAGTTTCAATACCCTCAGACCAAACCTCAAGAGGTAGCCCACCGCCAGTCCCCACCTCAAAGACCAAGCCTGTTCAAAGAAGACTGCCCCGTTCCACGAGTTATTCCGACCTTGAGCCAATGCCTACCCCATATCCACTTCCAGCACCCGAGCGAATTCGCCAGTCTAGGATCACCTTCGTATCGGCGCCCAAACCAGCTACTACCTGCTCGTCTACGGCCGCTGGATCAACAAAAGAAACTTGTAGAGGATGCTTGCATCAGCATCAGCACTTTCACTACCACTTCAGCTCAGAAGCCCTCCAAAGACCAGAGGCCAAGGCCGCAGAGGCAGGACGGGAACAACGCCGTTCCGAGAGCGATCCAGCCTCCCCAAGAGAGCGAGGTATCAAAGGAGAACCACCCCCAGGTTCAGGCAGATACACCAATGCAGAGGCAACGGTCATTTACCAACTTCAAGGCAAGATCCCAAGAATCGACGAGGAAGCCACTACAGAAGCAGCCACTAGCCACGGACATGAAGACAAGAACCCCAGATCCCACGACGAAAACCCAAAGGCTAGATCCCGGAAGCGCGAACAAGATCATGGCGAGGTGTCCAGACTCGTCGAGGAGAGTCCACAGCCTGGGCGCCGGGAGCACAGCCAAAATGGCTTGGTCCCCAGGACCGACGACGAATTTCCAAGGACTAAGTCTCGGAAGCGCAGATATCGTTCGCGAACCCGTTCAGAAAAGCCAAAGAGATGGGGTTGGTACCACCCATACGTACGCCCTCCCTGGTAATCAGCCAGCGAAATTTGCTGTTTGGAATGATGTATTCACTGGTCATTGGGCTGAGGTTCGTGAAGATGAAGATGACGGAATTTCAGACCAGGTAGATGCCACGAAGGACAAGCTACCGGTTCGAAGACACTCCATGGGAAAGGAAATGGCGGGCGTATGGGTGGACGCAGTCGAAGGTCAGCTTCGGCTTTCAACAAAGATGGGCTATGTTCAACAAGGCGGATATGACATGCTTTGCTACGTTTTTTTGACTTTGCATCACTTGCCGTCTGCCGTTAAAGTTCTGAGGACGCCAGATGTAAGGGCTCAGGATTACCTGATTGCGTTAAAGGATGTGGTGCTGGCGGGTGCGTATATAGTGGTGCTGCTTATTGCCTTGATGGTTGCCCGCAAGGTCGCGTTTATGGTTGCGAGGGTTCTGTATTGGGTCTTGCATCCTATGGATATGGTTCTGACAGTGCTCAAGTGGTGCATCATGAGCTAGTGTACACTAGTTCAAGGCAGTCTCCCTAAAGCAGTATCTCTTCCCAAATTGCCATTCTTCAACGCTCTTAGAGCGATGTTTTTAATCAATCAGTGTAGTGCGTAATGATCACTATCCTTTTATGAGTTTGCGGGTACTATCTTCGGGACCAGACACACGCCTGCCGTTGTGATGGTGGCCTACTTCAGACCTGTTGCCATCGATGAAACCTCCTAGTGTAAGCAACGTTACGTGGCTCTAGTCGTCCTCAAGCTGGTTCGGTCTCGGCAAATTCAATGTATTTCCCGCCTAAGCTTTCTCTCCAAAGGTGGACTTTGCCATTGTCCCCAGTCGACGCTAAAGCACTACCTGTATAAGATATCAGTAGCATAACTCTCCAACTAAAGATACTAGAGTACGACAGACCATCGTAGATCCATCGAACTTTCCATACAGGTGCGCCATCCCCATGTGTTAGGACGCCTGCTTGCCTCGATTCGTGCTTCATTCGATTAGAGCTATCACGTCTAGCTGGTGTATGGCGAGACATGCCAGCAAGACCAGCACCAATTCCAGATGGTACATTCCTCTGGTCAGCGGGAGATGCGCTGGATTGGCCATTCAAGTGAGGCGACTTTGCTGCAAGTCCGCTTGATGTTCCATCAGAGTCATCGCGAACGTCAACTTCGAAAATTCGGATAGTACCATCGTCGCAGGCTGCAGCAATCACGCCACAAGAGCGAAGGCAACCAGGAGCCCAAGCTACCTCGTTGATCTGTACGGTGTCGGTATGCATGGTGAGGATCTCGCACAGCTGCGCATTGCCTTGCGAGTGATCATTAGGCCTGGTAGCATGAAATATCTTGATGGAATTCATGGCGGATACAGCCAACGAAAGCGTTTTGGCATCATCTCCAGTATATGTTGCATTATTATTCGAGCTTTCGGAATGCCCGAAAGACAAGCTGAATCTGGCTTCCGTGCCTCGAGGACATTGTCCAAATGGATAGAATGAGTCAATCTGGCTCCAGGATTTCAGCGTTTCAGGATCTACAGGTTCGAGCAAGCTGAGCAGGCCATCATGCGTCATCAAACAGAGGACGATGTCGTTGTCCACTGTCGTAGACCCAAAGCAGACGTAAGATACGTGGTTGGGTGGACTTTGAGCAAAGAAGCATTTGAATCTTCGACCTTGGCCAGCCAGCTGGGATGAGTCTTCTTGCCACACTTTGAACTTATTATCACCGCCAATGGTAGCAAAGTATTGACCCAGGCTAGACGCAATCCATTGTACCTTCGCATCTTCAGCATCTTTCCGTCTGAACAAGTAGCAACGCTTACATCCAGAATCTCGGCGTCGTGTCCACGCCATTGATCTACCAATGTCCATGCATTGTCTTGATCTATGTTGTAGACTCGGATTTTGTGATCTGCGGAGCAAATCACCATCCTAGTGCCAGAGGTGTTGAAGCTGGCAGCTAGCACAATATCGGCCGCAGCATTTTCGAAGCTCTGGAAGCCATTGCTGATAGGCTCAAGGTTATTATCGATGTCAGAGTCCTTCATTCTCTGGCAGCTCGGTGGGGGTTCTACGAGTCCTTTACATATTGAACCGAGGGGCTTGGAGTGCCTAAAGTACTTTGGCAGTGCCTGACTAGCAGTGTTTGGCAAGAGTTGATAAAGTATTATCACGATTAGACGCGCCTTGGCAAACGCGCTAAGGAGATCTGTCTTCATAGTCAAATCTCACATATGTATCATTCCAAGCAATGCTCAGAGATTAACTACCGATGACTTCGGCCCTTACAGGGGCGGAGGCGTGGAGCCTTTTGGCGCTCTCTGCTGCCTGTGTCGGTATCATAGTCAACACCTTTCATGGGGAGGGCGAGCCCCTAATCGCTTCATTAGCATTCAGCGGCATAGCATTTGCGTTTGCATTCAGCCTGATCCGATGGCTCGGAGAGACATTCATGAGGGCCAACCTCAAGGGTCGAGATATGTCGAAGCTCAAGAAGACTGAAATGTACGAAAAACTAAATAAAATTTACATAAAGATCTGCTGCTAATGATATAATACAGTCCAGAGACTATGGGAGCTATATGTGCTGTTGTCTATCTTCTTATAATAATCGTGTTCATACCGTTTCCATTCTACAAAGATATTGTCGCAGCTACATCAGGTGGTGGCAATAAGGAATTCGTCATAGAACCCGAGCACGCCGAGAATGGTCGAATCCTCCATCGATTTCCCCATAATAAGGTAGGGGCACAACTCGTTTATTGCTAAGAATGATCAAACTGACTGGCCTCTCTTGAAGCTTGCATCATACCTCTCGGCGATTCTGTCTTTACAATCGGTGGTTCTCTTGGGCATTGGCGACGATTTATTCGACATTCGGTGGCGGCACAAGCTCTTCATTCCGGCTTTTGCTTCAATACCAATGCTCGTGGTCTACTTCGTTGACTATGGTGTTACTAATGTCGTCGTCCCTGTTCAGCTGGAACCGTATCTGGGTAGCATGGTCGATTTGGGATGGATCTACTACGCCTACATGGCCGCAATTGCCATTTTCTGCCCCAACAGCATCAACATCTTAGCTGGCATCAATGGTATCGAAGTTTCGCAGTCAGTCGTGATTGGCTTCTTATTGTTGGCGAACGATGTTCTCTCACTGTACGCTGCTCCGAGCAGCCCTACGCCTCATCCGGCTACCGACCCGCACCTGTTCTCCATCTATCTCTTATTACCATTCATTGGGGTCTCTATAGCTCTATGGTGGCATAATTGGTATCCAGCAAAGGTCTTTGTAGGTGACACCTATTGCTACTTCGCGGGTATGGTCTTTGCCATTGTGGGTATCCTTGGACACTTCAGCAAAACGCTCCTCTTGCTATTCGTGCCCCAGATTGCCAACTTCATCTACTCTGCGCCGCAGCTGTTTCGCCTCATACCTTGTCCAAGACATCGTTTGCCGCGATTCAATCCGCGAACCGGACTCCTAGAACCATCAGTGACGCAGTGGCAGCGGCCTCCATCAAAACAAGTGGCTAGGTTCTTGACACTGCTCAAATCTTTACCAGTGCCCTTGGTCCAAATCGAGAGAAATAGCAAGGGCGAAATTGTGGAGTCTACGAATTTCACAATACTCAATCTGTGGCTTGTCTGGTTTGGCCCCAAGAGAGAAGATCGCCTTGCCATCGAGCTCCTCATAATGCAGACAGTCTGTGGCGTGTCTGGATTGTTCGTGAGGCACAAGCTAGCTCTGTTGGTATTTAGACAAGACAATAGAATATAGATCAGTGATGTTCAAAACAGTGGTGCGACTACGATCAATATGTTGAAGGTGCACGTGCCTTGACCAATAGGAAGCAGCTGATTATAGATGACGTATTTTGCGTTTAGATGAGGACAAAACCAAAAACCGAAAAACGAAAAACCAAAAAACGATCTACGGCCCTACCGCGTAGGCTTTAAAACTAGATAATCCGCTAATAATAACGCGGTAATTATATAATAAATTATTTAGAATATAAGTTACGTACGAGTATAAATTTATTTTAATTATTTTTTATATAAATATAAACCGTTATTAAGTTATTAGTAGAAGTTATTTTATTTATTTAATTTTAAATATTTTTTAAATTACGATTCTTTAACTAACTTTAAAGAATTATATAATAATATTTTAAAAATATAATATAATTATAAATTATATATAAAGAGACTATTATTCCCGGTATTTAGGCGATTTATTATATAATATTTTAAAATTAATTAAAGAACTAGGGTTTAATTAATATTTAAAATAAATTATATATAATAAATCTTATTTAATTAATTTTTAAAAATTATATAATAATACTCTAAAAATATAATATAACTTTAAATTATATATAAAGAGATTATTTTTCTTAATATATTAAGGATTTATTATATAATTATTTAAAATTAATTAAGAAATTATAATTTAAAAAGTATTTAAAATTAAATATATAATAAAGTTTCTATTTAATTAATTTTAAAATATTATATAATAAATTATTCTTAATATAAATTATATCGTAATTAATTATAAAGTATATCCGAGGATAATAATATAATTAATTTATATAATATAATATAAATAATAAGGTTAAGAGTTTATATTAAAAATTCTTTATATAATTTTTTTCCCTTTTTTTCCCCTCTTTATTATATATATTTATTTTTTAACTCTTTTTTATATAATTTTTTAATTTTATTATATAGTAATTAATTATTATATAAATAATTTAAATAAATATAATTATTTTTTATTATTTTAATTATATTAATAATTATATTTAATTTAATATTATTAATTAAGGTCTTAGCCTCTTTATATATTCTATATTAAATTAAATTATACTCGGTTTTTTAAATCGAAATATTATCGTTTAATTTTTAATTATAATAATAGCGCGAATTTATATAAACCGCTCGTCGTATATCAACGTAATTTTAATATAAAGTTATAAATATCTTTCTTTTACTACTCTTACTCTCCGCCGAGTAACCGGGCTTTATATAATATATTCTATATTAAAATTAATTAATTTTAATAAAGGGAAGATATTCCTTAAATAATAATACCTATTTAATTACTTTAGCGGGTTATATAGTAATTATAAATAATAAGATTATATAGTTTATTATTTTATATATAACGATACGTTTAAAGCGCCGTCGGATAAATTAATAAATAGTAATAAAGATAAGGAGAGTTAAAAATCGTAAAAAAACTATAAAGAGTCGGAGTCGGAGTTAGTAGGTATTAAAAATAATAAAAATATTATTATTAATTTATTAAATAGAGTAATCTCTATAGTAATTTTTATATAATAAATAATCTACTTTTTTTCGAGCCTCTAAAAAGTATACCGGCTAGTATAATAAAATATTTAAATAAGAATATATATAAGTATATTATTTAAATAGGTTTAATTATAATTTATATTTCTATATAATAATTAAAATTAACAGGTTATACGAGTTAATAATATTTTAATAAACTATTTATATAACTAAAACGAGGATAGACTAATATATATTTTATTTAATTAATTAAATAATTTTAATTTATTTATTATACGAGAGTTTAAGTTCTTAAAGAATACTTCTTTAATTAATTAAATTTATTTATTATACGAGAGGTTAAACTCTCGAAGAATATTTCTTTAATTAATTAAATTTATTTATTATATAAAAGATTAAGCTCTCGAAGAATACTTCTTTAATTATCTAAATCTATTTATTATATAAAATATTAAGTTTTGAAATATATTATTATTTTACTTTTTTTTACTTCCTTTACTTTTTTTATTATTATAAATTATAATTTTCTCTATTATCTTCGTCTAATTTCTTATATAATTAAATAGCGAAGTATTATCTATTTCTATATAATTAAATTAGCGAGTATTCCTAGTTATTATATAATTAAATTACCGAGTACTTATCGTTATATAAATAGTAAATATAGTTTTATTAACTTTTATATAAGAGATAATAGAAGTAGTCTCGATTTATTATAATATAAACTCTAAAGTTTACTATAAAGTAATATTAAAAAAGAATTTTTTAATAAAAATAATTATATTTATTTCGTTTATAATAAACTCTAAACTTCGATCTCGTAATATTATATAAATCCGATTATTTAACGAGAGAGGTACCGAAGATAATATTATATAATCGAAGTAATAACGAACCGGATTTTTAGGAAATTTATTATTACTTTAAAAAAACTTTATATAAAACTATTTCCGGGCTAGTATCTAAGATTTTAGTTCTAGTTTTAGATTTTATATATAAAACTCGCTTTTAACTATTATATAAAACTCGTTTTTAATTATTATATAAAGTTTATTCTTAATTATTATACGAGGTTTATTCTTAATTACTATAGGAGGTTTAGATTAAGTTTTATTATATAATAATAAAGTTTTTTTTATTATATAAAGATTAGGGTTTTATTTAATAAACTATTTATCTTTTTCTTTAAATTAGAATTCCGGTTTAATTATCGATAAATTAAATTATTTAAGAAGTATTAATTTTTAATAAATTAAAATAATTATATATTTTTTATCTTTATTCGTTTTTTTAAACTAATTACCCTCGAAGAGTTATTTTATTATACGAGTATACGAAGTACTTTTAAGTAATTTATATAAGATTTTATTTTTAATTATTTAAATAAAGAATTATTTATTAATAAGAATTCGGTAGTTATAATATAATTTCTAAAAATATATTCGCTTTAATAAAAAAGTATTCTCGATTAAATTAAAATAATTTTAAATTTCGCGCTATAAGATATAAATAGTCACCGAATCTAGGAAATATATAATATAATTATATTATAGAATTAAGAAATTAAAAAGCCTAAATATCTAAATATTTAATATCGAGTTAATATATAATATTATTATTTAGGATACCTCCGATTAAAATAAATTATACCTCGCGTAGTTATATTTATATATTAATTTAAATTTTTTAATTAATTAACGAAGCCTTCGTTTTTTAATTTAATAGAGGGTATCGAGTAAAAGTAATTTATCGTTTTAATTTAATTTAATAATTTTAATTATATAATACGAACTTCTTCTTTTACTTTAGTCTCTTATATATATAAAAGAATATAAATAATTATTAAGAACTAGCGCTCCGTCCGTTATTCTAATTAATTAAAGATAATTTTAATTAGTATATTCACTATTTAATTTATTCAAATTTAGATAGAACCGGCTTTAGTTATTATATATAAATAGGAGGCTCGTTTATATAATATTTAATTTTATAAATAAAGGGGTCGACTAGTAATAGAGTAAATTAAATATAATTTAATTTAAATAAATTATCGATATTAATTACTTAAGAAATTAGTTATATAATTAAAAAAAGATAAGAATAAGATTTATATTAATCGAGGATTTATAATATTATAGACTTTATAATATCGAAGATCCCGAGTATATATTTGAAATTTATTTTCGTTTAAATTTATTATATAGTAAAGTTAAAAGAAAGTTAAAGAGAAAATAAATTATTATATAACGGAATCTAAACTTTAAACGTTATTATATAAAAAGATTTAAAGACTATTATATAAAAAGATCTAAAGATTATTATATAAGAAAGTCTAAAAACTACTATATAAAAAAATTCAAAGATTATTATATAAAAAGATTTGAAGACTATTATTTAAAAAGGTCTAAAGACTATTATACGAGAAAATTTAAAAACTATTATATAAGAAGGTTTAAATATTATTATACGAGAAGGTTTAAATACTATTATATAAAAAACTTTAAAGATAAAACGAGAGACTAAATAAATTACTATATAAGAAAATATTTATATAATATTTATTAAAGTCTTTAATTAGGCCTCGAAGGATTTAGATAAAGTTTCTTTATATAGTAAATTCCCCGATAATATATTATAAATTAATTATTAATTTAGTTTATCTTAATTAAATTTATTTTTTAACTTTAAATATTATTCTAATCTAGGTTTATACCTACTAATTTCGTAGTTACTAATTATTATACGAAGGGCTTAATAATATCTAAATTAAAATAATTCGCGTTAATATTTAAAGATTACTAGCGGTAAATAAGAATTAAAACCTCGATTATATAAAAAGTTATTATATTATATAAGAGTAGATAATAAAAGATATATATCTTTATCTATATAAGAAAATTAACCTCGTATTATTAATTTAGAATAATAAAAATCTTTATAATTATTAATTATATAATTTAAATACTTAAACGGAAAAAGTTTAGCGCCTATTATATAATATATATATAAAGATAAAAAGAGTTAAATATTATTATATAATATAAATCTTAAAGATAAAAGGGCTCGACTATAACTATATAATATATATATAAAGATAGAAAGAGTTAGATATTATTATATAATATAGATTTTAGAGATAAAAGGCTTTATTATTATTATATAATATAAATATTTAAATAAAAGAAATTAATTTATTTTAATTAATAATATCCCGCCGAAACTTTTTAAATTTCTCGGTATTTATTTTAAAATTATATTTTTTATTTTTTATTTTTTATTTTTAATTATTAAAATAAATTATATAATCTCCCCGAAATTATTTTCAAGTAGTAGAGTTATTTACGAATTTAATATATATTTTAATTATCTACGAATTACTCGACTTATAGACGGATAATAAGAAAGTAAATTATAAAAAGAGTAATTATATCCGTATTTTTATTCTTTAAAAATTAATTTATTATATAAAAATTTCCGAAGAATTAAATTTATATCTCGGTTATAATTTTATTTAATTAAGTCTATATAATACTTAAGGCCGCTAGCGTAGAGCTAGTAATTTAATAATAATATAAAAAACGTAAAGTAGTTACGGGGTTTATTATTAAATAGTTTTTAAATCTTAAATTTAATAATAGAACTAATCTCTAAGGATTCTAATAATACGAGGGAATATTAACTCGATATAAAATTATTAAAAGTTAGAACCCCGCGATATTAAGGCTAGAATCTTATATTAATAAATAATAATATTATAAAGGTAGCGAAACGTAGGTATATATAATATACTAGCGCCTTTAGCGGGGCGTAGGTATATATAATATATTATTACTTTATAATTACTTTCTTCTTTAGACCCTAATCCCTAGGTATTTAAATACTTTAATTAAAAAATATTTATTAAAAAATATTTAAACCCCTTAAGAGAAATAAGGGAAAAAAGTTATTAAATATAATAGTATTATTATATAATAATCTAAATATAAAATTATATATTTTATTTTTTAATACCTATAATACTAGTTACCGAATAATATTTAATTAATTTATCGAAGTTTATTAATAAATCTTTAAACCCTTTAAAAGAAATAAGAGAAAAGAGTCTTCTAGTTTATACTATTAGTCCTATAGTATTAATATATAGTATTAATTATAAAACGATATAAAACTAATCCTATAATATTATAAAATAATATTAATAATAGAAAAGTAATATTACTATACTATTTCTACTATATAATAGTACTAGTAGTAAATAAATAATATATTTATAAACTATCCCTATAGCGCTAAAATATAGTAATAATAATTAATGAATTAATATTTCTTTCGTCCCTATAATAATATTATATATAATAATAACGGAGCGAAATAGTATATATTATTATTCATATAACGCTTGTAGTATTTGTAGTAAATATAGTATATTATATTATTCTTATAGTATTTATAGTACTAGTAACGGAATAGCGGTAACTACCTTTACTATATACTCTTATTATACTATAATAAATACTAGTAGTAAAGTATTATATATAAACGGTATAGTTTTAATATTATACCCGGAAATTAATAATAATATAACTATTATAGTAACGGTTATATCTATTAATAAAAGCGAGGTAGTAGAGCGGAGGCGCGTATCAATATATAATAATAATAAAGTATTTAGCGCGACGGTTTATTATTAAAATAAATTTACTCGTTTATTTATTTTCTCTCTTCGTAACTTCTTTAGTCTTTTTTATATATTATTACTTTAATTTTATAATAGTATTCTAGTATTATAATTAATATATAAATAATACTCTCGTTATATATAACTTTTTTTTAACTCTATAAATAACTCCTATTTATTAATAGTATTAATTTATTTATATTAATTTATTCTAGTTATAAATATACTTTATAAATATAGCTAGTCCGCTATTAGCGCGACTATATAATATTAATTATAATAGTAGTTTACTACGCTTTATAGCTCCTTTACCGAGTCTATTTCTATTAATTTAATAATAATTATATTCGAGGTACGTCCCCTTCTTATATACTTTATTATATTAATTATTATACTACGGAATAAGAAAGGGAAGAGAAGGGAATAATCCTTATTTCTTTCTCTTTTAATAAGAAAGAGAGTAGAAAGGAAAGAGTAAAGACTATTAAAAAAGAAAAGAAATTATTTATTATTCTTTTCCTTCCTTCCTAGGTAGAGTTAATAATATAAATAAACCTAAATATTTATTTAATACGTTTATTAATTATATTAATCTTTATTTATATCGCGATTAATAATAAATGTTAATATATTTTAAATCTTTTAAATACGTTTTAAATTAATAAAAAGAGAGTTTATTCCTTTAATATTATCGTAGTAAAACGAGCGCTTTATAAAGAAGGATATATATTTATAAATTTAATTAATACTAATTAATATACGTTAAATTTTTCGAATAAAAGTATATTATTTAATTAAAATAGAATTTATTATATACTAACTACGTAGTATTTATATATAAAAATTATTAAAGTTATTTATATTAAATAATATCGGTAAGTCCGGAAAAATAGTTCTATAAAATCGCTACTTAATCGGTGCAAAATGCGCATTTTGCAGCCTTGGCAAATCTTGGCGCCAAGATTTTTAAGTTAGAGTTAAGGTCTGCGCGGGAGCGCTAAACTTAATTCTAAAAGTAGCCTTATAGCCCTATAGGGCAACGCTAGTAAAAATCTAATTAAAAATTCGGAATCTAGGCTAAAAATAGATTTAGTAATATATTTATATTCCTCTATAGGGGCCCTAGTCTAGATACTCTTAAGAGTTAAAGTCAAAAAAAAAAGTTACTAAATCGGTGTAATATCGGTGTATTCTCGGTACATAATGCGCTTAGAATACGGGACATGAGTAGATACGAATTTCTAGTATTTTGTACAATTTTAGTACAAAATACGTAAAAATCGGGGTTTCTAGATTTACCGATAAATATTATTACCCGTTAGATTTATTATTAGCGCCGCGCTAATAACGGATCTTTAAAAGATCTCTACTTTTCTTTTATTTCTAGACTTAACGAACTATTTATTTTATAAATAACTTCGTTAAATTATTTAACTCCTTTATTATTTAATTATTTAATTATCGGTTTTTATATTATCGTATTTGATTCGGTAGTAAACTTTATTTATTTACTACTAAATTATATAAATCTTATTATTAATAATTATTAAATAAGATTTTAAATCGACGTCTTAATTTAAATAATATAAAAATTAGTATTAATAATTAAATTAGTATCTAGTATCGGTAAAGCGGTAAACCCGTATTCTATTAAAAAAGACGGAAAAGACACTTAGATCTATTTAGTTTATATACTAGCCCTAGAGATCGATTTAATACCTATTTTCGTCTAAAGTATCTAAATACGTATTTAGTACCTCGATTTATTTTGAATAAATTTAAATAAATAAAAATAAACTAGTTTAAGTAATATCGGTAGATAATTAAATATATATAATTATAAATGAATTATATAGTCTATAATACCGCGCTAGCTTAGGGGGTATTACGCGCGTATATAATTTTCGTAAATTAATATAATTTAAAATCTAAATTAAATTAACGTAGTTATAACGCTCTATATAGTCTTAGCGAGCTACCCGGCGCTAGTAGAAAATCACGGATTTAAAATCTTAAATCC
>JAABUS010000105.1_pt1 | contig 198471 bp, 105 predicted proteins | sample 5560161 | NCBI WGS metagenome assembly JAABUS01 (sample SAMN10711885, study PRJNA513376) | rock metagenome | isolation source: Antarctica rocks | place: Antarctica: Victoria Land, Trio Nunatak nord | collected 2016-01-04 | reverse complement strand
TGATACCAAGCCAGAATGAATCATCCTCCCGTCATTGTGTTCGCGACGGAGGATGAGCCCAGCTGTTGTCCAAATATTGAGGACTGATTGCGGATGAAATACTTGGAAGCAGTGCTATAGGAATAGGGAAAGCACCATACCTCAATGCCGTGTCTCCTTCGACAGCACATCTATTCGATCAACCAAAGCCCAAACACCTCCGCTGGAAGCCGCGTCACTCATCCAAGCATACCCAAAGCCAAACGCCAGAACCCCACAGTTACACAGCTTCCACATCCTGCAAAGGCACATATCCCTCATCCAACGTCCTTCTCCTCCTCCTCCCTATTATATCCCCAACCGCTCCCCCTACTCTAACCGCCAACCCCCTATGATACGTCGCCCTCATCCCCTTCAGCCCCTCCCCCTGCCGCTCCAGCTTCTCAACCGTCATCCAGCCCGGCCTGCTCCAGAATTTCAATAGCAAGCTACTACACACCACACTCGTACTACTCGCCGCCATCGCCGCCCCGGCCGCCATAGGAGGCAGCATCACGGGCTTGGGGAGCATAAGCCCGAAACCCATGGCGAACGGCAATCCAATGAAATTGTAGAGACATGCCCATCCAAGGTTCAGCTTAATCCTGTTGAAGATGCTGCGAGAGAGGCTGAGTGAGGCGGGAACGCTGAGCAAGTCGTCTGGCCGCATCAATACGATATCAGCGGCCTCCATCGCTACATCTGTGCCCGACGCAAGCGCGATGCCGATATCGGCGGTTGCGAGCGCGGGGGAATCGTTGATGCCGTCGCCGACCATGGCGACGATGGTGGGTCGGTTTCCTGTTTGCTGGGCTTGGAGTTGCTTGATGATACTCTGTTTCTGATCAGGCAGGACGCCAGCGTGGATGTTGGATTTGGGGATGCCGATAGCGGAGGCAATGGCGAGGGCGGTTGACAGTTGGTCGCCTGTAACAAGGGAGGTGGAGATGTGCATGCGATGTAGGGCGAGTATGGCGGCGCGGGCGGAGGGCTTAAGGGTGTCAGAGAGGGATAGGGTGCCGCTATAGATGCCGTCGATGGCGGTGAAGATTTGCGTCGTGTCTGATCTAGGTGCGGTTTTGGAGATAGTGGAAGAAATGGCGGTGACGGGCGATGGTAGTGTGATGCCTTGTGAGGAGAGGTAGGAAGCGTTGCCTACATGGACCGTGTACCGTTTGCGCTCAACGGAGGAGGCGGGTTCGACCGAGGCGGAGATGCCTTTGCCGACGGTGGCGGTGAAGTTGCCGACGCTGCCGTCAATCATGCCGTCGCTGCTGATGCCGAGCTCGGTTTTGGCGGCTTGCAAGATGGCTTTGCCAATGGGGTGTTCGGTGCCCATTTCTGCCAGACCAACAAGCGACCACCACAGGCGGCGGCGCCATTCGTTGGCGTCCCAGATCTGCTCAAGTCTGGTTTCTGCAACTTCCATTCTACCCATGGTCAGAGTGCCGGTTTTGTCGAAGACGACGTGGTTGACCTTCGTCGCGGTTTCAAGCGCTGCACCCCCTTTGACAAGGATCCCTTGCTCAGCGCCAACGCCAGTGCCAACCATTACAGCCGTGGGAGTGGATAGGCCGAGGGCGCAGGGACAGGCGAAGACGATTACTGAGATGCAGAGTTTGACGCAGACCATCAATTTGCCGCCGCTCTCGGGTTGGTCGAATATCTTTGGAGGGTTCGGCAAGACATGGCTTAGAATCATCCAGCCTGTGAAGGTGAGCAGACCGAGAGCCACAATAGTCGGGACAAAGTAACCGGCCACAACGTCCGCCATACGCTGAATGGGTGCACGGGTGGTTTGTGCTTCCTGTACTAACTTGACAATCTGGCTCAACTGTGTGTCACTCCCAGCTCGTGAGACTCGGAAATCTACGCGGCCTGCTCCGTTTACAGTGCCAGCCATGAGCTCACTTCCAGGCCCTTTGTTAATCGGCATAGCTTCGCCGGTGACCATGCTTTCATCCACATAGCTCTGGCCACGCAGAACCGTGCCGTCGGCTGGGATTTTGTCACCAGGACGTAGAATTACGACATCACCAACTTCGATCAGCTCAGATGGTATGACTTTTTCTTGCGTTGCGTGCGGGGCAATATCTGCCTCTCCCGCCGTCTTCTTCTCGTTGGCCATGGCGACAGCATCGTCCCAGCTCTCTGCAGCCTTTTCAGCAGCGATTGGGTCTGCGTAGATCGTTGCCATTGATGGAGTGAGTGACATCAACCGTGAAAGTGCCTTTGATGTTTGACCTTTCGCTCGATTCTCGAGAAAGCGGCCGAGGGTGATAAAAGTGATGAGCATGGTGCTCGTTTCAAACACGGTGCTGGGTCGGCTATGAGGAGGGAAAAGAATAGATACCAGCATAGCTACGCAGCTGAAGAAGAATGCTGCTGATGTACCAAGCACGACCAGGACATCCATTGTAGGTGATCCATGTCTGAGGGATCTGTAGGCTGAGATATAAAAGCGCTTTCCGATACCGAATTGAACTGGCACAGTCAAAGCGATAGCTAAGACATCTCCAAGGTAGAGCCCCGGTATGAATAGTAGCCAGGAGCCAAAGTCCAGTGCCGGTACGAACATGGGCAAGACCATGCTTATCAGAAATACTGGAATGGCGAAAAACAGAGAAGTCAGGAACGCTCGCTTCCACTCCTGTATCTCCCTTGTTTTGGCTAGCGATTCCAACTGCGCGTCATTGTCGTCGGACTCAGCCAATAGAGCGTTGTATCCTAATTTCTCCGTGTTCTCCACCAGAGCTCGAAGGCCTGTCATTGTAGGATTGTGCGTGATGCTGACACGAGATGTGGAAAAGTTGACTTCGGCCGCCGAGACACCTGGCAGCGTCCTCAGGGTACTTTCCAACTTGGTTGCTGCGGCCGCGTCTTGTAAACCAAAGACCTTAAGTCGAGCATTTCGAGACGTCGTTGACGGTTCTGTAGCTCCAATGTGAGATGACAGAATCTCCGCACCGAAACCTCGGTCTTCGATGGTCTCAGCAATCTGGGATGCCGGGAGCTTCTTGGCGTCATGAACGATGACTGCCCTTTCGGCTAGCAAGCTGATGTTGAACTGCACCACACCATCAACACCCTTGAAACCCCCTTCGACAGCGGACGTGCACGCTCCACATGTCATGCCTTCTATGGCGATAGTTGTCGTGGTAAGCTCGGGCCCTGTTTCTACTTTTGCGGCGCTTGAGCCCTTCGCAGGCCGAACGGTAGATGCCTGGGTCTCGAGGATTGTCACGCCAAAACCTCGGTCCTCTATAATCTCAGCCACTGCCTCCGGCGAGATTACCAACGCGTCATGCTCCACCACAGCCCGTTCCGACAATAAGGAAACGCTCATCGATCTCACACCCGAAACGGCCTTGAAGCCCCCTTCGACCGCCGATGTGCAGGCGCCACAGGTCATTCCCTCCACAGCTAACGTGGTCGTCGAAAGACACGCCCCTTTGTCTGTCCCTTCCTCAAAGCGCGCGGAACCTGGCCCGTTGGGAATATCGGTGGATAGCACTTCAGCGTCGAAGCCACGGTCCTCGATTATGTCTTTTATAGCTTCCGGGGACAGTACTTTCGGATCATGCTGCACCACGGCTCTTGACATTACAAGGCTGACAGACACATTGCCTGCCCCATGAATGTTCTTGAAGCCAGTCTCAACGGCCGAAGTGCAGGCCCCGCAAGTCATCCCCTCGACCCGCAGCGTTGTCGTAGCCATATGTGTGGGGAACGGCATGTTGTAAGATATTCGGTGACGAGGGCGAGGTGTAGCTTCTCTGGGGCTTCGTACAGGCTTCTTCTTCCAGACAACGGACTATGACGGTAGAGACAGACGTTCGCGAGAAGGCTTGTTAGAAGAGAAGGCCAGTCATGGATAAGAAGGTGAGCAGAGAAAGGATAGTATGAAGTCGATTAAGTATATGTGTTAGAAATGGTACAAAGGAGATCCAGCTCCTTGCACAGGACGTTGATGGATTGTGCGTCGAGTGAGTAAAGTAAGACGGAGGCGCCTCGTCCGATTCTTGGCGCGGGAATTTGCGGCAGGCTTGTTGCAAATCAATCTCTGCTCAGCTTTCTATCACAAACACGAGACACAGGCGGAATCAAGGTCAAGAGTGGTATGAAGTGGGCTCCGGAGTTCTGAAGGATTGAATGCTTGATTGAAATCCTTGTTCACAGCAGGCCGGGACAAAGAACACGTTCAGCACACACGTTGGAGCGAGCGGTGGTGCTCAAGTACATTGTACAGAAGCGACGCCGATCGACTTCACTTCTGGCAGCGGTCAAGCCTGTCCACCAAGCCTTCGGTAACCCGCAATATGCGTCTAAACCCCATCTCTGCTGCAAGTGATCTCAGCTGTTCGCACATGCCGGCCCAATCCAACCGCTGCACGCATTCTGTTGCGCACCAAAACAAGCATCACCACTCGCTTCGGACAAGCTATATCGACAGCGCAGAACTTCGAGGACAGTGCCAACGTCCATGTGCGATCGAGTCATCGATTACTTCCTGCTGCACATGCACCCACGGATGGTCACGCAAGGATGAAGAAACATAGATAAAGTACTCGAGATGATGACATGATGAAGCGTTCGTGGTTTCGCATGTCGAAGAACTTAGAAGTACTTCGTGAAGCCCAGGACATCTCGATTATTTCGGGTTAGCACGACTGCGACGCGCGTGGATTAGTTCGAGCTGATGGTTGCATCGGGCGGGCACTAGCTCCGTATCAGGGGAGAAACGAAGGTGATTTCCTCTCGGTCAACGATGGATCCAATCACTGGCGGGAACGTCATGTCATTACTTTGACTTTTGTCCGCCCAAGCCTGCTTTCGACTTACCTCCCAAACCCCTCTCTGCTCGAACTGCGAACCTAACTCCACCGAAGCGACATCTTCCAAGCTGTGAAATCCGAATACAGCCTTGTCGTGCCTACTCGCCTGTAGAGGCGGGCACCATAACGACAATGGACTTCATCGAGCGTTCTTTGCCTCGCCATTCCGCCAAAGGTTCCAAGCGGAGCCGCGCCAACTCCTTTGTCGGAGATCGCGATGCCAGACTTTCCGTCATCGCCGAGGATAGAGTGGCTCCGTCAGTACCAGAGAGAGCCCAAACAAATCGAATATCCAGTCGAGGTTGGGCTTTTGGCAATCCGCCCAGGCATAGCTTCGAAAAGCCTCCTCCCCAGTACAGCTTCTGGGATGTGACGGGACCGAAAGGGGAGAGGTTGACGGATGTGCGGAACAACAAATATATCGCCCAAAGAGGAGGATGGAGGCGGATATGCTTGATTTTCTTATTCGTGCTCGTGGTCATCTTGGCACTGGCAATTGGCTTGGGCGTTGGCTTGCAGAAGCACGATAGCAGGTACGAATAAGGGCAGGTCAGGTGGGACAGACGAACGACTAATTGTTGCGTAGTCCTCCAGCTCCAACTGCATCGCCCGCATCGATGTCAGACCCCGGATTTCCTGCCTTTCCAGTGGGCAATTTCACGTTCAACACCTTTCTGGAGACAATATCCACGAATTGCACATCGAATGCGTCCGACTGGACATGTGCTCCCTATCATACGTACATAGACTCGCCCTCCGAGTCCAAGGCTACCTTTGACTGGATCATCAACTCCTCTCCCTCGTCCTCTTCCAACTACACGATCTCTTCCACCGCCAACGTCTTCAACATCTTGTTTGCCAACGTATCACTCAAGCTACTTGACGAGCACCTTCAAACTGAGAGGTATCATTTCCGCACACCATTCAAGAAGGTCGTGGTTCCTCCAGACGCCTTGAACGTTCGATGCAACTACAACGACTCTATGTTAGAGGCCGACCTGTATGCCAGGCTCAGGCAGGTATTTCCCGACACATCCTATTCTAGTACTGTGCCAGCTGCTCCCCAAAGTACTGCCACGTCTTTCAGTGGTGGCCAGCAGTTGTGGCCCTACGCTGTTGAGATAACGATATCCCAGGAGGGCGGGCCAGACGTGCCAGACTGTCATCAACTTAATAACGGGGTGCTAGGACCTCGGCTCACACAAGGGATCCAGGCCAAAGCCGCAACGGATCTGTGCAGCTGCTTCTACAAGAATTTCAACCCTTAGTGCTAGACATCCCTTGGTGGTCTATATTCGTGTGCTGTTTTTAAAGCGTGGAGTCCAGGTGTTGAGCAATGGGTTATGCGTGAATCGCAAGGCTGTTTCAGCCACTTTGGATAGCTATAAATTGACATGATGACTCGTATCTGCTGGGAATGCTGTTTGCTTGTCTTCATGTACAAATAGAAACCCGGTTCCATAGGTTTAGTCTAGTATGCTTTTCGTATACTATGTAGCGCGACGAAGATTGGTAGTTATCTATGTAAACTGCAACCCAATACCCTTTCCTATCGACTTTGGGAATCGTCTTGAGTTCCCATGAGTTATAAGCACACCGCCACCATATCCACGTTATTCTTGGAAAAACATTGTGGGAAGGCATAGTAGGAATTCGCCCCAGATTTTGCTGTTCATATGCGTTTTATGTACCTGTTGCAGTTGTGAGATAGCATCACGTGATACGTAGTCCTACCTTACCTTACCCTTAGCCATAGACGCGGCTTACCGCGTATAGCAAGGATCGTTCACTGATTCATGCACTCCTGATTCATATGAAGTTTGAATGATGAAGCGAAGGCTGAACATGGCTAGGGTCAAAGGTACCTGCAGTCCAGCCCTCCAATTCTGCGGTGTTCACTGAGGTTGCAGGTCTCACTTCAAGTCACCATCAACACCCCAAACACCCTCCCTGAACAACATCGTCGACCGAGGTATAAAGCTGTGGATTGCACTCGATCTCGGACATGCCGCACATCGTTCTCACATGGGATGCCCCGTCCGACGGCGATCCCAATCATGAACCCACAGCAGCCACGTTTCATCGTCCAGATCCAGAACATGAATTGCTCTACCGCCAGAAGCTGGCTCAGCAGCTCATGGTTGAAAGTGGCCGCGCTGAGAAGGGTAAGCAGATTTTCAGCACTCTCTATATCCTTATAGCCAGACCTCGTTGTCTATCATCGTGATACTACGGACGCGTTGGTTCAACTGTACGTCACCTGAAGCCTCCAAAGCCATATCTTATCGGTGGTGGGCAGGAAATGAAGCTTGTTTCCTTACTATCCGGGACCGAGCGCATCTTGCTGTTTGGACTTGAGCTCGATTCGGCTGCCTGTGCAACTCCTCCGCTCTTCCACATCTTGAAAACGTTACAATAGCTGGATCTTCGAATATAGATTCCTTTCTGTTTGCAAGACTGTAGCAATTTAAGTCTATGGGCTTTGATCGCTACTAAATGTGTAGCGCTCTGGATCGTCTTGATTATATTCCATGCACATGAACTTACTCCGCTTGGTCAGGCAGAGAATACGTTCTCGACCGACTCCCACAGGGCTACAAGCTGTGGGAGAGAGCAAGGCCAAGCAACCCCAAGCACGTAAGTGATCTGCCTTTGTTGGAGGCGGGCGAAATGTTGACTTCTTTGCTGATAGATTGACCGGTACTTGTATGGCCATCCAAAGCACTTGTACTTCGACTCCCCTAATACCTTCTTTCTGCATCTGAAATGGCTCGGCGACGGGCAAGAAGGAGACTGTCATTGCATCCGCTGTGGAAAGCAGGGTAAATCCACTTCAAGGCTACCCAACACGACGAGCATGTCTAGAGGAAACGCTATCTCAATACGCCCTCGTCCAGGCCGTCCTTTTTCGAAAAGTCTCGTCGATGAGGAAGGAGTGCCCTGTACTATTCCATTGTTCTTATCTCTACTCTTCAAGGAGAGCAAGGCCGAGCGACCTATTGAGGAGAACCTTAGTATGGTAGACAGTCACTCCCCGCTGTATAACAAAGCTCATCGGCTCAAGTACGCTACAGGATTGGTGCGTCGAGAACATCGTCAACCATGAGACGAGGGAACGCCTGTCCACGCAGAGCTCTTTTGTTCCGCGAGTTGGCGAGATCGTTTTATGGTACTGGAGCATCGACGGCGAGCTACGCCGGGAGCCTATAACCGGAGAGCTGAAGGTATGGGACGGCAAAGCTTTCCAGGGGCATCCATTGTGGCGCGGTGGCATCGTCACGCAAGCTCCGATCGCCGACGAGCCTGTTCGGTTTGATGACATTACTCACAAAACAATAAAGAAGCACAATGTCAATAGCTCAGGCTTTCGAATCGAGTGTTATCCAGATCCCGACGACGAAGACAAAGCATTCTCCAAGCAATACACCTATGTACCCATGAATCACATTCGACCCATGTCGTTCTTCTTCGACGTTACGATGGCAATACCGGATGCGGAATGGCACCCAACGATTTCCAATGTCATGAAGGCCATGTCTTGTGTCTCGTGCATAGACCGCTATAAATTGAAGGGAACATGGCCGGACTTTCACATATATCACCGTGGTATGTATTTCGGCGCCGAGCGCCATTGGATCGATGAACCTATCCGCCTTGTACCACGTCAAGAAGAGGGCAGAGAACGTATCACGGAAGTCATGATCCCGAAGAAGATTATCGTCCGGACCTACAATGTGAAGCGCGATATCAACGATACCATCACCGGTACCCATGCCGACCGGATCGAGCTCGTGCTTCAGGGACACATCTACACCACTGAGCTCGAGTGTTCCCAAGGCCAGCGGGCCTACATCCCCATCTCTTCGATTCTCCACCCCTATGGACCGTGGTACCACCTCGAAGACAGCAAGCACAACCACGAGATACAGTACCAGCATACAGGCGGCCGCCTCTACGAATACGAAGCCATGAGACGCTGGTATCCCAGTATCAAACCCGCCGCTGCGCTAAACGCAGGATTTGAGAGCATTTCATTCACGCGCAACCACGCCATCAGAAATCGGATCCAGCAGGGCGTCCACAAATCAAGATATTTCTGGGGCGATCACCGTGCTGAAGCTTTGGATCTTGCTACCTTCAATGGCATAGACGTCGGCATGCATGATATGGATCGCGATCCCCAGAAATGGCGTCAGGTACTAGCATTGCTTGCCGAAGAGAAGAAAACGATACCCGCAGGGCTTGTACGCGTTCCGAAAGTAGTTATCCCTGTGGTGCGGACAGGTAGCTTTGCTCCGTCTTCTATACAACCTGTGGGGGCGGGCAAGCAAAAGGAGGTGATAGAGATTAATTCTAGTTCGGAGGATGAGCCTGACGCAGATGTAGATGAGACGATTGAAGGATTAATCAGTGGGGAGGGTTTCGGGGAGGAGGGGGAAACGGTGAATGATGGAGAGGGAGGGAGGAGCAGCAAGCGTGCCCGTGTGCAGTGAGGAGAGTAGCTCACGGTTGCGTGTATCACTGAAGCATGTTCTATCAGGCAGTATTCGTCGGACAGAGCGAACCAACTGGCAGCTGTACACATCCTGTACGATATCCATCAGCTGCCCAAAGCGTCCTCTATAGAGAGAGCAGGTCCCTCGAGTATGAGCTACAGAAGAATCTCGAAGCCACCACTCCTCAGCGCGATACGTACACCATGTTCCCTCCCAATCGAATCAAATTCAAACACACCGATCCCCCCTATCCTACCCGTCACTTGCCTACCACCACCTCCCCTCCCCTCCACTCCACTCCCACCTCCCCCAGACATTCCAGCCAAAGACAAACCGCAAACCAACAAAGCAACACCTGCCCCCCCTTTCCCCAACCACAAGCCCACAAACCTCAAACCTCACCGCCCTGGCTGCTCTACGCCAAAGCATGAGCGAAGACGCTACCGGTGCTGCCGGCATCAGAGACACGCTAGCTAATCGGGTCAAGAAAAACCGAAACCGAAGCACAAGACGACGACAAGAGGGGTGGTTAGATTCAGGGGATTGAAACCCCGGCGCAATTGATCCTTGCTACTGGATTCGACCCATTTGCCATCGCGGCTAGAAGCAGACACGGAGTGAACAGCTGTCGGGGGGCTCGAGGGTTGATTCGGGGTCCTATGGGGGATGGCGAACGCCCGCGTATGGAAATGCTCGTTCGCTGGGTATGAGGAGAAGTGGAGAGGAGAAGGGAGGACGAGAGGAGAGGGGGGGGTGCGAGAGAAAGCAGGGGGGAAGGCTGCGTCCGGGGACGAGGGCGCGGTTGGGTTGAGGGCGGGTGGGCTCGGATGGTAAAGTATGCATCCGGTGCGGAATGCGGGTGGAGGGAAAAGTGGGATGCGAGTGGTGGGTTGGGAGTTGCAGCCGGAAGGGTTGGCTGAAGGGAGAAGGACGGGGGGGCCCCGAGGGAAGGGGTGGTTGCTGGCTTGGGAGGGATGGCTTGGGAAGGGCGGAGGGGGAAAGGAGCGAAAATCAAGGGTGATTTGATGAAGTACGTATGGGGGGAAAGGAAGGAGAGGGATGTAGAGTGCTGAGATCGGTCTCGTACCTGCAAGGAGAGGGCCATTCCTTTACTGCTTTTACTGGCTACATACCGTGACACCTTACCCTGACCTTGGCAGTGCAAGACCATCGATCCCAGCATCCACTCTCGCTCCTGCGCCACAGTTATCGCCCTCTCATTCACTCATTTACTCCTTCACTCCACAACCCCAACATTGGCGTTGGAGACGTTAAACACTCGGAAAAGAACAATTATGTACAACGCAAGGCTTGGAAAACGTACTTTGACCCAGCGCCAACTGTCCGAATTTTTACCTGAGCCTTCACGCAAAGCCAAGTATCTCATTTGCTCTATCCATCGTCTCTCGCTCCTGCGGGAGCAGACCCGGGGCATCGCTTTCGTACCTAGCCAGCCCCAGCGCTCTCTGTGCATCCAGATCGATGTTCTGCATAACATGGTCTGTCGTGAGCCTTCCCATGAACTGGCCCTCGCCCTTGCCAGAAGGGAAATCCGGCGCAGGTACCCCTGAAGCAGCAAAGCTCTTTAGCGCTAAACGGACTTGTCCTCCCCAGGTGATAGACATACCTTCAAAGAAAGCTTCTCGCTGCCGTACCAGATACTCAGCATTAGCCTCTGTCAGTGGACAGGCAGGTATGTACATGACGCTTGAATCGGTTTTGCCAGCGTGGATTTTGTCCACTGCGTGTATTGCTGATTTGAGTAGTCAGAGAATCTATGATCGATTTTCTGACATTAGACTGCACTTACTGTCACAGTGCCACGCTACATAGTCGCCCGGCCTGATCGACGGGACATGCACCATAGTATGCTCCAGATCAAGATGTGGATGCATCGTCGCATTAAGCTCCTGGCAATTTGACGGGACCGCACCCTGAAGCACTGCGCTCGGCTGTTCTTCCAACTTCCAGTTACTAGATTCCAGAAACGCAGAGTCATACGCCTCAGTCGGCGCCCTTTTGGGTTGGAAGAATGGCCGCAGCAGGAAGTAGGCGGTCGCTTTGTTCAACAGCGGATTCACCATCAGCGTCCCCTCCCCCGGTCCCGTCTCACTCATCGAAAGCCAGCCTTGGAACATCCTGAACATCGAGCATGCTCCGGCTCCGTTGTATAGATCAGACACCACACGCAATCGACAACTCGCTTCCCAAGGATCGTAAGCCCGCCAGTTGCCCTTCCATATCTCATCATAGACGCCACCTCTGCCGTAGCCGTTGGGCTCCCAGCGCTCGCAGCTGCCACCATCGACATGGGGTCCCAACGCAAACCCGGTGTCGCCGGGCTGACGAATGCGGAGGCGGTCGGCGTAGGATGTGGGATGCGATGTTGATAGCAAAGCGGTTTTGTCGGCTGAGTGCCAGTGTGACATCAGAAAAGACTGAGTCTTGAGGAGGTTGGGATGGGTGCGGGCGAGGATTTGGGAGGGGGACCAGTAGAGCTCATAGACGGCGGGGTTGTTGGCGGGAAAGCCTGCATTCAGGGCGGTCCACGTTCAGAAAAGTTGAAAATGATGAACGAAAGCGGCTATGATATTTCATTGCGACGTTTCTTCGCAAGGGCATAGGATTTTGCGCACGGAAAGCAGGTGGGGATGGATGAATAAAACACATATTGAAAGAGCTAATCGACCCACCTCCTGTCGATGGATTCGTTTTGATATACCGCTTGACAAGCTCTTTCCATCCTAGGGCTTCTTCTTCCGAAACCACGGCCCTTATGACAGCCACACCACGCTTCCGGAGGCCGTCTCGAAACTTGGTCCTCTTCTCCACATTCCCCAGGTCATTGAAATTCAGCTCTGGGATGACAGCCGGCCCTAGTTCCTTGATAGCTCGGGTCTCCTCCTTCAAGGTAGATGAAAGATCTTCCCAGCTTGCTCTCAGACGTTCCTCATTCCCAGCGATTAGCTGTGATTTGAGGTTGGCAAAGCGAGATGGAAGAGGAACACTGGCGGCGCCTGACAGGGAGGCAAATACGGAGGATATATCGCCAGCAGCTTTTGTAGATTGGGATGGAGACGATCGTGTGGTTACATGGCGAAGGACCAGAGCGGCCACTCTGCTCTTCAGGCTTCTTGCACAGCTAACACTTTTGAACCAACGTTTGGAAGTCATTGTGTTCATCGGGGGCTTTTTCGGAGGCGACTGGACGGTCGTTCAGACTCCAAGCAATATATGGACTTCTTTGATGAGGAGCAAGGCATTGGTGTATTGTATATGTTCAACGGCGCGAATATCTGCCCACACTTATTCTGAAATTCAAGAGCTCAAACCATGGGACGCTAGAGTATGGATTATCACTCGGCCCGAGACAAAGGTGTTCGGTATGGCTCACCATAGGCCAGAAAGTGCATTAATTCAAATTGACATTTCCTCGTTATAACAAAGCTATTTCCAACCGCTAGAATAAGTTCGGGATAACGGCACGCTTCAGACGTAAATAGTACAAGGACTCGATAGAAATTAGAGAATCATCCCTGACAACATCGTCCGCGACCATTCGGTCTATCATATAGTTCATCTCTGCACCATGGCTACAATAGCCTCCAAACGTGGGCCTAGTGTACTCGTAAGCTTTTGACCCAACCCACTTGAAAGTCAATACTCGAAGCTCACAATATGATTCCCCAAGCTCACAGACAGCCGCGAACAGCGCCCGCCAGCAATGCGCCAATCCTCTCGCTTCATCACGGTTGACAACATCCTCCAATACGCCTCCGACATTCCCTCAATGCAGCAACGCCAACCCGTCAATCGCCCTTCCGCTATTCGTACCAAATCCGGTCGACCCGCCGATCCCAGACTAGCCGGAAGGACAGTACCACAGCATCTCCCCGCCCGAAGTACCAAGGTCAGCGAGAAGCTGGTTCTCTTGCCAGAAACCGCAGATCCAGAAGCAGATATCGAGGAGAAGGCGGACTACGACGAGGATAATGATGCGGAGCCTACGAAGGACGATGAGGAGGCCTTGAGGAGAACGGGCGGGAGGAAGGGCAAGAGCTATGCAGAGCGATTACCGAAGGCTAGGAGAGCGGAGAAGTTAGCTAGAGTCACGGCATACTGCACCGCGCAAGCTTACAAGCTGAATATCACGGCTACGTTTCTGAAGGACCAGCATGGCGCGAGGACGAAGCTGTACGATGACTGCTTGTACGCGGTATATCACCTGCCGTTACAACCTGGCAAAGCAGGCTATCGAATACGGAGCAGTCCCGTTCTCAAAAGCCCTGGCGGAAAAGCAGTGCTTGATGAAGAAATAGAACGTAATGAGCGGCGCGACTACGGCGAAGGCTATTTCGAAGACGGCATTGGCCAAAACTTTGGCGTTCACGGACCTGAAGGCGAAAGCCCACAGCAAGAACGGCACGATGCGGAAGACTCGGCCTACCGCCCAGCCAGGCAAGAAGCAAACCATGAGACGGAACGATCCAGTAGCCCTCAGCGAGCCCTCACCAATGCATCCAGATTTGCAGAAATGTTCGTATTTTCCTACGGCGTCGTCGTCTTCTGGAATTTCACCGAGCACCAAGAGAAAGACATCCTCGCCGATCTGACCTTCTCCGAATCAGAGACTGGAACCCCCCTGGTCACAGGAGCACAGAGTGAGGAGGATTTCGAGACCGAGGAGTTTCATTTCGAATACAATCCCGAAACACCCAGACCGAGGGTATTCAATGACATGATCACGCTGAGAAGTGGGGACCACATGATCAAGCTGGCGATGTCGCATGCTATTGCGCAAAGCACGAAGCTGAGCTTCTTCGAGCAGAGGATGGCGAACCAGATGGCAGACGCGCAGCATGTACCGCGAAGATTGGCTCTCACCGGAAAGCTGGGTCTGAAGAGAGAGGAAGTGGTCAGGATCCTCGGGGCTCTGTTCAAGAGCCGCGTGGACGTCAACCTCTGTAAGCGCTTCCCCATACATGGGTAAAGGAACAACTGGCTAACAATTCTCCGCAGCGTCGAATATGCTCGACGTCCCCAACTTCTTCTGGGACAGCGAACCGACTCTCCACCCGCTTTACTTCGGCGTCCGCGAGTACCTCGAGATCAAACCCCGCATCCAAGTCCTCAACGAGCGCTGTCGCGTCTTTCTCGACCTCGCCGAGATCCTCTCTGATTCCATTGCCGATAACAAAATGTCGAGTAAGCGGCCCCCACCTCTTCCCTTCCTTGCACGATCATGCCTCTGCTGACACTCGCTCGACCCCCAGGGCTGACATACATCATCATCATCCTCATCATCATTTCCATCTTCGTAACCTGCTCCGAAGTCTTCCTCCGTTTCGGCATCTTGTCCACGCGCGGTGCAGGCTCGAGTCTGAAGAACCGGGCGCTACCTCTCTGCATTCCTCAGAATTCGTCTTCTACGCTGTTGGGTGTTCAGGAGCTATGAGCGCTGGGATATGGATTGCGCTACCCTGGGTGCTGGATCCTGGCTTGTAGTACAAGTAGTTCCTGTTAGCGAGGCGTTTGGGTGGTTGTGTAATGTATGTAGACTCATAGACTCATGACTGTGGCCATAGAATCGATCAACTACAATACTTGTTCACCTCTTCCATAAATGATTGCCGAAAAATTTATCAAGCCCTTCCTGAACTTTCCCTTGGCCGGCTTATTCCTACTTTCCTTCATCCCTTTTTTCTGCCCTTCTCCCTTGGAAACGATTGATCCACCAGTGCACGTGATAACAAGCACGACAGACCATCGAAGCTAGCAGACTCTTGGCTGCGTGTGAGGAATGTGCTGGCATCTCGACGCTCAGAGAGGGAAGAGCTGGATACGGTAAGCTTGCAATAGGACCTACGTGTATCCTAACGGTGCGTGCTGGGTGCAGAGCGAAGAGAGAAAGAATCAGCATGGCTTGTGGATATATATGGATGTGACGTACGTAGTCCAGTCCTTGCACGATCGAAAAGTATCACGATGAGCGGAAAGGCTTTATTCACACTTGGAAGAGCTCCTTGACACTGGAGCATGCATATGATCGCTTTGACTGCGATGCAAACGTGTTACCCTCCCAAAAATGCCACGCTGACGAGCTTGAGATTGTCCATACGCTCATGTTAGCCGCCAGATGTCATGACTCCATCTCCATCCCTTTCCCTAGCTCCCGCTCTAATTCCAATTCCAATTCCCGCTCTCGCTGCCTCTCCAGCTCGCGTACCCGCTCGTGCTCCAGCTCCCTCTCCAGCCTCTCACTGACCTCGCCCAGGATCCGCCCTTGCTCTTCCTCCTGCTCCTGCTGCCTCAGCAGTTCGTCGTCCAGCCCTTCGACTTCAGAGATCTCTTCTAGGATCTTCCCATGCGCAGACTCGATCTTCAATGTCTCCTCTACGAGTTCGTGGTCTTCGGACGAGCATTGAGATTGGGGTTCCGGGGCTGTCCATAGAGCGTGCGTTGTCCAGCGGACGGAGTCAATGTGGTGTTGGAGGCTGGGGTGGGGTTGAGGGTGGTGGAGGATGAGCGAGGTTGTGGAGCCGTGGTGGATGGGTGGGGAGGGGTGAGAGGAGTGGTCGAACGGTGGCTCTGCTGAGAATTCTGGGTCAAGAGACTGATGTTCTGGTATGATTAGGGATTGCTCGAGATGATGAGGATGCTGAAGCTCATTATGAGGCCCGATCTCCATCTCCTGGCGGTCGTGCTGATAGACCTCTTGATATGGCTCTTCGTACCCAGAGTCGAAGCTGTCGTGGTGTGAGAGCATATTTGCTGAGGGTGCAAGGGGGATTTGGTCGTAGTCATGGTGTTGTTGGAGCTCGTCGGCGAAGGAAATGTGGATCTGGCCACCTGTGAAATCTTGAGGCGGGGTTTCAGCAAAAGCCGGAGGATCTACATGATAGCGTTCGCTCTGGGAACGGTAGGAGAGACGCCGAGCAAAGCTTCGGGTGACATCGGTGGCATGAAGGTTTGGAGAATCGTGGGGCTCAGTGTAATTGTAAGTCGATTGTGGTCGCCCGAACAACGAAGGAGCCTCATGCTGCATGTACTCTTCGTCACGTTGACAGATCGCTTCATCTGGTCTGCAGTCTGGCTGGCGGTAGGTTTGTGATGGATCAGGGTAGTAAGGTTCTTGAGGTAGATATTCTAAGTCCGGAACAAGGGCCCTTGTATCCTGTGAAAGGTACCCAGACCCACGCGCCGAATAATTCGTCTCCTGAGAATGTAAGTCGTCATTGTACGAATAAGCTATTGAGTCCTGCGAGCTAAAGGAGGACTCTTGCATGGAATGTAAAGGACGCATAGAACCAGATGTAGATGAAGCAAATGAACTGGCGGTCGAGGAAGGTAATGATCGTAGATCTGGTGTAGGGGTTGTTAGAGTCGAGTCCATGTCCGAGGGCTGGCCCGTAATAATACTCTCGGGATCGTCCACGAAAAGACTGTTTTTCCGGGATTGATCTGCGTAGACGGACGTTTGCTGGACCGAGGCCGTATCCTGAAGGGAATTATCAATGGCTATTGACGGTTCCAGGATTAGAGGCTGAGGAGATTGAGCAGATGAATATGTCTTATTCCGTGGACAAGGCGGCGTGAGCCTTCTCCAGGTCGTAGTTGCCGCCTCGTTGTCTTTAGTCTGGCGAAACTTCCACAGTAGTATTGCGATCCTCCGAGGTGAGCTACCATCGACTTCTGGAGCCGCCCAAATTTCTTGCATCATCGACACCTCCTCAAGGAATAGCCGACCCCGTTCCCCGGCTTGTTGTATGGCATATCCGTCGCCTTGTCCTCTCGCTTCTCGGATACCCTCTAAGATTTGACCAAATACATTCGAAGCCCACCAACTGCAATTAATCCGAGGAGTCACCTTCGTAACTTTCGTCAGTCCGACGTTGGTAGCCTCCAGATCGAGCAGCCCGTTGTCCAATTGGACACCTCTGCGTTTCTCAGTCACTTGGATCCCTCGTTCGTACATATTGGTGCTGGAATACCAATTGGAATACTTGGTGCCTCCATTGACCAAGATGAACGGCTTGACACCGAGTATTGAGCCTCGAGGTGGGTATTCACGTAGCAAATTGAAACTGGTTTCGAGTAGTATGAGCTCGCTGTCCAGATGGCCTTGACGGAAATATGAAGCCAGTCGGGGATATAGCTCCTGCCAACCGGCGACCTCTTGGAGAGATCTATGCGAAGAGCCAATCTCGCTCTGTATACGGCTGTATGTGTGATATCTCTCGCCACATTCACTATCCACGAACATTTCGAAGCCGACTTGATGGACCGATGGCACATTGGAGCCAAGAATACCAGTCGGAGGCGGTAGAACTGTGGAGTATGAGTCATGCCGATACCCGTACTTGCCACCGGTTTCCATGTCATACACATAAACTGGGCGGTACTCCGGCTGATGCTGGAAATCGCAGTCTTTCTCATCGATCTTCGTTACAAATATCATCCCTGGTAGACGTCAAAACTCATAGTTGCAAGGACATAAGTCTCGAGCAACCCACATTCCGGGATGTCACCAAGTAAGCCTTTAAGCACTTGAAGGTGGCTCGATACCTGCTTGCGTGTTCGAAACTGGCCCGTCCATTTCAATATATAATCTTGAATTAATTCATTCCGGCCCCCTGGTGCTCCGTTGAAATCCTCTCGAATCTCTTTCTTACGGCCAAGACAGCGAATTATCCTTAGCGCTTGTAAACAGTTAACATGACAAGGCATCTTGCGCAAGGCTGACGGCAGATTCATACCATGTTGGAGACAGACCTCGACGTGCTCAGGCCATTTTTGCTCATTGCTTTCAACTGCTTTTTTCCTGTACAATCGGTAACGTTCCGATTGAAGCTCGTATCTGACAAAATTGCGATCGATTTCCCACGGGTATGGACGGCGCCTGTGCGATCTACGCGCAGCGTGCCTTTTTCCATCCTTACATCGACTCTTGTGTCGAGATTCGAAGATAGACGGTGCTTCAGGGGTATCGCTTCCCGCATCCTCTTCTGATTTGAGGAAGGCGGATGCAGCCTCATGACCGATGTTTCCCGAACTATCCTGAAGCACTCGAGAAGTGCTTCCCCATCTCTCACCTTCGGCCGAGAAAGCTTGGTCGGGGGTTGATAGAATGTGCATATCGTCCATCGCGAAAATGCTGTCAGGAATGGCTGCTACTTTTGAGATAATTTACAAGAATGCCCAAGGAATGGTAGCTTATAAGGTTGACGATCCCGTTGGAGTATAAGGGCGAAACCCGTATAACAAACACCACCTGAAGCCTCTTACCTGCGCTCTACCTGCTGACCCGCTAGTCTCACCAGTCCGGTGTAGCATTGCTGCATAGTCTAATTGCGGAATTCCTAGCGGTAACGGCAAGGGGGTGTCCTGAAGGGAGGGAGCTCGCTACCTTGACAACAGAGGCATGTCGATCTCACCAATAGGCGAAGCGGAATGAGGAACAACAAAACAAGTCCAAAGCCTACATTGTATGAAAGCCTCCTAAGAAAATGTCTTTTGATCGAGGGGTTCGCTGTCTTGAAAAACATGCAAGGGGCCCTCCTGCACACTCGAGCACCCCACGAAAAGCTTTGATAGCCGTGATTAGCCTACCCATCTTCGAGTTCGATGTTGAACTTCTTGCGGCCCGTTCCCGTCAGCCTCTGTAGGGCCACCTTATCGGCCTGTTTTCCGACCTTCTTTTGCATCTTCGCGATCTCCACCTCGGGGTCGATCGCATCTTCCGCTGCAAATTCCAAGACCAGTCGTCTTCCCAGAAGATGAGTATCTTTCAATGCATTCAAAGCATTCTCGGCTTCTCTCGCCGACACAAATTCTGCGAAAGCGAAACCTCGCGTCGAAGTATCGAATTTTTTGGGTACACGGACGGACCGAAGCTGCCCGTAAGGGCCAAGGAGCGATCTTACATCCTTCCTCGAAGCCTCAAAGGGTAGATTTTTTATTATGATCTTCGTTTTTTTACCAGCCAACTTCTTGGCGGCATCCGCTTTCTTGCGCTCCTCTGCAGCGTCTATCCCCTTATGAGAGGACCTGATAAGGAGTTTGTGGCCGTCAAGATTGTGGTTGTCCAAGGCTGTGAGAGCTGCTTGCGCCTGCTCCTTGGTCCGGAACTCGACAAAACCAAAGCCCATGCTAAGGAATTGACCAGCTTTCTTGGGGTCAGGCTTATGCTTGACTTTGGCTGACAGGAAGCCATCGAGCGGTTCAAAGAGCTCGCGTAAGCGTTCTGTTGTGGTAGCGAAGTTCAAATTACTTACGAAGAGGGTGGAACTCTGTACTGGGTCCTGAAATTTGGCAACCTCCAAGTTATCGGCACTGGACGGTCTAGGCGTCGTGCCATCATCTCCTGGCAATTGAGCACCACCAAAGATATCCTGTGGCGCTTTCTCCAGGAACAAAATGGAGTCTTTGACCTTTCTATAAGCCAGCCCAGCAAAAGCAGATCGAGCGTCATCGGCGTGATTGAACTCGACTATTGCAATTGTGCCTGACGGAGGCATGAGTAGCCTTGATACAGGACCATAGGTCTCAAAAAGGTTTTTGAGATCGGTTACTTTTGTTTCGAATGAGAAATTCTTCACAAGAACAACAGTGTCTCCACGCGCCTTCTGTTTGAATGCAGCTAGATCGACACCGTTGGCTGTAAAGTAGGCCTTGGTCTCTTGAATGACGTGTGTCTCGGCGTGAGCTTGCTTGACTGCAGCATCTGACGAAGTGGGGTCCAGTAGCTCAGACTTCGGCACGCCGAGCCGCTTAGAGATCGATGAGATAACAGCGTCGGCCTAGGGAACATTAGTTGATTCTATCAAGTCATCGTTCAAGAAAGGGTCCGAATTACGTTCATGAACATTGCATTCCAATTGAACGTAGACGAGGCTGCTTCTGCCTTGCGTTTGATCTGTTGCTGTTTCTTGAGCGGTAGTTTGGATATGGCAAATTGGTCTAGTCCCTTCTGCTTTTTGAGAGCCGCTGGAAGAATATGTAATAGACGGCCTTGGAACGGGACCCCGTCCATTGAGTGAAAAGCATTTTTCGCCGCTTGTGGATCCTTGTACTGCACGTATGCATAACCTTTGTTGGTACCAGACCGATGGTTTAGTGGGACATGTACCTAGATCATGTCAGCAGTCAGCACAAGTATCTTTCAAGCAGCAGTCCGGAGGTAATTCAGCGTTATCGGATCAGAGACAAGCAGCATCTACTAAAATACGCTTCCTAATTGACATCATATGCAAGGCATAAGCTGTCCCTATCAGAGGACTCATCATATTCGCGACCGACAATAAGAGCATAGGAGAAAAGCTGACCTACCTCTTCGACAGGCCCAAAATTGCAAGATTCAAAAATGTTGCGTAGCTCCTCCTCAGTGGCCGTGTAGGCTAGATTACGAACAAAAAGCCGGCCACTGCCAACGTCAGCTTCTCCACGATCGGCTGGTGGCGTGGCCGTCTTCTGGTCAGCTTCGCGCGCAGGCTCTAGTTTAGCTTGTGTGGCAGCCTCAGCAACTTCTCCGCTAAGAGATGGTTGCTGCAGTTCGTAGCTCGCAGCAACATTGCCAGGTTCGACGATCGGAGCTCTGGGCATCAGCACTTCATCATCATCCAGCAAGCCCAGTAATCTGCTGGTCCTCGAGCGTAACCAATCCGCATCGGAGGCCACGTAGGCTCCTGCAACTTCGGGATCTTTGGTGGACTGAAGTAAAGCTGGCGGATCGGTCGAATCACCCTCTGTATCAGAGGCTACGGTCTCTACTGCCTGCGTTGGTTGCTTAAAGGGCTTGGGCTTCGGGGTGGGCTCTCGCTCTCGGGAGATCGATGGGTGGTCATTGTCGCTTAAAAGGTCTTTGGATGCTGTATCTATTTTGGTGATACCATGCGAATGGACTGTTTGCACATCCGACAATTCTCGATTAGCCCAGGCGTTGGCTTTTGACGGCGGTTCCATGACATCGAGGAATTCCTGTAGTTTGGCACTGCCATCATCACGCTTCCGCTTCTTGATGTTCTGAACTGCTTCATTGTGCCCTTTACTGGCAGCCGCCCGGGTATCGGAGTTGATATTGGCATCATTAGCATATGGTTGCAGGGCGGATTGATCTTCGACCTGGTAACCTCGCAGCGATATCAGCAGCGCGAATTTGCTGCAAGAGCTGTTAGCTTACCGGGCGAGCCGGCTCAACATAGATTCTTGACATGCGAATGAAGCACTTGTTGTAGTATTTGATAGCATCAGCAGCATCTGCTGGAGACTTGTAGCCTACATAACCTATGCGGCGCTGTGGGATGCATCTTACATCTGTGACCGGCGAGATTTTCGAGAAATGACGCTTTAGGTCGGCTGGTGTGGTATCCGGTGGCAAGCCATGTACAAATACTCTGGAGGACTCCATAGCACCGCAATCCCACTATACCCAAGCCCAAATTCTTACCAGACTATCGAGTAGTTGATGTGCACGTCGAGACGCAATGAGACCATCCGAAAAATCATCAATAAGTTTGGACGGCAGCAGGCCCGCCCGTCCCGCCTGAGCTGGCTGCCAAGTCGGCATCCGGAGAAACTTGCGACCGGCATATCTTTAGAGATACTCCCAAACCCCCTCAAGACGACTGACCTTCATAAGTTACGCCTATTTTGCAGGTCTTACTTCGGAGGAACGCTTGTGTCTACACTACCAGAGGAACTTTGCACCCGCCCAGCCAAGCGAAAAGGTCGACCTTGCTCCAGAATTTCAAATAGCTGTACAGGCATCGCGCAATGGCAGCAGAAAAGAAAGAGAAGCTTGAGGGTAAGGTTATGCCTGCGGACTTTGAGTTGGCAAATCTATACTGAAATCCAGGAGCTCAAATCAAGTCGGCGGACATGGTACGATTTCCATTTGGGCATCAGACGCCGTTCGCAGCTTTGCTAACGACACGTCTAGAGCGAGGAAATGCAGCAAACGGCCATCGATGTCGGTACGGTCGGCATTCACGAGGTCCTCAGGAATCGGTGGGCAGACGTGCTTACGGACGAATCGCAGCTTCCGATGCGATGGAGAAGTACAGCATAGAAAAGGTACTGCTGCCTCGAGTAAAGTTGGACGATATGTGAATGACACCTACGCAACGTTCATACTGACAGTTGCCGCCAGGATATTGCTCAATATATCAAGAAAGAGGTACGTGACCACAAGATTCTGGTCCAGAGAGCTGTCGACATCAACACACATCGCTGCGTCCCTGAGCTAGGAAGTTGACCGTCGCGGCTTGTACAGTTCGACTCAAAATGTGGGGCAACATGGCACTGTATCGTCGGCAGAAACTTTGGCAGTTTTGTTACCCATGGTATGTGGAGCCAGACAGGAACGATGCGCTACTCAGGTTCTCCCTCCTCGAGCGGGGTGAACCTCCTTCTTACTGAGGCTATTCAGGTCCGCAATTTATGACTAACAGCATGCAGAGACCAAACACTTCATCTATTTCTACCTCGGCCACTGTGCGATTCTCCTCTTCAAGACGCAGTGAACTCGAATTCGCGACCGAAAGCTTCATGTAGAAATGATGCTTTGCACGGAGAGAATATGGATGGAGGGCAAAAGGGAATACTGGTGTTATATCGCGAAGCTGCAGTGATATATCAAGTGCTCGCATGAAGTTTGCTGACGCTTGGATCATGAGTTGAGGGGTTGACTATGCAGAGCATTCGACCAATTATGTCCACTTCAAGTCACCCTTTTCGAGCGCGTGGGGTCGACCCCCTTTGCCCTTTGCTGTTAGCGACTAGCGCAGGAGTCCTTGTGGCCGGAGGACACTTGATCAACCAGCTCTCTGCATGGACACACCCGATACTAATTTCTACTCCGTGCTTCGACGTGAGCGCTGTATTCTTGGCGGCGCGAAGCCTAGGTTGCCGGGGGTGGGGCCCAAGAGGTTTCGCCTGCGGCCAAGGATGCAGTGATGGTCTTATCGATCACGATAAGCCTGCATACTTTATCTGCAATCGCTTGTAGCCAGCCAGCGCCATGTCGAAAGCGTAAGGTAAAAGTGATTGATATTTTCTTCTCCTCGTACGAAAGAGTCCTGCTACCCTTATCTCAACCTCGATCGTTTCCCCGCCGTCGCAATGCAGGAGCAAGGGTACGGCCACTACAGGCTCTCACCATAGTACTGACTTTTTGCTCATAAGCAAGACCTCCCTCAACTACATCTCCTTCCGCTTTCTGTTTCCTTTGCTTTCCCATCTCTATGCTCTTTGATCTCTGTATAGTCGACCGTGATCCGAAATGGCGACAACACCTCCACTGAGTCAAGCTGTAGGCTATGGCGTCGTCGTCGGCTTAGGTCTTGCCTTTGCTTTGGGCATGATTCTCACCACCTGGACCCTCAAGCGATACCAGAACGAGGTTCAGACCAGCGAAATGTTCAGCACAGCCGGTAGAACGGTCAAGTCTGGCTTGGTCGCATCTGCCGTCGTGTCTTCCTGGACATGGGCTGCAACACTACTTCAGTCCTCCGGAGTAAGCGGACTCCTGAGCATCTCTTAGCCCTCTCTGGAGGGATCGTGGAGAAGCTTGGAAATATGTCTTAGCAGTATCCGCTACTAGGGCATCCCTCTTTGCTTCACCCAATAACTTAAGTGAGGCACGCTGACTCCGAGATTACTCAGGTCGCGTACCGCTATGGAGTGTCAGGACCCTTCTTGTATGCTTCCGGCGCGACCGTGCAAATCATTCTGTTCGCTACGATCGCCATAGAACTCAAAAAAAAGGCGCCGAATGCACACACGTTCCTGGAAGCAATTCGGGCTCGCTACGGGGTTTATACACATCTTACCTTCACTATCTTCGGACTGATGACGAACGTTCTGGTGACCGCAATGCTGCTCACAGGCGGATCAGCCGTTGTGACGAGTTTGACAGGCGTTCCGACCGCCGCCGCATGTTTCTTACTACCTGTCGGGGTCGTTCTTTATACTATGTTTGGTGGCATCAAAGCGACTTTTTTGACAGACTATGGTTCGTACTTGCGCTCTGTCCCATGGTCTCCGACTACCAGCAGGCTACCAAGACACCTTTTCTTATGACCTCATACTTCCAAAGCTGACATGATTATTCGTCCACAGTCCACACGGCAAGTAGCGCTCTGCTCTCATCTCGGATCTAGGGTACTGACCCCAGGGATAGGTCATGATTCTAATAATCATAATAATCTTCGCTCTGACGGCCTATTCTACCAACGAGAACCTAGGAAGTCCCAGTAAAGTCTATGATCTTCTTGTTGAAGCTGCCAAAGCGCACCCCGTTGCCGGCAACGCTGAGGGTTCCTATCTCACTATGCGATCGAAAGAGGGCGCAATCTTCTTCGTGATCAATATTGTGGGAAATTTCGGCACAGTCTTCGTTAGTAGCCTCCCCTCTCCATTGTCTCTGCCTACGGCTCTAGCGAGTTACACCTCACTCACGAAATCCATTTTTTACGTGGCCTCCAGCTGTGGCCTTCAGCTGTGCTCTTCATAACATCTAGCTACCCTATCGAGGATGCTAATGCAGGCTGTTACAGTGCGACAACGGCTACTACAACAAAGCCATAGCAGCAAGCCCCATTCACGCTTTACCGGGATACATCATGGGTGGTCTCAGCTGGTTTGCAATCCCTTGGCTTGCGGCAACGACCATGGGTCTATCAGCCCTTGCTCTGGAAACCAATTCCTGTTTTCCCAACGTATCCGCAAAGGATGGCAGATGCAGACGTCACCGCAGGATTGGTTCTGCCTGAAGCTGCTGTCGCTTTGATGGGCAAAGGCGGAGCCGCGGCCGTGCTGTTGCTTGTGTTCATGGCTGTGACGTCCGCTAGCTCCGCGGAGTACATCGCCGTCTCGTCGATTTGTACCTATGATATCTACCAGACATATTTCAACCCTAGAGCAAGCGGGAAGACATTGATCTACATATCGCATATGAGCGTTGTCGTGTACGCCATATTGCTAGCCGCCTTCTCTACTGGCCTTTATTGTGAGTTTTGGGACCACTGTCGGCAGGATTCTTGTGCTAATCTGGCTTCCAGATATTGGCATCTCCATGGGCTGTATGTAGTATCACAACTATATGTAGATGACAAGCTGAACCATAGTGCAGATCTCTATCTCTTGATGGGCGTCATCATCTCATCTGCAGTCCTTCCCGCAACTCTTTCCCTAATGTGGAGCAAGCAAAACACCGTCGCCGCGACCTTGACTCCTTTCCTCGGTCTCATCTGCTCCCTCACCGCCTGGCTCGTGACAGCAAAGAAGCAAACCGGAAATCTCTCCGTCGCCAGCACCGGCAGCAAGTAAGTCTTCTCCCATCTCATACAGCCCCATCGATCGCCGCCCCGCCCCTCGCCCACCCCTTTTCCAAACGCAATGACTAATAAAGTTACCAGCATCCCAATGCTAGCCGGAAACGTCGTTGCCCTCCTCTCTCCACTAATCTTCGTCCCCGTCCTAACCTACGCCTTCGGCCCCGCCTCCTACGACTGGAAATCCATGGCCGCCATCCGCCTCAGCGATGACGCCGACATAGCCAGCCAGGCGCACACGGACCTCGAATCCATCCCCGCCACGCAAACCGTGCTGGATGCCCAACTCTCCCAGAAAGAGCAATCCAAACTCCGGCGCGCCTCTTTCATCGCGAAATCCATGACTGTCTTCATGACCATTGCGCTTCTTGTGCTTTGGCCTATGCCTATGTATGGCACCGGCTACGTATTCAGTAGGAAGTTTTTCACGGGATGGGTCGTGGTGGGGATCCTGTGGATCTTTTGCAGTCTGGGGTGTGTGGGTTTGTATCCGCTTTGGGAGGGGAGGGGAAGTTTGGCGAGGGTCAGTAGGGGGATTATGTTGGACTTGAGGGGTGGGAAGGGCACGGTCGTAAGGGGCGAGGTGGCGAGGGAAGAAAGTCTTAGTAGTGAAGGGATGGCGGTGGGGAAGGAGGTGGGAGAGCTTGACGAGAAGAAGGTGGACTATGAGGTGGGTTCGAGAAAATGATCTCGTAGAAGTGGGTGCCTTTGCTTCAATCTCACGCGCTGGCACCAATAGGTTCTAAAACTCACCTAGCAAAGCCCTTCCCGGGTTGCTTCCTCTGGACCGTCCAACTATACCATGTTTTCTCCTACATTATGCCACTATAACAAAAGGCCATCAATCCCCCACCATCTCGTCAACAAGTCCTTCAAACCCAGTCAAGCAAAAAGCGCTCCTCCAACCCCCAGCACAGCAACGCGCCCTATAGACCTTCCCAGCCTCATTTCTTCTCTATACATTGCTGCACTGCACCCAATCATTCCAGCATCATCAACTTTACACCACGATCCCCACCCCCTCGTAATTGTAGATCCACTCGACATCCATTGTGTCGTAACCCCCAGCCACACCGGAGAAAGGAGCCTTGTCACTCATCCAAGCCTCCAACTGCACCGAAATTCAGGCTCAGAAGTCCTCCTCGGCCGACTTGGATTGCTGTCTCATTTTCCGTGACGCTATTGCCCAGGGAGATTGGCACTGGCTCGCCATCTGTGTGGGGAGGAGCTTGAACTTGTAGGTGTCCCCAGTCGGTGGAAGACAGGCCCTATTCTTCCATCTGAGGTATCGGATCCGGAGCATTGTTATTGGAGATCTGCAGAGGCAGAGTGAATGACATGGTGCTGGGAGGGGAGGACTTGTGCTTCTGTGCAGGAGATGTGACATATGATGATTGCAGGGAGGGTTTGCTGTAGTATACACTGGCTGTCTAGATATCTGTCTCCATGCTTCGCCATCGAACGTGGACAGCAATGTACGGGGTGGACTTTGGTACTGAATTGTGAGGTTGATATGGGCTGACAGTATGCCGTTGTCATGGTAAGCTAGCAGTGTTCGATCAGCCAGCTGGAAGAAAGGGTTTGAGGGGCAGGTGGAAGCGAGGACGAGTAGAACGGGAGAGCGACATGACAGTCCGTACCATGAGAATACTGAGACTTGTGGAGCTTCCGTGAGGTTCTCCTTGTTCTGTCCCAACGACTGACACCAACTTTCAGTATGCTGCCAGCCTCCCAAACGCTCTCCCTCAAGCAATAACGCAGAGCTCCCTATCCATCCATTGCCACTTTGAACGCCATATGAACACACCGCTCTCCCCACCGAAACATCCCTTCTCGCTCTCCTGCGCCCCTCACTTATACTGCGGCTGTCCCCCGTACCCAGGCCCCGGCGGCCCGCCGGGTCCACCACCTGGGCCCATACCAGGAGGTGGCGCTTGCATTGGCCCTGCGCCGGGATGTTGAGATTGTACATCTGGTCGTTGGCTGTAGGCATAGCATATCAGCAGAGGCCACTCTTTCCGCTTGATTGGCTTCTCGGTCTGCCAATGTGGCGGATATCAAAAACTTGATAGGATGACCGTAGGGTGTAAGGGGGAGTTAACCAACCTCAAGTCTTGCTCGAAATGGCAGATGGGACAAGACACTTCCTGCAAGGTCCTAAATCAGCAACGGCCTTCCCGCTGAAAGAGAGGGGACTGACTTTGTATTTATGCATCGCTAGAGGGAGTACGGGCTGTCCAAAGCGCCTTAGCATTTGATTCTCGCACCCAAACGTTCGAACAGGCGGCGCATACCAGGAAGCAGAGGGTGAACCACGGCCTAGAGAGTCCATTGTCAGCCGTTCGCCATTCGTGGGTGTCCGAGAGGCCGCGGTCGCCCCCATGCCTTTCGCCGCTGTGGAGGACCTCACCATCTGGTTCTGCACTGCGCGCTCCAATTCCCGCCTATTCCTCCATAGATATTAGCGTCGGCTCTGGATCCTGCTTAGTCCGGCCCAACGGCAGTCGCAGTGAAGTTCATAGTAGTCGTTGAAAGAAGCGGGAAAAGGATTGCTTGCAATTGTGGCATTGCGCGGTCCTAGAAGTCATAGGATCAGTACGTCGGTTTCCCACGGACACGTCGATTGTTAAGCAGATTTCCAAAGGTCGGACCCTTGAATGTGATGGAAAAGGACGCGACATGGATCTGAGTGTAGTCAAGAGAAGGCAGGGCACAGCTTACACGCCCTCATAGCCTTCAAGCTGATTTGTAAAATCTACGATCCCGGTCTATCAGCCACTCTCCATAGATATTCCTCGCGCACCAAACGCCAGAGTGGATCCGAATCGTACCGTGCGTGCCAAAAGTGATACAGAACGCCATGGTAGCTAGGATACTGCGATGTAGGAATTTTGGAGATGGATATGAAACTGGTTAAAGCTTCAGCCACTACATATGACGTAGACGCCAAGGTGCGCATGGTAGCGCTTGTCGGGCCGCTGCTGGGATCTTTGCCACCCCCTATCGAAGGGACTGGGAAAGCTCCATGCCTGAGCTCAGTACGGAGGTAATGAAGGGCGGTTTTAGTAGGAGTCAAGAGAAGGACGGGGCGTTTGTGATTTGAGAGAAATTTCGAAATGGTCTCTGCCAAGCTACATTGGCTGTGAACGATGGTGTCACGGCTCCGTGTGAGGTACGATTGACAGGCGACAGCTTGAAGCACAAGTCAATCGAACCTGGTCATGTGAGAGATTACCCGTTTTAGACATTAGTTGTCTTCTAAACATGGTCGTTCTTTGGCTTTCTACTGGAGATTCGTCACTCTCCAAGGCTCCAATCGAGATGCAAGGTCGAATGAGATAAGAATTTGCGATGCATCAGTCGGCGGAGACCTCAACGGTCGGGGAGACGAGAGACAGTCACTAGATGTATAAGGGAGAACATTTGGTGCCCTAAGGCTTTCATTGCTTTAAAGACTAACTAAATCAGTGCAGTAGGCTGTAGGTCAACGAGGCGAATCCAGCCGAAGCCGGCGGTGTCGACACCTGAATCAATCCATCGAAGTCTCTATGCACTGCGTGGGATACGCCCGTATCCGAATAAGTATGCTGGGTAATTGTGAATGGAAAAGGCCGTAACGTGCCAGCTGTCGTAAAATAGCTGGCGGTTTATGAATGAGGTGTGCTGCTGGTGGTTACTCTTGGACCGATTCCCCAGGGCAAGCCCACGACTAAGACGGTAGATGGTTCTGGTCGTGGAGGTGGCCGGCGATTTGATCCCTGTCGAAATAACCGTGTGAAAACCCATGATTGATCTGCTCAGAATCGTGGCCTGATGCTGTGAGTTAATGGACAGCGAACATGATACCGATGATCATCCCAGCGATGGCTGCAATGAATAGAATCCCGCCTAGACTCAAAGCTACCACCTTCTCTGTCTTGCCCATCTCTGTGACGTCGCCCCTGCTGCACCAGTCCATAACTCCATCCATAAAACCACAGCCGTATATGAGCCAGAGAGGAGGGCATATGACGCAAAGCACGAGGAAGAGACGGGACATGTCCTTCTGGTACTTCAGACGCTTTTCGAGGCTCCGGACGCGTGGGACACGGTGAAGGTGCGGATCATCTGCGTGAGCCTCCGGCAAGTCTCCCCTATTGCAGCCTGCTGGGAGTTCCGAACGAGGAACCGGACGTAGTGAGCCGAGCACTTCCGAGGCGGAGTGCCCACGACCTGGTAAGTCCACGTACAGAGGCTGCCAAATTCTTCCTACTCTCCCCTGAAGCTGTAGGAGGTGCTGGGCGCTTCCTAGAGGCGGTCTGGCAACATGAGCGCCATGAGCGGGTTTCTTCGGGGTAGACTTATGAACACGATGGTTGTTCGTAGTACCCAAGGTAGCTCGAGATACGCGCTTGGTTGATGACTGTTTGCGAGCGCGACCATTGATGTTGGCCGTGGTGGTTGGATGTACTGTGACACCGTCGAGATCAACTGGTTCGCTCGAAGTGGTGACGCCATCATATGGACCGGTTGATACCACGGACAGGAGATGGGCGCTTCTAGACGTGGCCTTGGGGTTTGGAGAGTTGTTGGACTCTTCGCTGTCCGAAACCTTTCGCTTCCTCGCGTCTTTGTTACGTTGAGTAATCTTCATATTGCCGGACTTTGCGGAGTGAATATCTGGTAGCTCGAAATCTGTATCTGTGGGGTCTTGACCTGCAGCGGGACGCTGAGGTGAGCGTTGACGAAGCTGGGCGCGAGGAAAAGGAAAGATCTGGTGAATTTGACGGCCAAGAGCAGCACCAGTAGAAGTGGTGGCCTCTTTGATATCCGCGAAGAAAGCCAAAGGTGCAGATTTGCGCTTGAGTTCGCGGACGGGCGGTATTTTGGGGCCTGGCAAAAGATTGTGGTCAATCAGGTGTTGTCGATGCTCAAGCACCTCCTGTGGCAAATTGCTAAGAACTGTAGGAAGCGCAGTGAACCCCTCGTCCAGCGAACGATCCGAGTATCGCGAGCTTGAAACCTTGTGAAGGCTTTTGAAGAGCGCGTCCGAGCTGGCGGTCCGGATTGTGTCTAAGCTGCCATCAATTGTGCGCCGGTATGACTTCTTTGCCGATTCAATTTCAGCAACAGCGGCAACCGGCGACAACCCCAGATTTGGACTGCTCAATAACTCCCCATTAGGGCTACTCGCATTTGCCAAACTACTCCCAACTTCACGAGCCCCAGTACCCTGTGGGGTTCCTGTAACATTGCCTTTAGGACCTGCAGAGACCATCTGTGCAAAACTTCCGGTGCGCGCACACTCATCGACAAATACGTCCCCATTCGCGTCCTCATCAGTCGACACCCATGCAGAAGACTGGTCCTTCCTACTAAGTCTTGGATTCTCGTGGTTTCTGGCTTGCTCAGATTTAGAAGCCATTTCAAGAAAACTGGAGTCATCCCCGCTGCAGGACACACTGTCTGTGTTTTGGTCAGAAGCCAATGGTGGACCATGACGCGACGAATCAAAACCAAAGGCTGGTCCATGGAGGGGTGTCGATGCAACATCTTGCGTGTCTGGCGACCCATACTCGGGCTCCAATGAGTTTGGGGATGAATCAAAAAGCCGAGCCTGTCGTTCTGACAAAGGCGAAGGGTGATAATAGTCGCTAAACAAGCGGCGTGGTATCAGTGGTGAGTTTGCCATATTGCCATTGCGCGCTTGGCTTGCCTCGTTGTTAGCCTCCGATAAAAGAATTGTCCTCCCCGTCCGTTCATCTCTAAGCATGTTCCAAGATTGGACATATCTTGGATGAGTAGGGTGCTCTAGCATCTGACCCCCGGGTGGTAGGCCACGGCTCCTCATTTCACTCGAGGAACTTGAATAGTCCGCATGACTACTTACTGTGCCTTGAAGAACAGCTCTCCGTGTCTCTTGCCTCGATAGGCCTTCGACAGTCTCCCAATCTTGCTCTGACTCGACACCGACAGGCATACGACCATTAGGTTGTGGTTGTTCCATTGCCCTGGAACCGAAAAGAAGAGGAGGTGTCCCACTACGAGTTCTGGATATCATCAAACTCTCTTGAGGCTGCATATTCGCTTCGACCTCAGACCATGGGCTATAACCAAAGCGACGCCTATGATATTGGGAGTAGGTGGTTGAGGTTGATGCCACACTGGTGCCGCTGCCTATTGGTCCATCATGGACTGCCTGTGGAGTAAGTTCTAGGGAGATGCGACCGGCAGGATGAAAGATGTCGCCATGAATATCCATGACCGCATTTGTCTGATTAGACACGAGACTCACATTGCTCGGTCTTTCCAGCTGGCGATTCACGTGGTCTTCGAAGCCGACCATCTCAGCTCCTGACAGTGGCCGCGATCCCACAAATCCGTCTTGGTTGAAAAGGGCGACTCGAGCAATACTGTTTTGTGTAGCAGATATAATCTCTTCAGATCCCGCTTCCGATTGAGCGCCCCCAATCCAGGCTTGAAACGATTCATAGGAGTCATTCTGGGGCAGCTCCGGCCCTCGTACACGTGCAATGGACGTTTGTATGGGAGAGACACGTTCGTGGTCGTTATTAGCTAGGCGCAAGTTACCCTGGTTTGGTGGAAGTCCCTCATACTCATCACTGCCTAGATTTTCGGCGGCGCGTTCATGAGGGTCACTCATTTCGCTTGCAGGTCTGCTCCACAACTCAGGAGTATGCTCCGCATTCCCTGTGGTCCCGCAAGCGTAACTCTGATAAACGTCACTCATTGTGTTATTCTGAGGTAAGCTATCGGTTCCGTCGCGAGTCGATAGGTTTGCCATTTCCGGGATATGACCAAGGGAGCGCGATCGACGATTTGAGTTGTCGACTTGAGTATTTGTCTCTTGAATGTTCCAACGCTGCAAGGTGGCTGCGTCTACAGAACTTCCAGGACGAGATAAGCCAGGGAACTTTGAACCGATCTCACCAACTTCTGAATCGGGAATTTCCGTAGGTCCGACAAGGGGAACTGGACGTTCTCTTAGAGAACGATTGATAGTGGGCGAAATCAGCTCAACATGGTCACCACCACGAGCTGCCACACCTGCAGACGTCCTGGCTGAGGGGGGTGACACGCGAGCTACAGACTCGAGTGGCGTTGACTTCGGGTTATTCGGAACCACTGGCTGGTCTTTAGCCCAGCCGGGCGACAAGGGAGGCCAGTTACTTGTGCGACGACCAGTTATGCTCGCATGAGCATCGCTTAGATCTGAAAACACGGCTCTAGAGGGCGTAGCGCGGGTCTCGGAAACAGACCGATTTGTCTTTGGGGTCGACACATCAGTCGACTTGGGGACTTGAGCCATGATAAGCGTCGACTTTGCCGCTGCGTCGAAATGAGAACGTAATGATAGGGCAAAATCTTTCGAATGCGAGGATATTCTTCGAACACTCCTATGATAGCAAGCCGGATGAACAACAGAGAGGGCCGGATCTGAGGGTTTCCGCTATTGCAACGTCCGATTCAAGAGATTTGACCTACTGGAGACTATGAGATCCTGCCAATTTGCTACAAGAAGTTAAAGGATATCAAGAATTGACTTACTCAGCTAGCCCTTCGAACTGTTGAACGTCAGAAGATCGTCGATGGCTTGCACTCCGGTGGGCAGATAGGGGTCGACCAAGGATAGAAATTGCCAACACAACCGACCATGGAAGGCTCTGATGCATACACAGAGTCAAACCTTCATCAAATACAGTCTCTATGGCACCTTAGGAAGGTACTGGATGTGGTATAACAAGAGTCGACTGATTTGGAGCCAGGAGGTGGTGCTGGTGGAAGTTGTGATCGTGAGGGTTTCGCGCCACGCTAATTCTTGAACCTCACCGACAAATGCCGTGCCCTCTGAAGCTCAACTTGAAGAACTCTGCATGAGCCAATCTTTGGGGATATAGAGCCAATAAGCATGCAGCAATGGAGTGCTAAAAGAGCACGTATCAAGGAGCACAAAGTGGACTATACTAGTACCCACTGGGGAGGTTGAGGATGGGGCAAGGGTGTTGTATCAGGTACATTCTTTCAATCATCCTGACAAGTGGATACCCTGACCATGAAAGCGGACCATTCCGCGCACGTTGAACGATGATTGGCTGTGTCAGTGGTGCCCTTATCATTCAACTCTTCTATCTTGGTAGCACAATGTTTCCTTCCACTGTCCAACAGGCATGCAGCATCACTTTGTTGCTTTGAAGAATTGTACCTACCAATTTTTACTGGGGTCGATAATCCGCAACAGATTTCCGTATTGTCTTGAAGCAAGAAAGGTGTTGATGTTTCTCTCCGGGAGTAGGTCCATTGAATGTAGGTATCTGCAGCATTCTCTTGTCGGTGCCCTGTTGGCAAACCCTGCGGTGTATTAATTCTCGAGCATTGCCGCCCGCCTTTATTAGTCGATCCTTCGTACCCACCGATTCATTCCATCACTAGTCTTCTTGGTATCGTGCAATGGTGGTCTTATGAATCGGTTCCCAGAGATGGTTCCGTATCTGTAGCTAGCTAGTCGAACATAGACTAAGAAGTCACCAGATTCAAAGCACCATGTACAACGACTGGTAGAAGTCCGGAAAGGCAAAGCACCGGATAAGGTCAAAGAACGCCAGACGCCTTACTGCTGCCAAAGGAAACTTGTAAACGACTCATTACATCTAGGAGACTTGGGTAGGACCCGGGCACAACAAATGAGATGGCTTCCGAGACATGGAAGGACCATAACTCTGGATGGTCCTCGCTACGTTCACGAGATGTCGTCGAGGCTACATGCTGATCGTGAAAGATTCTAAAGGAAAGAGCAAATGCAGAGTGAGAGGTCGAGATAGACTTCTGCGGAACGATCGGCCGGCTGGGCGTGCGTATGCAAGTCATCCCGAACCCTTGCTGGCGTCTGTCAAGCGACAAAACTGCATGTGCGTGCGTGAATTGTCACTGTTGTTTCTTTGTCGCTATGGGTCCCGATCAATGCTCGAGCATTAGAAAGCATTCGGATGTTGGCAAACTGCGAAGATATAGTATGAGGAATGGTCTTTTCCTGTTCTCCCTGTCCCTTGGCCCAAGTATAGCCCAGCTTCATCGAAACCATTTGCCATGTGAAGCCGGCTGCTTAGGACATCACTTCCAATGGCTTGGAACGAGCTGATAACAATCACCAAATGGCTCACAGGTATCGACAAGGTCGGGATTCAATGTTTTTCTCAACTTAGACTACCGGTCACCACGTTAACTACTTAGCTGGCATCTGACAAGGCTGGAGGCCGGATTTCACATCACAGGGCATCAATACACGAGGTAGCAGGAGCTGTAATTCACCCTCTGTGTCTGTTTCTATCAATCCTGTGTTCGTTGAAAGAGCTAATTTGGCGAATCCACCTAATAGCGATGGGGCCGGCAATTGGGAGATCGAGATTCAAAAAGATCGAGATATCAAGAGCTTCTATATTTTAGTAACTACACCAGATCAGACGCTCCAAGTCAGTCTGTGTCTGTGACCAGTATTATATGCTTAGTCTTCCACACATATGGTGGCTATTCATGGGCCTTTTCATTTTCCAAGTTGTTCTAGGACTCGATCGTAACCCTAACCTTACGTTGCAGGCTACCCTACCTTACAGTATTACTCAAAGTTGTTCACAGTGCACCGAAGAGGTCTGTCGTCCTCGACATGGACTCTCTTCGCCATTTCGTGGACTTAGTGCAGTCTGTCGCTAAGTTGGTACCCATTGTTGGCCCTCGCTATCTCGGAGCGACTATGCCTGCGCTCCAAGATGCTGCCTTCGTCGCATCTCTGGCATGGTCAGTTTACATCCATCGATGCCCATTACTCAGCCAGCCTCACTGATGGCGCTGCGAACTCAGGATTCTATGCCGCATATGGCAGATCTATCAGAAGCCTGTGGACGAATTAGTGAATCTACTGGGTCTTGACATCCCTCCTGTACCCGAAGTATCACTCGCTGGCATCACCACTGAGGGTGTTCTTCTCTACTGGAAGCCGCCTGATAGCCAGCACGCCTCCCTTACTCACGCCATCCATGTTAACGGCATAAAAGGTTTGCCCCTGCGCCATGCACACACAAGAGTCATGTACTAATAAGCTGTTGTTGCAGTGGGAGAGTTTAGTCGCGGCGATACATCGATTCAAGTAACCGGCCTCAAGCCCGGCCAATTCTACAGTCTTCGAGTAATCGCCTCCAACTCGGCCAGTTTCTCCACACTGGGCCCTCTAATACACCTCCGCACGCTACCTCTTCATACGAAAGGCAATGGAGCTCCCATCACATTTCACGAGAGAGCCGTGGCCGACGGTGAACACATGGAAGCGGCGGGCATCCGGATCTCTTCTACGCATCCCGAGCCAACAACTTCTCAGCCAATGACCAGAGAACATAGCGGCGGGCATGGCCAGCCACGGCGAGCGGGCTCAGGGCGTCGCAACTCGCCAGCGTCACTGGGAGCTGAAAATGCACTTGCTCATACAACAACTACTGATGGTGCAGAGGCATGTTCGGAGGACAATTCAATTGAGCATTTGACCACACGGCTCGATTCTCTGCGGCATGAGCAACAAGAATTAGACAAGCAGGTTCTTGAAGAGGAGCTGGACTTTAAGGATTCAGTAGGAAATTTGCTCAGGGAGCGCGACCAGCTTAAGCAGACCTTGAAAGAAAGAGAAGATGCAAGTAATGAACTCAAAAAGCAGGGGAATCTTACGTTTAAACAGCAGAAGACGGCGCAAAGCAGGAAAGCTCAGAAGGAGAGGCTACTGAACGAAAGGAATGCCGAACGAAAGAAGACGAAGGAGGAGATTTCAAAGTGGAATCAAGAGATCATTGATATGCGTCAGGACGTTGAAGACATGTCACGCGAGCAAGCCGATGTTACGAGTAGCAAAGATCGGGCGATAGCTGATGTAAGAACAGCGGTTGCAGAAGATCAAGCCGTCATCAAGACTTTAGAAGAGGATATTCGTGCTACAGGTTCAAGGATTAAGGCTCTGCAAGAAGATCGTGAGAGGGTGTCTGATGGCGGCGAGGATGAATCAATGCTTGCAACGCAAGAGAAAGAGGACGACCAAGCTTGGGAGGCGCATGCTCAAAGCTTACAAGTACATATTAATACCCTGATTGGAACGCTTAGGCAGGTCAGTGATTGAATTGGTCCCAGTAATGGAGGTGGCTGATGTTGACCGGATCATAGGGCGACGCGGAGACTACACGAGCCAAAGCAGAGCTGGCTTGGTGGACAAATTGGCATGCCAGAGATCCAGCTCAATTTGCAGCTATATCTGCGCTAGACTATACTTCTTCAGTGAGGTCGAATCACTCACGCCGGAATAGGCAAAATAATTCCCGTACGAGCACCGTCTCCTCGCTACCTGGAAGCTATGCTGCTGGAACGGGACTCTATAACAACACAACTACCATGCCACCCTCGTTCTCTTCGGTATCGCCTTTCTTTAACATGGGCAATGGCATGGCCGTCCCTCCCCCAACCGATCAGATGGGACTGTCTCAAAGTGACACCGAAGCTCTGACCGGCGGAGCCCCAATGAGCCCTACCGCTGATGATCTGCTACCTTCCAATCTTTTCCGTGATGATGACACCATGTCCCGTCGTATCACTGCCGCAGCTGCACGAGAATCGTTTGGAAGCCTAGGATCCGATGCGTTCGGTAGGCAGGGAGATTCTACTGGCCAAGCTCCGCATACACCTATATCAGCTGGGAGTCGCAATGGTAGCCGGTTCTCCAGTCCTCACGACAGCTTGCGCAATCTACCAAGGTACTCGGCCAATGGGGACTTCAGTCAGGAAATTGATCGACGCTCCATCCACTCCACTAGCGCCTCGTTCCATTCTCCTATAGCTGCAGATGCCAACCCATTGGCAACAAACAGGATCGCGAGCTTGTTCTCGAACACGTTCAACCGCCAACGGGGAAAGATTGACAATAATGAACCTCCGCAACTCGGAACCTTGAGGCAAGGCCAAAGCCAATCATTTCCACGTAATCTCGAGGACGAAGAGCTTGATGCGAACGGAACTAGACGCCGAAGGGGCAGCCACGGCCATTGGGCCAACCCGATGGGGTTGTTGAATCGCAATAGTCCCGAAGACGGTAATTTAATCCGAACACGCACAGGATCTGGCCGTAGGAGTCGTTTGAATATGTTTGGCTACAATAGCAACTCCTTGCAACCATCTGCGCTTACCGATCCACCTTCATCCGCTCGTCCCTCCTCCATTAATTCCTTTGACCAGGTTCTAGGCCGTCCCTCAAGCGAAAGCCAACGCAATCCTTGGACTATCCCTGAGAATACCCAGAACCGCAGTAGCCCACTGGGCACGAATTGGGCAACCAATGGGCCTTGGTCTCGAGGCCCGTCACGTCGGCCTTCGGTTCAGCATGGCTCGACGAGCAATTTATCAATCGGGTCTACTCCTCTTGAGCCTGATTACCAGAGTGGTCTAACCAAGCAGGCATCGGAACAGCTACCAATCGGTACACGACCTCGTGGTGGTTCAGGGCAATCTTCACAGCGCCCGGTGACGCCGAAGCTTAACCCTACTGCTCCCAGTTTCAAGACGCTCTTCGGGAGAGGCGAAGCAAAGAAAGCTGCGAAAGCCGACAAGGCTGCAGAGAGGGCAAAAGAAAAAGCGCCAGACGCAGAGGAAGTGGACTCCCTACATGAAGAGCCTTCTCCTCAAAATCCCCGCACATCTCGGGATGCTCAATCCATTGTTACCTCAGCTTCAGTCTCGGAATCTCACGAGTCCCTTGATCGCTCCACATCAGGCACACCCTCGGAGGCCGTGACACCATCCGCGCATAAGGAGTCGCTTATGCAGCGGATTAGCCGCAAAGGCAGCTCCAGCAAATTCAATGTACCCTGGGGCAAAGAGCGTGGTGGCCTTTTTTCGCGGAAAGGAGGTGACTCTACACCTACTGGGACACCTTCGGGAGAGCTTGATGAGGATGCTGATAGCGAGAGGTATGAAGACCGTGCAGTAATCCCTTCGCAGCCAACCGAGAAGAGCTCCAGGAGTAGCTTGTCGTGGCCTAACATTCGGCGGAAGAGCAAGAAGAATGGGATACAGTCGAGCGAGGCGGAGAAGAGCCATGAGATTGGGGAGGACGAAGATCGATAGCGGGCTGTGTGTGGCGATGTACGTTACATAAGGTAAGCTTAAAACGGGCGATAGCATCATCTATAACGTTCATAGACCCGAGGAGATAGATGCCTCGAAATATTTCATCCTCATGCAAGCTCGCACATTCCTCCTCGAGCCTTGTACCAATTTTCCAACTCCTACGAAGGCTGCCACCTTCCGGGTCGAATGTCTTCAGACGTTTCTACCATACTGACCCTTATTGACCCTTGAATTCATATCGCAAGCGTCAGAAACACCGGCTAGCATAGCGACTACATTGCACAACTCCCGTCCCACACTAATTTACATCTTACTCGGCATCCTCATCCCCCCATCCAACCGAATCACACACCCATTCAACATCGAATTCTCCACCCCCTCCCTCACCACCCTCGCAAACTCCTCCTCACCTTCTCGCCCATCAACGCCGTCATCCCACTCTCAAACAGACTCGGCGCGATCGTCACCACCCGGATCCCATACCGCGCCAGATCCCTCGTCAGCGGCAGCGTCAGGCTCGCCAACGCCCCCTTGGAAGCCGAGTACGCAACCTGCCCTGGCTGGCCATCGAACGCTGCGGAGGAGGAGACAAGCACAATGACGCCTCGCTCGCCGTCTGGGCCTTCCGGCTCGATCTGCGTGAGGTGCGGGAGAACCTGCCGTACCAGATCGACGGAGCCGCGCACATTGATACTCATCACGAAATCGAAGCCGCTCATATCAAGCGGGTCGCCATTCCTGTCGATGATCTTCGCGGGGGTCGATACGCCCGCTGCGGCGATCACGCCGCCGAGTTCGCGGCCGGTTTGCTTGATCCATTGGAGGGTGCCTTGGAGGGCGGTGGCGATGCTGTCGGTGGAGGAGACGTCGGTGGGGAAGAAGCGGGCGCGGGCGGGACTGAGTTCTTGGACGAGGGTTTCGCCGCTGGGGGCGTTGAGGTCGAGGATGGAGATGTTGGCGCCGGCGGAGATGAGGTTGTGGATGGTGGCTCGGCCGAGGCCGGAGGCGCTGGCGACGAGAGAGGTTAGTTGTGGAGTTCGTGGGGGTGGGGGAAGGGTACGCACCCACCGGAGACTATGAATGTTCTTCCCTCAACCTTCATGATTGTAGAGATCGGTCATCTTGAAGAAGACTCGAGCGTAGAGAGTACGTGGAAAGCCGAGGTATTGACTTCCTTATCGATAAGGATTCCAACCCTGCAACTAGGCCTTGCCCTGGAGGAAACAAAAGAGCGCTGGGTGGACTGACATGTAAAGTATTAAGGTGAGAAGAAGGAAAGAAAAGCGAGAGGCAAGCAGGGGTACATTAAGCACCTAATGGTACCTATCGATGATATACTTTCGCTGAGAGGCATATGATATCCAGGTCAAATGCAGATTTAGACTGGAAGATCTGGTTATATCCACATGCAACGATCTGATCTCATGAAAGCACTCAAAGGATATTATACAATGAGTCCAGCTACCACCAATGTGAACGTTACCACAACCTGTGTTCGTGGATGCTCCCACCTCACTCTGTAGCGGCCCGTCCATCCATGCCTCGTTTTGGCAAGCTACCAAAGCTAGTCAACCCACGTTCACGTCCACGATGTCTAGGGAATTTGGGAATACATAGGACTTACGATCCACGAGAGAAACTCAATAGCAACCGACCACGGAACCTGCGCATCACCTTGTATTCGCAGCGCAATATCCCCTTCCGCTATTTCCATGTCTTGGTTCGGCTGGAAACCCCCTTCCAACATGTCCATGAGGTCATGCATGAGCTGACTGTAGAATTTGATTAGATCGGACGCTGAGCGCTGACTGGGCATTAGTGCTTCGAGAGGTTGATACTGGGCAATCCAGCCGTCGCCGACATCCTCGGTCTTGAAGCCGCCCACCATGTTCTGGAGGGCGCGGCGTGTCTTCACACCCGGGCTGGAGATTGTTGCGAGTGCTATGCTCGGTGAAGATGCGGAAGATGCGGAAGCATGGTCATGGTGTTGGATATGTTCGGTAGGCAGGGCGAGCGAGCCTGATAGGAGATAGGCACACAGGAGGTACGAATTAAGGGAAACGAGTAGAGAAAGAATTGACCGCATTATGGGCAATTTGTTGGGCAGCTGTCGAACTGCGAAGCCTAGAATAAAAGATCGCATCTCACTAACATGGACCCTTGGGTTCTCGTACTAGTGTGTAGATGTGGGTCGCATGTCTCGGATTGCGTTTCCACTCAGATTTGGATGCTTCGATGCGCACCGTGGAACGTTCGGTTTGAGGCTTGTTTCCACCATACCAGAGACCCTGAACGCTGATTATTGGTTATCTCCACAAAATGATTCCGACCCGCAGCAGGCGGCTATCGCATGCTTCTTGAGGCCAAAGATGCCGCCCAGCATGCCGCGTGACACTGTCAGGAGGTCACTGGATCACCCAGATCATGGTCTCCTTTCTTTAATTGTGCCGCTTTGAAGGCTATGAAAGTCCGCGATTAGACTGGATCGCCAAACATGCTTGTAGTGACACAAACATGACTTAGAGACCGGAGCGCTTACGGGTAACCGGAGAAAACACTTACCAAGTGAGGAATTCATAACGCCCCAGAATAATAGCGATAGCATACGTAAACATGGCAAACGTTCCGGATATGATATCTGCATAACAGGCAGTCTAGGATCCATCCGGTGGCATGTTGCACTTTCCAGTGGTTCATGGTGTCAGATATCTTCTCAAGCCTTTCTAAACCCTCCTGACGGATATTTGAATTGAGCAATGTAAGTACTCCGGCAATTTTCCTTCTCAGCCATACGTCTCCAACGGTCGTGCGGCTCATCGTATATCCTTGCACACCTTTCTCCAAGGTGTGCTCAGTAATGTTGCATCATTGCTCGCGACTCGATGGGATTGGGGATGGGAAGTTCGAGAAGGCAATGCTTGACCGCGGACATACTGAGCAGTATGACAATTCCGTCCTGCTAGTCTCCTCAGTTCTTTTACTTCTTTCATAGCCAGTTGCCGGCTCGGCTGCCTAGGTAGAGGAGGAGTAACGGTCGGCTTCGTAGCAATCCCGGTAGCCCTCCCAGTGACTTTTGGCCTTTGAGTCCTCTCAAACCATGTTGCGGGAGCCGGCCTTTCTGAAACACCTGGTCACTGTATATCACATGCTGACTTTTCGAGCGAGCAAAGTATTAGCACAGTCGTCTACCGTGCAAGTTTATGCCGAGGACAGCCACAAGAAAAGGATCTGCCGTGCAGTCTTCAGTTTCCCATCGTCTTCCTATTATCGCAGTCAGCGAACACTTGCTTAGATTGCTCCGAAGACCGCAGTAGACGCCCCAGAACGGTATCGTCGTCCCTAGACATTGATGGGAAGGCAGTTAATTTCATTCGCAAGATATGCAGATGGAGGATATTTTGCATTCGAAGACCAGGTAGAAACTTTGACCACCACATGATAGAGCAAAGCTAACATTACCACGTTCCGATTGGCAAAGAAGCCAACGTCATATCGAGGCGTCAAGACCTCACAATCCTACCTTACGCCTTCCAGATCCTCTTGATACCCTCAGTCAAGCCGACGTCATTCGTCTCAAATTCGTATAACCCGATACCGACCACAACCGTGGCTGCTCGCAAGCCCCACCAGAACAACGCTCTAGTCTTCGGTACTCGCTTAGGTGGAAGATAGTCGATGATGATGGTTCTATACATGTAGTCAGCGACATGTTTGACTGACTCCCCGGTATTACCACACGTACTGGAAGCCGACATGGGAGTGGATGAGGATCGCAGCGGCAAGGGTAGCGTCTAGAATGGGATTCAGGGAGCCGGCTGCGAAGGGTGCAACGGTCAGAGGGATAAGGCCGATGGCCACTAGCCTGCAATTGCTCGTCAGAGGGCACAATTTCGGCGTCCAGATCCCGGATACACACCTTTCGAAGGTCCAGTGATAACTGCCATGGGTAGGTGATGGTGGGGGTACAGGTGCGGGATCGTTGGCTGCATTCAATGAGTACGAAAACCGAGTGAGCGAGCCTTTTTCGCCAACCTGTGCCTTGTATGATTTCTGTTGTAGAGCATTAGCTACAGGGGAGTGGCTCCATGAAGGAATTTCGCTCACGAGCTTGGGTCGGTAATATGTCTTTTCTACAGCTGGTTTGGAATTGTGCAGCCTTTATAGCTGCCGGCGCAACGTTCCTTGCTGTAGCAGATCGTATTTTGGCAATACGGGATGTGATGGATCCTTTCTGTGGGCTCAAGGTGGTATACTGGCTCATCGAGATGGGATTGGCGGCCTGAGTTTTGAAAGCTGTGCGTACCTGGCCGTACATGCAAGCATGCCGAAGCGTCGCTGGCCGTAATATGGACGCCATTGCAGATACCTCTGCAAGCTGTCAACGTCTTCAACAGTGAGAGACGATGCTGGACAAGGGAATCGGGCGAGCGTCGTCAAGCGGGCATTGAGGCCTCGGCTGCCAAGAAAACCATGACTCAGCAATTGATGGTCGCCAATGATTGGCTCCCATGTTTGACCTCAAGCGTGGACTGAAGCTCTCTTCAGCAGTTTCGTTGACAGCAATCGTCCCGACATCTCTTCCGCAGCCTACCTCAGAGATTTGTCCTTCCTGTATAGAAGCCATGGCCTCGCGGCGGTTGGCACTCAATGTCAATCAGGCGCTCCGAAGTCGTGCAGCACTCAACTCCGTCCAACCCTTCAGACGAGGACTGGCAACTCCGATCCACCAGTCGATCAACACCGAAAGCACTACCCTGTCCAATGGTTTGACTGTGCGTCCTTGAATGACTTGTTCTGGAGGTCGAAATTAACGGACTCTCTAGATCGCTACTGAGCACTCGCCGTGGGCGCAGACATCGACTGTCGGTGTATGGATTGATGCTGGAAGCAGGGCAGAAACAGACAAGACTAATGGCACCGCACATTTTCTCGAGCACCTTGCTTTCAAGGTTCAACATCCCGTGGGGCGTTGTAGAGAGGATATAGCTCATCATGAGAACAGGGTACGAAAAATCGAACGCAAACACAGCTTGAGCTGGAGATTGAGAACATGGGAGGTCACCTGAACGCCTACACATCCGTATGAGCTCTTTGCTTTATAGCGAGTCTAGATCGCTTACATATGCAGCGAGAAAATACCGTCTACTACGCCAAGTCATTCAACTCCGACGTCCCCGCCACGGTCAACATCCTCTCCGACATCCTCCAGAATTCCAAACTTGAAAACCACGCAATCGAGCGCGAGCGGGACGTGATCCTTCGTGAACAAGAAGAAGTCGACAAGCAACTCGAGGAAGTCGTCTTTGACCACCTACACGCAACAGCCTTCCAAGGGCAGCCCCTTGGCCGAACGATCCTCGGCCCCAAAGAGAACATTGCCAGTATCCAGCGAGATGATTTAGTGAACTATATCAAGCAAAATTATACCGCAGAACGGATGGTCCTGGTAGGCGCTGGTGGGGTGCCCCACCAGCAGCTTGTCGACTTGGCAGAAAAGCACTTTGGGGACATTCCAACAGCCCCGCCGAATAGCACCTCCCACTCAATCGCCCAATGGCAAAGGCGGAAACCCGACTTCATTGGCTCAGAAGTCCGAGTCAGAGATGACACCATTCCAACGGCCAATATTGCCATCGCAGTTGAGGGCGTAAGCTGGAAGGATGATGACTACTTCACTGCTCTTGTCACACAAGCGATCGTCGGCAACTGGGACCGAGCAATGGGCAACTCCCCATACCTAGGCAGCAAGCTCAGCACCTTTATCCACGAAAACAAGCTTGCAAACAGCTTCATGAGTTTCTCAACCAGCTACAGCGACACCGGGTAAGCCCCTTTGCCATGACTCTCATGTTTCAGCGACGGTAACTAACAACCCACTAGGCTCTGGGGCATCTACCTCGTCACGGAAAACAAAACCCAAATCGACGACCTCGTCCACTTCACCCTCCGCGAATGGTCCCGGCTCTCCTACAACGTCACCGGCGCCGAAACCGAGCGGGCCAAGGCCCAACTCAAAGCCTCCATCCTCCTCTCCCTAGACGGCACCACCGCCGTCGCAGAAGACATTGGTCGCCAGATCGTGACCACGGGCCGACGTATGAACCCTGAGGAGGTTGAGCGGGTGGTTGGGAGTATTACGGAAAAGGACGTGATGGATTTCGCGAGAAGGAAGCTGTGGGATCAGGATGTTGCTGTTTCGGCGGTGGGGAGCGTTGAAGGTCTTTTGGATTATAACAGGTACGTCACGAAGTGATCTTCCAGTGCAGTACTTGACAAGGCTGACATTTGCTCGATCATCCAGAATCAGGAACGATATGTCGAGGAATGCTTGAGGGAGACAAGGGTTTCGAGGGTGTATTGTTAGATGGATGGAGGTAAATACTTGCAGCCCGGCTCATGTAGAACTACGTTGAATCTCTTGAGAAAGCTGTTTCTTCCTTCTCCCGCACTGAACTCTCAGGGAAGCTTCTTCGGCAAAGGCTTGGCGACTGCACCGTCTCTGCAGAACGGGTTCATAGCAACATTCAGTCTCGACATCGAAGGCTAACAACTTTTATTGAGGCGCCGTATTCCCAATGCTATAGTCTGTGAACGCTGCGGGCTCGTTCAGTTCTCGCCTATACCGCTTTTATACACATACTCGTGCCTATGTACCTGCCTTTCTTCGTTTTCTCTCCAAACTCAACGACCGTCATCGACCAAACACCACTCATCCATATTCTCCAGCCTAATACTAACCGCTCTCCGATGAGCCTCCAGCTCCTCCACCTTCGCCAACTGCATCACCGCACCGCTCACATTCTTCAGGCCCTCCTTTGTAAGATTAGCGCTGGTGATGTGCTTTGTGAACGACGAGAGGTTGACGCCTGAGTATTGCTTCGCGTAGCCATAGGTTGCTGTTCGCCGAGTCAGCACCCTGCGCTATCGTACACTTTGGAGAGGGCGTTGACTTACGCAAGGAGTGGTTGACACCAGCAGAGTAATCCCCCACGCTCTCTGGTGTCCATGGCCCGATGAAGACACTTCCGGCGTTCTGCACCATGTCCACTACACCCTCTGCGTTCTCGACTTGTAGGATGAGGTGCTCTGGTGCGTATTGATTGCTCAGCTGCATTGCCTCCTCGATATTCTCAACCACCAACGTGACCGAGTGCTTGATAGCTCCTCTGACGATATCGACTCTCGGCAGTGTGTTCGCTTGAACATGCAACTCAGACTCAATAGCCGCCAATTGCTCCTCGTTGAGATCCACAGCAATCAGCACAACCTGCGAGTCCACCCCATGCTCCGCTTGACTGAGAAGGTCCGACGCAACGAAAGCCGGATTGGCTGTCTTATCCGCAACGACAAGAACCTCGCTAGGGCCAGCGGGCATATCAATACTGACGCCTGCTGTAGTGTCGTTCGAAACGATCATCTTCGCCGCCGTGACATATTGATTGCCCGGACCAAGGATCTTGTCGACTTTCGCAATGCTCTCGGTACCGTAGGCCATGGCTGCAATGGCTTGCGCGCCACCCGCTAGGACGATGCTATCGGCGCCAACTTTGTGGGCTACGTAGACAATCTCGGGAGTGATTGTGCCGTCGCTTCGAGGAGGTGATGCTAGGACGATTGTGTTGCAGCCGGCTACCATAGCGGGAACTCCGAGCATGAGAGCTGTTGAGGGAAGGACAGCGGTGCCACCTGGGACGTAGAGACCCACTCGCTCAATGGGCCGAGAGAAGCGGGAACATACTACGCCGGGCATGGTCTCTACTTGCAAGGGCTTCTCGTCCTTTTGCGCGGCGTGAAAACGGCGAATGTTCTCGAAACTGACGTCGATTGCTGTGACTGTTTCCGGCGGCAACTGCATTAGGCTCTTTGGGAACGGGGCGCGGAGGATAGGTGAAGTTAGTGATGTAGCCCTCTCGAATTTGTGGGTGTATCTGAGGACGGCGGCATCGCCTCCCTCACGAACCTCAAGCAGTATAGGATTGACGATGCCCATGATCTCTTCAGTTGATCGCTGTGAAGGGCGTTGCAATGCTGACTTCAGGGTTTCCGCGTTTGTCTCTCTGGTCACGAATCTCCTCATCCCGATTTTGCCGTTGACAGTACCCGCTGAATCTCCTTTAGTTTTAGGTATCGACGCAGCTTCTTTGACAGTCTCGTGTTCAGGGGTGCCGTCCGTCTTTCTTCTCGGCGTTTGTTGTTCGGTCTCGCCAGTTGAAGCTCGCTTGCGCTTACCATCCTGCAGTCCAACCTTCGCAGCCCACTGAGGCTTAGCGTCACCTTGTCTCCTTGATATCTTGAAGCTTTTCAGATCCAAATTCTTCTCGATGTCTCTTAGGCTTACGTTGGCGGAGATACATCGAGTCATGGCAAAATAAAGTAAGTCAGCTGCCTCAGCTGCGATTTCTTCTTTTGTCTTAGCTTCACAAAGCTCGCTCGCTTCTTCCATGATCTTGGCTCTTAGTAACAGAGGATCGTTGAAGAGCCTGGCGGTATAAGAACCATCGGGAGGCGAGGCTTTACGAGCTTGGAGAGTCTTCTCTAAGCGTGACAATCCAGTATAGCGACCAAAACAGGTAGGGCTCTTCAGGTGGCAGAACCCTGTACTTGGTCAGTAATGGCACCAAGAATCTATCGCAGAAATTCAAGTACCGTCCCCATGTTGCCGCACAATGAATTGTAGAGCATCCGCATCACAATCCCATCTGATACTGATCAAGTCCTGTGTGTCTCCACTTTCTTCACCTTTGATCCATAGCTGGCCGCGAGAGCGACTCCAAAAAACACCTCTGCCAGTTTGCAATGCTACTTCTATGCTTTGCGGATTGCTGTATACCAAGCCTAAGCAGACACCATGCTCGTCCGTGACGACGGTAGGGAAAAGCCCATCAGGACGATCACTTCTGAATATAGTGGTAATGAGATGCCAAGCAGGAATCAAGTGTGGGTTGTTCCAAGGTTCAACAGTGAGTTGCTTGGCTGGTACGATGGGTATGTGGCCGCTCGAGACAGCCCTCACATACTCATCCCAAGTATTGAGCGCAAGTGTGACATAGATCGTATAGAAAGGTCCGAAAGCATCTTCGCCTTTCGCCATCGACTTCATGGTGTCCAACAAGGCCCAGTCACGGACATCCTTTATTGCAAGCGCAATGGCGGGATCGCCATCGACGGCCTCTATCTCATCCCTGATCTCCAGTGCAACGCTCTCCGGATCTCCCGTGCATCTATCATGATCGAAAGACACAATCAGCCGTGAAAGGTCGCCCAGCAGTCGGCCTTCAACAACGGAATCGAATTGAGACAGAGTCACAAAGATCTTGGCAGCACCATTGTTCAGGAGAGAGATTGCATCTTCAGCGTTATCATCCAAGGCAGTGGCATCACAATAGGTAGTGAAGTCACGGAAGTTTCTTTCAAGAAAAGCCTTCGCATCCTTGTAGTTGGAAGGAGTGACAATGGTGTTTACTGTATCGAAATACGAAATAGTCCTCAGGTCTAGACCGTTTTGAGTCGTTGACTGCAAATGATCGAGGTCTACTTGGATCAGCAGGCGGTCGACCATGTCGATATCATCGCGATCGAATGCAGCAGCTAGCTTATGTCAGTCATAATCTGGGAGAGGACATGTAGATCGGTGGTCAGAGAAAACGAACATATCGAGGAGAAATCAGTTACTCACTATGGGAAATCTGTAGAAGCCAGGGCTCCATCCTTAATCTAGCCTAGCGCCGTAGAAGTGATAGAAGGATGTTGGGAACGGATAATGACAAGACTTCTCATGAACGAACAATATTTTCAGTGTCGATGTCTCGGTGAATATGTTGTCAAAGGAGGATCTTTGCTGAGCAGCCGATGCTTGATTGCTCGCACATGCCAGCTCTAGCATGCGGTGATTCGTAGTTTCCTTGTTCAGCTTGATCATATTGCACCTCTTGTCTCGCTTAGGTCTTGGGCTCCAATCATCCTTCGTGGCCACTTCTTGCCCCGGCTGTCCAGTGCATTATTTTATCCTTGGTCTCCATGTCTCGTTCAGACCGGGCTCAGGCGTCGTCGACCTCCAATTCACCCAGCAGCCAAGCTCAGCTGAATCAAGCGTTGCGATTACGAGAGGTCGACAAACCCCGTCTGACCGACGATCAGAAAAAGTCTAATCACATCACGTCCGAGCAAAACCGTCGCAATTTCTTGAGGTCACAATTCGATAGGTTGGCGGAGGCAGTTCCTGGAGCGAAAGGCAAGGCGAGGAGCGAAGCTCTGGTACTGGAGAGATTGGTGGACTATGGGCACGCGCAGCTGGTCGAGGGCCGGACGATGATTGAGCGGATTGAAAGCCGAGGTGGTGTTGTGGATGAGAAGCTCAAGGCAAAATACTATCGAGGGGCGGACATGAATGCCCATGGGGAGAATATAGCAGGCCACGCCATCGACCCCGAGAAGGGAGATAGCGCGTATGATACACGATCGAGAAGCTTTGGGTGAAAGAGGATGCATTGATATCAATATTCTAACCATAACGGCAACCAAGAAGTTCTCTACGCGCTGTGCATGGCAACAGAAAATTCATCCAGCAGGCCTTGCTACAATTCAGTTATGACCAATCCGGATGCGCAAGTCTACCGGTCTCCAATGCTCGAAGATTAGCTAAGGTATGTGAAAGCTATCACTCGTGCCAGTCGCTGGCTTTGGATTGATGTAGTCTCAGTTGGCTATCGCCTTCAACGTTGGCACGCAGCATATCGACAAAGGACACAACATCCAGCTCGCTTTGCGTTATTAGTTATGGCATTAATCTAGGGGAAGATGATTTGGCGGTAAAGACTTCCCAGCGTTGTGAGTGCTTGCGTAGGACGGTGAAGCACGGGAGAGACTGTATTAGGGCGTCCATGTGATACTAGTTACTGACGTCTCAATGCATCGATCATGCAGGTGTTGCGATGATGGGATGCGCGGTCGGTCTACGTAACCCGCCTCGGACTGCGTCCCAACAGTGTCATGATGGCCGCTTTGCGTGAGTCTGGCTGGAACAACATACAAACCAAACTCCACCAAATGCTGAATCAATAATTTCAAAAGCCACCACAGGACCGGTCCATTAACCGGTTGCCGATGGAGGGAGCTCTACTCGTCATCCAAGTCGCGATGCCTTGCCAAGACTAGCCTTTGGTACTCCTCCGGGTCCGACTCCCACAACTCCGCTGCTTGGCCGTTCAAAGGACTTGCACTGCAGATAGACAGTGTTGTCAGCAATTCTATGCAGATACGAAAGATCAGTCCAGCAACCCAGCGAACTTACTTATTGGGTTCACCGAGGAGACTTTGCAGACTCAACAGGACGCTCGACACGTTGTATACCGCGCTCCACTTGTCTTTCAGAATATCTAAGCAGATCCTCCCCGAGAAGTCGACATTTGGGTGGTAGATTGGAGTTTTGAAGAGGACAGTGGGTGGGGCATAAGGGTAGTTGTTCGGAAAGTCAAAGGAAAGCTTGAAAATGAGGCCTGCATATGGTGTATCGGCGGGACCTGTGATAGTCGCAGTCCAGGCAAGAAGATTGTTCGGATCGTCTGGGAAGGCGGAGACACCTGGTGTGGAGGACATCATGAGTTGCATCAATTCTGTTTGGAGGCTGTCGAAACGAAGTCAGTAACAGCACCTAGTGGCACACTTCGTGGAATCATTACCGCTTGGTCACGCTTTGGGTATCATTGCGGCGAGTGGTGGAAGACAGCTTTGAAGCTTCATGAGCGGTAGGCTGCCCTGGGGCCGAATTCTGAGTATCCTCCATAGCGTAGTTCATGGTAATCCTGAACGGCGGATACTCAGAGACCTTGTTGCTATCGTAAGACTGACTTGTTGAAGACTGCTAGACAGGACTGTTGATGCGTTCGGATTTGCTTGCAGTGGGGTTTGGTTCTTTGTGAGTATAGTAGGGATTGAAAGTCATCGGATATCTTTGTCCTCAGGCGTCAATAGTCGAGGTCGCATGGCAACCACTTTTGGCGCCGCACTTAGCGCGCTTAATACCCGACAGTTTTCCATCAAATGATCCCTCGTGAATCAATCTCTCCGAAACAAGACGTGTAAGCTACGCGATTTTCAATATTTGACGCGTTGAGAGCCTGCTATACAGGCCTTTCATTGCCGATCGACATGCGGGTCTCGTGAGAATCGGGATTGCCGTGGATGCTGTCAGATAACAGTCAAGCTCACAAGATGGTAGCTCACTCGCAGCTCGCACCCTTGCCCAGCGAGTTGCCCTTCAGGATTGTGTCGAACACCATTGGTCAGGGAGCATACGCTTGGTGTGTTGCGGTGTTTCGCGTTCCACAAGTTGGGCTGATTGCTGAGAGGTAGTATAAAGAAAGCAGCACCCATTGACCGCCCCAAGCCCATATTTGCTGTCAAATTCATCCACAAGGAGTATGCAACCAGGCATGGGCGAGTCACACCCAAGCAGCTGAACCTCGAAATCACCCTCCACAGCTTGCTTCAAAACCATCCGAACATTGTGCAATTCTTCCAGTGCGGAGAAGACCCAACATGGCGGTGGATAGCGATGGAGCTCGCAGAGGGCGGGGACCTATTCGACAAAATCGAATCGGATGTTGGGGTTGGTGAAGATATCGCTCATCTATACTTCACCCAACTGATCAGCGCCGTTGGTTACATGCATTCAAAAGGTGTGGGCCATAGGGACATCAAGCCGGAGAACATTCTGCTGTCAGCGGAAGGGAATCTCAAAATTGCAGATTTCGGGCTGGCCACGCTTTTCCAACACAATGGGGTCAAGAAGCTTTGCAAAACAAGCTGTGGGAGCCCACCTTATACAGCGCCGGAGGTGGTGAACTGCGATGCAAAAATGGCGAAGAAGCTTGGAACAGGTTACTCTGGCGATCTCGTCGACATCTGGTCTTGCGGCGTGGTCCTTTTCGTTCTGCTAGCTGGTAATACGCCCTGGGACGAACCTCTGGACAGTAGCTATGAATTCCACGAGTACGTTGCCAGCAACGGCAAGCCAGATGATGAACTGTGGCAGAAGCTGCCTGTCGAAACCCTGTCTCTTTTGCGTGGTATGATGCGAGTTGAGGCCGAAGACCGCTTTTCGCTAGCAGACGTACAGCAACATCCTTGGTTCACGCGAAAGAACCAGTATCTTGCTCCGGATGGCAAGCTCCAGAATCCAGTCGCACTGGCTACAAAGATGTTTGAGAATATGAAGATCGACTTCTCACAGGACCCTATGGCTTCACAGTCGCAACGAGGTCGGCGATTTGCAGACGTTATGGAAGTCGATAGTGAGGACTCGACAGTGAAGATATCGTCTACGCAACCTGAGGCACCTGTACATGACATTGACTTCGGTGAGCGGGAGATACCATTCCAAGTCTCGGCCACAGAGGGGATCTCCGCAAGCCAACCAAACAACAACACAGATGCCGCTATGGTCAGCAGCAGTTGGGATGAACGTTTAGCAGAAGAACCATCTATGTCTCAGTTTTCCAGCACACCTGCTGTACCGATTAGCAGAACGCAGTTCGCTCGGAAATTCGGTGACATCCTACCGGCATTCGAGCCATTCACGAGCTTTTTCTCTCACTGGAGTCTAGATGCCCTCTATCCCATTGTCGTCGGTGCTCTCCATCGGCTAAGCGTCCCAGTGGCTTCGACGCCGCAGATGACCGTCGCTGGAAGTCATGGCCCAACGTGGATCAAGATACGCACTACAGACTCAAGACGCTGTCCGCTGATCGGGGACGTGGTGATAGAACCAATGCAGAGCAACGAAGGCCCTATAAACAAAGTCACGTTCGTCAAGTCTAAAGGTGATCCGTTACAGTGGAGAAGGTTCTTCAAAGATACGACGCTGCTCTGTCAGGATGCTGTACTTAAACGCGAGTAACGAAGGATGGTCGGAGAGGTTATTGATACATGACCAGTTAGCGAGGCATTCTGTAGCATAGCGTTCGGACAGTGGCGCAATCATAGTCTGCAATACCCATTCAGCATTGTACTATATTTGCTTGGAGCTTGCCGCTGCCTACAGACTGCGCCGGTCCGTTGAGTAGCCAATGTATTCTCGCATGAAAGGCCCACTATTCCCAGACTACGTTGTCATGCAATGGTCCAAGTGAAAATCAACAATGCTAAAGCGGACATTTCAGAGGTCCATGGTAGGACCCACTTTTGTAGAAGCTATCGCTAGATATTGACTCTTCCCCATGTCCCGGTTACGACTCCTCCACGACGACCGTACTGAAGCCCTTCGGATTCTTCACATTCACCGCCTGCACATAGCTATACAGCTTCTCCTTCGCGCCCTCCTCATCATTCCGCTTCCTCGATATCCTCACGCGAAGACGGAAAGGCACGCCTTTGATCCCAGCCTCCCACACTTTCTTGTTGAGTTGCGGGTCGAGGCGCACGTCCTTCGTGCCCTATTTCACCCCAGCATCGTAATCAGCTTGCTGCTTTCAGCGGACCAATGATCCAGGCATCAAAGTAATACAGAAAGCACGCAGGGGCACGCTGACTCCATGGCAAATACCCAAGGAAGAAGGATTGGGCGCGGGCAGACGAACCATAGCCTTGACAGCAAAATCCCTAATCTCCTTAATCGCCCTCGGCGCCCTCTTCTTGAAACTCACGCCATGGATCTATATCCCCACAGACGAATAATTAGTCTTCCGTCCTGAATGCCACGTCATGGAGACGTAGGCCTTGGTCGTTGTGGACTTCATCAAACTAATTCTGCCCCGATGTTTTCCCGCCTCTTGAGTCTCTGTTCCCAAGAAGGCTCGAAATGCTGGACGCAGGGTCTTTGTGGGGGTGGTAGGACGGAGGCGGAGGGCTTCATACTCGTTTGTGCAGGTTGATGGTGTATTCGCGCGCAACCACGTCGGCGATGGCGGAGCGGCTGGCGGTGGGCTTCTTGGGCGCGGCGGTCTTGGATTTGGTTTGTTGGGTCGGCATCGTGGCTACTCCAAGTCTAAATCAGCCTTTTACTTCTCAGTATCGCGAGTCGCATTGTAGAGTACCTGTATGTCTGTGGCGAGGTAGACGGTTGATGTTGGAGTAATTAAGGTGAAGCGGATTTCGAGGTTTCAATGTGGGCTCGCTTGATGTAGGGCTGAGTCACGTGATGAGATCTGGCGTCTTAATCGGAGTTGAGCAGGTGCGAGGACCATCGGGTACTTAGCCCGACCATCTATTGGCTTTTCCTTTCACAATCGTGATCAGAATCTGGTATATTCAAGCACAAATGGATGCGCAACGCCGTGACAGAACTTGTACCTTCAATGTTAGGGTCTTTAGAGGGTACTATCTCCTAATTGGCAGGTCCGTTAAATAGTAAGAGACATCGACGGCGTCCTAAGCATCACATCATCATTGTACCACCTAACCACTAGCTGAGCTGGGCTTGAAGTACGCCGCCTGATCCGTGACTAGTAAGCCCGCAATACTCGCACTTGTGAAGGTGCTCAACGCCCCTGCAATCAGGGCCGACACTGCCAGTCTACTCACGTCACCACCACGACCTGGAGCTATCTGAGACAAAACGCCGATCTGCGTGCCTAGGGACCCAATGTTGGCGAAACCACAGAGGGCGTAGGTTGCAATGAGCCGAGAACGGGGCGAGAGGTCAGCGTAGACAGGGTCTGTTTGCAAGGCAGTGTATGCCACGAATTCGTTCTGCAGGGAGGCTTAGCTGTTGTCATCATGGAAGAAGGAAGGCTGCCTTACGGCAATGAGCTTCGTGCCAATCAGCTGGCCGACTTTCAGTAAATCGCCGTTTCGAGGAACACCAAGCAAAAACGCAATTGGGTAACAGATGTACCCGACAATTAACTCCACAGTCAACGGAGGATTGTTGATGTTCAAGTAACGGCCCCACCACGTGAGAAGACCGTTTGCGAGACCTAACAAGGCGATAATGCATAGCAGGGTAGCTAAGATCATGCCAGCAATCTTGAGACCCAGCCACGCCCCATTTGCAAATGCGTGCAACGAGTTCGCCGCACGATGTTCATCGTCATCTGGAATTACCACGCGACCGCCTGTGAGAGTCTCCTCGCTCTCCGGATAGCGAAGTTTGCTGATTGCCAGGCTCGCAGGAATACTCATGATGCAGGAAGAAACCAGCGCCTGCCCGTTAACTCCTAGAGCAATGTAGGCTACAAGCACCGATCCCGCGATGGTCGCGAAGCCTGAACACATTATTTGATGAAGTTCGGCCTGTGTAGTATGGGCAATGAAAGGCTTGATGAGGATGGCTGATTCGCCTTGCCCAATAAATGGGCTGGCCGCTGCCACGACAGCCTCGACGCCTGAGACGCGCATTGACCAGAAAAAGAAAACCGCAAACTTGCCAATGAACCACTGTACCATTCCGAGGTAATACAGCACCTGAACCAAAGCCACGAAGAAGATGACGGCTGGCAGAACGCCCACTAGGAACCAGCCGAGTTTAGGCACAGTATCAGCAGTCAGGAACGTAGTGCCTTGATCGGCAAACCCCAGGAGATCCCTAGCCAGCTCAGAGATAAAGGCGAAGATATCAACTATTCTTGGTCAGTAGTGATGGAAACTTGGGTTGGAATGACCTACAGCCAGCTCCGGATCGAAGGACGAACAACGCAACGAGAAATTGTACAAGCATGCCCACAATGACCGTATGCCATCGTATCCGTTTTCTGTCACGTGATGTCGCCCACATGACAAAGATAATCACAGCCAGGCCGAACAAGGATACTGCTCGATTGTCTCGCGTATTATCCTTGCTTTCAGGGCTTGCAAAGGCGCCGATAACCATCACGCCCACGACCAGAATAGCTGCGAGCGGTATTTTCAACTTTTCGGGGACCATGGTAGCGACTTTTACACCAGTATTGTGCCATGTCCAGCGCATTGGCTTCGTGATAACGGTGATCGGCACGTGGAAGAAGATCAGACGGAGGGTGATGCCGAGATAGAGCAAAAAAGGTTTGAGCCAGCCGGTCCTAGAGGAGAGAGGATCATTCCGATGAAGGATAAGGCTTGCAATCCACCAACTTAGATTTATTAGCAATACGACCCGTCCGTCCCTTTTTGCAAAAATTGAGCAACATACCCTGTGAAGAACAGCCAGATGAAGAAATGGAAGAACAATCGATACTTGAGGTAGAAGCGCGACAGGGTGTGAGTTCGAGGATCCGCCTCGTCCAATCTCTCAGGGCTCATCGCGGCCTTCTCTGCATCTATCATGCCGGAGTTGCCATCTGACGGGTCTGCATTGCGCCTGCGCGCTAGGTCATGATCTTGTGGATCTTGGTGTGGAATCGTGCTTTTTTCGAAGGTGGTACCCTTCGAGTAGACCATTTCGTCTGTCCTGCCTTGCTCAGCGTGCTTATCGTGATGCATGTGGCCGTGGGTATGCTCGTGAGATTTGTCAAGCGCAGGATCATCATTCTTGACGATATGATGCTGGGAGGAGGTAGTGTGGGCTTCTGGAGCCTCGGAGACGTCAACATGTTGTGCTGTCGACATCTTGGACCGCAGGAAGAGTGGATGATGCGCCGCTGGGGGTGATGTAGTGGAGGTAAAATGGAACGGAGAAGCAGGACTCCTCCAGCGGTGGAGACGAAGTTGGGGGGAAATATCCCGGAACACAAGAAGGATGTTCTTGAGCTGCCATTGCTGCGCGGTTGCAATCAGACGATAGCGAGCTTGTCCAACACAAATGCTCGGGCCAAAGATCTTAGCAATGATGATGATTGGTGGAAGAAGTACGATGTCCAGGAGGAGGGGGACATGCAGTGCGGAGAGAGCCTGGAAAAGGTAGCTCTTATCAGCAGCCGAGGCTCGGTGTGGATGTCGAGAAGGGTTGTTTTAGGGTGAAATGATCTCTTGGCACTGCATGGAGGACCGTCGGGTCTTAACGGCTTTACAAGGGGCTGAACAACCGACGAAGGCCCATGGCTGAATAAGGTAGGGTAGGCAAACCGTCGACGCATTCTATTCATCTTGCTCGATCAAACTCCCAATCGAAGGGTCCAAGGGTGGAATGTTTGTTCGACTCGATGAACCCCCGAGAGGTCGATCATATCAAAGCTTCATAATTTCTTAATCCTACAAAGCTTCCAGGGTACTTGTTGAAGTATTCGATCAATGCGAATATAGAACGGTAGTATCAGAGCACCAAAGCAGCTCTCAGCAAAGTCTCAACGTGAAGTCGCACCCTTCGACACGCGAATTGTTATCCAAGTGTGGTCGCGAAGCCTTGGTCGGAAATCCTGACCGGGATATCGAATGCTCGCTATCAGTAGGTCAACAGATTACATTGCCCTTCAAAGTATTGTCTTTTCCCGCTGTAGTCGTATGTCTCTGGGAGATAGCTGGATGTCCTAAGACCTCTTTCCTTAAAATCTTTTCTGAACCTTGAAGAAGTGCCCACATCAAGGCAATCTACAATCAAAGTTGATTGAACTAGTCAAAATTGTGTCATGGCTTCTCAGGTCGCGTCAGAATCCGAATCAGATATCTCAGACTGGGAAATAGAGGACGGCCTCCCACAGTTCTCGGATCAGTTCATACAACAGTACCTCCAGGGCCGGGAAGCTCTCATCGAGCAAGAACAAGCCCAGCGAAGTGACTACGCTTTCAGGCAATCCATTACCCCTCTTGCTAAAGAGGCATGCGCTATAGTCGCTCGTATTCGCGCCGAAGAGCACAGCACCATATGGACCAACGATTACGAACAAAATCTTGCGAGGCAGAAGGACATCAGTTACTTTCCGGGCATGATGTTCACACTAGCGAAAGAGAGAATCGAGAAGACCAAAACCTGGGAAATAATGAGAAAGATGCCGAAAGGAGCGCTGTTGCACTGCCATGTCGACGCAATGATCGATGTTGATTGGCTAGTGGAGCAAGCTCTCAATACTGAAGGGATGGCCATCATGGCTAATAGGGCCCTGTGCAGTGCTGAGGCGCGAGAGCAAGGCGTAGTAACGTTTCGATACACGAAGAAGACCAAGATGGAAGGCAATGCCATCTGGACAAATCAATACGAGCCCAATGCGCTGGTGCCGGCGACAAAGGCTGCAGACGGATTTCCTCAAGGCGGGCGCACTGCTTTCAAAGCCTGGCTAGTGAGCAGAATGACTATCACGTTGGAGGAATCGCAGGGTCACCACCACGGCGTCGATAATGTGTGGGAGAAATTCGCCAGCTGCTTTCAATTAGTTGGGTCCATCCTCTTCTATGAGCCTATTTTCCGCGCTGCCCTTCAACTTTTATTACCAGAACTTCTGGAAGACGGTATCCGGTGGGTTGACTTCCGATGCGCCTTCGTCTTCGAATTCCGACTTTTTGGATGCGAGACCCCTACAAAAGACTACCAAGACTTCTTTCGCATCTTCCGTGATGAGCTTGCCAAATTTCAAGCTACAGACATAGGCAAATCATTCTGGGGAGGCAGGTTCATCTGGACGACGGTGCGCAAATTCAACAAGAAGCTGATAGTGCAGAGCATGAAGGACTGTATTGCGGTCAAAAAGGCATATCCGGATCTTGTTGCGGGCTTCGATCTTGTGGGTCAGGAGGACCTAGGGCGGCCGCTCGCTGACATGACACCCGAGCTGTTCTGGTTTCGAAAGCGATGCTTGGAAGAAGGTGTCGATATTCCGTTCTTCTTCCACGCCGGCGAATGTCTTGGTGATGGAGACGAGACCGACCACAACCTGTTCGATGCGATACTACTCGGCACTCGCCGGATAGGCCATGGGTTCTCTTTGTATAAGCATCCACTGCTTGTCGAGATGGTCAAGCAGAAGAAGATCCTCGTCGAATCTTGTCCAATTTCCAACGAGGTGCTGCGCCTCACAAGCTCTATAAAAGCTCATCCGTTACCTGCGCTGCTCGCACGAGGTGTCACGGCAGCACTTTGTAACGATGATCCGGCGATCTTAGGGCACGGGAAGAATGGAATGACGCACGATTTCTGGCAAGCCTTTCAAGGCTGGGAAAATCTAGGACTAGAGGGACTTGGATCACTTGCAGAAAACAGTGTCAGATACGCGGCCTATGGGCCAGATCAGAACACGAAGGAATGGAATAAGGATATCAAGGACGGAGTATACGGCCAAGGAATCCGAGCAGAGCGGCTGAGAGAGTGGACGAGAGAGTGGAACAAGTTCTGCGAATGGATCTTGCTGGAGTTTGCGGCCGAGTATGGGGGCGGCGAGGATTGAGCGAAGGAGGCGAGCATCCAGTCAGCGACTCCCTGTCGTAATAGCAGACAAAATGATTAGAGCCTTGTCAGCTTTGACGGGAGCTCTTGCTTCAACATGCCTCTCCGCGCTCGCTTCAAGACCGTATGAGCAGAGGAGCTTTTGAGACTGCAAGCTCGTGCTCCATTGACGCAAGAGCGCTCCGCTGAACTATGGCATCAATGAGCCACATGGAAGTCTCATCTGGGAGGATCGTCAGATAGGCACTTGGTGGAGTCGAAGCTGTGGCTCAATGTACCATTGAGAAGGATTATACGTTGATCCACAACTGGATACGAATGCAGCATGATACAAACACTGCCATGTGATTCAGTTCCAATTTGCAGGAGAAACAATGGATCCGAGTCAGCGGTCGATCTTGTAAGTAAGAATCATATTAATTTGGTTTCTTTTGGACAGTCGCTGAGTCCATCCTGAGGAATACATTTTACGACGCTGCTACACCAAGAACTGACAGAGAGAGTGTTCATTGACGACCTTAACAAAATCACCATCAAGCATGTTGATGTGATACCGATAGACCTAATGCCAAGCCCGATATGCAGCCGGATAACGGTCTCGGGTCATCGTTTCGGGCGGGCTCTCCGTGGAAGGTATGGAACCTGACCATGACAACACAAACATCATGTGTCAACGGATATTCTGTGCTCGTCATGCAAGCTGGCTTCAGTCGTGTATGTGTCAAACGGATCATTTTCGAACCTCGTCTATCTTGCCCAGTACTCATTGACATCGCGATACAAGCGGCCAAAGGGATGCCTCCAACAAGCCCCTCCTTACATCAATGTAACAGCATGATGAAGCTGTACAACTGGACCCCCGCTTTCCTGCTATATCCGTAGGCTTATGTCACCGCAGCCAACGTGATGGCTTTCTTCTTACCTTCCTTCTTCCAGAAACGCATCCTACGATATGCCCTGTCGCGCCTGGAGCTGCTGGACACCAAGGACTTTGACCTGGAGAATTTGGACATCGTGTGGGGGAAGAGGAGTACGGTGGAGCTAAGAAATATTGGAGTACATATCGAGAAGCTTTCCAGCCTCCTGCAACTGCCTCCTAGCTTGATCCTTGTCAAGGCTCGGATCCTGCTACTGCGGATCACTGTGCCTGCCGATATCTATAACAGTGGCATATCCATCGAAGTAGACGGTCTCAATATAGCGTTGGAAGTACGTGGTACGGAGAATAATGGAGGCGAGAGGACCAAGTCGTCCCATCGAGGGTTTTCCAGAGGCCGGCTGCAGAAAGGTGTCAAGGCGGACCGACCGAGGGATTCGCAGTCCCATATACACGATCCCGGTGGTCTGGACGAGCGCGATGAAGGTGCAAGGCTACCGGTACAAATACCGACCACCATAGATCTGGCCAAGTCCTTCCTCCAGAGCGAACCGAAAGAGGAGCGAGATCAAATACAGACCGCCCTTGCTCAATCCCAACATCTAGGCCGGTCCAAGACGTTGAGCGAAAGCGGCGAGGACGCTACAGGCTTCGGTGTTGGAGGCGGCATCTCTTTGCCGGGCTTCGTTGCGGGCTTTCTCGAAGGGGTTGTAAATCGAACTGAGCTTAGCATCAACAATGTTGATATCAACCTAACAGTGGAACTAGAAGTACCCTCGGGCGACTCTGGTCCTAATGTATCGCAAATTCCAGAGAAAGTTACGCTGCAGCTGTCGATCCAAGAGGTCAAACTTGAAGGGATCCCAACCAACACTTCGGTAGATTTCCCCAACGACCAAGGGCATCCTCAACTTGATGAAAGTACGGAGCAAGGTGCAAGCAACCGCGGCCTACGCCACATCCTTATCAGGAATATACAAGGCATGCTCATCTCAGACACATCTCTTTTCCCAAATTTGTCACGTTTTAGTGTCCCACCTTCCCCCAATTTAGCACACACAGGTTCACACAAGAAGCCCACTACAATATCAACTGCGCCTTCTGACTTACCCTCCTCGATCGATTCGCTTGGAACAAACAGATCGGCATTTCTCACAGAGAGCGATGGAGATCAGCTAGAGACCTCCAACGCATCTTTAGTAAGTGAGGTTGAAGGAGCCAGTACGGAATTAAACTGCAAGGTCGCACATGTGAGATCGCTGTCTCCCGGACAAAGCTCCAATTTGGGCAATTACCAATTTGAAAGCACCGTCCCAGCCGACTCATTCTACTCTGATGAAGGCGATGGTCAGTTGGGTGGTCAACTGTACGGTGACCAGAGGAGTATCCCTGGATCCTTTAACGCCGATCATCAATCATACGCAGAAATCGACGAAGTCTCGAGGAGTCAGAGTAGTACGCAGACGGGACCGACAAACCAAATGGAGCGACTACCTTCACTCTCTCCAGTATCCGGTCAAGACACCGGCCAAGCGTCACCTCAGTCAGAGCGTTTGGCACAATCGAAGCTGTTTAGCCACGACGAAGCGGAAAGCATGTACATGAGCGCGATGAGTCAAGCACTGTCTCAACCTCAACCTACACAATCAGCCGTACCGGGAGACGGGGACAATACCGAGTCCGAACACGGTCACACTGAGGTCTCGCATGTAGTCCATGAGCGCAATGCCGCCAGCAGACATCAGCTTGACGTACGAAGTAAATATTCAGAAGGTCGCCTCAACACCCATGCTCCTAGCACGACGACCTATATACCACTGAAGCTGTCGGTTGAACAACCGTCGAACGAATATATTTCGTCAATGCCGCGAACAGCGGACATGCGCGAAAAAGGACCGATGAAGCCTGATATCGAGCCTCATCCAGCTCTGAAGCAAGGATCATCAATTACATCAGTGGTCAGCTCGGACAACGAACTAGTTGTTGTTAAGAAAATCTTTGTCGTTGACACCATCACACTCGAGATACCCAGGAGCAGCGGCGGTGAGATTGCGGACCTGCCTAGCCCAACACTGTCCAGCCAGTACGGCCAGTCTCCTCTAATCCGAGAAGAATCACTTAAAGCGGGCAGTAGGGCTTCCAGGCTAGGCCACAGAGAGCCTTCTCTGGATTCCGCTACTTCAGAAACACAACCTTGGACAGCCATTAAAGTAGGAAATGTCAGTGTACTCGGCGATATAAGTCTCACAAAATTGACGATCCTCTTAGCCCAGAGATTGACAGGATTACTCCGAGCAGAGCCGCCCTCGCATGTAGCCGAGACTGCGAAGCAATTGAGGCACAGCCGGACCTCAATTCGAGTCAAGCGAATATCTTGGAAGTTCCTTGACCACGTTAGGGGGATCGAGATCTCGGGACCCAATATGCTTAGCCGCTCCCAACGAACTGACAGTCTGGAGGATGCTGAGGTCCTTTTGAAGGCTTCTGTCATCAAGCTCAAGGTCCTGATTGTGCGTGACGAACAGTCTTCTACTTCAACCGTATCGTTAGATAAGCTGAACTTTGGGTACGCCCAGGAGGATATCTTTTCTTTTGATTCTGGCCTCAAGATGAGAGACTCCAATCGAGACATTCTTGCGCCTATCGATCAGGACATCATTTTGAAAATAACACAGTCACCGGGTCGCAGGCAGGTGGAGCTCACGACACTGCCACTGCACATCAGGTTTGACCTACGACGACTCGACGACACTTTTGGCTGGTTTGGTGGCTTTAGCAGCATTCTCGGTCTCGGCAGCTCCATGATCTCAACAGTCACCGTTACAGATAGCAAGCCAAGGAAAGCGAGACATACCAAACTCACTCGCGGGGTCCATTTCGAAAACGACAGACATGAGAGTGAAATGACGGAATCGTTGGAACCATCCCATGAGAAGGTGACCGCGAGAATTGGCGGTATCGTTTTCGATCTCGTAGGCGCTTGTTCCTCCTTCCGGCTCGAAAGCACAGCCCTTAAAGTCGTAAGTCGAGCCGAAGGCGTCGGTCTTGCGATCGATCGCCTCAATGTCAACGGGCCTTTTATCGATTCCAAACCCGGCGAAGCGTCGATAAGCGCCAAAATGGCAGGATTCAGGATTGAATACCTACCGACTCCCAAAGACGTAGACTTGGCTCGATTGCTAGCTCTGCTGTCTCCGTCAAAGGACAGATATAAGGAGGATGATGATGACATATTGCTTGAGACTCTGTTCCGTCAAAGGCGCCAAGGCGGTGTCCTACGTGTCACTGCCGAACACGCCGACTGTCAGATCTTAGACTTTGGGGATGTCCAATATCTTCCCGCCTTAGGAGAAGAAATGAAGAAGCTATCCACCGTTGTAAAGTATCTCCCAGAGGATGATCGACCAGGCATCATGACCCTACTTCTCATACGGCAGCTGCAAATCCAGGTTATGCTCAATGAGACTATTGGTCAGGTGAACCTAGCTGCAAAACATACCGAGGTGGCACACATTACATTGCCCAGCTTGATCACCCTTGGCGTCAGGAAGCTCAAAATCGAGCGGAATGCTTCAGAAGAGCTCGTAGGGGAGGCCATAGCCACCTCTCCCAACGAAGAACCTCCCCCAGTGATTATGGCTAGATTCATTGGGAATGAGATGGAGCCCACAATTAAGATAAAGTTCAACAATCTCCGTGTAGAGTATCACCTCTCAACAGTCGCAGCCATAATGGGGATCCGGGACGACTTGGCCGAGGTGACGATGGTAGATATGATCTCTTCGGTTGCTACTTTGACCGACAAGCAACGTATACAAGATTCTCCGCCCACATTGTCAGCGCAGTCGTCTAATAAAAGCGAAAAATCAACGGAGAGCTCGAAGTCCCTGAGGGTAGATATCACGTTACATGACGTGACCGTTGGTCTGAACCCACGCGATTCATTAGCTCGAGGTCTCTTCGTGCTTGGAGATACACACTTTGTGTGTAATCTCCCAAAGAACGATGAGGCCAGTGCCATATTGGACATGAACAGAGCTGCCTTGATGGCGATAGATGACCACAAGACTCAGATTGTATCAAACTATCAAGCTGAAAGTACAACCTTGAGTAGCCAACAGAGCCAACTGCAGCATCTTTCTAGCATGGGCTATGTCACTCTAATTTCAATCTCGGGAGCAAGAACAAAATTCGATGTGACCAGTTCTGCGTCAACGACAGGCAAGACTGTAGAGATTGAACTTCGAGACATGTTACTTGTACTTGAATCTTGCGCTGACTCGACGCAGACCTTGCAGTCAATCCTCAACGGACTACAACTACCACAGCGTCCCATTACCGATGCCAAGTACAGGACTGAAGTCGTGCCTGTCGAAAACTTGCTCGCCTCTTTCACAGGCAACGCATTTGCCACCCCTGGGCAAGACGAAGACGATTTGCCTCTTGAGCTCGAAGAGGGCGACATGGTAGAAGACGATGTCCCTCAAAACCTCGAATTCGTTAGTAGTTTCTACAACCCCAACCCGGAGCTGTTAGACGACAGTATCGTAGACAGTATGCTGGAAGAGGACCTCGAGTCGCTGACCTGTCCGCCAAAAACTCGAAATATCGGGGACAAGGTTCTACTCGATAGTTTCCAGGAGCAGTATCAGGTCGCCCCAGATGAATCTACGCTTGATTTTCACGAAGATCATTTCGGTACCAAATCGATTGTTGGCGGTACTGCTCACCGGTGGAATGTTAGGAAGAATTTATACGAGCTTACAGATGAGCCCAAACTTCGTGCAAGCCCACTCAGGCTTTGTGTACGCAATATACACGTTATTTGGAATCTGTTTGATGGGTATGACTGGCACCGCACCAGGGACACCATCGGTCAAGCCGTAGCAGCTGTCGAAGAAAAAGCCATGGAACAGAGGTCGCGAAAGGACAGGCGGCGATCCGTCGATGTAGAAGACGAAGACTCTGTGATAGGAGATTTTCTCTTCAATTCGATATATATTGGCATTTCCTCCAACCGGGATCCGAAAGAACTTGGTCGTCAAGTCAGCCGCAACATCGATGATCTTGCAAGCGAAACCGAGAGCTATGCAACATCGACAACATCAGGCTCACCAACCCAACAGAACCGTGCGCCTCGCCCAAAGGGCAAAGTACGACTAAGGCGCAGTAAATACCACAAGTTGACATTCGAACTAAAAGGTGCGTCGGCAGACATGGTAGTCTTTCCGCAGGATTCTGGAGAAACCCAAAGCTCTATCGACATTCGTGTCCATGACTTCGAAATATTCGACCATGTACCTACCTCGACTTGGAAGAAGTTTGCAACCTATATGTACGATGCAGGAGAAAGAGAAAGCGGAACAAGCATGATTCATCTTGAAATTCTGAACGTAAAGCCTGTTCCTGACCTTGCTGCCTCAGAGATAATACTTAAGGTATAGATTCATACACAGTCGGAATGTATAGAGCTAATGAATATCTAGGTCAGTGTGCTACCTTTACGACTCCATGTGGACCAAGATGCCCTGGACTTTATGACACGTTTCTTCGAATTCCGAGATGATTCTGCTACGCCCTCGACTTTCAAAACCGAAGCCCCCTTCCTGCAGCGCGTTGAAGTGAAATCTGTGCCGGTTAAACTGAGTTTCAAGCCTAAGCGCGTTGACTATGCTGGCCTCCGCTCCGGACATACGACGGAATTCATGAACTTCTTCATTCTCGACGATGCCGACATGGTCCTTCGCCACGTGATAATCTACGGAGTCTCAGGGTTCGACAAGCTGGGGAAGACATTGAACGATATCTGGATGCCAGACGTCAAACGCAACCAGCTGCCCGGTGTCTTGGCAGGCTTGGCACCGGTACGATCGCTAGTCAACGTTGGAGGTGGTGTCAAAGATCTCGTCGTTATCCCAATACGAGAGTACCGCAAAGACGGCAGGGTAGTCCGAAGCTTCCAGAAGGGCGCCCTGGCTTTCGCTAAGACCACAACAAGTGAGCTCGCGAAACTTGGGGCCAAGCTCGCCATCGGCACCCAGACGGTGTTGCAGGGTGCTGAGGGCTTCTTGACTCCAGAAAACCAGCGCCCAGACGTCTGCGCCGGCTGGGAGGATGCGGAGCTTGAGGACGAAGAGAAGAAACAGATTAGTCTCTACGCTGACCAGCCGGTGGGTGTCATGCAGGGGCTTCGCGGGGGCTACGCCAGTCTCGAGCGGGATCTTCTCATGGCCAAGGACGCCATCGTGGCGATGCCTGGCGAGGTGATGGAAAGCGGGTCAGCAAGCGGAGTAGCCCGAGCAGTTCTGCGGAGTGCGCCCACGGTTATCTTGCGGCCGGCTATGGGGGTGAGTAAGGCGGTAGGTCAGACATTGATGGGCGCAACGAATAGCCTTGATCCTGAGAATCGTCGAAGAGCTGATGATGTAAGTAATCCCTTGAGCTTCTTTACGACGAATGTACTGACTGTCTTGCAGAAATACAAGCGACATTGAGGTGACCGAATATACGATCAAGGATGCGGATCCTTAAGCATGATTTTTGGCGTCGGTGAGTATTTCTTCGCATAGCGCAGGGTGTATTGATAGCATGAAGTCTTAGACTCAAGAGGATATTGTTTATGCTTCTTTCGACGCAATTAGAAGCGATTATAGGATATATCGTCTTCCATCAGGCACGGATACAGCTCGTACATAGCAACCTGGGCAATTTCCCACATGGGCTACGGCCAGCTTCAAAAGAAGAAGCTTGTATAGCCAAATGTGAAGGAGATTTGATTGCCGCAGCCTCGTACCAACACGCAATGCTAGAATAGTACCGCAGTCAATCCTCGAGGATGTATTCAAGCCACATTCTCTTCGTTAAGAGTAGCCACAAATAAGCCAACGATCCCTGGCAGGTCTTGGAAATACACCATAGCAACGCAGGGGAGTATCTAACAACAACCGACCCAGGAACGGACCCATTGCTAGCGAACCTTCTTTAACGGATGTTACGATCTTCTCTCATCGCTTGAGGTCTCTCGAGTGCCTAGCCTTGCGGTTTCGGTGCCATATGCAGCTTTATCATACTGTTGTCTTAGTCACTTTTCCAAGCACAGTAGCCCTCAGCGTTTGTGGCTTCTTGCGCATGAGCTACTACTTAATTCTTTTGAAATACGTAATTGATCCTATCACGGTTTTCAGTTCCTATGAACGGGCAACACAATATGCATAGATGGGTCGCCAAGGAATGATATTGGTATACATGAGAAGGGGATTGAGGAGAGCCTTCCTTTGAAGAAGCATGGACGTTGCGTATCAATGGACAAGGAGATCCAGGGTCATGTGATTGACATTGAGACTGGGAAACATGTGTCGAGATGGCTTGAGGTTTGGACTTCTGATCAACGCGCTCTACGTCGGCCCGTGGAGAGACTGTAAAGGTGAAGTAAGCAAGGTACCAGTACTTCTGCCAGCAAATACCAGGATCGCACGACGGCCACTCATCATCATCGATCCCACGTTCTCACGATATTGGCTCCGAAGCAGGAGGCCGGAGGCAGGAGGCAGATCCAAGCGTCAGCTTGAGCTTTGAAGGCTTGCTTACCCTTCCGCCCCTATCGACGCTTGACGACAGCACTCTACTTCTACTGACGCCTTCATCCCTCAGTAATATGTTGATCGGAGGGTTAGCCCCCCGCAAACACTCAAGCTTTTGATACTCAAATGCACCAAGCACCGAATGCAAAAGGTCAACGTAGGTTCCAGCCCAAGTCGAAGAGACGATGACCGTTTGCCCTTGGTCAGTTGCCCTGGCCGAGATTTTCGAAGCCACAGCGTTGTTGGCAGGTCTACAGTAAAGTATTAGCCTCTCCAGTGCTGTGATCGGGTTTTTCTCGCTGGCTAGATGCGCTTCTTGATCGTTCCTTTTTCCAAGTATGGCAAGTCATGTCGCCAGGATGGTGCACTTTCTCTCGCTAGTGCATGAAATAGACTTAATTCAGGGACCTCAGAGTTGACAGCGGATGGCCCTGTAGATAAAGAACCCTTCTATCGAAGGACGTGTACAGCGAGATAGACCTTCGGAGCCGGAGTCTGTTGAATTTTGTAGGAATGTTTGCTAAGTGTAGTTTCCACATACGTCATTGGTCTGTAAAACCAACTCACCAAGTACTTTAAGCTTTCACTCCATTACTTGGGCAGGGTATTTTTTATCCCAAAGTTCATCAAGGAAAGTAAGGTAGAAGTACCTTAGGTATCTTATCTGTACAGTACTTTTAGAAGAGGTACTTTACTTGTGATGGCCCGCAGCGGGGCTCATGCGGGCCGTCTGTCACGGGCCAAACTGTCCCGCGGTTGAGACATCGTCATCCCCAGGGCCGCCTCTCATGTCTGACCCAGTGACCAGTCTCGCGCCCTTGTATGCTTACTGTCCTTACGAAACATCTCACTTCTACCTCAATCGTGGAGCGTTCTGGGCATTCATATCCGCTATCTGGTCTCCATCATGGCATGAAAGCGCAAGCCACGTCCTCCGCCTCTTCCACTAAATCAGCCCCAACCACCGAGTGCCATCGTTCAAATTCAAGCTATTACAACCAAAGACACCATTCTCCAGCCTCGATCGTGCGCGCCAACTCCAACATTGAGCAAGCTTCAACCACTGTGAGCAAACCAGGAGGCTCAAAGCCCCCATCGGGCAGGTGCAGGTGTTGGGTTGAGAGCGAGGAAACACAAATCGTCTCGAGCAAGTGATGCAATATGTACGCAGTCTGGGGGGATCGGTCTCGAAGACCTGGAACTCAATCAATCCGGCTACGCTCAGCGGTGCAATTGATGTCATAGTGGTCGAGCAAGAAGATGGTAAACATACTCTACCTTCGTCATGTGCCTGTGCACGTCCCTAATTGCTCCCAGGCTCGCTTGCTTGTTCCCCCTTCCATGTACGATTTGGCAAGTTCTCGCTACTTCGACCCTACGAGAAAAAGGTATGCCACCCACGCTCTACTATACGTGCCCTGTTGACAGCCCGCCAGGTCGAATTCAAGGTGAACGGCATCAAACAAGACCATGCCATGAAGCTAGGAGAAGGCGGCGAAGCTTTCTTTGTCTTCGAGACTTCTGATGAGATACCAGCAAGCTTGCAGACGTCACCCGTCGTCTCACCTGCCACCAGTCCTCCAGGCCTAGCACTCCAAGACTCGCACACACCACCTGCACTTCAAGAGCCTGAGTTTTTGGACCTTGCCGCAGACAGTCAAGAACATGTCACGCATTCGTCCTCCTTATTGCAATCAAGGCCTACAATATCCAGCGAGCGCCGAGCTCAAAGCGATTACGGTGGGATACCACTTCGCGTGAAGCCACAAGGAGAATGCTGATTTGGATAGGCCATGGCGAGCTAACTGCTTTATCCTCCTCTCCCGACAAGAGTCTCGAACCAGCAACTGCAAAGACATTAGATAAGGCGAGGTCATTCTCCGGTTTTCCGCTAGAGCGTTCCCAGTCAGCTGGATTGATGCCGCTAGCTGCCCGTGCGGAACGTACTCAGGGCACGAATCCAAGCGCCATCCCAGTCCCTTCGAGGCCTGACGAAGCGACGGCCAACACAGGTCTAGCAACATCTGCGCCCACAGAGTGGTCCAGTAGTCCACCGCCTCCACCGCTGTCCACAAACGAAGCCTTCAATAGAGCGGTTTCGCTTTCCAAGAAGCTCTCAGGTTCAAACATACCGACACGTCTGAATGACAGTGGCGACCTGATGCTTGACATGACTGGGTACAAAAGTAGTGAGGACGAAGCGCTCCGTGCGGAAGTTGTTGCTCGCAGGATTCTTGCTGAAGAACTCGAAGGAAACTATGACATAGGAGCACTCATCGGGGCTGATGAGCGCGGAAACCTCTGGATATATAGTAGCGAAGAAGCAAAGGATGCTGCGGGTCATCGAGCAGGGCTTCGAAGCTTAGCGCCGACCCGTCTGCTTGGTGATGCTGCCTCCGATCCGGGGTACCACAGCGATGAAGATCGACCACGGAGTAGTCCTGCTGCACCTCCGGAATACCAGCGAAATCTCCCAGATGATGGGCAGACCGAACTCGTGACGCCCCCACATACGCCTCCTACCGAAATCCATGCGAGCGGTGATCCAAATCGGAATTACGCGAAAACTTTACGACTGACGAGTGAACAGCTCAAAGCCCTGAATCTCAAGCCCGGAGTAAACACCATGAGTTTTGGGGTCAACCGCGCTATGTGTCAAGCAAACATGCACTACTGGACTTACGATGTTCCTATTGTGATATCGGACATTGATGGTACCATCACAAAGTAAGCGCCTTGTGATATGATCTGCTAATAATTCTGACGCTTAATAGGTCCGATGCCCTTGGTCATGTGCTCAATATGATCGGTCGCGACTGGACACACATTGGGGTGGCAAAGCTGTATTCGGACATTGTCGCCAATGGCTACAACATCCTCTACCTCACTAGCCGCTCAGTGGGCCAGGCCGATACGACGAGAGCATACTTGAAAGGAGTTGCTCAAGAAGGGCACAAGCTACCGAAGGGACCTGTTATAATGAGTCCAGACCGAACAATCGCAGCATTGCGGCGAGAAATATATCTCCGGAAACCAGAAGTGTTTAAAATGGCGTGCCTACGCGACATCATGACGCTGTTTGGCCCCAAGAGGATTCCGTTCTATGCTGGCTTCGGAAACCGCTTTACGGATGCGTTGAGTTACAGATCAGTCAACATTCCATCAACAAGAATATTCACGATCAACTCGAACGCCGAAGTGTCTCTCGACCTGCTTACACTTACCAAGTACAAGAGTAGTTATGTCACTATGCGGGAAGTGGTCGACCATTTCTTTCCGCCTGTGGGTCTGCTCGTTACAAGTGGTGAAGAAGAATACACCGATTATAACTACTGGCGAGATTCACCACTTGATGTCGAAGAATTCCTCGATACCGAGAGCGAGGACGAAGATGTAAAGGTAAAAGACCGTCACAGTATACGAAGTGAAGACGAGGGTAGCGACGGCCTCAATGACGACGACGACGACGACCACGTTGGGGATATGGAAGAGAGCTACTTCTCAAGAGATTCGGTCGATGCCACAGGTGATTTGGTTGATTCCATACTGGAAAGCATCGAAGGTGGCGACCTAGTGGTTGAAGAGGGTCTGTCTGAGGCTGATGATGGCCCGTCGCCGTCCACTATTGTCGACATAGACCCTATCACACCTACCGAAAGCGGGACAGCACCTTCCAAAAAGTATAGTCCCTCACGAATTCGCGTCAAAACCACAAGTCCTGATCACGCTGAAGCCTTGGGTATAAGTGGCACTGCTGTCGGTTAGTGTCGAGGGTGTTCTGATGAGGGCTTGGGCAGAACTTCAGGGAGCATGGGCCATGGTAGGAGGCGATCGTCTTTGGGATCTTGAACGTGATGGGATTGTTTTGCATCAGCGTGGAGCGGCATTGGGAAGGACGACGGGAGCATTGAAGGGCGTCGTATTCCATTCTATGCTGTATTCGAATAGATTTCGTACCATTTTGGGGTCTTGCTCGAATCCTGACCTATCGTTCTTGCAATGCCAGTCTCGATTGACATTTGAATGAGCGGAACTTGAAGCTGGTATTCGAGCAATCAGTCATTCAATCACCGAACCCCAAAAGGTCACCTCAGACGCAAATCGCCCTACTGGTTTAGGCTGTCTTGGCCGACCTTCAATCTACTCCTCCTGGGTTCGCAGATCGTATCACAATCATTTCACGGTACAAATCCATTAGGCTTTTCCCCCGCGCCTGCGCATCATCAGAATGGCCGACGTCGTAGCCACTCCTTCACAGCAAACCACCCAAGATCCCCTAACAACAGCCCCCAACACCGAAGCACTTCCCTCACAACCCACGGCACCCTCAGTCGACGCCTCCTTCCCAGCATCCTCCCTCACCGACAACGGCCTCTACAAACGGCCCCGCGACGCCCGCCTCATCCATATGGTCCTCGCCAATCTCGGCGTAACCTCCTACCAAGAGCGCGTTCCTTTGCAGCTTATGGACTTCGCGTACCGCTACACCTCCTCCACACTATCAGATGCCCTGCACCTTGCGTCCGAGGGCTACGGCAACCCTCCGGCGCCCGCTTCTGGAAGAGGAGGCGCCGGCGCCGGGAGCGACCTGAGCACGATCACGATGGCGAGCTTGCGGCTGAGTGTTGCGAGCCGGACGCACTATCAGTTTAGTCCGAGTCTACCGAAGGAGTTCTATCATGAGGTGGCGGCGGAGAGGAACAGGGTCGCGCTACCGATGGTGGGGAGGGATTGGGGGGTTAGGTTGCCGCCGGAGCAGTATTGTCTTACGGGGGTGGGGTGGGGGTTGAAGGAGGAGTGGGATAGTGAGGGCGAGCGTGAGGGCGAGCAGGGGGATGAGATGGTGCTAGATGGGCAAGGGGACGAAGAAGAGGTGGATGAGGATGAGGAGGGGAATGAGCGGATGGAGGATGTATTTGGCGCGGACGTCAATGGGGGCGATGGGGATAGGGACATGGAGGATGGGTGAGATGTGCATGTTGCATCTTCTTTCGCCCGCTCGTGCAGACGCACAGAAGTTCTGGCATTTAACGATGGTTGGCATTGGCGTTAGAGGATACCCCTGGGAACGGTATGGCCTGGAGATCTGCGGTACATTTTGCTAAAAGGCATGGGGTCCGGTGTGATCTTGGATCAATCAACCAGCAACTTCTGACCTCAAGTTCCACGCTCAATTTGATGTGAAAACATATAATGTTGCTTTGCCTATGGGTCTGAATTGGCCGAAGTTCCCAACGTATCGCCGTGCAAACGTTGAATCATTTCGCAAATCCACTTTTGTGCGCACATCTGCAAAGGTGTGCAGCCCAATGGACTCGGCCTGATTCTGACGGCTCGATCGAATAGCCCGTGTCCCTAGATCTTTGACCATATCCCAGGATGACAAGAACAACGCCTGCGCTTCCTTGCGCTGCCCCTATGCCATCAGATTGTGCCCGACACCCATCTTGACACAGGACAAAATTCCGCTACGCAAATGTCGCCACTCCCTTACAAAGCCCTCTCATACTGTCTCCCCCTTTCCACCACCACCCTCCGGCCCACTCTCTTCAACCGGCGGCAACCCCCACCACTCTCTGTGAAACTTTTCTTGCTCTTTCTTCCTCGCCTCCTTCTCCTGCTTCTGCCGTATCCTCTCGTCCCTCGTCGCGAACCACTCCTCTCTCGCTGCGTCCTGCTGCTCTTGTCCGGCATGCCCAATCATACACGAATTCATGGCTAGCCGCTGGGGTCGGCATTTCCAGGTTGCGGAGAAGGTGCGATTGAGAGCGCAGGAGGCGAAATCTACCGTTGTAGCGTCAATACACCTGCCAGCAATGTAGAAGAGTGAACGGGGAGGGAGCTTACCCCTGATCTCATCTGCACATAGGTTTCGAACCCGCTTGTAGTAGATTTCACGGACCTGGCCTTCCTGAGTAGCGGAGAGCGGAAGCGGGTTTCGCGAGGGTAGGGGAACACGCGTGGAGTCTGATGCCGCCATCATGTTGGCTGTCCATGCGGCTTTGAAACCAGGAAGAGCATGCTAAATCGACATGTAAAAGCTACCTAACTTTACATCTGCCGTAGGTATACCGTAGGTGCGTACTTGTAAAATACAGCCCGTAATCATCAATGAAGGTATTGAAAGGTGCTGTACCTGCGGCAAAGCTATCGTGCCAAGCAGGTTTCTATGCCGCAAGCGAAAAAGTGATCGTTCACTTGGCCCGCGAAAACACATCAAATTTTTTCTTTGCAGGTCTACCATCAACGCAGTTGATTATGGTACAACGTCAAAATTTTAACAGTAACATAACTTGATATGCTCTACAACTTGTGCGCGATTTTAAGACATAGAAGTATGTTGTAATGCAAGTTCTAAAGATGTCGTTGTTCCGGTCGACACATTTTTTGAACAAAAAAAGTTCAAATTTTTGCTCTTAGGGTTGGCAAGATAGTGTGCCGCCAAATGCCAAAAAGCACTTTGAACGATATTTTTAAACTCTCAACGTTACAACGCACGCTTCAATTTTATGTCTCAAAATCGCGCACAAGTTGTAGAGTATATCAAGTTATGTTACTGTCAAAATTTTGACGTTGTACCATAATCAACTGCGTTGATGGTAGACCTGCAAAGAAAAAATTTGATGTGTTTTCGCGGGCCAAGTGAACGATCACTTTTTCGCTTGCGGCATAGAAACCTGCTTGGCACGATAAGCGCGCAGACGCCGGAAGGTCCTATCACCTGATAGGCTAGGGATCTCGAGGTTTGCCATGATGAACGGCGCTCAAAGATAGATCTGTTCGCTTGAGATCGGTACTCCTGGCAACCACAGTGCCAGATCCGATACAGTAGTACCGCGATCATGTCATCCATGCGCAATGCTGTCCAGCGGCGAAACCATAAAGAGCGCGCACAACCCAAAGAACGAGAGAAATGGGGGATTCTAGAGAAGCACAAAGTCCGCCAACCTCTCACCCCTGACCTTGCTGCCTTTCCTATCCCATAGAACCGACTGACCAACTCTCAAGGACTACTCCCTCCGCGCGAAAGACTACAATGACAAAAAGGCCCGCCTCAAGATCCTGCGGCAGAAAGCCGCCGAGCGCAACCCCGATGAATTCTACTTCGGTATGTACAGCGGCCAGACGCACGACAAGGGACAGAAGCTAGCGAGTCGCGGGAATGAGGTGCTCAGTCAAGAGGCGGTGCAACTGCTAAAGACGCAGGATGCGGGCTACTTGAGGACCATTGCACAGCAGACGAGGAGGACGAGGGAGAAGTTGGAGAAGGGATATGTATTAGGCGATGGGAAGGGTGTGGAGGTGCACGGTGGCGGATCGAAAGGGAAAGGGGATCATGTTGTCTTTGTGAGGGACAAAGAGGAGCAGAAAGGGTTTGACCCGGATACTGGGGTGGTTGAGCCGGGTCCGCTGTCGAATGCTTCACAAACGGGCCATGGCCCTTGGGTCGACACGGAAGACGTAGGCGATGCCGGGACGGACGATGAGGAGGCTGTAGAAACCACAGCTCCGGCGGCTAAGTCACGGCGAGTTCGTGAGGCCCAAGCGATTGCTCTCAGGCAAGCAAGGAATCTACGAAAGCAACGCAAAAGGGAACAGGGTGCTCAACTCTCGAGGCTGAAAGCTCTCAAGGCGCGAGAGAAGGAGGTTCTAGCTGCCGAGCAGGAGCTCGGACTTCAACGGGCGAAGATGAGCAACAGTATCGGAGGGGTCAACAAGGCTGGGGTGAAATTCAAGATGAGAGCAAGAAAACGATGACTATGTTGAAGCAGTTCTGGGGCTCTCATTTCGCCGGATTGGTTTGACGAAGCAATAATGATTGATTGCTGCCTGTCTAGAGCATAATCTGCTCACCCCTACACGTCTCTAACTCTCGCCATCAACTCACGCCATTCGCGATTACTGCTGATCTGCTGGGCACAATGGGTCGGCGCTTGCTGCCTTGGCTCTCTCGCTGCAAGTGTGCCATACACCGGCAGAGCATCCCATGGCACTTGCAGAAGAACGAAATGACGGAATACCGTCAGACTGAACGCCCAGGGGTGATCCATAGCTAAGAAGGCAAACCGTCGAAGAGTTCAATTTTAGAAGAACACTAAGGAGGATTCGATTGCACATATGAATCAGTGAATCCCAGAATGTAAAATTTGAGCTGGCGAGCGCAAAACTGTCGCGTGACTGGATGTTGATTGGTCTGATATCTATTCATTTCTTGAGCTTTTGGATCAGCTTTGGCGCTTCCGTTCCGTGGGAGGTTTCTCGCAATCTGTGTGGCTGTCTCAATGAATCCGAGGTTGAGAAATTCAGATCGGCGGGCATTCCGTCAATCGAACCACGATACAGCTAGTACCTCTTGAATTCTGTGGTAGGATACGACTTTGTTTGAAAGCTCGTCTAAAACTCAAAAGCAAGCCTTCGGTTACCTCCTACGTGACTCCTTTCTTGCTAGCTCGACCATGGCACTCTCCTTGTTCTAGAGCGCATATCACGAGAGCGGTGGACCAGCCTTGAAGGAGAGGAAGAAGAAGAAAAACAAAGAGCATCCTGCGGCACTTCCTTCTTATTCTTTCGACTCAACCAGATGCGGTGCAACGTCGCTTCCTGCAATGATTCATTCAGCTCCCAATTTACATAGGAACCAAGATACCGCTCACGGAAGAAGAGCTTAGAGGACCCGTCAACCGCAGCTCTGATGAGAGTGACCCGGTCTGCTTGAGTCTAACGATGAGGGAGTAAGCCTCTGACATCCACAGGTACCGCAGCATTGTTGACAAAGAATCCGATCGGGATGCATCGAATGCAATCGAAGATAAACCAATACAACGTATAAGTGCAGTCCTCCACGCGACAACCGCGCAATCTAGTCCAGAATCTTACCTTGGCAGTGGGCCTGCAGAACTTGACTACGTCTGACTCGGCGTCCTCGGTGGTGATCCCCATAGATGATGACTGGTAATGGTTCCCTTCACCTAAGCACCCATCAAATAGACTCGTACCATTCGATGAAGATATGGCCAGTAGATTTGTATATTTGTACTATATCTTCGGATAGGTGCTATACCCTCTCTCGTACTTACGTGCTCAAGAACAATCTTTAGGATAGGAAATGTGTCGTGTAGCCTAGAGAGCTGGGGCAGAAAACCTGCCTCTGCATTCAGTGCGGTGACCCCCTGTGCATGAGTCGTCGTCTCGCCTTGCAGGTTCAAGACCAGACCTCGAGAATCGGGTAATACTGCTCTACATCCGGCACCCCGTTCTGGAAATCGGTAGGCATCTAATAGGAGTCAGCCTAACCGTCTATTGGGTCGGAGATCGCCTATCTCTGGGACCGGACACCCGCAGGATACAATATAACATCGGAAATCATGAGCAAGGAATCTCATTTGACTGCAAGAAAGTGTCAAGACTTATGCCATATATTGTCTTCGTTCGAGCAGCCTTAGCAGTCGTTTCAGTGTCTGGGCTTGGATGAAGGGAGGAAACAATTAGGAACTTGACATTACGAGCTGAAGAGGAAAACGCAACATGATAGGAGCTGGCCTGTGAGACTTGGGTGTTAGGTAGTTAGAGCTTTGGGGGGGTCGACGTTATGAATACTGTGTCACATCCGCCCTCTTTGATGAAAGGTGCGCACAGCTCCATCATCACATCCTGCCTGAGATGGTTATGGAACTTGGCCATCCATGTCGGAAGTAGGCACTGACATTCAGGGTCGCTGCCTCAGCCAAGTATTTATAACACGAGACTCTTGACTTTGAGTCCTCACCCGTGTGAGTCCTGCCCGTCCAGCTGTGGCTTTTGCGCTCCACTTGATTTCTTAAATGCATCCTCGGCAAGACTCTGCCTTTTGACGTATTCCATGACAATGTCTTCCTCGGTCTTCGCCTTGTTTAGACTTTCTGCATGCTCGTCATGCAGCATCTTTGATTCTGCGAGAGCTCGCTCTAGCTCTTGGTCCTGATACTCTGACGATGGCAGCTTTCGCGAGCTCTCGAGTGCAGCCTTGATGTTTTCATCATCATCGGTGTCAACGCCGGAATCGTCAAAGTCTAATTCGGCTATCTCGGTTTGTATTTTCCCGAGTGACGGACGCTGTTGGATGTTTTGGTGCAATGCGGCTTCAGGTTGCTCAGGATGGCCATGAGGCGCGATGTTATGACCGCTGTGAGCACGATTGGCTTCGGCCATACTAGCTTGTATAGCGCTACGTAGTGCTCCCTCGCCATCAGCTTCCTCGGACGCATGCTGGAGCTCCTGAACACTGGCTCTGATAGCTCTCTCGATTGCAGCATCCTCTTCCGGATTTCCTTTGGAGGTGACTGCAATTGATTGCTGGATAGCTTCCTCGAAGTCCACGTCTTCGGAGTGTTCAGATGAAGGATGCTTTAGTGAAGTATCGAAGCTGGCTGTATTAGGCTCGGAGTGCTTTCGACCTGTGGCACTAGAATCCTTCCTCAACTTTCTCTTGTCTTCAGCTGGCATCTTTTTCTCGTCAAAACTCATGTGCCGGGTCTTCAAGAAGCGACAAGGTGGTGGGATCTTGCTGTGCTTGACTTGCTGTTTCTCTTTGCCGAGCTCGAGCTGAATAGCTTGCCACTGGCGAACCGCATCTATCCGTTCTGCTTGACTAGATTTGTTCCACTCATCGAAGCCTTGCGCGGTGCGGGCGGCGATTATGTAATTCTGCACGGATGCTCCATGATGCTTCTGGAGCTCTTTGTAGATGCCTTTGAATGTGTAGGCCGGCAAACCCCAGAATGCTGCCACAGTCAGCAGATATTCACGATTAGATGAGCAGGCGACGAAGCAATGCCTCAATCAGCTACGGCAAGCTCGGCGTTCATCGCAAAGCGATGGCTGGAAATTGCCCTTGGGCAAGACCACATAGATCATTACGCTCCGAGCGCAACCGCTAGAACAGCGACAACTGACTTACCAGCGCCGGGCTTCAGAACCACGCCACCAATGCCCTTCCCAAAGCCTTTGATCAGACCCACTACTCCTTCCTTCTTGGCTCCTTCGAATGGTTGCGTGACGAGTCCTGATATGCCATCAAACATCCCGTAGCCGAACTCCTAATTTCATGGCCCGTCAGTACCCCTAGATGTACCAGAGTCTCATCAAAACCCACCTTTCCAGCAGCCTTCAAGCCGCTTTGGAAATCCGTCACTTTATCTGCTGGGCGGACGCTTTCGTCACCATACAGCTTAGGGGCATTGTGGAATCCACGCGCTAAGCTGAGGGTGAAATCCATGGGTGACTTCAGACCTACGCCGACCATCCGTCCCACTCCTTTGCCAGCTCCTACTGCGGCCTCTAGTGACATGTGCGCAGCATCAGGAGCAGAGTTTACCCGTTCAGCATGCTGGCCCGGAGTATTCGTACTCGATTTCCTCTTAGGAGATTGGGATCTGGACGATGATCGCCCAAGGCTTTTGGCCAAGAAGCGCCTATGGTCGGGAGTTGATGTCGACAAGAGCGTGTGAGTCTGTTCTTGTGATGGACTCGGAGGCCCTGAATCGGCATTGGCCTCGGTTGTCGGTGAGTCCTGGGTTGCCAGCGATACACTCGAAGCATCGGAAGAGACAGATGTGCCTTCTGCTACCAAGGACACATCCGTCTTTGATCGTGTATAGGCCGCATCTTTGTTTGGGATGCTAGAACCAGGACTGTGAACGGACTCTTCTCCACTACTGGATTGCGCAGCTGGCTTGGTCCTCAGCAAGTGAAGTACCTCTATCGGAAAATCCGCGACCCCCATCATCAAGCTTCCGATGGTCCCAAGCAGAGCTGAGGTGGCTCCAGTGATTGGGTCCCAGGGTCCATCCTCGGAGTCATACTCTCTAGACCGGTATCTAGGAACGCTTAGCTGTCGTCAGCCAGGAGTTTCTGGCATGACCTACAGTTTCAAGTCGTTAAAATCTAGCAGGCCCTCATTACCAAGTGCTGTCGCCGCAAATGCACTCAGCCTGATTTTGGTGCGTTTGACTCGCCACACCGCTGCTCGGCTGGGGGCAACGGCGCATCGCAGAGCATCGATCCCAAGGTTGTGATGGAAACTTTGCGCACCAACATCCGTGCCATTTTCAGAACTGATGCGTGCACCAAGTTCCTGTGCCCTTGTTAACGTTGACGGCTTGAGAGCCTCTTGTATAGCAGCAGCAAGATTTGCCGAAGTGAGTTTCTTGTGGGGAATCGGCATAGGTCCTGCTTCAGCGTTGGCAACCATGGCGCCCCAAAAAGGCTGATCGCCAAAGAACGGGATGATCACTGTCGGTTTGCCCAGAGCGACCCCTGCTGCGGTTGTGCCAGCACCGCCATGGTGGACCACACAAGAAACATGCTGGAAGAGCCAATCATGAGGAACGTTGCCAAGCATGAAGACATCGTCCGGAATCGATAACTGGTCCGCGCCAAACCCACCCCATCCCTTTGACACTAAGGCTCTTTGTCCAGTCTTCTTGACGGCCTCGAAAATAAGCTTAGTCATGGCATTCGGATCATCTACCACTATCGATCCGAAGCCAATGTAAATCGGCGGAGGTCCAGCCGTAAGGAAAGCAGCGAGATCGGATTCAGGGTTGAAATCACTTGCCAGGGAGAGAAAGTAGAAGCCCGAGATCGATATGTGCGCACCCCAATCTTTGGGTTTCGGAATTAGAGCAGGTGACCTCAAAGATACATTGTCAGACTCAACCCCCACAGATGGATCTAGTCTGTACATACCAACAATATGTATAGGGAATTCTTAGCCGACTTGCCATCCCAGGCGCCCACATTAGGCTGACAGCTTCGAGACCTAGAGTCTTTTCACGGAATCTGTTGATTATGTCTCCAAGCCCCTGCCACGTCATCATCTCTACCAACGCGTAGGAAACGAAGTTTGTTCTACTCACTCAGAGCTCTATGTTAGAGATGCTCTCAAGCTCAATGGAAGGGTAGTATGAGGGCTTACATGCTCGGGTCCGCATTAGAGGACTGGACATTGGCAAGTGGATGCGGGAAGGCTTGCGTGGGAGACCAAGGCATTCTGTAGATATGTATCAGCCTAGCCGTTCGATAGTTTCTGCAGTGCCACGCACGTGAACATCAAATGGAGAGGGATCCCAAGCTTCTCAGCACAATGAATACCAGCAAAGCTTGGTGGATTCGCAATTATGGCATCGGCAATGAATGGTTTGGTCGAGGTATCTCCATCCATGCCTGTACCACGGTCCAGACTTGTACGGCTGCTCGAGTCATCCAATGCTCGTGGTCCTAGTCCATCGCCAATCTCGATGCACGACCGCCAGCACCCTTGTACGATTTCGTAGATGCCTCTACGCCTTTTCCCGACATCACCGCTTCGGAGCGTATCCATTCCCGGCATCAGACCAGGGTTTTTCACCATAAATGCCATGAGTTCTGCGGGATCGCCCCCAATGCTGAAAAATTCCAGACCATTTTCCTCGACGAAGCCTTTGAAGGTCGGGTGAGTGGCCAACCGCACTCGGTGTCCGTGACGGTCTTTCAATGTCTTGCCTAAGGCCAAAAAAGGTTGCACGTCTCCACGCGAGCCAACAACGTGGATAACGACGTTCAGCGGAGGAGGTGCTTCTCCCAGGACTCCACCGAGGCCAGGTGGAATGGAGGGTCCAGGTTGTACAGGCTCTTCCGCCCTTTGAAGATTGAGCTGGCTATGTAGGGCTGGTATAAGCAGGTCGGACAGTCTGCGGGAGCTTTGACGGATACGAATATTGACACGGCCATCATCTTTGGCCTGTCAGTCCCCAATGATTGACTGTTCTCGCCCATCACTCACTTGCCACTCTCGCTTGTGTGTCAAAGCCATCTTGATTGAAGCCGACCTGACCATATATGTCGCTGTACGCTGGTGGCGGGGCATGCTCAATAGGAGTATCCGGAGTAAATTCATCGATTCCGCTGGGATCCACCGAGTGTTGGCTTTGAATAGGTCTGTCCACATCTGGATCAGTTATGAAGATCGAATACAAGAAGCAGTGCGTAGCCTTGAAATTGTCACTAGATATGCTTACCGTCTGCGCCCGTGTTGCGTGGATGAAGGATCGCTGTACTGCGGCGGTTTCTCTGCCCCTTGAGCTGCGGCTGCGGCTTGAACGATGGCTGCTTGGGGCAAATTCGTGCCTGACTCTCGCTCTTCTGCGTCTGGCATCGTCGATGGCCTATTTCCACCTAACAATGGCAAGCTTCAATGGGGTACTAGTCATGTCCGGTAATTCGCACAGGTGGCGGGCAACATGAGTCTTCACATGAGGCAGTAAGGAAGCCGCCATATACGTAACGCAATCCCGCCGGACTCCATGATCGATAGTAATTACAATGGATACGCCCATAAGAATAGTCTACCGTAAGCTATAATGCGAAATCAATAGTTAAGCGCTTCCCGTTCTGCTCAAGGCGGTTGCTAAAAGCAATCCTTCCCCACTTCAGCGAATTCGTTGCTCAACGGTGTTCGACGGGCTTTCGTCTTCCGCCCGCACCTCCTGAATGATTAGGGATCACCTGATCAAGTGAGAGACTGTCGAGACCCTCTATTGGTTGACTGTTGGTTGACAAGTCATCGTATCGGGTGGATATCGTGCGATGGGCGCCTGAAAACCCCTTGTCTCCTGATTCACCACTTGCCCGCCCCACAAATCGCCATAGTAGAGGATCCTCGCAATCTACCAGCATCTCCGCAGACCGTCCGTCGGAGCGCAGGCTTGACGCACTCTACTAATCGGCTCGTTACTTTTCCAGGCGGTATCGTGGTGCAGGATTCGCTGGCTGGCCTGCTGTAATGCACCACACCGGTCGTTCGGTGCTTCATGAGAGTTGATAATGGGCTGATCCTTGGGCCTTCATGAATTGCGCTTCCGATGGATGCGGCCAGCCCGTTATCAATAGCGCGAGTGAGGGCCTTAGACATCCACCTTACTTGACCTTATGGAATAACAATAGGTCCTCAAACGTGACTGTATGCCAAAGCTGTTGTGAGAGATCAAGAGTTGTGCTATGGCCCGAAAAGCTTCGATTAAACGTACACAGCAGCGGTTTCATCGTCGTCTTGATCTTGCGGCGGACACCGTTGCTACCCCGTTCGTAGTCGAGCGCCGCACGCCGCCACGCTCATCGCCACTGTCTCCGCTGTGGGTTCCGCTCATCCATTCCCGGCCTTCCCCAGGACTTCTTCGCCTCATCGTTCCTGGACCGACAACCACAATGTCTTCTTCACTTTCGCTGTCAACGATGTCTAGTAAGACGGGCATGCTGAAGGCTTCTTCTTCATGCTCGCTCTTTGCAGGTTCAATCGCGAGCACATCGACTTGCTCGTCTTCAAGGTCCAGACGGCGCTTATGAATCTCTTCAATGGGATGGATGTCAAATTCATCTTCGTGCTCAATGTATTCGACATTCTCTTCCACTTCCGCAAAGTCAGGAGCAAGCGCCGACCAACGTTGCGGGGTGATAATGGAGAACAGATATATGCGTCCGGTCTCCAGACCGCAGGCAGCGAGGAAGGGTCGATGAGGATGCCACTATAAAGAATCAGCACGATGCCGCCGAATTTGTATTACAAAAGATGACCTCTATTACACCAAGCTCCTCCTTTGGACCCTCTAGAATTTTGACCAAGCTTCCGTGGCTTCGCTCCCATACATAGATATCGTGGTTCATGTAGGTAGAGGCTGTAACGTATTCCCCCGTCGAACTAAACGCCACGTGGTTCCATGATAGTCTGTTGACAACGTCTTGGAATTTATGCTCGACCTCAAGATTGATGTTGTCGATATCCAAATCATTGCGGGAAAGGTCTGGTATGCGAATTGTGCGTATGACACGATCACTGGAATTGGAGACTATCTCGCGTCCAGAAGCCGTAAGTCTGAGCAATATGATGATTCCATTGCTACACAAGTGTGTAGAGTAAATAGTTCGGCAAGATTTTGTTTCTATTACATTCAGCCAGCCTTTATTGGTCCCAGCGATGATGTGGTTCCCGTTGGAGGTGAAGACTGTGACACAAGTATTCTGCTTGGCGTCCTGAGCTGCTTGTTTCTCACTCAGTTCCTCCGCATCGATTCTGGATCGTTTCGGCGCGGAGGGCAATTGTCGCTTTGTAGGGCTAGTTGTTGAGATGTCCACGAGCATTGGCTGGTCTTCAAACAGGGAAGCGACGAAAAGAAGACTCGAGGTGGGCGTTAAAACCATCTCTTGACTCGGAATAGGCTCGCTTACTGGTTATACGGGTGGAGCTCTGCAATGTAGACGGGTGCTTGGAAACGGACCGTCCGTAACCGTGCGCCGTCTTGTAAATCCCATAGCACACATTTCCAATCTTGCGAAGAACTCAGAAGATATCGCCCATTTCGGGACCAGCTACGTAGGTGTCAGGTGTGGGCGAATGTCGCTCACAGACACTTCCTACCTCAAGGACTGAATTTGTCGCGTATGACCTCTAAGCTTGCGCGCAACGCCATTTGTCTCGATATCGAAGATAACGACTGTGCCGTCAACCTAAGGCAGATGTCAACGCCCGGACGCGTCTCCATGATAACGAGATGCCATTGCTACGTTACCCTTCCGGAGGCGAGCAAATCGCCCTTGCGATTAAACTTAACGCAGGCGGCGTGACCGGACCCTGCGATTTGTGAGCTCTGGCCGTTGCTATCTTGTCACGCCCCAGTATGTACTCAGCTTGCCAGTCAAAGACTCAGGGTAATCCTGGGCGAGGATAAATGGATCAATCAATGAGTTGTTCATCCTACGATCTGATCAATGCCGCATTGTGGTTGGCCGAGTACCATCCTGAATGTCTGAACTGAGGTTCTTCAATGAAGTGTTGAACCATAATGAGTGACCATAATTTAGGATCGTTGAGGAAAGTGACTGAACACTCAGGTTGAAGGTGAACCTAACCCCGTGAAGGATGAAAGCGGTTAGTGCGGTTCTGCGGACGCGCTAAAACTGGCGGCAGTGTGAAAGAAAGAAAGAGTCAACGCTTCCAACAACCTCCTCTAACCATTTTGCATCATCCACCAACTCGACGGTCCTTACCACCCATCACCAAGGACCGTGGATCGTCTAGTAGCATCACCATCGAGCACGCCTACACCCGAAGATCGGTATCGGAAAATTTGTGCAACGATCTGGAGCGGCGGGAGAGGAGCGCTGGAGGCCGCCCTCCGTGGCAAGCCGCAAAGGCTTATCACCTTGATCTAGAGACAGTCCATACGTAGCAGCGATAGCGACCGTCCGTTCGGTAGCATCGCGTCTCGTACATGGACGGCGAATAGTGTCATCGATCTGGACGTGTGGGTCTCTTCAGCCATCAGCCATCCACGCACAAAGTCGTTCGCCAAACCTTGCGCTGAGCGGCCACTGTCATCATGGCGAATCTGAATTTCACCTATTCTACTGCGCCCTTGCGCACGATTAAAGAGATTCAGTTCGGACTCCTTTCGCCTGAAGAGATCAAGAACATGAGCGCTGCGTCTATCGAGTATCCCGAGACCCAGGATGACCAAACCAATCAGCCAAAAAGGATGGGTCTATCTGACACTCGACTCGGCACCATCGACAGAAGCACGAGGTGTGGAACCTGCGATGAGAATATGACGGATTGCCCGGGCCATTTTGGACATATTGAGCTTGCCGTGCCTGTTTTTCACGTCGGTCCGTGTCGCGTGTTCTACGTTAGATGATAAGATCACTAATATGATCTTAGGCTTCATCACAAAAATTAAGAAGATACTGGAGATGGTTTGTCACAATTGTGGTAAACTCTTGGTAGACGAAGTTAGTCGTCCCTTGCGGGATGACCGATCGTCAGGTGGCTGCATGGGCTAACACGTGCTACCTATAGTCAAATCCTGCATTCAAGGAGGCTGTTCGTTACCGTGATCCCAAGAGGCGCTTTGATTCCATTTGGCGCCTATGCAAGCCTAAGATGATCTGCGAAACGTCGTCACTGCAAGATGAGGATAGCAAAGAAGCTCAGAAAGACCCGGGTCCAGGTCATGGTGGCTGCGGCAACATACAGCCAGAAGTTCGCAAAGATGGCCTTAAATTAATGGGCACTTGGAAGCCTCAAAAGGGGGATGACGAGAATGAAGCCCAACAGGCGGACAAGAGAACCATCACCCCGCAGATGGCCCTCAACATTTTTCGTCATGTTTCTGTCGAGGATATCAAGAAAATTGGCCTCAGTAACGACTATGCCCGTCCAGAATGGATGATTATCACAGTTTTGCCGGTCCCACCGCCACCTGTCCGACCGAGTATCAAGACTGATAATGGTGAAGGCCCTTCGGGCGAAGATGATCTGACGCATAAGCTGGGGGATATCATTCGTGCAAACGGCAATGTCCGTCGCGGGGAACAGGAAGGTACTCCGGCGCATATAGTGGAAGAATTTCAACAACTTCTGCAATTTCACGTGGCCACCTATATGTCAAATGACATTCCTGGGCTACCACAGGCTTTGCAAAAGTCTGGCCGCCCTGTCAAAGCTATCCGGTCACGACTGAAGGGAAAAGAAGGGCGAGTTCGTGGAAATTTAATGGGCAAGCGAGTCGATTTCTCAGCTCGCACGGTCATCACAGGCGATCCCAACCTATCACTAGACGAGGTTGGAGTTCCGAGAAGTATTGCGCGAACCTTGACGTACCCTGAGACCGTCACTCCCTACAATATTCAAAAATTACATGAGCTGGTAAAGAATGGTCCTAACGAGCATCCCGGTGCAAGATACGTCATTCGCGATACCGGCGAGAGGATCGACTTGCGATACCATAAACGGGCTGGGGAGTTGTCCTTGCAGTACGGCTGGAAGGTCGAACGCCACATCGTCGACGGTGATTATATCATCTTCAACCGTCAACCTTCTCTGCATAAGGAATCAATGATGGGGCATCGTGTCCGTGTTATGCCTTATTCAACGTTTCGACTAAATCTATCTGTCACGTCTCCTTACAATGCGGACTTCGATGGTGACGAGATGAATCTGCACGTACCACAAAGCGAGGAAACTCGGGCGGAGGTCAATCAATTGTGCATGGTACCACTGAATGTCGTTTCGCCTCAGCGCAACGGACCATTGATGGGCATCGTTCAGGACACTCTGTGCGGGATCTACAAGATATGCAGACGCGATGTTTTCCTGAACCAACACCAGGTCATGAACATCCTCTTGTGGGTGCCCGACTGGGACGGTATCATTCCCCAACCTGCTATTCTCAAGCCAACGCCCATGTGGACTGGCAAGCAGATTGTTAGCATGATTGTTCCTTCCGGGCTCAACCTAGTCCGTCCCAGTGAAGATGCTAATAATAAATTGTCGCCAATGGATGATAGCGGTCTTTACATCTCCAACGGGGAGTTGTTGTTCGGGTTGTTGAACAAGAAAATCGTTGGTGCAAGCTCTGCCGGGATTATCCACGTCGTATACAATGAAAAGGGTCCTGAAGCAGCAATGAATTTTTTCAATGGAGCTCAAACGGTGGTGAATTACTGGCTATTACACAACGGATTCAGTATTGGCATTGGCGATACTATTCCTGATCGAGAGACGATTAAACATATCGAAGAGGCTGTGAACAAGCAAAAAGCAGAAGTGGCCGAAATCACCAGGAAGGCCACCGAGAGCATCTTGGAAACTCTTCCTGGCATGAACGTTCGAGAGACATTCGAGAGCAGAGTCTCGAAGGCTCTAAACGACGCTCGTGATAATGCGGGTACCGAGACAGAGAAGAGTCTGAAAGACATCAATAATGCAATCCAGATGGCTCGTTCGGGATCCAAAGGCTCCACTATCAATATCTCTCAGATGACGGCCGTCGTCGGCCAGCAATCTGTAGAGGGCAAGCGCATTCCCTTCGGTTTCAAATACCGGACTTTGCCGCACTTCACGAAGGATGATTATTCACCAGAGTCCAGAGGCTTCGTTGAAAATTCCTATTTACGCGGGCTGACCCCGACCGAGTTCTTCTTCCATGCCATGGCTGGGCGTGAAGGTCTTATTGACACAGCTGTCAAGACGGCTGAGACAGGTTACATCCAACGGCGTCTGGTCAAGGCTCTGGAAGATGTCATGGCGAAGTACGATGGAACCATTCGTAACTCGCTTGGCGATATCGTGCAATTCATCTACGGAGAAGACGGCCTGGATGGGGCTGCTATCGAACCCCAACGCCTAGACATTATCACATGCGCCGATGGTCAATTTGACAAGATGTTCCGGGTGGATGTTATGGAGACCGATCCGAGGACAAGCCTTTCCGCGGACTACCTGGAGCAAGCGACTGAAATAGCTGGCAATGTCGAAGTGCAGCAATACCTAGACCAAGAATACGAGCAATTGAAAGCTGCACGCGACTTCTTGCGCATAAATAAGACGGACGATGATGAGCGAATGCAGCTACCCTTGAACGTCATCCGCATCCTCGATACCGCCAAGACAACCTTCAATATCAAGACCGGATCTCGAAGCAACCTTCACCCAGCTGAGGTCATTCCTCAGGTTAACGAGCTACTCGACCGACTTATCGTGGTCCGTGGCGATGATCCTCTTTCGTTAGAGAGTCAACATAACGCCACACTTCTGTTCAAAGCCCAGCTTCGCTCACGCCTCGCATTCAAACGCTTGGTTATCGAGTCGTCTCTCAATAAGCTGGCCTTCCAACACGTTTTGGGTGAGATCGAAAGCCGTTTCAGCCGCGCCACGGTCAATCCAGGTGAAATGGTCGGCGTTCTGGCTGCACAGTCAATTGGTGAACCAGCAACCCAAATGACGCTGAATACATTCCATTTCGCCGGTGTCTCTTCTAAGAACGTTACACTCGGTGTTCCCCGCCTCAAGGAGATTCTGAACGTTGCGAAGAACATCAAGACTCCTTCAATGACGGTCTACCAAGAAAAGGGGAATACACGCAATGAGGAATCAGCCAAGGTGCTGCGAAGTGCTGTTGAACACACCAAACTACGTTCGGTCACTGAGACTACGGAGATCTACTATGATCCTGATATTCAGGCGACGGTCATCGAAGCAGATCGTGACATGGTGGACTCGTACTTTATCCTGCCAGAAGCCGACGGCGACGACCTGGCTCGTCAGTCGAAGTGGTTGTTGCGCATCGTTCTCAGCCGCAAGAGTCTCCTGGACAAAGGACTGACTGTCTCAGACGTGGCCGCCAAAATCAAGCAGCATTTCGCGCAGGATCTTGCTATAATTTTTAGCGACGATAACGCGGATAAGCAAGTGATCCGTATCCGCGTGCTACAAGGGAACGGGAAGGACGAGGAAGAAGACGAGCGGGAGGAAGACGTCATGCTCAAACGTCTGGAGGGCTCTCTTCTGGACGAGTGTACCTTACGAGGCGTCGTTGGCATTGAGAAAGCTTTCACAAAAAGAAGGACCGCGCTTCGACTGACAGAAGATGGCTCATTGAGGATGGTCAAAGAAGACCCGCTGTGCGAGGAGTGGTTCCTTGACACCAGCGGCTCTGCGCTCGCCTCGGTCTTGACGATCCCAGGAGTTGACACCACACGCACTTACTCGAATTCATTCATCGAGGTCTTCGAGGTGTTGGGCATCGAGGCGACAAGATCCGCTCTCTTGCGCGAACTTACGCAGGTGCTTGCCTTCGACGGCTCGTACGTCAATCATCGCCATCTGGCACTGCTCGTCGATGTCATGACCTCTCGAGGTCATTTGATGGCTATCACTCGTCACGGTATCAATAGAGCAGACACAGGCGTGCTCATGAGGTGTTCGTTCGAGGAGACGGTCGAGATTCTGTTGGAAGCTGCTGCGACCGGTGAGCTCGATGATTGCCGTGGTGTTTCCGAAAATGTCATGCTTGGTCAACTCGCACCGCTCGGCACGGGAGAGCATGATGTCTTCTTGGACCAGAACATGCTCGACACCGTCGTCGCGGATAACGCTAAACTTGGTATCATGGCCAATCTTGGAGTCAAGGGCAATATGAGTCCGGACGGTCACGCAACCGATTACGGTGGCTCTCCGCTCCAAGATGCTGGCTACTTAGGCACCCCAGACTATGGCGCTGGCTTCTCACCAATGGCCAACACCGGCGCTGGTACTCCCGGAGGCTTCACCGAGTATCAGCCTCAAGGTTTCGGCAGTGGCGGATTTTCTCCTTACAATGCTCGCAGCCCTGGCGGTAGTTACTCGCCTCATTCACCATTTGGGTCTGGCGTGGCCTCTCCTGGCTTTAGCCCGGTCAGCCCTGGTGGATACTACTCGCCCAGGCATGTAATCTCTTCTTGGATGCAACGCAAAGCTAACAGGCGTACAGTTCTCCAAGCATGAATGTCACCAGCCCTGGCTTGGCTGCTTCCCCCGGCTGGTCGCCCTCCTCGCCTTCGTTCACGCCAACGTAAGACAGCCCCCTTTTCTTGACTACTACTGCTCGTTTGCTAATGATTGCTCAGGTCTCCCGCTTATAGCCCATCCGTAAGCCCTCTCAACCTTTGCTTATTTCCCTGCTCTCGCCTGTTGTCTCATCCTTTGCTACTCTTGGCTCGCGCCAAGTTTGTTGTTTCTGCTGTCTTGTCTTTTTCTATCTCTCGGCTCGTGCACGAGTTGCCGTTGCTGTTTTCTCGTCCTTTGCTATTTGCTATCCTTTTGTTTTCTACTACTTGCTGTTGTCTTGTCTTTTGCTTCTCGGCTCGCGCCGGACTTTCCGTTGCATGGCTGACGTTCGTGTCCAGTCCCCTACCTTTAGGAGCCCTACGTCCCCTATGGGCGCCTCACCCTCGTAAGTGCTCATCTCGTCTTCATATTTTCGGGCTCCGGCTTCTTGAGGCTCCGGCTTCTTGAGGCTCCGGCTTCTTGGGGCTCTGGCTTGTTGGGGCCCGGCTAATAATGAACAGGTCCCCTCAATATTCCCCGTCATCACCTCAGTTCAACATTTCTCCCTCAAGTCCAATTTTTTCGCCCAGGCATGATATGACCCCCTCCTCCCCTCTCCATCCCTGACACCACCCGCTAACTGAATACTGCAGCTCTCCGACCTATTCTCCCTCGTATGTACCTCCACCGACAGCAGTATGTTTCCAAAGCTAATATTGGGGGCAGTTCTCCTGTTTTTGCCGGCACTTCCGGTGGTAGCGTCAGTTCCCCACTCTATTCCCCAGCTGTGGGTACTCCCAATGTTCCAAACCTAGCTTCTAAAACTGATTTGGCACAGAGTCCGCAATTCAGCCCGCCAAAGACCGGCCCGTCACCTAGCCATTCTTTATCACCTGTATCCCCTGTTTACTCACCCTCAGTAGGCGCTTCCCACGCTAGAATTCCCCCTTGTCAAAGCTGACCTTTCAAAGTCTCCGCAATTCATCTCACCCACCTCGTAAGTGAATTGCTAAGCATTTCTTGCTCGTTTCTGAGGGGTTGAAAAACACTTCAAGCATCATTCAGCAGCACTTGCTGTAGGAGAATACCTCCTAGTCCAATCTCCGATTCGAAGAAGAGAGGCTGACTTAAAGGATACCCCCAGGCCTTCGTCACCACAAAGGTAGTAGACCTCTCAAAAAGGGTTGCCCTGATGGAGTCATTTATTACAACCTTCGAGAACCGGCAACATTCAAGCAATATTTCCGACCACTTGCAAGGTGCGAATGTTCTCTTCAAATTGATATTCGGAAGGACGGGTTCAGATGCGAAAGCACCATAGCACGGCGTCAAGGGCATACATATGGCGCTTGGGTGGTCAGTTGAAAAAAGCCATGGATCCTGTAACAACACTAGCAGAGAACCTAGCATATCTCGTTCTCTCATGCAATTGAATTGTAGCCTGATAAAGGAAGTGAATGGCATGATTGTAGATTGCTGTTCGAGAGTAATGCGTTCCTCACTCCATCCTTACCACGGATAGAACACAGATGACTCATCTCCAAATTTTGAAAACTTCCTTCCTCTCACAGCACATCATGCGATATTGATCTCCCAACAGTGCATTTCATGGCTAATTCAAAGTTCGTAAAATTGCTTTACAATGACTGGCCCTGCTGACCCTCTGTGAACCCTCAGGTACGAGTACGTTCGAGCTTTCGAGCGACCTACAGCTCTGCTGCCTAACATATACATGGTTGTCCGCATTGACGGGCGAGGATTCCACAAGTCAGACCATCTACGACTCATAGGCAGGATTACGCTCACAGGATACAGATTCTCTACCAAGTATGAGTTTCGGAAACCGAATGACCAGAATGCCCTGGACCTGATGAACGCATCTGCTTCGGCTGTGGTAAAGGAGCTGCCAGACATAATTCTCGCCTATGGTGTCAGTGACGAATATAGGTAAGGATGGATGTTCGAGATCTAGAGCCATCACTAAGGCAATCATCACAGTTTCGTATTCGATCGATCATGCAAATTATTCGAGCGACGAGAGGAGTACGTGACTCTCACTTTCTCCCAGAACGCCAAAGCTGCATGTTCCTGATTGACTTGCTCAGCAAAATTCTCACAACGATTGTGTCCACTTTTACCTCATATTATGTCTATCTCTGGTCTTCCTACTTTCCTGACAAGACACTCTCTGCACCTATGCCTTCATTCGATGGTCGTGTGATACAGTATCCTACTCCTCAGAATCTGAGGGACTACATGAGCTGGAGACAAGTTGACTGTACCACTTGGCCTTTCCGAATGTGTTATCGCAGACGTTGATGCACGGCAGGTCACATTAACAATCTATACAATACCACTTTCTGGGCAATAGTGCTGCAAGGCAGCGTGGATGGAACTCAGGCAGAGGAGCAACTCAAGGTGAATTGAAAAACACCAGGTAAAGAAGACCTGGACACTTCAGAACTAAAACCACATTAGGGAACCTCAGCTGCCCAAAAGAACGAGATTCTATTTTCACGCTTCAAGATTAATTACAACAACCAGCCCCAAATTTTCCGCAAAGGGAGCGTGGTATATAGAGAGGTACTTTCTCTGCTCATCCTATATGCACGCACTGGTGGAAATCTTATTATGTCTAGTATGCGACATTCCAAACGCCAGATTCTGAACTAGTAGCTGCGCGCCCAGACGGAGAAGAGCCGCAGCAGATCTCGAAGACACGGAAGGCATTGGAGCGGAAGAGATTGAAGAAGACAAGTGTGGTTGTTGCCCATTGTGATATAATCAAAGACGATTTCTGGACTAGTAGATCTTGGTTTCTAAACAGTATCTAGACAACAGAGACTCTATATGCAGTATACATAGGTAAATAGTCCGCGCACTCCCTGTTTCGATAACTTGTACGCCGCGGAACAGGTTGGATCCTACACAAGTTGTTCTATCTCTCGCCGTAGAATTGCAAGAGAAACACTTTCTTATTTATTAATTATAAAATCGAGTTTTGAAGATCTTGATATAATTCTTGAATATTACTACTCGAAATAGACTAGTCTATGGCGCTAGAAAATTCAATACACTAGCTCTTGTATTTATCGAAATATAAAAAAATCGGGTCAGGTTCTCCAGGTTGAATCCGGGTTGAATCCCTGTTATAGAACTAGGATAAGCTAGATAGTTAGAAAGATAGTATCTATCGTAGTAGAAGAATTACAATAATAGTTAAGATATCTTTTTAACAAGATTTATATATATTTAAGCAAACTTCTTCTAATAATTTCATCGGCAAATCGGGGTGACCCTCCCCGGGAGCTCTTAGCCGTTTAGGGCTCCCGGGGCCGTTGTGCGCATGTCCCAGCCCTCGGGCCCCATTAGCGAGATAAGGTTGGCCCGGGATCGCCCGTAGTCAATCAAGAAATTTGAGAGATAGTAAAGAGTTCTCCGAACATTACTCGTGCGTTGTCAAGACCTACGGGCGCAATCTATTACGAACGCAATCTGCGAGCGCAATCTATCGCGAACGTTATTCTCGCACAACACAATTACGCAATAGAGATAATCTCGTTGACACATAACTCGCGCGTAGAAATCTCACGAATTGTTCGATTTTGCCATACAAATTACTATGGTGTAAACAAGTAACAAATGGAGACATAATCGAAGTGCTGCGGGAGTTCGTGCGCATCTCGAACATCAATATTATGCTTTTTGTCAAGCTTTATTTGGCTTTCTAAATGCAAGCTTCCGAAGATCCCCCGAGCAGGCCCCGAGTCAGTTCCGGGCCTACCTCGGACCACCTGGGCCAGATCTGCATTTTGAACTTGGCGGGTCGCCTCCCCGATTCGTCGATGTTCTAACTTAATTCTTTTATTATCTCTATTATCTATTAGTTAATAGCTTTAATTGTTTTTCGATTGTAGTATTTAAATACTATTAATTGTCTACAATCTATATTAATTAGTCAATTATTATACTAATAATTATTGTTTATTAGATATTTTAATTAGATTAAATTTGTACTTATCTTAATCTTATTAAAAGTATATTTGTAATTTTAGTATAACAATATCTTCTAGTCTTGCAAGCATCTAATATTGCTATAAAAATATTATAATATTTATTGTATTATATAAAGTATTGTTCTTATTTTAATCTAAGCTAGATTTATAATCTAATATTATTTAACTTAAATATTTGTTTTCGCAATATTGTTTTAATTTAATATATAATCGAATTTATTGTATTTAAATAATTAAGACTTTGTTAAATTAATTTAAATAAAAATTGAATTAATAGCTTATATAAATACTTTAAATTTAATTAGTTTGCAATTATAAGTTTACTAGTAGCTAAGTATTATATTGTAATTAATATACAAATAGATTAATTGCGCAAAATCGAATTTATTACGTAATTGTATTAAGATTTGAATTTCGATTCCAACTATTAGAATCGACTCGAGAAAAGTTACTATATATAGTAACATTTATTAATAGCTTGGTTTTCGATTCCGACTTTTGGAATCGATTTAATCTAAATAGTTAGTTTATATACAAAGTAATTGCAAATCTATTAACTATATATAACAAATAATAAGTTATACTAAAGATACAAGTTTTAATAGTATCTTTTATTAAACTAGCTAAATATAGCGTAATCTAGATTTAAAGCTTAAATATAACATATCTATATTAAATAAGTATACAACTCTAGCGCAATCCTTGCAAATAGTTAAGAACAAAAAATAATTAGCAAAAAATATATTGTAGTCGAAACAATTGCAATTAAGATTGCAATTATATTAGCAATAAAACTAATTAATATAATAGCAATCTTTTATTACAATTGCTATATTAGAATATTTGCAAACAAAACTTTTTAAAATATTATTAATAACAATTATTTTATATTAATTTTAATAATTATAGAAACAACAATAACAACTATTAGAATATAACTAATTTATATTAGTTATATTAATTATACAATTAATAAAAGTCTCGAAATTAATTAAATTAGCTCTTAGATAATTTAATTTTTTAATTTTTGTTCTAGTATTATAGCGTCTTATAACTAAAATAAAATTAACAAGATTATTTAAATTAACAAAATTAATTCGAAGAGTATATTTTAAAGTCTAGTAATAATAGACAATTTCTATATTTTTTGACAAAGATTGTTTTTTTATAACAACAAAATTGCAATATAGAACAAAATCAAGATAATAAAATAGAAATATATTATAATAACAAGATACAAAATATTAATAATATTAATAATAAAAGAATCGACAATATTAATTCGAAGAACTACGAGTTATAACTTATCTTAAATACAAATTTTCTATTTAAAACAAACTTATTTTGAATAGAAATTTATATTTGAAATAAACTCTATCTATACTTAGTTTATACTTAGTATAAATATATTAAATCAAAAAAATTAATAGCAATTTTCGCTCGCAATTAGAATGCAAGCTTAATATATATATAGTTTATATAAAATATAAACTTTTTTATTTAATATTAATCAAAAATTAACTTTTAAAGTTTTGCTTTTTCTAATACATACTAGATATAAACTTAATTTTTTATATCTATTGTATTTTTAGAGTTATATAAAGTGTAATATGCAATTAATTAAAGTTCAAAAACAAGATTTATATATTACAAAATCGAAATTTTGTTATAGTATAAATTGCTTTTAGATATAGTATAAATTCGATATAGTTTTATATCTATACAATTTAGCTACTTATTTTATATATATATTATATTTAAGTTTAGTCTTTATTTAATTTAAATGTTAATAACAATATATTTTTTAATAGTATTAGCAATTTCTTTGTCTTTAAAGTCTATATATTTTTTAACAAGAAAAATTCTTTTATATTGAAAAATTGTGCAAATCAAAATTAATAAACAATTTCGCAATAGATAAATAAAATTAAGATTTACTTTATATTTATTAGATATTAGATATTTGCTAAATATATAAGCAAATTTTAAATCTTAATAATATTTATATCTTTAAATCGAATACAATATAAAGTAATTAAAATATTAACAAAAATATTTCTATAAACAATCAAAAAATCAAAAAATATTAAATAATTAAAAATTTAATAGCTTTAACAAATTATTGTTTATAGAACTTAAAAAAATAGACTTTTTTAATACTTTATATCTATTATATACTAAACTAATATTTATTATATATAGAGCTTTATTAATATTAATAGAATTGCAATTATCTTTAAAGAACGCAATTAAATAATTGTATTACAAATACAAAATTATTATAATATTATAGTATATTTATATACGCATTTAAAGAGAATTCTTTATTTTATATATAAAAAAGCACAGTATTAGTCGAAATTTAATTAATATATTTATTAAAATATCAATTAACAAATATATATTTAATATATATCTAACTAAAACAAGATATAATTTAAACTTATATTAAGACTAGATTTAATTTTTTGTTGTTACAACTAATTTTAAGATTATTAAAATGGTTTCGAGAAATTGTCGACAATATAATTACAACAATTAAATTAAAATAATAAATTTACTGTTTTTAATAGCACGTAAACTAAACTTATATCTCATATATATTTTGTTTATACTAAATATTTTGTAGAATATTTTATTATCTCTTCTATTATATTCGATTTGTGCATTAAATATAGCAAGATTGCTCTATATTATATATATAATAATTTTAATATAAAAGATTGTATAACAATATTAATTTATAAACAAAAATTTAAGAAGTTTTTTATTAGAATAATTTTAAAAAGTTAATTTATATTTAGTTTAAATTTTATATAAATTTATTTTACAATTTATAAAAGCTTAACAAGAATTTGTTTTTAATTAATTGCGTTTTTTAAAAAAGCAATAGATTAAAAGTATTATCTATTTTAATAGATTTTTTAACAATATATTGTTGTATACTATATTTCTATTTAGACTAAAATCTTTATTAATTAAGTATATTTCGAAATAGATTTAATATTTAAATCGATTTAAAACAAAACAAAACTATACAATATTTTTGGATTATAGATTATCTCGAGTGTAGATTTCTTACTCGAAACAAGCTTATTTCGAATAGAAATTCTTATTCGAGATAAATTCTATTTATACTTAGTTTATACTTAGCATAATTATATTAAATTATAGAAATTAATAGCAATTTTTGTTTGCAATCGAAATGCAAGCTTAATATATATATAATTTATATAGAGTATAAACTTTTTTATTTAGTATTAACTAAAAATCAACTTTTAAAATTCTGTTTTTTTCTAATATATATTAAATATAAATTAAATTTTTTATATCTATTACATTTTTAGAATTGTCTAAAGTCTATAATATTAAATTTAAAAACAAGATTTATATATTGCAAAATTAAAATTTTGTTATAATATAAATTGCTTTTAGATATAATATAAGTTTGATATAGTTTTATATTTGCGCAATTTAGTTATTTATTTTGTATATATATTATATTTAAACTTAATTTATATTTAATTTAAATTTTAATAACAATATATTTTTCAATAGTACTATTAATTATTTTGTTTTCGAAATCTATATATTTTTTAACAAAAAGAATTCTTTTATATTTGAGAATCTTGCAAATTAAGATTAACAAACAATTTCGCAATAAATAAATAGAATTAAGATTTACTCTATACTTATTATATACTAGATATTTGCTAAATATATAAACAAATTTTAAATTCTAACAATATTAATGCTACTTTATTAAGTCGAATACAATATTAAGTAATTATAATATTAATAAGAATACTTTTATAAAAAATTAAGAAAATTAAAATATATTAAACAATTAAGATTTTAATAGTTTTAACAAATTATTATTTATAGAACTTAAGAAAATAAATTCCTTTTTATACTTTATATTTATTATATATTAAACTAATATTTATTATATATAGAGCTTTATTAATACTAATAGAATTGCAATTATTTTCGAAAAACGCAATTAAATAGTTATATTAGAAGTACAAAACTATTATAATATTTTAGTATATTTATATATATATTTAAAGAAGATTCTTTATTTTGTATACAAAAAAAGTATAATATTAATCGAGATTTTAATTAATATATCTATTAAAGTATTAATTAACAAATATATATTTAATATATATTAAATTTAAGTAAGATAGAATTTTAACTTATATTAAGATTAGATTTAATTCTTTGTTATTGCAATTAATTTTAAAATTATTTAGATTGCTTTTTTATTTTTAGAAATTATAAAAAAAGACAAAATAAACAAAATTTAATATTAAAACTTTAAATATTCTAAAATTAAGTATTGCAAATATATATATTCGAATATATTATATATATATTTAGTATACAATAGAGTTAAGTTTAAGAATATTAACAATTTTTAACAATATTCTATTTAATTAATATATATAATAAATATTAATATATAATTAAAGTATTGTATAAAGAGCTAATATTATAGATTTTTTAAAAAATTAATAAAAATAATATATATATTGTATATATTTTGAATTTATAACTTATATATACAAGAATTTAAGAGTCTACTATATAGAAGATTTATAATATAAACTTTTACTTTATTTATATTATTTGTAAACTAATTTTATAAATTTATTAAATTAAATATTTTTTAATTTTTAATACAAAACTATAATATACAAATTAAACTATTAATATAAACTTAATATATATTAATATTAATTATTTTTGTATTTTAATAGATTATAAACTACAATAATATACAAAAAATTGTATTTTTATTAAATATCTAGTTTTTAGAAATTTTATTTGCAATTAGTTCTATTCTAATACAAATTTAGTATATATAATATACAATTAAATATCTATATTTTTGTTAATTAAGAATAATTTTAATTTTTTATATTAATTATATATAGAAATTATATTTATTATCTATTATATTTTATTAAAATATTTTGAGAAATTGTCGACAATATAATTGCAATAATTAAACAACAAAATTTATTGTTTTTAACAATATATAAGCTAAGTTTATATCTAATATATATATTATTTGCGCTAAATATTTTGCAAAATATTTTGCAATTTTTTCTATTATATTCGATTTGTATATTAAATATAGCAAGATTGCTCTATACTATATATATAATAATTTTAATATAGAAAATTGTATAATAATATTAATTTGCAAATAAAAATTCAAAAATTTTTCTATTAAAATAATTTTAAAAAATTAGTTTATATTTAGTTTAAATTTTGTATAAATTTGGTTTATAATTTATAGAAACTAAACAAGAATTTGTTTTTAATTAATTATAGATTTTAAAAAAATAATAGATTAAAAATATTATCTATTTTAACAATTTTTTTAACAATATATTGTTATTGTTATATATTGTATTTATATTTAGACTAATTTTTTTATAAATTAATTATATCTTGAAATAGATTTTGTATTTAAATAGATTTAAAACAAAACAAATCTATATAGTATTTTAAATTAAAATAAAAATTATTATTGTAAATTTAATATATATATAATATATATTAAGTATATACTTGAATTACAATAGAAATTAATATCTATTACTATATATAAATTAATATAAAGATTATCGAAGATTATTATATAATATTTTTTAGAATATTTAAAATATTAAAAGAAATTGTTTGTTAAATTATCTAAAATTTTTATATTAATTGTAAAAACAAAGAATTGCAAATTTTTATAATAAATATAAATAAAAAACAAATTTAAAATATATTTGATATATACTAGAATTATACAAATATTACTAATATTTTGTCTAGAATTTAAAAAATATTTTTACAATTTTAATAACTTAAATATATATAAATTTTTTGTCGAATATATTCTAAATATAATTTTTAAAAATATAATTTTAATTATTTAATAATTTATTTTATTAATTAATTTAAAAAAATTAAGATTATTAACAAACTATTACAATATATAAATAGTATAAATATATTATATTTAAAATTTAAAATATAGATTAAATATTAAAAGACAAAATAAATTTTTATTAAATCATAAAAAAAAAAAAAGATTTCTTTGTATTAATAGATACTAGTAGTTCGCAATTATACTAATATAGAAAAAAGCAATTATTTTGAAAACAATAAATTGGCAAAACAAAAACTATTATTACTTGTTTTTATATTTAGATAGAATTTATATTTGTTCTAAACTATATTTATACTAATTATATATTAAAATATTTAAAAAAACAATTTTAAGATAGAAAAAAATATTCTATTTACTTAATACAATTGCAATAAATTTAATTGTATTGTTGTTTAACTAGTTAAAAAAGATGTATATAATTAGTTTATATTTAATTTAATTTAATAATTAACTAAATTATAGATAAAAAAGATTGAAAAACTACAAAATATTGTTAACAATATTTATATATTTTTTTTAATTTAGAGAATTCTTATATAATACTTTTTTTTAATAGACTTAATTCTAAGTATAAATCTAATATAAATTTAATATCTAAATTTAATAATTTTTTTTTTATATAATTTAAAGTTGCAACTTAAGAATTATTTATTTAATAAAAAATTAATATCAAATATTAACTCGATATATATTAGATAAAAATTCTAATTTTTTTTTAATATAGTAACATATAGAGATATTATCTAGAAAAGACAAATTTTAGATATCGATTTAATATATATTAAACAAAAATTCTAAAATATCTTTTTTAATATAGCAATATATAGAGATATTATTTAGAAAAGATAGATATTGAATATTAATTTAATATATATTATTATTTAACTCGAATAAATATAAATTAGACTTCAACTTTATAAACAACATACTAGAATCGAGCAGAGAACATATAGTAATACTATCGAAATATTAAATTGAAAATTAAATATAAGAACAATATATACAATATATATATTAAAAATATAACATACTTCTATTTAAAAAAAAAAATTAACAAAAAAAGTTATCAAATTAAAGAAATTTAATATTACCAGCAATACAAAGTATATTTTAAATATAATTTTATTATAAACAAATTAACAATATCTATTAAGCAATTAAAGTAACAACAAAAATAAACTAGTTTATAAAATTATATTGTTTTTTTACAAATATTGTATAATATTAATAATTTAAGAACTTTTGTTTAAATTTAAAAAACTATATATGAATCTAGCTTATATTAAGTTTATATTAAATATTAATTTAAAAGAAAATTTATTACTTTATTAAAAAATTCGAAATTAAAAAGAAACAACTAAAGATAAAATTATATACAAAATATTTATATTATTTATAAAATTAACAAATACAACAATATAATAAGCTATTATAGTTGCTTGTTTAGCTTTATTTTATAAAGAATAGTATTTAGAATAAAAGAAATAAATACAAAATTAGAATAGTAAATAGAATAAATATATAGCAAATATAAATAAGATCGATACAAATATATAGCTTATTCCGAATATAGATTTCCTATTCAAGACAAGCTTATCTCGAGTAGAAATTTTTATTTAAGATAAACTCTGTCTATATTTAGTCTATATTTAATATAGATTGTACTAAATAAAGCAAAAAGATTAAAAGTTTAAAAAGATATCTTTATTTAAAATTGTATATATTAGATATACGCTAGATATATAAACTGATTATTCTATTACATTAAGTAATTTTGATTTTGTTCGATTTCTAAAGTTTAGAATAAGCTAGATTTATATTTAATATAGTCGATAGCTTTTAAAACAAAAACTATTAGCTTATTTTTAAATATATAATTCTAACGCGTCTATATAGAATACAATTCAAATATAGATTTAGTATTGCTGTAGTATATATCAAAAATAACTCAAATTGCAAAAGTTGCGTATTAAATTTCTAGCGTATTTTGTAAAATTAAAATACAATTGTTGCGTTTTCTATTTTTATCTTTTCTAAATATTTATATTATTCGAGTATATACTTCTAATTTTATTAACAAATTTATAGTATAAGTCTAGTGTATTTTCTAATTTTACTACTTCTATTATCTTAGTATATATTTAGTATAAGTGTTGTTGCAATTTAACTCGCTAATTTTAGAGTATATTACAATAGTTCTAATATAACAAATATACAAAATTTGTTTTCTCTAAGATATTATTATAATAAGTATAGTATATAAGATACTTTTGTCTAACATATATTAATTATATACTTAAAAATCTTTCTCTAATTCGAATTCTAATTTTATAACTAAATATAAGTGTTTAGTTATAGTATAATTCTATATTGAATATATATTAAATCTATATTTAATACAAATAAGATACTTTACAATTAAATAGATAGCAAATCTAATAAAAAGAAATTTTTTGTTGCAATTTAGTTTATACTAAATATTAGCAATATCTATTGTTAAAATTACAAAAAATAGTAGACAATCTATATATAAATATAATCTAAATTTAGTATATATATTTAATATTATCAATTGTATTAAATTCTAAGACTTGAATCTTTTTTTGCAACTTAAATATATAAGTTGTATAAATTTAGCTGCAACTCTATATATACTAAATATTAGCAGATATAATTATACAATAATATTAAATAATTTTAATTGCTTTTAATTGTTAGCTATTTGTATATATAACTATAGTTTTATTTATATTTAATATATATTAAGTCGAGATTTAAATTAAGTTACGCTATTACTAAAAAACATATTATATTGAAACAAGTAAACAAATATTTTAATTGTTTGTATACAATATATAAACTAAATATATATAGCTGCAAATTTAGATACAGAAAATATTTCTACAAATATATATTATTTTGAAAACAAATATATATCTTTTTTATATTTAATATATATCTAGCTTATACTAATCTAATATTTTGAAATTTTAAATTAGATTTAAAAAATAATAAAATACAAACTATTTTACAAAGTCGAAATATAATTTCTATAAATCTTGTTTAAGCTAAATTTATATTTTGTATAGATATAAATATTTTGTATAGATATAAATATATTGTTAATATAAATATCTATTAATATACAAACAATATAAAATATATTGTATAAACTAAATTGATATTAAACATATATTAAGTTTATATAATACAATTATTAAGATTAGAGATTTACAACTCTTTTTAATATATATTTCTATTGCAAAATAAGTTTATTTTATATTTGTTATATATTTAATCTATATTTTATCTTTTCTGTTCTTATACTATATATATAAATATTTATTCTGTTATTTAAGACTTTAACAATATATTAATTATATATAGACTCGACTAATATTAGATTTGTACTAATATAATTGTTAGAGTTACTAATTAACTATTGTTTGTTATTTTCTTTTAAATATTTATTTCTCGATTTAAAAAATATTTGCAAGAAATATACTTCTAATTTAGTTTTAAAATATACTGAGTTTATATTAATTTATTCTTAATATTATACTAGTACTTTTGTCGAAAAACTTGTTTTTATATATTTTATTATACTGATTTGTACTTAGTATATACTTAGATTATATATAGATTAATATATTTGTTACAGATATTAGATTTTTGAGTAGATTATTTAATTATACTCTAAATTTAATCTATACTAAATATATACTAATATTAAAAAAGTACAAAAAAGATTGTAATAGTAGTATATTTAAGATTTCGAGAATAATTAAAAATTTACATTCTATTTATATTTAGTATATATATAGCTAACAAAAAAAACTGTTTATAATAGTAAAAAATCAAATACAATAGTTGATTCTAATAAAAGAGTTTAATAGTTGTATATATTATATTTATATTTATTATATACTTAAAAAAGAATTATAATATTTCTTTTATTTTGAACAAAAACAAGTCTTGTTTGCTAAATTATTATATTAAAATTATATTTAATAGATATTTGTATGTTAACTAATATTTCGATAACAAAGAAATATAAAATATTGTTTGCAATTCTATATTACGTCTATATTATATTTATACTAAGTTTATATATATATAATTTTTTTTCAAATAAATTTATTTCTATTAATAACAACTTACAGACCCATTTATAGGATTATTTTCCCGGAATTTATCCGGATACTATTCGGAATCTATCCGGAATATTCCTATTTTAGTCAATTTCCGGTTAACTTCCGGTTAACTCTCGATTAGAAAACCGGTTGATAATCGGCAGTCAACCGCTATATAGCAGCTTTATAACCTATAGATGCTAATTTCGAAAATATTTCTAAGTCCCGACGCTAGCCCGATCGAGATTTCGAGTCTTGGTATATCGAATAGTAAATTATGTATATTGTTGATTCGTCAATACATAAAGTTGTTAAAGTATTATTCTATTTTTAAATTAAAGTTTCAATCTTAAATTTAAAGTTTAAGAAACTCGAGAAATCTCAAGCTTCGCGACTATCAACGCTAACAAATATTTTATTGCGAAATTACGTAATTTACGAAATTTCTATGCGCGCGTTCGATCCCCTCTACTATTAAATTTTGTTTATTTTGTTTTTCTTTTTAATTTCTAGAAGTAAAAAAACAATCTAAATAATCTTAAAATTAATTATAATAATAGAAAATTAAATCTAGTCTTAATATAAATTAAAATTATATCTTACTTAAATTAAATATATATTAAATATATATTTGTTAATTAATACTTTAATAGATACTTTAATTAAGATTTTAACTAATTTTTTTTTTATATACAAAATAAAGAATCTTCTTTAAGTATATATATAAATATACTAAAATATTGTAATAGTTTTGTATTTTTAATACAACTACTTAATTGCGTTTTTCAAAGATAATTGCAATTTTATTAATATTAATAAAACTCTATATATAATAAATATTAGTTCAATATATAATAGATATAAAATAGATATAAAATATAAAAGAGAATCTATTTTTTTAAATCTTATAAGCAATAGTTTGTTAAAACTATTAATATTTTCATTGTTTAATATATTTTAATTTTTTGAATTATTTATAGAAATATTCTTGTTAATATTTTAATTACTTAATATTGTATTCGATTTAATAGCATTAATATTGTTAAGATTTAAAGTTTGTTTATATATTTAGCAAATATCTAGTATATAATAAGTATAGAGTAAATCTTGATTCTATTTATTTATTGCAAAATTGTTTGTTAATCTTAATTTGCAAGATTCTCAAATTGTTAAAAAAAAATTATTAGAAAATATGTAGATTTCGAAAACAAAAATATTAATAACATTATTAAAAAATATATTGCTATTAAGATTTAAATTAAATATAGATTAAGCTTAAATATAATATATATGCAAAAGAAGTAGTTAAATTGCGCAAATATAAAACTATATTAAATTTATATTATATCTAAGAGCAAGTTATACTATAACAAAATTTTAATCTTGCAATATATAAAAAAAAAAAAAAAACTTTGAGAGTTAATTTTTAGTTAATATTAAATAAAAAAGTTTATATTCTATATAAACTATATATATACTATGTTTGCATTTTGTTTGCAAGCAAAAATTGCTACTAATTTCTATAATTCGATATAATTATACTAAGTACAAGCTAAGTATAGATAGAGTTTATCTTAAATAAAAATTTCTATTCGAAATAAATTTGTTTCGAATAGAAAATCTGTATTCGGGATAAGCTGTAATTCGAATACAAGACTTAATATATATTTAAATATAGTTAAAAGAGAAATCTTAATTTAGAATTAGAGAAAATATGCAGAAATTTTATATTAAATATAGATTGTACTTTATTTTAAATTAATTTGCAGAAGAATTTTTTTTATTAAAATATAGTTGCTACAGCAGCTACGTAGAAACAGAATATATGATAAATATTAATTTATTTTGTTAAACCAAAGTTAAAAAAACATATATCTAATTATTTATATTGTATATACTAGATACAACAGAAAGTATACAATTAATTAAAACAAATTAGATTATTAAATATAGTATATACTAAGTTTAAAACTTAATAAAACAATTTTAAAAATTTCTTATTATCAATCTATTCTAATTTATATTTAGTATATATCTAATATATACAGTAAAAAAAAATCTAATCTTTAACTTTTTTAGTTGTAAATATAGTAATAATTTTTGCAGCAACTGTATTAGCTAAGTATAAACTTAGTATAATTTTAGTATAGATAGAAAAATAATTGTACTAACTTTTATTATTAATAGAAATAAAATCAGCTAAAAAAAATCAGCTAAATATAAATTTAATATAGATATAATAAAAATATAATATATAATTGCAGACAATATCTTATGTTTTTTTGCTATTAAAATATTAGTTAAAATACAAATATCTATTAATTTTAAAATTAGTATAATTTCAATATAGTAAATCAACAAATAAAACATATTTTTGTTTAGATTAAAAAAAGTATTGTAATTTTTTTCTAAATATATAGTAAATATAAGTATAATATATATAACTCTTAGATTCTTTTATCAAAATTAACTGTTATATTTAATTTTTTACTATTATAAGCAGTTTTTTTTTGTTAGCTATATATATGTTAAATATAAATAAAATATAAATTTTTAAAAGTTTTTAAAATCTTAAATATATTACTATTACAAGATTTTTTCTCTTTTCTCTTTTCTCTTTTCTATATTTCTTTAATATTAGTATATATTTAGTATAGACTAAACTTAGAATATAATTATATAATCTACTCGAAAATTTAATATTTGTAGTAGATATATTAATTTGTATATAGTCTAAATATATATTAAATATAGATTAGTATAATAAAATATACAAAAACAAGTTTTTTAATTAAAATACTAGTATAACGCTAAGAATAAGTTAGTATAAACTTAGTATATTTTAAAACTAAATCAAAAATATATTTTTTGCAAACTTTCTTTAAATTAAAAGACAAATATTTAAAAAAAAAAAAAAAATTTAATTAGTAACTCTAACAGTTGTATTAATACAAATCTAATATTAGTTAAATCTATATACAATTAATATATTGTTAAAACCTTGAATAACAAAATAAACATTTGTATATATAGTATAAAAACAGAAAAAATAAAAGATAGATTAAGTATATAACAAGCATAAAATAAATTTATCTTGCAATAAAAGTATATATTAAAAAAAAGTTGCAAATTCTTAATTGTAACAACTATCTTATATAAATTTAATATATATTTAATATTAATCTAGCTTACGCAATATACTTTATATTATTTGTATATTAATAGATAATTATATTAACAATATATTTATATTTATATAGAATATAAGTTTAGCTTAAGCAGAATTTATAGAATTTATATTTTAATTTTATTATATTTTAAATCTAATTTAAAGTTTTAAAGTATTAAATTAGTATAAACTAGATATATATTAAATATAAAAGAAGTTTATTTTTATTTTAAAATAATATATATTTATAGAAATACTTTTTGTATCTAAATTTGCAACTATATATATTTACTTTATATATTATATATAAACAATTAAATATTTGTTTATTTGCTTTAGTATAATATATTTTTTAGTAACAATATAATATAATTTTAATCTTAATTTAGTATATATTAAGTATAAATAGAATTACAGTTATATATACAGATAGCTAACAATTAAAAGTAGTAAAAGTTATTTTATATATTTAATTAGTTAGTACTATTGTACCAGGTTACAGCTTACCCCGGATGCAGATTTCTCATTCGGGACGAGCTTATCTTGGGTGGGAATTTTTACCTAGAGTGAGCTCTATCTATACTTAGCTTATACTTAGTATAATTCTATCGAATTATAGAAATTAATACTTATTTTTGCTCGCAAACGAAATGCAAGCTTAATATATATATAATTTATATAGAATATAAACTTTTTTATTCAATATTAGCTAAAAATTAACTTTTAGAGTTCTACTTCTTTCTAATATATATTAGATATAAACTTAATTCTCTATATCTATAACATTCTTAAAGCTATATAAAATCTATAACGCGTAATTAACAAGTTCAAAAACAAAATTTATATATTGCAAAATCAAATTTTGTTATAGCATAAATTACTTTCAAACGTAGTATAAATTCGATATAGTTTTGTATTTGCGTAATTTAGCTATTTATATATATTATATTTAAGCTTAGTTTATATTTAATTTAAATCTTAATAGCAATATATTTTTTAATAGTGTTATCAATTTTTTTGTCTTCAAAGTCTTTATATTTTTTAACAAAAAGAATTCTTTTATATCTAAGAATCTTGCAAATTAAGATTAACAAACAATTTTGCAATAAATAAATAGAATTAAGATTTACTCTATACTTATTATATACTAGATATTTGCTAAATATATAAACAAACTTTAAATTTTAACAATATTAATACTATTAAGTCGAATACAATATTAAGTAATTAAGATATTAACAAAAATATTTCTATAAATAATTAAGAAAATTAAGATATATTAAACAATTAAGATTTTAATAGTTTTAACAAATTATTATTTATAAGACTTAAAAAAATAGATTCTTTTTTATATTTTATATCTATTTTATATCTATTTTATATCTATTATATATTGAACTAATATTTATTATATATAAAGCTTTATAAATATTAATAAGATTGCAATTATTTTCGAAAAACGCAATTAAGTAATTGTATTAAAAATACAAAATTATTAAAATATTCTAGCATATTTATATACGCATTTAAAGAAAATTCTTTATTTTATATACAAAAAAAGTACAATATTAGTCGAAATCTTAATTAAAATATCTATTAAAGTATTAATTAACAAATATATATTTAATATATATTTAACTTAAATAAAATATAATTTTAATTTATATTAAGACTAGATTTAATTTTCTATTATTGCAATTAACTTTAAAATTACTTAGATTGCTTTTTTACTTTTAGAAAAAAAAAAAAAAAAAAAACAAACAAAATTTAATATCAAAATTTTAAATATTTCAAAATTAAGTATTGCGAATATATATATTTGAATATACTATATATATATTTAGTATACAATAGAGTTAAACTTAAGAATATTAATAATTTTTAACAATACTTTATTTAATTAATATATACAATAAATATTAACGCGCAATTAAAGTATTGCACAAAAATCTAATATTATAGATTTCTTAAAAAATAACAAAATTAATATATATATTATATATATTTCGAATCTATAACTTGCGTATACAAAAATTAAAAGTCTACTATATAAAAAACTTATAAAATAAACTCTTATTTTATTTATATTGTTTGTAAACTAATTTTATAGATTTATTAAATTAAATATTCTTTATTTTTCGATACAAAACTATAGTATATAAATCCAATTGTTAACGCAAACTTAGTATATATTAATATTAACTATCTTTGTATTTTAATAAATTACAAATTATAACAATGCACAAAAAATTATATTTTTATTAAATATTTAGCTTTTAGAAATTTTATTTGCAATTAGTTTTATTTTAATACAAGTTTAATATATATTAAATATATATAGAATTTAATTATTCTTAAAGAAATAAAAAAATCAAAATTAATATATATAATACGCAATTAAATATCTATATTTCTATTAATTAAGAACAATTTTTATTCTTTATACTAATTGTACGCAAAAATTATACTTATTATTTATTATATTTTATTAAAATATTTTAAGAAATTGTCGACAATATAATTGCAACGATTAAACAACAAAATCTACTATTTTTAACAATATATAAGCTAAATTTATATCTAGTATATACGTTGTTTGCGCTAAATATTTTGCAAAATACTTTGTTATTTCTTCTATTATATTTAATTTATACGCAAAATATAGCAAAATTGTTTTATGCTATATATATAATAGTTTTAATATAAAAAATTATATAGCAATATTAATTTGCAAACAAAAATTTAAGAAATTTTCTATTAAAACAATTTTAAAAGATTAGTTTATTTTAGTTTAAATATTATATAAATCTAGCTTATAATTTATAGAAGTTAAGCAAAAATTTGCTTTTAATTAATTGTATTCTTTAAAAAAGCAATAGATTAAAAATATTATCTATTTTAACAAAATTTTTTAACAATATATTGTTGTATATTGTATTTATACTTAAATTAAAATCTTTATAAATTAATTATATTTTAAAATAGATTTTGTATTTAAACAAATTTAAAACAAAACAAATCTATATAGTATCTTAAATTAAAACAAGAATTATTATTGTAAATTTAATATATATACAATATATATTAAGTATACGCTCAAATTGCAATAAAAATTAATATCTATTGCTATACGTAAATTAATATAGAGATTATTAAAAATTATTACACAATATTTATTAAAATATTAAAAGTATTAAAACAAATTGTTTATTAAACTATTTAAATTTTTTATATTAATTGTAAAAATAAAAAACTGCAAATCTTTATAATAAATATAGATAAAAAACAAGTTTAAAATATATTTAATATATATTAAAATTATACAAATATTACAAATATTTTGTTTAGAATTTAAAAAATATTTTTATAATTTTAATAACTCTTAAAAGTAATTTAAATATTTTGAATATATACTAGTTTTTTGTCAAATATATTTTAAATATAATTTTCGAAAATATAATTTTAATTATTTAACAACTTATTTTATTAATTAATTTTAAAAAATCGAAATTATTAACAAACTACTATAGTATATAAATAATATAAATATATTATATTTTAAACTTAAAATATAAATTAAATATTAAAAAACAAAATAAATTTTTGTTAAACTATATAAAAAGAAATTAAAGATTTCTTTGTATTAATAAACGTTAGTTTGTAATTATATTAATATAAAAGAAAATAATTACTTTTAAAACAATGAGTTTGCAAAACAAAAGCTATTACTATTTGCTTCTATATTTAAATAGAATTCATATTTGTTTTAAACTATATTTATACTAATTATATATTAAAATAAAAAAATATATTATTAAGATATTTGAAAAAAACAATTTCGAAATAGAAAAAGATATTTTATTTACTTAATACAATTGCAATAAATTCAATTGTATTGTCGCGTAATTAATTAAAAAAAGATATATATAATTAGTTTATATTTAATTTGACTTAATAATTAATCAAATTATAGATAAAAAAAATCGAAAAGTTACAAAATATTGTTAACAATATTTATATTTTTCTTTTAATTTAGAAAATTCTTATATAATACTTTTTTTTAATAGATTTAATTCTAAATATAAATCTAATACAAATATAATATCTAAATTTAATAGCAAAATTTTTTATATATTTTAAAATTGCAATTTAAGAACTACTTATTTAATAAAAAATTAACGCTAAATATCGACTCAATATATATTAGATAAAAATTCTAAAATATCTTTTTTAATATAACAATATATAGAAATACTATTTAAAAAAAACAAATATCAAATATCGTCTCAATATATATTAGATAAAAATTCTAATTTTTTTTTTAATATAACAATATACAAAAATACTATTTAGAAAAGATAAATATTAGATATCGATTTAATATGTTTTTAATAAAAATTCTAAAACATTCTCTTTAACACAACAATATACAAAGACATTATTTAGAAAAAACAAATATTAGATATCGATTCAATATATATTAGATAAAAATTCTAATTTTTTTTTTTAATATAACAATGTGCAGAAATATTATTTAGAAAAAACAAATATCGAATATTAATTCGATATATATTGTTGTCTAATTTAGATAAATATAAATTAAATTTAAACTTTATAAACAATATATTAAAATTAAGCAAAAAATATATAGCAATATTATTAAAAAATTAAATTAAAAATTAAATACAAGAACAATATATACAATATATATATTAAAAATATAACAAACTTCTACAAAAGAAAAAGAAAAAACTAACGAAAAAAATTATTAAATTAAAGAAATTCGATATTATTAGCAATACAAAGTATATTTTAAACGTAATTTTATTACAAACAAATTAACAACATCTATTAAGTAATTAAAACAACAATAAAAATAAACTAGTTTATAAATTTATATCTTTGTTTTACAAATACTATAGTTTTGTTAATATTAATTTAGAAACAACAAAAACTTTATTAACAAAAATTAATATTAGTATTATAATATATAAACAAAGTAAAAAATATAACTTATTTAATATATCGAGAATATTAAATTTGTTTCTGTTATAATTGTTAATAATTTAGCGTATTTATTATTTAACAATATGTAGAATATAACAGAAAATACAAATATTTTTTTCTGTTTAAAATAATTTTTAATATATTTGTATACAATTTCTAGAATTACTTGCAATTGTTTTTTCTTATTAAGATTTAAAAACAAAATAACTTTAATAAATTAATAACAGATTGCAAAAAAAAAAAAAAAAAAAAATTTAGTAATTTTAATTAATTGTATAATTAAAGTTAATTAAATATAATATTGCTTATAATTAAATATTATTTTAGAGAAGAAAAAAAAAGTTTTAAGAAACTCAAACTTATTTTTTGTATATATAATAGATTTTTTTTTCAATTTTATATATAAATTATATTTAATTGCAAGTTGCTATTGTATCTACAGTTAATTAGTAAAAAACAAAATATAGTAAAATAAATATATTTTGTATATTTAGTTTTTTATAAGTAGATTAAATATATAATAGTCTATTTTCTTTTCTTGCATTAAACAAAGTATATTTCAGTATATTTGTAAAGTACTAACAGTATTTAAAATGTTCTTTTTTTTGTTTATTAATTAATTAAAAAAAATATAGAATATATTAATTATAATAGTTTTAAGAGTATTTACAGAATCTTTTTCTATAAATACGCAATATTTGTAAAAATCAATTATTATAGTTAAATACTAATAGACAAAAATTGCTTTTTATTTAAATTAAAAATTCTTAATTTAGTTTTACAAGTTTTTGATACTATCTTTATAGACTTTTTAAGTTAAAATCAAAATATTAAATTTTTCTCTCTTTTATTTGTAATATTTAATCGATTTTTTAACTATTTGTTTGCTGTACCTTTTAGAAGTTATAATATTGCTTAGTATATAGATTAGACAGTAGAAAGTTTGCAGAAAATAATAAAAAATAAAAGATAGCTAAAAAAGAAAAATAGATATTAATTATAACAGAGATAGAAATATAACAACAAGAAAAAGACTAATAAGATATTAAGACAAAGCAAGTTCTTAAGTAAGAATAATATACTTCAAATTTATAATTGCAGAACTCAGAAAGCAAATTAGAAGCCGGAAAATATTCGGCAAAAAAACTATCAAAAGCAGTATTTGCACTAGTCGAAAATAATAGCATTTTGATTGTTTTCTTCTCTTATTTTATTAAAATTTTAATTTTTTAATATATTTTAATTTTTTAATTGTTTATAGAAGTATTCTTGTAAATATCTTAATCACTTAATATTTTATTTAATTTAAAAGTATTAAAATTATTAGAATTTAAAGTTTGCTTATATATTTAGCAAATATCTAGTATATAATAAATATAGAATAAATCTTAATTTTATTTATTTATTGCAAAATTGCTTGTTAATTTTGATTTGCAAAATTCTTAAATATAAAAGAATTTTTTTTGTGAAAAAATATATAGATTTTAAAAACAAAAAAATTAATAATATTATTAAAAAATATATTGCTATTAAAATTTGATTTAATATAGACTAAACTTAAATATAATATATATACAAAATAAGTAGTTAAAATGCGCAAATATTAAATTATATCAAATTTATACTATGTTTAAAAGCAATTTATACTATAACAAGATTTTAATTTTGCAATATATAAATTTTGTTTTTAAACTTTAATTAATTGCGTGTTATAAATTATATATAATTCTAAAAATACAATAGATATCGAGAATTAAATTTATATCTAATATATATTAGAAAGAAACAAAACTCTTGAAGTTAATTTTTAATTAACACTAAATAAAAAAGTTTATACTTTATATAAGCTATATATATATTAAGCTTGTATCTAAATTGCAAAAAAAGATTGTTATTAATTTTTTAATTCGATATATCTATACTAAATATAGACTAAGCATAGATAGAGTTTATCTCCAATAGAAATTTTTATTTAGAATAAGCTTGTTCCAAATAGAGAATCTATATCTGAGATAAGTTATAATCTGTTAATTGTTTTGTATAGCAATATTATATTTGTTTGTATTTAATATATATTAAATTTTAATTAAATTTGTAATTTATATATAATAGAATTAAAGAAAAAGATACAAATTTTAGAATTAGAAGTTTTTATAAATACTTAATTTATATTGCACTTAAATAATAATTACAATTATTATTTTGTTCGAATATTTTTAAAACAAATATTATTTATATTTAATATAGATATAATTTAGATAAAGAGTTATAATTTATTAATATTATTTTAATATTATATATATTTTGCTTAATCTAAGTATAGACTTAATAAATACGCAATATAGATTTTTCTTTAAATTAAAATCTACTTAAAGAAACAAAATTTCGATTGATATACAAATATTTAGAGGTTTATCTATAAAGTTATATAACCAATAGATATCGGTTAGATTGCGACTAGATATCTAGATTAGATAGATAACTTCTATTTATCTGCTAGATAGTAGTTAGTTGTCTGCTAGAAAGCAATTTACTATCGGTTAGAAATCTTTTTTAGATAACTAGAAGTTAGTCAACCGCTATATAGCAGTTATCTATCTGCTATCCAACCTATAGATGTTAATTTTGAGAATTTGAAAATTTTGAAAAAGTTTTCAATTTTACTAAGTCTAAATGCTAGCCCAATCGAGATTTCAAGTCTTGGCATATCGAAAAGTAAAATATCTAAATTGTTATTCGTTAAAATATAAAGTTGTTAAGACGTTTTTATATTAATTCTATTAATAAATTAAGATTTTTAATCTTAAATTTAAAGTTTTATATACTCGGGATTGCTCTAGCTCTGTAATTATCCATGTTATTAAAATTTCAATAACAAAATAACACGATTTACGAAAACTGTATGCGCGTGTTTGACCCCCCCTACTAGCGCGTACGTACTAAGATAATTTTAACTAATATAGAAGTACTTAGAGAATTTTTCAACTTTTTTTTACTTACAATATTTCTATTTGCTATCTATCTGCTATCTATCTTCTAGATTGCTATTTTAGATATCTACCAGCAAGTAATTTATTTAAAGACAATCTGTTTACTACCTTATATCTAACTGCTTACTACCTTCTATTTATCTAGTAGATAGAAGATAGATCGCAGCTATCTATTTTGCAAAAAATATCTATCTTCTAGATATCTTCTGGATATCTTCTGGATATCTTATATCTATATTCTAAATAGTTGCTTTCTATAGTATAGCTAGCTAATATCTATCTTCTAACTATAAGCTATTTAACTATATAGATTGACCTCTAAGTAAGATTCTAAGTAATATAATAAAAATATACTATATATGTAGATTTTATATATATTTATTATAATACATTTTTAAAATAAAAAGATTTATTGTATTAATAATTTAAATATTGTTTTAATATATACAAAGATTAGTAATCAAAGTTAACTTTATACTTAATATATATTAATTAATTAAATATTAAAGTTTTAGAAAATACTATATTTAATATATATTAATAGATTGAAGTATAGAAAGTCTTAAAATATACTATATATATAGTAGAAGATAGTTGCTTATACTATAGCTATACAAATAATTAAGAAAAATAGAGATAAAAAACGTAAAATCAATACTTTAATTTAACAAAGAATACTAGTTGCTTTATTCGAATATAATATTTTAATTTTGTTTAAATCTAGTCTATACTATATAGTTGCTAAATATATATTAAATTGTATTTTGTATTAACGCATTATTTTCGACATATTTAAATAGTCGAGTTTTTGTTAATATTCGATATATACTTAGCTTATAAAACTTAGATTTTAGAAGTTTTAATATAAATACTGTATTTTCGAAATTTAATACTTAACATTTACTATGTTTGTATTTAGTTCTTTTTCGAATATTTGAAAATAATCTTTGCGTTTTCGAAATTGAATACTTTATATATACTTTGCTTGTACTTAATTCGGATTGTAGCTTACCCTAAGTGCAGAAATCGCATTCGAGACGAGCTTATTTCAAATAAAAATTCTTATTCGAGATAAACTCTATCGATACTTAACTTATATTTAGTATAATTATTTCGAATTACAAAAATTAATTGCGATCTTCGCTCGCAATCGAGATACAAACTTAATATATATATAGCTTATATAAAGTATAAATCTTTTTATTTAATATTAGCTAAAAATTAACTCTTAAAATTTTGCTTCTTTTTAATATATACTAGATATAAATTTAATTTTCTATATTTATAATATTCTTAAAATTGTATAAAATCTATAACGCGCAATTAACTAAATTTAAAAACAAGATTTATATATTGCAAAATTATATTTTGTTATAGTATAAATTACTTCTAAGTATAGTATAAATTTAATATAATTTTATATTTGCGCAATTTAATTACTTGTCTTGTATATATATTATATTTAAACTTAATTTATATTTAATTTAAATCTTAATAACAATATATTTTTTAATAGTATTATTAATTTTTTTGTCTTTAAAATCTTTATATCTTTTAGCAAAAAAAATTCTTTTATATTTAAGAATTTTGCAAATTAAGATTAACAAACAATTTCGCAATAAATAAATAAAATTAAAATTTACTTTATACTTATTATATACTAGATATTTGTTAAATATATAAGTAAACTTCGAATTTTAACAATATTAATATTATTAAATTAAATGCAATATTAAATAATTAAAATATTAATAAAAATGCTTTTATAAACAATTAAAAAAATTAAAATATATTAAACAATTAAGATTTTAATAATTTTAACAAATTATTGTTTATAAAACTTAAAAAAATAAATTCTCTTTTATACTTTATATCTATTATATATTAAATTAATATTTATTATATATAAAACTTTATTAATATTAATAAAATTACAATTATTTTTAAAGAATATAATTAAATAATTGTATTAAAAGTGCAAAATTATTACAATATTTTAATATATTTATATACGTATTTAAAGAGAATTCTTTATTTTGTATATAAAAAAAACACAATATTAATTAAAATCTTAATTAATAAATATATATTTAATATATATTTAACTTAAGTAAAATATAATTTTAATTTATATTAAAATTAGATTTAATTTTTTGTTATTGCAATTAATTTTAAAATTACTTAGATTATTCTTTTATTTTTAAAAATTAAAAAAAAAAATTAAACAAAATTTAATATTAAAGTTTTAAATATTTTGAAATTAAGTATTGCAAACACGTGTATTTAAATATACTATATATATATTTAGTATACAATAAAGTTAAACTTAAGAATATTAATAATTTTCGACAATATTTTACTTAATTAATATATATAATAAATATTAACACGCAATTAAAGTATTGCACAAAAACTTAATATTATAAATTTCTCAAAAAATAACAAGATAAAATAAGTTGTTGGTGTTAAAGATGCTAGATTTGGTTTAGTACAACGTTGGTTTAAGCTTTTGATCGATTTGTTGTACTATTACTATCTTGCTCTTCGCATTAATTCTTGTTGTTGTCACGATTAAATTCTAGATCGCACAAGTCATGCAAATTAATTCAAAACTCGAAAAGTTCTTAAGACTATTAACGACAAAAAGAATTACTATCTTGAATTGTTAAATATTGCAAAAGCACGTGATTCAAATTGCGATCAATTTGACTCCAGTTTAGGAAATTTTATCGTTAGCACATATATAAGAGCTTAGCGCACTTGTTCTCTTGATCTTTTACTACATCGCTTGTTACCATATCTACCATTTATTTTAGTCATAAGTCTTCGATTTACTATCGACAACGTCAAAAGCAATTAACACAATCTAGTTTTACCTTAAGCACGAACGCTAATAATACAATTAAGCTAAAAGCAACTATGCTATCGAAATGAAGCAAATACGTCAAGATCTTGTTGTCTTGCTCAAAATAACTAATTTGTAAATATTAGACATTGCAAGAACTTAAATCAAGATTCTTAAAATTTTCTTAAACACGTTGAAGCGAAAGACTTCGATCTATTTTTAAAATAATGTGTTCGCGAGTCGCCAAATTTGCGTGTCAAAAATAATCTTAATATCTATTGACGAACACTTAAGATGCATATACGTCACACGTACGACAAAGTATTAAACTCTACAATTTGCAATAAAGTAATCAATGTATAGCTTTCAATTATGTCTCTATTTAAAGATTAGTAAAACTAATTGAAGTGTAGTTCAAACGAAGACTTGTAAAGCATAAAAAGCTTCGTAATTTTTAAAAGAAAAAAGATGTAACTAGCGTAAAAATGTTTATTATCTTCTTTAATATTATTAAATCAAAAATAAGTATAATTTCGCTAACGAACAACAACGTCTCTATGTTTTGATCAATATTCTAATGATAGCTTATCTAGGCTATCGATCTATATTAATGTTTAATATAGAAACTATTCTTAAAAATACAAGAGAGAATTCTCTATTTGCACCCAATCTAGTGAAGAATAAAGAAATTAATATTTTGAGTAACGAAAACATAATAAATACGAACGAGAAAAACGATGTCTTGATCGATGAAAAAAATAATTTAAATCATAATGAGACTCGCTATTTGCTTTGAAGATATGTTAAATTTTAAATTATTTCTAATAAGAATTCGACAAAGTCTAATGTTCTTTTCGTAAAAATTAAACTTCTTTACACAAAAAGTAAGAAAAGAAATTCTCGCAAATAAGCTTTTGATTTAAGTCTTATTACTTTCTAATAACAACTATTAATAAAAAATGATTTATTATTAAAGCGAAAAAGACTCTCTTGCTTTGTTTGTTTAATCATCTCTTAATAATAATTATTTACGACATCGTCTTTAAAGTCAAAATTGCGAATAACGTACACAACATATTTCACTTTCTTAAGCACTCTTATTTATCGAACAACAAACATGAAATATTGTTAAAAATTAAAAAACAAAAACGAGATATATTTGTTTTTCGTCAATCGAGACACAAGTGCGACGATTATCGAACGCTTGTGCGTAAATCGTTGAAAACTAGCACTTAACTTCGATATTTAAAGCATTTAAGTTCAAACGCTAAATTAAAAAACTTAGTCACTTAATACGTTTTTCGACGAAATTTGATCAATGCTATGAACAATAAGTTGCAATCGTTTTAACATAATGTTGATTAACAACTAATTAACGAATCTAAACAAAGTTTTTCTTTTTGTACAAAATTAGATATTTAATTATAATTCGAATGCGATTCGATACTATTTAGATCAAGAAATTTGATTTAACACATAAACGATCTTTCTTAATTGTTCGTTTAATGATGCTATATAGAGATCGTTTAAACTTATGATTTTAAACGTCGATGCAAATGCACTCTCTAAGTTGACAATCGAACAAATACGAAAAATTTATGTTGATTCGATCGTCAAGCTTTTAAAAACTAAGAGTGCGAAACTTATCTTATAGTTTCGAACAAACTTTGGCTTCGTAAAAGCGATCTTATAGAATCATTCGTTAATGCAAGAGAAACAAAAGATTAATATAACGTTGCATATTGCAAACGAGATTTAAAGACAAAAGAAACTTAAAAAACATTAAAAACGACATTTTCAAAATTATAATATAATGACGTTTAAGACACATAACTTTAAAGTTGCAATACAAATCTTAAACAATAAGAAAGCAAATATTCGACATAGAATTAAGAAACGAGTTCGACTTATTAAATTAACTTGTTAATTAGTTTTTCAACTTATTAAGAAAGAGAAATATAATCGAAAACTTAAGACTATCGAAGTTCAAATTGCTTTGTACAAACGACAAAAATGTTAAAAACGTATAACACTCTTAACACAAATTACTTCGAAGAACGATAATAAATCAAAAATTAAAATTGCTCTCAAAAACATTTTTAAAAATTTAAATTGTTAATTTTCTTTAAAGTGCAATCTCTTGCTATGCATCTTTTGTCTTAATAATAAAAAAAAATTTATTAATGAAAAGAAATTCACGTATATTTGAACTTTTAACATGATGAACGAAATTTAAAAACATTTAACGACGCAAAATTTAAACATTTTTATTCATTGCTCGCATTTAATTTGCAAAAAAAATTTAATAACGATATTTAATTTTGTAGTCTTTAAGAGTTATGTAACTCGAATACATAAAATTAATTTACGCAAATAAAGTCTTCGCTACAAACAATTAACTTTTAATCACAATTTATATTGTAAGATTAAAAAGAACATAAATCTTAGATGTTAGTTAAATTAAATGCGATCACTTTGTGTGTTAATCAAATTAAGCGCAATTAGATTTTAGTCATTTTAAATGTAGTTGTCGAAAGCTTATTCATTAGTTTTATTGCATTGCTCGTAAAGATAAAGTTGTTTCACGTTATAACTATGATGATCTTAGATAAACATGCGTGCCTAAGTAATAAAGCAAGCGATGTAGCACATTAACATCACATGTTCGTATAGCATTAACGATTAACGAACAAGCGTATAAATTAAATTATTTTAGCTAATTTAAGCTTCAATTATGATCAATACTAAACTTAACATTAGAATTATTTTGAACACGATGTGTTTAAAATTAGACGAACGTGTCTTGTTATTTAAGAGTCGTTTTATTAACTTAATGAGCTTGTGCGTCTTGATTGCGAGATCTCGAGACATCTTGATCTCTTTGTAAGTCTTTTTATTATCGCTTGCATAACAATTTCGTTAGCAAGAACGTTATTAATACGAAAAGAGTTTAATTAAGATTTACTCGAAATAGTAGATCTATTTTATTGCGAAATGAGTTAGCGACGACGTTAAGATTGTCGTTTTAATCATGATTAAGAAAGTCTAATGAGTAATAATTATTAATAATGCTATTTTTAATACTTGACTTTTGTTAAACGTTGTATTGAGAGTTTTTGTCTCGCATTTATAACTTAAGCTCGTAGATTAATCGTCTCTTAAACAACGAGACAACAACTATGTTACGATCTTAGCTCGTTATAGCTAGTATATATCTTGCAAAGTAGTCTATAGTATATAGCACGATTATTTGCATGTTCGATGACTTAACAAACGAGCATTGTTCGACGCGCTAGTGGGCGAGTTCGACGTGTTCAACAATGAGTAGAGCGAACAAAACTCGACATGTTCGACAACGAACAAAGCGAATAGAGTTCGACATGCTCGACAACGAGCTTAGCGAACAAGAAGAATCTCCTTTAGTATATAGATCTCCTAGATATGACTTCTTTATAAATCGTGTTCAACTTATTTATTAAGTTATTTTCTATCATAGATACAAGTTGCAAATCCTTGTTATTAAATGATTGCTTACATTGTCTAAAGACGTCTACAAATCTCTTTAATAGTATTAATCTATCCTAATACTTTAGTCGCCTAGATAGCAGCGTAACACTTTGAACATTCTAAGAATGTCTATATTAGGTCAACGCGCCTCTATCCTAAGCACTAGCTCATTAGCATCACGTCGACCCTCTATTAAAGAAGACGACAAGATTAGAATAAATAAACCTGACGTTTATCATGAAGATCGCATCGGTCTAGAGGACTAACTTATGTAAATGAATATCTATTTTATCTTCTATTCTATTTTAGCGAACAAAAAGACAATTTTCGCATCAACATTTCTCAAAGGAAGAGTTTAGCATTGGCTCAAGCTAAACTTACGCAAGTACTTGAAGAATTATGACGAAAATCCTCGTGCGATGTTCACGAACTTCGACAACTTCAAGAGAGAGCTTCGAAGAATCTTTGAAACATTTAACGAGAAACAAATCGCAAAAAGAGTGATTTAGCATTTGACTCAACGAATCTTTGTAGCAAATTACGTCGCTAGATTTCAAGAGTATATCAATTTAATCGAATGAGACGATGTCGCACTTATAACAATGTTTCGACGAGATTTAAAGAACAATCTTAAAGACGAAATTATGCGTGACGAAAGACGCATTAGCGACATGTCTAATCTCATTGAAGTAGTCATCGATTTCGACGACAAGTTGTATGAAAGAGTTATGAAAAAAAGATACGATCAACTTCGAGAAAGGGCAAGAATCTTCTTTGAACTAGCGATCGAATATTAGCAAAGAGAATCTCGTTCTAATCAAAAGTATAGTAATCCCAATTATCGTGGGCTTGCATCTATGGAATTGGATTCCACTTAGCAACGTAAAGGAAAAAACTTTAGGAGAAAGCAAGGTAACAAGTCTTAAAAAACGTGCTATTCATGTGACAAATTGGGTCACTTCGCAAAAGATTGTCGATCACGAAACTTGATGAATCGCTAGCAAATCAATGCTATGTTAAGAGAAATACTCGATAGCTAGAACGACATTAGGGAGCAAGTCGACACAAAGATGGAAGCCCCCAAGACTAGATTGGACGACGACTACTATCTAATAGAAAACCTAGATTAGTTATAGAAAGTCCTAGATGAAACATCATTAGGCAAGGCACTCGCATCTACGTAGGAAGTCAATCAAATACTTAATGAAGCTATGAAAGCACAACGATCAAGAACGCCATACCTTCACCTAGCAACAAACTTAGACGATGAGTATAACTAGAAGAACTTTCACGAATGCCTAGACAACATCACGAATCACCTTGACGCTTTAGCTAGCTCATCGAAGAAGAGAAAGATAAATTAAATCGTAAATAAATGCGAGAAAGCGCTAGAAAGCGACGCCACTATAAAAAGAGATATTTTCGATGAAATCGAACGACAACTAAGCAATGTAAGTCTATCCCAAAAGAAGATAAAGAAAGCAAAGAAAGACGCAACACTTAGCTAGACAAAATGCTATAACAACTTATGCTAGACTCACCTAGAAGACAAAGAAGAAGCCAACTAGTTCTCTAGAAAGACAAGGTCATTAACCTAGCATAGGAAGGAAGCTTAGCGCAAACAGGCGCTCGAAGCAGAAGTCGCAACACAAAAACAGGAAAAAGTTCAAATTTTTTGATAAAGAATATACTAGAGGAATGCAATATGTTAGCCCAATAGTAGCAACTAAATTTAATAGCACACGTACGATGTTTTATCACATCAATTAGAGTCAATGATTATTGACTCATCGCAATGATTGATTCTAGTGCAACAAGTAATTTTATGATCAAAGCTTTTGTTAAGAGGGAAGAGTACTCTACTTAAAAGAAGCTTGACGCATACAACTTAATAATTGTAGATGAAAATCCATTGCCTAACGAGAATAAAAGGGTGAACAAAGAAACGAAGCCACTATCGATAACTATTTAGCAACACCACGAGGAACTAATCTTTAATATAGTGGAAATAATCACTCATAATATCGTTCTAGAAATGCTTTGATTGAAGCAACACAATCTAGAAGTTGATTAAAATACACGAGTACTTAGATTCGCACAATGTGATCACGTAATTCACATTCAATCTACGCATCAATAGCGTTCGATAATAAATAAAAGATTGAGTCGAAAATCGATCGCAAGTAGCGAGCTTGCATTTTCGCAAAAAAACGATCTAACAAAGTTCGACTTAACAAGCACTAGCAAAGATTAATCGAGTTACAAGATTAAAATAAATGAAGAAAATTACGAATCTTTTAGAAATCTTAAACTATTTAGTATAGCGAAGAAATCGCTAAAGTACGTATCACAAATATACAACAATTAAGAGCATCTATTTCAAGAAAAGGAAACGACAAAGGCTCTCTTTAAACATCAATCGTAAAATCATGAAATTAGACTTGAACTAGACAAGCAATTTACGTTTGAATTCATATATGCTCTATTCAAGAAGAAGCTCGAAGTACTTCGCAAATATCTAGCAAAAAACGAAAAGAAAGAATTCATTAAGAAATTCTAATTACAAATAGGATACTCGATTCTCTTTGTATTAAAGAAGAATGAAACTCTTCGTCTATGTGTCGATTATTAGAAGCTAAATAATATTACGATCAAAAACCAATATCTACTATCTAATATTAGCGAACTTCAAAATCGACTATCTAGAGCAAAGTACTTCATTAAACTAGACTTACGAGAAGCGTACAACTAGATTAAAATGAAGATAGAGAAAGAGTGAAAGATAGCTTTTCGCACACGATACAAATTATACGAATACATAATAATGTCGTTCGAACTCACGAATGCTTCAACAACGTGTCAAAAAATGATCAATGATGCATTACGACAATATTTGAATTGATTTGTTATAGCATATTTGAACGACATCATAATTTACTCAAAAATCTTGAAAGAACATGTTAGTTATGTCTTCAAAATATTGGAATGTTTAAACATAAAAAACTTACATCTTAAGTCAAAGAAATGCGAATTTCATTAAAAGGAAGTTAATTTTTTTGAATTTGTCGTTGAACGATATGAAGTACGCATGAATCTCAAAAAGTTACGAGCAATTAAAGAATAAAAATCATCGACAAATGTTAAGAAGATATAATTCTTTCTAGATTTCATAAATTATAACAAAAAATTCATTAAAGACTACTTAGCAAACGCGATATTAATGACGAATCTCACGAAGAAAAATACGTCATAATTATAGAAACTCGTAGAAGAAAAATTATTCTAGAATCTTAAGCTAGAATGCTTAAAGAAGCTAGTATTAAAGATGTACGATTTGCGATTATTAAGTAGAATTGAAATCGACGCATTAGATTTAGCTATCGATGCATGCTTTAGTTAGAGACATGAAGACATGTAACACTTAATAACATATCTCTCGAAAAAACTTTTATTAGTCAAACAAAACTATGATGTTCACGTTAAAAAACTACTCGCTATAGTAGTCTTCTTAAAGTCATAAAAAATATATACGAAAAAATCATTAGAACTTACGATTCTTATAGATCATAAAAATCTTATGCACTTCATTACTATTAAATAGCTTAATAGAAGGCAAGTGCGATAATTAGAAAGACTCGAATAGTACAAGTTTAGAATATAGTATATTTTAGACAAAGATAATGGCAAAGCAGACGCACTTAATAGAAGAAATGATCATATAAAAACGAAGAAATCGTTTAATTATAGCATACTTAAGATCAACAAAGACGAATCACTATTAATAAACAAGCATGAGCTAAATGCTACACTACGAATACTACGAGATGATATCGAAGAGTTTTTAATAGAGAAAGGAAAACTCTAGATATCTATCGACAAGATTGACGAATGTATAAAAGAGCATCATGACGAATCATTGCAAGGGCATCTAGAAGTGACAAAAATCCTTTAGCTTTTACGCTAGCATTGTTAGTTTCCATAGATGAGACAAGTTGTCGAGACATACATCAAACGATATCTTAGTTATTAGTAGAACAAACATGATACGTATGCGAGCTATGACGAAATCTAGTATTAGGAATTACTTGAATCGTCATGAAATGAAGTTACGATAAACTTTATTATCAAGTTGTCGAAATCGACGAATCTAGCAACTAAAGACAAATATGATTCGATACTAATAATGGTTGATAAACTTATCAAGTACTCACATATTATCGCATGCAAAGAGAAGTTCATCGTAGAACAATTAGGATACATTATATTGAATCAACTTATACGATATCACGATATACCCAAGGGACTAACTAGTGATAAAGACAAGCTCTTCACGTCTAACTATTGAAAAACGTTTCTCTCAATGTTAGATACGAGGCTCCAAATGTCTATTGTCTATCACTTGATTACGAATGGCTAGATAGAAAGGACAAACTAGAGTCTTAAGCAATATCTAAGACACTACATTAACAATACTTACAACAATTGAGTATCACTTCTATCTATAACACAATTGGCACTCAATGCTAAGGTTTTAGATATTACTAAGGTAACTTTATTCTTCGTCAACTATGACAAGAAATCAAATCTCTTTGAAGAAGAGCGCACGCATTTGTCAACATAATTAATTATCGAAAGAGTAGCAACATTAAAGAAGATACACGACAACATCTTAAGAATGCAAGAAAGATCGATCAAATACTAAAACAAAAAACGAAAAACGACATCTTAGCTAAAAGAGAGAAATAAAATATATCTTTTTATAAAAAATCTTAGAACAAGAAAGTTAAGCAAAAAGTTAAATCATGTCAAAGTCGAATTGTTTCTCGTCAAAAGAGCTAAGAGACTAGTTAACTATAAACTTGACTTACTCAAGAACGCCAAAATATTTCTAGTATTTCATATATCATTGTTGGAATTAGTTGACTCAAGTACGTCTATATAGAAAACATTTCATTATAAATCACAAGAAGAAAATCGATTTAAGGTTGAGAGAATTCTAGAACAACAAAATTAGCAATATCTTGTAAAGTAAAAAGAGTACTCTACGACGAAAAACACGTGAGAATCAACTAGCAATCTCGACAACTATCATGCTCTTATCTAAAAATTTCATTAACGCTCGAAAGATTATCTAGCATAGCAAGGAAAGATCAAATGATAGAAGATGTCTTAATTAGAGCATTCGCAACAAAATAGTTTGGCGACTCAATAACATTTAACTTCTTTATATCAAATAGTAGACACTATGTCTTTCGCTTCGCCTTTGCGTCGACTTTCTTTAATATTTTTTTATTACGAAGTAATCGCGTAATTACGATTGCTAATACGATCTCATTCTTTGTCACTTTAGAGAATAGATCTTCTTTGATACGATTTAAGGAAACTCACGACATGTTTACATACAATTTGTTCGCGCGAACACATTTTAAACACTTTAGACAAGATGACGAATCTTTCATAACAATGCAAGACTTGCTAGTATAGCAACAACGTTCATAAGCAAAATTAACAAGTGCTTCGTAGCAATCAATTTCGAAGACAAAACGAATACGATTTTGATAAAAAGACATAACATGTAAACATTCGCTTTTTAGAACGAAAAGATTTGAAGAAAAGAATAGTGTTACGACTTTAGTTCGTTATAGCTAATATATACTTTGCAAAGTAGTTTGTAGTATATAGTACAATTACTTGCATGTTTGACGACTTAATAGACGAACATTGTTCGACGCGTTAGTGAGCGAGTTCGACGTGTTCGACAACGAGCAAAGCGAACAAAGCTCAACATGTTCGACAACGAACAAAGCGAACAAGATTCGATATGTTCGACAACGAGCTTAACGAACAAAAAGAATTTTCTTTAGTATATAGATTTTCTAGATACGACTTCTTTATAAATCGTGTTCAACTTATTTATTAAATTATTTTCTATCATAGATACAAGTTGCAAATCCTTGTTATTAAGTGATTGCTTACATTGTCTAAAGACGTCTATAAATTTCTTCAACAATATTAATCTATCCTAATACTCTAGTCGCCTAGATAGTAGCGTAACAAACTAGCACTTAGCTCTACATAAAACATTAATCTAATAAGTTAAAAATTAAGTCGTTCTTATAGAAGTACTAATTGACGTTGCTCTATTCGCAAGTAGAGGCTTCGATTATTAATAATTCATTTAGACTTTCACTCACTTTATTTTTCGTCTCTACTATATAGATCGAGAGAAATTAGGCGATTTTGTAGTCTTTCGACTAATTAGTAATCTTTGTTGTTTAAAGTAGATTCGTGACAATTATTAAAAACCTTTAGATACAACGAGCGTAAAGTTTCATTAATAGAGATGGACTCTTTCATGGCACGTTGTACGAGATCAAAATCTTTTCACAATATACGCTCACAAACCTCCCATGATACACGCTCACAAATCTCGCACGATACACGCTCACAAATCTCTCACGATACACGCTCACAAATCTCGTACAATACACGCTCACAAACCTCGCACGATACACGCTCACAAACCTCCCACGATATACGCTCACAAACCTTCCACGATACACGCTCACAAATCTCGCACGATACACGCTTACAAATCTTCCACGATACACGCTCACAAATCTCCCACGATACACGCTCACAAATCTCGCACGATACACGCTCACAAATCTCTCACGATACACGCTCACAAACCTCGCACGATACACGCTCACAAATCTCTCACAATACACGCTCACAAATCTTCCACGATATACGCGTCATGAAACAAGGCAACAATTAGCAATAAGGCATTTCAATGATATTTAACGCAAAACACATGAAAAAAAATACATTAAAAATACTTGCGTTCAAGCTTTTGCAAAATGTTATTAAATATTTGTTAAAACAAGATCTAAAGCATTTGCGTTTCACATGTAATTAACTTATTAAGTTTGTAAATTACTTTCTCTTCGACTTCATTTTTTTTTTGTTGATTCACGACATTTAATTATCGTCACTCTAATGCTACAAAGATTTGAATCAATTTTACGTATTATAATTATATCATCTTTGGAATATCAAGAATTGAAACAATTTAATTATGATAAAAACTTGCGTAAAGCGTCGAACACGCTCACAAAGCTTTTATCGAATCATTCGATTTACAAGAAGCATCGAAATTGCGCTTATAAATGACATCGTACTTTAGTTGTTCGACAAAATTTAATTAATGTTTAAAATTATCTTCGACAAGTGCTTTAATACGCACTTAATTTTCGAAAAGTAATTTTCATTTATCGCAATCGCTTTATTACGAATTAGAAATTAAAGAAAATTTGTTATTAAAAGAGCAACTAGAAGAGCTATTCATTAAATAGAGAAACGCATAACACATTTTAATTAAGTTCATAATATAGTTGTATTACAACTTAATCTTCGCAAATGAAGATGTTCTTTAAAGAGACTTTCGTTAACTTCATAATAATGCTCTTAAATAGCAATAATCTTAGAGCGCAAAAGTTAATAATGAAAGCTTGCGACAAAATACGCGACACTTGATTTCTAAAATTACTTAAATTCGACGAATTAACTTCTATTATTTCTACGATCTTTATCTTTCTAGCTTATTTACGCAAATTGCGTCTAATTACATACGAGAATTAATTAGCGAAAGCGATAAGCAATTTTCTTTCTTAAGTTAAGTGTCTAGAATGTTTGTATCTTATATGTGATCGTATTGTCTCTAAGAGTTAGATTTATTATCTTTTGTCACAATGTCGCTTTCTTAATTTGCTTACATTAATAATTAATAACAATATTATAATAGATAAAAATCTTCTTTTAATCTTTTGCGATATTCTAAAACTTTAGTATCTAGTTTTAGAAAATGCGCGAATAAAAAGATCTTATTGAAGAATCTTTATTAATGAGATTAAATTAAGTCTAAACTTAACATCATTTTATATAAATTTTCTCTTTAATTACAATAAAGATGACTCGAAGATCTATATAAAGAGTAAAAATAATGTTGACAATTTTTTTCATTCGAAGAAATCACATTTTTTTTTTAACATTGTAACAACATTTTATACAAAAAATTTAAACGAAATTTTTAAAATATTTTGAAATAATTTGCTTAAAGATTATAATTAATTTTAAGAAGTATAGCAATGTTACAAATTATACTTCTAACGTAAAGAAAATTTGTTAAAAAAATTTCATTATATTTGATTAAGATTTTCTCGTTAATACGCGACGATATTTATAAAGATATTAAGATTTATTACACATCTAACGAAAGAAAAAAGAGAAAAAGAGACAAAAAAGATTGTTATAAAGAGAATAAATAAAAGATTAAAGAATCTAAATTTCTATACAAGTATCTTGTAGTCTTAATTGACTCGTCAATTCTTTTGTATACATTTAAGCAAATGCATTCAAACAAGCAATCGCTTAAAAGCTTAGTTAATAATAAGATAATTTTAATGAAGCTAGTGTTAAAGAGAGACAAAAAGAGAACGAGTCTCTTGCAAATCTTAGCGAGTTACAATTATTTTTGTGTTGCATAAAGATGAATAAATACGCGATAAATAGTGATACGCATCGAAAAGTAAATCAAACGACAAATTAAACAATAACTAAGTTTTAATAAAGAGCAATCGAGACTTGCAACGCGTCGATCTTCGAATAGTTACGTATAATTGAAATAAGAGAGAAAAGAACTCGATTGCTATTCTAACTACTTTTTGCTATGTTCGTCGAGTTTTGCTAAATCTCTCATTGTTACTATTAAATGACTCGATCGTGTTCTTAATAACGTTAACAAATTAAGCTTTTTTCCATTGCTATAAAATAGAATGCAAAGCTTTTAGCGCATTTCTAATAATTAATTGTCGAATTTTTAGATTATAATTTACAATGTTCTTAATAAGATCAAAGCATTCTTAGATGTCAAATTCCTTCATAAAGATTAAAGTGTCAATATAAAACATATAGATGTTATCGTTCTTTAAGGAATATTAAATTACGTAAAACACGACAATTCTCTAATTAATTACAATCGTAAAAACAACGAAATTGATGTTTGATAAAGTTTTAGAGAAACAAACTTGTGAAAAAAGCTAGCGCAATGCGTGGACACTATAAGCATCACTAATCGCGATCTAGCTTTTAGTCGTATATAATATGTCGTCAATCGCTTCGAACTTAACCTTTATTATTAAAAAAGAAAATAGATTTTCTCTTGTTAATTGCGTATATAGTTGTGCTATTTGATGATTAACGACAACAATCTCTTCGTCGATTCATTCGAACTCTTGCTTGATAAGATATTCGTAATGGCGATCAAGCTTTAACGCAAAAAGCTCATATAAATATTGCGAATTAATTGACAACGACTTAATAAATCAAATAGTATCGCGTTCTTTCGTAAAATTAAGATGTTCAATAGAAAATACTAAGATCTTTGTAATGTTTAATATAATAAATTCGACTTTGTTCTAAAGTTTTATCACTTTGTTCACTATTTCAAATCTTTCTTCTTGTTTTAATCATAAAGATGAGCGTCGCTTTCGAATGTATATTTTTATCAAATCCTTAATTGCTAACGACACTTATCTCTTTATATTGTTAATAACGATACAATTTCTAAAAAGTGTCGAACGATATATAAAACTTGACGTACTAGGTCTTTCACTTTAAGAAGAAGAAATCGAGTTCGTTTTAAAATTCTATGCATTTTGTTGCGACATTTGACTAATAGCTACTAGCGACGTAAGTTAAAATGCGCATTAATTTGTAGACGCAAGCTAGTTACGATCGAAGAAGTTTAACGAAGCGCTATACGAACGCTTGCTTAAATAATTGTTTAAGCAAGGAACTTTAGAGAGCTAGATCTAAATTGGCACGAATGCTAGCAAAAATATTAATAAAGAAAATGACGAGAAAGATAATAACTATAGTCGACAATGTTTGCTTGCAAATGCGCAATCAAGATTGAATTCTTCACAATTGCGACGTCTCGCAAAGCTTAATTGCGATAAAATACGACTAAAATAATTGCTTAAATGAGAGACTTCGAAAAGACTATCTAGAAGCTAGAGATGCTTGCTTAGAGACAAATGATTAGAAAGATATTTAAGAATTCGTTGCAAATAGCTCTTAGACTTCGATCGTAACAAGAAATTGCTAAAATAACGATTTAGAAGATCGTCGATTAAAATTGACGATAAAAAGAACGATAATCGAATGTACTTGTTCGCAAGTTAACAACTAGAAGCGTCTTTAAAAAGTCTTTTTAGAAATCTTAAAAATCTTGAAGCTTATATATTAGATTGCATGACAATTCGAAGACGAACGTAAAAAAATCAAGATACTTAAACTTAAATAATAGAAAAGAAAGAGCGTTAAGTGCAAACAATTATTGATTAAGTTAAATTTTATTCTTAGTGCGAGACAAACAAATGCGTCTTAAAACTAATACTTCTATTTATCTAATAATGCAATTCACTTAATTCTATGCGTCAAAATTATTATTTTAGCGATTGCATTGTTAAGTAAATTGCATTACTAAATAAGTAAAATACAAAAATACACTTTCAATTAATTCTTACACTTTATTCTTAATTTCTAAGTTCCTAAATATCTATGTCTTTAACGTTTCTTTCGATGAACGATTGTCTTAAGTTTGATCCACTCTAATTTAATTAATTTATTGACAAGTGACACTCTTTTACACGTCGAAGATCAAGACAAAACTTTGATGCGAAAAAAGTGAAAATGACATCGTATTATAAGATTAAGATGCGAAGAAAAAGTCTTATTCAAGTTTGTCTTAATCGTCATTCTAGTGAATTACACGAATTGACGATGAATCATCTCTACGATGAATCGCCCCTACGATGAATCGCCTCTACGATGAATCGCTACGATGGATTGCCTCTACGATGGATTGCCTCTACGATAGATATTGTCTCTACGATAGATATTGCCTCTACGATGGATATTGCCTCTACGATGAATAGCCTCTACGATGGATATTGCCCCTACGATGGATATTGCCCCTACGATGGATATTGCCCCTACGATGGATATTGCCTCTACGATGGATATTGTGGATATGATGGATATTGCCCCTACGATGGATATTGCCTCTACGATGGATATTGCCTCTACGATGAATATTGCCCCTATGATGAATATTGCCCCTACGATGGATATTGTCTCTATGGTGGATAGCCCTCTACGTGGATGGCCTCCCACGATGGATTTGCCTCACGATGAATTTGTCTCGTTCGAAAGATTTGCCTCGTTTGAAAAAAGAAGAGACTCACTTGTTGACGCGTAAAAACTAAGATAATGAATAAGTAGATAAAGAACTTCTACTTAATTTGCAAGATTGTTGCTTAAAACTAATAGTTATCTAATTTAAAGTATATTGTTTGTTAAATGTCAATAAAAGCTAAGAGAAATGTGGTCGTCTATAAGAGATTAATTTAAACGTTGAAATTTTCATTCAATTGATTTGCGTTCTCTTCGTTAATAGTTGTTATTCTCTTTACTTTCTACTCTTTTGCGTCGTTGAAAAAAATATTTGATCTCTTTATCGTTTACGTCTTCTAGCGATTTAGTTTGACTCATTTTATTTCTTCGAAATTGTAATCTCTTAAATTTGATCGCTAGAATTAATAACTTTTATCTCGTGTCTTTTGTCGCTATATCGCGAAGACTTTCTTCATTGAGTCGCTCATTAAGCTCTACTAGCGTTTCTTTCTTTTTTCTTTAAAAATTATCACGATTTCGTTAATTCTTTTGCTCTAATATTCTTTGATCAAAGTTAAATAAATCTCTTTTCTTATTGTAAAGAATTCGTTTTGTTTCGAACAAATGTTTTGCAAATATTTTAAGCTTTGTTCGACGATTCTTTTGTTGTTACTTTCTAGCTTTGAGTTAAGTTTTATGCGCTTTAATCGCTTTTTTTTCTTGCTTTTGTCTCTATTCTTAAGTAGTAAACTCTATAAGAGCTACTTTAAGCGCACTTTTATTAAGTACGTATTGTCGTTGCTATGTCTTAAAAAGATTTATGTCTTAAGCGATTTATTATTAATTAATATTGCAACTTTTATTTAACTTATTTAAAACTTGCTCTTTAACAACAAACTTTTAACGTTTTTGCTTCTATACTTGTTTAAGATTTCGAAATAAGTTGATTTCTTATGCAATCTTTTGTCAACTTTGTTCTTAATAATTTTGTCTCTCTTTAATAATTTCTTTATTTATATTAACTTTTCGTTGTTTCTCTTTAATATTAAGTATTGTTTGCGTAATATTAGTTTACATAATATAATCTTCGACTTTAAAAGCGTCTTAATAATGCAAAAATCTTAATAGTTCTTCGCTAAACTAATCGAAAAAGTTGTGATATATAGATCTTAGCCAAAAAAATGGCGTTATAGTATTGATTTATTCGTTCCTAATCTTATGCAAATGAGACAAGTAGAAATATATATAATTCTCTTAATAATCTTAAATGCGAAGAAGCTCGCATCGATTAATCTTTGTTAAAGATTGCTTTATTATTACGAGCAATAATCGAACATTTAATGTTGTAATTTTTAAAATTGCGATTTTAAAATGTCGTTTTAAAGTCGAAATGCTTAAAGATTAAAATTCTAAAATTTACGCAAAATCATTTAGATCGTTTAGCTTCGTAACTTCTACAACGATAACTAGTTTTGCAAAAACATCTTTCTTATTTAATTTTCGAGAAATAGCTCTATAGTGACGCATCGTAAATAAGTACAATTGTCGACATATTAAATCTCTTTAATAGCTAGACTTAACTAAAACGAATACAAAGATTCTTTTTATAATTTGAATTAATGTTGTAGTCTTTTATTAATTTGTATCGATATATATATTATTTAAAGTTATAGATATCGTTTGTCGCAAAATTGTAGATAAAATTTAATTTAAGTAATTAATTTAAGTCTTAAGTACTTTAACGTCTTTAAAGAACGTATAAAGAGAAGAAACAATTTTTGAAAATACGTAGTCTATTCTAGATCTTTGTTCGAGCTTGTTGCTTAAAAAAGTTAAATATCTCTTTAATTAAAATTTTACTCTTAAGAGTGTTTGCATCGATCGTAGATGTTTATAATATTATAAGTTGAATAGTATTAATTATAATTAAATCTAATTTTTTCATCGATTTCTTATTATGTTGAAGAAGATTAAACTAGAAGTTCTTAATATAGTAGAGATAATGCAAGATTTTCTAACTATTAATAAGCTTGCTTAAACTTAAATGATTTGACACATTTTATCGCATTTCATGACTAGTATTTTATGCATATTATTAAATCGCATCGCTTCCAAAAGTATTAACGTCTTTGCAAAACTATTAAACGTAGCTACAATACTATAGTGCTTAAGAAGTTGTTTAAGATTTTTAGTCTTAATAGTTAATAGTAAAGTTTATTATCGTACTTCTAAATCGAACTTTCGTAGAGTATAATAATTACGTATCTTTATATATATTTCTTCATTAGAAGATCAACTCTTATTTGCGTATTTTTTGATCAAAGTCGTTCGAAACTTTGTGCTTAAGTCTATTTATCTTGTTAACACTATTATGATCTACGCATTGTTATTTTTACTAAAGAAATAAAAGTCTACGATTCATTATATATTCGACGAAGAAAAAACATCTTTTATTGCCTTAATTTTGTGCTTTTCATGTAGACATTCAAACTAAAAGCTCGCTTAAAACTCTAATATTAAAATATTCTTTACAACGATTTTTAACAACACTTTTGCGAAGATGTTGATTTCTTGAAGCGTACAAGCAAGATGTTGTTAATTAATTACTACAAAAACATAATTGTAAACGTCAATTCATTAATAGTTTTTCCAAAAAATTGATTGCAACTTTTAAATATGCTTTAAATTTATAAAGTCGTTTATAAAGTGTAGCTATTTGATGACAACGCAAGTTGTTTTTAAGAAATTTATCTTCTTCTTCGTTTTTAATTCAAATTCTTTACTTAAAGATAACATGTTTTACAAAGAACGTATAAGTTTATCTTAAAATCTTTTATTAATTAAAAAATATTTATAATAATTAAAGGCTTTGCGATGCTATTTATGCGAACACTAGCAAATAAACTCTTTGATGTACGTGAAAATAATTGCGACAAAATTGAGCACGTTTGCGTTTCTTTTTGAACGCGATTAAAATTAATAACTTTAATATCGTTAAATTTGCGACGCAACATACTTAGCTAAACAAGCTTATATAAACGTTGAATTAACTTTACTAAATAGAATCGTTCTCTTTATTAATACTTTTAAGACTAGATATTTTAATAAGTTGCATTATGTAGTTTACACGCAATTCAAAGACATTTTTTCTCGTACAATTTTCCTTAAGCTATGTATTGACATATTTCAATTCTATCTCTTCGAACAATGTAATTATGTATTAAGATACGTTGTCTAAAAATTGTTCTTAATTGTATCGTCAAATTTACAAAATTACTTTAAAACACAATTTAATCAATTCTAGTAGCAAGTCATTAACGCAAAGAGATTTAACTTATTATTGCGCAAGTCAATGCTTAGTTTTAGTTAATAAACGAAGTTATAATTCTAATTTTATTAATAGATTCTTTAGTGAATGTAAATACATGACTTTTTACGATCGAAATTTGTGTTAACTTCTATCTAGGTAATTTTTATTATTTTCGTAATTGTCGTTTATAAGCGTAAAGAAGAGCTAAAGATTAACGTTGTTAATGTTGCGACAAATTGCATTGTTTACTTAAAGCAAAATCTTTTTAATTGCTCTTAAATTAAGTAGATTACGTTTCTTATATTACGACATTATTAAAACTATGCGCAATAAAAATATCTTTATCTATTAATAACGCTATTCGAAATTTATACTTTTAAGCGTGAAAGAAACAACGTATTTTGAAGACAACTTTTGAACAACGTCTTAGACTATGTATGAAACGAATCTTCTTTAAGCAATCTTTAATTCATAGAGTTCAACATTTTAGACACTTCGATCATTTAGATTTGCTATAATTAATAACTTCGATTTTAATTTCGAAATAAAAGTCGATAATGTATTATCGTTCGCAACTTGCTTGCAAGTCTTGATGAACGCTAACAAAGCAAGAACTAGAAAATAATAATTATTAATTATAGCGTCTTAATGCTTTTATCTCGATTAAGCAAACAATGCTATGCTTAACAACGAGATATACTTCGATGTCGTTTAGATATAATACTATAACAATGTGTGTAAATTGCAATTCTTTGATTCGAACTTCTTAATTTAAGACACTTTTAATTTCGATATTTAAAACACTTAAATACAACATGTATTTTAAAAACTATTAGTAAAGATCTTTCTAAACATATCTAAAGCTTTGGGAATTGCTAATATTAGATATTGATTCACATATAAATTTCGCTCTATTTTTAAGTATTGCAAGTAGTTTTTAAGCTTTGATGACGTTATAATATAAGACGCAAGTCAAGTCTATGCGAACGTTAACTTTTTATCTAATATTAAATTAAATTTGTTGAATCTTAATATTGCTACGATCAATGATTATTAATTTAGTTTAATAGAAGTCTTATCTTATACGTTTAAAAATATTACAAAGATTAATAAATGTTGCACTTTAATTTTCTTAAACTAAGATCTCTAAGAATCGCTAACCTTTTAATAATGATCGAATAAATATTAGCTAAAGAATTATTAATCTAGAAATCTTTTAAATGCGTTCACATTGATGCGTTCACATTAATGCGCTCACATTGATGCGCCCACATTAGTCATCTCTCATATCTTATACTAGTTATCTCTCATATCTTATATTGATCATCTCTCATATCTTATGTTGATTATCTCTCATATTCTATGTCGATCACCTCTTATATTGGTCGATCACCTCTTATATTGATTGATTATCTCTTATATTAATTTACAAATAAAGTAGTTTATCTTCGAGCTAATTCGCATTTGACGTAATCTATTATCGCGATCATCTAAACGATCGTTTCGAACTTTAGACTTATTAGTTCATTATTATTTTGTGCTAAAGAATTATCGATCATGTGCTTCGTTATTGTAATTCGATCTAAGATTTAACTAGAGTTTGAGTCAATTTATTATTAAACATCTTTCTAATCGTTTTTTTTTTACGTTCGAAAGTTAATAAGCAACTAATTTCGAAGAAAATATTTTTATGTCTTCTAGACGTCCAATATGTTGCGTATCTCTTCTCTATTAACAAATATTTCTCTCTTTGCTTCAAACAATTTAACGATATATAAGTTATCTATTTACAAATCTAAAATCTACTAGATAAGTTAATTGCTTAACATCAAAGTAACTCTCTAATTATAATTATTTGTTAGTTTTCGAAACTATTATAATAGAGCTAAATTGAAGAGCTAATGAAGTGAAGACTAAAATTAAAAGAATCTTAAATACGAAAGAGCTAACGATAGACTAAGCATCTTTGAAGAATAGAGTAATTGACATAGTTTAGCTCTATATATTTATACATTTTCTTTAACTTCTTATTAGACTAGCTATCTTAACATTTGCTTAACTACTCGCAAGATCTTTCTAAATTGTATTTCGATAATATTACAAGAGCAAACATTGCTATAAAAGATATAAGCATAAGCGAGAACATATTAATTCACATAGTTTATAGCTCGTCGTACAACAATTATATGTATATCGCTTAAGTCTTAAAAAATAATTAAAGAAGAAAACTTTATTCGCTCTTTATGTTTGCGAACTCGTTAATAAGTATTTAGTCAAATTTGCCAACATGGATTGCAACAAACATAGATGATTTCAAACACGCATTGTTAAAGACTAAAAAAAGAAATACGTGCTATAAACTTAATTAGTAGAAGCTAAAAATAATGATAATTAAGATTTAATTATAGATAGATTTCTTAATGACTTCGTTTAAGTTGCGACAAGAAACTTATAGATATTAATTTTGTCGTTCTAGATTTTAGAATTTTAGAGTGTTATTATTTGTGACGATGTAAGACATGTATTAGATTTCATAAATTTCATCATTATATAGTCTACGCTTTTAATATCTTTTTATTAAGTAGTCTTCGACATTTTTTTCTTTTTAAGAAAGCAATCTTTTATGTTTGCTAAAAAGTATAAGCATACGAACTTAATAACAAATCTTTCATTTATTGATTTTCACATAATTATTATAAAAGTTAAGCATTATAATTAGACATCTAAGCTAATTATGATAAAACTTAAGATTATAAATAAACAATAAATCTTACAAGATCTAATTGCATTAAAATTGAATTGCAAGATATAATTAAAGATAATTATTATAAATTAATTTCTTTGTAGATCGCTATTATTTTAAAGAACAATTATCGTTTGTGACGAATATTATTTATTTGGCAAAGAGACGCATTCATGAGTTCGTAGACAAAGTATACAATCTTGTTTCGCTCATAATAATTAAGTAAGTTTACGACATTTTCTTCGAAGATCTTTAACAACGACATAATTATTAACGATGCATTTCTTCTTGTTTTAATGACGATTAACGTAAAGTCTCGATTGTTGCTATATAAAATAATGACAAATTTAACTTGATTTAACTCTAGAAATTCACAATAATCTATTTTTTTCTTGTTGTTAAAAAGAATAGTTTTGACTCTTTTAATAATAGATTCGTTGATTTTGTTCACTTAAAAAGACAATTTATTAATGCTTATAGACAAATGGCGTTTTTGAAGAACTTTTAAGTCAAAGAAGTTACGATTGTGCGAACGAATGTTCTTAACGATTTGCAAGGGCTTAAGTTCTCTTGTGTCTCCAAAAAGTTATGTCACGCGTCGTTAAACACTTGCTAGTTAAGAATTTGTCATTGTTAAAGATTAATAATAATATCTCTAAAAGCATAGAACGAGATATAAAATAGATGTTCTTATATTAGATACGTCGAAATTGTGATTTGCGCTAAGTTCGAATTGCCAAGCATTTAATCTATTAAATATCTACTTTACATAACTTATTATTGTTTAATTTGTAAAATAAAGTATAACATTTATAAGTCTTCGAATCGTTAGCAATACTAGATTTTATCAAATGCGAAAAAACTCTTTGTAGTAGAAATTCTTAAAGATCAACAAATCTACGACAATACTAAAAGAAACAACATACTACGAAATGAATCATTCAACAATCGTTATGTTATCTTCAAGTATTAATTATCTTTTGATAGAAGTCGCAACAAAAGCATTTTTAAACTCGTTAAAAATAGCTCACGTTCGCGTTCTCTTTTAGGAATTGTAAATAAAATATTCTTTATGAATCATTAGATTAATTAAGAGAGCAACACAACATTTACTTTAAAATTTCTTTCTTATCGTTTAAAGATTTCTAAAAATAAGAATTTAATGTTAAAGAAAAAACGTATCGAGAAGCTTACGCGTAAGAACAAGTATCTAAGACAAGAGCTCGCATATTATAAGAAAACTTAGATAACAATTATAAGATTTTACAATAGTGCTTAAATTGCTATGCAAAGATTATAGCATGCTTTAACTAATACTTCGCAAAAAATTGTAATGTTAAAGAATCGTTTGCTTAAGTATTAGACGATCAAGCGAAAAAATTATAAGAAAGAATACTTAGAGAGTAGAGTTTTCTAGAGGGAAGCTATAATAGATGCACGATTCTATAGATAATAAGATACGTATCTTGAACAAGAGATGTAAATATGTACGAGTCAAAAGTAGAACATCATTAATGTGTAATTATTAAACTCGTTCTTTTAAGTGATGCTTTTTAGAATCGACTCGTTATAACAATAGAAAACGATCTAATTGTATTAAAGCACTAGCGAAAGAATAATAAAGCTATCGTTAAGCATTTAAAGACATTTCTATGATTTGTTTAAAACGAAGCTATCGCGTCTTGCGACAATGAAACATCTTTTCGCAAAAGACGAAGCTATCGCGTCTTGCGATAATGAAACATCTTTTCGCAAGAGACAAAGCTATCGCGTCTTGCTACAATGAGAAATCTTATTACATAGAGTAAAGCTATCGCATCTTGCGACAATGAGAAACCTTATTACATATTTCTTTTTATCTAGTAATGTAACACATCTAGTAATGCAACACGCTAGCAATTTTTTTTTAGAGCTAGGTATCTTAGGGTTAAAATGTTTCGAAATTTCTAAAATTAAGTATTCGACATTGTTAATCGAGCTATTTATTGAATTATTATAATGATGTGCAAGCAAATATATTCTTTATGTGTGAGCGTATTGATGACACACTATAACATGCGTAGTTTATTGCGTTCGTAGATTGCGTTCGTAAGTCGATGATGTTTAGATAATGCTTAGCGTACCCCCTAGAGTTTAGGTAAGATCTAAGGTCTGTTCGAGACTTGCTTGGGATCAATCGTATCTATTGATAAATACCCTAAATATATAATTCTAGATTCTATGCTAGCGTGTTGCATTACTAGGTGTGTTGCATTACTAGATAAGAAGAAGTAAGACGAAGCTATTGTATCTACGACGATAAGAATAATGTTTTGTCGTATTAGATGAAGTTATCGTCTATAGTGCTATTAGTGTATAGTTGACGCAAACAATGTTTTAGACCAAATTAATAGCAAACGCACTTGTAGTTAACAACGATTTATATTTAAACAATGCTAATTGCGAAAAATCTTAACGTTTACGTCAACTTCAATGATTGCAATCTTAGAATAATAAAGATATTGCGTCACAATCAACGCAATCGTAAGATTCTATTTAGAAATATTAATTTAAAATTGATTTTTATCTTTCGAAGTAACGTCTATTTTTCGTCGTTACTCTAAAACGACATATAAGTTTTAAACTTTAATTATTCTTTAAGATTTGTGCGTAAAGAGACTTTATAATTTTAATTCGCTTAACATAGTTATAAATCGTCTTTAAAACTAGTTTTAAAATTAATATATAAACATCTATTATATTAATTATAATCTTATTTCTAATTAACGATTTTAGCAATAAGATATGTCAACTTTGCGATGTTTTACGCATTCTAGATAAAAAGATCAAATGTCGTTTCTAAATATTATTAAGTCTCGTATGTTATTCAAGACGATATTAATCTTACATGTAAGATTTTCGCATTTACTTTTTAACAAAAGTTAACTAATTTTAATAGCTTCGCAAATTGCGATTCTAAACTTATTAATATATATTCTTATGCTTAATATTAAATTATTCATAAGACTTCAAAACTTATAACTAAGATAAGAATGATCTTCTTGTTTTTAGGAAATTAAAGAGACGCAAAAAAGGCAATCGAGATAAGAGCTAGAAATATATTAATAGCAACGTAGTATGCTATTAGCATTAGTCTAGTTTAATCACAACATAGAACAAGTATCTACAATCGATATAGATGGCAATAATAGTTATTATCTTAATTCGTCAACATTTTGCTTCTTTAATATTAAGAGAATTCTAAAGAGTCTTCATAGATATGCATTGCATAAAAATCACAAAGCAATCGAAGTTTATAAGAGAGATAGTGTCGATTATCGTCATAATAAGTAGAATTCGTTGCGTTCGAAAATGTAGAGAAATGATACAAAGAATAAGTAAGACGACGAAAATCTTATTAAGAGCTAGATTTAGTATGTAGAATAAATAAGATATGTAGTTTAACTTTGTAAATAGAATTTGCTACATAACGTTCACATTATATTTGTGTTCAATCTCGTCGTTATAAGCGTAAAGAGTTTATATAACATAAAGACTAATAAATAAGAACTAGGGTCGTTAGTATTAACAATAACTAATTAGACTTAAGACTATATCATTGTGACACTTATTATCTAATTGTTTCAATCTAGTTGTTTTGTGACCTTGATTTTTACCCACATTTGTGTGGCAACAAAATAGAAAATTATAATACATTTAATTCATATAATGCTTAAGAATTTAACGATTCTAATGTTGTTAATCGACATATTTATCAAGTATTAAAGAAAATGTCTTTAGAGTTCTAAGTTATGTCTAGTAACGACAAATGAACAATAATCACTACTATATGTGCTTCGATGCGCAAAAAGAATCTATCTTTGTCGCTAACTCGAATTATATTCTAGTAATATGACTTTCGTAATCTACAATATCTCTTAAACCTTTTACATCTTATCTAAAATCGTTATATTTTATTATTGATCAAAATATAGAAACGCGTTTCGATTTAAAATGTGACGCTTCGACTTTCGAAAGTGTCTACTTAAGAAGTGTCTACTTAAAAGTGTCTCCTTAGATGTGCATCGCAAACTACTCTATTATATCTATCTAAAGTTGCGTCGATCAATGCTACTTTTACAAACACTTAAGATCGACGATTGCGCTAGCGAATTTACTTAGTTTTGATTTCTAGAATATGCAATCGTCTTGCATTATTCTTTTATCTCTTTTGCTCTATTAATAGAGCTCTTAAATGCAAGATTTATTAGACATTCTCGCAATGTTAATGTCATTTCCATTCAAATACGAGATTAGAAATATCGTTCGTTAACTAAGTGTTATTTTTGAAGTTTCAAAAAAGATTTAAGCTTGCGTTCTTTATTAGATGCGAAGACGTTAAAAATTTAAATATTACTTAAGTTGATTGTTAAGCTAACGAAAACAATTGAAGTTACTTAAGATAGTAACGATTCGTATCGTTATCAATTTAAGAATTTTCAACATTCTAGTTAAGCACAAAGAGTCTTTTACATCGTTGAAAAAGTTAATAAAAATCACTAGTGCGAAGCGAATATTTTTAGATAAACTTATAGCATTTTGCTACTATTATAGATTGACTCAAACGTTTAGTTCGACTTTTGCGAATTCTCGTTATTATAAAAATTATTAAGAAGATTAATTACGATCTCTTTGTGTCTACTAACGTTTCTCAAACATTTATAAACTCTTCGTTGAACAATAAATGCAAATTTTAGTATATATCGTTCTTAAATTAGAGTACTTATAGTGCTCACAATTAAACTTGAATTTCATTAGAAAAGTTTAGCAAAATCTTTCTATCTTTTTTCGTAACACTTAATATAGAAATTTTGTGAATTCTTACAATTGCGCGTTAAACTAGATCTTTAATATTAACAAGTTTATATTTGGCATGTTAATTAATCAACTAAAGTTATTGCATCGCTTTAACAACTACATAATTAATTAACGTTAAGATTAAGCAAACTAGTTTAACTTCTATTCTTTAGAAAATTAATTAAACGTTAATGATTTAAAGAACGAGAACGCAATGTTAATTATAAATGTTAAAGAAATCTAAGATCATAAGCTATTAACAATTAAAGATAGATTCTCTCAACTTTGCGAACGTATAATTTTACAAAATGTTTTAGAGATCATTAAATAAATTAGTTTTAACAACAAGTTCGAATGCACAATATATAACTTTTTCGCTTCACAAGTTATAAAGAGTATGTTAAATTTCTTTCGTATTTTGTTTACTACTAATTCGAAAAACAAATGCGCGTATTTACTATTTTCGCAATATTTTTCACAATTAATTCGATAAAAATTGCTTAACGATATTAAAGAACATTATCTTAGCGATAATTAAAAATTATTCTTTTGTTTTGATTAACGAATGATCTTTTTTCAATGATACATCGTTTGCTTTTGCGACTCTCTTCGATCTTAATATAATAACGATATGTGCTAGTATAAAGCGAACGAAGACTTAGTGGCGCACATTGTTGAGCAAAGCTAGCTTGCGCATTAACAAAGTCTAAACTTATTTTTTAAAAATTAAAAGTCTTATTGAAGCAAGTTTAATCTAAGCGAGCTTAAGAGAAAGTAATTAAAACTTTTTAAAGATAACAATTATTATCATAGACATAGCTTGTTTATTAGAAGAGACTATTAATTACATTCTTATTGTCTTTCTCTCTACATGTGCAACTTTTAGCAAAAAAATCAAATAGATCATTCTATCTTTATTCGCTAAACGAATGATAAGCATTAGCATTAGCTTTTATTTCTATAACAAGAACAAAAGTTACAAGTAAAACACAATTTCTTTTTCGTCTCTTTAGTTAAGACTATAATAAATTGATTGCTTTAATTATTGATCGCAAACATTAACTTTGTAATTAAAGCTTCGAAAATATTAGATACAACTTTATAAGTATAATTAATCTTTTGATTATATTATGTTGCGACATAACGTCTTTTATTATCTTTATATATTCGTCTAGCAACAACAACTTAAAAGCAACTTAATTTAAGATTTTAGTCGAAGATTGCTTTTACATTTTCGCAAGTTGCTTCTTTTTCGTCTTTAACTAAGATAACAAGTTAAACATTGCTAATTTTCGCAACATTAATCTAGAAATTAACGTTCTTAATAGAGAATATCGTATGTCGTTATTATATTTCTTATATTAATTATAATAATGACGTGCACTAGCTAAGATCTATTTGTCGACAAGTTTCTAATTTCGCCAAATACGTCTAAAGATTGTTCAAGTTTCTCAAATTCTTTCTTTGTTATTTCACTTTATTTAGATAAGTGTTGATGAATACTTTAATCGCGATTTAAACTTTAATAAGTCAATTAAATTTAATTTATAAGAATTATTTTCGTTCTTATAGTTATTTATTCTTTAATATATATTTCTAATATTAGTCACTCTAGCTTTATCGTAAGTTTACTCATTATTTATTTTCTTCTTCTCGCGTCTCTTGTCGATTTAAGAACACTTAATCTTTTTGTCTTAAATAGTTATATCGTTTTTCCAAAGATAAAGAGAAGCATTTCGTGACCTATATGTATATATCTCTACATTCGCTCTTGTTTTTATAGATTATCTTACTAGTCGATTTAGATCTTTATCGACGATTCGCTTAATGTCAAAAGTTATAAGAGATAACTCTTCGTTCTTAGAAGCGTTTAATATATTCTCATCTAAAGTCTTCTTTTTGATTAGAACATTATTGACAAATTTAACACTTTTGTTTACGAACGCAAATGAATTGATTGCTTCAATAACAATAGAATTGAACTTCGAACTAAATTGCGATATACTTGATAATAAGTTCAACTTCGCAATAATTTAAGTGAAAGAATAACTTATACAACTATTGTACTCTATTATAAGCAAGTTGATTTTATCAAGCGTTATACTCGTTTGTGCGTCGATAAAATTCATTCGTAGCTTGTTAAGAGAGGATTTTGCATTTTGCGCTTGTTTAATGTGAAAGTCTAGATCAATTTTGCCTTGCTATGCAAAAGCATTTTATCGTTGATTGCTAATCTTAATTTTAACATTAAGTTTATCGATCTTAATTTTTGCGTGCGAGTCGTTAGGATTTTAAGTAAGCGTCAACATCTAAGGTTTCGCCTTGTTGTAAATTTTATTGTACAAAGCATTTAATAATTTGTTATTTAATTCGTTTATTATTACGTTTAGGTTTAAGGCATTAATACTTTGCATAACGTTTAAGAGTATTAAGTTAACGCATCTTCGTATAGAAGATAAGCACATTATTTACAACTTAAAGTTTTCTTAATTTGTGTGTTATTGTTGAAGTTAAAATCGTCGCGTAATAAATCGAATTTCACTTGTGTTGCTTCATAGTCTTTCATCTAATAGTTTAAAATCGTTTAATAATCGTTCGAATCGCAAGTCAAGATACGTTTAATCATTTTTTTCGATATATTTTTATCTTCTTTGCGAGCAATAGTTGTCGAAACCTCTTTAGTTTTAATTTTTGAGACAAGTGTAATCGCTAGAGTTGAGAGATCTACTTTAGAGTCTATTGTCAATTGCGTCATGTCATCGAATTACTAATAAATTAGTGCGTTGCTATCTAAAGACTTGCGACCTAAGCTATATATATTAGATAGATAGACTCTAATCGCTCTAATCCTTTTTCGTCGTTATCGAAAAGAATCATGTTATTAATTTAGCGCGATCAATTTAACTTATACATTAATATGGTTCGAGTTCTAGCTTAATGTACATCACGTTCGACTCAATTCTTTGCTATTTATTTTATTAATACTCTATCTAAGTATTAGTTGAAACATCGACTCTTATTGTATTCGTTCTATCTAACATGTTGTACATAACGCTTTTATATCTAATAGCGATACAATTTGCGATTGTAAGCATTGTCTTAGATCACATCAATAGCACATCTATGATTTAGAAAATCGACTTAATGCTATTTATTATCTATATTAACGTTGTATTCGAAATAAACTTTAACAAAATGCTCGAAGATTAAAGTTAAGATTAAAGTTAAGATCAAAGTCAAAATCAAAGTTAAGACTCTATTTCGAATAGTTATTTCACTAGCACTTTGCGCAATTTTGATCAAGTTTATGTGTTTATCTTTATCGTTCGTCTTAGCAATCGCATGCGCACAATTGCCACATATAGTTCGAACAATTATTTTGCATCGAACAATAATTAGAGCAAAACAAAACAATTCTTCTTACTTAATTAAGATTTGTTATCTCGACTCGCGTTAGAATTGCAAAGTTAGATGATAACAATTATCACAAGTTTAACTAAGATACTTGTTAACACTTTCTTAAGACACTCTTGTGTTAAAGAGATACGTTTATTAAACTTCTTAGAAATAGCGTTTTTATAATCTAGTATAACGTCAATAATAAGTAACAATACTTATTACGATAACTAGTTGTCATTGACGTCAAGAACGCCTAATCTAAGCATTTTCACTAAATTAAGTTCATCATTAATTGCTAAGCTTCCACGCTAGATAATAGTACTATTAGCAACGATGTCATTGATCCTTATGATTATTGTCTAAATTAGTCTAATCTATACGACCAAATAATATCTTAGAATTGAAATCTATTTGTAAATCATATGATTATATATTTTTGTCTTAGAATGTAATAACTATTAGCGACAAGATGTTTAATTTATGTTCTTAATATTTATTATTTCATTCAATTATGTCTTTAAAGCTTCTAGTTCTCTATTAAGTTAAATGTATTTGTTTTTTAAAATTTTTCTTTTTAATACGATGTCAAAGACATTAATAAAAAGTTCGCTCTTTCTTTTCTTTAACAAGTCTAAGTTTATTTGTAGATAAAAAACACGAACTATAAGTTTAAGTTCGTTAAAAAGCGAAGCGTTAAGCTATTTTATTTGCTCTTTATTTTTACTATTTTTAATTAAGAAGCTTACGAATTGTTGTCGTAGTTAAATTTTCTTTTAAAGATCAACTTCGATTAATTATTGTGACGTCATTATTGTTTTGTATATCTCTTAAAGATGCTAAAGTTAACGAACAAGTTTCTCGTTATTTTAATTAAGATTATGCACTTGTCTTTGCGTTCTCTTGTGTACGACTTCAAGATATTAACGTTTTAAACGCTTAAAATCAAGGCGATATTGTGTGTTTTGTAGCTTTGTTTCGTTGCGTGAAAGTCTAGCATAATAAGTCGCTTCTATAAAACATCACTTGCGCTTCAAAACGAACGTAATTTAAAAAAACTAAAAATTATTAACTTCTATCGATCTTGTAGAAAAAATCGTATTATTTTCTTTAATAAGAGACAACGTACTTCACAAAAAAACAAAAAGTATTAAGATAGTTTTAAGATTTAGACTACGCAACGATTAAAACATCTTATAAAATATTTTTCTAACGATATATATAAGAGAAGAAGATAAGCTAGGCGATGCAAGAGCGTAGTCGCTAGACCTATAGCAATGAGCGAAGATTCTTAATAATTAAGGTATCTTATCTATGCTTGTCTTTAACTACTAGAAACTTGAAAAGTATCTAAGTCTAACTATCTTACAATACAATTGCTACTTATATCTTTTAAGTATTATAATAGTTTCATTTGCTTCTTACTAACGTAAAATATTCGCGTTCACATAGATTTAACTTTCTTTCCTTTTTTCGCATAGCGACCAATAGATGACGCGCGTTCAATGCTCTCATTAACCTTGATAACGATAGCATAACCTAAAATTGAGACAAGATTTGAACGAATTCGATCGATGTCATCAACATCTTAAGCCTCAAACATTATACTAAACAATTCTATTTATCACTCTAAATACATAAAAAATTATTGATCTAGCATCGCGTCCTTAAGTGCGTAAAACAAGAACAAAAAAATCTTGAAATTACGAACGTCTATCGTTTAGATAAGCTAGTTTCTATTAGCTTATTTTGATTTGTTCGCATCTCTATCTTTGATTCAATTTAATTAAAGATTTTTCTTTCGAATCTTAAGAGATTTGCGATATTTATCATCGAATTAAAATGTCTTTTGCGATTTCCTCTCTTGCGTTTGTCTTAAAAATTTTTAACAAAAAAATCAAATAGATTTTGCGATATCTAACGCTCTCTTCTTAAACTTATGCGTAATTGCAATCTAAATTAGTGAATAACTTAATTATTGCTTCGAAAATAAACATTACGATCTTCTCTTTTTGTAGCGATTAATTGCTCTCGTTATACGAGCTATATGTGATCAAGATGTTATAGTAACGAATAACAATATATACGTCGAAGCTAGTAAAATGCGCTAGCTTGTTCGCCTTTTTAATAAAAGTGCCTTTTCGTTTACGTTATAATTTTCGCTTCTTTCGTGACAATTAAGTTGTCGTTAATGACGAAACATCTTGCGAAGTTCTTATTTCGAAGCTATTAAATTTGTGCTTTAATTTAATTCGTCTTAACTAATTTATGTCGCAAGGAAAAAAATCTATCTAGTTAGAAAAAAATCTTCAATCGACGCATTTAATCTTAAATTCTTTTTTAATCGCATTTGTATTTGAGTGAAATTATAATTGTTTTAAAGAGTTTATTTTTGCTCTTCTAAACTAAGTTCGTTATATCTTGCTATTTAAAGTTTTAACTTTCTTCAAAAACTTGTTTACAACTCTTTGCGCATCTTCATAAAAATAGCACGAATTTATATAATTCTCGTGAATGACATCTTCGTCATCTTAACGATTATTAATTCTTTTCTTCGATTATTACAAGTCATTAGCATTTATTGACTCTTTTTGCTTCGCTATTTCGTGTATCTTGTTTTTTTACATCGTCACTATATTTTGAGATCATAGTTACGCTTCGAGTTATTACTTCGTCTATCTTATCTTGTTATTAATGTATTTTTTGATCTCTTTAAAATTACTACGATATCTAAGACACAATTTCGCATTAACACTCTTTTACTCATTAACTTGCTATCGCTTTACTTAAGAACTTATTTCGACTTTCTTGTCAACTTAATTAATGTCTTTATTAAGTTCTTTCGAACGATTTACGCATTCTTTGACCTTATAGCTACTCTTCTAAATGATACACATATAGCGTTAAGCGTTGCCAATCACATCAATAGCAACTTGCAATTAGCACGTTAGACTTATAACTTAATCGTAAATATTGTTATTGTAATAAAGACTTATGCTAATATAGAGCAAAAAGAAATTAGCTTAATTGTGTTGTTAATTTTGTCGTTAAGCTTGTTTCGAAGACTCTTATACGAAATTTTTCTTCGTAATTATCAAATTCTCGTTGTAGCAATACTTTACTTTTTATGACAACACACAATAGATAACACAAACATTTCGCAATTGTGTATATACTCTTTTTTGAGCACTTTTGCATCGACATTTGCGTTCGAGATTTGTCACTATTTTTATAGAAACTTTGCGATAGATTAATCTTGTTTACGAGCTTATTTAACGAAGATTAACGACGCAATTACGATCACATTATTTGTATTTCGACCTTAGACTATAAAAGCAAGTTAATACGTTAACGTTTAGATTTCGTTCGTTAACTTTTAACAAAGTTACTTATTCATAATAGTTAAATGAATTAAAGAGCAAATGTTTAGCCTTTTGCTTATTGTGAAGTCGCAAGAAGAGCTAACTAAAAAGCTTATATTATATGCGATCGACTTCAAGTTAAAGTCTTTAATATCACAATATTAATTTGTATTCTTTTTTGATTCTTACGATCTACATGTTCTTATAAGAGATTACAATAACGTTTTACTTATTGCTTTAGACTTTAACATTGTTGCTCAAATCTCTTATATTAAAGAGTTAATTCGTAATTATTATTAATGTAAAGTTCGCATACGTCGTATTTATTTAGTTTAACAATTACACAATTTTAGTAAGTTCACATTCGAACAAGAAATTCATTCATAGCATTCTTACAATTATAGATGATAAACTAGTTGCACTAGATTTTTTGAACGAAGCGCTTTAAAAGAATGCGAGACAAGACGTCTACGTAAGTTCTTCAAGCAACGATCTATCTTATTATCTCTAACAAAAGCAAATACTTCGAATATCTATTTTCTATAGATGAGACACTATAGACTCGCATAACTTCCTCGAAATGCATGCTTAAGTCTTTATTACTAGTAAAATAATAAATGTTAAAGAAGTTCTAAAGACAAAGATAGTTAACTCTTATGCTAAATATGTTGACGATAATATTAAACAATACACAAGTAAAGAATGAAATTTAATGTTAATTGCGAGTAAGTATATCGACGATAAAACATAATAATACATCTAAAGATTCTTTAGTGTTAGCTTCGAATAATCTTCGTAATGAAGTAAGAACTTAAGTTTAACGATCTACACGCATAAATTAAAGAATATAGTATTTTGCGCATAACTATTAGTTATCTCGTTAGACAAGATTTTAGAATTTTATTTATCGTCGCATTTATAGTGAATTATCGAGAAATTTATATGTACATAATTTCAATTAGATGTCTTCAATATCTAAGCTCTTAGATAAGAAACTCTCACAATCAATTAATGATCACGTACGAGATTAGATTTCTATTAGATAAGAATTCTCTAAAAAGAACGTTTAGATAGAATTTGTTACGAAGTCTTTTTACAATAGAAGCGATAAAAAATCTTTATAACATTGTAGTATTCTAACGTTGCATTTAGATCTTTTAGTATGTTTGATTTAAAAAGTTACGTAATGTATTAATAAATACTTAGAGCTATAAAATAGACGAAGCGAGTTTAGCGCTACGACATTCTATTTAAAACTAAGTAATTACTTTTATTGCAACTTCTTAATGATCAAAGTTCGTTCTATTAAATCTTTAATTAAATTAGCTATCTTAAGTCGTTTTTTCTCAATTAAGATTAACTTCATTGCGATCGATTAATTTCTAAATATATTTGTTCACATCATCGTCGTAGAACGTATAACTATAACTATTTTTATTGTCGTCGATAATCACTTCACAAGTATGATCAATCTATTTGAATTTTCTAGCAAAACTCTTAATATTAAGAATTTTGTCGCAAATCAAAGTGTGCATTTGTAAGTCTTCATGCTAGTAAACGTAATAAGATATAAGACTCGAATTAATTCTAAAGTCTTTATTGCTAAACAATTTCTTTGATTTTAATCTTATCTTTTAAGTCGAATGATAAACTACGTCTTAAATGTTTAGAACAAGCTTCATAATAAAGTGAATCTCGTACAAGTCTTTATAGTAAATATAAGATTATAAACATTTTAAGAAAAGATTCTTTTTAAACTTGCGTTGCTAAGCATAACTTATAAGTAAAACTTATTTAAAATGCTTTAAGAACGACGATCATAACAAACAATTATAAGCAATACTTTCTATGTTTGCTCTTAGAAGTATAGAATCTTCTTAATATTAAATTGTAAATTTGTTAATTTAACTTAAATTTTAAAATATTGCGTTCTAGATTTTGTCGTTTATTTTTATGCTAAGATTAAATTAGAATTGTAGAGTATAAGACGCATATCTTGTCGAAAGATTTGAAAAATAATTTGTTATTATGTTCTAGATTTTCTAGAGTTTTTTTTTCTTTAAGTTATAAGAGATTGACGCGCTTATTATGCTAGTATGTGAATGTATTTTAAGAGACACTAACACTTGAAACTTTAAATCTTTGGCGAAATCGTTTGTTACAATGACGATAAATCTTAAATTTAAAAGAAAAGAATAACAACGAACTAGATTAGAAATCAAGAATCTAAACGATTGCTATGCTATTTGTAAGTTTATCGATGTTTTTAATTTTAAGAGTGCTACATATACTTTAATAAGAATTGCCCAAATATATAATGTTTATTACATAATCTATAGCTCGATCACACATGTCTCGATCGCATGCTATAATTTATTCTAATACGCTTTATCGAACTAGAATTCGAAAAATTACAAACGTAGATCGTACAAACAATAGAGATCTATTTTTTAAAGTGGTTGCGAATATTGACTAGCTCTATGATTGTATTGCAATTAGAATGCGTATTTACTTGCGTCAATGCGATCGCAATCTTTATGCGTTAATCGATTGCGCTTCTACATTCCTAGACTCTTAACAACAAGTTTAACACTTAAAATACGTATAAAGATATCACGTTATATCTATATCGCAATTCGCATTATTATAGAAGTAAAGTTAGACAAATGTAAATTATTAAGATGATCGCTAGAACTAGTTTGCGCACTCTTAGTGATCTAACTTGTGCAATATGACTTATCGTTTATAAAGAACTATCGATAACGTATTTATAATTACTTAGACACTAGTAAGTTGTCTACAATTGTAATTTAGTTCCTAAAGTTAATTCTCGCATTCTCGTTGCTAAGAGCGATTGTGATTCTAAGTCTTTAAGAAAAACGAAATTTTTTCTTGATTATTTTTAAATCGTCTTAAGACATCTAAATTATAAATGTTTTGCTAAAAAAGATTAAGTCTTAATAAAGAACGAAGTCGTTTGCGACTAACTTGTTTCGATTTGATTCGTCAAATAAGTTCTTGACGTCGCAATAGTCTTGTTACGCTAACGAAAAAAACTTTTAAGATAACAACGAACGAAAGTTTTGTTTAAGAAAGAATTAAAATATTGCTATGTAGTCTAAAGTAACAATGATAATCATTGCTTAATTAATGCAAGAAAAGACATTATTGTTATTTCGATTAAGCAAAAACAAGTTAACGTAACACAATTCTAAAACATAGAGATTAATAAAGAGTTGCTTCAAAGCGATAAGATATAGTTAATTATCATGATAGTATCTAGAACGTACAACACAAGTTAGATTGTATTAAAAAGTTACTAAGATGATGCTAAAGACAATTACGCAAAACGTAAGAATTAGAAGAGCGATAATCGAATAAATTATTTTTAATTATTTATTAGTATTTAAGCTTTGTAATTAAGAGTTTGCAAAAGCTATCAATGCATGCAAGATTTATGAAGATAGAGAACAATGTGTCTCACTACATTTCTACTAGCGTCGTATGGCGCCTTAACTAGATGTCTCTAGTTGTTCGATCTATAATAGACGTCAATAGCAATCATTTTATTAGATCTATTGTCTAGACAAGTTAACTCGCATTAATAGAGAGAAATTGCAAGAAAAAGTACGAAAAGAAATAATTATTTGTTTTCGTAAAATTGGTCGCAAATATTGCAAACACGAAGTCAAGTTAATAATACATCTTATCTAGAATTATGATTGCGCTAAATGAAAGTAACATTGTTAGAAATATTTGCACAAACAAGGAAGCGAAATAAAATCTCTAAATGATTCGTTCGATTGTAGTCTAGATTAACAAACCTTGACGTTAGACTAAAATTCGTATCACAATTAATAGAACTATAATAAGTAATATTAGCATCAATTAGGGCAAAATGCTCTAGAATGAGCCAATTAAGGCGACAAACAAGCAAGTGAAATTCTAAGATATTGACGAAATAGTTGCAACGTAAGTGATCTACGATAAGAAACTAATGAAGATAATAGCTATTAATTACGCTACATTGAAACATAGAATGCAATCGCCTATTACTAGCGATCGAAAATAGCGTATCTATCAACGCATAGCAATGTTTTCCCAAATAAGTTTTTGCAAAGTATTGATAACGTAAGTTCTAAAATCTATCGCGTGACTAGCTACAATCGCAAGTTGTTCGCTTCTAAACTATATTAACGCGAAGTTAAGTGAGAGAAATGTTGTTGCTCTCTCTTGATTATCATTAATGTTAACGTTAAGACGAACTAGCTTCTATTGATAATACTTAATCGTATTAATCTTTTTGTTCACTTTAAAGATCAAGAGCATCTACGATTTAAACGACAAACGAAAGCTAAGACGTTCGATTGCTACGAGATATCGCTACTATATCGACATATTGTCGTCTATATGTTGGCGCAATCTTTCGTTATAATTATGTCTTAAAGCTTTTAAGCAAAGTTATATAAACGTAGTCTTCGCTACTTTTAAAATTATTACAACATCTTAACGTTGTCGAATCTTGTCAAACAATTTGCGTGCGTTTCTATTGATTCAAATTGTTAAAACGTCGTTAACTACGAGTTGATCGTAAATTGTACGAAGCTTCTTAATTAATCGCAAGTTTATAGTAATATTCGTTACTAAAATTGTCGTACAAGACTTGTTCGCAAACAAAGATAATTTTAAATAATCTTAACGCATGCAAACATAAGCTTGCATCTTTTTATAAATCTCTTAATAAAATATTGTAACAACAACAAGCAATAAATAGAGTTAAACTTAATAGTATTAATTGTAATTTAAAAAAACATTAATTTAATTAAATAAATCTAGGTTCTTAACTTTATTGTTTGCATTCTTGTCATAAATAAAGTTTAAAGAAAGAAATATAAGAAGAACGATAATTGTAAAATAGAAGAATGTACAAAATATTAGACGTAGATAACGTAAGAAAAGCAACGCATCTAGATTAAAGGTTTGCAAAATGTAAAAATCTAGAGAGCGAAATTATATTAACATGTTGTTCGCATAAGAAGTTAGCGCTCAAAGACGACTATAATTTGTTCTTAGCGAATTATTAAGCAAATAATTCGCTCAAGTTAACACTTACTATAGAAATAATAATCTCTTTCGTAATGAAAGAAAGATTAATATTTTTATGTAAAAAATTCTAACTAAAACGATCAATAAAACTAAAAAGATTTGCAACGATTTGTCACACACATTTTAAATTATATTAAAGAACGTTTGCAACGTTAACTCGAAAGACGAAGTAATAATTGTTGTTATATTTTTTAAAATAATTAATTTGTTAAAGATTCGTTCGAAGCATGCTTTTTACAAACTTTTGTATTAAAATTGCAAATTCTCTAAATTCTAATAAATCGAATTAAATGAAACATGAGTGATGTTATGTACTTGCGACGAAATTGTGAACCTTAAACAAGAACGTCGAAAAATAAGTACTTAAATAAAGCGTCGAAACTATGCAAGATCTCTTTAGCTTTCTTTTTCAATTTTCTATAGCATTATATTATTGATCGTTAGTGTGCTAAACATCTACAATATTGCGATTGAATCTTTGTTATATTTGCTCATAAATCTAGTATTAAAGACAAGAATAACAATGTTCTTTATTTAGTTTATTTTAAGTCTCTTTGCTTGTAAGCACACTTAAAAAATTATATTAAAATATAATTTAAATCATGCTTTAGTAATAAATCGATGTAGTTTTAAAATCTTTTTGAAGTCTTATATTAATGATGACTCTTTATCGCAAATTCTAAATCTAAAAGAAATGTATCGTGAAACATATAGAGTTAATTCTAACGACGACGAAGTTTCAATCAAGATTGCGTCGAATTAAACGATAAGAACGACTACGAACATTACATAGACTTTTGATCAAAGCATTATTACTTAATTCGAATATATATACAAACTTAGTGTTAATATGTGATACGACATATTAAACGTTAACAACAAAAACTTATAATCTTTTAAAAAGCATAATCTTTTTTTGATTAACTTAGATTATAGTTGCAAAGAGATAATCTACTTTCGCAATCAAGATTGCATAGTAGAATATATCTTGCTAAAAAATAATTACGTTATTCATGATTGCGACAATGATTAGAATATAGAGCTAAATCTATGTATAATGACAAATTCTTTCTAGAGCGTGAACCAAATCTTATGCAAATGTTGTTAAATGTTCTAGCATGTGCTTCGTCGAACTTCGTAAAGAATTATAAAATAAAAAGTATTATAATTAGACTTTAAATTATAGTGAAAAATTCTCTTCATTCTCTAAGAATTAGTTAAGTTAAATTTTTACTCAAAAAATAAATTAATTTTTGTGCACTTCATAAAACGCTCTCTTGTGCTAGCTTTTCAAGTATTACGTTCTCAACTTAATAGTATGTTTAAGAATCGAAGACTTAAAGGGTTCCCTATTTAGATCTTGTTTAAAACTGCTTTGCGACGAATTTGAATCATTATTATATTGTGTAGTTATATTGATGTAATCATAGATATTTAAGTATTGATCACGTTAATCATTTTCGCAATTTTAGTCACACGTTATCAAGTTATGTTTGAATTAATTACGCTTGTTATGTTCTTTCGATATCTTTCATTCTAGTGTCTTCTAGTTTAGAGCGTATTCATTATTGCTTCTTTCTATACGAACATTTTTGATCACGCTATTTAACAAGATTTACACATAACAAAGACTCTATTATTGATACTCTTAACTACTAAAGAGAATTGCTCTAGAAAATATTTCTTAAATCGTAAAAGATCGTTAATAAAAAGAAAATTAACGTACTTTAAAGCATATGTATCTCTTTCTTTCACGCCTTGCGTCGCAAAATTAAGTAATATTAATAATAATCTTATCGCTATTAAAATCTTTACGATCGCTTCAATATTCTTTTTGTTCAATGTTTCGCAAAGTTAATTTACGACTACTTAAAAGTCATCTCTAAAACCCTTAGAAACTAGGCATTAATCCTTGGCATCAATTATTAATTTAGTCGTTGCTAAATATATTAAGATCTCTTAATTCATAAGTTGTTTACTATGATATACTAGTATATGAATGCCATTTAATTCAAACGAGAAATCTTATAATTTTAACAACATACTTCTATTGTACATAATACTATGTTAGATCAATCTAGCGACTAGAATGAACTTATCGATTATAGATTTTTAACGACTCTCTTTCGTTAAATCTTTGATTACGTGTGTCAATCATTGCGTTCGATATACGATGAATCTTTCTACAATAGAATTTAATAATAAATCGATCTATTATGCGATTACGTTTAATGTGAATAACACGTGCTTTTTGAAACGACGCAACGAGTTTATAACTTAGTTTCTTGCGTATATAAGCGAATTAAATGATAAGATTTTTGCTATGTTCTCGTGAAAAGTTTAAATCAATGTCACAACGTAAGTTGCGAACAATCTACTCGTTCTTAACGATATATGGTCAAATATTACAAAGAGTTAAAGTACGCGAAATCTATTAAACATAAGATTAGAATTGAAGCACTAAAAATTAAGAGCATCATTTTAATCGCTTAATTTCAACGTACGCTTGTTCTATTAACTACGTTCATGTAAAGTACTTTAGATAGAGAATATTAATACAATCATTGATGGGCAACAAATTTTGGCAAAATTTGAAGTCGCTAGAGTAAGCGAACGACTATAAGCGCTCTAATCTTATGATTTTGACTTTTGTTCTCACAAGTTTTCGTTTTAATTAAGTTCGAACATGCGATTTGTATCTATCTTTATTTTCGACGATTCTATCTAATAAACAACGTGAAAAAATAATTATGCGAGAGCGTCTTTTGTAATGTTTTTGTTCAATCTTAAGTTAAAGTTAACGAGAAAATCTCTCTAGAATTCGTAAGTTTTGACAAAAGCTAGCGATCAAATGTAGCTTATAGCTAACATTGCTTTAATGTCGCTTTAGAAATCACTTAACACTTATCTTTTGCATCTATAAGTTAAAATGAATCGACAATTTATACTTTCTTTACTATAGAAAAACTACGATAGACTCGTTTAAAGAACGCTTAAACTAGTGCATCGACGATGACACAAAATAGTAGATAGTGTTCGTCAAGGAAAACCAAAATTTGCGCAACTATTGATTGAAAGTGCATGAGCGTAACTTTAGTCGTAGTCTCATTATTATCTTTCTTATGTTTAACAATGCTAAAAAGAATGTAATTATTCGTCTAAGATTGTTCTTGTATAGATTACATAAATTTACAATGTTCTTTACGATACTTATGTTGTCGCTATTCGATTTAATAGTCTTAGATAATAAGTAAGTTAAGAAGCGAAAATTCTATATTTGGCGATCTTGCGAAGAATTTTCGTAATCGATGTTTATTAACGAAGCATTGTGCGACAAATTTGATCGTTTTTAAGTTAATAGCAAGTGCAATACGAGTTCATGTCTTAAAGTCATTTTGATTAAGAGTTTATCGCAAGAGATCTCTTTTCATTTGAGCGAACGAATCTTTTCTTAAATATAGTTATCGCATGTTACGAATGACGTCACTCTAAGATTTGATTGCTATCTAATTCGTAAACTAATAACGTTGCATTGCATTTATGCAATTTAGCTCTTAAGACAATGTTACGCTAATTAATATCTCTGCATTCTTGCATTTTATTAATGTTAAAGTTGACACATTTATAGCTTCTACATTAGTTCTATTTTAGGCTTAAATTAAGTAATTGCGCGACATAAGACAATTAGTGTCGTTCGAAATAGATTTAAGAAGAGCTCGCTAAATATAAAACTTTTGTTCTCTTCTTCTCTTTATTGTATAAGCACTTAAACATGACTATTTTAACGCAAATTCTAGCTTAAAGCTTTTTTAATAATTTTGTTTTTCTAAAGTAGATTTTGCTAAATAATGATAATTCTTAACTTTTTTCTAAACTCTTTTGTGTTAATCTTGTCTTTAAATAGATTAACTTTTAATTTAATAAAACTTTCATAAAATCGTTATTAATTAATTCGTTTTTTTTCGACAAATATGTTTGCTTAACAAATGTTACTAGTTTTAAGACTAGTAAATCTAAGAACGTTATGCGAATTGATCGAGTCTTTAGCTAGTCATTAATTAAAGCTAAGACTTTTCCACTTATTGTTCTAGATTGAGCTTCGAATTCGTCGCAAGTAGAAGCAACTATTAACGAATACATACGCACAAAAGTTGTTGTTGCAAGTCTCTTAACAACATCACATGACTTAATTGTATCATTAAATTATCTTGTCGACGTTGCATCGTTTTCGTCAATTTTTATCGAACAACATGCGAATAGATTACGAGGCACTTGCATGAACGTTAAAGCTTCGTTTAGCGATCATTTGCATAATGTTGTCGCGAATCTAATTCATTAAACGATCTTTCAAATTGTCAATTTTATTGAAAAGACGAATCACTAGACGTTTATTGTATTAAACCTCATAAATAATACGAATGCGAACAAGCATCTTAATGATGAATTGTAGAATTTTGTCATTTATGAATCGTCTCGTTCGATAGAGTTTATGTTAATCATTAAAAATCATAAGTTAAGAGCTAGAAAGAATGCTCTTAATGCTTTCATCTATTTAGAGAATATTAATAGTCGTGAGCTATAGAAGAAGATCGTTGTATTCTTATTTTAACTCATTAATGCGAGAGAGTTCTTAACAAAATTATTAAACATAATTAATTCAACATTAAAGACAAGTTGAAATACTAGTTATATCACATAGCATTTAGACATTAAATAAAATCTTCGTTTACGCAATTATTGTCGACTCTTTATTTTGTCAATTAAAGTATCAAGTTGCGACGAGATCGTAATGTCTAACAAGAATGTTTTTTTCTCTTAAAGAGTTAAGATTGTTTCGAATAATAATATAACAATTAAGCAATGTATTGTGACAAATTTAACATCGACGCTTCTACTTTAGATTTCTTTATTATTTTTTAAGAAAACTAATGAATGCGAGCGTTTTATTGACAATAATTCACAAGAAACTAATGATGTTCTAGCGATAATTGCAAAGAAGTTAAGAAATAGCAAAAACGAGCTCACTTTAAAGAGAGACATAGTGGCGAAATTCATAACTCTATTGAACTTTATAACTTAGAAGCTTATTAACATATCGCAAATTACGAGTAGTTAACTCTTTGTTAACGCGAGATGTTTAAGCAAAGTTTTAATTGTAAAGTCATTGAACGAACTTAAAGCTATCTTATTATTAACGAAGAACAACTTCAAGAGTTGTGTTATTTACGTGATACTATCGAACGATCAATTGCGATTATTTTTCTCTTTGTTATCTTCGATTTTAAGATGTGATTGCGCAATGAAAGTGCGCGTTCTTAACGATGTCGTACTCTTCAATAGATAAAGGTCTCGTAATATATTTTCTTCGCAAAGTCAAACAAGTTTTTGTAACTAATGATAGAAAATTTTATTAAAATCGATGAATCAATTGTGAAACTCAAGTACAAACGATTTTATGCGATAGCTTCGCGTGCAATTTTATGTCTAGATGCTATACATTTCGAAATAGTTAAATTATTCAATATGTTCGTTGTGCATTTAGAGAAAAAGAATAAGTTAAATTCAAGTTTGTGATCTCTTCTTTATCTTTACTTTTTGCTAATTATTTTTGTAGCGTTATATAAGAGTTGATGCGCATAGCTTTTAACTTGACTTAAACTCGCAACCTTTAAATTAAGTTTATAACTAAAAAATCATAGTTTAAAAGACGAATGCAAGGGAGAACATTAATTAAAAAGAAAACTAAGTTGAACTCTCGCAATTGAGCAAAACAACTAGAGCTAATTTAACGTAAAGCGTATTTATGATGCGAAACACAATTATAAACGTGCAAAGAGATCTCAAACTTAATTATTCTACGTTATACGTCTCACAATAAAGTAGATAAGAGTGAAAGTGATTAATCTAAAGTTAATAGTGAACGTTTTGCAAAAAAGTTATAACGATCGACGAACTAAGCTTAAGAAGCTTATCTTAAAATCTTTCGAAAATTACGTTCGAAAGCGTCAAAGTCTCGAGATCTTCATAATTAAAGAAATAAATAACATTTGTACAACATAGTTAGATTTAAATAACAAGATTAAAATTAGTTTGCTCTAGTTAACATATATCAATAAAGCTAGCTAATCAAAGTTTCTTTTTCTAGACTTCTACTTCTTTTGTTCTAATTCTTCATATATAATATCGACTTCTTAACGACATTCCTCATTGCATTGCTTGATAGCTAGCTAGATGAAAAAACGTAATTTAGTGTTGAACTAAGATCTTTTAAGACAATGTCACATTATTTAATCTATTCGCTCGTCTTTATCTTCTATGAGACGAGACTACTCTTTATTTATCACACGCATGAACATTTGCGAATTAGATTATTCATTACTATTTAGATATGCTTTGATAATAAGCGAAACGCATGTCAAAAAAGAAGAATCGCTCGTTACAATGATAAACGCATCTACTATCTTATAAGTAATTATCAACGCTATTGTATAAAGAATATTAGATGATCTTAGTTTTTTAATTGTGATACGCTTCACGTTCTTAAGCTTCGACTAAAAGATTAACATAATTATTGTGCTACTTGTCGTTATTATTCCTAATTGCTATTTTAATGTATTCTTGCTCAAAAGTATTATAGAGATTAAAATGTTTATTTTAATTGTTAATCCTTCGAGAGTAAAGCTTGCGATCGCATTCTATCTATTGCGCTTCTTAGATTCGTCGATAACATTCATAGATGTGTAGTGCTTCATAAACGATTAAATCTATTTTGTTCATAAATTTAAAAAATCGTAGTAGATAAAAGCTTGAATCATAATAATGAATAACATCATTGTGACGCGAGTTGTAAGAATTTGCTCATCAAGACAAGTCTCGAATTAACAATCGTTAAGACTTCGATTCATTATAGTGACTTGCGCGACGCTCTAAGTCTAATCTAAATTCTTAAAAATGTTTTATACTAAACTTAAGTAAGTTTTCTTCTTATTTTATAATAGCTAGAATTTAACAACTCGTCTTAAGACAATTAATTCGTCGTTCGTAAAGCAACATAATAAGAATTTTCTACATTCTAAAATGATTTGAAAAACATCGCGAAATCGAGAGATCTTTATTGTATAAATTGTTGATAGTACGAATGCATACTAGCATTGCAATGTATTAATAAAAACGATCGTTAAATTGCGACTTATCTTAATGCTTAACTACGATCGCATTGATGAGAAATCTTCTAGAAGTTAATTATTGCGACGAAATTATATAGAATTTACAAGCTCGCATTCGATCGCATTTATAATTTTGAATTTATCTATTTTAGAAGACTTAAATGTGACTAATAAGTTATCTAAAAACGATTAAATAGATTCTAGATATTGATGCAAAATAGTACGTAATAAGAGTGCGAGGAACGCACACATCTATCTAGATACTAAGTTTCTAACGATCGTTTATATTGCTAAGTTAATATTTAACTATTGCTAATAATATATAGAAGATAAAGTGTAAAGTACAACCTAATAAATGCAACGATTAATTCAAAAACCTCTAAGAGTATAGCAACGATAAAGAAGATAATCTACTATTTCGTTTGCTATTCTTGTCGTCTTTTAAAGATTAGACATAATTGTAACTCTTGCGATGTTAAATTAACGTAACAAGGAAAAAAAATTAATAGACGATAAATTGCGTCGCAAACTTAACTATTCGATTTTACAAAAACTCTTCTAATACGTTGTTTAAGATTATGAAGATATCTTATTTATATAACGCTATAATTCTTTAGTGATAATTTGTTTAAACTCTAGAATAGAAATAGCGTTATTAAACTTTTTCTTTTATATTTTAGAATGCGAAAGAATGCTCAAGTTTAAGCTTAAGACTTTGACGTAAAATTATTTAGCAAATTTCTCAAAATAGTACGTATTAAGATCTCGTATTATTTCGTAGCGTTATTTTTTTATTTTTACGTCTAGAAGTCAAGATACAATTAACGCATAAATTGTATAATTATATTTCTAATTTAGCATAAGCTTAAACGAAGTTATCAAATGATAAAAAAAAATTTAATAATTTCTTAACAAGATAAAGCTATTAAGTAAAGTCTTAAAACGTAAGTTTATCGCTAAAACTCTACGCAATACGTTGTTGTTTTAGATGATTAACATAACGCTAATGATTAAAGTTAGGTTTTCGTAGTTTCGTATCTTGTAAAAGAGATCAAGCAATTCATTTTCAATTTTAGTTAAATTCTTATGCACAAGTTAACTTTTTATAATGATCTTTTTATTTTTAACGTTGTTGCAATGGCTTTAATGAACAAATAAAAAAAAAAATTTGAAGCTTCGAAATTTTAAAAAAATTTAATAGACTTGCTCTCTATAGCTTTTAGTCTAATAATCGATGTATGCAACTCAAAAATTGCTTATATGTTCAAGCGAATCTATTGTAAATTAAACGAGATTACGTAGTTTATAAAGTTGCACATTCTAGTATCTTGTCGTATTAAGTTAGCATTATGAAATTCTAAATTAAATTATCGTTGTATTATTTGCTCTATATCGTAGTTAATAGACAACAAAGTTTGTAGCTAATTCTTACGAGCTTGTATTTTGAGAAGATGCTACTTAATTAGCAAGCACATTGTTAACGTTTGCCTTAACGCTTCATTGTCGAACGATAAAACTACGCTCATTATAATTAGATTAGACAATTTTCTAGAGTTAAACGCTATTACGTAAAGATAAACGTTTTGTAGCGATGTAAAAGAGAAATCTAATTAATGATTTTTTACGTCATAGTGACTTGAGGAAGTCTAAATAAGTCTTATTAGCAAAGCTAACGTTTAAGATGCTAGTTAAACTAGAACTTTATCTCGAAAAATATAGCGTTTTTAGATTTTGATTTAGTAAATAAAGTTGAAGAATATAAATAAAAGCAAAGATTAAAGCTCGTGAGCTATTTCGTTCGTTTAATGGGCGAAAAGATGAATCGCGTTTTTTCGAAACTTGTATTGTAATTATGTGTCACTTGTTTACAATAAATCAAAAACTTATTCTTAGATAAGCGTCGATATCTCGAGCGAATCTTCAATTGAGCATAGAAAGAGCGCATTGACTTTTAAAAATTTAGAACTATTATTATTGTCTCTTTCGCTAAGTCTCTAAATGCTAGACATTCTAACGATGATAACAAAGTCTCGTTCACAATTTGTCATAAAAGATAGAAACATTGTATCTAGTACAATCTTCCATTTATTTAAACATTTATCTCATTTTTTCAAAGTTCGTTGTTATTCTCGATTCGCTTAATGATAAACTTAGCGTCTTGATTAACATACTACCATTCTTTCTTGTTAAGAGGAAATCGTTAGATGAGAATAGTAACGTTCTAGACATAAATCGAGTCGCTTTTAGTTTCAAAACTACTTGCTTTAATCATTTGACATGCGCAAAACAATAGTATCTTCAACAAGTAAATTTAAATAAGAATTTGAACATCAACTTAAGTTTCTACGAAATCGTAGAATGTTATAGCAAATAAAAAAGTAAACATGATTGCAATATTAATCAAACGACAATAGTAAATAATGAAACGAGAATTTTGAAATGTAAGATTAATTGCGACTCTTATTTATAATTTGACGCAATTGATATTCGAAGACGAAGACGAGACGTTTGAAGTTTCGTTTACTTAAAAGTCTTTGTCGAATGTTGAGCCCAATTTTGCAATTATGTTTAGAGAGTTAAGCAACGATCTAAGATTGCAATTAGACATTTATAAATCGAACTTATTCGTTCGCATCAAAACAATTATGTAATTAAAAAATTTTAAATCAATAAAATTATGTCTAGAGCGCATTGATCGAGTTAAGCTTTTAATAAAATACATTATTCTTAGATTTTATCTTTCGAATAAGCATCGACGTTTTAAGTTCAAGATTTTCTATCAAAAGCTAATTCGTACTTGCATCGAAAACTTTTTCATAAAGTACTTGCAATGCTAATTTCTAACAATATAAATTAAATACTCGAATATTCTTTTTAATCATGTAGTTTTCTTGAATCTATTGCTAAATAATTGGGCGACTATGCTTCTTAATCATAAGTATTTCATCTTAACATATAGTTTTTATAAGAATGAAATCTCTAGTAGTTGCGTTGTTGCTCGCTTCTTTAATTGTAATCTTCTCTTTGCTTTAAATAACACTATTTATTATAATCGTCGCAATCGAAACGTTATAATACACACAAAAATTAGCTAACTTTATGCTTGTCGTTTACGCATGTCTCGAAAATATAAATATTGTATCATTTACTTCACATTGATTAAAAAAGATTAATCTTAACTTTAAAAGTAACTTCTTAAGTGTCTTTAGACAAAACTCTTTCAATAATTCCACTTAACAAATAAGTAACAACGACTAAGAAGTGCTAGACAACAATTAGCGTTTTCGCGTTTAATATACGAAGAACTCTAGCAATCTCTTTATAAAAGAGTTATACTATAAAATAGAAAAAGTTATCTACGAGATTACTTTCTTCTATAAATCTTAGAATATAATGAACGATTAAATGAAATTACTTGCTAAGCATTCTCGTTTATTTGTTTTCAAATTAGGTCGACTTAACGACGCAACGAAAGAAATTCTTATTTAGCTACAAGTATGTTCTTAGCTTTTTGTTTCAAAAGTAATATAACTCTCTTAAAATCTACTTTGTTGACAATTTTACTTCGAGAACTATCGTCGCAATGTAATTTATTTTCTCTCTAATTAAATCGACAAGTTCTAGCAAGCAAAGATAGCAAAATCTAATTAGAAATCTTTATTGTCATTCGTTTCTTCTTTGGAGTCAAATGTTTAATTCGACGTATACTTGAATAATGTTATAAAAGACAAATAATTAAAACAATATTGCACTCAAATGTTGCGATTGCTTTGGAAACTCTTCTAGACTATTATAACAAAAAATAAACTTAATCACTAGTACTATTTACTCTTAAATAAGTTTATATTATTACAAAACATATATTTGTATACGATAGCATTTTATAAAGCTATTTCTCTTAAAGTCTTGCAATTTCTAAATAAAGTTAAAGTTTATAAAACTTTTTAAATCTTAAAATTAGCGATAAAACTAAAGAAGATCGAATCTTGTATTAAACGATTGCAAGATATATTATTAATTCGTCTCTTATATTTTGATCTCTCTATAACGTGAATTTAAAGTTTTCTTTTTAGTATTTAAATAATTGATAAAAGTAAAGTATGTCTCACTTTAAGCGTTTCTCGATTTTTTGTCAATCGTTTAGCAAAAGATTATTATATCTTTTCGAGTGCTTTTGAAGCAACGAAGAAGATTATTAATATTTAGTCGAAACTTAAATTTATACACAAACGAGAGAAGATTTCTAAACGAAGTTTTTGAAGAGATTTAAATTCGTTAGCGAGTCTCGATAGTTAACATTAAATCTAATAGATATATATACTCTTAAAAATAACTTAACAAATCTCGTCGTAAACATTTTTAACAAACTTTGATTATTATTATAATGCAATTGCGAAGCATTTGAGCGAACGTTTATTAATGTCTTAATTAGTTGCTTCGAGTTCGCAACGTACAAACTAAATTAAGACGACTTCGTTTTAACATTTTTACATAAAGAGCTAATTTACATCGAAGCAAAGATAAGAACTATAAAGTTATGTAAATATATAAAGAGAAGACTTGCGAGAAATACTCATAAGATTGTTATAAAAAAGATTTTCGTAAAAGAATTATATTTTAGACTTAAGAAGATTTGTACTTTAAAAGACGCTTAAGAATCTTAATTTCGTACAAAAAAATAATAACTTTAATTTATATATACTAGTCTTAGTAATAATGTGTAAAATAAAAGTTGTGAATCTCGACGTAAAAGACTTTCGCTAGAAGACGTATATTAAAATCGTTTTAATTGCGTATTATAAAAATCGTTGTTATGTTAGTCGCTATCAAATTTTAGAACAAGTTAACATCTAAAGAGACGCAATCAAGTTTACGTGTTTTTTATTCTAAGATATTAAGCAACTTTAAGTATAATTGAAACAACATTTGTTTAAAGTATTAATCTTTATTAACAAAAAAAGATAAACACATCTTAAGATTTTGTAATTATTATTATTAATTGCGCATAAAATGACGTTATCTTATATCATAAATATCTAGAATTTAAAATACTTGTCTTAATTACAATTCATAATTAAAAGAGTTTTCGCAATTAGTCTTATACGATTTGACTACTACTAATCTTTTATGTTCACATTCATACTAGTACGAAGTTAGAGATAGTGCTCTACTTTAGATTAAGAAAAGAAATTAGATTAGAGCGAAACATTTATTGTTCTTCTAGATAAAAAGTAGAAGAGCATTGTTAACTTGCTACGAAGCTTCATCTTTTAGATCGTTAAAAAGCGTTCAAATATTATCGAAATTAATTATCTCGCTTGTCTAAAGAAGAGATTAAAGTATGTTGCAAAATTAATAATTAAATGTCGCATTTGTTTTGTTTTTATTTGCTCAAAATTGTTTTATTAAAAGTTGCGACATTAGATTAATTACGATGTTAAACTTTAGAATTATTGTAAATTTTAAGAAACTTTTTATGACGAACAATCAATTTAACGAATGCGCTTAATTTCGAGTAACTAATTTCGCATTAAGATTTCGTAGAATTTCGTTTATTAAGTTTACTTAAACGTGCATTAAAGTAAATCTTAATTATTCGTTAAGTAGTTATAACTATGAACTAATTTTTACGAAATAAAACTCTTAGTCACTATCTAGAACATAAATTTCATTGTGTAGCACAAATGTAATTAGCAACACTTTTCGAATAAAGAACAATAGTGTCTTTGTCTTAATTTAGAATTTAGATCTCTAATGAAGTTTGCATCACATATGAGTCAAGCTATCTTAATACTCGTTGTTAATGTTATTGACGAAAAAGCTAATATAGACATCTTTTATGCTATAAACGTCGACTATCGAATTCTAGATTATCTAAAAAGTCTTTAGATTCATTTGAATTATATCGAAATCACGCATTGCGATATCGTTGCTTCGCTAATTTAAACGTAGAAATAATAAAAACTATGTTTTGATCGTAAAAAGAAAGTCTAAGCACTTAATAAAAGATTTAAAATCAAAACTTATAATCATCGTCGTCAACTTAATAAGCAATTATTTTTAGATATATTTTTGAGCAATTTGTGCTAAAAAATCCTCGATTAATGTCGATCAAATTCGAGCTAAGGCAAGATGAGCGAGTTTTCTCTTGTGATATCTACGATTCTAATATCTAGCAATAAAAAGAACAATTACTAGTGCATCTATAGATGTGACATCGTAATTATTGACAAAACTAGTTCGCTTATAGCTCGAACGAGATTATCGATAACGAGTTACGACAAAATACAATTTCTAAAATACATCGCATTTTCGTAGAATTATTACTCGAAACAATAGTTAAAGCTTAACTAGATTATAGACAAAACAAACACTAACTATGGGTCACTAATCTCTACATATATATATTAATTCGTAATTAATTGTTTAAACACTTAAGAACTTAACTTATTGCTAGAAACTTCTTATACATAACTTGGATCAATCATTAGAAAATAGCAAGAATCTTATAAGTTTAACATTAGCATTCTATTATTATCGCGAATCATTAATATTGTTTAAGTCATCTAAACTTAAACATAGTAACGAATGAATTGTATCTAAGGCGCAAGTAGACATCATGCATGTGTCTATTCTCTTTTGCTAGCTAAATTAACATCGTTTAAATGTTTCGCAAACCTCGCATGTTGCTTGCATAAATAGATTAGCGAATATCTATCGCAAATTCGTATAATTCTTACAATTTTAATCTTTGCATCATTGTTACATGCAAGTAACAAATGTCGTCGTCGCATACATCTTGTTTAGCGTACATTTTAGTGTGCGATCTAGGAATACGACATAACTAGAGCTCGTTGTTAATGTGTGAACAAATATTAAGCGTTTTACTATAGAGTTTCTCGATAGTAACATTTTATTAAGCTAATTATAATATAATTCTAATATCTTTAAAGCCCAACAACATATACGAGCTATTATGATTAATATTTCTTATATTTACACACGTTATAGTCGCGAGTGTTATCTTCGTTACGAGATTAATTTTTAACTAGACAACTTGTAGTATATTACAATTACGTCAAGATGCTTCTTATATTAAAATTAAAGTAAAAAGTGGAATGTAAAACTAAGAATGCCACTTAAAGAATATTGTTCTTTTGAAGAATAATAACGAAGCTAAATTATACGTACTATAAACTATAGCATTATTGTGTCACAAAGAGGAATTCATGTTATATATTAACGCTTTAGAAATATATTGCGAAGATTAAAGCGAATAATAGTATATTGCATCGATCATAAAAGTAATTAGAGTTAAAATCTAAAGAATTTGTTCATGCATTCTTAGATTTCTATGAAACATTAATGAGACTATTCGAAAGTATGCTAGAAAAACTAGAAAATTAAGTCTTCTAATCGTATTTTATGAAGTAGTTTATCAAAGAATTTATGTCATACATTAAGAGATTCAATGCATTAATTATCTAAGAAACATACTAGATATAGCAATCGTTTCTCGCTACTATAGTTGAAAGCTAAATCAAGTTAACAATGACTTTCGTCTAAATAGAGTAAGCTTAATTTGCGCTCTTAAACGACAATAAAATTCAAGAATTTATGCTAAAGAATTAATAAGTTGTTAGCGTATCTAAATGCGAGAAAGCAAGATCGTGAAAGACGTTCTTTGTCACATTATTTAGCGATTAATTTGCAATTACAATGATAAACATTTCGACTTTTTGATTCGCAATTCGATGTTGTTTAAAGCGATCTTAACTTCAATATATGTACTCTTTTTTTTGCTTAAAGCAATTCTTGTACGATGATGTGTGTCTAGAACATTTAACTTTTTTATTTTTGCATCGTTCGCAAACGTTTTAAGCTCTTCTTGATCGCTACTCTTTTTAACTTTTCGTTGTTGTTGTCGAGTGTTAATATAAGAACGACGCAAATACTAGAAACATTAGAGATCATCTCTTCTCTTGCTTTGCGAATCGTTCGTCTTTTTGCTTGACGAATCACTCGTTTTTTTGCTTGACGAATCACTCGTCCTTTTGCTTGGCGAATCACTCGTTCTTCTACTTAGCGAATCACTCGTTCTTCTGCCTAGCGCATCATTCGTCTTTCCGCCTAGCGCATCACTTGTTCTTCTAGTTGGCGAATAATTTGTTCTTTAATCTAGCGAATCATCTATTCTTTTGCTTGAGTTATCGCTTGTTTTTGTGTTTAAGAAACCATCTATTTCTCTACTTGTAGTCGACAAAATCGTTGACTAATTATAGTCACTCGATCTTAGTTGTGCTTATATAAGTGATTCTCTCACGTAATTATCTATAGACAAACATAATAACACATTCATTGCGCAATAAATAGGATTTGACAACTTTAGAAGCTATAAAGTTTTGTATAGTTTAACTCGTACCTAGTTCATTAAATTCTTAATGTTTTTTACGAATGCTTTCTTTTACTTTTAATCTCTATGATGATCGAAGCATTTATCTTGATTTTGATAAAACTTGTAAATATGTTCTTGTTATTACTTTAGATTTTTAAGATCTTTTAAGTAGAACGCGCAACGCATATTGACGAAAATGTTTAACAACTTAAGTTAGCTAGTTAACTTATAAGCGAAATGTGTCTCTTACGACTTAGGAAATGATTTAGTAAGTTAGTTATACTCTTGAATGTACGCTCATGTTTCTCACAATATTCGTCGAGATAATTAAGCGTTAAATTGCTTTAACTAATGGCATTTCTTAGAAAAATTAAGTGTTCGTAAAGCTTCTAGATTGTAGTTTCTAAATGCTAAATGTATTAATACGCTATCTTATAAATCTTCGTAATTGTTGCGCCTTCAAAAAAGAATTAATCGAACTCTTTCGCTATTTTGAAGTTTAATCTAGTTTCGTTTGTGTTAACTCTTAAGTCAAATGCTAAATAGCGTGGCGACAACGATTTGCGCAATTAAGAAGAAGCTCGTTAATAATGTGTTTAGGGCGACTTACATCATAAGAAGCTTGTATCGATCATAAAAGAATGCTTTAAAGCGTTCTAAAATCTTAGTAACGATATTCTCTTAACTATAATTAATCAAAAGACAAAACAAAAGCGAGCGATCTTTTATCGATTATCATTGCTAACTTATGTTAACTATATAAAGACTTGTGAAGCTTAGATATCTTTGCAAAGCTCGTAAAAGATTGCAAGAGCAAAAAGAAAGAACGATTGCTTCTTAGAGACGTAATCGCGATGTTAAAAAAAAAGAAGCGAAAAAAGATAAAATCTAGCGATGTCATCTTGGACGTCCTAGCTACTTAGATAGCAAAAGTCGCTTTAAATAGTTTAGTCGTTCGTAATCTTACAATGCAATCTTACGAAAACAAACGCAAATCGATGCGAAATCTCGCGCATAACTCGTTGATTCTACTTTGAAAAACAGCAAACACATTAGATAGCTCTTATATTTCATGTTATAAGTTGACTCTTTTAGTGTTAATATGTCGTCATCTAGCATAATCATCTTAACTAAATCCTAGCGCTTCAAAGCGTTTTTAACGATAAAGATCGTTATACTTAAACGATATACACTTATTAAAGTTTCTAAATGAAGCGATATTGAAACGACGATTTAAAGTGCTTTGCGACAAGTCATGTTCGTCGAACTACGTCGTAGCGAAAACGACGACGTAACAAACTATTTAACTACTTACGAAAAAGAAGTCGATCAAATTCTACATAAAAGAATCAAGTCTTTACGAGAAAATCAAAATAAAAAAATACAACTACTCTTATAACTTTAATAACTAACTATGCTCTAGTCTCTTCTAACGTTAATTTTTTCGTTGCGAAATAATGTGATTAATTGATTTTTTTTCACATAAATTGTCGCTCTTATCTTAGAGAACATATTGAGCAAAAGTTTCTTGTGACGAAACTAAAGTATTTTATAGAGAATTATGACGTTGTAAAAGTCGCATTTAAAAGAAAGTATACAACAATAAAATGTTTCGAAGTCTATTGCTTTTTGACTCGTTTTATTATTATAACATCTAGAATGCATTACTACATATAGAAAGCACAATTAACAACGCATTGTAATTGCTTATTGCGTCTTATAAAATTATGCTCTTAATTCTTGTCTTTGTGTTTGTCTATTATAGAAGTAGACTAAATGCGATTAGACGATTGTTAGGCATAGAGCACTTGGAATTTGCTAGACATAATCTTGTTTGTGTTTTTAGTTATTATTATATTCCTTGTTCCTAGTCTAGGCTTGCAACAATGTTCGCGTAAAATGCTCGAATTAATCAAACGAACTATATAAATGAGTAGTCACTCTTGAAGCAAATCTAGAAATGTGAATCGTCGTTCGAAAACGTATTGACGCTAAATCGTTTGCTCTCTTAAGATTCACTCGTAGTTAAACGTGACATCTAAATGTACTCGCGTAATGATTATAGAATTCTATTAATTAATAAATGTGCAATACTTGAACGCAAGAATAGGGATTCCTTTAATTTACATTTCGATTGCTATATATACGAGCTCACGTCGACTTTGCATGTAGCAAAGTAAGAAATTCCAAATTCATTGCTTTTCTTGTGCACAAATCTTCATTTTCTTAGTCGTCTAACATTGTTTAACTTTCTTAATAAGCTTAAGATTCATTGCAATTTACTAGAAGTTTTGTATTTTACTTTTTTCTTAATTTGTCTCTTCTTAATTTATCTCTAAAAGATGATCAACTATTAGAAGTTTCTTAAAAGAACTATAATTTAATTAGACAAATTAATTATTAAGTCATTCTTAAGAGCGATGCGAAAGCAAAAGTTCTAAAGATTGTTAAATATTAGAATCGAAGATTATCGAAAAAGAATTACATTCTAGTACGAGCTTATAATAAACTTATTTATGTTCGAATTTTTTCTTTAGTTAATAGAACATTAACTTAGATAACGATGATACGTCATTATTATTAACTAAGATATCGTGATGTGCAACGCTTATATAATTGTTACTTCAAATTTGTAGAGTTAAACATTATTCTTTACGAGAAGACTTAAACGATATAAAAGATCATGTTTTAATTTCACTTCAAGCTATACTATAAACTCGCATTTTTTCATTAATTTTTACGCTATATGTAGATAGAAACTATTGATAACTTCGAAAGTAATTAATTAATTCTCTTTGGCTTGAAACACTACTTAAGTGATTATATTAATAATAATTAATTACATCGTTCTTAAGCTTTATCTATTAACAAATTAAATAAAATTTTCATGTTTAACAAGTTCGACGAATTTCTTTAGCTACGAAAGAAATACATTTATCGAACATTCTAAACAATGCTAGCTAGTTAAGATAATTGCTATCGCATTTAATGTAGCGACATCGTCTAATCATATACGATTTAAAAATAATGACGAAACTTCTTAAATCTAGCAAGATGTTGAAGCGACATTGCAAGAATCGACGTTAATCATGAGTAAACAATATAGCAATCACAAGTATCTAAAGCATAATAAAACGACACAATAGCTTCGACAAAATAGACGACGAAGCTATTTATTTTCTATAAGCAAACACAAGATCATGCAATAGATACTAGTAGATAGAAAGAGATTATTTTATCTTTGCAAGAACATGAAGTTGCAATATTGATCTACTATGAACAAGTTAAGTTATAACAACGAGAAATCATATTTAAGAAAAACTTGATACGAATACTAGATTCTCTAAATTGTGAAGCTAAGAGTTGTTAAAAGAAGACAAGAAGCTCTTAATAGTACTTTGCTAAAGACTTGTAATTAAATTTTGACTCTAAGATAAGATTTAGAAAGCTAGCATATATATAGTTCTTTGTTTTTGTTCTTTTTAAGAAGAAATGTAAACATAATTCTTTATTAAGAAAGTAATTAGCGAGATCGTAGTTACAAGATGTCTTAAGCGTCAAAATTTATAAAGCTAAGTTATGAGCGATCTTTGCTTAAAAGTTTTATTCTAAAATAGCTTTATCTTTTTGCTCACTTTTTGAATTTAAAATGTTTGCTCAAAGCTTGCATTTTAATCTTTACTTCGTTCTTAAAAAGCAAAACGAATTTGATCGATATCTTGATTAATAACAAATATCGTTAAATCGATCTATCTAGATCTTTTTCTTAATTTCTTTAGTAGAACATTACGTCGCAATGAAAGCAAAACTCATCTCTATTAAAGCTCGCAAAAATTCTACTTAATAGAGTTTATTTATTGAAATAAGATTTGCAAAATGTTGCAAGATCTTAACTATCTTAATTACAACAATCGTTACAAAGAAAATACAAAGAATTTTGAACACATACTTTAGTGCTTGTTACTTAGATATCTTTTATGTGAAAAAGTTCGTATTTTCTTGTGACGTCTTTTAATTTTAATTTAACTTTTATTTTCAATGCAAACGACTTAAACTTTCGCTATAAATACTTGTGTTAAAAAGTAGCGAACGAAAGACTTAACAAGTTTAGAAGATAGATCTTATTCGCTAGCAATGTGCTCACACATTTCGTATCTATTAATGATCGACTACTTAACGAGAATTCTTACGATAGAATAGTTCTCTATCTAGTAAGAGGCGAGAATAACGTTAATTTTTAGATAGCAATCATTGGAAAAGTTTTTAACATTTTAATTTAAAATCTACGAGTTAATTTTGCGAATTTTAAAAATAACTCTTGAAAGCGATTTCTTATTTTAAATGCATATTTTTTGCAAATAAAAAGTGTTAAATACTTTAACAACTCTTATAAAGAATAAGATCTTAAATGTTCGTTTTCAAAATAAAAAGATAAGACAAATCTAGTATGCTAGTATTTTCATATATTTGTCTCAAATCTCTATCTATATCGACGTCACATCTCTAGCAATGTTAATGACAAAATCGACTTTATTCTTAGAGTGTGTGTCAAAACTCGTCAACGATAACAACGAACGACATTTGATCTTAACGATCTAATCTTTTACGTGTCGTAGACGTAAGAGATAGCGATATACATGCTATTTAAGCTTGTTGCTTGTGAGTGTCTCTTGCAACGCTAAAAGCAAAACTAATTTGCAAAAAAATAATCGTAAGTTTTGATCTATAACTCAATTGTTAATTGTAGAACGACTTCGAACTCTTAACTACATAGTTTAGTCTCTTACTTTAAAAACGTTATCTTGCATAACTCTAAACTCTTACTTCGATCTTGTTGCGCTTATTAGTTCAATAATTGAAAGTTAATAAGTTACTTTCTTTTTTTTTATCGTTTTACAACAAAGATAATGAATTGAATCTTGCGTAAAAATAAGATAGTACGTCAAGCTTTACATTTGTTTTTTAAATCTAGTATCAAAATGTTTTTGCGATAAAATTTAATAATTGTCGCATTTTTGTTTGCGAATACATAAGAACTTTCTTTTAAAGTTCTAAGAAATGTCTTAAACTATGTAAAGAATATCGATGCTATTATAAGCTTTGCGATTTTATTAAAGATGACGAATGTTAACAACAATCACATATATAACTTGATTGTCTCTTTCGATTAAACAAACAATTCTTTGTTTAAGATTAAGAATCTAGAATCGCTTTTTATTGTTCAAAAGTCTAGCGCTTTATATGCAACATCTTGTAGTCGTTGCGAAATTAGACATTACATGCGCTATGTAACGTTCACAAAATAAGTATACGACATAGCGAGATCACATTAAGGTGACTCGATTTTTGATAAATTTAAATTAGCGACATCTTGTTCTCACGCGAATCTAGATATTAATATCTATATTATATTTTCAAACATGTATACGATAAACACTAGCAATGAAATTCAATTTTAGAAACGAATATAAAAGCCATATTTAACTTGTGTTATCTACATCATTTGCTACTTTATCGATCTTAATATTGATATCGTTTTTTATTGATTTTTAATCGTCGATGCAACAAATGCGAAAGCGAGAGTCTTCTCTCGCACAATGCGAAAAAAGAAACTAAAATCGAATATAGATTTGTACGTGATTAGTATCGTTAATTATAAAATAATAATTCACAATTTATAAATTTTTTTGAACACATTCTATCTTCAAAGAATTGATGTTATTTAGTTTGCGTTATAACGAAATAAAGTTTCAAGAACTTTTTGTTTCATTATTGCTATACTTAATGCGATAAAAGTTTAAGAAAATCTCGAATTCGAAATGTGCAATTCACAAAAGAATTAACATCTTATCATGTTCGATATTTTCTATAATACGTTGTTTTAACATATAATAAACGACGTACTTTAAAAAGAAAAGTAAGATCGAAGATACAAGTGAGAACGTGTTAATAAGTTGAGCTATAATCGCAACGTTTTTCTAAATGTGCTATTAGATTTATACAACAAGAAATGCATAAAACACTTAGTATGAAAAACTTACAATGTCTATCGTTACGTCAAGAATGCGAATTTCATTCGCACTTCATAGATGTTATCTACTAGCAACGAATTGACTAATTATGTCGTTTAGCAAAGAATTCGTCGTCTAGAAGTAGTTAGTAACTATTATTGCACTTTCTATGTCGTTAAATGTATTCATTTCTACGACTTCGCTATGCTAATTGTTCTTATATATCGCGTGTACAACATCGTAATATTGTCTTCTACTTAATTGCGACATAATTGGCAACGTCGATAGAAATCTTATTGATACAAATATCCTAGAAATGAATAAGCGAGTCAAATCGAAAAAAAGCGTTCTAGAAGCGTTAATAGTCGCGTGACAAAAATTACTTAAGCACAAAACAACTTAGAATTTTAATTCGAAAAAGCGTTTATTAAATTGTTTACATCTTAATATTGTTAATTACTAATAAAACGAAGCATCTCTTAATTAATCTTCTAGAGACTTAGATGCGTTTGTAGATTTGATTCATCTTACTAGCATCTATTTTCTCATTACTTTCGTGGCGATCTTGTTATCAATTTAAACATTTCTACAATGCGCGAAACTCGAAACAAGTCAAATAGTTTATGGTTTGACGAACGTTTAATATCTTGATAAATTGGACGCATTTAGCTAGTAAAACACGCAACCTTCTAGTAGAGTAAATTAGACAAGTAGCAAGTTTCTTAAGATTGCTATAACGATTAAAGATTACAAAACAAATATTCACAATATTATTAAAGATCATCATTAACTTATTTACAAAGCTAGACGAGCTAGAAGGAAGAAAGTATTGTAGCTATTAATCGTATTAAGTAAGATAATTTAATTTATAATTTAAACTAGCTTTTCGTCATATAGTCGCAAAAGCTTAACTTAAGATTTCGATTATAAAAATCTTAAGACTTATTTGTTAAAGCATTTTGTCACTTCAAGAATCTAAAGATTCATAAGATATAATTCGTTAATTGTTAGCTTAACGTATTAAGATAGCAATAGTAGATTACAACATTTAACAAATCTATGACTCGAGATCTTTTCGTCGCAAATAATTTTGCATTGCTTTCGCAAAAAGAACTTAATTGTAAAAGAAAGAGAAACGCGCACAATTTAAGTAGCTCGCTATTTGTCTTTGGCGTTACTTTTGGCATGTTAGTAGAACGTTCATCGCACATCGTTTTAAAGAGCTTGCTCATCATATAATGTTAAGATACTTAATAAGTATTTTAGAAAACATGTAGTTGCGAACAAAAATATTTATTCTATAGTAAAGATGTCGTAACGATCGACTCGAGTTTTTTGTAATTAAATTTTGATCGTTCTAGACGACATCATTGAAGCAATTCGTATAATAGAGATTTTTTTAGTTTAGCAATGAGGAAACGTTCTTCTAACAAGAGACTTCTTGTGATTCGCACTTTACTATAAGTTAACAACTTAATTATTAATACAATAATTTTATGTTCTAAAAGTGCAAGAAGTTAAATAACTTCTACGAAAAGCTAACGCGTATTTAACTAAAAGTAAAATTCAAAAAGCTTAACTATATAAGACTCGAAATATTTAGCGATCATTCTTGCGATATTGTGTAATTAAATCGAGATTTCGTCTAACATAATTTAAATTCTAAAACTTGTTTAAGAAGATTTAATAATTATATTTAGCTTAAATCTTAAATAGATGTCGCAAACTATAAGAGATAATAATAATTTAATTAACATGTTCTTAAAACTTGGCAAAATTAAATAAAGATTAGACAAAAAAGATTATTGTTTTTTTCGAAGTTACAAGAAGAATCATTCTATCTACGAATAGTTTTGCCAATTTTGACCTAGTGTTTATGCGACGTTCTCTCTTAGAAATAAACGTTCAATAACTTGAAAAAACGTAAAGTCTAATATTAAGAAATAAGAATTTTTTGCTCTATATTGTGATAAATTTTAAGATTATAATTAACTATTTATATTTTAATTTATAATTTCGTATAATTAAATAAAGTGCGATCTATTAAAACGAAGCGAATAAGATTAACAATAGCTTTTTGAGAAAACTTTAATTCAAAATATTAAATAAAAGATCTAATTGCTTTTTGTTAATCGTTCGAGTGACGCTAAGCGCAATTATGTACGAAATACTTATTACGAGATTTGCTTAAAGTCAATGTGTAGATAATAACATAAGCGAACAAGAAAGCGACGTAATTTTAGACTAGTTTAAAGTATTTTTGCACTTATTTATAAACTTAGTCGCTTCACGAATTTCTATTTATATTCTTAGAATTCTCACACATAAAGTTTAGTAACATAGACGATTTTAAATCCAAATGTGGCGTTGTCGCTTTAATTATTTTTATCACAATATCTTTAAGCTCGTTAAGAAAGAGATTTAGATTTTTGAAATAAATCTTCGTCTTTAATAATCGCTTTCTAGCTATTTCGAGTTTAAGATTCATCATTTGCATGTGCTCAAAAGCGACGTAAATCGTCGTTGCGTCTCTCTTGATCTAATAGATCTTATTCGCTAAGTCGTTGCATCGAATGATTATAGCATTTAACTTCGCAAATAGCTCGTTCATTTAACTATAAATTCGTTAGCTTAAATAATAAGTAATCTTAGCAATAATAGTTTATCTTTTATTCGTTGCGTTTCTATAAAATTAAAGAATAAAATTAGCGATCGTTCGAAGATTAAATTGACGTCGAGCTTACGTTATTCTAGTTGTGTTTGTCTTTGTTGTCAATGTATCTAAAAAACGCTTTGCGTTCGAAGTTTGCTAAAATAGATTCTTATTAACGAAAAGATTCGTTGCGAAGATAAAATCTTCGATAGATACATTAAAATTTTAATTGTTGTTAAGTTAATTTTGATCGTCGAATGTCATAATTAAAATGTAAAAGAAATCTAGAGCAAGCTAAAATAGATTCGTTCGACTTATATGTTTAAATCATTGCTTCGCGTACATTAATACGATAGCAATGTCTCTTAAAGCGATGTTTCATCAATTAACGAATAGCTAATAATGAATTCGTGAAACGCTAATTAATACGTGAGAACGACGAAGCTTTAGTAGAAACGTCTAGAAGCATGTCCCACATTTCGCGCTAACGTAAAGAGAGCGTAACGAAAGTGCGAACATTATGACTTTCTCTTTATGATCGTAGCTTAATTCTTTAAACATAGCTCTTACAATTTATTTTAACTAGATTAATTATAGATGTCTACTAGATTAAGAAAGACGATCTCTTGTTACTTCTTATTTAGATCGAATACAAATATAGATTGACTTAATTCGTTAAGTTCTAGATTTACAATTAACGTTGAGCGCTTACTAGCTTTTCACGAACTTTAGGCGCTTTAGCAACTCGTTAAAGATTAATTTAGGATAATTTTGTTTAAATGTATATGTAGAACATAAAATCGACTTTATTAAATGTTAATTCGTCTTTTCCTAAAACGTGTCTTAAGACTTATTGATTTCTTAGTATCTTTAAATCCACTTCTTAACACTTATTGCCCAACTAAGCTAGTCGTATTAGTTGGCCACAAATTTGACGACAACGAAATTGCTCGCATTGATTAATTAGATTTCGTAATAAATAGCGAGTGCGACGATGTAGAAGATCGAAGCTATAATTGATAACTTGTTATGTTAATAACTTATCATTAGTTACTATTAGAGAGTTTGATAGATAGCGTTCGTGCTTAGATCTAAAACGCATTAGTACAAAACTTAGCAATCGATAAGAAACGCTTAAAAAGATCTACAATGCTTAATTTTAAACGCAATTCCAAATTAAAAATGCACAAATAATTGTGATCACATAAGATTAACATTTATTCTTCAAAATCTAACTTCTCTTTGTCTTCTATACTAAGCTTAATCGTTTCTTAAAGTTTACTTTAGCAATATGTTCTTAGAAAGTAAGCAACTAGCATTAGCAAATAACAACATTGATGCAATACTAGCTTCTAATCTAATTAGTAATTTTCTTACGAAGCAACTTCATTTTAAGATTATACATATTTTAACTCAAAATAATTAACGTTTATGCGATGAGTTTCATTATTTTTAAATGCATTTACATAGCGTCGAACGTCATTAATAGTAGTTTAATCTTTACATTAACTAAATTAAGCAAAACTTGCAACTTGCTAAAACTAAGTTCGCTTAATGTTAAGTTAAATAAATTTAACTATTAGTCACTTTTAATTACGAACGTATTTAGAACTCGCAATTCGCAATCTAAATGCAAACACAATTGAACGAATTAAGTACATTCTTGCTTTATAAACAAGAGAAGACAAAAAGAATTTTTTTTTTTTTATAAGTCTTAACTTCATAAAAGCAAAAAACTTGATTTTTATGCTTAATAATCAAGTGAATCTAGATGTTTTTGTCGAAAAATATCGTACGATGAATTAAAAACTCTTTAACGAGAAAGAGAAACTTTAGAAGACGATTTTAATCTTGAAATGCTATTAAGATTTATACGCTAAGAACAAAGATAACATCTTGTAATTGTACGAAGTATTAATTTAGAAGAATTTAATCATTAAAAAGCTTTAAACGAATCTTTATTAATTATTAATTAAGAAGAAAATTGTGAAGAAAATAATTATTATAGATGCGATAATTTAAGCATTAGAGTGTTAAGAAGATAGTAGCAATAAAGTCTTTAATATCTAGATTAATTTAATAGATAATAAGCTTCTTTACTAGCAAACGTTGTGCGATGTCTCGTCGTCAATCTTTAATAAAACATCGCAATTATAAGATATTTTTAGTATATATAAGTTTTGATCTTTAATGAAGTTTTGTAAAGTAATAATCTTGATTCTTCGAATGTTCTTAGAATTTATTACGTGACTCACGTGTGTTCAATTCTTTAATCGCGAGACGTAATTAGTAATGTTAATTGTATCGTCGCAATTATAAGTCTTAAAAGTGTATCACTCATTCGTAGCTCAATTAATGATAATCATCTTGCTAGAAAGAGACTATTAGAAGTAATTTCTAAAGTGATGAAGCGCTTCGTCTCAAGATAGATGATTAGTCGAATAAGAAAGTTTCAAATTAAGATCGACATCGCTTGCTAGCGTTTGTAGAGTTAATATTATAACTTGTGACTTTACGTCTAACATTGTCGTTGACGTCTTAGTAGAATCTTTTTCAATCTTTATTAACGAACATTAATCACAATTAGTGTTCTTAATTCTTAGAATTTCGAAAAATCTATAAAACATGTTCTTTTTTACGTCAAAGAAGATAAAATAGTTTTGTCGCTTAGATTTGTCATAGATTTAAGAGAGAAAAAGTTAATTGCGAATCTTAAAGAATGATTGTTCGAAAAGTACGTCGCAACAATAAGCGATATCGATTAAGCATCTAAATAGCTTGTAGCACTTTTTAATGAGCGACGAGCTTAACTTGATCCACTAAATTAGCTTCATTATATCACGTACAATATTGTTAAATGCGTTTCTAGAAAGATCGTACATGAACTTTGAACGTATACGACGCATAAAATTCGCTAACATTTGCATATTAGTCTTCGTCGTACTTAGAATATTAGCACAAACATTAACGTAATCCAAACTTCTAACAAAATCATGCAAATAACATTATTAAATAAGCTTCTCTTGCGATCTTGAAGTCTTTGCTTTCGAGTCGTTTAATCTCGACGCATAGATTGTTATCTCGTAAAAATGACGCATGAAATATAGTCACAATTGTCGATAGTTTTTTCACTTGATTATGTTGAAAGTAAGCTCGTTTTGCTCTTAAGAACTACTTTTCTCGCTTTAAATCTTTAATCGCATTTAATCATTATGTATAATCTAAAATAAACGACGAATTGTAGTCTTCGTTTTTGTTAATAAAAGCAATCTTAGAACTTTGAAACAAGATTCAAGATATTTAATATTCTTAAAAAAGATATAAATTAAGAGAATATTTACGCGAACGAAGTAAAGTCGCTTTTAGAGTTGCTTTCGTCGCAATCATTGCTAGATCATCAAGAAAATGTTTTCTTTTTTGCTTTTTATTAACATTTAATTCTTAATTGCTTGCGAACATAGATTTTGCAAATGAAAAATAGTATTGCTATCTAAATAAAGTCGAACATTTTTATTCGCTTCGATTATATGATTCTAAATCTTCTTTACTTGGCGCAAATATAACGTCATCTTCTAAAGCGTTTAATTAGCTTTCTTTATTGTCGCAAACGTTTAGCGAACTAATTTTAAAACATTTTAGCGAAAGCAAACGATATAAAGTGCCAAGTTGCAATGTAGATTAAAGCTCTAGATATGCGATAAAATCGTTTTAGACGTTTAGAAACTCTATTGTTTTTAACTTTTTTTTCGTTCGTCTCTCTAGTTAAAGCACGTCTCGTTGCTTCGTAATGAAGAATTTCGATAATTACTTCTTCTTTTTATCTTAATTTTGAACTTGTTAATAATGTTGTAGATGTCGAAATACGTCGTCGTCGCTAAAACGACTAGCGATGTTATTTGCTTTGCGAATGACAATTCTAGTAACTAAACTCAAAAGCTCTTTGACAAAGAGATTAACAATCTATTATTGTTCACTTTATTAAAGAAATTTGCGATTCGCTTTAATGCGATAACGTTCATGAAGAAATATTAAAAAAATTAAAAATTCGAAAAGAATTAATATCTTGTCTTATTTTTTAAGCTTTATTTCTTTTTTTTTTATAAGACAAAGCAATCTTGCGAAGATTTTTTTGAACATAAGAGTTAACACATGATTGTTAGCTTTTAATCGTTAGCATTCTTCTAACTTAAAAATATTTATAAATTGATTAACATTCTTTAAGTCTAGTTGACGTAAACTTTGTTTACATTCTTTATGCTTTAACGAATGCAATAACACTTTGATCGAATTACAATAAACGAATTCTTTCTCTTATAAAAGAATTAATTCTTCGTTTAAGTTCATTTTCCTTTTAAAATTGATCAATAAGTAAGACGCATAAAGATTTTAACAATTGTGGAAAAGAGATGGAAGCGACGTTTAGATGTTTTCAAATTGTGTTCGCATTCAACTTTAACGAGTCAAACTTAAGAATTTTTATCCTTATAAGTAATTTAGTGTCTAAATAGAGCTTCTTGCTAATATAAACACTTTGCGATATCGCTAAATATAATAGCTTGTAATTACTATGTTTAACTACAAGCTTTTAAAATCAACGAGATCATTATTTACGACATTAATAAGCTCGAACGTTTGCTAAAAAAACTTGATAATATTGTCGAATAAAAATTAAATTTTTGGTTCTTTGTTAATAAGAAGATCAAAAAAGAAGCGATAAAGCTCTTGTTTCTTTAAAACAACTTGAAGAAGAGTTGTCGCAACGTCATTGTTACGCTTCGTGTAAAAATCTCGCATATATAGTTTAACAAATTGATTTTATTTGTTAAAAGCAACTCTTTCGTTAATTTGTTTTGCGAATTAAAAGCGTCGATGTTATATTATGAAAGCGCTTTGCATTGTTTAAAGTGAAGCAAGTCTTTAACAAAAGAGATTTTCGATACACTTTATACTTGTCTCTTTTTTCTTTTCGTAAATGTGCTTTGCGTTTTCGTCGATAATTTCAATTACTTCGATCACATCATTAAAAGCTTAAAAAGTTAAACATTGTTTAAAAGAGCTTATCTACAATTTGTAAACGTTAAGTTAACGATACTAATAATAAAAAGCGCTTCGCATTCGAATCTAAGCGTTACTTTTAAAATTCTAAAAAAAATAAACGATAAGTTTGCTTTACTCTAGAAAGAATTTATGAAATTTTTTGATTTTATTGTTATAATAAATCTTGTTAATAACGAATTGTTTTCTTTTGTTCGACATTAATCTTTAAGAAATTTGCTTTAAAGAGAGAAAGATTTCATGCAACATTTTTAAGAGATTAAAGATTATTTATTTTTAATAGTTTATCTTAATTATTTTTATATCGCAACGTTCGCCCATATAATACGATTAATTATCACATCGTTTAACTTTGTTGTTGCAAACTATTTTAAGTTTTTTTGAACTTAAGATATTAATTAGCGACTCTAGAACTTTCTTGCGCTAAGTTGTGAAAATTATCTATCGCAATCTACGATTATAGCTTTCGTGACATTGACACTATTACTAATTGCGTACTTTTAAGACTCTTATAATAAACGAGATTACATTAATGTAATTATTAAATAACTAACGTAATTAAAGCATTTAATTCAATTCTAATCTACAAAACATTGTACGAATTAGTCTTAATACATTATTTAGAGCGCTCGTACTATATAGCATCTTTGTCTCGACAATAGAGTTAAATAATTCGAGATCATTTTATCGCTTTTTTCTTGAAAAAGTGTAGATCGAATTCAACGACAATTTAGTTGCATTAAAGAAGTCTAACAACATATAAATCGAAATGAACGCATATTCGCAACAATTAGATATGTTTATATTGTATACATCGCAAGTTTAAACTAATGCTTAATTGTAATTATTTAATTTGTAAAATTTGTTTAAGTTTTTTTGAAAGATCTTTAAAGAGATTAAATTATTTGTATCGATTAGATTTGTGTCTTTTATAATCGTTCAAAAATCTAAAGATAAAACTACAATTTTTTACAATTAGCTCTCGCATATTAAGCATTAACGATAATAACGTTTAAGAAATTATATCTTTGGAATTTCTTAAGTTGTTGCAAAATGCAATTAAGTCAAAGTGTATTATTTAAAGTCTTTTTGATCTTGCGATTAAAATTAGCTTAAATAAGTTCGTAAACATTAAAGTTTTTATACGTTAAATTCTTTTAAATAATCTAATTATTCTTGAATTCTTTCTTTAACTATAATTAGTTAAAGAGTGTTTTAATTACTTCGATTTGCTAGCTTGCGAACTATTTTGATTGCAAGATAAACGCAAATTAAATTTTATGCATTTTTTTTAACAAGTAATTACGTATTAGATATTAAATGACTATTACGATGCTAACGCTTTCGAAGAAACTCTTCGAATAATCTTTGACGTCAATACAAAGATGTTTAACTATTAACGATCTAAAGAGTTCACAAGAATTGCGATAATTGTCACAATCATTTTTGACGTTCTTTTTTATGTATTTTCGAACTACAACGACGTAGACGAACGTTAAGAAAATGTAGATAAACGAAATTTTAAAGCGATTCTTATCTAAGTGCGATTACGATTAACATCACATAAACTTTAAACTATTAATACGTTCGTTTTAAGCATAAGATAAACGAGCCTTGTATCTAGAAAACGTACGTGCATGTTCTTTAATCTTCAAGTATTGTAATAATTAACAACAATTAAAGTTCGAACGATTTCGACAATCTTAATGTAAATGATTGACACAACTTTAAATTTTTAAAACTAATTTAAGTCAAAGTCTCTTTCGATTAATTTATATACTCTTTATTGAAGTCTTTTAGAATGAAGAATTGAAGCACAATAATTTTATCAATTTTGCTCTATAAGAATGTTTTCATATATAATTAACTATGAAGAAAACGAACGTGATAATGTCGTTCGAAACAAGTATTGAAGAAGATTTTACAACGTCGACGACTTCTAATTTTAGACACGTTGTACGCGACGACTTTATACCTCGTTTGTAACGCTTCTTTGTATTGTCTTTTAACGAACAAAAAATCTAACGTAATGTGTGAAATCGTTTGAACAACGAAACTAGAAAGAACTTTTTTAGATTTAATGTTTATCTCTTTGAAGAAAGTCTTGCTATGAATGACGTTAAGCGAATGCAAGAGCTTCGTTAATGTGCGTTAGCTTTTGCTCGACAAAAGAGTAAATGCAAACAAACAAAATTTGTCTTAATTATAATCTTATTCTTTTTCGAACTCGATATCGCGTTTGTATTTCAAGATAATTAATACTATTGCAAAGAAATTATTTGCTATTGATTAAAGAGTTAGATTGTGTTCTATACGCTTAAGCGTTTTTGCAAAATTAAATTAACTTTTATGATAAACAAAAATGTTTTAAGCTATTTTTAGTTTAATGAAAACTTGTGTGACGAATGCTTTCGCTTTTGAAAAAATGTTTAATTCTTTGTTTATTATTTAAGCGACATAATCAAGATTTTAATGACATGTAACTCGAATAACATTCGAACAATAAGCGACTTCCCTTAAACTATTTAGTGATTTATGCATTAATAGAAGCTAGCATGCGCTTTCTCTACATTAATGAGAACTTTGAAGAAGTTATATGAAGCTTGTAGTGTAGCGCGTAATTGACGTTAATTAAAATGAAAGCTTATCGAGTTCTACGCGATACGATCGAAATGAACGCGAATAGAGAGAGAGCAATCTTCGATCGAAGCGAAGATCAATAAGCATCAAAATATTGTATAAATTATGAAAACGAACAATCGAACAATGTTACGAACGACGCTATTAGTTGAGGTTCATACTATAGGAGACGACGAACTTTTGACTATAATAATCTTTCTTTAAGCTTAGTTATAATAGTAAGTCAAACCCACTTGCACTTGTTGTTCAAATCGATGGAAATAAAGTTGCCATCTAGTTGAATATAAATAATATTTCCAAATGTTGTCATAGAATGTTGATGTAACGTCAAAGAAATAATATAGTAGTTTAGGTTAGCAATTGATATAGCGCATTGCAAACCTATAGTCCAACAACTCTTTAACAACACTAAACATTGTTCTTTAACAACATTAAACATTGTTCGTTTGTAGATTGCCTAATAAGAGAGTTTGTTCCTAAGTTGGTGAGTCCAATATGTCATGAGCTTTTTGCAAGATTCGTTGATCAACGATCTTTCAATAAAATGTTTTGCGTCTCGCATAATTTTTGTGATAATAATTGAATCACATATAGCTTGCAAAGCACTAAGAACTTCGTTAAGAACATATTAAGAATCGCAACTAGTACTAAGAGCTTAAATCTAGTTAGCTTTGATTAAATTAAGTCTAGTGTTCGTTAGAAACATATTACTCTTGTCACAATACTATATATTAATGAAAGTCGTTATAATCTTTGTCTCATCGAACGATTTTGCGAATTTAACAATCATTTCGTGCTAAATTCTTTTTTCTTCTTTCGTGTTCATCTAGTCTTTGACTTCACATAGATCTTTGAATTGATTTTTTAGAGTTCAACATACAAGTAACGATACGACGTTGACTCCTCGAATAGACTTCGAGAATATCGATGAGAGAGATTAACTATTTTGTCATTAGTGCTTGTATAGAAGAATAGATCGATTTTTTATCGATAGATATTAAACGTTTCTAAATCGAATGCATCTAGAATGTTTAAGAGTTGCTTTAATACTTTTAGATAACGACGAGCTTAATTAACTTGCTAAAATCACGTCTCGAATTCTAGTCTCCACAAAGTATTTATTCGCTATTTGATCGTATAAACAAAGCTATGCTTTAGTCGCGAGACGTCTAAGTTTAGATCTAGACCAAGCATTACAAATAGAATCTTAACATAGTTCTTAAATGATTGCACGTACGTTAATTCTCTTTGCGTAAATTCGAAATCAATAAAGTCTTGCGCTATATTGTGATCTTTGAATCAAATTTAACTATTATTGTACTCGAGCAAATAAAGCTTCTAAGCAATTTTTATATCTAGTTGCTCTAATAGATATGTCGAGATCTCCATTTGTTATAGATGCAAAAGTAATCGCTAAAGTAAGAAGATAAATTTTTGCGACTTAGTAATTCGTTCGAACGACATCTAATAAAGAGAGTTGCTCTAGATTGCTTCTTTAAGTTAGCTCGAAAAATGCATAAAACGATCATTAGTCTATTACGAATTAATAAGTGTGAATCTATTAATAAGCTAAATGCGTTTAACTAATGTAGATACATCTTAAACGCGAGCACAACTTGTTACTAACATAGCAACTTCAAAGAAGCTCAACTATCTATATTTGAACAATAGAAACTAGCTATTTTTGACAATTATCGTCTTAATTGTATCTTTAGCAAGATTTTAGCAAACACTTTCTTAAAGAAGCTAAAGATCGACGATCATTCGATTCTATGTTTTTCATAATTGATTTTGACTATCTTCGACTCGCCTTTCTAGTTAGAGTCGCGTGACAAATGATTAAGAAAGAATATTCGAATCAATACATTTAAGTACACATTCAAACAAACACATCTAAACAAACACATTCGAACAAACATATTTGGACAAACACATTTGAACAAATACATTCGAATGCACATTTAAACAAACACATTCGAGTACACATTCGAACACACACATCGAATCACATTCGAATTCACGTACTTCAACACATAGACGAATAAGCTCGTCAAAACTAAAGTGCGTTTTAAGCTTAATTAATAGTCTTTAGTTCGTCGTAAATCGTGATTGAAAACATGAATGCGCTATCGTGTAGCAAAATTGATCGCTCTTGATCGAAGATACTATTCAATAAATGTATAATATAAACGATGCATTGTTGCTCGTAATTTTGCAAACAAATGTCTCGCTATGCTTTCATAAGTTTAAGAGTGAAGTTGTTTGTTCTTCGCAATAGCTTAATGCTTAATAGATAAAATTAATACTAGTGACAATCTAGTTGTCATTATAATAGATAGAGTAGTTATAATAATTATGCTCTTCAAATGATTGTCTTCATCAAAGAAAATTACATAGAATTAATTAACTAAAGAATGCATGTTTGTTGCAATGAAGTCGTTCAATTTTTAATACATTAATTTAACATAGAGAGAATTCGATGTTGCAACGTCGTTCGTTGATATTAACGTACTTTTAATTAATTTTATCGTTGCTTAAGCGCTTCTTTACGATTTTAAGATTTAATAACTTTTGCGATATCGCAACGATAACAAACGAGAAAATCTAAATATTATTCGTTCATTTGTTGCTTCAAAAAATTAAAATCTAAGATCATGCGATTATAAGATTACGAGAGAAACTATAGTACTAAGATTGCTATCCAATTATACATGCTTAAATAGCGTCAACGTTTTATTAAATTCTAAATTGAGTCCCTTATGTATTAAATCAAGTCTTATTATTATACATTCTTCACTTAATAATAATAGCGTCATTAGCATTAATCATGAATTTAATTATTTGTTCTCTTCATTCTTTTAGTCAAAAGACTAATACTATTATTAAGAATTCACGCAATTTCAATCTATTATGCTTAGAAGACTTGATTAAAGAAGATACAAAATGTCATCTTAAAGAAGTTGCACTCTCTTTTACTTTAGATCAAATTTCGAAAACGAAATTAAATTTTGTTATTAATTGATACAAAAATGCTAATGTTGTGCTATTAGATTCTACGTATAGTGCTAGACATTATATAATCTTAATTAATTATGAAGACGTTGCAATATTTCATAAGCAATTGAAGAATAACATCATTATTAACGAAAAAGTATGCAAAGATTATAACGTCGTTCTCTACGACAAGATGAAGATTAAGCTTCAAAAAATTGTATTTTTAGTTCAAGTATTGTAACGACAAAATTTAGATCAAGCAAATTACGTTTATAAGACGAAAAGAGTTAAGAAATTTAAAGTCGCAACTTCGTTGTTAAATACGCATTTAATAGTGACATCTATTTATACAACTTAGATCGCAATCATCGAATTGTACAAAATAATTAATATTTTTATCGAAAAGATATAGGCGAGTCGTAAAGAGATAACTAGCGTTAAACTAATGCGCAAAGATTGCTCTTAATTTACGATCAAAAAATACAAAGAGCTCGTTCTTAAACGACGTGAAATTTATCTCTAGAAGAAAACTCATTATATTAATCACGTACGTTAAATGCTTAAAAGTATTATTAAACGTGACTAATTTCAATAAAACAACATTGTCGATCTTAAAGATATTGTGTACGATGATGCAATTTTAATTCTAGTTATAGAATTTATATTTAAGAGCAATCTTCGTTACATGATTTGCGAACAAAAGACGCTAGTCGTATTTAATTTTGATTTTTGTGTCATAACATAGTTGCTTAATGCGATAAAATATTTACATAATCTTGAAGTAATATATAGAGACATTTAATTAAATAATCTTATAATTGTTTTAAAACAATCATTGCACATCAAGTTTACAAGATTCGAATTCTCGTTTTACAATAGAAATACTTATTTTTTTTTAATAATAAGTCACTAAGCACTTAAGCTTTAAGAGCGCTTATATAGAAGCTTGATTACGTCTTTCATTTAAAATGATTTACTCTTTTAGCAAAACGTTAAAAAAAAATCTTTATTTATATGTAGTAAATCGATTAACATCTAAAGCGTTAATGTCGTATACTTAAAGCTTACTTTAAGTATAGTTTCTTACTACGTGGACGACGAAAGATTAAGTAATAAGTAGATCGCAAACTACATTAGCTTGTTGTTTAACATTAATTTCAAAATTTTTATATAAAATCTTAAATCATAGATTGCGAGATTAAAACTGCCCTTCGTGTCGTTACTATTGCTTCAATTTCTATAGAAGCTACTACATCTAAATCTAGAAGCAAGAGTTAAAGTTGATAAATGTCTTTTGAATTCGTAACTTATTGTGCGAGCTCGATATAAACAACTAGAGAAGCACGCTCTCAAACGTTGAAAGCTAAATCGAGATAACATAAAATAATTAATTAATGCTCGAAGTTAACGCATGCATAATTCATAATTGCAATTAATGATTTTGCGAAAAAAACAAATCATTATAGCTTTCGATTTATTCTCTTTATTGATGAATTCACTTTAAGTGTAAATTTTTATCATTCGTACTTTAAGAAAAGCGACACAAACGATAAAGTCTTGTCTTAGTCAAAAAATAATGTTAAGCAAACTTGACTTCGTCGAAATAATGTGAGTTTTTAATCTTATTCTTCGCGTGCGTTTGTTTTGACTTTGACTATCGTTCTTATTATAATTAAACAACTCTTAAGTCGTAGCTTGACGCATTTGACGCAAGTTATCAAATGAAGAGTTAGCTTATCTTCGTAGAAGAACGTATTAAGAACGTGTTTTTTACATTTTGCATAAAAATTCAAGGAAAATGCTAAGAATAGCTTTTACTTTTAGTCTTAACAAATCTTCATTAAAAAGACGTTCAATTTGCCCAATCAATTCTTTCTAACATAGACGAATAACTTCACAAGTCATTGTTACTCAAACATAAACTAGATATTTACAAACAAAAGCTAATGCTCTTGTTTTTATTTATACTTGTTTATCTAGAAAGTTATCTTTTTTTTCTACGAAACAAAGTTACTTAAACGACATCGACGATTTTATTTATGTTTACGTTCGAAAGTTCGAAGATAATGAAATTGAAGACAACAATAGATAGATATATTAGAATTTCGATTACGTCTTTCGCATCTATTTATCTCGAAGAGTCTCTACACTTTGAAGCAAAATTGCTCACATTAAGATCGAATTCATCGTTTATAAAGTTATTGCTCATTTCTTGTTCTAGTTATTTGTAGTAAATAGTCTATAGACCCCTAGCTAATTTTTCTCTACGTTCAAAAACCTCGAGAAGCGAGACTTGATTCAAGATAATAATATTTTGATAACGTACATGAAGCATCTTCGTTGCGCAATGTATATTAGGCACAAAAGATTAATGCAAGAAGCGATACTAACAAACTCTTAAAGAGTTCGCATAGATTCTTAAGTATATTTGAAAAACGTTATATATCTTTTAGTCTACTAGCTTGATTTACATCTCCACGACGTTCTAATTTATCACAATCAATATAATCTATTTCTTAGCATGCTTTACGATCCTTAATATTGGCGAAGACTTTCATAGATCTAAATATTTCAAGATAAGATTTCAACAAAATTACAACATCGAATACGATCTTTACTTTTTAAACTTATCTAGATCTCTATAAAAAAATACTTAGATAAATATTTTATACTTTTGGACAACTATAGTTTCTTGCAAAACATATGTCTTGTGATAAAAGCATTCAAGATTAAGTTTTTGATCAATTAATATCTAGTCAACGCCTTCGAGTCATTTAATAGAACGAAAACAACAACATTGAACACAATAAAAACATGCTTTTTCTATTTGTCTTCTTAGTCGCTCGAAGATAACGAAGCATATTATGATTAACTTATTGCTTAACTTGCGATATCGCGTTCGAAGACGAAGCTAATAATGATTATGCGCTTCTTATATCTATTGTTAACTAATTTTCGAATAAATTATCGAATTATTTGAATGATTTGTTGCTATGAACACATTAATCTAAGAAGAGATTAAATTTCGTATGTAAGCAAATTGTTGCGATTTGACAACTTAAGTTGACGAAATTAGAAAAAATCTACTTGCAAAGTTTTCTCGCTTTTGGAAATCGCACTATTTTGATCTTTTACTACTTTATTAAAGTTACACTATTATAAATAACTTAATAGCTATACACATTATAAGATAATAAACAAATATAGCGAGAGTTAGTTATGTTAAGTCTTAGCTATTGACGATGCTTAAGAACTTCGATGAGCTACAAGATCTAGCTTTGACTTGCATCGTCGTTCGAAAATTGTTGTATTTTAATAAAAAGATTAGTAACAATTCGTTACTTGCAAATACTTAAAAAGACATTGAAGAATTTTTGTTCAAATTTTGTCTTTTTGATCGATATCGCGACTTGTGATTTATATTGTGTTTTTCGCTTTATTAAGCATTGAAAGACTTGAAAATCGACGAAAGAATTCTAAGATCTTTTCTTAAGTTTTTAATTCTCTTTGATTCTTCGAACGAAACGACAAATTAACGTTTAAAGACGTACTAGCTCTTAAGGGTTTCTAACAATAACTATATAATAGTCGTAATCTTAACAAAACAAATTATAGTCAATTTAGTTAATTCGTGTTTGTTGGTTTGTATCTCTAATGTTCGCGATCATACTAAACTACGAAGTCGAACGAATTATATTAATAGATCGTCGAAAAGTTGTCGATTGTCGTTTGTATCAACTTCTTAGACTTTTGTCTCTTAATTGCTAGAACTTAATATCGCGAAAACAATACATAGCTCTTAACATCGAAAATCATCAAATTCTTATTTAGTTAAAATAACTCGTTAAAAACAATACTTAAACGAATCGAAAACAACGCAAAGAGCTTGCGATGCTTAGCTCTCGCTTTTCTAAAATTGTAAACATCAACGAACGACGTCTAAATAATCTCGACGATTAACATTGTATTATTTTAACTTCATCGCTAATCTAGCATTAAGCAATGACTTCAAGCCCAATTTTGAAAAATCAATGTTCGTAGACTTTTAAATAGATAGTTGCATGCATTTCTTCTTGTTTTATTTATTAAATGTGACGTCACAAAGCTTGTCGACAATTCTCTTCAATTACACTATTGTTAAACGCGATTAAAAACTACTTCGTCCTCTAGCTATATTCGATAAAGTTGTATTTTTACTTTGTGACTTTTCTTTAAAACTTTTGTGCAATATAATCTAATCGAAGCTCATCTTGTGCGCGTTGTTCATAAAAGAGTATTGATGCATCGCACAACTTTTTACTCTAGATTGCATTATAAGAGAAACATCGTCAATTTCTTATCTTAATGATAAGTGAATAAATCATTAGCAAGTCTTATGTAGATTTAATGTCTAGATGTTCTAGCCTTAATTTAAAGAAACAAAATCGATATTTAAGACTTATAGTTATTGAAAGAAGAAAATAACAATTACGTTTAAAATCTATTAACGAGAAGATAATTCGAAAGATCTTAACGCTTGAACTTCGCAATTTTGGCGTGTCAATATTGACGCATCAATTATGACGCGTCAATTATGGCGCGTCAATTATGACGCGTCAATCTTGGCGCAAAACATTTCGCAACAATAGTCTAAGTATAAATTTAAAAATGAAGCAAAACACAATGAGACAATTAACAATTCAAGATCTAAGAATCACTATGTGTTACTCTACGAACAAAGACTATAATTAACAATTTGTACGTTCGAAAAAAAGCTTAATTCGTAGAATAAACTAGTTCGCACAATTGTGTTAAGCAAACATTGCTCTTATAATTCGAAAGAACAATAAATACTACATATATCGATTCTTTGTTAACAAAGATTAATCTTCAACTAAAGCAAAAATTGTATATTATTGAATTTAAATTAGCGATCAAATTACTAAAGAAGTGCAACAAGAAATCTATTCGCTTTTTATTAAGATGTCACTAGAAGACTTTTTGAACACAAAATTCATAATTCGATTTTGTAAATATCTTAAGAACGTAGACAATTAATTAGTCACGACTTAAATGAACTCTAGCAAAGCGAAAAAGAGATCGTAAACTTATTTTTTCAATATTATTTTATATTATAATGCGATCTTTAAAAATGTTAAGAACATAAACAATTAATTAATTACGATTAAAGTAAACTTTAATAAAGTAAATAATGCGATCTTCGAAGATGTCAAAAATGTATACGATCAATTAGCTACGATCGAAGTAAACTCTAATAGAGTGAATGATGCAATCTTCGAAGATGTCAAAATTGCAAACGATCAATTAGTTATAACTTAAGTAAATTGTCACAAAGTAGAGAAAAGATCGCAAAATCATTTCTTCGATATTATTTTTCATTAGAACGTAATCTTCAAGAATAAAGATTATTGATATAAGATAAATCAAATAAATTAGAGACAAGCTTGACATGCGTAGTCAAGCAATAGCAACGCTATTATCTCGAAAATAACATATAATTGCTTCTTTCTTAAGCGTCAAAAATAGTTCACAACACGCGTATTAAATGAAAAGCTTATTATGTTACTTAAAATTTTTAAATCAACGATCATTTCGTGATATCTTAGTCTTCTTTCACTATTGTAACAATGCTAGAGTCGCAAGAACAATTTTATTTATTTAAGACGATTTTCATTGCACAAAATATTGCTTGCGAGATCTTTTACGCTCTTGCTTTTTATCTCTTTTATTAATGATCACTTCTTTCTAGTGCTTTTGTTCGTAAATAATCGTTATGTAATAAAATAATGTCTCGTTTTGTTGTTCGCATATGTCTCTAAAATGCGAATGCGTAAAACGCGAAATCAATTGAAAGCTTAATAAAGAAGTAGAACAATTATTCTTATCTAGCTTTAGCTTTAATGTCTCGTCGAAAAAGAAAAATAAGAAAAATTGATATCGTTTAATTTAACGTTTCTTTCTAGATTGCTTTGTAGTTGTGAACAAAGATCGCTTAATCTTGATCAAAAGATTTGATTTATCAACTTTCTTGCTTTTGTTTTTGAAATTCCTAATCTTTGTATTACGCAAAGAGCGTTTGATCTCGTCACATTGCTCTTTGTTTTGTTTAATTGTTTACGAATTATCTTTAACGTCTTAATACTAATTAAAATAAAATTATGAAGAACTTCTTGTTTGTTAGCTTTAATATTGTTTTTTTTAAAAGCTTCTAAACTTACTAAATTAAAAAAGTACGATTTAACTAAATATTAATACACTTTTCGTTAAATTGCAAAATCTCTTCTTTGACACGCTATAAGTCAATTTCGTTATTAGAAACATTGCAACAATCTTTATTAATAGCATTCTCAATTGTGATAATTAATGTAAAATCTACTATCAATTTGTTAAAAATCGACTTTTTCGATTGCGAGATAAAAGTGATTAAAGTTGTTTGCTTGCTTTGCTTGTAAATAGATTCGACACTATTAATAGCAATTAAATTTGAAAGCTTATTAAGAATTCTAAATCTTAAAGATCGATAAAATAAAATTTGACTTATGTCGACTTAAGTCATTGTAAATAAGATAGTCGAATCTAGAAATCTACGAGACTAAACGCTTATTTATATAAATCTTAGAATTTTGAGCGCATAAACTATGTTGGCAACTTCGTCTTCTTATTGATTTCGAATCGACAATTTCGTCTTCGCATAGAATATCTTCGACAATTTGATTTCAAACTAGTAGCTTCGTCTTCGTATAAAGTATCTTTAACAATTTAATTTCGAGTTGACAACTTCGTCTTCGCGTAGAGTATCTTTAACAATTTGATTTCAAGTCGACAACTTCGTCTTCTTAACTATTTAATTTCGAGTCGATAGCTTCGTTTTCGCGTAGAGTATCTTCAACAATCTAATTCCAAACCAATAGATTCGTCTTCGCGTAAAGTATCTTCGACAATTCGATTTCGAGTCGAGAGCTTTATCTTCGCATATCGAGAATCTAAAAATAACACAATTTGTGTTTTAGGCCAAATCGCAAAAGCTAAAAGTAGCGAGAAACTTATTTAGAGACTAAACTTAGAGAAGAAAACTCTATCAAGTAAATTACAAAATTAATATATATATTATATATATTTTAAATCTATAATTTGTATATACAAAAATTAAGAGTTTGCTATATAAAAAATTTATAAAATAAACTTTTACTTTATCTATATTGTTTATAAGTTAATTTTATAGATTTATTAAATTAAATACTTTCTACTTTTTAATACAAAATTATAATATATAAATTATTTTTGCGTTTTAATAAACTACAAATTACAATAATATACAAAAAATTGTATCTTTATTAGATATCTAATTTTTAAAAACTTTATTTGCAATTAATTTTATTTTAATACAAGTTTAATATATACTAAATATATATAGAATTTAATTATTTTTAAAAAAATAACAAAATTAAAATTAATATATATAATACGCAATTAAATATTTATATTTTTGTTAATTAAAAACAATTTTTATTCTTTATACTAATTGTACGCAAAAATTATACTTATTATTTATTATATTTTATTAAAATATTTTAAGAAATTGTTAATAATATAATTACAATAATTAAACAATAAAATCTACAATTTTTAACAATATATATTTTAAGTTTATATCTAGTATATATATTATTTATATTAAATATTTTGCAAAATATTTTATTATCTTTTCTATTATATTTAATTTATATATAAAATATAATAAGATTGCTTTATATTATATATACAATAATCTTAATATAAAAAATTATATAACAATATTAATTTACCAACAAAAATTTAAAAAGTTTTTTATTAAAACAATTTTAAAAAATTAATTTACATTTAGTTTAAATATTGTATAAATTTAATTTATAATTTATAAAAAGTAAACAAAAATTTGCTTTTAATTAATTGTATTTTTTAAAAAAATAATAAATTAAAAATATTATTTACTTTAATAAAAAATTTTAACAATATATTGTTATATATTGTATTTATATTTAAACTAAAATCTTTATAAATTAATTATATTTTAAAATAAAT